>Ga0065705_10001780_pt1 | contig 462481 bp, 453 predicted proteins | sample SwibulcommuniRL2_FD_59092 | JGI IMG/M metagenome (GOLD analysis project Ga0065705, IMG submission 59092) | Bulk soil microbial communities from switchgrass field near Rose Lake, East Lansing, Michigan, USA - RL2 Bulk Soil v2 (version 2) | ecosystem: Environmental > Terrestrial > Soil >...
GTTCTCAAACAACAAACACTCTCGACACCACAACCACCACAACTCGGTGACTGCTTCGCTCCGGAGCAACTTTTCAACTCTAGCATGTTTCGTGAACCGGTCATAACCAGTCGAAACNCCTTGTGAAAAGCTCTTTGCTACCGAATGAATTCTTCGTGTATTCCACGTTGTTTTCGTTTCGGCAACAGAGAAAAACTATACGTTCATTCCCGGCAACGCGCAAATCGGCTATTCCCAACAAAAATTACCCATAAACCAAGCCTGACTAGTGATTTAGTGTTTTGGATACAAGAAAACCGCCAGAAAAGTGTTGTGGTTCACAGACTTTTCTGGCGGTTTCTGGTTTTTTAGCTGAATTACGTGGGTACTTGACTAGGCGGTTAGCTCGACAACTGCCATATTCTTCTTGCCGCGGCGCACGATGGCGTACTTACCGTGCAGGAAGTCTTCGGTGCTAAGTACCGAATCGATGCCGGCTACCTTTTCGTTATTCACGTAGGCACCACCCTCGTTCACGGTACGGCGCGCTGCCGAAAGAGATTCGCTAAGCCCAGATGTATGGAGCATATTCAAGATGCCTAGATCATCGGAGCTTATCTGAGCCGAAGGCAGCTCAGCCAGCACCGATTCCAGTGTTGGCAGATCAATCTCGTTCAAATCTCCGTTGCCGAAAACTGCGGCCGAGGCAGCGATGACTTTATTGGTAGCGTCTTCACCGTGAACCAAGGAGGTCACCAGCCAGGCAAGTTCGCGCTGAGCTTGGCGCTTGAATGGACGTTCGGCAACCTCGACCGCCAACGCCTCAATCTGCTCGCGGGTCAGGAAGGTGAAGACTTTCAAACGATCAATGACGTCGGCATCGGCGGTATTGAGCCAGAACTGGTAGAGCGCGTAGGGGCTGCACATCTCGGCATCCAACCAAATGGCGTTACCTTCGGACTTGCCGAACTTGGTGCCATCGGAGTTAGTGATCAGAGGAGTGCCGTAGGCGTGGGCGGACTTGCCCTGTACCTTGCGGATCAAATCGGTACCGCTGGTCAGGTTGCCCCATTGGTCCGAGCCACCGGTTTGCAGGGTGCACCCGTACTGGCGGTTGAGCTCCAAGAAGTCATAGCCCTGCAGCACCTGGTAGGAGAACTCGGTGTAGCTGATGCCCTCATCGGAGTTCAGCCGTGCAGAAACAATTTCCTTCTTAATCATCGTGCCCACGCGGAAGTACTTTCCGACGTCACGCAGGAAGTCCAAGGCCGATAGCTGTGAGGTCCAGTCCAGGTTGTTCACCAGGCGTACCGCGTTCGGCCCCTGGTTGGACAGGAAGCGTGAGACCTGAGCCTGAAGCCGGGTGACCCATTCGGTCACGGTTTCTTTGGTATTCAGGGTGCGCTCGGCGGTCTGCCGCGGATCGCCGATCAGTCCGGTGGAACCACCGACTAGGGCCAGTGGCTGGTGACCGGCCAACTGCAGCCGACGCATATTCAGCAGCTGGACGAGGTTGCCAAGGTGTAGTGAGGGTGCGGTCGGATCGAACCCGCAATAGTAAGTGATACTCTCCTCGGCCAGGGCTCGCTCTAGCTCGGCTTCATCGGTGGACACGTGCACTAGGCCGCGCCACTTTAGTTCCTGCCAGATGTTCTCGAAGGAGGGATCATTACTCTGTCCCGCAATGACGGGATTCTGCTTATTCTCAGACACGCTCTCAACATTAGCAAAATCCCGTCGCCACGGCGTAGTTTGTACCGCCGATCACACCCGCAAATACTCGTGCGGGAGGAAACCTCTGGCCTCAGGCTTCGGTAAACCCGGCCGGCAGTGGCTGATGGTGGATCACGTGCAGACGCTGCGTGGTGCGGGTCATCGCTACATACAAGTCGCCCACTCCGCCATCTACCTCAGCCACCAGCAGTGCCGGTTCCACGATCATTACCCCGTCGAATTCCAGACCCTTCGATTCGCGGGCGGAAATCACCACGATGTCCTGCGCCAGGCCACCGGAACCGGTTCCCACCCGCTCCGTGTAGCGCTCGGTGACCGCATCACGCGCGGCGGCCAACAGTTCTTGCGGCACGATTACCGCTTGCAACCCGCCGGCTGAGTATTCCAATTCGCCAGGCAGCTCTTCGAGCAAGCTCTGGACAAGCTGGTCCTGGTCCACGGTGGTGATCACCGGCGGCCAGTCACCTTCACGAACCGCTTGCGGCGTGGTAATCCGCAAACCTGCAGCCTGTGCCACGCGCGCCGCAGCGTCGGCGATCTGTGCCGGGGTGCGGTAGTTGACGGTGAGTTCTTCGAGTTTGTAGCGGTCCGCGAAGAACGGTTCCAACGCTTGGGCCCAGCTATTGGCACCCGAAGCGGCGGAGGTCTGCGCGATATCCCCGACGATAGTGAAGGACTTCATCGGGCAGCGGCGCACCAAAAGCCGCCACTGCATCGGGGAAAGTTCCTGAGCTTCGTCGACCACAATGTGCCCGTAGGCCCAGGTGCGATCGGAGACCGCACGTTCGGCCGCGCTGGCCGCGGCGGCGGTTTCCTGATTGACCGCAGCTACCTGCTCCGCGGACACCACCCCGTCGATTCCCGCATTGGCGAGCATCGTATCCATGTTGTCCAGCGCCCGTTTGGCATTTTCCACGTCGCGCTCGTACTGCGAGGTATCGGGCAGATCCTGTGGGTTCACAAACTCGCCCAATAGTTCCGCTGCCTCGTCGAGCAACGGCACGTCAGCCTCGGTGAAGGCCGAACCGGCCGGGCGGAACAGTGCATCGCGGTCAGCCGGGGACATCCGCGGGGCGGCAGCCTCCAGCAGATGCGGTTTTGCAAAGAGCTCCGATAGCAAGCCCTGCGGGGTCATTGGCATCCAGCAGAGATTGATGGCCACGCGCACATCCCAGGATTCGCGCACCTCCTGGGGCAGGTAGGAACGATCCGCGGCGCTTGGCTGACCGGCGGATTCCTCCAATTTACGGCGCAGCTGCTCGGCGAGGTCTCCAACGATCACCTTGGTAAAGGTTTCGCGCGCCTCGTTATACGGCTTATGCGTATGCCGGGCACGTTCGCGGGCGTTGCGCACCATTCCACGGGTCAGCGTGAGCCGGGTACCTTCGACAACTACCGTGCGGTCTTCGGCCAGCAGGCGCTGGCGGTTGCGCACCGCGGCGCCAATGACCTTGGCCATCGATAGCCGGCCCTTCACCCGGGCGACATTGCGTGCGGTTTCCGGTCCGGCATGCACCCCGTGGTACAGCTCGCCGACCGAGGACATCACCACGCCGGTTTCACCCAGAGAAGGCAGCACTCGTTCGATATAGCGCATAAATGAATTGGACGGGCCAACGATGAGCACCCCTGCGTGCTTGAGCCGTTCGCGGTATTCGTAGAGCAGGAACGCCGCACGGTGAAGCGCGACGGCGGTTTTACCGGTACCCGGTCCGCCCTGGACCACTACGGCCCCAGGAAGATCGGCGCGAATAATCGCATCCTGCTCGGCCTGGATGGTGCCGACGATGTCGCCCATCCGGCCTGTGCGCTTTTCGCGCAGCGCGGCCATCAGTGCACCTTCACCGTGGTGTGTATGCCCCTCATCGAGCCAGGTTCCGTCGAGCACATCGTCTTCGATACCTGCCACGGCCCGGCCCTTGAGCATGAGGTGGCGGCGGCGGCGAACACCGCGCGGGTTCAACGCGGTCGCCTGATAAAACGGTGCGGCTTCCGAGGCACGCCAGTCGATCATCAACCGGTTCAGCTCATCATCGGAAAGACCGATGCGTCCAATGTAGCGCGGTGAATTCTCCATGCCGTTGGAGTCGGCTTGCGCTTGCCCCTGCTCGGCCAGATCCAACCGGCCAAAGACCAGCCGGTCCTGCACCGCATCCAATTGCGCGATGCGATCTTCATAAAGGCTCGCAAAGGAGTCACGTTCGGACTGGTTCTGGAAGGTTCCTACCGCGCCGGTAGCCCGGGTGCGTGCAAGCTGCTCTACCTTTTCGGCGCGCAACTCATCAAGCCGGTCATATAGTCGTGAGACATACTGGCTTTCGGCGAGCAGATCCTGCTCGATCGTACCGCTCAATCTTGGTTCCCCTCGCGCTCATATCGCTTATATACAGGACAGATTATGATACGCGCGTTGTTCGGCGCGGGGTTAATCCCGCGAAGTCGCGTACGTCATCTTCCGGCCGTGGCCGGTGCCCGGCACCGGGTTGAAAAACTAAACTTTTTGCAAGCTGAGCACCTGGTGATCACCCAGGTTGGCGCGTCCGCCGAGTGCTTCGAGCTCCAGAATTACGCCGACTCCGGCCACTACACCGCCGGCGCGTTCGATCAAACGCACCGCCGAGCCCACGGTGCCACCGGTGGCGAGCACATCGTCGAGCACCAGCACGCGGGTGCCGGGCGCGATCTCATCCTTGTGCAGCTCCAGCGAAGCTGAACCATATTCCAAGGTGTAGTCATCGCGGTATACCTCGCGCGGCAGCTTGCCGGCCTTACGGATGGTCAGCATTCCGCGGCCCGAGGCGTAGGCGGCCGCGGCGGCCAGCACAAATCCACGCGCTTCCAGCCCGGCGACGATGTCGAACTGACCGGCGAAGGGCGCGATCAGCTCATCAACCAGCCGACGCAGCCCCTGCGGGTCGGCAAACACCGGGGTGAGGTCTTTAAAGGAGACCCCGGGTTGCGGGTAGTCTGCGACCACTGCGCACAGTCGGTCCAGCAGCTCACTTATACTCTCGTTATTAGTCACGCGTAATATTTTAGTGCGTCAAACGGGTTGCGAAGGACCGGGAATCGGATTTTGCCCTGCGATCGCGCACACGTTTACCGTCGCCCGGAGTCTAACGCGCCATTAATACGTCGCTAGGCCACGGCAGCAAGGTGGGGAAATCGGCTGAATCCGCGGCCTGCGTGGCGCGAACCACCCCGCCCACCGGCCGTCCGGATAACCACGCGGCCAAATCAAAATCTGTTCCCTCCAATACCCACGATCGCCCGCCGTCGCCAATCACCTGACGCTGGCGGCCGTGGGGCTGCAGTACGATGCGGTCCTCGGGCTGAACCCGGGCGGCCAGGGCGCGCAGGAGGTGGTCGGAAAATTCTTGCGGCCAGCTAGCGGCGGGGCGGATAAATTCGTTCAGGTCGGTGGCGTGGATCAGCATTTCCCGCCAGACCGCATAGACCATATCGGCCACCTTCGCTCCCGGACGATAGCCCACTGGCTCTTCGAAGTGCGCTTGTACGGTGCCCAGGGTTTCACGCAGCTGGGCCAAGGATGCGGTCACCAGTTCGCGCAGTTTTTCCGGCCGCATCAGCGCGGCCATGTTAATTGCCTCGATCCGTCCGGCCGCTCCCCCGTCATACATCGGTGGCAGCTGCGCGGACCCGGCCTGCTCAAATTGCCGGTTTGCGGCCAGCGCCAGGGAATGCAGGTGCGCAACCAGTTGCGCGGTGCTCCAGCCGGGCAACGAGCTGGGCTTGGCGAAATCCTCGTCAGCCAAGGCGGAAAGCTGTGCGACCAGTTCGTCCAAGGCGGTGGTCACATGTGCAATGAGTTGGGCTGGAGGCAGTTGAAGTGTCATGGCACACACTCTAGCGCGCGCCGGTTCCCGGGCAGAAGTCCGGCATCCAGAACGCGCCGGGCGGCCGCTCACCCACGCGGAATGCGTGGCCGAGCGGCCGCCCGGGAAGCGGTCTATTTGTGCAGTGCCGGGTTAGGCCTTGACCCAGGCGCGAATTTCATCGAGCTGGCGCTCAAATTCGACAATCTGCTGCGCGACGGCGCTCGGGGCGGTACCGCCCTGGCCATTACGGGCATTGAGCGAACCCTCGGTGGACAAGACCTCGCGCACCTTCGGAGTTAAGTGCTCCGAGATGCCGGCGTATTCATCGTCGGTCAAATCCCACAGCTCCACGCCACGTGATTCGGCCAGCTGCACCGCGGCACCGGAAAGTTCGTGCGCGTCACGGAACGGCACACCCTGGCGGACCAGCCATTCGGCAATGTCGGTGGCCAGTGCAAATCCCTGTGGCGCGAGCTGCGCCATGCGCTCGGTGTTAAAGGTCAGCGTGGCCATCATGCCGGCCATCGCCGGCAGCAGCATTTCCAGGGTGTCCGCCGCGTCGAATACCGGCTCTTTGTCTTCCTGCAGGTCGCGGTTGTAGGCCAACGGCAGTGCCTTGAGCGTAGCCATCAGTCCGGTCAGGTCACCGATCAGACGTCCAGCCTTGCCGCGGGCAAGCTCGGCAATATCCGGGTTCTTCTTCTGCGGCATGATCGAGGAGCCGGTGGAGAAGGCATCGTGCAATTTCACGAAGCTGAACTCCTTCGTGGCCCACAGGATGACCTCTTCGCTCACCCGGGACAGGTCAACGCCGATCATCGCGGTGATCCAGGAGAATTCGGCGAAGACATCGCGTGCAGCGGTGCCATCGATCGAGTTGAAGACCGCCGAGTCGAAGCCCAATTCCGCGGCCACGAAGTTCGGATCAAGCCCGAGGGTCTGCCCGGCAAGCGCACCAGAACCATACGGGGAAACAGCTGCTCGCTTATCCCAATCGGCAAAGCGCTGCACGTCGCGCAGCAACGGCCACGCGTAAGCAAGCAACAGGTGGGACAGCAGGATCGGCTGAGCGTGCTGCAGGTGGGTGCGGCCGGGCATCGGCGCGTATGGGTGCGCCTTGGCCTGCTCCAGCATCGCGTCGATGGTATCGATGACGCCGCCGGCGATGATCCGCGCATGGTCGCGCAGGAACATCCGGCCCAAGGTGGCGATCTGGTCGTTGCGTGAACGGCCGGCACGCAACTTGCCGCCTAGCGCGGTGCCTGCTCGTTCGAGCAACCCGCGCTCCAATGAGCCGTGCACATCTTCATCCGATTCGGCGGCCACGTAGGCTTCGGACTTCACATCTGCTTCGAGCTGGTTCAGGGCGCTGAGCATGTCGGTCAGTTCGGTCTCGGTCAGCAGCCCGGCGCGCTGGAGCACCTTGGCGTGAGCACGGGAGCCGGCGATATCGTACCCGGCTAAGCGCCAGTCGAAGTGGGTGGACTTGCTCAGTGCTGCCATCGCTTCTGCTGGCCCACCGGAGAAGCGGCCACCCCAGAGCGATCCTTGATTTGTTGACGAGGACATAACTCGTTCCTTTCAGCCAGATCCCGCCGGGCGACGGGCAAAGTTGATGATGCGCTGCTTCCACTCTAGCAAAGCATTATGCATTGGCGCTCATAATTATTCAGCGAGTTCAGCCTGCACCGCTTAGAGCTCGGCGCGATCATCAACAAATCCATGTCCGGAGCCTTGGTTCTCCACCCTCTGCAAGGCTCCGCACCCGAGGCATATGCCCATCGGGCGCGAACCTGTGAACCAGGTAGAGATTTTTTGTCAGGACACGGTGAGTTGTGCGTTTGCTACTTCCGCAGGTGCCAGCGCGAGCGTATGGTGAGAGACACAAAGCCGAATACGGATACTTCGTTGGAGGAAACCCCATGGAAATCCAGTTGTACCGCGGTGATATCACCACGTTGAATGTTGATGCCATCGTCAATGCAGCCAACCCCTCGTTATTGGGTGGGGGCGGCGTCGATGGAGCTATTCATGCGGCGGCCGGGCCTGCCCTGCTGGCCGCCTGCCGTGCAGTTCGTGCGGCCAGGTACCCCGACGGAATCCCTTCAGGTATTGCGGTGGCGACAAAGGCCGGAAACCTTAGCGCCAAATGGGTCATCCATACCGCGGCGCCCAACCTCGCACTGATCAAACCCAACCCGAAGATCTTGGCCGATTGTTTTAGCAATTCGCTCTATCTGGCGGCGCGGCATGAGGCGCACTCCATCGCATTTCCTGCAGTGGGTGCCGGTGCGTTCGGCTGGCCTGCACAGACGGTCGCCCAAATTGGTTTTGACACCATCAGCGCATGGGTGGAAACGAATAAGCATGTTTCGCCGATCCGCCGCATCGTCATGGTCTCGCACACTGACGAAGTTCAGGAGGCCTTCGAAGAGGCCTTTGGAATGTCCTCGGTAGACCAGCTGGCCGCCTAGCACCAAGAGTCCAACGATCACCGCACGTCATTACCCGTCACCGCTCCTGTGCGGTGACGGGTAATTCTTTCTCCCCCGAGCTGTGCTGTACGCCCTTGATGCACCGGTGACACCGCAGGTTAAAGCAGTGCGCCACCGCGGGTGGATACCCGTTCGGTGGCGCGTTACTCAGGCATGAAATTTGTGCGCTGCTGCGCTTGGCGCGTCGGGCCAGGTTAGCGCGGTTCAGCCAGCTGCAAAAAGCGGCTAGCTACCTGACTGGCCCCATCGGCGGCGCGGGTGATCACCATAATCGTGTCATCGCCCGCGATACAGCCAAGAATCGCGGGAATCTGCGAGTGGTCGATGGCCAGCGCCAGCAGGTTCGCGGCCCCCGGCGGGGTGCGCAGAACAACGATATTTGCCGAGCCCTCGGCGGTCACCAACTGCTCCTGACAGATTTTGGCCAGGCGCGCGTCGAGGACCTCTTGGGTGATGGCGGTCTGCGGGGAACGATCCCCGCCCTCTTGGCGGATCGCATAAATCAGTTGGCCCAGATGGTCGCGGATGCGCACCGCACCGATCTCCACCAGATCGCGGGAGAGCGTAGCCTGGGTGACTTCCAACCCGTCATCTTTGAGCAAGCCGAGCAGTTCTGCCTGGGATTTAACCGAATTATTGCCCAAGAATGCACGGATCCGGGCTTGACGCGCGGTTTTGGTGCTTGGCTGTACCGACATTTAGAGCTCCACTCGGGGATCATGTGCCAGACCGGAGGCGACCATCAGCCAGGTCATAATGGCCTTCTGCGCGTGCACCCGGTTCTCGGCCTCATCAAACACGACCGACTGCGGGCCGTCGAGCACCTCGGCGGAAATCTCGTAGCCGCGGTAGGCCGGGAGGCAATGCAGCACGATCGCGTCGTCCTTGGCAAGCTTCATCGCCTCGGCGTCCACCGCGTAATCCACGAAGAGCTTCTGCCGCGCTGCCTTCTCATCTTCCTGGCCCATGGAAACCCAGGTGTCGGTGACGACCACGTCGGCATCTTTCAGCGCCTGCGCCGCATCGGTGGTGATGACCACCGAGCCGCCGGTTTCTTCGGCACGGATCTGGGCGGCGGCAATAATCTCCGCCGACGGCAGGTAGCCTTCGGGACCGGCAATGCGTACGTGCATGCCGGCGGTGACCCCGGCCAGCAGGTAGGAGTTGGCCATATTATTGGCCGAGTCACCCAGATAGACCATGGTCAGACCCGCGGTTTTGCCCTTGTGCTCCCGCACCGTCAGCAGGTCCGCCAGCAGCTGGCAGGGGTGGTAGTCATCAGATAGCGCGTTAATCACCGGCACCGTCGAGTTCGCGGCCATTTCTTCGAGCCCGGACTGGGCGTAGGTGCGCCACACGATGGTGGACACCATGCGCGCCAGCACCTGGGCGGAATCGGCGATGGTTTCCTTGTGCCCCAGCTGCGAATCGGTGGAATTGATGATCAGCGGCGAACCACCCAACTCGGCGATTCCCGCGTGGAAGGAAACGCGCGTACGCGTGGAGGTTTTATCGAAGAAGACCGCGACGGTTTGCGGGCCCGCGTAGGGTGCAAAGCCGTATTTGTCGGCCTTCATCGCTGCGGCAAGGTCCAAAACCTTGGACTGCTCGGCCGGGCTCAGATCAAGGTCGGTGAGGAAGTGGCGGGTAAGACTCATGGGATGATTCCTTAGTTTCCGGCGGTAGCCGGGCTGTTCGTTCGCAAGATTTAGACGGCCGCGGTCAGCAGCTGGGGCACTGCGGCGAGGAAGGTTTCGAGTTGTTCGCGGGTAATAATCAGTGGTGGGGCCAGCCGGATGGTGTGCTCATCGGTGGCGTTGACGATGAACCCGGCATCAAGCGCGGCGGAAACAAACTTCGGCGCGGCAGCCGAGTGCAATTCAAAGGCGGTCAGCAGGCCGCGGCCGCGCACGGCGCTAATCCCTTCCAGCCCGGCCAGCGCGGTGCGCAGCCAGTCACCGGTTTCGCGCACATGCTCCAGCAGATTTTCGTTTTCAATGGTGTGGATGACCGCCAGCCCCGCGGCGCAGGCCACCGGGTTTCCGCCAAAGGTAGTGCCGTGGTCCCCCGGCGTCAGCCAGCTGGTGTTTTCTTCTCCGAAGACGATCATCGCGCCGATAGGGAATCCGCCGCCCAGCCCCTTAGCCAGGGTCATCACGTCCGGGAGCACCGGGGCGGAGGCAAAAAACTGCCCGGTGCGGCCCATTCCGGTCTGCACCTCGTCAAAAACCAGCAGTGCACCGGCGGCCTGGGTGATCTCGCGGGCCGCGCGCAGGTATTCTGCGTCCAGCTCACGCACTCCGGCTTCACCCTGAATGGGTTCAATGAACACCGCAGCCACGGTTTCGTCGACGGCCTCACGCAGCGACTGGATATCGCCGGCCGGAATCCAACTGACATTATCCGGCAGCGGGGCGAAGGGCTCGCGGTACTTGGGCTTATAGGTCAGCGACAGCGCGCCGAGGGTGCGGCCGTGGAAGGAGTGTTCCAGGGCGATCACCTTGGTGCGCGGGGTCTGTTCGGACCCGGCGTTACGCCGGGTGAGTTTCAGCGCCGCCTCATTTGCCTCGGTACCGGAGTTCGTGAAGAACACCTTGGAACCGGCCGGCGCGGCAGAAATTTCTAGCAGCTTCTCCGCCAGGGCGATCTGTGTGGGGGTGCTGAAAAAGTTCGACACGTGCCCCAAGGTGGCCAACTGACTGGTGATCACGCTGGTCAGCAACGGGTTCGCGTGGCCAAGGGTGTTCACCGCGATGCCGCCGAGCAGATCCAGGTAGCGGTTGCCGTCTGCGTCCCAGACATGGCAGCCGGCGCCACGCACCAAAACCCGCGAGGGTGTGCCAAAAACGCCGAGCAGCGACTTGTTATAGCGCTCGGTCAGCTCGGCGCCATGCATCGTGGAGAGCTCGTTGGCCTGATTCAGCGCACCGCTTGGATGCAATTCCTGACTCACTTTGATTCCTTATCCTGGGGTACCACCTGGGTGCCTACCCCGGCAGTGGTGAAAATTTCGAGCAGCATCGAGTGCGCCTCGCGGCCGTCGACGATATGCGCCTGGGCCACCCCCTCGTCGACCGCCTTCAGACAGGCCCCCATCTTCGGGATCATGCCCGATTCCAGGGTGGGCAGCATAGTGCGCAGCTCATCGTTGGTAATGGAGCTGATCAGCGAGGACTTGTCCGGCCACGCCGCGTAGAGACCCTCCACGTCGGTGAGGATGACCAGTTTGGCGGCACCCAGCGCGGTGGCCAGCGCCGCGGCCGCGGTGTCCGCATTGACGTTGAGGATCGCGCCGGTAGGCTCCCCCGCCGCATCAAATTCCGGCGCCACGGTGGAAATAACCGGGATCATCCCGGCGGAGACCAGCGAGTCCACCTGATCGGTGCGCACGCGGGTCACCTCGCCGACCAAACCCAAATCAACGGGCAGCCCGTCGACAATGGTGCCGGTGCGCACCGCCTGGAGCATCGCACCGTCCTCCCCGGACATGCCCACCGAGTAGGGCCCGTGCGAGTTGATCAGGCCCACCAGGTCGCGTTGCACCTGGCCGGTGAGCACCATGCGCACCACATCCATCGCCTCGGGCGTGGTCACCCGCAGCCCACCACGGAATTCTGACTCGATGCCCAGCGTGTCGAGCATCTTGTTGATCTGCGGTCCGCCGCCGTGCACCACCACCGGGTTGATTCCGGCGTGGCGCAGGAACACGATGTCCTCGGCGAAGGCGCGGCGCAGCGACTCGTTGACCATCGCGTTGCCACCGTATTTGATGACCATCGTGGTTCCGGCGAAACGCTGGATCCAAGGCAGCGCTTCGATGAGCGCTTCGGCCTTGGTGCGGGCTGCGCCGAGGTGGCTTTGTGCGGTGTGCGGCATCGTGGCCGGGCTCCTAGGGTGTGTGCCTAGCTGGAGTAGGCGGAGTTTTCGTGGACGTAGTCGTGGGTCAGATCGTTGGTCAAGATGGTGGCCTGCGCGGATCCGGCGTTGAGATCGATGTCGATCGCGACGTTGCGGTCCTCCAGCGAGACCAGCGAACGATCCTCGCCGACGCCACCGTTTTTGCAGACCCACACCCCGTTGATCGAGACGTTGAGTTCATCGGGTTCAAAGGCGGCGCGCGTGGTGCCGACCTCGGAGAGCACCCGGCCCCAGTTGGGGTCCTTGCCGAAGATCGCGGTTTTCACCAGGTTCGATCGGGATACCGCGCGGGAGACCTCCAGTGCGTCGGCCTCGGTTGCGGCATTAAAGGTCCGCACCGCGATGGTGTGCTGTGCACCCTCCGCGTCGTCGATGAGCTTTGCCGCCAGCTCCTGGCACATATCCGCCAGCGCGGCGGTGAATTCCTGCGCGTCCGGGGTGATCGCGGAGGCGCCCGAAGACATCAGCAGCACCGTGTCGTTGGTGGACATGCAGCCATCGGAGTCGGCCCGGTCAAAGCTGACCGCGGTGGCGGCGCGCAACGCGGCATCAAGCTGGGCGGCGTCGAGCACCGCATCGGTGGTCAGCACCACCAGCATCGTGGCCAGCGCCGGGGCGAGCATACCCGCGCCCTTGGCCATACCGCCCAAGGTGTAGCCGCCTACACTGCGTGAGGCCATTTTTGGCACGGTATCGGTAGTCATAATGCCGGCCGCCGCCTGATCTGCGGCGTCCTGGCCGCCGGCGAGCGCGGTTGCTGCGCGCGCTACCCCGGGCAGCAGCTTGTCCATCGACAGTTGTTCGCCGATCAACCCGGTGGAGGCTACTGCCACGTCACCGGAGGAAATGTGCAAAAGCTGGGCGACGTGCTCGGCCGTCTGGTGGGTGTTGGCAAAGCCTTGCGCTCCGGTGCAGGCGTTGGCGCCGCCGGAGTTAAGCACGATCGCGTCCACCCGTCCGTCCGTGATCACCTGTTTGGACCAGTGCACCGGGGCTGCCGCCACGCGGTTGGCGGTGAAGACCGCGGCCGCCGCATAGTCCGGGCCCTGGTTGGCCACCAGCACCACGTCATTTTTACCCGTGGATTTCAGGCCCGCCGGCACGCCTGCGGCGCGAAATCCTGCCGGTGCGGTGACCCCGGCCACTGCGGCCTGCTCGAAGGTTGGGGTGTGGGTGAGGCTCACGGTGCGACTCCTTGCATTAACAATCCGGTGGTTTCGGGCAGCCCGAGTGCGATGTTCATCGATTGCACGGCGGCGCCGGCGGTGCCCTTGGTGAGGTTATCCAGCGCGGCGGTGACGATCACGCGTCCGGCGTGTTCGTCGAACGCTAATTGAATGTGCACGTGGTTCGAGGCTTGCACCGCGCCGGTGGTGGGCCACTGGCCCTCGGGCAGCAGGTGCACAAACGGTTCGTTGGCGTAGGCGGTTTCCCAGGCGCCGCGCAATTGAGCGGCGCTGACCCCGGGCTTCACCCGTGCGGTGGCGGTGGTCAGGATGCCGCGCGGCATCGGCGCCAGCGTCGGGGTGAAGGACACGGTGACTGCCTCGCCGGCCAGCTTGGAAAGACCCTGTTCCATTTCGGGAATGTGGCGGTGGACGCCGCCAACCCCGTAGGTGCTCATCGAGCCCATGGTTTCGCTGCCCAGCAGGTGGGTTTTGGCGCTTTTGCCCGCGCCGGAGGTGCCCGAGGCGGAAACAATCACTACGTCTTGCGGCTCAAGCAGCCCGGCATGGTAGCCCGGCGCGAGGGCCAGCTGGCCGCCGGTAGGGTAGCAACCGGGTACGGCGACGCGTTTGGCGCCGGCAAGTTTCCCGCGCGCCCCGGGAAGTTCGGGCAGTCCATAGGGCCAGGATCCGGCGTGCGGTGAGCCGTAGAATTTTTCCCAGGCGCTCGCCGATTCCAGGCGGTGATCCGCGCCGGCGTCGATAACCAGGGTGGATTCGGGCAGAGCCGCTGCCACCGCTGCGCTCGCGCCGTGCGGAAGGGCCAGAAAGACCACGTCGTGCCCGGCAAGGTTTTCCACGGTGGTTTCCACCAGTACCCGATCGGCCAGGGAATGCAGATGCGCGGCGATGCCGCCTAGTCGCAATCCGGCTTGGGAATGCGCGGTGATCGCACCAATCTCTACCTCTGGGTGATTAGCAAGAATTCTAAGGACTTCGCCTCCGGCGTATCCGCTGGCACCGGAGACAGCAACTGAAATCGTCATGACCTCACTCTACAACCGCTTATGCATCAAACCTAATAAATATGCATAAATTGTTCGTCATTTCATGCCAGCTCGGGGTTGTCGCTCATCGGACTCACACCCGCCACGCTTAGACTGGGAATAGGCAACGGCCAGCAACTTGGCAAGGGACAAAGATTGGAAGCGCATCGTATGAACCAGCAGAGCATACTCGTCTCCCGCGCAGGTGGACCCGAAGTGATGGAACTTAGCGTCACTCCCATCCAGGCCCCGGGCGAGGGCCAGGTCCTGGTGAAGGTCGAAGCGATCGGTGTGAACTTCATTGAAACCTATCAACGCTCCGGCGTCTACGCGGTGGACTACCCTTTCACCCCGGGAACCGAATTTTCTGGCACCGTGACCGAGCTGGGCGAGAACGTGCGTCACCTGAAGGTCGGGGACCGCGTCGCGACCTCCAGCGGCACTATGGGCTACGCGCAGTTTGCGGTGGTCGACGAAGCCCAACTGGGCAAGGTGCCTGACAGCGTTGATCTGCGCCTCGCCGCCGCGCTGCCGTTGCAGGGAATGACCTCGCACTACCTGACGCATTCGAGCTACCTGGTCCGGTCGGGCGACGTCATCCTCACCTACGCCGGCGCCGGCGGAGTGGGCCTGCTGCTGACGCAGATCCTGAAGATGAAAGGCGCGACGGTGATCACCACCGCCTCAACCCAAGAAAAGAAAGACCTGGCGCGTGCCGCCGGAGCGGATTACGTGGTGGATTATGACCAGGTCGAGGCCACCGTTGACAAGGTCACCGCAGGCCAGGGCGTGCATGCGGTCTACGACGGCATCGGCAAAGACACCTTCGACATTTCGCTCAAGGTACTCAAGCGTCGCGGCACACTCGCGCTCTTTGGCGGAGCCAGCGGCCAGGTGCCGCCCTTTGATCTGCAGCGCTTAAACGCGGGTGGATCATTGACCGTCACCCGCCCGAAGCTCGCAGACTTTTTGGCCACCGATGAGGAGCGCGCCTGGCGCTTTGGCGATGTATTCGGCTGGGTGGCTTCCGGCCAGCTCGATATTCGGGTGGGCCAGGAGTTCGCGCTCAAAGACGCGGACCAGGCGCATCGGGCTTTGGAATCGCGAAAGACCACCGGCAAGGTGCTTCTCGTTCCCTGAACACCTGGCTCACGCGCCAAGGCACCTCGCAGCACCTCGTAGCGAAGGCCTGCCACCAATTTTGGCGGCAGGCCTTCGCCGTTCGTTTCATGAGTTGCGGCGCCACCTTAGAAGTGCGAGGAGCCTCCGGCACCGGAAAAACTACCCCCGCCGGAGTAGCCCTGGGAAACACCGGAGGAGCCGCCAGATGAGCGTGAGCTATCCACCGAGCTGACCGCCTGGCCGTACCCGGTGCTGTAGGAACCCACGGACCAGTACATCGCGGCCGGGTAGCTGACGTCCAAAATTGTGCCGACCGCGCGTGGCCTTTGATTCGTTGCGTCATCGCGTGAGCGGATCAGTTCCGTGCGCATTTCCTCTTCCTCTTCCGGACTCGTTGCATAGGTCGAGATTTGGGCGTTGGCCAAAGCATCAAGTTTTTCGCTCAGTTGCACACGCAAATCCGAGAGCGCATCAAGCGCATCATCGACCTGGATGCTTTCACTGTTCAGCTCATCACCCAGACGCTGCAGTTGCGTACGGGCTTGAGCCGCGAAGGAATTCAGTGCGGCCACGCTGGCACGAACCGCTTCGCTGCTTGCCTGGTCGCCGGCAAGATTCCCGGTCAGTTCCGGCAACGCGTTGAGGTCTTCAAGCAGCGGGGCGATCTGCCTGCGCCAGGCCGCTTCCCAGTGGGCATCCCGGGTATAGAGTGACGCGGCATCGATGATCGCGTCGTCGGTCAAATCCAGAGTTTGCGCAGTGGACAAGAACTCCTTCGCCCGCAGCACTCCGGCACTGCGCGAACGCAGCTTTTTCGCCGCTGTCTCCAGCTGGTGGCGCTCGCTGAACACCACACGGTACTCGGCGCTGAAGTCGGCGAAGCGGCTGGCCAGTACGGTTGCGTGCGCGGCGCCGGCCGGGAGCGTGCGCGCTGCAAGTTCGGTAGTATCCAGGTCCAGCGTGACCCGGGTCAAGTGTTCGGTGCCCTCACTGAGCGCTTGGCTAAAACGTCTGCGATGGTGTGCGCGCACCGCTGCGGTGATCCCCACCGCGCCCAGCACCCCGAGCCCGCCAAGTCCCACGGTCCAGCCCAGGGCCGGATGCTGATACCAGGGGCGATTCATGATTTTAGACCCGCGCTCGGCCACCGCGATCACCCCGTCAGACCAGCGCCCGGCATTAAAATCCTCGTACCCGGCCTCATGAATGGACCCCATCTGCCCCTCGGAGACCTTGCGATCCTCACCGAAGTAGGTGCCGACCTGCCCGTCACCCTGGCCCTCCACCGACAAGGTGATGATGAAGTAGCCATCGGCCCAGTAATCGCCATAATCTTCGGGCTGATCCGAAATCCACTCACTGCGGCTGCTGCGCGCAAAATCCAGGGTCTTGGTGTTGATGTCATCGGAATACTCTCCGTTGCGCGAATATACGGCCACCTTGGTCGGCTCGTTAAACTCCAGCCGTTCGATCGCGTCGCGCAATTTGTCCTCATTGAGCACATTTGCGGTGTCATCAACGCTGATCGATTCCAGGTTGTCCGGCGCAGCCGCGGCGGCATCAGCCCCGGGGATGACGCTGGCCATCAGCAGCGTGGCGGCAAATCCGGCAGCCACGGTGCGACGCGTCGCCGCCGCAACTTTGCTCAGACCTGTTGACTGGGGCTGATGCATGGAAAATTCCTCCAGAAGGGTGTCGAGATTTATTCCGATCGATGCGCTTATCGCCCAGCCTACTAGGTACTCCCGCTGCCGCGCATCCCCGCGCAGCAGCGCACAGGGCCTTCGAACGGCAAGCATTATCCTCCCGCGATGAGTTCGAAGAGCGAGATTGCTGCTGTGATCCGTACAACCAAAAGCGCCCAATGCTTCCCCGCGGCCGCTTCGAGGGGCTTTAATAGGTGCAGGACGTCGCAATGTCCGATCCCCTCCAGGATCCGTACCCCTTATTTATGCGAACCCGTCTCCCCCACGAACTCGCAGCCCACTGGTGCACCCCACCCGTAGCGAAGGGACGGATCCGCCCGCTTATGGACTCCGCAGATAGTTCTACCCCCGAGAATTCGGCCATCTACCCGGCGCAGTTTCCGGCCGGTCCGCTGGCCCCCGAGCCACGCACGCTGATCGAAATTCTGCAGGCCACCGCCAAGGCCCATCCCGATGCGCCGGCCATTGACGACGGCGCACACATCGAAAGTTACGCCGAGCTGATCGAAGAGGTCAAGGCCAAGGCGCTGCGGCTGCATCAGTCGGGTCTCGGCGCCGGGGACCGGATCGGGGTGCGCGTCACCTCCGGGACCGCCGCGCTCTACGAGTGGATCCTGGCGATCCTCTGGGTGGGTGCCGCCTACGTACCGGTCGACGCCGACGATCCGGACGAACGCGCCAGGACCGTTTTTGACGAGGCCCAGGTGGCCGGCGTCATCTCCGGCACCGATCAGCTCACCGTGATCGACCCATTGCGCCCGGCCCCCTTCGACAACCCACGTGCCCCGCACCTTGGCGACGACGCGTGGATCATCTTCACCTCCGGGTCCACCGGAAAACCCAAGGGGGTTGCGGTCACGCACCGCTCTGCGGCGGCCTTCGTGGACGCCGAGGCGCAGATGTTCTTGCCCAGCGACCCGTTGAACACCACCGACCGGGTGCTCGCCGGACTATCGGTGGCCTTTGACGCCTCCTGTGAGGAAATGTGGATCGCCTGGCGCAACGGCTCCTGCCTGGTTCCGGCGCCGCGCGCGCTGGTCCGCAGCGGCATGGACTTGGGCCCCTGGCTGATCTCGCGTTCGATCACCGCGGTATCCACCGTGCCCACACTGGCCGCGCTGTGGCCGGCCCAGGCACTGGATTCGGTGCGTTTGCTGATCTTCGGCGGGGAGGCCTGCCCACCGGAACTTGCCGCCCGTCTGGCCACCGGCAGCCGCGAACTGTGGAACACCTACGGTCCGACCGAGGCGACCGTGGTAGCCTGCGGTGCCACCATGGACGGCAGTCTGCCGGTGCGCATCGGGTTGCCCCTAGCCGGCTGGGACCTCGCGGTGGTGGACCCCGAAGGCATCCCGGTGCCCGAGGGGCAATCCGGTGAACTGATCATCGGCGGCGTGGGCCTGGCCCGCTATCTGGATCCGGAGAAGGACGCGGAAAAGTATGCGCCGATGCCCACCCTGGGTTGGGAACGCGCTTACCGTTCGGGCGATATGGTGATCAACGATCCGCTGGGGCTGGTATTCATCGGGCGCGTGGATGACCAGGTGAAAATCGGTGGCCGGCGCATTGAACTGGGCGAAATTGATGCCGCCCTCGCCTCGCTGCAGGGCGTGTCCAGCGCGGCCGTCGCGGTACGCGAAACGAACACCGGCACCAAGATTCTGGTCGGTTACCTGGCCGCGGACCCGGACTACGATCTGAGCGCGGCACGCACCGCACTGCTCGCGGATTTACCGGCGGCGATGGTGCCGCTGCTGACCCTGGTGGACACCATGCCGATGAAAACCAGTGGCAAGGTGGATCGCAATGCCTTGCCCTGGCCGCTGGCGGGCGCCGGCGAAGAGACCGGCGAGCAGCTGGGCGGCTTAGACGAAACCGGGCAGTTTGTGGCAGATGCGTGGCAAGGCGCGTTGGGCGCCGCGGTATCCAGCGCGGATGCCGACTTCTTCGGCTCCGGCGGCGGATCGCTGTCTGCCGCGCAGCTGGTCTCCGCGTTGCGCTACCGCTACCCGGACCTGACCGTCGCCGAACTCTACGACTATCCACGCTTCGGCGCGCTGGTCACCCACCTCGGCGGTAAGCCGGTCAACGACGAGGTCATCGAACCGCGCATCGTCAAACGCACCCGGCGCAGCACCCAGATCATCCAGTCGCTGCTGGCGGTTCCGCTGTTTATCCTTTCCGGGCTGCGCTGGTTCACCTACCTGATGCTGGGGCACTGGTTCCTGCTCAGTGTGGGAATTTTTGATGCGCCGCTGCCGATCCCCTGGTATGTGCTGCTCTCCTCCTGGCTGATTTTTGTCACCCCGCCCGGACGCATGCTGCTCTCGGTGCTGGCCGCCAAACTGCTGCTGCGCGGGCTGACCCCGGGCACCTACCGGCGCTCCGGGGCGATGCACCTGCGGCTCTGGCTGGCCCAGCACATCGCCGACGTGGTCGATCCGATCTCGCTGGCCAGCGCACCACTGCTGCCTTGGTACGCGCGGATGCTCGGCGCGGACATCGACAAAACCGCGGCCGTGCACACCCTGCCGCCGGTCACCGGAATGCTCACCGTGGGCCCCGGCGCCTCACTGGAACCCGAGGTTGACGTCTCCGGTTACTGGATCGACGGAGATCTGGTCCACGTCGGACACATCACCGTGGGTGATTTTGCCTCTGTCGGCGCGCGTTCCACACTGGCCCCGGGCGCAATCGTTGCGCCGCACACCATCGTGGAAGCCGGCTCAGCGGTCTACGGCGAAACCCGCGAAAACTCACGCTATGCCGGCTCCCCGGCCACGCGTGCAGGACGCGCAAAACCGCGCTGGCCCGAACAAGTTCCCGCTTACCGGGTGCTGCCGCGGCTGCTCGGCGGGATTGGCTCGCTGCTGCTGAACCTGGCCCAGTGGATCCCCGTGCTCCTCGCGGTGCTCGCCGTGACTCCGCTGCTGGATGGTGACAAGTCGCTGAGCAGCATTGGGTTGAGCTTCATTCCCGCGGTGCTGCTGGCCGCGCTGGTCTGGTTCCTCTCAATGATGCTTCTGGTGATTATTCAGGTGCGGCTCCTATCCATCGGGCTGCGCGAGGGCTGGCATCCGATCACTTCGCGGGTGGGCTGGCAGGCCTGGGCCACCGAACGCGTGCTCGATACCGCACGCGATGTGCTGTTCCCGCTCTACGCGTCGCTGTTCACCCCGATCTGGCTGCGCCTGCTCGGTGCAAAGGTGGGACGCGATGTGGAAATTTCCACGGTGCTGCTGATCCCGAAGATGACCACCATCGCCTCCGGCGCCTTTCTGGCCGATGACACCATGGTCGCCTCCTACGAGCTGGGCGGCGGATGGATGCACATCGCCCCGGTACGCGTGGGCAAAAAGGCGTTCCTCGGCAACTCCGGCATCCTGCATGCCGGGCGCCGGGTCCCCAAGCGCTCGTTGATCGCCGTGCTGTCGGCCACCCCGCGCAAGATGAAGGCCGGCACCTCCTGGATCGGCTCTCCCCCGCATAAGCTGCGGCGCACCACCGTGGATGCCGAATCCGAACGCACCTACAGCCCGCCGATGAAGTTGAAGGTGATGCGCGCACTGTGGGAGTTGACCCGCGCGCTGGCCGTGTTCACCACCGTGGGGATCGCGGCAGCCGTGTTGTGGGCGCTGTCCGCGCTGACCAGCTACGGCCATCCGATCACCGCGGCGCTGCTCTCCGGAGCGGTGCTGGTGGCAGCCGGCGCGGTGGCCGCGCTGACCGCACTGGCCGCCAAATGGCTGGTGGTCGGGGTGATCCGCCCGGGCGAGCACACACTCTGGAGCTCGTTCATCTGGCGCACCGAGATGGTGGACTCCTTTGTCGAACTGGTCTGCGCCCAGTGGTTTGCGCGCCTGGCCTCCGGCACCCCGGCGCTGGTCTGGTTCCTGCGTGCGCAGGGCGCCAAGATCGGGCATGGGGTGTGGTGCGAAAGTTACTGGTTCCCCGAGGCGGACCTGGTCACCTTGGAGGATCACGCCACGGTGAACCGCGGCTGCGTGCTGCAAACCCACCTCTTCCACGACCGCATCATGTCCATCGACACGGTCACCCTGGGTGCGGGCGCAACGCTTGGCCCGCACAGCGTGATCCTGCCCGCCGCGGTCATTTCCGAGGGCACCACCGCAGGGCCGGCCTCGCTGATCCTGCGCGGTGAGCGGCTGCCCGCCAATACCTACTGGCGCGGCAATCCGGCGGTACGCTGGAACATCACCCCCGATCAGCCAGTGAAAGCCTAGAGGACCGCACCGCATGCCGCAGCAGCTAGATGACTACACCAAACACCACGGTTCCGAGCAGTACACCGTGGAGCACTACGACCTGGAGCTCAAGTGCAAGCTGGCCAGCAACCTGCTCGAAGGCAAGGCCGTGCTGCACATCCGCGCCTTGGTCGACCTCGATGTGGTGCGGCTGAACCTGCATGGGCTGCGCGTGCTCAAGGCCACCTGCCAGGGCAAAAAGCTCGCGGTCGCCAAACGGCACCACCGGATCGAGGTGAAGCTGCCCGCGCTGCTGCCCGCCGGCGAACAGCTGGAACTGGCACTGCGCTATGCCGGAAATCCGGGGGTGGACGACGGCATGTGGGGCGAGGTCGGCTGGGAGGAATTAACCGACGGGGTGCTGATTTCCGGTCAGCCCACCGGGGCGCCGTCCTGGTTCCCGTGCAACGACCACCCCAGCCACAAGTCCAGCTACCGTTTTTCAATCACCACCGATGCCGGCTACCGGGCGGTGGCCAACGGCGAACAGGTCGGCTACTCCCGGGCCGCAAGCGCCGATACCTGGGTCTACGAACAGCGTGAGCCGATCGCCAGCTACCTGGCCACCGTGCAGATCGGACGCTACAGCGAAATCCCGTTTGATAGCCAACGCCATCTGCTGGCCTACGCGGTGCCCGGCATGGATCTGGCAGTGCGCGGCGCCTTTGCCAAGCAGGGCGAGATGGCCGAGGTTTTTGAACGGCATTTTGGGCCCTACCCGTATGCAAGCTACAAGATTGTGGTGGTCGACGACGAGCTGGAAATCCCGTTGGAGGCCGCCGGGCTGAGCATTTTCGGGCGCAACCACCTGTCCTTGGACTGGGAGGCGCAACGGCTGATCGCGCACGAATTTTCGCACCAGTGGTGGGGTAATTCGCTGACCTTGAAGCGCTGGAGCGATATCTGGCTGCATGAGGGGTTCGCCTGCTTCAGCGAATGGCTGTACTCCGAATCCACCGGGCTGCTCTCGCTGGCCGAGCGGGCCGAAGCGGCCTGGCAGATGCTCGAACAGTCCGCGCAGGACCTGGCCGTCGGTGCCCCGGGGCCCGAGGCGATGTTCGATGACCGGGTATACAAACGCGGAGCGCTGGCGCTGTTCGCGCTGCGCGGGGAGCTGGGCGCCGAAACCTTCTACGCGATGCTCAAAGACTGGGTCGCCGTCCACGCCCACGGGCATGTGGACTCCGCCGCGTTCCTCGCGCACGCCCAGGGGTACGCGCCCGGCACGCTGGATGTCGCAGCACTTTTGCACCCCTGGCTCTACGAGCAGGCGTTGCCGGCCTTCCCGCACTAACGCGCCGTGTCCCGCGGGAACCACGTGGCGCAGGCCATAGGTCATAAACGCTTAAGTCAATGTACGGTTGGCCAATTGTTCATGAGGTGTTCATCTGGTAAAACTACGCTGGACCCATGACGGTTGAACTCCCCCTGCTTGAAGATGCGTTTCGCGGCTACCGCGTGCTGGACAACGACGACGATGACCCGGTGCTGGTGCGCGCGGACGGGTCCATCGTGGACACCTGGCGCGAGGACTACCCCTACGACGCCAAAATGGAGCGGGCGGCCTACGATACGCAGAAGCGTGCGCTGCAGATCGAACTGCTCAAGCTGCAGAAGTGGCTCAAGGCGCACGATCGACGGCTGATGATCGTCTTTGAGGGACGCGACGCGGCCGGTAAGGGCGGCACGATCAAGCGCTTCACCGAGCACCTGAATCCGCGCGGGGCACGCGTCGTGGCCCTGGAAAAGCCGACCGAGCGCGAATCCACCCAGTGGTATTACCAGCGCTACATCGAGCATTTTCCGGCCGCCGGGGAGATCGTGCTCTTCGACAGGTCCTGGTACAACCGTGCCGGAGTGGAGCGCGCGATGGGGTTCTGCAGCGAAGATCAGGTTGAGCACTTTTTGGAGCAGACCCCGCTCTTCGAACGGCTGCTCGTGGAAGAAGGCATCGTCCTGGTGAAGTTCTGGTTCTCCGTCTCCGCCGCGGAACAGTTCACCCGCTTCCTCATCCGCCGCATCGACCCGGTGCGCCAATGGAAGCTCTCCCCCATGGATCTGGCCTCGCTGGACAAGTGGGATGACTACACGGCCGCGAAAAAACAGATGTTCCTGAAGACCGACACCGAGCATGCCCCGTGGACGGTGGTGAAGTCCAACGACAAAAAACGCGCCCGGCTGCAGGCGATGCGCCACGTGCTGAACCTCTTTGAGTACAAGGGCAAGGACCACGAGCTGGTAGGCACCCCCGATCCGCAGATCGTCGGTCGGGCTGCAAACGTCATCAGCCACGGCGAAGAGTTCTAGTCCCGACTCTTGCGCCTCTTGCGCCACGGCGCGGCCCGGCACTAGGCTGGGGCAACCGATGAACGCCGGCGCGGCATCTCAGTGGTGTACGAAGTGTGGAGGAAAGCTCATGGCAGAACCTGAATCCCCCGAATCCGCGGCGCGCCCAGCGGCTGCTCCCGCGCCCTACATTCTTTTTCCGGGGACCGCTGCCCGCGCGCTGGAGCGCTACCAGCATATTTTCGGCGGAACGCTCGCGCTCTTCAGCTACGCCGAATTTGCGCGCACCGACGGGCCCGGCGAGCACATCGCCCACGGCATGCTGCGCGGTGCGCTCACCTTGTACGCGGCCGATGCCGCAGCGGGCGAAGAAGCGGTGTCCACCCAAGGGCTGATGCTCAGCCTGCTGGGCACGGCGCCACCGGAAACACTGCATGGCTGGTTCGACCAGCTCGCCGAGGGCGGCACGGTACTGGATCCGCTGGCGCGCAAAGCCTGGGGTGCCAGCGACGGACAGGTGCGCGATCGTTTTGGGGTGCACTGGCTGATCGGCTACGAACCGGAAAAGTAATGTGAACTAGCTCTCGCGCGGCTCGGCCAGAGGCATGCCGTAGGGGTAATCCACCCACGGGCCGTCCCCGGTGTGCGGACAGTGCTGCCTGGCCCCATCGCGGACGCATTTGGTGTCAGCCGGATAGCGGTGGCCCTGCAGAAGTGTATCGAACTCGATCGCGCCCACCTCGTGCAGTTCACGCCCATCGGCGTAGCGCAACGCATAGCGGAAGTAGCGGAAACTGCGCCTGCTCAGGCGCCTGGTTCCCTGCAAGGCGGTGGCTCGGACCGCGATCGGAAGCTGTCTGCTCTCCCGCGGGCGGTCGATCACAACCCCTCCTCCGCCGTGGAGACACGTGCCGAGTCGAACACCGGGTCAAAGTGCTCCACCATGGGGAAAGGATCATAAAAATGGTGCAGCGCCTGCTTCCAGCGCTGATACTCAGGTGAGCGGCGAAACCCTTCGGTGTGCGCGGCCACCGACTCCCACCGCACCAGCAGCAGGTAGTGGTTCGGGCTCTGGATCGAACGCGAAAGTTGCAGCGCGATAAATCCCGGTTGTTTTTCGATCAGGCCGCGGACCTGGGCGAAGGCGAGTTCAAACTGCTCCTGGGCGCCGCTTTGCACGGGCAGGATGGCGTGTTCCACAATCATGGTGCTGCGCTCGTTTCTAGGGTCCGGCGGGGTGCCCGGGCAGCGGGTCCGCGGGCGGATCGCTGAATTCCACGCTCGGGGTGGGCGGCTCTTCCAAGTGCGTCCCGGCACCGCGCTGGATCAGATTGACCGCGCCCATCGCCAAAAACACCGCCACCGCTACCGCGAGGGCGCCAAGCACCACAATAAGCAGCACCGCGCCAAGCCGCGCGGCGATCCGTGAACCCATATATTGCCCCCGAGGTAGCTACCGTGAACCCTCATTCTAGCGCGCACCGGCCGGTGCCAGCTGGCGCTTGCCGGAGAAAACCAACGCCCCGGGGCAAGCTGCGAGAATGCAGATTGCCCCGGGGCGTAGACTGCCCGGCGCCGGGCGCCGGTTGACGAGGTTTAGCGCTGGGTAGCACCGAACTTTTCGGCCGCCAAGGCTACCGCGGCGGCACGCGCCTCGGAGGCTTCATCGGCGGTCAGCGTGCGGTCCTCGGCGCGGAAGCGCAACCCGAAGGCCAACGACTTCTTGCCATCTTCGATGCCCTGGCCCTGGTACACATCGAACAAGGTGATCTCTTCGAGCAGTGCGCCGGCACCCTCGCGCAGGGTGTCAAGCACGTGACCTGCGACGACGTGCTGATCGACGACCAAGGCGACGTCCTGGGTAGCCAGCGGCTGGGTGGACAGCGACTGCGCCACGACGACCTGCGGCGCGGCGGCCATCATTGCGGCAGCGTTCAGCTCCATCGCCACGGTGCGCGGCGGCAGATCGGCGTCCTTGAGCACTGCCGGGTGCAGCTCGCCAGCGTAGCCAACCACTTCGCCAGCAACCTTCAGCGCCGCGGCGCGGCCCGGGTGGAAAGCCTGGTGATCGCCCTGCGCGACCTCCAGCTCCACGCCAAGGATGTCCGCGGCCGTGCGTGCGGCGTCCAGCGCGTCGGCCCAGTCCCAGAGGCGCGGCGCGAATCCGGCGGCGGCCGAAGCCTCGTGTCCGGTGAAGACCGCGGCTAGCTGCCACGGCTGGTGGGGAACTCCTTGATACAGGTCCGCGAGTACCTCATCGCTTGGCTTGACGCCCAGCGGTGGAAGGAATGCCGAACCCAGCTGCTCACCCGGGAGGAACACCAGACCGCCCTCGTACAAGGCCAGATCGCGGAAGCCACGGCCGATATTGCGCCGCGCGGTGTCCAGCAGACCCGGCAGCAGGCTGGTGCGCAGGAAACGGAACTCCTTGGAGATCGGGTTGGCCAGCGACACGGCTTTCACCGTGCTGCCGGCTTGCGCGGTGCCGAAGATGTTGTTCTGCGCCTCGGAAACGAACGGGTAGGTCAAGACCTCGGTCAGGCCAGCATCGGCCAGGCCCTGCAAGAGGCGCCGGCGCTGGGACTGGCTCCGGGTCAGGCCGCGCCCTGGCGGGGCCACCGGCAAGGTTGCCGGGATCTGGTCGTAGCCAACCACGCGGGCTACTTCCTCCACCAGGTCTTCCTTAATCTCCAGATCCGGGCGCCAGCTTGGGGCGGTAACCAGGAAACCCTGCGCGTTCTGCGCAACGCTTGCGCCGATGCCCTCCAGCGCGGTGACGGTCTGTTCGTCGGTGTATTCCACGCCGATCAGTGCCCCGGCGAAACCGGCAGGCAGCTGGATCTGGGTGTCGTCCGGAACCATGCCTGCGTCGGTGACCTTGGCAGTCTCGGTGCCCGCGGCCAGCTCCACGAGCAGATCCACTGCACGCTGCGCGGTGATGTCCATAATGCGCGGGTCAACCCCGCGCTCAAAACGCTTGGAAGCCTCCGACGGCAGTTTGTGCCGGCGGCGGGATCGGCCGATGGACACGGCGTCGAAATGCGCGGCCTCGATCAGCACCCGGCGGGTGGAATCGCTGACCTCGGTAGCCGCGCCACCCATGACGCCAGCGATGCCCAGGGCACCGGACTCGTCGGTGATCAGCAGGTCCTCCACCGACAGCTCGCGGTTCTTCTCATCGAGCGTGGTGAGCTTTTCTCCGGCGTTGGCACGGCGTACGGTGATCGCACCGGTGAGCTTGTCCGCATCGTAGAAGTGCAGTGGTGCGCCGAGCTCAAGCATCACATAGTTGGAGATGTCGACAACCAGCGAGATCGAGCGCATTCCTGCCAGTTGGAGGCGCGAGGCCATCCAGCGCGGGGTGGGCAGCGATGGGTCGATGCCGGTGACTTCGCGAGTGACAAAACGCGTGCAGCCGGGCACCTCGTAGATTGGTGCCTCGTCGGACAGGTTGACCTGGTGGCCGGCGCCGGTGGCCGCGGTGACCTTGATGCTGGCCGCCGGGTCGGTGAACGGGGTGCCGGTGGCTAAGCTGTATTCGCGGGCGACGCCGCGGATCGAGAAGCAGTAGCCGCGGTCCGGGGTCACGTTGATTTCCGCGGCCTGGTCATTCAGCCCGAAAAGCTCAAAGACGTCGGTGCCCACTTCTGGGTCCAGCCCGAAGTTTGAGAGCACCATAATGCCCTCGTGGTCCTCGCCGATGCCCAGCTCGCGGGAGGAGGCGATCATTCCGGCTGAAACATGTCCGTAGGTTTTGCGCGGGGTGATTTTAAAATCTCCGGGCAGCACGGCGCCGGGCAGGGTGACAACAACCTTGTCGCCCTCCACGAAGTTATGCGCGCCGCAGATGATTCCCTGCACGCCGTTGGGCTCGATGCCCTTGCCGGTCAGCGTCTGCTCGGTCCCTTCGGGCACCACGCGGACCTGGCACCAGTTGATGGTTTTTCCGTTGGTCTGCTCTTCCTTCACCAAGGAGAGCACCTGGCCGACGACGATCGGGCCCGAGAGGTTGTCGGAGGGACGGTGTACGTCCTCTTCTTCCAAACCGACCTTCACCAGATCGGCCATCAGATCTTCGGCGCTCGCATCGGCCGGAAGCTGCGTGTATTCGCGCAGCCATGAAAGTGGAATACGCATAACTTAGATCTCCATCCCGAAGTGCTGGCTGAAACGAATGTCGCCCTCGATCATGTCGTGCATGTCGGGAACGTCGTTGCGGAACATGAGCGTGCGCTCGATGCCCATGCCGAAGGCGAATCCGGAGTATTCTTCCGGGTCGATCCCGGCGGCGCGCAGCACGTTCGGGTTGATCATGCCGCAGCCGCCCCACTCGATCCAGCGCGGTCCGCCCTTGGCACCGGGGTGCCAGATGTCCAGTTCGGCGCTTGGTTCGGTGAACGGGAAATAGGCCGGACGCAGACGGATCTGTGCGTCCTTGCCGAACATCTGACGCGCGAAGTGCTCCAGCGTGCCGCGCAGATCGGCCATGGTCAGGCCCTTATCCACGGCGAGGCCCTCAAACTGGTGGAAGACCGGGGTGTGGGTGGCGTCCAGCTCATCGGTGCGGAAGGTACGGCCCGGACAGAGCACGTAGACCGGCGTCTCACGCTGCAGCATCGAACGCACCTGCACCGGGGAGGTGTGGGTACGCAGCACCAGGTGTGCGTCGGCAGGCTCAATGAAGAAGGTGTCCTGCATTTCGCGGGCCGGGTGGTCCGGCTTAAAGTTCAGGGCGTCGAAGTTGAACCACTCGGATTCCACCTCGGGGCCTTCGGCGATTTCCCAGCCCATGCCGACGAAAATGTCGGACACACGGTCCTGCAATACCGACAGCGGGTGGCGTGCCCCGACGCGGCGGCGGCGCGGAGCCGCGGTGACGTCGACGGTCTCCTCTTCCAGGATGCGTGCAGCCTCGGCCTCTTCGAGCACTGCCGTACGGGCGGCCAACGCCTTGTTCACCCGTCCGCGGGCGCCGCCGACGAGCTTGCCGGCCACCGCTTTCTCGGACTTGTCCAGCTTGCCGATCTGCCGGTTGGCCAGCGACAGCGCGGACTTCTCACCGCTGTGGGCGAGCCGTGCATCTTTTAGTTCGGTCAGGTCGCCAGCGGATTCGATGGCTGCCAGTGCAGCTTGAACCGCGGCGTTGATGCCTGTTTCATCTGTCGGATGCGGTGCGTTGAGCTCCGCTTCCGTTGCCTCTTGGATTGTCTGATCAGACATGGGATCGATCGATCCTTCTCTTATCTCGTGGAACTATTAGTCCCTATTCTATTAGCTAAGGCCCGTCAACGTTTCAACGATGACGGGCCCAGGCCGTGAAGAAGCTAACGAATCACTTAGTGACCGGCTGGATCCTTGGCTGCCTTCGGTACAAAAGCGAACACGAGGATCATTGCTAAGACCAGCAAGGCGCCTGCAAAAATCAGCGAATAGAACACCGCGTAGTTTGCTGCGCCGGTAGCCTTGTACTCGTTTGCACCGGCAATCATGTCGAAGGTGACGGTGTGGTGATCGACCACTCCGGCGGAGTGGGTGAGCACCTTACCGGGGAAGCTGACCTGCAGGTTTGCCTCGGTGAACTGCTCGTTGACCGCGACTTCACCGGCACCTGGCATCGAGAATCCGAATTCGCCGCCCTGATCGGACAGGGTAATTGGGAAGCCGAAGGTCATAAATGCGTCCTGCAGCTGGACAAAGTTCATCTTGCCGATGGTTTCAAAGCGCAGACCGACGTTTTCCCCGTCATCGATGGTGGTGTAGCTCCACTGCTCGCCCAGAATGTTATCCAGCTCGTCGGTGTTCATCTGTGTGGCCAGCACGTCCTCAAACTTCTGGCCCTGCAGGTTTTCCTGATGAGTGGTGAGCTGCAATGCACCGGTAGCCTGGTCGGCACCGGTCACGTTGACCTCAGCGTTCATGTTGACGCAACCGGACAGGGCCAGCATTGCGGTAAAGACCAGCGCGAGAACGCCAAGAAGTCTCTTCACTCGGATTACTCCTAAAAATTTTGTGGGTTGGTTACGGGTTGCCGTTTCCAGGCACTGTGACCAGCTTACGTGCTTCAGCAGGTAGACCCCGAATGGGCCTGGGCCAGACAGGCAGCCACAATCGGGGCGTCGGCCTCGATCCATGGCACGACCGTGCCCAGGGAATCGTCGAGTTCCAGCCAGGCCAATTGGTCATGTCCATCGAGCGTGTCCGGCGTACCTTCGCTGATCGTGGCGAACCAGACGCGCATTGCTGTCCGCTCATTGAGCACCCAGCCCTGGGCGTGCGGCCCGGTGATTTCGGCTCCGAGAGTCAGCTGTACGCCAAGTTCCTCACGCAGTTCGCGGTGTACCGCATCGATCTGCGACTCCCCCGGTTCGACCTTGCCACCGGGAAATTCCCAGAGTCCGGCCAGTTGAACCGGCCGATTACGCCGTGCCGCCAGCATCTGGGTGGGCGCTTGGAAACTGTCGATGATCGCTACCGCGACGATTTGTTTGAGCTGCATCGGGCGCGACCTACCGCTGGGCGCGAGCCGAGGCGTAGAGGCACACCGTCGCTGCGGTGCTCACGTTCAGTGACTCGGCCACCCCGTAGAGCGGTACTGCGACGTTAAACTGCGCCAGCGCCTTCTCTTGTTCGCTCAGGCCCTGGCCCTCATTGCCGAATAGCCAGATCGTCGGGCGTTCCAGTGCTGGCTCGTCTGCGCTCACGGACTCCACTGCACCAGCGCGTAATACTGCGCCATCTTGCAGTGTGTCTAAGTTGTGTTCCGCGTAGCCATCGGCCGACAAAATTTGGAAGGATTCTTCCGCACTATTGATGTCCGCCACAACCTGTCCGAGGTCCACGTCGCTGAGCACCGGCAGGTGGAACAGTGAACCGGCGGTGGAGCGGACGGCTTTGGGATTATAGATATCGACGCTGTCCTTGGTGATAATCACCGCGTCCGCGCCGGCAGCATCGGCGGCGCGCAAGATGGTGCCGGCATTTCCCGGATCCTGAATGCGGCACAGCACCGCGATCAATTTCGGTTTGGTGGCCAGTACCTCAAAAAGCTGCGGCTGGGACATGGCAACTACGGCGAGGATACCTTGGGGGTTCTTCGTGTCCGACATGGCGGAAATGACATCGCCGGTGACAAAGAAGGTGTGGATGTCGGCCGCATCGAGCAACGTCGCAAATTCCTCGTGGCCTTCCAAGAATCCGGGCACCACGTAGACCTCTTGAACCAGCTGGTCGTTGCTTTGGTGGGCGAGCAGTGCTTCGCGCACCGACTGCGGGCCTTCGGCGAGGAATTCGCCGGTTGCTTCGCGCCCCTTACGGTGGGCGAGCCGGGCTACTGCCTTCACTCGGTCGGCGCGTGGGTTGGACATCACATCATTGGAGAAGCTGGTCATATAACGAGAATACCGGTAGAAACACCGAAGGGTGGGCTCCGCACTATGTGCGGTGCCCACCCTTCGGTGTGATCTGTCCTACCTGAGGCTTAGCTCAAAGGGAGAAACAGATTTACTTCATCTGCTGGCGGGATTCTCCACCAGCTGGCTCGAAGCCTGCAGCCTTAGCAGCGTCGGTCGAGTTGAACCAGAACTCGGCTTCGGTCTGCTCGTACCAGGTCGAACCTGGAACGTGGTACTTGTTCGAACCGGCGTTGCCCTTGATGACGAAGCCTTCTGGTGCGTCTTCGCCTTCAACGGCCTTGACTACGCCTTCGCCTTCGACGGACTTAGCCGCTGGTGCAGCAGCCTTGGCGGCCTTTGGAGCCTTAGCTGCCTTAGGAGCAACTGCAACCTCAGCGTTACGTGGCGCGTTGACATCTGCTGGAAGAGCGTCCTTAGCAACCTTAACCAAGGTAGCGAAAGCGTTCGAATCCGACACAGCAAGCTCGGAAAGCATACGACGGTCAACCTCGACCTCAGCGGCCTTCAGGCCCTGGATCAAGCGGTTGTAGGTCAAACCGTTAGCGCGGGATGCAGCGTTGATACGCTGGATCCACAGGCGACGGAAGTCACCCTTGCGCTTGCGACGGTCATTGAAGCTGTAAACGTACGAGTGGAGCAACTGCTCCTTGGCCTTACGGTACAAGCGCGAACGCTGACCGCGGTAACCCTTTGCGCGTTCCAGAACGACGCGACGCTTCTTATGGGCGTTTACTGCCCGCTTCACACGTGCCACGTGTGTACTCCTTCAAGTCAGTTCCTCCCACCGGGATTACCCGATGAAAGCGAAATCTATGGTTATTGGGGTGGTGCTTCCCCGAATTGCGAAAAGGGAGAGCTTAGATGCCCAACATCCGCTTGATGGTCTTAACATCGGCCTTAGCGACCAACTGGTCAGAAGCCAGGCGGCGAGTAACGCGCGAGGACTTGTGCTCCAGGTAGTGACGGCGGTTAGCCTGCTGGCGCTTGAGCTTGCCGCTACCAGTCAGCTTGAAGCGCTTCTTGGCGCCACTGTGAGTCTTGAACTTCGGCATAGCTGCCGTTCTCCTAACGTGCTCCACATAAATCGTGAGATCTGTGGGGATCATCCGAAGCGGACCCTCTTGGCAAGGTGACCGCTGCTGTTCTCTTGATAGTTGGAACTTCTCAAGGAAGCTCCTTCATCGTTTCCGATGACGGGCCCGAAGGCCCAACAGACTTGGGCTAAGCTTCGTCGTCAGCTACGTTGCGAGCCTGCTCCAGCTTGGCACGAGCATCGTCGTCCATCGCAGCTGCGACGTTCTGACCCTCGGTTTCTTCTGGGGCGTCGGTGCGGATCTTGCGCTTCGCGCTATCCCGGCCACCGGACTTCTGCTGTTGCTGCTGCTGTTCGCGGCGAGCTTCTGCCTTGTTCTTCAGCGGACCTACCACCATGACCATGTTTCGGCCATCGATGCGAGGCGTGGACTCTACGAGTCCTACCTCGGCGACGTCTGCTGCAAATTTTTCGAGCAAGCGAATGCCCATTTCTGGACGCTGCTGTTCACGACCGCGGAACTGGATCATGGCCTTGACCTTGTCGCCTGCGCCTAAGAAGCGTAGTGCGTGGCCGACCTTGGTCTCGTAGTCGTGAGTGTCGATCTTCAGACGGAAGCGAACTTCCTTCAGGATCGTGTTGGTCTGGTTCTTACGAGCTTCACGAGCCTTGACTGCAGCTTCGTACTTAAACTTGCCGAAGTCCATCAGCTTGCATACAGGAGGCTTGGCGGTCGGTGCGACCTCAACCAAGTCCAGATCGGACTCGACAGCTAGACGGAGTGCGTCCTCAATACGGACAATTCCTACTTGCTCACCATTGGGTCCGACGAGACGTACCTCTGGCACGCGAATGCGCTCATTAATGCGTGGATCGCTGATGTGTCACTCCTGATTTTCGTAAGTCACTTACTCGCAAACAAAGAAGGCCTCCGTCTGCGAGGTGCAGGCGAAGGCCAAAACATAGACGACACAATAGTTAAACGAATCTCATCGCAAAACTATTTCGGGATACCGCGAGGCATCCTGCCGAATGACCCGGAAGCCTCAACGGCTACAGCGGGTGGGAGTTGGCCTCCACTTGCATGGCTCAACACTGATCTCTTGTGGACATCATCCGGATACCGGACGCTCTCAAGTACCTGTATTGAGTCGGTCTATGACAAGCTTAGCAGTATGAGTACTCAAGACACCAACTCGCAGCAGGAAGCCGTCGCACAGCAGATGCGCGACATCGCCGAAGTTCCAGCAGTAGAAATCATCACCACCGCAGCGGTCCACCTGATGAGCGCAGCAGCGGTCAAATGTGGACTGGCAGAGGGTGAAGATGCCAATGAGCTGAAGGATCTTGATGAAGCTCGCAAACTAATTACGGCGCTAGCTGGCCTAGTCACCGCAGGCGCACCGGAGATTGGCTCGCAGCACGCAGCTCCTTTGCGTGATGGTTTGCGCAGCTTGCAGCTAGCCTTCCGCGAAGCCTCGTTGATCCCCGATCAGCCAGGCAAGGGCCCGGGCGAAAAGTACACCGGCCCGGTCAACTAGGCTTTATTACACAAAATTTAAGAGATTAACGTCATGGACTCGCTTCCCATTGGGAAGCGAGTCCATTGTTCTTTAGCTCACTTATTGGCTGCAGTTGCCCAGCGAAGAGTGCGCGGGGAACAATTATCAGGCAGCGCGGAGCTATCCGATGGTTTCCAGCCTGCGACGACGCGCGCGTCGCACACGGCGGCGAATCTGTTGGGCGATCAGCGCAATGATCACGATGAACACCGCCAGGGTGCCGATACCGATGAAAGCTTCTGCCGGGCCCAGCGTGTCAACGAAGACGCCTGTCAGCGGTGAACCGAGAGCGGTGCCGGTGGTCATCGCCGAACCATACCAACCCATCGCCTCGCCGCGGCGTTTTTCTGCGACCAGATCGGTGAGCCATTCTGAGGCCGCCGAAAGCGTCGGTGCGCAGAGGAATCCAGGAGCCAACGACAGTAAGGCCAGTGACCAGGTATCGGTGGCGAAGTACATGGGCACGGTGAGTATAGCCATGGCCAGCAACAGCATGAGCGGGGAGATCGAACGATTCATCGCGCCATAAAGCAACCCGCCAATGAGCGAGGCCCCGCACCAGAAGAGGAACACGATCCCTAGATCTCCGGAGCGCGACTGGGCTTCAAGCTCGGCGACGATGCCCACTTCGGTGCCGGTGAGCAGCGCTCCGGCCCCGCCAGCGGCGATGAAGACCGCCAGCACCGAGGCGCTAATCCAGTTAAACCGGCCTTTAAAGGCTCGACCTCGGCTCTTAATTCTGGCGCGCGCTGATTTCCAGCCGGCGGTAATCAGTTCGCCTTCCACCTCGGCTACGCCAACCGGTGCCGCGGCAATGAAGCTGGCTTCTGCGCCGAGGCGTTCCTCATGCACATTGGCGCGCATCGCGACCGCTTTTGGATCGTCGCTGCGCGTGGGTGGGTTCAAAATCATCAGCGCGAGCCCAGCCAGCGAGGCAGTGATTCCAATGACGCTCAGTCCGATGGTGCTGCTGATCTGCGTGGCGACGATTCCTGCGGAGGCCGGTCCGACGATGAAGACCAGCTCGGTGCCGGTGGCATCGAGCGCAAAAGCCGTGCGGCGTTGGTCTCCAGTGGTCATGATGCCCAGCGCCGTGCGGACCACGGAGAACACCGGTAAGGAAAATAGCCCGCCCACGAACGCCAGCGGGTAAACCCATTCCAGTGCAACGTGGGGCACAGTGCACCAGACGAGGGTTTCCACGAAGATCGAAGGGATCAGCGCCCGGCGCAGACCCCACGCATCAACGCGGGCCCCACGCCACGGTGCGCCAATTGCGATACCCAGGGTCATTAATGCGGTGACCAGACCCGCAGATACCCAGCTCTGATCAAGGTTGGTGACCAGGTGCAGGAGCAAGAGCATACTCAGCGCCGAATGCGGAAGTCGGGCAATCATTCCGATGACCAGTAGCGAAGAGATCTGCGGCTGCCGCAGAATCTGCCAATACCGTTTCATACCCGGGCTTTTCCTTCTCTATTAGTTCGGTGCGCTGTGCAAGCTCACTTCGATTGAATCTACCGCTTCGGCGAATTCTGGGTTTTGGGCCAGTAGCCCGTGAATACTTTGGGTGATCTGTCGGGCTTCGGCCTCCGGGGTGCCGGCGGCAAACACGAACTGCAAATTAAGTTCTGGACCCGCCCCTCCACCTGGAACTGTGGCGCCTAGCTGGTCACGCGAACCGACCCCGCAGCCCGGAGCAAGCCTCACGGTCCGTAATTTCTGGTGTCCGGCGGTAGCTTCTTCGACCAGCGTTGCCACCTGCTCGTTCAAATAACTCGGGATCCAGTCAATTTGTTTAGCCAGCGTCCACATTCCCGGGCGGCGCAGCACAAAGGTGAAGTCGCTGCCGGGATCGAGCACTAAGAGCTGGGCTTCTTCGCTGACCGCGGACAGGGCCGCACGCGGTGCATAGACCGCGACCGGTCGGGCCTGATCATGCCAGGCTTGCAGGCGTTCGACGGTAGTGAACACGGGCAGAGCCATGCGGCCATCGGGTGCCTTGATTTTCACCAAGGCCATATCCGCTTCCTTGTCGGCGGCGAAACCATGCTCGGTCATCGCCTCCTCACCCAGTTGCGCGACCACGGCTACGAAGATCCGGGCCTGAGACAGCGCGCGGTGCACCCCCGCTTCATCCCCGGTCCCAGCACGCAGTTCGGCAAGGGCCCGGACCACGCCCGCGTCGGCGGATCCATCGTCCTTATCAAATTTGTGCAAGGGATTTTCTTCGCCACTTAGATCGCGCCCATCCCAGCTTTGGCCCGCAGAATCAGCGTGATTACCGGCCTGCGCCAAGGCCGCTGCAATGTGGCCGGGCAGGTGTCGGGTGGGTTCTGATTCTGGGTGCAATGCGCTCATAAAACAATGCTATCCGGCGTGCGCAAATAGAAAAGACCTCAATGCTTCCTGCGCCCATGAGGTTGGCCACCCATGGCAGTGTCAGGGGGGCAATAAAGTCCCAATCCCCCAGCGTTGGCGTATTCGATAATCACCGGATTACCCGATCGTCGCGTTACACGATGCCGTATTAAAAGCAGGACCCGAGGGATCATTATGCGCTGCCTCGGGTCCTGTAATTAGTGTGTTTAGCGGCGGCCGGCCACGTCTAGCGCTTGCGCAAGAGTGAACTGACCGGCGTACAGGGCCTTGCCCATGATCGCGCCTTCGATTCCCTCGGAGACCAATTCACGCAGTACGCGCAGGTCCTCGAGCGAGGAGATACCGCCGGAGGCAATGACTGGCTTGCTGGTCTTCGCGCAGATTTCACGCAGCAGCTCAACGTTCGGGCCACGCAGTGTTCCGTCCTTGGTCACGTCGGTGACCACGTAGCGGGCACAGCCGGCGTCTTCCAAACGGGCCAGTACGTCCCAGAGTTCGCCCCCATCTTTAGTCCAGCCGTGGCCAGAGAGAGTGGTTCCGCGAACGTCCATGCCGACGGCAATCTTGTCACCGAATCGTTCAATCGCCCGAGCGGTCCATTCTGGATTTTCCAGCGCGGCGGTACCCAGGTTTACGCGCGTCGCTCCAAATTCTAGGGCGCGTTCCAGCGAGGCATCGTCACGGATGCCACCGGACAGCTCCACCTTGATATTCAGTTCTTGCGCGATACGCTGGACCACTTCGGTGTTGCTGCCGCGGCCGAATGCTGCATCGAGGTCCACCAGGTGCAGCCATTCGGCGCCTTCGCGCTGCCAGGACAAGGCAGCTTCTAGTGGGTCGCCGTATCCGGTTTCCGATCCGGCCTCACCCTGGACCAGGCGCACTGCCTGGCCGTCGGCAATATCTACCGCCGGAAGCAGTTCAAGAATAGGTAGCTCGCTCATAATTTCCTTCTATCACTAATGTCTAGAGTGTGCGGACCCAACCGGCGGCAACTGCCGCGGCGGCCAAGGCCCATAATGCGATGATCCAGGACAGGTGCGCCTTCTGACGTTGCAGCGAAATCGCGCCGCCAGCCAGAAAGGCTCCGAGGGCCATCAGGAGAATTGCCCAAATCATTTAGAGCGTCTCCAACCAGTTACGCAGCAGCTTTGCGCCCGCGTCGCCGGATTTCTCCGGGTGGAACTGCACTGCCGAGAGTGGACCATTTTCCACTGCGGCGACAAAGTCGGTTCCGTGAGTAGACCAGGTCACCTGTGGCGGGGTCATCGCCGGCTGGGTGACATCAAATTCCCACTTCTGCACCGCATAGGAGTGCACAAAATAAAACCGTTCGTTCTCGATGCCGGCAAAAAGCTTCGAATTTTCTGGTGGGCGTACGGTATTCCAACCCATATGCGGGATGACCTCGGCCTGTAAACGCTCGACGACACCGGGCCATTCACCGATGCCTTCGGTTTCCACCCCGTGTTCAACGCCCTGCTCGAAAAACACCTGGTGTCCTACACAGATGCCAAGTACTGGTTTGCCGCCTGCGATGCGCCGGCCGATCCATCGTAGTGCGCCGGTTTTGGTAAGTTGTTCCATTACCGATGCGTAAGCTCCGACTCCGGGAACGACCAAGCCGTCGGCATCGAGGATGGCTTGAGCATCGGCGGTCAGCTCAACTTCTGCTCCGGCAGCTTCCAACGCGCGCACTGCCGATCGGACATTTCCGGAACCGTAGTCCAGGACAACTACCTTCTTCTTCGCCACTTACAGGGCACCCTTCGTGGATGGGATTTTGTCACCCATGCGTGCGTCTGGTTCGACGGCTTCACGCAAGGCACGGGCGAAAGACTTGAACTGGGCTTCGACGATATGGTGCGGGTCGCGGCCCGAAAGGACTTCGATGTGCGCGCAGATCTGTGCGTGGAAGGTGATCGCTTCAAAGACGTGGCGCGTCATCGAACCGGTGAAGTGCCCTCCGATCAGGTGGTATTCCTGACCTGCCGGCTCGCCACCGTGCACCAGGTATGGGCGGCCTGATACGTCGACGATCGAACGGGCCAGCGCTTCGTCCAGTGGTGCATAGGAGGTACCAAAGCGGCGAATGCCTGCCTTGTTCCCCAAGGCAACACGCAATACCTCGCCGATGGTGATCGCCACGTCTTCAACCGTGTGGTGCACGTCGATGTGGATGTCACCGGTGGCACGCACCGTCAGGTCGATCAGCGAATGCTTGGATAGCGCGGTGAGCATATGGTCGTAGAACGGCACGGACGTGCTGATCTCCGAGGTACCGGTCCCATCCAGGTCCAGCTCGACAAAAACTGATGATTCGCTGGTCACGCGTTCCATACGGGCGCGACGAGCGCCAATCAATTCGGCAGACATGTCTTCCTTCGCTTGTGTGTAAGTGCTATTTCTGTGCGCCCAGCAACGTGGCTAGGTGCTCTAAGAAGGCGGTGGTTTCGGATTCGGTGCCGGCGGTGACGCGCAGCGTACCCTTGATTCCATTGTCGCGGACGATGATGCCGGCATCCAGCAAACCTTGCCAGATAGTGTGTGGATCTTCCAACCCGCCGAAGAAGACAAAATTCGAATCCGAGACCGAAGGCTTCAAGCCGAGCTCGGTCAACCTCGTGACGATGCGATCGCGCTGGGTTTTGATCTCTTCAACTTGGGCCAGCAACAGGTCGATGTTTTTCAACGCGGCGATGGCAGTCGCTTGGGTCACCGCAGACAGGTGGTAGGGCAAACGGACCAGGCGAATCGCATCGGTTACCTCGGGAGCTGCGGCTAAGTAGCCTACGCGGGCTCCGGCCAATCCGAAGGCTTTAGACATCGTGCGCGAGACGATCAGCCGCTGACGGCCCTCAAGCAGGGTCAGCGCCGATTTGGTGTTTGCCAGCGAGAACTCGGCGTAGGCTTCATCCACCACGACGATCGCGTTGGTTTCACTGGCTGCCGCGTAGACCGCTTCGATCACGTCTAGTCCCAGCGCTGTGCCGGTGGGGTTATTCGGGGAGCACAGGAAGATCACGTTTGGCCGGTGGGTGCGAACCTGTGCGGCGGCGGAATCGGCGCTGAGTGTGAAGTCCTCCGCGCGGGTGCCAGCGATAAATTGAGTATCGGTTCCGCTGGCCAGCAACGGGTACATCGAATATGTGGGGACAAAGCTCAGCAGACTTCGTCCCGGTCCGCCGAAGGCTTGCAGGATTTGCTGGAGAATTTCGTTAGAGCCGTTGGCTGCCCAGATGTTCTCGCGATCTAGGTTGTGGCCCAGATATGCGGCGAGCAGTTCACGCAGTTCGGTAAATTCACGATCTGGGTAGCGGTTGAGGGTAGTGGCCGCCTTGGCGACTTCTTGGGCGATGGCGTCGACTACGCTCGTTGGCAGTGGATGCGTGTTTTCGTTGACGTTCAGCTGAATGGGAACGTCGATTTGTGGCGCACCATATGGGGAAAGCCCGCGGAGGTTCTCACGCAAAGGCAGCTGACTCAGAAGTTCACTACGGTCATTCACGCATTAATTCTAATGGTGAGTTGCTCTGCGTGGTGAATCCACGACAAGAACAGGTAACAATGGTGAGCCAATTCCTAGTTCGCGAGGACCGGAATGTTGATGGTGTCCCCCGCGTAAAGCATGCCGGTATCAATCGCGTTCAGCTCTTCGATGTGGTTCATTGCAGCGTTAACCTCGTAGCCCCGAGCATATTCACTGGCAAGACTCCAGAGTGTGTCGCCTGGAATGACCGTGACTTCTACGGTTTCCAGACCGGCGGGGAGGTCGGTGGATGCGTTGGCGCTGGAGGTGAACATCGTGAAGACGAACGCCGCGGCGATCGTCAACAGGAAGATTGGGATGCCCACGAGGACCGCCCATCCACGACGATTGATGCGGATCTTCAGCGGTGCTTTGTCTTGCTGCGGTACGAGTGCGAGCGTAGCCATGACATTTCTCCTTAACAGTTTTGATGATGCGAACTGAAATTCGAATACGAACTTCGAACACTTGTTCGATACTAGTACATCTTTTCTAACAGACTCCGATCGAACTTGTCCAGACTCTTTCGAACAAATCTTTGAAAGAAGCGAGAAAATCAACTAAGATTTCGAAGTAGAAGATCAGTAAATACATCACAACATTGGGCACCGACAGTTTGAAGGTTAGAACTGAGGACCGAATGCAAGGGAAGGCAAAACTACATGTCAGCATCACAGCGCACTCCCCGGTCAAATGCCCGATCGCTGACCATACGTCAGAAAAAAATCCTCGAAACCATTCAACGCTCGATCGGTCGGAACGGTTACCCTCCGTCGATGCGTGAGATTGGCGACTCTGTAGGCCTGAAGAGCTTGTCCAGCGTGACCCACCAACTCGGGCAGCTGGAAAAACTTGGGTACATCCGCCGAGATCCCCGTCGTCCACGCGCCATGGAAATCCTGCTCCCCTTGCAGCTGGCTGAAGATGGCGAAGCTACTGAGGAAAGCTCCGGCGCACCGGAGCCGGTAGAAGACGCCAAGGTGATCGAGCTAAGCACCTCAGCCGACACCACCATGGTGCCTCTAGTCGGACGGATCGCCGCCGGCGGACCAATCTTGGCCGAACAAACCGTCGAAGATGTGTTCTCGCTACCGCGTCAGTTAGTGGGACACGGCGAACTATTCATGCTCAAGGTCTCGGGTGATTCAATGGTGGACGCCGCAATTTGCGACGGTGACTGGGTGGTTGTGCGTCGCCAACAGACCGCCGAAAACGGCGATATCGTTGCAGCACTGCTCGACGAAGAAGCCACGGTGAAGACTTTCCGGCAGCGCGATGGGCATACCTGGTTGCTTCCACAGAACTCCCGTTACGAGCCGATCCTTGGTGACGCAGCCACCGTCATGGGTCGCGTCGTTTCGGTCATGCGCTCGCTCTAGTCCGAGTACGTTAAAACGTTTTTAAAGTATTCAGCCACCGTCTACGCACCATTTAGCTGTGCGTGGACGGTGGCTTTTCCATGCCTGCCTAGTCGCTCTGTGTACCGGCTTGGCACACGCGCTGAGCCGCCTGCAGGATCGTCCATCGCTGGATCGCCGCGGAGAGCTGAGTTTCAGTCCTGTCGGCAAGATGGGCTGCAGTGAGGCAAATCAGGCGCGCAGCAGTATGCCTGCTCGCTGCGGGAAGCCGTGGGTCAAGCGCGGCCAGGGCAAGATAGCGGCAAAGAATTCCGGTGAACAGATCCCCATCGCCACCGGTGCCCAGACGCAACCCGATGCCATGATCGTCGTTGGACAGATGCACTTTGACCGACTCAATAAGTGATTGTGCCTGAGCTAGGTGTTCGGTGCTTCCGCTGGCCAATAGCGCGCCGAGCACCGTGCCCTGGTTGTAGGTATAGATTGCGTTTTCGAGCTGTGGGCCGCTGGCGGTCAGCCGGATTCCATCAAGATAAAGCCCGGTGCGTTCATCGTGGAGATTGTGGCGCAACCAGGCCAAGAGACGATTGCTAGTCTGAACGTCGTTAATACGTGCAAAGTACAAGGCCGCTGGACCGTTGGAAGGCGTATTTTTAAAGTCTCGTTTACGTGACCAGTAAAGCCCGCCACCAAGTTTGTCGTCCTGGCCGAGTACCAGCTGGCGACCCAATGCCCGCATTGCGAGGGTGGATAACAGGGCAGGGCGCGCCGAAAGTTGCAGACTCAGCTCGTTCAGCCGAGTCGCGGCAAGAAGCAACCAGGCCATATCGTCGTAGAAATAATTGGGGAAACTTGCGAGGTTGCGGATCAGGACGCCCCTCAGCAATCGTTGAGCGCGCTTCCACTCCGCACGTGCCGTGCTGCGCTCCCCCGCTTGCAACGCGCTGAACGCCGCATCGATGATCGCATCCAGATAGTGCGCCTGCCACCAATAATGCCATTCGGACCAGGGACGTGCGCCTGAATTGGGCAGCGGCTGATCAGGCAGTGCGCGTAACGCTCCGATCCAGGTCCCGGGTATCCCCATCAGCCGATGCCCGAAACGTCCATGTACGTCGGTTTCAGCTGACTCGGCCAGTCGGTTCCAGTGTTCGGCATCGCTAATATCGCGCGCAGCTGATGGCGAGTCTGAGCCAGGATCGTGCATTGGATCATGCGCTGTGCTCATGGACCGCTCCCAGCTGTCGAAATTCCGTGACTGGGTACCAGCGTAGTCTGAATTCACCGGTGCTTCGAGCACCGTTTAGATGCAGCCGATCAGGCGGCGAGCACCTCGGCTGCCGAGAACCAGTGGGTGTTACGCCGAGGTTGTTGATCGGGGTCCAAAAATTTGGGCAGGAGCACCGCCGGGGGTTTGCCGTCGGCGACGATCAGGCTAAATAGTCCTGCGTGCCGGGCATGATGGTGCATTGGGCAGAGCAGTGCCCCGCGGTCCACTCGCGTTTCTCCGCCTTGCTCCCACGGATCCACATGATCTGCTTCGCAACGGCCGGCTGGCATATGGCAGCCCGGATAGATGCAACCACGGTCTCGCGCGGCCAGCGCACGTCTCATATGCGGTGGGAAGAGCCGTTTGGATCGACCGATATCCAGCGGTTGACTCTTACCGTTGAGTACCACGGGGTAAATACCGGCATTGCACATGAGGGTGCGGGCCGCGGCAGCGGTGAGCGGCAGACCGTTTTCGGTGGTGGCAAAACTTAGCGCACCGGCAAGCATTTTTTCGTAGTTCAGGTGCACGATGACCTGTGGAGCGACCAATGCAGCGCCCGGATCTTTGCCGCCCACACGGTTGGCGCGCAAGACTGCCAACAATGCGGTCATGTGGCGTAGTGCCGGGGAGAGGTCCTCGAAAGGAGGTAGCGCGGCAGGTTCAATATCAGGATCGGTGTACGGCTGCGGTGTTTCAGGTGCATCTGGTTCCGTAGCCTGGGCTTCGCGAGCCCACTGCGGCATCGTCGATGCGTCGTCCCATTCCTTCGGGATACGCGGTGAGCTAGGTGGCTCGGGCGCAGCGTTGGAAGGTTCATCGGACTCGATGGCCGCCGTTGGCACGGCGGAATCTGTCGGGTCTGCCGGGTCCGTGGGGTCGGCACCCTGCCGGTTTGCGGCCGCGTAATTTGCCTGCGTCAGCTCGTTTAGCAGCACCCGGTTGCCGGCGATGGTGTGGGGGTTATTCGTTTTGGCCCGCAATGATTCGATGATTTCTGCTTCGTGCGGGAAAACCTTGAGCAGGTAAACCATCAGGCCGCGCTGCATGCCACGCGAGAACAGGCCGGCTTCGGCGAAGAGGGCCGCGGCCGGACGCTGAGCTTGAATGTGCTCGGTGATCAGCGCGTTGAGGTGCTTGCCTGCACTGGCGGCGTCTTCCGCCTTGATCAGTTCCAGCGCCTGCGTTTCCAGTTCGCGGCGGACCTGCGGCGTGGCTAGATCTGGGGTGGCTTTACAGATGGCGTGAGCCGCCCTGATCAGCGGACGCGGATCGGTGCTCTGGCCGGCAAATTCGTCGGCCAGTTGGAGGCAATCAGGTTCGGTGCGCTGCCCTGACTCGGTGACCGCGGCGATCAGTGATCCGGCGGCATTCAGCCGGGCAACCGCTGCGCCGTGCGGGATGCCCAGCCAGCCGCTGTGCAGATCGGCCGCGTCCTTATAAGAGGCCCTGCCCAGCGTGCAGTGCCCGTGCAGTGCGATGAGCTGTTCATCGCTGGGATCTGTGCCAGCCTTGGTAAGCGCGTCCAACGATTCGGTGTCCAACTGGTGACTGCCGCTGCGTTGCACTGCGTCGGCGGCCTGAATTTGCAAGCGCGAGAGCGTCTGAGTGGCGCGCTCGGTCAGCCAGGCGAAATAGGCGGCGTGCCCCGGAGCGAGAGCGTCCGACGTGAACTGGGAACCGGCAGCATCCAGCGCGGTGATGGCGTGGGCCATCGCCAACAGGTGCGACTGGGTGCTGGTAAGTTCTTCCATACCCACCATCTTGCGCTGGGGTGCGCTGGGGTGCGCGGATCGGGTGCTGGCTGTGGATAAGGCCGGTTATGCGTCTGGTTTTAGCCGCGAGAGGACTCCGGTGATGACCTTTTTGTCGGTCGTCGGCCACATGGGAGGCAAGGAACTTCTCAGGAAGCTGCCATACCGCGCGGTAGCCATGCGCGAATCGAGCACCGCAACGACGCCTTTATCTTGCACCGAGCGGATCAGCCGGCCTGCGCCCTGGGCGAGGCGGATCGCGGCGTGAGTAGCGGAGACCTGCATGAAGCCGTTGCCACCGTGCTTGGCGACATCCTCGGTACGAGCCTTGGAGATCGGATCGTCCGGGCGCGGGAAAGGAATTTTATCGATGATCACCAGGCGGCAGGAATCTCCGGGCACGTCCACACCCTGCCAGAGCGTCATGGTGCCGAAGAGGCAGGTGTCTCGTTCGGCGGAGAAGTCCGCGACCAAGGATTTCATGCTCGCATCGCCCTGGCAGAGGATTTTAACGTCAAGCTTTTCGCGCAGGATCGCGGCGGCTTCCTCCGCCGAGCGCTTGGAGGTGAACAGGGCCAGCGCCCCGCCACCGGAGGCGCTGATCAAATCCTCGATCTCGTCCAGCGTTTCGGCTGCCAATTGCCGCCCGGGCTTGGGCAGGTGCTTGGCCACATAGAGAATGCCCTGTTTCGGGTAGTCGAACGGGCTTCCTACGTCGATCCCGGTCCAGCTTGGGGCCCCTTGGCCCATTAGTCCCAGCGAGCCTGCCACCGCATCAAATTGTGAGCCGATGGCCAAGGTCGCGCTGGTGAGCACGACGGTGCGCCCATCAAAGAGGCCCTCGCGAAGCTTGCCGGCTACCGATAACGGTGCCACGTTCAGCGTGGCCGGCTGGGAATCGTCGGTCTCCACATAGCCGCGGCCCTCCACAAATTCGCGTGGTCGAGAGGTAAAGAGCACCTCACGGCGTTCCTCGGCTTCGAGCATGCGGATCGCGTCGTCCATAATTGCCTGCATTTGCGAGCGGGCGGTCTGCCGGCCACCGTCGGCTGGGGCATTGGCTTCCGGTTTGGACAGGGCCAAAACCAGCCGGGCCTGTTCGACGATATCGTTGAGCGCGATACCCATATCTTCGCGCAGCCCCTGTTCGAGCAACCCCGTGGGTACGCCGGTCAGCGACTTTTCCAGCCTTGCCGTGGCCTTAGTCAGTTCATCAACGTTGACACCGCAGTGCCGCTTGGCGCCGCCGGCAGCGGTGAGCACGGTACGGGCAGACAACGCCCCGGAGACCGAAGAGGTCACCCGGTCTTGCAGTTCGTGGGCCTCATCGATGATCGCGACTTCAAAGTCCGGCAAGACCGAGAGCCCCTCAAAAGCGGAGACCGCAAGCAGCGCATGGTTGGTGATGACCACGTCCGCCTCGGAGGCGCGGGCACGAGCCATTTCGGAGAAGCACTCGTCGGCCATCGGGCATTTTTGCGAGCCCAAACATTCCATGGCGGACACCGAGACCTGTTTCCAGGCCTTATCGCTGACCCCGGGGATCAGCTCGTCACGGTCACCGGTGTCGGTCTTATCCGCCCAATCGCGCAGTTTGAGTACCTCGGCGGCCAGCGGGGAGAACATCTGTCCAGCCGGAGCCGCCGGGGCATCCATTTCAAACAGGGTGCCCTCATTATCGTCCGGGTAGCCTCCGCCGAGTTTGTACTGGCACAGGTAGTTGGACCGCCCCTTGAGCAGTGCCACATCCATCGGACGCGACAGTTTGCCCTTCAGTGATTCGAGCAGCCGCGGCACGTCACGCCCCACGATTTGCGACTGCAAGGCCAGTGTTGCGGTGGAGACGATCACCGGTTTGGCACTGGTTTGCGCGTGCGCGAGCGCCGGGATCAAGTAGCCCATTGATTTACCGGTGCCGGTGCCGGCTTGGACCAACAGGTGCGTTTCCTCTTCGAGGGCTGCGACGACGTGCTTGACCATTTCCTCCTGGCCGGTACGCATCGAACCTCCCATAGAGGTCACCGCGGTTTCGAGAAGGTCCAAGACCTGCGCTTGCTTATCCATGTAGGTTGAAAGGCTCCAATTGAACTGCCAGAGATTCGCGGACCTTCACGATCATCCGTGTTCCGTGTTCTGTGTGCTCGTTTTCCAGTATTTCCGATTCGCTCTGATGCAGCTTGGCGATCAGATCTCCACGATTGTAGGGCAGCATAATTTCAAGTTGCACCGTCGGGCGTGGGATCGAGGTGCGGACCAATTCCAGCAATTCGGTGATGCCGGCACCGGTGCGTGCCGAGACGACCGCGGTATTTGATTCGCGGTTGCGGATCCGCTCGATGACCATCGGGTCGGCCACATCGGCCTTATTCAGTACGATAATTTCCGGAATGTTCAGCGCGTCGACCTCGCCGAATACTTGGCGTACCGCGTGAATCTGCCCCTCGGGGTCCGGGTGGGAGGCATCGACGATGTGCAGGATCAGGTCCGAATCGGCAATTTCTTCCAGCGTCGAGCGGAAAGCCTCGACCAGTTGGGTAGGCAGGTTGGAGACGAAGCCGACGGTGTCGGCGAGCGTGTAGGTCAGCCCGTCGGAGGTTTGGGACTGCCGCACAGTGGGGTCCAAGGTGGCGAACAATGCGTTCTCCACCAGCACCCCAGCGTTGGTCAGGCGGTTGAGCAGCGAGGACTTTCCGGCGTTGGTGTACCCGGCGATGGCAACCGCGGGGACCTGATTGCGCTTACGGTTTGCGCGCTTGGCCTCACGAGCCGGTTTCATCGCCTTAATTTCGCGGCGTAGCTTGGCCATCCGATCGCGAATGCGTCGGCGGTCCATTTCAATCTTCGTTTCACCCGGGCCACGCGAACCGATACCGCCACCGGCGGCACCTACCCGGCCACCAGCCTGGCGGGACATCGACTCGCCCCAACCACGCAGGCGCGGCAACAGGTACTCAAGCTGTGCCAGCTCGACCTGGGCCTTACCCTCCCGGCTGGCTGCGTGCTGAGCGAAGATATCCAGAATCAGCGCGGTGCGGTCGATAACCTTCACCTTGACTACATCTTCTAAGGCGCGACGCTGCGAGGGCGCAAGTTCCGCGTCAACGACCACGGTGTCCGCGCCGGTGGAGGCGACGATATCGCGCAGCTCGATGGCCTTGCCCGAACCGAGGTAGGTAGAGGAATCTGGTTTACTGCGTCGCTGCACGACGCCGTCGAGCACCTCTGAGCCCGCGGTTTCCGCCAGGGCTGCCAGCTCGCGTAATGAGTTTTCGGCGTCGGTGATGGTGCCGGAGGTCCACACACCAGCGAGCACCACACGCTCCAGACGCAGCTGGCGGTATTCGACCTCGGTGACATCGTCCAGCTCGGTGGACAGCCCGGCCACGCGGCGCAGTGCCCGGCGCTCAGCTAGGTCCTCTTGGTCCCCGTCGAAGGATGAATGCTCGGCTGAAAAACGGTTCAACGCGGTAGCCTGCCCAGAGAAGATACTGTCATCTGCGGGTTGCTCGGCGTGGAATACCGCCGGCGCTTGTGCGTCGTCGGCCGCAATGATGCGATCGATTGCGGCTTGAATCTGGGCATCGTCCATGGATGCTGGCTGTTGCTGCGGTGACTCGGAGTTAGTCATGGTCTCCTTAGAAGAACTTCTTAATACAGAATAGTGCGGTGTACCCCCACTTTGCGAGGTGGCGGGGTTGGGTGTCGCTGGGNGTTCGCTCATACCGGTCCTAAGATTGAGGGCAAAAAGCCGTCGNTATTCAGATGAAGTGCTGGTTACCGGGAGATGGCGTGGATGCACCGTGGGGTGCACTGAGCCTAGAAATAACAATAGACTTTGCCGTCTGCGGGCTTAAAGTTCCCCGGCGGCGCATAGAAATAGCGTCGGATGTCGGGGTAAGCCTAGGTAACCGATGGAGGTTACGTCTTAGACGAAGATCAAAGTCATAGGTAAAACTCTATCAGTGAACGGACCCGCCCGTATATCGGCTAGCTCACGTTGTTTGCCCGGCCTCGCGCGCAGGCGATAATCTTTTGCTTATGAGCTCCGATCATTACTTCAGCGCCAGCCCCGCCTCGGCCGACGAACGCCGCAACGTGACCGTCGAATTAAACGGCGCGCGCCATCAGGTGCAGACCGCGCCGGGAATCTTCTCCCCCGCTGGGTTGGACAAAGGCACCGCAATTTTGCTGGAGTACGTTCCCACCCCGCGTGGCCGAATCTTAGACATCGGCTGCGGTTGGGGTCCGATCATGCTCAGCGCCGCATTGCAGAGCCCGGAGTCGGAAGTTTTTGGTGTTGACGTCAACGAGCGTTCCATTGAACTTGCCAAGTTGAATGCGCAAAGCCTGGGGTTGAAGAACGTTTCGGTGGGCACCCCCGACTCGATTGATCCTCAGCTGCAGTTCGACACGATCTGGTCCAACCCGCCGATTCGCGTCGGTAAAGAAGCGCTGCATGAACTGCTGCTGCTGTGGCTGCCGCGGCTCGCACCCGGTGGCGAGGCGTGGATGGTCGTACAGAAGAACCTTGGCAGCGACTCGTTGCAGAAGTGGATGGGCACCGTGCTGCCCAAGGATTGGAAGATCACCCGCGAGGCGACCTCCAATGCCTTCCGCGTGCTGAAAATCGCTCGGCCCGACTAACTGCTGACTTTAGCTCTATACCTCAACGGCCTGCCGGTGAATCAGTGATTCACCGGCAGGCCATTTTTGAGCTGCAGGCCTAGCTTGCGCCGATGACTCCGCGGGCTACCAAGGCCGCAGGGCCGGAGAGGATCGTGTCCTCGTTACCGTCCTCGGTGGCGGCAAATTCGACACCAACCAGTCCGCCGGGAACTTCCACCGCCCACTGATTGATCAGTGCGGTGCCGCGGGCCCAGTAACGCATGGCGGCCGCCGCCGCACAGGCACCAGTGCCACAGGATAGGGTTTCCCCCGCCCCGCGCTCGTATACCCGCATCTTGATATGAGCCACGCCATCGTTGATCAAGGGTTCGGCGGGAACCACAAATTCGACATTGGTTCCATGCGGGGGTGTCGGTGAGACTTCCGGGAGGGCGGTGAGATCCAGATTTTCAAGTAACTGTGCCTCAGGTAGCGCTACCACGGTGTGCGGGTTACCCATGGTGATGCTCAGCGCCGGATGCGGCTGGTCCCAGCCCCGGGCAAGCACCAGCGAGTCTACGGAGTCCGCACCGGCTTTGGCCTCGTGAATTAGTCCCCACGGGCCAAGGTTCGCCGCATAGCCATCGGCCAACCGGGTAACGGTTTTGACCCCGGCACGACTGCCAATCTGCAAACTGGAACCGATCGGAAGATTGACCAGCCCTTCAGCGAGCAGGTAGTGCACAAATGCCCGCACCCCGTTGCCGCACATTTCGGCAATGGACCCGTCGCCGTTGCGGTAGTCCATGAACCAGTAGGCCTTCGGGTGATCGAGCATCTGCGTTTCAAAGCCGGGCATCTTGGAGGTGGGAACGGCGCGAATTAGTCCATCTCCGCCAATACCAAAACGACGGTGGCAGAGCGCGGTAACCTGCTCGGCGGTGATGTTCCGGGTGCCTTGGGGATCTGCGAGCAGCACGAAGTCGTTGCCGGTGGCATGGCCCTTTGCAAAGGGCAGCCCTGCAAGCTGGTCTAGTTCGGTGCGGTACATCTGGCTCCTTAGCGGGTGGGGCGTGCCGGGTTCAGTAGTGCTAAGGCCTTATCCAACAGGCCAGGTTCTTTAGGGTTAAGCCACGTCACTCGTGGGTCAGCGTTAAACCAGGTCAGCTGCCGGCGGGCAAACTTCCTGGTGGCGATGATCGTTGCCTCGATGGCTTCTGCGCGACTTATTTTACCGTCCAAATAGTCGATATACTGCTGGTAGCCGATCGCCCTTGAAGCTGTTTTTCCTTCACGCAGACCCTCGCCCAGCAGCTGGGCAACTTCCTCGGCAAAACCCATCCGGTCCATTTTGCATACACGTTCTGCTAACGTCTCGTGTAACGCGGCCCGCTCGTAATTCAGTCCAATCTGCAAACCTGGCTGGAAGTACTCACGGTTTGGCATAAATGAGCTAAACGCACGACCTGAAATTTCGAACACTTCCAGCGCCCGGATCGCCCGGCGTGTGTCCAGATTACGTGCTGCCGAGATCGGATCAACCTCAGCCAATCGACGGCGTACATCCCCATCACCGTGATCCTGCACTTCGGCTTCCAGCCGATCACGCACGACGCGGTCGGTAGGCGGGAAGTCGATGACATCCAATGCGGCACGGACATATAAGCCGGAACCGCCGACCATCACCGGCACCTTGCCGTGCGCACGAATCTGCTCAAAATGTTCGCGAGCTTGCGCCTGGAATTGAGCCACCGATGCTTCGTCGCGCACGTTCATGATGTCCAGCAGGTGGTGCTCAATGCCACCACGCTCGCCCGGCGCTAATTTGGCCGTGCCGATGTTCATTCCGCGGTAAAACTGCAGCGCATCAGAGTTGACGATTTCGCCGCCCAATTTTTGCGCCAGTGCGATCGCCAAATCCGACTTGCCGGTACCAGTCGGGCCAACGATAGTCATCACCGGCAATTGCGAAGAGGTCATCGCCTTAGCCGCGTACCTTCAACGTTGGCATGCCGAGATTTGTTTTACCGACGGTGCTCCCGCCAGTCGCTGGTACCCCGCAGCTATCAGCTTGCGACCGATCCCAGGCGTCCCCGGCTCGTGATCGGCGTAGCGAGTACTCTTCCAAAGTTGGGTCAGAAACCAGGTGGAACGCCGCTGCCTCGGTGATTGGCACCGTCACCAAATCTCCCGGGCGTGGAGTGTCACCGCCTTCAGGCACTGAAAAATGCACCAGACGCTGATCGCGGGAACGGCCAGAGAGCCGGTGGGTTTCCTCGGCTTTGCGCCCGGATTGCTCGGTCACCAAAACCTCCACGGTGCGCCCGAGCTGCTTGGCTTTTTCTTCCTTGGCAATGCGATCCTGCAATGCGGTCAGGCGTTCGAAGCGTTCCTGAACGACTGCTTTGGGCAGCTGATCGGGCAAATCGGCGGCCGGGGTACCCGGGCGTTTGGAATATTGGAAGGTGAATGCAGTAGCAAAGCGGGAGGCCGCAACCACGTCGAGCGTGGCTTGGAAGTCTTCCTCAGTTTCGCCGGGGAAGCCAACAATAATGTCGGTACTGATCGCTGCCTGCGGCATCCGTTCGCGAACCTTGTCCAAGATGCCTAGGAACTTTTTTGAACGGTAGGAACGGCGCATATCTTTGAGCACCTTATCCGATCCTGATTGCAGCGGCATGTGCAGCTGCGGCATAACGTTCGGAGTTTCGGCCATCGCGTCGATGACATCGTCGGTGAATGCAGCCGGGTGCGGACTGGTAAATCGCACACGTTCCAACCCTTCGATTTCACCACAGGCACGCAGGAGCTTACCGAAGGCCAGACGGTCACCAAATTCAATGCCGTAGGAATTGACGTTTTGTCCCAGCAGAGTAACTTCAACAGCGCCGTCGGCAACTAATGCTTCGATTTCAGCGAGGATTTCACCTGGTCGGCGATCACGTTCTTTACCGCGCAGGGCGGGAACGATGCAGAAGGTGCAGGTGTTGTTGCAGCCCACGGAGATTGAAACCCAACCTGCATATACCGATTCACGTCGGGTAGGCAAAGTCGAGGGAAAAACATCCAAAGATTCAAGGATCTCTAGCTCTGCGCGCTGGTTGTGTTCGGCGCGGCTAAGCAGCGCCGGTAGCGAGCCGATATTGTGCGTGCCAAAGACAACATCCACCCACGGAGCTTTTTGCAGAATGGTTTCGCGGTCTTTTTGCGCCAGGCATCCGCCCACTGCAATCTGCATACTAGGATTTACGTCCTTGACGCTTTTGAGCATGCCAAGGTTTCCATAGAGCTTATTGTCGGCATTTTCACGCACCGCGCAAGTATTGAACACGACGACGTCTGCGACAGCATCCGGGTCAGTTTCGTCAATGCGGGCCAGACCCGCGTCTTCCAAAAGGCCTGACAGGCGTTCGGAATCATGCACATTCATTTGGCAACCGTAGGTGCGAACCTCATAGGTGCGCGCAGAATTCTCGGTCATTACTGGGGTCATCTCGTCCAACTCACTCACTCTTCAAGGTTACCCAATTCAGTGACCCGCGACATCTTAGCCATGGCTTAACCAATGGCTTCTCCCAAAATCTCCGCTCAACAGTAATCTCATCAATCCGGAAACGAATCTACGCACAGCGTAGCCTTCGTCTCGTGTGGAGCGCAGTACGTACTCGCCATCTATCACAGGGCGGTCATAGTCGTCTAAACCTCGTGTTGAATTTCTACGGCAACACTCTGCCACATTGAATTTGACGAGAACTAGATGACACGTCCGTAGCCGATCTGGGCAGATGTCATACTGCCTTGCAGTTTCGCCGACAAATAGTGCGCCTACGTTGCAGGATCAACAGGAGGTATCCATGAACATTGACGAGAATTCTTCCTACCGAAACCATACGGCGATGCACTCCGGTGCAGCATCGCCACTTCTAGAAGAGCAAGCAGTTGAAAAACCAGTTTCCAGTTTGAGCAAGTCTCAGAAATTCCATCTGATCATGTTGTTGTTGACGCTCGGGCTACTGATCATTCTTCCGTTGTGCCTCGCCGGATTTGCGGTCACTCTTCCGCATGTAGGTTCGGTTTTGTTCTTCTTATTTGGAGCCTCTTCTATTGCAGGCATCCTGACTCTAAAACTCTGGATTGCGTATTTGCGCAAACGTTTCCTGCTCTGAGAACCGACGCAGCTCTAAGCACTCCCCAAACAAGATCCAAAGAAGCTCACTTCGGTGAAGCTCACTTCGGTAAGGGCAAGTTCGCAGCGTGAAGATCTTCAATAGCTTCGAGGCCTTGGCGACTGCAACGTTATTCGCTACGCTCGTTGCAGCTAGTCAGAGAATTCAGACCCGCAGTAGCCATTCACTTCTCGCCGTAGCGCTCTTCCCATTCTTCGCGGGCGACCTTGAAGGCCATCGAACCGTGGTAACCCTTGCGTCCGAGCATGCCAACGAGCCGGCGCAGCGCCTTGTCCCGATCCAAGCCCATGGAGGCCGGGCGGAGTTTGGTGCGCGCCAGTTCTCGGGCTCGCTGTTCTTCTGCATCATCGTCGATTTGTTCCAGCGCCTCGGAGGCCACCTCATCGTCGATTCCTTTGGTGCGCAGTTCACGGCGAATAGCGCCACGAGCAAGCCCGCGGGAACGGGCGCGTGCCACAACCCAGGATTTTGCGAACCGTTCGTCATCGACCAGGTTCAACTCGGCGTAACGCTCCAGCACCTCGTCGGCGATGTCTTCGGGGCATTCCTTTTCCAGCAATTTATCTTTGAGTTGCTTGCTGGTTTTATCGCTTGCGGTGAGCTGGCGTAGGACGATGCCACGGGCTTTTTCACGCCACTGGTCGTCGCTAAAGACTTCGGGCTCATCTGATTCTTGCGCCGCGCGTCGTTCCGCACGCGCCTGACGGCGTTCCTTTTTAGTGGGGCTTCCGGCCGATGGCTCTGTGCTGGCCACGATGTTATCCATCGCAGCTTGCAGCTCAGCGACGGTTTGCGGTCTGGCTGATTCAACCGTGGCTGAAACTATCTGCGTTACTTCGTTACGCTTAGCGGTCCGTGGTTCACGGATCGACTGAGGTTTTTTCAGCTCTTCCAGTTCCTGCTCACTGGGTTTGGCCCAGTCAGGCATGTCATCTAGGTCGCCTTGAAACTCTTTGGAAACGGACGTAGCGTCCGACCCGGATCGAGATCCGGNNCGGACGCTACGTTTATTGAAGCCTGAGGCCACTACTTATCGCCCTCGACGATTCGCAGGTCGGCCTCTCCTTCTTCGCCGTCTTCGAGAATGCCAAGCTTAGTCAGAATCTGGCGTTCGAGCTCATTGGCCAGATCAGGGTTGTCGCGCAGGAAGCGGCGCGCGTTTTCTTTACCCTGGCCCAGCTGATCTCCATCGTAGGTGAACCATGCGCCGGACTTTTTGACCATGCCGTGCTCAACACCCATATCGATCAGGCTACCCTCGCGGGAAATACCGTGGCCGTAAAGGATGTCGAATTCGGCCTGCTTGAAAGGAGGCGCCATCTTGTTCTTGACGATCTTGCAACGGGTGCGGTTACCGACTGCGTTGGTTCCCTCTTTGAGAGTCTCAATGCGGCGGATGTCGATACGTACCGAAGCGTAGAACTTCAGCGCCTTGCCACCGGTGGTGGTTTCTGGGCTGCCGAAGAAGACACCAATTTTTTCACGTAGCTGGTTAATGAAGATCGCGGTGGTCTTGGAGTTCGACAGACGACCGGTGATCTTACGCAGTGCCTGAGACATCAAACGTGCCTGCAGACCCACGTGGCTGTCGCCCATTTCGCCTTCAATTTCGGCACGTGGCACGAGGGCTGCCACGGAGTCGATCACGATGATGTCCAGTGCGCCGGAGCCCACCAGCATGTCCATGATTTCCAGAGCTTGTTCACCGGTGTCTGGCTGGGAGACCAGCAGTGCGTCGGTGTCGACACCAAGCTTCTTTGCGTATTCAGGGTCAAGTGCGTGCTCGGCGTCGATGAAGGCCGCAACGCCGCCAGCTTTCTGGGCACTGGCAACTGCGTGCAACGCCAGTGTGGTCTTACCCGAGGATTCTGGGCCGTAGATTTCTACGACTCGACCACGGGGAAGTCCGCCTATGCCCAGCGCAACGTCCAATGCTACCGAGCCGGTGGGGATGACCTCAACGGCTGCGCGGGTGGTGTCACCCAAACGCATGAGTGAGCCCTTGCCGAAAGCCTTGTCGATTTGGCCCAGAACGGACTCTAGAGCCTTTTCCCGATCATTACTTGCCATGGTTCACCTTTGGTCATGCAGGCCGTTGCGCGACCTGCCAATCAATCTTTGTACTGTATCTAGACAGTATGAGCGCCAACCGACACTTTAGACCGCTTGGGCCCGAGGTGTGGACAAACTCTGTGTGCTGTTGTTAATAGAATAACCTAATCCGAACAGATGTTCGAAATCAAGTAAGCGTGTTTCGAATATTTTTCAGTTCTTCGAAGACCAGGCCGCGCGGCAGTCGCGAGTTTAGGGCTCTTTGATTTCCAGATCCATGCCCAGCCAGCGTTCGGGTGGCAGATCCTGCGCGCGGCAGATCGCTTCCCAAACCTCTCTGGGCTTGATTCCTTTTCCTAGTGCTTCGGTGGCATTCATGCTCTGCAGCTCAGTGAGCGCGAGCGAATCGGCCAGAGTGCGCGAATAGATCGAACCAAATTCATGATCCATATTTCGCCAGAATTCACTATTTTTCACGACTCATATTCTTCCATGCAAAGCTCGAGGGCCCTCGCATTTGCGAAGGCCCTCGAGTCGAAAATTTAGGTCGAGACTAGACCGATGCCAGTGGCTTGCCGTTGCGGCTTTCGACGTCCGCAGCGAATTCATTGGTCAGATCCAATGGAACGGTATCTGGAATGGATACGCCCTCGGCCAATGCGATGCGGTCGGAAACTTCACGAAGCATCAGTGAGAGCGGCACCTCCAAGGCGGTGCAGATGGAGGAAAGCAACTCAGAGGATGCTTCCTTCTGGCCACGCTCAACCTCGGATAGGTATCCAAGGGAAACGCGGGCGCTATGGGAAACCTCGCGTAGGGTCCTGCCCTGACGTTGACGAACATCGCGCAGGACGTCACCGATTTCATGCCGGAGTACTACCATTTTGCGTTCCTCCTTCTGGGGCTGGACCGAATGGGCTTCTCCCATATCGCGCCAACGGACGACACCATTGACAGTTACGGGTTGCTTCACCATGTGTATAGCCTCTACTCCTAGGTCCTTCTCAAAAGATACATCTTACCGAAGAGCCAGAACTTTCGACCCTTTAATCCGTACAACCACACGTTATACGGATTTGTTCCCGACACCTCACCCTAATCATAAATATGCGGCGTACGCCACACCTAAGCGAAATATTGTGAAGTTTCTGGGTATTTCCAGTATCGCGGTTCTTACTGTGAAGAAGCTTTACCCACAATGGCAGCTAGCTGATTGATTGCCGCGATGGTGCTTCGTTCACGGATTTTGGCGCGATCGCCCACAAAGTGGTGAGCGACAAACCCAGATTCATCGTTGTATGCCCAGCCGATGAATACGGTGCCCACGGCTTTGCCATCATGGGGTTGCGGGCCGGCGGCCCCCGTGGCGGAGACCGTTAGCTGCGCACCACAGGCACGTTGCGCGCCCACGGCCATCTGTCGGGCGACTTCTCCGTCTACCGAGCCAACCTTGGCCAGCAAGGCTTGGTCAACCCCAAGCAGCGAAGCTTTAACCTCGGAGGAATAGCTGATTACACCCCCGCGTAAAACTGCTGACGCACCGGATACCTCGGCCAGCGTGGCCGCGATCAAACCGGCAGTTAAGGATTCGGCGGTAGCGATCTGAACGTTTGCGGCGATCGCCTGCGCAATCACCGGCACGGCCTGATGTTCCATGCGCTGCACCTGAACTACCTGGCCTTGGCCGCGGAGCGCAGCTTGGCGGCCTTGTAGATGTATTCCAAACCGGTCAGCACGGTGACCGCCATGGTCAGCAGCATCAAGATGAACGCGATCATGTTCAGCCAGCCGATCGTCTGGGTAAATGGCAGCAGGTACAGGCCGATAACCACCGCCTGCATGACGGTTTTCACCTTGCCACCCATATTCGCGGCGATGACCCCATAGCGGATCACTGCCAGACGCAGCAGCGTGATGCCCCACTCGCGGACCAGGATCACGATGGTGATCCACCAGGCCAGCTCACCGAGCATGGACAGTACTACCAGTGCGGAACCGGTGAGCAGCTTGTCTGCAATCGGATCGGCAATTTTGCCGAAGTTAGTGATCAGTCCGCGGCTGCGGGCTAGGTCCCCGTCGAGTTTGTCGGTGTACATGGCCACCACGAACAAGGCCAGAGCCACCCAGCGCCACAGGCCTTGTTCGCTGTTATCGGCCAGCAGGGCCCAGACGAAGAACGGCACCATGATGATGCGGATGGTGGTCAGGACGTTGGCGATATTCAGGTTCGGGACCGGGGCGTGCGCCGGGGAGTCCTCGGGCTGCGGGGCGTGCGCGCTCATGGGTTAGTTTCTTCCTGTCAGGTCCCAGGCGTCCTCGCCCGGTTCGTCGGCTTCATCATAGTATTCGGTAGCGGCCTCGCGCTTAGCCAAGTCCTCGGCAACCAGATCCACCGGTTCAGCATGGTTCACGTTGGCCTCGGTCACTAGTGCGGCTTCCGCGGCGGTGGCCTGGTGGTTGGTGGCGTCGTCGTCCCCGCGCATGGCGGCGAGCACCATCGGTAGGTCATCGGGCAAGATGAGCACATCGCGGGCCTTGGAACCCTCCGAAGGGCCCACCACGCCGCGCGATTCCATCAGGTCCATCAGGCGCCCGGCCTTGGCGAAGCCAACACGCAGCTTACGCTGCAGCATCGAGGTAGAACCGAACTGGCTGGTGACCACAAGCTCGGTGGCCTGCAGCAGCAAGTCCAAATCGTCGCCGATGTCCTCATCGATGGTTTTCTTTTTCTCAGCCACCGGGGTGACATCGTCACGGTATTCGGGCTTGAGCTGACCACGAACGTGGTTGACCACGCGCTGGATTTCCGACTCGGTGACCCAAGCACCCTGAACACGCATCGGTTTGGAGGTGCCCATCGGCAAGAAGAGCGCGTCACCCTGGCCGAGCAGCTTCTCGGCGCCGGGCTGGTCGAGCACCACGCGGGAGTCGGTGACCGATGAGGTTGCGAAGGCCATGCGCGAAGGCACGTTGGCCTTGATCAGACCCGTCACCACGTCCACCGAAGGGCGCTGGGTCGCCAGCACCAGGTGGATGCCGGCGGCACGCGCCAGCTGGGTGATGCGCACGATGGAATCTTCCACATCACGTGGGGCGACCATCATCAGGTCGGCGAGCTCATCGACGATGACCAGCAGATAAGGGTAGGGCTTCATCACACGCTTGGACCCCTCGGGCGGAATCACCTTGCCGGCGCGCACACCCTTATTGAAGTCGTCGATGTGCTTGTAACCGAAGTTCGCCAGGTCATCGTAGCGGGTGTCCATTTCACGGACTACCCACTGCAGTGCCTCAGCGGCCTTCTTCGGATTGGTGATGATCGGGGTGATCAGGTGCGGCACGCCCTCATAGGCGGTGAGCTCCACGCGTTTAGGGTCAACCATCACCATGCGTACCTCGTCCGGGGTGGAACGCATCAGGATCGAGGTGATCATGGAGTTCACGAACGAAGATTTACCGGCGCCGGTAGCGCCGGCCACCAACAGGTGCGGCATCTTGGCCAGGTTCGCCACGACGAAGCCGCCCTCGACGTCCTTGCCCACGCCCATCACCATTGGGTGTTCGGTCTTGCGTGCGTTGTTGGAACGCAGCACATCGCCGAGCGCAACAATTTCCTTGTCGGTATTGGGGATCTCGATGCCGATGGCGGATTTGCCGGGGATCGGCGAGAGGATACGCACATCCGAGGAGGCGACCGCATAGGAGATGTTCTTGGACAGCGCGGTGACCTTTTCCACCTTGGTGCCCGGAGAGAGCTCAATTTCGTAGCGGGTCACCGTTGGGCCACGTGAGAATCCGGTGACGTGCGCGTCGACCTTAAACTGCTGCAGGGTGTTGGTCAGCGCGGCCACGATGGCCTCATTGGCCTCGGATGCTTCCTTAGCCGGCGGGCCGGCAGGCAGGAAGTCATCCTGCGGCAGTGTGTAGGTGACATCGCCGGAAAGCTGAAGCTGTTCGGTGCGCTGCGGGATTGGTTCCAGGGCGGGAGCCGGACGGGTGTGGTTCACCGCGACGGTCGGCATCGCGTCGGTGTCTGGCTCTGGTTCGCTGGCACTGTTCAGGCCAACTTGTTCCATGATCGCAGCCATCTCGGCCTCGGCCTTGGTGGGGCGTTTGACGCCCGGCGGCGGACCGGCAGGGGCGGCGGCAGCCGCGGACTTGGCCGATAGGTCTGGACGGGCGATTGCCTCGGTGGCGGTGGAATCCGCGTCGTAGACCTGGGAAATGGGCAGTGCGTTGGTTGCGGGCTCCGCGGGATCGATAACGGCTTTATCGTAGGCGACATCGCCGGGGCGCTCGTCGGGTCCGTCGCCATCAACGTTATATACCTCGGAGACGCGTTTAGCTTCGGCACGGCGTTCGAAGAAGTTCTTCTTCTTCGGCTTCGGAGCGTGCTCATGCTCAGCATCCGGGTACAGATAGGTCTGGTCGTGAGTTTCGGCGTGCGGGTCCAGTACCGCAGACTGCGCCACCGTGGGCGCGGTACGCTCGCGGTGCGGGTCCTGGCCGAGCAACCGGTTGTAACCAATGCGGACGCGCGAGGCGATCTGCAATGGCGGGGTCGCGGTCATCACGAGCACCGAAAGAATTAGGAAGAAGATGTGTACTGCCATCGCACCGGGTACCGAGATCATCAATCCCAAGGGGGTGCTCAGGATCGACCCGACCATGCCGCCGGCAGCCCAAAGGGCCGTGAAGTCGTCACTGACCGATGGGGATCCGTTAGCCAAGGCCGCCACAGAGGCCCCTGCCAAGGTCATCATGAACAGGCCAATACCGATGCGGTTATTTGAAGCGTCCGCTTCCGGGTAGCGGAAGAGCCGGAACGCACCGATGAACAGAATCACCGGCAGCAGTACCGCCATGAAGCCCACTGAGCCTCCGGCCACCGCGTGCACGCCGCGCCCGAACCAGCCGACATCACGCAGACCCCACCACTCGACGATGGCAATGGTGATCGCGATCAGCGTGAGAAAGAGTCCAGTGCCGTCACGGCGTAACTCAAAGTCGGGTTTGACCGTGGCACCGATCCGGCGGAAGGCGCCACCAAAAATCCGGGCGACGCCCATCCACATGCTGCGAATTGCGCGCAGTGGAAGAGCGAGATCCTGTTCCGGGTTCTCGGGCGTTTTTTTGGCAGGCGAAGAGCTCGACGTTCGCGGTTTGCGCGTCGTCGGCTTCTTCTCCCCCTGCGACTGGGTGCGTGAGGCCATAGTTCTAGGGTATCGCCACCTGCTGGATACCAGCCGAATTTACACGTCTGCCCGGGGATTGGTACTACCTGCTATTGGTCACAGTGCCGGATTCTCTGCTTAGTTCCGACGGCCCTATAGCGTGACCGGCGGTCAGGCCCGGTGGTAAACACCGAACCAGCGGACGGCTAAGCACGCGGTAGATAGACTGCCTGCGCAAAAACTCCCAAGAAAGAATCCTTCGACGTACTTGGTCTCGTCACTCAGCACGGTTCGGGTTAGAAACTGAAGGTTTCCCAGCTAGCGCCGATACCGAAAACCAGCAAGATGACCGTGACTATCAGCGCCATCTTCTTGTGTTCCTCATATCCGGCTAGGAAATAGCCTGACTTGTCGCGCATGGTGCCACAAAGGATGAGGATGATATCTATCAAGGCCCAAATTCCGAAGCCTCCCAAGGTGACAAGCTTAAGGACACCTGTGCCAATTTTCCCTAGGTAGAACCGGTCGATTCCCAGAACGCCAAGAAACCAGGACAGCAGCCAGGTCACGATGAAGCTCTTCTTTCCTTCGCCGTTATACGCCCCATTTTCAGATGCGGTGTATTGATGGTTGTTCGAGGATACCGACATTTTTCTCCAGCTGTTGTTCGGTGAGAACCCTAATCGGAACATACTACTGGGCAAACCAACAAACTATTTAGTGAAACACTCAGGGCCATGGTTGCAACTAGCCCACACACGAATCTGCTCGTGCCGATTTCTTGGCACGAGCAGATTCATGTGTTTTAAGTGCATCAATGCGCAGGCCCCGAAGCGACAAGCTTCCAACCCTGTGTACAGTGCACAAAGCTACTTCGCGGCTAAAAGCTAGCAGTCCAGAGTTCAAAGATTCAGGTATCGAAACTAGCCACGATACTTATGAACGCTCCATGCCTTGATGTTAAACGGCGGTTACAGTCCTTCGGAAGCCAACCATGCCGAAGCAATGTCTGCCGCCGATTTTTTATCAACCGTGCTCTGCACATTTAGTTCAACGAGCGTATCCGCATCCAGCTTTTCGCTGACTGGATTCAGTACGCTAGCTAGGTCCGAGGACAAATCAGCAGATACGACTGGCACAACGTTCGAGGCAAGGAAAATTGACTTCGGGTCGTCAAGTACCACTAGATCTTCGGTCTTGATCCGCGGATCAGCGGTAAATACGTTGGCCACGTTCACGGTACCGGCGACCAACTCTTCTACCGTTGTGTCGCCTGTACCGGAAAAGTCAGCCTTGACCCCGTAGACGCTTTCAAGTCCCTTGGGCCCGTATGGGCGTTCGGCAAGTTCCGGTGGCCCGCCCAATGTTAGTTTGGTTGAAACACCAGCCAAATCTGCAATGGACTTCAGCTTATTTTCATCAGCGAACTTTCGAGTCACGGTGTATGAGTCTTGGTCCGAGGCCTTCGCTTGCTCAAGAACTGCTAATGAATCTGGCAACTCAGCTTCGAGTTCTTTGTACACTTCGTCCGAAGCGCGGGCCTTAGTATCCTCCTTGAAGAATTGCAGCAGATTACCGGTGTACTCGGGGAACACGTCGATGGCACCGTCTTCGAGCTGTGGCATGTAAGCGTCGCGCTGACCAATGTTGAACTTTCGTTCAACTTCTTTGCCGGCACCTTCTAGCGCTTGAGCGTAAATTTCCGCAACGATTTCATTGGAGTAGTAAGCCTGTGAGCCAACAACAATTTTCTCGCCACTTGCCGGAGCGGAGTTGCTCTCGGTTGCCAGAGGATCTCCCCCGCCGCAGCTAGCCAAGGCGAGACTTCCAGCCATTAATGCAGCTGACGTAGCGATGATGCGTTTTAGCTTCATGACATTTCCTTTTCGTTGGACTTCAAATGTTCGGGGCTCTTATTTGTATCTTTATCGGCTTCATTAGCCGGCGCAACTTTGCGGGGTATTTTCGTAATTTTGCGTCCCACCCCCGCTGGCACCGCCAGTTTTTGTGCCAAGGCGAAAATCAAGTCCAAGAGCAGCGCGAGCACGGCAACCATAAGTGCTCCCCCAAGCACCATGTCGAAGCGGCGCAAGTTCAGCCCGGTAATAATGGGCAGTCCCAGTCCACCAAGATTTACGTAGGCTGCGATGGTCACCGTCGCGACAACCTGCAAGACAGCTGACCTGATTCCGCCTACGAGCAACGGCAAACCCAACGGAATTTCTACCTTGAAGAGGATCTGCCATTCAGTCATGCCCATTGCTCGGGCCGCATCGATGGTTTTCCTGTCGATCGCTTCAAACCCCGTGTAGGCACCTGCGAGCAGCGAGGGAATAGCTAACAGCACGAAGGTAAGCACCGCGGCCTCAGGCTTGTGCAGTACACCAAAAATCAACACCAAAAGGATCAATAAACCAAAAGATGGCACAGCACGAGCGATTCCTGCGGCACCCACTGCAATCTCGCGTCCCTTACCCGTATGCCCAATGGCCCATCCTGCCGGAATTGCAATTAGTCCAGCGATGGCTACTGTCAGTACGGTGAATAGCAGATGCTGCCCCAGTAAGGATTGGAGTCCCCCGCTGCCTTCCCACTGCTCCGGCGCGAGGAGCCACTGAATTGCTTTGTTAATAAGATCCATTAGGACACCTGCTGCCGAGTAGCGTTCTTGACGGCCTGCTGAGATTTCTTAGGTTCTCGTGTCCATGGCATGAGCCAGCGGCCAATGAGGATGAGCAGAAGATCCACAACCAAGGCAATCAATGCGACGGCGAGAATTCCCGCAAATACCTCTTCGATGATGCGCCGTTGTAGTCCGTTGGTAAATAGGTAACCCAGGTTGGTGACACCCACCAGAATTCCTACCGTTGCCAAAGATATGCTACTGACCGCGGTGACTCTGAGGCCCGCCAGGATCACCGGTCCCGCAAGCGGCAGGTCTACCGCGAAGAATCTGCGTGCTGAGCCGTAGCCCAGCGCCGTAGCGGCCGAGCGCGCTGCAGGGTCAACTGAATCCAGTCCATCGACTACCCCACGAACCATAATGGCCACTGCATAGAGCGTCAACGCGACGATGAGGTTAGCTTCGCTGATCGCACTCATCCCAGTGAGCACAGGCAGAATCATCAGCAGTGCCAGCGAAGGAATGGTGTAGAGCAGCCCGGTTAACGTCACCACAGGCCCGCGAACGAGTCGATATCTCCAAGCCACCCAGCCCAACGGAATCGACACTATGAATCCCACTAGGATCGCAATCAGACTCTGTCGCAGATGTTCCAACGACAGTGAACCAATGAGACCTATGTTCTCAGTTATCCAGTTCACGAGCTGGAGCCGTCGTCAATGAGCCGTCCTTGAGTACGACCCTGCGAGTCGACCAGGACCACACCATGTGGAGTGTGTTTGACGCTCAGCGCTCTAGCGCCCCTATCGGTACCGATGAATGCGGCAACAAAGTCATTGGCAGGACTTTCGATGATTTCGCTAGGACTGCCCACTTGGAGCTTTTGCGCTCCGGCTGCAAGGATTACAACCTGGTCGCCCAGCAAAAATGCTTCATCGATATCGTGGGTTACAAAAACTATGGTCTTGTCCAGCTCCTGCTGAAGCCGGATGAGCTCTTGTTGAAGTTCTGCGCGGACAATTGGGTCCACCGCACCAAAAGGCTCATCCATAAGTAAAATATTCGGGTCTGAAGCCAGGCCACGAGCTACGCCTACACGTTGCTGTTGCCCACCCGAAAGCTGATGAGGGTACCTATCTGCCATCAATGCGGGCAGGCCCACGGTTTCCATCAGTTCCAAGGCACGGACTCGGGAGGCTTTGCGGGATTGGCCTTCAAGCCTGGGGACGGTGGCAATGTTTTCCGCGACGGTAAAGTGTGGCAGCAGTCCGGAATTCTGCATGACGTAACCAATGCTACGGCGCAATGCCACGGCGGGCTTCGTAGAAATTTCTTGTTCGTCAATGCGAATCGACCCCGAGCTCGGATCAACCATGCGGTTGATCATGCGCAACAAGGTGGTTTTGCCACATCCCGAGGAACCAACAAACACCGTGGTCTTGCGTGCAGGGATAGTCAGGTTGAAATTCTCGACGGCCATCGTTCCGTCGGCATAGTGCTTGGAAACATTCTCGAACTCGATCATGCGTTGTACCCGAGCATCGTTGACTCCTTGTCATGTCGTTGCGCCTAATTCTGCCTTAAAACATCTCCACGATCACCGTGGTTCAGGATTTGCTCATTTAATGAAATCCGTGTCGGCACACCAGATCCATTCAGGCCAGCGGCAGGACGGAATCTAATTCAAAATTATCTGGGTGGCTTGCGCCGCCGATCCGGCCACGCTAGTAGTCTCAGCCATGATGACGACAGACTTGGCCGGAATCACTCTGGCTCAAGCCAAAGACAAGGCTGCAAACGATTTTTTAACACTTCGGATTCGGTGATACCCGCAGAATTCGAGACTGGCGAGGCCTTGCTGGAATATTTCAGAGACGAGCAGGGCCTGCAGATCCTCCTGCCGGTGCCGGTGCCTTCTTGGTCATTGGGAGAACAGCTGGGAGGGAGATATCCCCGCGTTGCTTACTGGTCAGGTTGACCTTCATACCCATTATTAAACGCACTCGTTGTCACTCGTACCTTCTTTCGTCGGGCCACCAATGTCCTTGCGAGCACGATCAATGATAGGGGTACTGCTACTGTTCCAGCTGCGAGGGAGACCTTGAGCGAGAGTGGCAAAGAACTTACCGCATCAAAAACGTCATTTAACAGCAACGCCCAGACGGTGCTTGGGATAATTCCCATCGCCAAAGCGATCAGGCTAAGAAGCACCCTGCTCAACCGGGAAGAGACGGCCTTACCCAGAATCGACATGAGCCCTGCGATTCCAAGCCAAGGGATGAGTGGCAGGACCAGAGCAAACCAAAAGCTGAAGTCGAGGTAACTCCACCACGGCGCGTCAACCAATACTGGGTCCACTACAAGCAATAAGATCAGCCAGAGAATGCTGGAGATCAAGGGAAGCCTCTGCCATGAAGTATCGACCGAAGGCAACGCTTTTTTCTCGCCAACCATAACGTTCATTCTTGTTAACGCCGTTCTAACTGATGAGAGAATCGCAGGCAAGAATAAATTCATGCAAGCGGAATTTCGAAGCTTTCAATCGTCAAACCCTGCGACGCATTCGAGTACGTCGGCAGATTTTCGGCTAAGCCTTACTCGTTGCCTCGCGTCGCTGTTCTAAGGATCCAAGAGTTGTCCATGCGATGGCGAAGCACAGCCCGAGAAAAATGACAGCAACGACAAGAAAAATAGCGGGCCCAAGGCTCATATAAAGAACCATGGACACTCCTAAGACGACCATTAGCCCGCCAAGCAGCGCCCCGGTTGCACCAATCTTGGCCCGTTGGCTGGCGTCAGCGCTGGCACTCTTCTTTTCACCGATTGCCAAGCCAATCACCGCACCAGTGGCTGGGAAGATTGCGATGACAGCACCGACCCAGGCACCGTTGATCGCGGCAAGCAAAAGTCCGCCGATAGAATCGCCCGACGTACCTGAAGATCCGTGAGTTAGCACCGGCCAGAAAATCGCTGTGCTCAGTACAGCACCGAAGAGCGCACCTAGTATTATTGCCACACCGAAGATCGGTAGCGTGAAGGAGCCGGTCGCTTGTTCCGGGGCATCTGACATGAGTTCATCGTATGTGAATAGAAGCTGACTTGTCGATATTTAATACGCTGCAGTGATATCGATGAAAACACAAATCCACACATCAGGAGATTTGAGCCTGCAAACTATTCTTGACGGTCCGGTGATCTCTAAGTTGCAGATAGCCCAGCAACACATGCATCAGCACGTAAGTCAGCGCAAAACAGAGAAGAACAAATCCTGCGGCCACATACAAGATGCTGTGATCCGATGGATCGGAGAGGTAAAAAACGAGTAAAACCATTGCGAGGAGCAATGAACCAACGCTGGCTCCCCCTCCGGCCCACAGCGCTTGCCGCTGCCCCGAGGCATCCGGGTTTTTGAGCTCTTGGATGAAGACTGCAGTAACAGCCCCGAGTCCCGGAAATAATGCAACTGCCCCACCGATGAGCGCCGCATAAACCGCAAATGCTCCATATTCGAGCCAAAATCCGCCCGTCGCTGAGACGGAGCCGGGCTCAGCAACCGCCTCATCCCGGGAGGAAAACTCCATCAGCACCACCGCAAGTAGGCCACAGATCAAGCCTGCGATCAGCGCCAGCGCTCCCATCGGGAGCAGCAACCTATTTGAACTCTGCGCCGAAATCTTTCTCATGACCACATCATAAACCCTAGATACTTCCGCTGATATAAGTAATGCCTCAAACCAGGAACGGTTTGAGGCATTACTTATTTTGTTCTTTAGGCTTCGAGCACTACCGGTACGATCATCGGACGGCGGCGTAGCTTGCGCGACACCCACGACCCAATAACGCGGCGGACAATCTGCTGCAGCTGGTGGGTGGAGTGGTTCGGGTTGTTCGCCACTGCCTCCAAGATTGCTGCTGCGATCTTCGGCTTGATCTCGTTGAATACCGCATCGTCCTCGGCAACGCCGCGGGCGTGGATATCCGGTCCGGAGATTAGGGTGCCGTTCTGGCGGTTGATCACGGTGATGACCGAGATGAAACCTTCTTCACCCAAGGTGACGCGGTCTTTGAGATCTTCGTCGGTAATGGTGCCAACCTTGGAACCATCAACATAGACGTAACCACATTCAACCTGACCGACAAGTTCAGCTACGCCGCCCTTGAGGTCGATGACCGAACCGTCCTCTGCCAAGATCACGTTCTCTTCAGGAACACCGGAAAGCGCGGCCAGACGGCCGTTAGCGATCAGATGACGGGTTTCGCCGTGTACTGGCAGAACATTCTTCGGGCGGACGATGTTGTAGCAGTACAACAGTTCGCCGGCCGAGGCGTGTCCGGAGACGTGAACCTTAGCCATCCCCTTGTGGATGACCTCTGCGCCCAAACGCATCAGGCCATTGATCACACGGAAGACTGCGTTCTCGTTGCCTGGGATCAAGCTAGAAGCCAGAATGACGGTGTCACCCGGGTTGATCTGAACCTTGTGCTCGCCGTTAGCCATACGCGACAGTGCTGCCATGGGCTCGCCCTGCGAACCGGTGGACATCAGCACCACCTTGTCGTCAGGCAGCTGATCGATTTGCTTGAGGTCTACGACGACGCCCTGTGGGATGTGCAGGTAGCCCAGACGCTCCGCGATACCCATATTGCGGACCATCGAACGGCCAATGAACGCAACCTTGCGGCCGTGCATTGCTGCCGCATCGAGCACCTGCTGCACGCGGTGTACGTGTGAGGAGAAGGATGCCACGATAATACGGCGGCGGGCACGAGCGAACTTTGCTTCCAGCACCGGGCCAATTTCGCGTTCGGCCACGGTGAATCCCGGGACCTCGGCGTTGGTGGAGTCGGTGAGGAACAAGTCCACGCCTTCTTCACCCAACTTCGCGAAGTGTCGCAGGTCGGTGATACGACCATCCAGCGGCAACTGATCCATTTTGAAGTCACCAGTGTGCAGCACGGTACCGGCTTCGGTACGCACGAACACTGCCAATGCGTCAGGGATCGAGTGGTTCACGGCGACGAATTCGCATTCAAATTCACTGATCTGAGCGATCTCGTTCTCGGCAACTACGTTGGTGATCGCCTTGATACGGTGTTCGGCCAGTTTGGCTTCGATAAACGCTAGGGTCAGTTTCGAACCATACAGCGGGATATCTTCGCGCAGACGCAGCAAGTACGGCACGGCGCCAATGTGGTCTTCGTGACCGTGAGTCAGCACCACACCAACGATGTCTTCTAGACGGTCCTTGATGTAGGAGAAGTCAGGCAGGATCAAGTCCACGCCTGGCTGGTGCTCTTCAGGGAAGAGCACACCGCAGTCGATGATCAAAAGTTTGCCGTTGATCTCGAATACGGTCATATTGCGGCCAACTTCGCCCAATCCGCCCAGCGGAACGGTACGTAAAGTCCCCTTCTTCAGCTTGGCTGGTTTCTGCATGCGCGCAGTATCGGCCTTGCCTACCGAACTTTCAGTCATAAGCGGTTAAGCCCTTTCGTTAAAGATCCCATCCACCTTCACGTAGATCCGCGCGGATGGCATCGAGTTCTGCGTCCGATGGTGCCAGTAGTGGCAATCGAACGACGGTGTTCGGCAGGACACCCTGCCAGTGAAGTCCATATTTTGCAGCAACTGCGCCCTGAATGTGGCTCATAATGCCGCGCTGGATCGGATCCAGCTCGAAGTGTGTAGCGCGTGCAGTGGCCAAATCGCCAGCATGCATCGCATCAACAAGCGTACGGTATTTAGCCGCCGCAACGTGAGCCGTCACAGAAACGACTCCTACGGCGCCCGCTGCCATAAGCGGCAAGGTCAACCCGTCATCGCCTGAATAAACGTGCAAATCGGTGTTCGCCAACACGGTGGTGGTCGACTGGTAATCGGCCTTTGCATCCTTAAGCGCGATCACCTGTGGGATCTGCGCTAATTCAATGATAGTTTCTGGGCTCAGCGCGATTCCGGTGCGTCCAGGAATGTCATACATCATCACTGGAAGATCCACGGCGTCGATAATCGCCTTCACATGGGCGATAACACCAGCCTGGCTTGGCTTGTTGTAGTACGGAGCGGTGATCAGGATGCCGTGCACTCCGGCTTCCTTGGCGCGCAAAGACAGACGAATAGAGTGGCGAGTGTCATTAGTAGTGGACCCTGCAAGTACCGCTGCGCGGTCTCCCACGGCGTTGACGACGGTGCGGAACATTTCAATATTCTCGTCGTCGGTCAACGTGGAAGTCTCGCCGGTGGTGCCGGTTACGACCAATCCGTCACAGCCTTCATCAACGAGTTTGATAGCCAGCTTCGCGGCGACATCATAGTCAACCTCACCTGCCTCGGTGAAAGGGGTGACCATCGCGGTCAGCACGGTGCCGAAGGGGAATGACTGATTATCAATTTCACTAGTTGCCATGGCTTAAATCTACACGCGGAAGTGTCACGATGGCATATTCATGTAGTTACGTGATGCGATATGTCTATGCACGTGCAAACGAAGTCGCGCAGACTCACCGGATTAGACGCCACCCGAGCGTTGGCAATCCTGGGAATGTTCGCCGCCCACATCTTTGATCTCTTTGCCCTCGATAAATCCGGGACCTTATCTCCAACCTTCACTGGAGCGACCGCCAATGGCCGCGCGTCAGTTCTCTTTATGGTGTTGGCAGGCGTTTCGCTCATCCTCTTTGCCCGCTCCTTAGAACGCAAGGGGCTGACCCGGAAAGCCTCTGCAGGCGTGTTAGTGCGCAGAGCGTTGGTCATCGCGGTCTTAGGTTTACTCATCGGCCCTGTCAATGAATCAATAGCAAACATTCTGATGCACTACGGCCTACTATTTCTGCTGCTCATTCCGGCGCTCTATCTGCCTACCCGGGTGCTATGGGTCCTGTCCGCTTTCTGGCTGGTCATCGCGCCGCTGGTATGGCGACCGCTTGCTGCAGCTGAAGCAGCGCAATCTCTAGGACATAACCCCACATTTACCGACTTCGCACATCCCGGTCTGCTTCTGGCTGATCTGCTAGTTACCGGCTACTACCCGTTGTTAATTTGGATCGGTTTTGGCTTATTAGGCGTTGCAGTCGGCAAGCTACCTCTTTCACAGAAGAAAACCGTCGCTTGGATGGGCGCTGGCGCGGTAGTCCTTGCAGCATTGAGCCTGCTCATTGGCTGGCTCAAAATTTTACCGTGGGTAAGCGCCGTAGGTACCGTCGCCGGCATCCCACGCTCCCAGATTTTCACCGCACTGGTCACCGGCCGATCTCCGGCAGGGAACCTTGACAATTTTTTGAGCGAATCGTCCTACATCTGGTTGCCAACTGCGCATTCAGGTTCGATGATCTTCACGATCCATGCCGCAGCTTGCGCATTGGCGCTGTTGGCAATACTGCTCTTAGTGACTCCCCATTTAGGGTACGTCGGAGCTTTGCTGGCAGCAGCAGGCCGGGCACCGCTCACTTTATACATTGGGCACTTAGTCGTACTCCCGCTGTTGCAAGTGGGTTTATCTGCGTGGGTTCAATGGTGGACGCTGTGTGTTCTCATGTTGCTGACCGCGGTGGTGTTGCACCATTGGGGCAAGGCCGGACCGCTTGAGGCAGGCGTGCGCTATCTGAGCATCCTGCCAACTGACGAAAAGAATCACGACCCGAACTAGCCCGCACCCACCATTCAAGAACGAAACAGAAGCTTGTTATCTTGAACGACTGACAAGCGAATAGTTACACTTTCTTTATGAAAAAGCATCGACGCGGTAGAAGTAAAACCGACATTCTCTCGGGAAAAATTTCAGCTATTGCACTTCTACTCACCCTCGTAGGGTGTTCTTCTGCCCCAGCAGACCAACCCAGCACGCCGGCGCCTTCCCCCTCACCGACAGCTTTAAGTCTTCGCGATTTTGACTTGGGCAACACAGATTGGAAGTTAGGCGAAGGGTATGCGAACAAACCGCGTCCCATCGTAAAACTGCAGAATGGAAAGTCCGTCACCACAGATGACAAAAAGCTTTCACCATCCTACAAACTCGGCGATGTAGTCTACTCAGACTTGAATGACGATGGCGTTGAAGACGCCGCAGCCACGTTGGAATATTCAGATGGAAATGTTTATGCAACCTTCATGTATCTTTGGCTGGCTGGCGAGCAGAAGCCGACACAGTTGCTACAGCCAATTGCTGTGGAACGTAGTTGCGGGAACTCAGTGAACAAGGTCACCGCAGTAGCAGGTGGAATCAAAATCATGGAAACACGACGAACCATGTTTGATACAGAACGGTCATGCGCCGAAGGTGGAACGTGGAAAGAAACTAGAACCATCTCCGTAGAGCAAATCGGCAAAAACAAAATTTGGCTCCCGGTACAGACCGCCCCAAAGCGCGGTTATGGCGGCATCTGTAATGAAGCGATTCCTGGAGATATCCTCCCCTTTGACGAGCCATACTATCTGGCGCCAAACAAGGAAACGAAGCAAGAATTCGCGGCCAATGATCAGATTCGCGGCATTAGCATCGCAGGCAATGGGATGGACGCTACCGACACTGCGGAACCCGAAGGGTGGAAGCTTTATAACGTGGTCGAGAAAGATGACTCCGTTGAGCGCTGCATCTGGCTACCGGTGACCTAGTCCACCGAGAATTTGCGGCGAAAACTAAAGGGAGTGCCAAAACCCAGACGGGTTTTGGCACTCCCTTTATCAATGCGCTAAGTCGTTATTTGCTGCTGGCTGCCGAAGCCTTATTGTCGGCCACAAAGAAGTTCACCGCTGTACGCATCGACGAACGTGCACGTTTGCGGTCCCCGCTGGCGTCATAGGCCAAGGCCAAGCGATACCAAGACTTCCACGACTCCGGATTCGCCTCGACGTCTTCCTTGTGACGTGGGAAGTCGGCATCCGCAGCTTCACGGATAAACCGCCCCGAGGGCATCCGAGGAAGATCTTCGGGAAGCTGCCCAAGCTCGGCAAGGGTCTTGCCCATTTTTTCCGTACGCAGCCCAAAGAGCACCTCGCGAATCAAGATCCACACTCCTAAAGCCGGAATCACGAAGACCGCGACTCCCATGGCGATAGCGATCGGTTCACCGGTGCTCATGAAACGCACCGCTTGGGTGAATGACATAAAGATATACAAGGCGAAGACAAGCAGAATTACGCCTACCCAGAGTTTCGTTTTCACTGACCCAACTCCAAATATCCGTCTAGTCCATAAGTCAGGCCGGCATGCGCCGAAGCCTTTCGCAGCCCCAAAAGCACACCTGGCATAAACGAGGCGCGGTCATAAGAATCGTGGCGCAAAGTGAATTGCTCGCCCGGCCCACCAAAGAGGACCTCTTGATGGGCTACCAAGCCACGCAAACGCACCGAGTGCACGTGCACGTCATCTACAAGTGCACCGCGAGCACCATCGATCTGTGTATCGGTGGCGTCTGGGCTTTTCGCAACACCTGCGGTCTTGCGAGCGGCGGCGATGAGTTCGGCGGTGCGTACCGCAGTACCGCTGGGAGCATCCGCCTTATTCGGGTGGTGCAGCTCGATAATTTCTACCGATTCAAAGTATTTAGCGGCGGTGGCCGCAAATGCACTGGCAAGTACGGAGCCCAGGGCAAAGTTTGGTGCAATCAACACACCAACTTCCGGATGCTGCGCGAGTAGCTCTTCAAGGCTGGAGCGGCGCTCGGCATCCCATCCGGTGGTTCCCACCACGGCGTGTAATCCGTTTTCTACGGCAAAACGCACGTTAGCTTCGGTAGCTGCCGGGACCGACAGGTCAACGATGTGGGTTGCTCCGGCCTCCAGAATCTCGGTGAGGTCCGCGCCGCGTCCGAGGCTGGCCACGAGTTCCATATCGGCCGCCGCGGAAACAGCTTTAACAGCTTCCTCGCCCATTCGTCCTGCGGCACCTAGCACCGCAACCTTAATTTGTGCACTCATACCTTTAAGCGTATCGCTTGCAGGCGGTAGCACTTGGCATCGATGACGTGATCTCTACCCGTTCAAGTCCACATCGTGCCGTCATGAACATTCATCAGATTTTTTGCGATCATCTTGAGATATACGATACCCAGCTTGTATTGCTGGACAACTCAAGGAAAAATAAGCTTCAAGATCTTCCAAGGAGTTGGCAAGTAAAATGGGGACTGCCCTGAAGCGATGGTGCGCCGGCACTTTTTTTAGTTGCCGTCGTCACGTTCGGTACCATCGCATGTAGTTCCGGCGATGTACCGCCAACCCTGAGCGATGATGAACGCGCACGACTCGTCGATATAGTCGAAGAGCAAAGCTCGTGGATTGAATCGCCTTCCTGCCAGGTCGAGGTATTTCGGCAAGACGGCGAGACAACCTATGGCTGGGCTGATTGCATGACTTCAGCTTCTGCTTCAACTTCTGAGCAAGAACTTCAACAGGGCGAGTCCTATCCTTTTCGCATTGATGGCGATCAGATCCGTGTCCCTGGCGATGGAGGCGCCTACGAACAGGACCTCAAGGAAATCTTCCCAGAAGACTTATGGTCAGCGATCGAGGAACATTCCGTGGGACTGCCCTGAAGCTGACCTGCATCTGCTTGGAACAGATCCTGGCTAAAGTAGAGCATTCAGCAAATAAATACTAAGTTTTTTCGTGGAATCGTCCGCGGACGGAAGGGTACGTGTGCGGCACGGCTATTTTGGACAGATCCCGGAGACGTTGCGTACCCGCTTATCGGTACGCGTGGCAGGAACTGGTCCCGATGTGGTGCTCATTCATGGCCTTGGAGCCTCCAGCCGGTATTTCACTCCCCTCGCCCAAGAGCTATCGCGTGACCATCGAGTGATCGTTCCGGAGTTGCCTGGCCACGGCAAGAATATGGATGATGGCAGGCCGGTTAGCGTGGCACGCTTTGCTCATGAGGTCTCTCTCGCCTTACGCACATTAGATGTGAAAGATGCGGTCATTCTGGGACATTCCATGGGAGCTCAGGTATCCATCGAGATTGCTCGGAGCCGTCCCGAGCTGCTCAAACACCTGATCATTGCTGCGCCAGCGGTTAATGACCGAGAAGATACGCTCTTCCGGCAGGCTCGCAGACTCCTGCAGGACTTTCCCCACGAGTTGAATGCCGTCAAAGCCATCCTGCTCGTTGACTACCTGCGATGCGGCATTCCGTGGTGGGCTAAGAGCTGCACGCAGATGCTCGATTACCCGACCATTGACTATTTGGGATCGGTGCCTGTTCCTGTCGATGTAGTTTGTGGAACAAAGGATTCACTCTCGCCACCGGACTTTGGGTTACGGCTTGTGGCCAACGCTCCAAACGCGAAGCTGTCGGTATTTGAAGATGCGGCGCACGGGTTCAACTACTCGCATTTTGACCAACTAGCCCAGCTGGTACGCGCAACCCTCTAAGCGCAACGGCTCCACCATCAAAAAGTAAGGGACGCCCCCACTGTTGAAGTGGTAAGCGTCCCTTAGGTTTTTGTTGAAGTATTTAGCGCCCCAGCGCCGCTGCCGATTCGAATGGACCGACCACGGTGATGGTGCGTTCCTTGGCAGCCAGTTCCTGAGCCAACCCCTGCACGTCTTCCTTGGTAACCGCATTAACCCGGCTCAACGCCTCGTCAATGTCCTGGAATTCTCCGGTGACCATCTCAGCTCGTCCCAACCTCGACATCCGACTTCCTGGATCTTCCAGAGCCAACACTGTACCGCCAGCGAGCTGGCCCTTGGCCTGCGCTAATTCAGCGTCGGTAATACCGTCCGCCGCCAATCGATCCAGCTCGGATTCAAGCAGACCTATCACTTCGCTCGCCTTGGCTGGCGAACAACCGGCATACATGCCGAAGTATCCGGCATCGGTATACGCGGCCGAGAACGAATAAGTGGAGTAGGCAAGTCCACGCTTTTCACGGATCTCCTGGAACAGACGCGAGCTCATACCGCCACCGAGGACCGCGTTGAGCACGGCAAGGACCTGCCGCCTCTCATCTTGTCCGCTAATACCTGGGCAACCAATGATGATACTGGCTTGTTCTACCGGGCGGTTGATTACTTCAATGCCGGGCACCGAGACAATGGTTGCCGGTTCCGAGGAACGACGCGGTTCTGGAACAGCCATCGGGTCAAGGTCCCAGCCTGCCTCGGACAGCGAGGTGAGAACCATTGCGCATAGTTCGTCGTGGTTCAGCGAGCCTGCCGCGGTGATGATCACTTCGCTCGGACGGTAATGCGCCCGATAGTGCTCCATAACGGCCTCGCGGGAGATCTCCATGATTTCGGCAGGTGTGCCGCCAATAGGTCGCGCCAACGGGTGATCGCCAAGAACCTTCGCGACAAAGTGTTCGTGTGCTACCTCGGTGGCATCGTCAGCATCCATTGCTAGTTCTTCGATGATCACCCCACGCTCTTGCTCCAATTCCAGGGGGTCAATAACTGCGGAGGTGACCATATCTGCGATGACATCCATGGCCATCGGCAGATCGGAGTCAAGCACCCGCGCGTAGTAGCAGGTGGATTCTTTCGCGGTCGCAGCATTTGATTCGCCGCCCACGGCGTCAAAAGCCTGAGCGATTTCAAGCGCAGTGCGTTTCTTAGTTCCCTTAAACAGCAGGTGTTCCAGGAAGTGGGTCGATCCATAGTGCCCGGCTTCTTCGTCACGAGATCCAATTGGTACCCAGAATCCTACGGTGGTCGACCGCTGGCCGGGCATGGCTTCGGTGAGCACACGGACTCCACCGGGAAGAATACTGCGACGCACCTCTGCCCCGCCCTCGCCACGGTGGACCAGCGAAGGGTCGGCCGGATCAATTGGTGAGAACTGTTGTGCCTCAACCGAGTGCAAGGGCAACGGAATCATGACCACAGAGAAACATCCTTAAAACATTGGGCCCCGGCACTTGAATCCGGGCGGAACACTGCCACCATTCTCCCACAGTGGAGCATAGACAGCGTCCGTGTTCCACACACAGAAGAATCCTTAGTAACCCAGCACAAAGCTCTCCCTCCCCCAAGATGAGGTGGAAGGAGAGCTTTGAAATTGGGGACCGAATGACTAGCAGAATGCCTCATGGTCATCAGCAGATGAGTTTAATTTCAATCGAGTTCCGACGCAATTTCCACAACAGATCCGAAGCCGCATTAGTGCTGTTGGGACAACCACGAAAAGGTCGTGGCAGGATATGTCAGCCTATCCAAACGGATCATGTGGAATCGTCGGTGGTGGTTCGGGAGCTTCTGGAGCCCCCGGCGGCATCGTTGGATCTGGCGGAAACCCCGGAGTTGAAGGCGGCTCAGGACTGTTTGGACCTCCAGGGACGGGGGTCAACGGATCAGGTGTGGTCGGTTCCGCCGGCGGAGGTGGTGGTTCCGGAGCGGGCGCGTGCGTTGGATCAATGGTGTTGTCCATGTGGCTCTCCTTATCTCCTGGCACCAAGCCAAGTATTCCCATTCAAGAACAAAGCCGCCACGAGGACAACCACTATTCAGTGAATTCACAGGAGTGAAGGCGCTCTAACTGGGGGATCTCAACCGTGAATCGAGAACCCAAGTATCCTTCGTCCAAACTTAGATAAACTACAACGAACCCCAGCGTTTATATCTCAAACGCTGGGGTTCGTTAAACGGCATTGCGCTAAGCGAGCTCACGGAATCATGATCGATCGCCCGAAACTAGTAGTTATCGACATCGATCTAACAGCTTCAATTAAGCAATATTGGTGCGATCAAACGCATCCAGGCTGATGCCCTGTTCCAAGATGACTTTTGCCCATTCCTTCGCCGAGTGCAGGCTATGATCGCGGTAGTTGCCGCAGCTCACGGCTTCCGTACCTGGAACGTCATCCCAGGTGACTTTCTCGGCTAGATCTTCAAGAGAAGATTTGATGGCCTGGGCAACCTCAGCTGGAGTTGGCTCGCCCCAGACAATCATGTGGAAACCAGTACGGCAGCCGAATGGCGAGAAATCAATCAGGCCCTCGAAGCGCGTACGGATCAGGCCAGCCATGGTGTGCTCAATGGTGTGCAGGCCAGCGGTAGGGATCTCACCATGGTTTGGCTGCACAAAACGAATATCGTAGTTTGTGATGGCATCGCCCTTAGGCCCATGCTCAACGCCGATCTTACGCACGTAGGGAGCCTTGACCTTGGTGTGGTCCAGGGCAAAGCTTTCAACAGCTGCAAGTTCAATTTCACTCATAGTTTCAGTCTATCCGCTCCCCCATTGGCAAAATTGAAGAACTTCATAGCCCGTAACCGATAAACTCAAGTGAGCATGCTGACCATCGAATTTGTTACCGGTCAGAATNNAAAAGACTTAAGTGTTGTTGAGAGGAACCGAATGTCACTACAGAAGACCCTGCTCGTATTCGCGCACAGTGATGAAGCATCCGCCTTCGCAGACGTGCCGCACATCGTCTCCGGAGTAGGGAAGGTTAACGCTTCGGTAGCACTCGCAGGTGCGCTCGCCGAGGGCGGCGTAGAGCGAGTCATCGTTTTGGGCACCGCAGGCGTAGTCGGCAATGCCGATGAAGACCGCCCGAGCTTGGATACGATTTACCAGGTAACTCGTTTGATCCAGCATGACTTCCCCTTGGCTTCGAATGATGTGGTGCCCACCGGTAAGATCTTGTTGCCTGATACTCAAGCCACTATGGCCACCGGTGACGTGTTTGTCAGCAATGACGAGCAGCGCGCCCACATCTCGGGGTTGAACGCCGCGTTAGTGGATATGGAAGGATACGCCTACGCCAGCATGTGCCAGCGTTTTGACGTTCCATTGCAGATCTTCAAGGTTCCTTCGGACTACGCCGATAGCTCCACGAGCATGGACGATTGGGATGCAATCGTTGTGGCCAAGAGTGTGCAACTGCGCGAGTTCTACGATGCGCACCTGAGCCCGGCAATCGACACAGCCAAATAGTACCGCGAGCGCGCGTTCCTCAGAAGTGAACGATTGGTGATTCACCGGTCCACCATCAGCTTCTGCTAAATAGTTCCACCCGGTACAGACGTGGATCGAGGAAACAGATACCTAGACCACGTCTGTGCCATTCGCGTTCGCGAATGTGCACGGATTCCAAAATCCGGGAATTCTTAGATGTTATTTTGCCGAACTGCCCACTTATTACCTTGGCCGATCAAAATGAACAAACTTCTTTGGCTTGCGCCATGAGGCTGACGGGTCGCACTAGAATCGAATAACTAGGATCGATTGGAGAACGTTTCATGACCGCACAGGCAAACGCACGTGTCAGTGCTGGAGACCTCTCTGTGCCTCGCCATCATCAGCTGATTGTGTCCCTCTTTGGTTTATATGCACGCCAGTACGGGGGCGCCTTGCCTGTGGCAACGATTATTTCCCTGATGGAGGATGTGGGAGTTGAATCCACCGGAACGCGTTCCTCGATATCACGATTGAAAAAACGCGGAGTCATTGAAAGCGTTCAAGTGCAAGGCCGCAATGGATATTCGCTTGCTGACTCTGTCTTGACCACGTTCGCCGAAGGTGACGAACGGATCTTCCATCCCCGTCGCGCCACAGCTCAGGATCGCTGGTTGCTGGCGACCTTCACGGTGCCAGAGACCCAGCGCAACATACGGCACAAGATTCGCTCAGCACTCGTGCGGATGGGGTTTGGGTCCGTAGTTCCTGGACTATGGATTGCTCCGGAACATGCCAAGGACGCAGCACTGGCCTATTTCACCCGACACGGACTAGATCAGTATTTCGAATTTTTCCTTGCCGAGCATATAGGCGGCGCCGAAATTCAGAAGAATCTTAGTTCTTGGTGGGACTTAGTTTCTTTGGATCAGCTATATTCCGAATTCTTGAACGCGAACCGAGACCGATTGGAAAGCTGGCAACAGCTTGTCCGGGCCGGGGACAACCCTGAATATGATGCCCGGGCATTCGCAGATCACTTGATCCTGCTCACCCAATGGCGACGGCTCCCTTACTCCGATCCAGGGCTGCCAGCAGAATTACTTCCAGAGGGATGGAATGCATTAAAGGCAGAAGATCTCTTTCACAAATTACACACACTCTTGGCACCCATGGCTGGTCGTCATGCCAAACGTACCATCGGTCTGGACAGCTGATACTGCTCGCAAGATAGTTCTAACCGTGCCAAGCCGAAGAGCCACGGACTCGCCCTTTTTAGGCAAGTCCGTGGCTCTTCGGCATGTCTGAAGATTAGTCCCGATCCTGGATCACGGCGACACCCTGAATCTCGATTAGGGCCTCTTTCTGCCAGAGCCGAGTAACACCGACACCAGCCATTGCGGGGTATTCGGTGCCAGCCATTTCGCGCCAGACCCGACCAATTTCGCGGCCATTAGCCATGTAGTCGTCAACGTCGGTCAGGTAGATCGTGACGCTTACCAGATCTTCTGGATGTCCGCCGGCTTCAACCAAAGTAGTCAGCACGTTGGAAAATACCTGTTTGAACTGCTCCACTATGCCGCCAGGAACGATATTCATGTCCTTGTCCAGGGCGGTCTGCCCGCCAAGGTAAACAGTGTTTCCGGCCTTCATTCCATGCGCATAACCAGAGGGCTTAGCCATGGAAGCCGGATTAATCGTTTCATTGCGATGAAGCTTGGTCTCAGTCATTTCCAACTCCTGTACTGGGCTAATCAATTGTGCCCCATTTGGCTCTAGCGTCATCTTTGTGATGCGTGCTACATTGAGCTTACGTGACGGCAGTAAAAAAGTCGACACATGGAATATGTACCGGATAAACAAGGAGTCACACATGAAACTCGCAACGGTCGAAGCGGGCGGGCAAACACATGCGGCACTGCAGGTCGCTCAGGGTTACCTCCCTCTTCCAGCCCGCAATCTCAGTGAGTTTCTACAAGACACAGATTGGCTATCCATCGCATCTACAGTCCTTGCAGAGCACCGCTCGGACAGTCTGCTCCCGACCGCTGAGGCGCGACTGCTCAACCCGGTTCCTGCGCCGGCTAAGGTGATCTGCTGCGGACTGAACTACGCTGACCACATTTTGGAAATGGGACGGGAATTGCCTCTATATCCGACATTGTTCGCCAAATTCGCCGACACCCTTGCCGATCCCGGTTCGGAGATCATCAGCACCGCTTCAAATAACGTGGATTGGGAAGCCGAACTTGCCGTGGTAATCGGAACCAAAATCACTAATGCCACCGAAGAAGAAGCTACTGCCGCCATTGCCGGCTACACCGTGGCCAACGACGTTTCGATGCGAGACTGGCAGCGCCGCACCCTGCAGTGGTTCCAAGGCAAGGCCTTCGACGGCACGACGCCGCTCGGCCCGGTATTAGTCACCACCGATGAGCTCGATCCGGAGTCGGGCTTGGAAGTCATCTGCAGAGTCAATGGCATAGAAGTCCAACGCGGCAACACTTCGACGTTTGTCTTCTCAGCGGCCCGACTCATTAGCTACATTTCCGAGTTCACTACCTTGCGCCCGGGAGATGTCGTATTGACCGGAACTCCAGGCGGAGTTGGCATGGGTATGGAACCCGCGCGTTTCCTCGCCGACGGGGACGAGCTCCAGACAGAAATCCCGGGAATCGGAACTCTCAAAAACCGCGTCCGGCTGCGCGTGAACACCCCAATTCCGAGCCACTGAATACCTGCAAATAAAGAACACAAACTTCGAAGGAGAAGAACATGACTGAAACACCCATGACATACCGCACCGAAGGCGATAACTCGATCTACGCTTCGGAAAATGGCCAAGTTATTCCCGTGGTTACTCGTGCCGGCTCTGAAGACACCAACACCGCACAGTCAGGTGACTGCATCCGTGTTTCGGGCGTCAGTATCCAGCACACCCCAGCGACCAAAATCTGGTTCGGCCAGGTGTCCAACGTTCCGGGCTACCGTTCCCTGCCGCATCATCATGGCGAAGCAGAAACCGGCGGCTACGTGTTGCGCGGGCATGGCCGCATCTACTTTGGCGAAAACTACGAACAGTATTCAGATATGAAAGCTGGCGACTGGGTCTTCGTGCCGCCCTTCATGCCCCACGTTGAAGCAAATATGTCGGTCACCGAGGAACTCGTGTGGCTCACCGCCCGCACACCAGAAAACATCGTAGTGAACCTCCCCGATGTTTCAGACACCTCGCTGGAAGGATACCGCCGAGCATGAACACCACCGAACTTTCCGCACAAGTATTCCTTAACGCCATCGAATTAACTGCGTGCGAAGCCGAGGTCTTCGACCAGGCTTTCACCGCGGTTCCGCAATATGTACCTTGGCCCAAGGCCTACGGCGGCGACATGGTTGCGCAAGGTGCGCTGTCACTGATGAAATCGGTGGACACGGACCGATCGCTGCATTCGATGCACTCATACTTCCTACGCCCGGTGGATATGCATCAGCCGGTACGCTACGAAGTCGAGCACTTGCGTGATGGACGTGGATATTCCACCCGCCAGGTCCGCGCCTTCCAGAATGGCAAATCCGTCTTCTCCGCCTTGGGATCCTTCCATGTCCCGGAAGAAGGTGCAGAATACTCAATGGATGCACCGAGCGATTCCTTGGACCTCGACCCGGAAACATTGTCCAGTGCCGCCCAGGCTTTGCAGGGCGTTGACAGCGAAGCCGCCACCTACTGGGCTGGCGGGCGCAGCTTCGACATGCGCCACGTGCCCGAAGCGATCTATCTTCCCGGCGAGCGCGCACAGAGCGCTCACCAGGCCGTATGGATCCGCGCTTTTTCGCCTCTTCCGAACGACCGTCTCGTGCAGAAGGCCGCTTTGGCCTACGTCTGCGACTACACCATCTTGGAACCGATTATGCGCAGCCTCGGGCTGAGCTGGGGCGACCCGGGATTGGTGACTGCCAGCCTAGATCATTCCATGTGGTTCCACCGCGAAGGGCGCATGGACGATTGGGTGCTGTACGCCCAAGAGGCCGTATCCAGCCAAAACAGCCGTGGTCTGGCCATCGGGCGTTTCTACACCCGCGATGGGAAGCTCTTAGCCACCGTTGCCCAAGAGGGCATGATCCGCGCCGCTCGGACCACCGCAGCCTAGGATATCCGACCGATTCACCCTACGGAGTTACCTGATGGAACTTTCACCTTCCGCGCATGAGGATACCTTCACGCGAGATCACCTTCCGCCACAGAATCTGTGGCCCACAATGGAATTCACCTTGCCCGAATTGCAGTATCCGGAAAGGCTGAATGCCGCAGAGGTCCTCATCGACCAGGCTGCTGCAGAATTTGGTGCGGACCGCACCGCCCTTCTGGCCCCAGACGGCACCAAGCTCTCCTATGGTCAGTTGCAACGCCAAGCGAACCAAGTGGCCCAAGTGCTGGTTGAAGACTATGCGCTGCGCCCAGGAAACCGGGTGATGCTTCGTGGTCCAAATAATTCCTGGCTGGTCGCCGCTTGGCTTGGCGTGCTCAAAGCCGGCGGCGTTGTGGTCACCACCATGGCGGCCCTGCGCGCCTCTGAGATATCAAAGCTGGCTGAGCTGACGCGTCCTTTGGTGCTGCTAACCGATCACCGATTTGCCGAAGATGCCGTACAGGCCAGCGGAGGCACGTATCCAGTGCTGAACTACGGTGGCCAAGGCGAGGACGATCTTGCGCAGTTATGCGCTGCCAAGTCCGGTGAATTCACTGCGGTGGATACGGCGGCCGACGATGTGGCATTGCTTGGGCCTACCTCGGGAACCACTGGTGTCCCCAAGATCACCATGCATTTCCACCGTGACATTCTGGCCAATGCGGATACTTTTGCCCGTTACCTTCTTAAACCTACCCAAGATGATGTCTTCGCGGGTTCTCCCCCTTTGGCATTCACTTTCGGTTTAGGCGGCCTCGTAGTTTTCCCGTTCCGCTTTGGAGCTAGCTCGCTCCTGACCGAACGCGCTACCCCTGTGGAATTGGCCGAGTATTCGCATCAGGTCGGTGCCACGATTTTGTTTACCGCTCCGACCGCCTATCGCGCAATACTTAAAAACGGCAAGGAAGACCTGCTCAAATCGCTGCGCGTGGCAGTATCGGCCGGCGAACACCTGCCTGCCGAAACTTGGCACCAGGTCAAGGCTGCCACTGGATTGGAACTGGTCAATGGCATCGGAGCCACCGAACTGCTGCATGTGTTCGTATCCGCTGCAGGCCCGGATATCAAGCCCGGAGCCACAGGCAAAGCGATCCCAGGTTACCGCGCCACCGTGCTGGATGAAGATGGCAATGAGGTCGGCACAAATGAACCGGGCCGGCTCGCAGTCATTGGACCGACCGGGTGCCGCTATCTCGACGACGAGAGGCAGCACAACTATATCTGCAATGGTTGGAATATCACCGGCGACATCTTCTACAAGGACGAAGAGGGCTACTTCGTCTACCAAGCACGAAGCGACAATATGATCATCTCCTCCGGTTACAACATCGGCGGGCCAGAGGTCGAACAAGCTTTGGACCAGCACCCTGACGTGCTGGAAAACGCCGTAGTGGCTCGTCCTGATCCGAATCGCGGATCCATCGTCTGTGCTTTTGTGGTTCTCGTCGAAGGCGCCGAGGCCAGCGAGGCGAAGGTCAAGCAATTGCAAGACTTCGTCAAGGCCACAATCGCGCCGTACAAGTACCCACGGGAGATCCGCTTCGTGACTCAACTGCCACGCAATCCCAGCGGCAAGCTCCAGCATTTCAAACTCCGTGAAGCTTTCAATGGCTCACCGGTCGCCTAATCACTGACAAACTTATCCGGGCTCTTACCGGCCCAGCACCCCTGTGGGGTTGATGAAAGGACACACCATGAAAATTGCAATTATCGGCGGGGGCCCAGGCGGCCTGTACTTTGGCGCTTTGATGAAGCAACTGGATACCAACCACGAGGTCACCGTCTGGGAGCGTAACGCCGCCTCGGATACCTTCGGTTTCGGCGTGGTGTTCTCCGACGAAACGTTGGGAGGCATCGGCAATGCCGATCCGGTGGTCGCCGAATACATGTCACGGCGCTTCGCCCGCTGGAGCGATATCGACATCCACTTCCGCGGCCAGATGCATACCGTAGGCGGCCAAGGCTTCGCCGCCATGAGCCGTAAGGAACTGCTTGAGCTGCTGCAGCGCCGCTGCATCGAGCTGGGTGTGGATGTGCGTTTTTCCACTATGGCCCCAGATGTGGAACAGCTCTCGGCCGAATATGATTTAGTTCTGGCCGCCGACGGACTAAACTCCGCTGTTCGTACCAAATACGCCGAGTCATTCAAGCCTTCCCTTGATCCGCGTACTTCGAAGTACATGTGGCTAGGTACTGATCAGGTGTTCGAGGCCTTTAAGTTCTTCGTCAAGGAAACCGACGCGGGAACCATGCAAATCCATGGCTATCCGTACTCCGATGAGGGTTCAACCTTCATCGTCGAGATGCACGAAGACGTGTGGCGGGCAGCCGGTTTTGATGAGACTGAAAATGAAGTATTCGCCCCGGGGGTCAGCGACGCAAAGTCAGTGGCCAAGGTGTCCGAGATTTTCGCCGAGGAGCTGGCCGGCTACCAGGTGCTCACTAACAATTCGAAGTGGATCAATTTCACCACGGTGCGCAACGAAAACTGGCGTCATGGAAACATCGTCCTTCTGGGTGACTCCGCGCACACCGCCCACTTCTCTATCGGTTCGGGTACCAAGCTCGCCATGGAGGACGCCCTGGCACTGGCAGCCTGTTTGCATGAGCACGCTGACGTGGATAGTGCTTTGGCTGCCTATGAAACCGAACGACGTCCGGTGGTTCAATCCACCCAGCGTGCGGCCCAGGCCTCACTGGAATGGTTCGAAAACATTGGCCAGTACAAGGACCAAGACCCTGTGCAGTTCTGCTTCAACCTGCTCACCCGTTCCCGGCGGATCACCTACGACAACCTGAAGTTGCGTGATCCTGGGTTTGCGCAAACCGTTGATGAGAACTTTGCCAGGTTGAATGATTCGACCGCCGTCGCTCCTGCGATGTTCCAGCCACATAAGCTGGGCAACACGGATCTGGTGAACCGCGTGGTGGTCTCCTCCATGGACATGTATTCGGCCGCCGACGGGGTACCCGGTGAATTCCATCTGGTCCATCTGGGTTCCAAGGCCATGGGCGGTGCCGGGCTCGTAATGACCGAAATGGTATGTGTCTCGGATATCGGACGCATTACCCCTGGATGCACCGGACTCTACACCGATGAACAGGCCAGCGCGTGGAAGCGGGTGACCGATTATGTGCACGGAAATTCAAATGCCAAGATCGGCGCACAGATTGGGCACTCGGGCCGCAAGGGTTCGACGAAACTGATGTGGGATGGCATCGACCAGCCACTGGAGGAAGGTAACTGGGAGGTACTGGCTCCGAGCTCACTGCCCTACGGGGAAGGCTGCCATGTGCCAGTGGCGATGAACCGCTCGCAGATGGACGAGGTACGTGAGCAGTTCGTATCCGCGGCCCGCCGCGCCGAAGCCGCAGGCTTCGACGTGCTGGAAGTACACATGGCCCATGGCTACCTGCTCTCCTCCTTCCTTTCCCCGTTGTCCAATAAGCGCACCGATGAATATGGTGGCTCGCTGGAAAACCGGCTGTGCTACCCATTGGAAGTCTTGGACGCGGTGCGCAAGGTCTGGCCAGAGGGGAAGACTATCGGTGTGCGCATCTCGGCCACCGATTGGTCCGAAGGCGGCAACACCGAAGAGGACGCGGTGGGAATCGCCACGGCCTTCATCAACCATGGTGCGCAATTCATTGATGTCTCCTCCGGGCAAATAGTCAAAGATGAAAAGCCTGCCTTCGGGCGAAGCTACCAGACTCCTTTTGCTGACAAGATCCGCAATCAGGTTGCTGCTCAGACGGGCGTCTCCGTCATTGCCGTCGGCGCAGTCTCCTCATACGATGATGTGAACTCGATCCTGCTGGCGGGCCGTGCGGATCTGGTAGCACTGGGCCGTACGCATTTGTACAACCCGCAGTGGACTTTGCAGGCAGCAGCCGAGCAGGATTATGTGGGCGCTGGCGCGACTTGGCCGTTGCCGCTGAAAGCTGGTCGACGCAAGCCACCCGCAGCCCGCACTGATGCGGTACGCCCGCGCCTCTCGCTATTATCGGAGACGCAAGAAGTTGACCCGACGCATGTGCGTTGGACTCCGGCGAAGGATGCCCAGGCGCTTGCAAGCAGCCGGTAACTGGTCCGGTCGGTTTAACTGATGGCACAGATGCCCGGTTCGCGTGCTCGTTGAGCAGCAGCGGACCGGGCATTGTCGCGTCTGAACTCTGTTTTTCGAGGGAGCAACCGGATCTAATGTCCGAGGGAACAACTGGTGAAAGGTCGGTTGTTGCCCCGTCGCGGATCCCCGATAGAAGACTCCGTGATCAGCGACAAGCCACGCTTTCTTGTACTGGCTCGTGAACGGAGAACCCGGTACGCAGTTCTCAATTCTTCTAGCTTGGGTAATTGCTTCGGACTGACTACGGATGGCAAATGGAGTGCGGCCAAATGCTCACGGCAGCATCAAGGCGCTAGCTTCTGAATTCACTTTAAAAACCAAATACTCCGGAAATATGATCTTCCGGAGTACTTGGCCTAGATATCGCGGTCGTTGACCTAGTGCCCTTTAAATGCCTCAGCCAGCCACCAGGCTCCGCCATCCGACGAGATCTTCGCATCAATGACTAATGGCCCGGCCGGATCCGATTCAAGCCACTGCTTAACCGCTTCGAGATCTTCCAACGAACGCACCGTGATTCCTTCGGCACCGAAACCGCGGCCAATGGAAGCGAAGTCGGTCTCGGGGAAGACCACCGACCCCATGTCGGCGGTCGGATCGATTTCGCCGAAGTGGTGCACTTCCGCGCCATACGCGGCGTCGTTGTAGACAATGCACACCAGGGGCATCCTCAGGCGGACCGCGGTATCCAACTCGGCGATGGCCATATGGAATCCGCCGTCGCCGGTGCCCAGCACAGGCAAGCGATCAGGCTGGGCCAAGCCGGCGCCGATTGCCGTGTACAGCCCCAGTCCAATGGCCTGAAACGCCTGCGTAAAGCAGAAGCCGTGCTCATCCGGGACGGAGAGGAACTGGCTCGGGTATCCCATGAAGTTCCCGGAGTCCACGCTGAGGATCCGCTCGGCCGGCAACAGCCGATCCAAATGCTTAGTCAGCGTTCGGGGATCTATGGAATTATCCGTGGAGAGGTCCTGGTAGTCGACCTGTTGCCAGTGAATTCTCTGGGTGATCCATTCATGGATTTCCCCTGTGCGGTAGCCATCGCGTTGTTTGATCTTCTGCGATCGAAGAAGCGAAAGCACGTCGCTGGCGCATTGGGCCGAATCTCCCACCACGCCCAGATCCACTGGCCGGTTGGCGCCCAAAGCCGGTTCCTCCAGATCCACCTGGATGATCTTGGTGCCGTTGCCGATTAGGCGACCGTGGCGCATGGTCCACATATTCAATGCGCAACCGAAGCCGATGATCAGGTCCGCATTGCTGATCAGCTCTGCGGCCAGTGGTGAGGAGAATCCACCGGAGATTCCGAGGTTGAATTCGTCCTCGTTGAATAGCCCCTTGGCTACAGCCGAGGTGGCGACCAGTGCACCGCTATGCCGCGCGAGGGCCAGAATCTCATCGCGAGCGGACTTTCCGCCGCGGCCGGCCACGAACACCGGGCGCTTTGCGCCTTGCAGAAGCACAGCCATGGCCTCGACCGAAGCATGCGAGGGCCTGACCGGTTCGACTGGAACCACAACCGGGATTTCGTACTGACTCCACGGCAGGTAAGGCCTGAATATTTAACGGCAGGTTGAGCACCACCGTGCGGCGATCATTGACTGCCGTCCGGTAGGCTCGCACTGTATCGGCTACAGCGCTTTCGGCGCTGTGCACCCGCTCGGAGACCGCGTGCACCGAGGTTGCAAACGAATCCTGGTCCATCGCGAAATTCGAGTAGACCGCGCTCGGGGCGGCTTCCGCAGCCAAGACGATCAACGGGGTACGCGACTTCGCCGCTTCGCCGATCCCGGTTGCGGCATTGGTCAGCCCGCAGCCCTGGTGCACTGAGAGCACCGAAACCTTGCCGCTGGTACGCGAATAGGCATCCGCCATCGTGGCTGCGCCGCCCTCATGCCGGGTGGCGGTATAAGCCACACCGTGGGCCATGAGGGCATTGGTCACCGTAAAGTTTCCGCTGCCAACTACACCGAAGGCATGTCCCACCCCGAGCCCAGCCAGGGTCTTGCCGACTAATTCTGCGACGTTCATTCACGTACCTCCATACAGGCGAAAATCAATAATTCGAGCACCCATTGCGCGACTGGGCAGTCGAGTTGTGAAGTCAGTTCTCAACCAGGGCAAACACGCGTGTGGGAGCACCGGTGCCGCCGACGATCGGAAGCGGTGCGACCACGATCATCGCACCGAATGCTGGCAACTTGTCCAGGTTTTTCAGCGAGGTGATCCCGTATTTGTCTGCTCCGAGCAGGTAATAATGCATGGGAAACGGAGGTTCCAGCACCCCGGCATTGCCCGCATCGATTCCCACTGTCTCCACGCCGATTCCTGAGATATCCAGTTCGTCGGCAATGTATTTGGCGCATTCGGCGCTGAAGCCAGGAGTGTGCGAACCGGAGTCATCCAGGTTAAGGAATGCCTGCTTATCATGGTCGTACTGGTCCCACCCGGTCCGGAAGAGCAACCAGGAGTTCCGCGGAACCTCCCCGTGTTCCTCCTGCCAGGCCCGCAGGTGCTCGACATCGATGAGGAAATCCGGGTTGGCGGCTGACTCTGCGCTGAAGTCCAGCACTACTGCTGGTCCGATCAGGCGCTGCGGGTCCAGCTGGGAGACGTCTTTGCCGTCTCTGCCACTGATCCAATGGATGGGTGCGTCAATGTGCGTCCCGATATGCTCACCGGTTTGGATGTTGTGGTGTTTCCAGAACGGTCCTTTCGCATCATAGGCTACTACCTCTTCGAGGCTGAAGTCGTTCAAGTTAGCGAACGGTTCTGGCAGCACCAAGGTAGGGGTCTCTGCCGAGAGCGGCGCGGTCAGATCGTGGACGTGGATTGCTCCCGTAGCCAGTGCCGTCAAGGTGGAGCTCAAGGTACCTTCGTTAGTGTTGGTCATTTATTCTCTCCTGCATGCGCCGGTTACCGCGTGATCAACCTAGAGGTAAAGTGACGATCGTCACGAATATTACATTTCGATTCAATCTATCAGCCCGGGCGCTGAAGGCAAACAATTTCACGAAATGGGTCAGGCCGCGTGAAGGCATCAGCGCACGGACAATTACAGCCCCGCCCTCGTGAAGGCGACATAGCCGAAAGCCGCGGCCCGCAGAGGCACGTCGGGGGAATTTAGGTTCCAGTACCCAGCGCGGCAAGGATTTCCCTTGGCCAAGGCGCCGCACCCTCCCCACTTGGAGGAGCACAGACCGTCACGAATTTCCCTTCGGCCGCAAGTACCAGCCCGCGCTCTTGGTGCGGGTGGCCCCAGACCTTGAACCCGAAGGTCATCGAGCTCGTTCCGATACGCTCCACCCGGACTGCGGCAGTCACCTCCTGGCCGAAGAAGAGCTTGGCGCTAAAGTCAATTTCTTGGCGCACTCGGGGTGCCATCGCGAAATAGGAATCGGCACCAGCATCGCGAAAGAGCTTCGCCTCGGCCGCCTCGACGAAGTGCATGATGGCAGAGTTGTGCTGATGCCCGGCCGCGTCCGTATCAACCCATTCAATAGTCCTCTGCAGCGCCTCGCCGTTCACTCCCGACGCAAGGAATACCTTGACCAGAGTCGACAGCGAAGCCTCCGCAGCGCTTGCTTTCTCTCGATTACTCATCGACCCTCCTAGATAATATTTATATAGGTATTGTAACGCACGTCACTTTAACGAGATGATTCATAAGTTGGACCTGAGAACACACGCCCCATCAACGACATAGGAGCTTGAAGATGCCATCTTCTTCCGAGGTATCGGATTGGAAAATCCCCAAACGCACCACCGGCATGGTGCTGTTCGCCTGTTGGCTCGCCATTCTGGCGGAAGGCTACGACGTCGGGGTGCTCGGCGCGGTACTTCCTGCGTTGGCAGAGTACAAGGAATGGTCACTCAGCCCGCTGGAGCTAGGTGGCCTCGGGGCATACGCCCTCGTCGGCATGCTGTTCGGTGCACTATTCATCGGCACTCTCAGCGACATCATCGGCCGCAAGCGCATGTTGCTGTTATCCATGGTCGTCTTCACCATCACGCAGGCTGGAGCCGCCTTGGCACCAACTCCTGAAATCTTCGGGCTGTTCAGACTGATTGGCGGATTGGGGATGGGTGGCATTATTCCCGTGGCTGCGGCATTGACCATCGAATACTCTCCGCCGAAGAAGCGTTCGCTGAATTACGGAATCATGTATTCCGGATATTCATTGGGTATTGTCGCTGCAGCATTGGTCGCTATGACCCTGCTCCCCATCCTCGGATGGCGTTGGGTAATCGCAGTCGGCGTGCTGCCGGTCGTGTTGCTGCCGCTTGTGGCATGGATTCTCCCGGAATCCCTTGAGTACCTCGTTGCCAAAGGCAAAATCAGCGAAGCGAAGGCCTTGGCCGCACGCCTCAATGTTGCCGACTACAGGCCGGTGGCACCGCCAGTACTGGCGGGAAAGATCCCTTGGCGTGAAGTCATGGGCTCCATGTTCTCCGGCAAGTATCTTCGTTCCACCATATTCTTTTGGATATCGCTGTTCTGCGGCATGGTCTTGGTCTACGGATTGAACACGTGGCTGCCGCAGATTATGCGCAGCGCCGGTTACGATTTGGGTTCATCGCTGACCTTCTTGCTCGTGTTCTCCTTAGCCTCAGCCGCAGGCGGACTGGCGCTGGGTTACCTTGCCGACCGGTTCGGCCAGAAGCCAGTCTTGGTGATCTTCTTCCTGCTCGGCGCCGGCGGCATCCTGCTGTTGATGTTCCCGAACACCATGTTCGTCAACTTGTGCTTCGTGGCCTTCGCAGGCATCGGCTCGATCTCTACCTCGCTGGTGCTCACCGGTTACATCGCCGATTACTACCCTGCGGCTCAGCGCGGCACCGCGACCGGCTGGGCGCTGTCCTTCGCACGCGTGGGCGCAATCTCTGGTCCGATCATCGGTGGTTGGATCGCAGCGACGGGAATCAGCTTTGAATTCAACTTTGTCTTCTTCGCCATCATTGGAGCCATAGCGGCCATTGCAGTGGCGTTGATTCCTCCGAGGATCAAGGAAGATCCCTCCCCGCAGCCGGTTATCGAGCGGGAGCTCGCAGCCGACTGATTAGTCGGAAATGCGCTTAGCTGCAAAACCAGCACGGTCTCGGAACTCGCCTTCAAGCGTAAACCGAGGCCGTGTTTGCACGTGCACATGAAGCCGGTGAGGCGCTGCCAGATACTCAAGTTTCCAAGGAGACGCTTGCACGCAATTGAGTCTACGGCTGCGCCGGCGTCCCAGCGCTCCATCCGGGCGTTACCATTGCTACTGCGCTTCGAAGACATGCCCAAATCGCCGGCCAGGAAGCGCTATCCATTGGTGCCTCACTTCCAACACCATGATCGTGAACCCAATCCCAAGGTAGTTGAGGTGGCACTTCCAAGTTTTAATTGCTGCGTCCGATCCGCATATGCAACCGTGTCACATCCCAACTTATTCGCACGCCCGTTACCGAATAGGCTGCGCAGTCATCGCGCTACCTGATTACCGCTGGTCGGGATCAGCGGGGGCTACCTACCTGACGCACGCCCGGACGTGCCCTGCATAAAAAGCAAAAGCCCCACTACCTGTGCCCGCTGACAAAGTAGAGTCAGCGGGCACAGAGGTAACGAATGCGCTCAGGATTCGTTTTTGCGCATCAACCGGTGAACGTGAACTTTGTTTGCAGCCTGCGCGCTGTTCGGTCCGGGTTGAGCATCAAGACGCAGAAGACGCCCACGATGACCAGATAGATGCCGATCATCCCGAATGAGGAGTTCATGCCTTGGGCGAGCAGTGCGGACATTTCTGCCGTATCAGCGACCCCCTTGGCACCGGGGACATAGCCTGCGCGATCCATGAGTCCACCGACCATGGCCGGAGCGATGACACCGCCGATCGAGGCAAGCCCGGTCAGGGTGGCCATGATTGCAGCTCGCTGCTTGGAGCAGACGCTGAAAGCGATGGCCGTAGGTGCAAGCGGGTAGATCATCGCGGTGCCCGCGCCCAAGGTCAGCATCGCGACCGCAGCGTATCCCGAAAGGAAAGGCAGGATCGAGAAGCACAAGCCGGAGACCAGAAGAGTCGCTCCGAACAGTGCACCCAGAGCCCAGCGGACGGTAACTCCGCGTTTCATCAGGTAGCGCGAGCCGAAGCCCAGAATCAACAGGGCGATGGCACCCACAACCCAGGGAAAGGTCGAAACTAGTCCGATCATTTCCGGTGACAGAGCGACCACTGAACCTAGATATTTCGGAGACCATGTGGTGAGGAATCCTTGGGCCCAGAAACATCCGGCCCCAGCCAATACCGCGGCAACGAACATCCACGATCCCAGGACTCTTCGAATCGGGACGATCTGCAGCAGGTCTGCCGAATCGGCGATACTGCCCGTACCATTGGGCTCGAATTCCTCCACCGGTTCCGACTGCGCTTCGTGATTCGTCACTGAATGCGGCGAGGTCCGCTGCGCTGCCTCAGACTCCTCCTGCGCTAAGGCTTTGCCAGCTTTCGAATGGCTGTACGGACCATCGCGACCTACAATGAGCCATGCCACGCTCCAGAGCAGCCCGAAGAGGCCCAAGAAGCCGAAGGCCCAACGCCATCCCAAAGCCGGGTTGGCGATAATCCAGGCCAGAGCAGGAGCTGCGAGAATCGGTCCCAAGGTCGACCCAGCGGCGACGATACTGCTGGGCAGTCCGCGTTCTTTGGGTTTGAACCATCCATGTACATGCTGCAAAGAAATAGGTGTGGCCGGACCTTCAGCACCACCTAAGAGAATGCGGGTCACCAGCAAGACCGCTGCACCGCCACCAAAGAGCATCGGGAACTGCAGGACGGCCCATGCGACGCCCATGGTCAGCAGGATCCAGCGGGTGGACACCTTTCCCGCCAGAAAACCGACCGCGACACCGACGATGGCGAAGAGGAAGAAAAATGCGCTGCCGATGAAGCCGAACTGCCCGGCGGTCAAGCCCAGCTCGCGCATGGCAGGATCAGCCACAAGGCCCAATACTGCCTTGTCGGCAAAATTGACGATTTGAAAAAGAACGAGCATACTCGTGACGATCCAAGCCCGCCGGTTCATCTTGCCATTTCTGATGGCGGCGCTCAGGGTGTGGTCTGCGAGATTCTGTGCATGGCTCATGCCAAGCTCCCCTTGGATTCAGTGGCGGCAAGTTGCAACTCTACTCCGCCAATATCAAAGACATCATTGTCTTCTGCGATGGAAACGGTCCCGGAAAAATCCCTACGTGCGGTATTCAGCATGACCTCCAAGTCGGCGGTGCCGGGAGTGTTGGGAACGATATGGTGCAGCACCAACGATGAAACGTTGGCTTGCTGCGCGACCTTGCCCACTTCGCTGTACGGAGTGTGCGATTCGCGCAGGTGCACTTCAATGCCATCCCGAGTCGGCCCGTCAGGGAATGTCTGAAGGATCCCCGGAAGATCAATAACTTCGTGGAGCAACAGATCCGCGCTTTGGGCCAGCTTGATGCAGTTCTCGGAGTAGGCCGTATCCCCCGAAACCACGACAGAACCGTAGCGCGAGTCGATCCGATAGGCGAAGGCCGGGAAGCACAATCGATGGTCAACGAGAATGGTCGAGATGGTGACCAGATCGTCGCGGTAGATCTCGAATGGTTCCATCTGCGGGTGCCTATTTTCCACAGCGCAAGCTCCGGTGGATTCCGGGATCTGGATATTGTGCGCCTGGATCCACTCATGTGGCTCGTCACGGCCTTCGTCTGCCATGCGGATGAGCACATCCGAGGCAAAAACCTTATCCAGCAAGGCGTCTACGATTTCTTCTGTGCTGCCCATCTCTCTATTGCCCACTCGTGCGGTGACATCTTTCTCGTGCTTCTGGTCCAGAGCGGGGACGCGGTTGGGCCGACCTGGTCCGAAGACCTGGATGGGCTGGGTGAAAGACTCTCCCGGCACCTGCCACCCGGTGACCAGATAGGCGCCGAGGTCGTAGATGTGATCTGAATGGTGATGGGTCAGCAGCACCGCGCGCAACTCGCCCCAGTCAGCGTGCGAACGGTAGTTTCGGATGCTTCCCATTCCACAGTCGATGACATAGGTTGCCCCATCGACACGAATCGCCGTGCTGGTTCCAGCACGGGAGCTGGAGACGATAGGGCCGCCTCCGGTACCGAGCGTATAGACGCTCATTCCTGTTGTCTGATTGGTGTTCACATTGATGCCTTACTCGTGGTGAGCAGCAAAGGGTCCCATCGACCGCGATGCGTGGATTGCGAGGGTAGTCAAGCGTCCGGCAACGACGCCGACGTGATAGAAATCATATACACCGTATTTTGCGACCGCAAGACCTATTGCATATTCAATGTGATCTATGCCATTCTGAGATCATAAGTTCGCAACCTCACAAAGGAGACATCATGGATCAGCAGCAGGGCCAGGAAATCATCTTGGGCGACCTCCCTAAGGGCATCACGTTGGCAAGCGAGTCAATGGGCAACAAGACATGGAACGTCCTTGGCCATACTTACCTATCCAAGGTCGAGAGCTCCAGCAGTTTTGCATGGCTGTCCCTGGACCCATCGGGCACCGGAGTACCGCCTCATGTGCACCCGACCCAGGACGAACACATCTACATCATGGAGGGCACCTACACCCTTTATCTGGACGGCGAATGGTTCAAGGCGGGTCCTGGCGATACCGTACGAATGCCGATGGGCCTTCCACACGCGTACTTCAATAAGGACGAGACACCGGGCAAATCGCTCTTCTGGGTCAGCCCTTCAGGTCAGCTCGCCACGCTTTTCGATGAACTACATGATTTGACCGATCCGGAAGAAGTCGTCCGACTCTCGGCACTGCGCGACGTCAACTTTCTGCCACCAGGATCGGTTCCTGGCGCGAACTAGTATCAGATGAAAATTCCGGGTGGCCGGCAGGGAGATCCTGCCGGCCACCCGTCGGCGAAAGGTAAAACCCCGTGACTCAAAATCAGCAAGGCAGCCAAGTATTGAGCTACGGCGGTCATCCAGATCAGAGCGTCACCTTGGTGCACCCTCAGGACCGGTCCTACCGGGGCACCGCAGTCTTGGTCCACGGGGGCTACTGGCGGCAGCGGATCACCGCCGCGGTCATGCAGCCCATACTTAAAGACCTGCTGCAGGCCGGCTGGAGCGTGGCCAATGTAGAATACCGGCGCGGACCGGAACATGCCTGGCCCATACCTTCTAGCGACGTAGCCGCGGCGATTCGGCTGGTACGCAGCACGCTGCGCGACCAGGGGCGCGAACAGCACGTAATACTGGTCGGGCACTCGGTCGGAGGGCAGTTGGCTCTGCTTAATGCCGATCTTGCCAATGCCGTGGTCGGCCTTGCCCCGGTCACCGATGTGGCAAAGGTCTTTGAAGAAGACCTCGGGGACTCGGCGGCCATCGAGTATTTCGGGAATTCACCAGTTGAAATTCCCGGCATCTACCGCCAATCGTCGCCATGTGGGCAGCCGGTCCCGATGGTTCCTATGCTATTGGTCCACGGACGAGATGACGACCGGGTGCCACTGGAGCATACCGAACGGTACATCCATTCTCTGGGCGAAAGCTCCCTGTACACGACGATGTTCTATCCCCAGTTGGGCCACTTTGAGATCATCGCTCCGGAGCAGCATCATTGGGATGCGGTTCGGGCCTGGATGGATCAGAACTCAGCTAATGCGCGAGCACAGTAACTGAGTCGCATACGCCTCTGCCAGCGGGGACAACAGCTCATGCAATGCAAGGAAAGTCTTCTTAGCCTGCGGCGCCTTCCACCCTTCGGGAAGGTATTCGAAAGGAAGATTCGGATCACGATAGGGGAAGTGCCGCCATCGTGTCAGCATGGGAACGTAGAAGGCAAAAGCCTCACGCTCTAGATCGCTGCGCTGCTCGGCAGATCCTGCTGGCGCGGCAAGTTTCTCGCGCCATGAGCCCAGTCGTCCGACGTAGAGCTGAAGGAAGTCGGTGTATTGCTGGTCCAAGGCCTGTAGGTCCCACCACTGCGCCACACGGTCCCGGATATCTGCCGCGGGTATGTAATCTGCACGGAAGTACTCAACGTATTCGGATAGACCGCGTGCATCCAGACGCGTCTTGGCCTGTTCGAATGCAATTTGCGGCCCAACGGCCACACCTCCTGCGACCATCCCGAAGCCCATGCTCCCCAGCTCAGTGCGAAGTTCGTACCGACGGTTCCGCTCGCTTTCGGGCACCGAGAAAATAGCCAAAATCAGCGACTCCTCCGAGGTGGAGCGCGAAGGGGCAAAGATCCGCTGGTCATCCTTGCGGAAGCCGTCCACGATTTCGGCGGACAGTTGATAGACGGACTCATTTCCCGTGCGCTCGTTGATGAGCACTCCGCGGCTTTTCAATCGAGAAATAGTCGAACGTGAGGCTTGGGACTTAATGCCCAGCGCACCGAGCATCTCAACGATGACGGAGACAGGGAATGAGCTGGCAGCTGATTGCCCGTATAAGCCATAAAGCGTCACCAGCAGATTCTGGTGTTGCAATTTCATTCCCCCGACATCCACTGAAACGACGTCCTCCATTTGCAGATTAGAATTTATGGTGCTCAATCTCATCCTATGCGGACAGTTGCTATTTCCAACGTAAGACAGTGACATGGCTGCATGCCAGAGGGCTTTTCAGCGTAAGACTATTGGAATGAACCACGGCCACTGCGCGCGACATCTCACCTTGGGCAAGCAGTGAAACGGGTATCGCCCGGTCGCTTAAATTGATTTCACGCTCACTTTGAAATCATAAGCCAGAGGCATCTCCCCGCTGTTTTCGTGTTGGCGCTCTTTATCGCGCGCAAAGTCCCTGACATGAGAAAACCCCGGCTCACAAATGTGAACCGGGGCTTTCAAACTAGAGGAGAGTATTACTCTGCTGCTTCTTCCGAAGCCTCGTCCTCTTCAACAACTGGAGACAGCGACAGCTTTCCGCGGTCATCGATCTTGGTGATTTCAACCTGGATCTTCTGACCGACCGAGACTACGTCCTCAACATCATCGACGCGCTTGCCGTCGTTGATCTTGCGCAGCTCGGAGATGTGCAGCAGTCCGTCCTTGCCTGGGGTCAGCGAGATGAACGCACCGAAGGTGGTCAGCTTCACTACGGTACCCAAGTAACGCTCGCCAATCTCAGGAACCTGAGGGTTGGCGATGGCGTTGATGGCCGAACGTGCGGCTTCAGCGGACTCACCATTGGTGGCGCCGATCAGCACGGTGCCGTCATCTTCAATCGAGATGTCGGCTCCGGTGTCTTCCTGAATGGTGTTGATCATCTTGCCCTTCGGACCGATGACCTCGCCGATCTTATCAACCGGGATCTTCACCGAGATGATGCGTGGCGCGTAGGTGGACAGCTCATCCGGGGTATCGATGGCCTGGTTGACCACGTTCAGGATGTGCAGGCGAGCCTCGCGAGCCTGAGTCAGCGCTGCGGCCAGTACCGAGGCAGGAATACCATCAAGCTTGGTATCAAGCTGGATCGCGGTGATGAACTCAGGAGTACCAGCCACCTTGAAGTCCATGTCGCCCATGGCATCCTCGGCACCGAGGATATCGGTCAGGGCAGCGTAGCGGGTTTCGCCGTCAACGGTGTCCGAAACCAGACCCATAGCGATACCGGCAACCGGTGCGCGCAGTGGCACGCCGGCGTTCAGCAGCGACAGGGTCGAGGCGCAAACCGAGCCCATGGAGGTCGAGCCGTTAGAGCTCAATGCCTCGGAGACCTGGCGGATTGCGTATGGGAATTCTTCACGCGTTGGAAGAACAGGCACGATGGCGCGTTCTGCCAGGGCACCGTGGCCGATTTCGCGGCGCTTAGGTGAGCCCACACGGCCGGTTTCACCGGTCGAGTATGGCGGGAAGTTGTAGTTGTGCATGTAACGCTTGCGGGTTACCGGGTTCAGCGAGTCGATCTGCTGTTCCATCTTGAGCATGTTCAAGGTGGTAACGCCCATGATCTGGGTTTCGCCGCGCTCGAAGATTGCCGAACCGTGGACGCGCGGCAGAACCTCGACCTCGGCGGAAAGCTGACGGATGTCAGCCAGGCCACGGCCGTCGATACGGATCTGTTCGGTCAGGATGCGCTGGCGCACGATGTGCTTGGTTACGGCACCGAAAGCCTTGGAGATTTCTCCTGCACGATCGGCGAAGGCTGAGCCTTCGGCGGTCAGCGATGCAACGATCTCGTCCTTGAATTCGCCGGCGGCGTTGTCGCGATCCTGCTTGTCTGCGATGGCGTAGATTTCTGCCAGGCGGGTGGAAGCTGCTGCTTCAACCGCTGCGTAGGCGTCATCTTCGTAGTCGCGGAAGATTGGGAACTCAACGGTTTCCTTCGCTGCACGCGAAGCCAGATCGGCCTGCGCTTCGCAAAGCACCTTGATGAATGGCTTAGCGGCTTCCAGACCCTCGGCAACGACCTCTTCGGTTGGCGCGGTAGCGCCGCCCTGGATCAGTTCCCAAGCGTTGTCGGTAGCGTCGGCTTCAACCATCATGATGGCTACGTCATCGCCTGCAACACGGCCGGCAACGACCATGTTGAACACTGCGTTCTTCAGCTGGCTATGCTTAGGGAATGCAACCCACTGGGCGCCTTCTCCATCGTCAACCAAGGCAACGCGAACGCCACCGATTGGGCCGGAGAATGGCAGACCCGAAAGCTGAGTAGACATCGAGGAAGCATTGATTGCGACAACGTCGTACAGCTCATCTGGATCGATAGCCAGGACGGTCACAACAACCTGTACCTCGTTGCGCAGGCCCTTGACGAATGCCGGGCGCAGTGGGCGGTCCATCAGACGGCAAGCCAAGATGGCTTCGGTCGATGGGCGGCCTTCGCGGCGGAAGAAGCTGCCCGGAATACGGCCAGCTGCATACATCCGCTCTTCAACGTCCACGGTCAGTGGGAAGAAGTCGAAGCCTTCGCGTGGGTGCTTACCGGCCGAGGTGGCCGAAAGCAGTGCGGTCTCTTCGTCGATGTAAACCATTGCAGCGCCAGCGGCCTGCTTAGCCAAACGGCCGGTCTCAAAGCGAATGGTGCGGGTACCGAAGCGACCGTTGTCGATCTGTGCTTCGGCGAATTGAATTTCTGGACCCTCCATTAAGGGGGTTCTCCTTTCGATCGCTCCCATAGCTGACAAGCGATCCGTGACGCCCTACCCAGATCTGGTCTTCGATCGAGACCCGCGCTTCAGCCATCAATGGGCTAAAGCGAAAGCCACTACCGAGGACCGCGATACTGGCGGTCAGGACTCACGGTGACGCGGTCAAGGGAGTGTTTTTATCGTTGAGGTCTTGGCCAGCGGCCAAGTCCTGCTCTAAGCCTACCGGGAATTGGCAAAAGGTGCAGTTCCACGCGATTTTCGCGGGTGTTGTCAACGCCCTCTGCGCTTCAGCGGCCAGCAGTATTTACCGTGATCTGGGATGCTCGATTTCGATTTTTCGTTTCAATACCCACCGCAGGTCTCTAGGTGAGCTCGCTCCTTGCAAGCTCCTTCTCACCCATCGCAAGTCCTCGCCCATAGATAATGTTCGCCAGGTCTGTGACTCGAGAATCCTTCGACTTCGATATCCTCCGGTGAACGTCAGTCCCGTCCAGAGCGCAGCAATTACCGTGATCAGCACAGCAGATCCAGTAGAAAGACTGCCGCTGGAGAAGGAGACGAAAGCGATCAGTGTTGTCCATAGACTCCACCACAATCCATTAATTGTTGACTTCAAACGGATCGATTGCAGCGCAATCGTCAAGCAATCTCGATAAGTCTGCTGATGGAGTTCATTGGCAGACTTTTGCGCAATTATGCATTGATCTTGTGCCTCTTCGTTTTTTATTCGCTCCAAATCTAGGTCTCGTTTGAGACTCTCGAGCAACCCTTCGCTCGTTTTTGTGTGCGCCCGCCATATTTTTTCTTCTTCATTCAGTCTTTGGTTCTCAATTTTGAGATCTGCGTATGAAGGTTGTCCATCGAAATAGCGTTTAGAATTCTCCTTGCGGATCGATGCACCGGCATCGTACGGCACGGCGAAATTTGCAGTCGCAGCCCTAGCCGCCAATGGAACATGTTCACTGTGTCCTAAGGCAGTGACGACAGGAACCTGACATTGAACTACGGCTTCGATGAGGTCTCGCTCGTCGAAGACCGAGAAATCAGCATAAGAACCGCCACCGCGAATAATAATGACGGCATCGGCATCACTAGATTTGAGATTTTTTAGCTTGCTGGAGATATCGTCAACAGCTCGGGTCCCTTGAATGTGCGCTTCGACAGCCTTGACCGATACCCGAAGTTTTCTGTCGCCTTCGTGCAGACCCCGCTTAAAATCGGCTAGCACCTGAGCATCCTGGCCACAGATAACCACAACGTTTCCGATTTTTTCTGTAGGACGAATATCTTCTAAATTGCGAATTGGCTTCGGTCCAATCCCGAATTCTGCGGCTACTTTTTGTCGGGAAAGTTCTAAGGGACCAATTTCGGGAAGGACCTGAACCTCTGGTTGCCCCTCACCGGCGCTGGATCTGATTACTTTCCATACCGGGTTCCTGCGCCATACGTCAAAGTTAGGTTTGGCTGTGACTACTAGCTGTTGTCCTTCTTGGAGCTTGCTGGGAATCGCGTGCGACGGTGCTTCAATTTCTAAAGCAGCAGCTCCGTCAATAAGTGTCACCCACCTTTTATCGGCCGTGCCTCTTACTTTTCCAATGATTTCTCCGCGAAATTGCACTGTTCGGGTAAAGGCGATGCGCCTGGACACAAATGATCTCACTTGGGCCAATGAGTGAATGGTTGAAGTCTTAGACTGTCCTAGCTGCGTCTCCATACCAACCACGATATGTCGCTAAACCGACAAGTGGCGGTACTTGGTGCATCTCAAGGTAAAAAATCAATTTTAGACTTGGAATTGATAATGCTTTTTCTCGGTCCTGCTGATTCCCAACCTCATCCACTTTTCGAGTCGGTGTCTGGAGTCAGCTACATTGAGCAGTTCACACTTTTAGCGCCATCTCGAGTAGCTTGTTCTGCTCGGTAATCCCTCAGTTCTCATTTCCAGAACATCGTTGTGAATACGAGAGATCTAAATGCTCAGGCTATCCAGCTGGCAACTGTTTGTGTTCGAATTCCTAAACACAGGGCGCACAATCCGTCAGGGTGAAATCAATATAGTCCAGGTTACATACCGAGCGCAGTCCTTGCGACTTCTATGCTTTGTCCGGTGTGGTCTGCATCTCTACGATTAGGGCAGCAGCAATCGAATCGAAAGCGCCCAATGTGGCATACAGCTTGATCGGGTCCTGCGGCAATGGCCAACTGGAAAGTTTCACGGCAACCATCTGCGCTGGACGGTTAATGTAGACCAGCTGTCCATGGATACCCATGCACAGCACCACATCATTGCCAGGATATGGAAACCACATTTGGTTCCGGTACATCCCACCGGGCATACGGTAGTCCCCCGGGCTGGCAGCAAAAGCGTCTCGTGAATCCGGAGCTCCTTCCAACGTTTGTGCAATCCATTCTTCAGAGAGCACACGTTCTCCAGTCAGGGACAGTCCGTCATTGAGGAATACTGCACCGAATCGGGCCATATCTCGCAGCGTGGCATTGATCCCGCCGTCGAAAGTTCCGGTTCCGTACTGATCAATGCATATCGTCGCGTCAGCTTCGCTACCCAGCTTGCTCCATAAGACTTCAGACATCAGCTGTGGCATTGCGGTTCCTGATGCGGCTTCACACACCCAGCCGAGCATGTCAGTCTCGCAGGATCGATACTCAAATACTCCGCCGTGAGCTGTTTTGCGTTGAAGTGTTTTCAGGAACGGGTACATCCCAGTCGGTCCAGGCGTACTGGTTGGTGCCCAACCGATGGCCTCCGACATCCGGCGGATCCCTGAGAGTGGATCCAAATAATTTTCGGAGAAATCAATTCCTGAACACATATCGAGCAAGTGGCGCACCCTCGCGCCGGCATAACCTGCGTCGGCCAGTTCGGGGATATAGTCCGTGATCTGGGCATCGGGATCTAGAACTCCAGAGTCGCATAAGGAACCGGCAACGGCACCAATTAGGGATTTGCTCATCGACATCAAAAGGTGCGAAGAATCTTCATTCATCTGCCCGAAGTATTGTTCTGTGATCACTGTGCCCCGATGCGAGACCATCCAGGCATCGGTATGTGTCGTAGCCATGATCGATCCAACGGTCACCAGCGGAGCACCCGGAAGGCTGGACGGTGCTAGTACCAAGTCCAAATTGCGAAGCGCAACGGGCAGTTCCGAAGGCGACGCTGAACCACGTGGGATTTCGGCGGTGGGCAAGAAGTCAGCCATATGCTGAAAAGACCAGTGCAGGTTCTCAGGCAATTTCCAATTCAGTGCGTTGATTGCGCCAGCGCCAGTGCCAGCGCCTATTTGAGTGTCATCCATGAGAGATCCTTTCAACGCCACACCAGTTAGTAAATGGGAGACTACCATTGAGTAACTCGGATGTGTCTCTTTGACTGTCACGTATCAAATACTTGGGTTCATAACCTGAGGACAATCAGTGACAGTCATACTTCTTCCCCGTCCTTTCGGCCCTAGTCTTCTTGGATTTAGCCGAGCTAGCTGAGAATTGGCAAATAATCAGGTTTGTCGGGATTATTCTGGCTTCCCGGGCTGTTGTTAATCTCCGGAACACACGCTTTGCCCGATCAGATCTACCCGATTCTTTTGGGGTAATGCGCATTCACTGAGTACGAGGAAAGAGAACTATGACAAGCATGGTCAATGCATACGCTGCACCTTCGGCTACCGAAGGATTGATTCCAACTCAGATCGAGCGACGCGAGGTAGGTCCGCGCGACGTCCTGATCGACATCAAGTACTCGGGCATTTGCCACTCTGACATTCACACCGTGCGCGGCGAATGGGGACCGCAGTCCTACCCATTGGCCCCAGGCCATGAAATCGCCGGTATCGTAACCGAGGTCGGATCCGAAGTCACCAAACACAAGGTCGGTGACCGTGTTGGCGTGGGATGCATGGTTAACTCCTGCATGGAATGCGAAAACTGTCTCGCTGGCGACCAGCAATTCTGCGACAGCTCCGTCGGAACCTATGGTTCAGTCGATCGTGATGGAACCATCACTCAGGGCGGGTACTCCACTCATGTTGTGGTCACCGAAAACTTCGTATTGAGCATCCCAGAAGGTATCGAGCTTGATGTGGCCGCTCCGCTACTCTGCGCCGGCATCACCACCTTCTCCCCACTGAAGCGCTGGGGTGCAGGCCCTGGCAAGAAAGTGGCAGTGGTGGGCCTTGGCGGTCTAGGCCATATGGCCGTGAAGATCGCTAGCGCTATGGGAGCCGAAGTTACTGTGCTATCCCAGTCGTTGAAGAAGAAAGACGAAGGACTGAGCATGGGTGCCAGCGATTACCGCGCCACCAGCGACGAGAGCACCTTCAAGGATCTGCACAAGAACTTCGACCTGATCATTAACACGGTCAGCGCCTCGATCAATATCAGCGATTACCTTCAGCTGCTGCGCGTAAACGGCACCATGGTCAATGTGGGTGCCCCGGCAGAACCACTGCCGGTGAATGCCTTCGCATTGATCGGTGGACGTCGTTCGTTTGCCGGTTCGCAGATTGGCGGCATCGAAGAAACCCAAGAGATGTTGGATTTCTGTGCCGAGCACGGCATTGGTGCTGAAATAGAGGTCATCGGCGCCGAGCAGATCAACGATGCTTACGAGCGCGTGATGAAGTCTGATGTTCGTTACCGCTTTGTGATTGATACAGCGACTTTGGTCTAAAAGCAGCATCCAGCGTTCTACGGACGGCGTTCGAACTATTAACTTACAGTTGATAGTTCGAACGCCGTATCCGCATGCGGCTTCGGGACACAGCTAACGATTACGCAAAACGCTGCTCGATTACAGAGGAATCTCAATGACCGCTCCTGATTTCGCCGAATACTCTTGGAATCATCTTGAACGTGGCAGCATCCTGGTAGTCACGCTCAGCCGGACCGGCCTACCTCAGGCTCATGGACCCGGAAAATTTCGCCGCGTTCCAAGATTCAGAAGATTACGATTTTCGAGGTGGATTAGCGCGTAAAGCACCGTACCGAATCAAGGTTCCCCGTTCAGGCCCCTGGTATTTAGCGGTTGATCTCAGCGGATTGAGAGTCCGCAGGGTACGCCACGCAGTGAGCGTCGAACCGCCGCGGCGGCTCGACGGTCCACTAATCGACAAGTTCGAGTGAGAGCTCAACTAGATTTTGCGCGTTCATACCCGGCCAACCATGCAGTATTTCCAACCACTGCGCCGGAATAGCCCGTAGCCCACAAGCGGCACCGACCAACGATCCAGCAATTGCAGCCACGGTATCGGTATCGACCCCGCCGCGTACCGCAGCTTCGACAGATGCGACGAGGCGCTCAGCACTCCCAACGTCAGCAACTTTGGAGACCGTGATGGAACTCCAAGCGCCTTGGAACGCTTCAACCACCCAACCGTTATGCGAGAACTCGCGTGGGTGTTTTTCTTCAGCCTGCTGAATTCGTCGTTCCCAAACGACGGCGCGTTCAGGATCTAAAAATGCCAGCCCTACACGGATATCTAGTTCCGCGGTAAGTACGGCGTGCCGGACTGCTAGCGTCCATAAAGCGCAGGCTTCGGCGGCCTCATCATCGAAATGAGTCAGCTTACTAATCTTGACTGCCGCCTGGTACGTCTCTTCTGGCGTACGGTCTAGATATGCCAAGGCAATGGGAGCAGTTCTCATCAGGCTTCCGTTGCCTCCCGAACGACCTGTTTGCCGGTGAATCGCAGTCGCAGCCGAGACTGCATCCTCCGTATTCGGAGCATCCCGCTTATTAACCTGTGCGGTTTGTTCCGCCGCACTGAGAACAGCCCGGGTCTGGGTACCTACGTCCGGCGCATCTTTCGCCCAGATAGCCCACTGGTGCACCATATAATCAGATGCGTCCGTGTCGAGTAGTCCTTCGGAGTTCGCTAGCGCGCGTGCAATCACGATCGCCATCGAGGTATCGTCGGTCCACTCTCCGGGGGCAAAGTCACCAAGACCGCCACCAATCATGGCAACCGGACAGTCAGCCGGCATAGGAGAACCAAATTCATACCCCGCGCCAAGAGCATCTCCCGCGGCCATACCTGTAAGTACTCCACAGATACGATCTCTCATATCAGACGAAAGCTACATTCCATCCCCATCCGAATACTCGCACTTTGCCAATGTATTGGCGGTAAATCCAAGTTATCCCGTGTAACCGACACTTTTCAGCACTCAGTCTTTAGGAATATCGAGCGGAAACACAAGAAGAGATCCCGACGCGGTTGCCACTGCCTTCCCGTTTTTATCTACAACTTCTCCTTCGGCGAAGATCACCCGACGTCCCGGCTTGCTAACAGTTCCGGTGCAACGTAGCGGTCCACTATCTGCCATCACCGGACGAAGGTAGTTCACTTTGATTTCAATCGAGGTGTATCCCATTCCGGCCGGAAGCGTCGAGTGTGCGGCGCAGCCAAGTGCAGAGTCCAGCACTGCGCAAACTAGTCCCCCATGCACGGTCCCAATCGGGTTATACAAAGACACATCCGGTGTACTTGTGAACGTAACCGACCCTTCGGTGACTTCGACTAGATCCATATTGAGATGCGACGCGATTGGTGCACCAGGAAGGTCACCCGATGCCATCCGTTTCAGATATTCCACCCCTGAAAGCAGCGGGAGCTGATCCATGGCGTCAGCAGGATCTCGCCACTTCACAATTTTTTCACGCGCGTCAGTTCGAGCTTCCATTGATATGGCTCCTTTAGCCTTGCGTTACCGTTTTCTCGGGCAACGACACATTTTGTAAGCGCAGTTGCCCGCGGGCCAGCACCTTAGAACTAGCGTCATCGGTGATGATGACTTCCCATAATTGCTGGGTACGACCTTGATGCAAAGCTGTGGCCTCTACTAGAGCCAAACCGGAACTGCCTGGTCGTAAAAAATCTGTGGCGTTGTGAACCCCGACCGCAAATTGTCCATACTCTTTAACGGCGAAGCTCGCCCCAATACCGGCGGCGCTTTCTACGATTGTGGTGAACAGTCCTCCATGCACCACTCCCCACGGTGTGTGGTGATTTGTTCCTAATTGCACGTGCCCGCGCAGAGACGTGGCGTTAAGTTCATCAACGACAAAGCCGGTAGCGGCCACAAACTCGCTGGGCTCAGTCCGCGTCATTTCTGGCATAAGTTCTTCATTGGCATTCAATAGCTTGCCCTTCAAAAGCTGACTGTTATATTTGAAGCTAGCTAGATCGTCAGTATCTGTCAACGGTAAGGAGCTGCTTTGACTATGCAATGGCAGGACTACGACACAGAAAATTGCTCTATTCAACGCACTCTGGAAGTCGTCGGTGAAAAGTGGAGTTTGCTGATAATCCGAGAAGCATTTAATGGAGTGCGTCGATTCGACGCGATACGCAGCCACCTAGGTGCTTCCGAAGCGATAATCTCCGCCCGGCTAAATTCCCTGGTGGCCAGCGGAATACTCGTAGCCACTCCATACAAGGAACCTGGCCACCGTACGCGTAACGAATATCGTCTCACCCCAAAGGGATTGGATCTTTACCCAATAATAATTTCACTGCTCCAATGGGGCGACAGATACGAGGCACATCCCGCCGGTCCACCATTACTCATCAAGCACCGAGGTTGTGGCGAGCAGGTTTCCACCGTGGTGCAGTGCGCGCTCGGGCACGTTCTAGACTCACCACGAAAGTCTCAGGTATCCCCCGGGCCCGGAGCGAAACTGCGTGGATCAACTCCTTAAATTTTCGATCCCGCAGGCAATCAATTTCGCAGCTTCCGGTGGATTTTTCAGCGCCACATCTCTTAGCGTTGGTCTGTGCGTCCGGCTTGCGGTAGAGCTACCGTTGCTTGTCCGAGACTTGACGCTCCGTCCAACATAGTGAGTCTGACCTTGACCTGCTCTAAATCAATTTTGAGCTGGTCAACAGTCTCACGGTAATTATTCAGCTCTCGCCTTCGACGCCTAGCAGCTCTGAAACCCATCACCGCGACGAGAATCATCAGTGGAACGGCGATGAGAAATGCCCAGCCGCTCTTCGTGAAAAAATCCAGGGCTAACGGAAGCGCCTGCTGGAACGCCACGAGTGAGTTCACACTTCCAACCATTGACTGGAGTGCGGAATTTAAGGGGTCCAAGTATTGCCCGACAAGAGGTGTCTCGCTCAGGGAGGGTGCACTAAGTGGGACGGTTCCCTCCTGTGCCCATCTAGGATCCCCGACGGTTCGCAAAACGTAGATCCCCGCGCCGGCGTTAAGCACTGCAAAGAGCATCACAGAACTAAGTGCCACCCATTGCAGCTGTCGTCGACGCCAGATGCCCATCCCTACAGCGAAAATCGCGAGGCATACCCAAATCGCAACCGATAGGTCTTCTCGACTTAATCCGCGTAGTAGATCCATTAGATTTCCCGCCTATTTGCAGTAGGAGCGCCATCGGGCCCGCAGTTCAAGGCCAGCCTACCGGAGGATAAATTAGTGCCACGGGTTGCAGAACCTAATTCCTTGCACTCCCAGAGTTAGCCATCACTGGATTATTCCGCAAAAAATATTACTGTGCAGTAACTCATGGTGGTCGGATGAGCGAAATATAGCCAAAAAGACTGTGAGTTTCTTGCTAACCGCTGAAAATAGCGTGCCCGTGTACGCACTGTGCACCAACAAGGAATACGGTAGAGATAGACGTTTTTTTATTATTGCCCGTAAAGCATCTAACTACTTCTACTTCGTTGCGTCCAAGCACGGCGCAACAGCTCCGACACAAAGGCTACATTTTGAACGGCAACGCCACTTTTAAACACCACAACGTGGCCCTCTTAGCGGTAAATAGCGTACTTGCACCAGAGGTCATGAGTTCAGCAGAATTCGACGAGCGCCTGGCTCCAAGCCTCAAGCGCCTCCGTCTTTCCAAAAAGTTGCTTGAACGGGTGTCGGGCGTAAAAGAACGCCGTTGGTGGTCTGAGGGTGTCGAGTTCGACGACGCTGCAATCGTTGCTGGTAAAAATGCGCTGACGCAGGCAGGTGTGGAGCCGGGCGAGATTGGTCTCCTGATTAATACCTCAGTCACCCGCCGCAACCTAGAGCCTTCGGTAGCTTCCAAGATTCATAATGGTTTGGGTTTACCATCCTCTGCTATGAATTTTGACATAACAAATGCCTGCCTAGGATTCGTCAACGGTATGAGCTTGGCAGCAAACATGATTGATTCGGGGCAGATCAAGTACGCCCTGATCGTGGCTGGTGAAGATTCCCGCCCAACTCAGGAAACAACATTCCGGCGGCTGAATGATGAGAGCTCTACTCGTGAAGATTACATGCGCGAGTTTGCGACTCTGACTCTTGGTTCGGGCGCAGCTGCAGCCGTCATTGGCCCAGCAGATCTGCACCCGGACGGACACCGCATCATTGGTGGCGTCTCCCGCGCCGGTACCGAACACCACGAACTGTGCGTAGGTGGCCCGGCAGGAATGTACACCGACACCAAGGGGCTGTTAGACAACGGCCTAGAACTGGTGGTAAATGCCTGGGATGAAGCTCAAGCATCCGGATGGAACTGGAAGTCCATGGATCGGTATGTCACCCACCAAGTTTCCAAGTCCTACACCAACGCCATCATCAAGGCTGTGGGCCTAGTCAAGGATCGCGTTCCGATCACCTTCTCCAAGTGGGGAAACGTTGGCCCAGCCTCCTTGCCGATGACCTTGTCACAGGAAGCTGACACCTTGAAGCCAGGTGACCGCGTTCTGTGTATGGGTGTTGGGTCAGGATTAAATACCGCGATGATGGAGATTGCCTGGTGACCGAGCTTTTCCCCGGTGTAGACGGAATTTATTCGACTTATCTTGAGGTTCCTTCGACTTCAAAAGTGGATGATCCAGGGACGCTTCACATGTGGCATCTGCTCGATAACGAAGAAGAACTTCTAGCACGAGGAATTGAGCCCATCGGCACCCTCGTGTGTGTCCATGGCAACCCAACGTGGTCTTACCTATGGCGCAGCCTGTTGAACCATGTTTCGGCTAATGCTCTGCCGTGGCGTGTCGTCGCCGTGGATCAGCTAGATATGGGATTCTCCGCGCGTACCGGGAAGTTCCGTCGATTAGCGGACCGAGTTAATGATTTGGGAGATCTCATTGACTCACTCGGGCTCAGCGGCAAGGTCACTACCGTGGGGCATGACTGGGGTGGCGTCATTTCTCTGGGATGGGCCACCAGACATCAGGATCAGCTGGCCAACGTCATTTTAACTAACACCGCGATTCATCCTGCTGGCTTTGAACTGCCCGCAGCATTGAAGCTCGCTTCACATCCTGCGGTTCATGGTTGGGGCACGAAGACCACCAGCGCATTCTTACAGGTAACCCACTCGCTGGCCCAGCCTGCGCTTGATCCAGAAGTCCGCAAAGCATTCATGGCTCCCTACACAAGTGCTGCCAAACGCGAGGGCGTAGCGAACTTTGTGGCAGATATTCCTTTCGCCGACGAACATCCCAGCCGCTCAACTCTGAACGAAATTGCACAGGCCGTGCGCACACTCACCGTTCCGGCCTTGATGTTGTGGGGTCCAAAAGATCCAGTCTTCTCAGACCGCTATCTGCGCGACCTGATGGGTCGACTCCCGCACGCTCAGGTGCACCGTTTCGAGGGCGCCAGCCATTTGGTAGGCGAGGACAAAGATATCGCCACCCCAATGTTTGACTGGTTATCCAGCAGTCAGAACTCCACAAATTCTTCGCGAGCAGACAGCCTAGCTGCCTACCGGCCAATGCTCGCAGAGTTGGATTCACGCACCGCAGACCACAGCGTTGCTGTGGTAGATATTAATCCTCCACGCTCGCTTTCCTGGTCAGAGTTGGGTCAACGAGTCAATGCTTTGGCCGCGGGACTTCAGGAAATTGGTGTCAAGGCCGGCGACCGAATTAATTTACTTGTTCCCCCGGGCATTGAGCTAACAACTTTGATCTATGCTTGCCTGCGTTTAGGGGCCGTCATAGTGGTGGCTGATGCTGGACTCGGCACCAAGGGTATGGGACGTGCCATCAAGGGCGCTGGGCCAAGCTATCTTATTGGAATTGACCGTGCACTCACCGGAGCACGACTATTCAACTGGCCAGGTACCAAAATCTCAGTGGACACCTTGCCTGCTGCCAAGCGCAAACTCTTAGGCGTTGAGCATTCTCTTGCCGAGCTCTACGACGTAGGAAACAAGCTGGTGCCAAAGGCTTCAAATTCCGTGCCCGCCGAACCAGACGCTGACGCCGCGGTGCTCTTCACTTCTGGCTCGACCGGCCCCGCCAAGGGTGTTGTTTATACACACCGTCAGTTGGGCGCAATGCGTGACACCCTGCGCGAAACTTACAATCTCAAAGCCGGTTCTGCTCTTGTTGCTGGCTTTGCGCCGTTTGCTTTGCTTGGTCCGGCATTGGGCGCAACCTCGGTCACTCCAGATATGGATGTCACCGCACCCCGAACGCTGACTGCCGCGGCCTTAGCAGATGCTGCGGTAGCCGTAGATGCAACAACGGTATTTGCCTCACCCGCAGCACTGGCCAACGTTTTGGAAACCAAGAATTCTCTGGATGCAACTCACCGGAAGACTCTCGCAAATGTTTCGGTGATGCTCTCGGCTGGTGCACCTATTCCAGAGCCATTGTTAGCCAAAGTCCAAGAGCTAGTACCTAACGCACAGGTACACACACCGTATGGCATGACCGAGGCACTTCCCGTCACAGATATCGACCTTGCGGGTATTCGCGCCGCGGGCCAGGGCAACGGTGTATGCGTTGGTACGGCCGTTGCTGGCGCAAAGGTAGCGATTGCCCCTATAGATTCGATGGGAATCGCGGGAGACCAACCGCAGTACGCCCCTCACGTCACCGGTGAAATTCTGGTTCGCGCCCCACATGTCAAGGATCGTTATGACCGGCTGTGGGTTACCGAGCAGGTGAGCATTTCAATCCCGGGTTGGCACAGGACTGGAGATGTTGGACATCTAGATGATGACGGAAGGCTCTGGGTAGAGGGCCGACTGGGGCATGTACTGAGCACCGCTGAAGGGGCTATTACCCCGGTGGCCGCTGAACACGCAGTTGAGTCTGTGTCCGGCGCTGGTCGCGCCGCATTGGTAGGCGTAGGACCGGCTGGCACACAGGCCGCCGTTGTAGTGATGGAAACAATTCCACCGGCGCGCAAAGCAGGCCCGGCAAGTAACGAGTTATCGCAAAAAGTACGCAGTGCCGTCGCGGAAACCGGCGTGGATGTGGCTGCGGTTTTGATTGTGCCATCGCTGCCGACTGACATTCGCCATAACTCCAAAATCGATCGTGCCGCACTAGCTACTTGGGCAACTGCCACGCTGGCCGGCGGTAGGGTACGCAAGCCATGAGCACAGCCGTGAATAAACCAGAACCTCGTCGTGTCTTGGTTACCGGAGCCAGCGGGATGCTCGGCGGGGCGGTAGCTGAGCTATTGCGCGGCAAAGGACACCACGTTCGAACTTTCCAGCGCGGCACTTCGAGCCAAGCGACGGACGAGATCCGCGGCTCACTCACCGATAAGGATGCAGTGGCTACAGCCGTGCAATCCATGGATGCGGTGATTCATCTGGCCGCGAAGGTCTCCTTCACCGGACATTGGAACGAATTTTTCGCCACAAATATTGATGGAACAGCAAATTTGTTAGCAGCTGCGAAAAGCGCTGGCATCAAGGATTTTGTTTTTGTTTCTTCCCCTTCGGTCGCTCATTTCGGCGATTCGCTGGCGGGCGCATCAGCAGGAATTGCGGACCCGAATTTGGCTCGCGGTAACTACGCTCGCTCTAAGGCAGCTGCTGAGCTAAATGCATTGGCCGAGGACTCCCCCGAATTCCGGGTGGCTGCCATTCGGCCACACGTGGTGTGGGGTCCTGGCGATACCCAACTGGTTGAGCGTGTGGTTGACCGTGCCAAGAGCGGCCGGCTTCCACTGCTAGACAGTGGTGTGGCACTTATTGACACTACTTACATTGATAATGCAGCCTCCGCGATTGTTCGCGGGATGGAACGCATGGATTACGCCCACGGACGTGCGCTTGTGGTCACCAATGGTGAGCCTCGCCCGGTGGGGGAACTCATTGCTGGAATCTGCAAGGCTGGTGGAGCTCCGGCCCCGAAGCTCAATGTTCCTGGCTGGTTAGCGCGCGGTGCGGGCTCAGTTATCGAGAAAGTCTGGTTGGCCGCAGGTTCGCGCAATCTAGTGCATGATGAGCCGCCGATGACTCGGTTCTTGGCCGAGCAGCTTTCAACCGCTCACTGGTTTGACCAGCGCGAGACGCATGAAGTGCTGGATTGGAAGCCAACGGTGAGACTTGACGCAGGCTTGGCAAAACTTGCAGCCCACTATGGGCAGTTGTAAGTCAAAAGTACGCAGTCTTTAGTCCTGTGGCAGTGTCGGTTCCAGACAGCGCGACCCCGAAGTCTTGGGGGAATCTTCGGGGCCGCTATCCTGAACGTTGGTTTCCCGGGTCTTGGGGGTACTCGGGAAATACTGCGCAGGACGTTTAGAGGCTGTCTGGAATGCTAGATATCGCAGTTGGTCCGTAGCACTCGCGCTACATCTTGGATTTCTAGATTCCTGCTGACCTTCTATGCGTCCATCATCGCTGGTGGGCCAACTGGTCAACAAGAGACAAGATTTCAAATACTGATAAGAGATGGCCCCATTGCCAGACCGAGACGTCTCGCAGCCCTCTTAAGACTTGCTTCTTCGCCTTCCAGCAGCTTGCGTTGCGAAGGTAAAGACACTGCAATCGCGCCAACCATCCCGTTATTCTGGATGGGAGCCGCGTGACAGGAAATACCAAGTAGATATTCTTCTTTATCTGACCAGATCTTAGAACCGACGGACAGGTTGCGTTCCAGTCCGCCGCGGCTAGTAATGGTGTTAGGCGTTAGATCATAAAGATCGTGCCGGTTGATGTAATCATCACGCAGTTCGTCGCTAAGGTTTGCCAGAATCGCCTTGCCGAATGCCGTTGCATGCCCGGACTCATGCACGCCTACCCACAAATCCACGCTTCGCCCCTCGGGACCTTCGACCATTGCTAGGAGTTGGATCTCGTCATCCTGGTAGGAGGTTAAATACGTTGCTGCGCCAAGCTCATCACTCAACGACCGGAGCACCGGACGAACCCGTGGCACCAGTTCTTGGATCGCGTCATTTTGCACCGTAAGTGAGGATGCGCCGAGCGCATACCCACCATCAATTTTGCACAGGTAACCCTCAAATTCGAGGGTCCGCAATAGGTGATAGGTCGTGGGTAAGGGGAATTCGGTGATTCGTGCGAGCTTCTTCGCCGAAATGGCAGTACCGCTCGCCGCAACAGCCTCCAAAAGGCGCAATGCCTTCTGCACCGACCCAATCAAAGTTGGTTGTGCCACTTCACACCCCCATGAAAAGCTGAGATCCCAAAAACAGCAGTGAGCTACATCATAACCTAAGCTGATTAGAACCGTTGCAGTTCTAAATGCTGTCAAATTTTATATCTACACAAATCGATACTCACCGTGATATCTGGCTTCATGCGAACGACCAGACAGATATTCCTGGGGAATTTCACTCCCTGAGATTGTCAGCAACATTCGTAGATCAGCCACTTCGAAACATCCTTGCTAGCATTCATCGGTGGCGAGCACTCTGCGCTAAATTGAACTAATGAGCAAAAAGATTTCCTATCAGGGCGAAGCCGGATCCAATTCGAATATGGCCTGCACCGAGCAGTTCCCCGATATGGAAGCCATACCTTGTGCGAGCTTTGAAGACGCTTTCGCCATGGTAGAAAGCGGCGACGCCGACCTTGCCATGATTCCCATTGAGAACTCGATTGCAGGACGAGTTGCCGATATTCACGTTTTACTTCCCGAATCCGGACTACAGATTGTCGGCGAGCACTATTTGCGTATCCGTTTTGACCTGTTGGGACTTCCTGGAAGCAGCATTGAAAATGCTACCGAAGTCCATAGTCATATCCATGCGCTAGGGCAGTGTCGCAAGATCATCCGTGAGCACAAGCTGACACCAGTGATTGCTGGAGACACCGCAGGTTCAGCGCGCGAGGTCCGCGATTGGAACGACCCAAGCAAGCTATCTCTGGCACCACCACTTGCTGCCGAACTTTACGGACTAGAAGTACTAGCTTCTTCAGTTGAAGACGACGAAACGAACACCACCCGTTTCGTCGTTCTTGCACGGAAGCAAGAGCTCCCCGCGCGCTCTAAACTACCCGAATCTGTGATCACCACTCTGGTCTTCCAAGCTCGCAACGTACCTAGCGCACTGTACAAAGCTTTAGGCGGATTTGCTACCAATGGGGTAAACCTGACCCGCATGGAAAGTTACATGCTCGACTCAAGTTTCGCTGCCACAATTTTCATGGTTGACATTGAAGGCCATCCCGAAGATCTACCGGTACGCCTTGCCTTAGAAGAGTTGGACTTCTTCACTTGGGAAATCAAGATACTCGGTACCTACGCAGCAAGTGAACACCGCCAAAAAGTCTCTGCCTCCTTCGTGTAAAAGTTGGCAGCTCATTAGTCTCCGAACCACCGGAACTCGCCCATAGAAGTTGGCGTTATTTGCTATGCCCGACGGCGAATTATCGAGCACGAATTTCACCGAATCGACGTCAAACCACCCCTTCAATAGCTGCTTTAAAATTCCAAAAAATGAATAACTGGTAAACTCAAGGCTGAAGTCCTTTGAACAGGACAAGTTTCTCCTCGACATGCGAACGTTTTAATGCGTGACTAGTCGACTGGTTTGAAAGCATTTTTGTTGAATTGCGCGACACTGACGAACTCGATTATTCATTCGATTCCCGGCGCGCAACTGATATGAGGCTTAGCTAGCCGGAGAGGTACATTTGACTCAACGCGTCGCAATCATTGGAGCAGGACCCAGCGGCATTGCCCAGCTGCGGGCATTCGATTCTGCCAAGAAATCCGGGCGAGAGATCCCTGAGCTCGTCTGCTTTGAAAAGCAAGACGACTGGGGAGGCCAGTGGAATTACAACTGGCGCAGCGGTATCGACAAGTACGGTGAACCAGTTCATTCAAGCATGTACCGCAACCTGTGGTCCAACGGCCCCAAGGAAGCCCTGGAATTCGCCGAGTACACCTTTGATGAGCATTTTGGCCGCCCAATTTCTTCCTACCCACCACGTGCAGTGCTGTGGGATTACATCAATGGGCGTGCTGCGAAGTCCGATGTTAAAAAGCACGTTCGCTTCGCTACCGTGGTGCGTTGGGTTGATTTTGACGAGAGCACCAACGTATTTACTGTCACCACCGAAGATCTCAAGACCGGACAAACAGAAACTTCCGAATTCGATCACGTCATTGTGGGCTCCGGACATTTCAGCTTCCCCAACGTCCCAGACTTTAAGGGCATTGAAACTTTCCCTGGCGAGTTAATGCATGCCCACGATTTCCGCGGAGCTGAACGCTTGGCAGATAAAGATGTTCTGCTGATCGGAGCCAGCTATTCGGCTGAAGACATTGGCGTCCAATCATTCAAAATGGGCGCACGCTCAGTTACGTATAGCTACCGCTCAGGGCCTATGGGGTTCGACTGGCCTGAAGGCATTGAGGAACTTCCCCTCATTGACCGCTTCGAAGGTTCAATCGCGCACTTCAGCAACGGCATATCCCGCTCATTTGATACGGTCATTCTGTGTACCGGATACTTGCACCACTATCCATTCTTGCCCTCAGAACTTGCGTTGAATTCACCAAACAATGTTTACCCAGATACCTTGTACCGCGGTGTTGTTTCTGAAAATAACGACAGCCTGTACTACCTTGGTGCCCAGGATCAATGGTTCACCTTTAACATGTTTGATGCCCAGGCTTGGTACGTTCGCGATCTAATTTTGGGCGAGCTAACTGTGCCTTCTCCGAGCGAACAACGCGAAAGCATCGCTGCATGGCTTGAACGTTTTAACGCTATCGAAACAGCAGAAGACGAAGTGAAATTCCAGGCCGACTACATCCGGGACCTCATTGAACAGACGGACTACCCAATGTTTGATTTGGATGAAGTCACCCGAACCTTCATGGCTTGGAAAACGGATAAAAAGAAAAATATCCTTACCTACCGCGATAAGGTTTATCGTTCAGTGATGACCGGTACGATGGCGGACAAGCACCACACTCCATGGCTCAGCGAACTGGATGACAGCATGGAACGCTACATTTCCGCTGCCCCGCGAGAAAAACTCGAAGATCTCGCCTTACACGAGCATTCCAAGTCGAGCAAGGCTTAGCTAGATCTTGACCTTGAACTTGCAACACTACCCTTGAGCGCATGGTGGCCTTGCACCGAGTACCTGGTGCAAGGCCACAGCCATATCTAGATCTTTACTCGACTCAGATCCTTCGAGCCTGCTTCAAATCTGATGCCACGTTTTAACGGCTATATATTCCACGAGTACCGGCGTTCGGGCCGGCCCACTCCCCCATAACGCAGATTTACCTGTGCCAGATTTTCTTCGGCCAAATACTCCAGATACCGGCGAGCGCTCACCCGTGAAGTACCGAGTTTTTCTGCAGTTTCGGTGGCGGAAATGGGTTGCGCCGCCTCCTTGACGATGTTTTCTACCAGTGTCATAGTTTCGGCGCTGCATCCCTTAGGCAATGGCCGGCGATTTTGTCCGCTGAGTCCAAAAAGCCGATTGACGTCTGCTTGTTGCAGTTCTTGATCGGCTTGATGCAGTGGCTGGTAGGTTTTCAGATAGTGTTCGAGCCGTTCGTGTAAGTCTTCCCGGGAGAACGGCTTCATCAGGTAGTGCACGATTCCGCCACGAAGCGCCCGTCGCACGGTGTCCATTTCGCGTGCCGCGCTGATGACTAGCACGTCGAGGTCTGGCTGAATGTCGCGCAAGCGTTGCAACAGGTCTAGGCCGTTCATGTCGGGCAGGTGGATATCGAGCAAGACGAGGTCCGGTGACAACGCAGTGGCTGCTATCAGTGCATCTTTGGCCGAGTGGGCTACCCCCACCACGGAGAATCCTGGCTCGTTGTTAACGAAGCCGGAGTGAACCTTGGCGACCATGAAGTCATCATCAATCACCAGTACTTTGATCACGAGTTGTTTCCTACTTCCTGAGTGTGGCGGTGAATTGTGCGCCATCAGCGTTGATGGCTTGCACATCCCCTGCGCGCCGCCGGCAGACTAGCCTGGTTAGTGCCAGCCCAAAGCCTCTTCCGCCGGATACTGTGGTGTCTTTGGTTGAGAATCCTTGAGTAAAGATCTCATTAATTGCCGCGTCATCTATCCCGGATCCATTATCGCTTACCTGAACGATTACGTGAGTTTCGGACTCTTCTATGCGTAGCCCGATTTGAGGTTGAGTTACTTCTGCTACCGCATCCATCGCGTTATCCACGAGATTGCCGATAACCGTGGTGAGGTCTCGTGCTAGTTGCTCATCATTACGCCCAAGATGTGAATTTTCTGCGACGTTTAGCTTGATCCCCCTCTCGGTGGCGACACTGGCCTTCGCGATCAATAGTGCAGCAATAGTCGGCTCGTTAATCCTGGCCGCAACGTCTTCAAAGAGCTTGCTTCGGCTGAAGCTCACCCCATCAATGAAACCCACTACTTCGTCATATTCACCTAGTTGGATCAGCCCCGAGATGGCATGCAGCTGGTTGGCGAATTCGTGGGTCTGTGCCCGCAACATATCCGATGTTGCTTTACTGTCGCCTAATTCCTGTTCCAGGAGGGTCAACTCGGTTCGGTCGCGAAAGGTCGTGACTGATCCGAGGTCGCGCCCGGCGACAGCCACCGGCATTCTGTTGAAGACAAGGACTTTCTCGGCAACGAGAAATTGACGATCGGGGTGGTTCTGTTTGGTGGTCAGTGCCCGGGTCACTTGAGGTGCGACTTTTAGCTGTTCCAGTGTCTGTCCTACACAGTCACTGGGCAGCTGAAGCAGCGCAATAGCAATGTCGTTGGCCAGCATCACTCGCTGGTCTGGGGAGATGGAGACGATTCCTTCTTTGACCCCATGGAGCAGGGCTTCGCGGTGTTCGAAGAGTTCTGAGATTTCCCGGGGTTCCATGCCACGAGTTTGATGTTTAACTCTTCTGGAGAGAAGCACCGAGCCGACCGTTCCCAAAAGCACGGAAACCAAGAGCGTAAATAAAGCGCTGGGTGCGATCTCACGGATAACCGCTTGCGTTGAAGGATATTTTTGTCCGGCGCTGACGATGCCCACCATTTTCCCCTCATCGTCTAGAACCGGCACTTGCGCGATCAGCACATGATTTCCATTGCGCCAAATGTCTCCGGTCCACCCTCGACCCTCTACTACCTGCGATTGCTGATGAAGAATCGAGGTTCCTACCTCATCCGGGAAGCTGGAGGTGATGACATCGCCTTGCGGGTTAGCGACTGTGACGAATTGCAGTCCAGAGGTGCTTCGTACCGATTCCGCCATGGCTGGTAACGCTGAGCCCATTTCTGGTTCGGCTCCCGGAAGAAGAACGCGCATCAGCGGGTTAGCAGCGAGCGATTCGGCTGCTGCAAGACTGCGTCTACCTTCTTCTTGCTCAAAATTATTTGTTGCCTGAGTTGTGGAAACCACTACGACACCGGTAAGTACCACGGCAATGATCAGCAGCTGTAGGACGAGGTACTGCGCTGCCAGTGAGATTCGGTTGGGCAACATTTTGCCGAACCATACCTTGATCGTCCGCACTGCCCCACCTCCCGCCTACGTTTTGTTTTCACCGGACATTCCAGTCTCACGGGTTTACCCGTGCAACTGGCAACTTTACCGATAAATATCATGAAGCAGATCACAATTTTTGGTTACACAATGAACAGTATTTTCTTTGCGTACGCAAGAGTGACCTGCTTCACCCTTGTGCTTAGAGTTGAACTATTCGCACCCGATGAAAGCAAAGAGGCTGAATCAATGAAAACCTTCAAATCCATGCGTGTCATGGCAGCAGTTGCCGCTGCAGCAGCGCTGGCCCTAACCGGCTGTGGCGTCACAAGCTCCGGTTCCGGCTCCGATTCCAGCACTTCCCCCAGCGCCGAGAGCGGCCCGCTGAAGGATCTGCGCATCATGGTTCCTAATACTCCCGGCGGCGGTTACGACACCACCGCTCGTGTGGCAGCCAAGGTCATGGACGATGCTGACATCGCAGCAAACCTGGAAGTCTTCAACCTTGCCGGTGCTGGCGGCACCGTAGGTCTTGCACGACTAGTCAATGAAAAGGGCAATGGAGATCTGGCCATGTTGATGGGGCTTGGCGTAGTGGGCGCTAGCTACACCAATGAATCAGATGCCAAACTCACCGAGACCACCCCGATTGCCAAGCTCATCGAAGAGCCAGGCGCCATCATGGTCTCCAAGGATTCCCCATACAAGACCATTGACGACCTAGTCGCAGCTTGGAAGAAAGATCCAGGAAAGCTCTCGGTCGGCGGCGGCTCCTCACCAGGCGGTCCGGATCACCTGTTGCCAATGCAGCTAGCAGAAGCAGTGGGCATCGATCCCAAGAAGGTGAACTTCGTTTCCTACGACGGCGGTGGCGATCTTCTTCCAGCCATCTTGGGCAACAAGCTCGCATTCGCAGCCTCCGGCGCTGGTGAATACATGCAGCAGATCGAAGAGGGCTCGGTTCGTGTGCTGGCTACCAGCGGCGAAAAGCGTCTCGAAGGTGTGGATTCTCCAACCCTGAAGGAATCCAACATTGATCTAGTCTTCTCCAACTGGCGCGGACTAGTAGCCCCACCGGAGATCTCAGATGCGGATAAGGCCAAGTGGACCGATGCCATTACTAAGATGCACGAGTCTGAAGGTTGGAAGGAAGCATTGAAGACCAACGGTTGGACCGATGCCTTCATGACCGGTGACGATTTCTCAGCATTCCTTACCGAGCAGGATGAGCGCGTAGCCAGCGTACTCAAGACCCTGGGTCTGGCGTGAGCGAAGTAACCACAGTGAAGAAGAAGCGCGTCGAACTCCTGTTCGCCGCGTTTCTTTTTCTGGTGGGAATCATTGTGTTCGTTGATGCGTCGCAACTTCATGTGACGTACTCCCAAGCCGATGTGGTGGGCCCTAAGGCTCTGCCCTACGCGGTCTCTGGGATTCTGGTTCTGTCATCTATTGCCCTGGCCATCACCGTTCTCCGCGGAAACCTGGCGGAGGGCGAAGAAGGCGAAGACGTTGATCTGAGCCAGCCCTCAGACTGGAAGGTTCTTCTACCGCTGTTGGCGGCCTTCGTGATCAACATTTTACTGATCAATACCGCTGGCTGGGTTATCTCGGGAACGATCTTGTTCTTTGGCTCCGCAGTGGCATTGGGAAGTCGCCGATATGTACTGACAGCTCTCATCTCCATAGCGATGGCTTTTGGCACGTTCTACGGCTTCTATCTAGGTTTGGGAATCAAACTTCCAGCCGGAATTCTCTCGGGGGTGCTGTAAATGGAAACTCTAAGTCTCCTCATGGATGGCTTCGCCTCAGCATTAACACCTATCAACTTGTTGTTCGCGCTCGTTGGAGTGATCCTCGGTACCGCGGTGGGTGTCTTGCCAGGTATTGGGCCGGCTATGGCAGTTGCGCTGTTGCTTCCTGTCACCTACGGCATGGAAACTTCCAGTGCCTTGATCATGTTCGCGGGTATTTACTACGGCGGCATGTACGGTGGCTCGACCACCTCGATCCTGCTCAACACTCCGGGTGAGTCTTCAACGGTTATCACTGCCATTGAGGGACACAAGATGGCAAAGAACGGTCGTGCAGCCCAGGCGCTCGCTACCGCAGCCATTGGTTCATTCGTTGCAGGCACCATCGGCACCGCTCTGCTGGTCGGTTTCGCACCGATCGTGGTGAAGTTTGCGGTCAGCCTTGGCGCACCAAGTTACTTCGCCATCATGGTCCTCGCATTGATCACCGTGACTGCAGTCCTAGGGTCCTCAAAGATTCGTGGCTTCGCAGCCTTGGGTCTTGGTCTGGCCATTGGTTTGGTTGGCATGGATCCGGTTTCCGGACAGAGCCGTCTGACCTTCGGCTTTGCTCCTTTGGTTGATGGTTTAGATATCGTAGTGGTCGCCGTAGCTATTTTTGCCATCGGTGAGGCACTTTGGATTGCAGCTCATCTACGCAGCAATCCATCACGCACCATTCCGGTAGGCCGTCCGTGGATGGGCAAGGAAGACTGGAAGCGTTCGTGGAAGCCTTGGTTGCGCGGCACCGCGTATGGATTCCCGTTCGGCGCACTTCCTGCAGGTGGCGCTGAGGTACCGACCTTCTTGTCCTATGTGACGGAAAAGAAGCTTTCAAAGCATCCCGAAGAATTCGGTCATGGTGCTATCGAAGGAGTCGCAGGTCCTGAAGCTGCCAACAATGCATCAGCTGCCGGTACGCTCACTCCGATGCTTGCACTTGGTCTACCGACCAATGCCACTGCTGCGGTCATGCTGGCCTTCCTGACTATGAAGGGGATCCAGCCAGGTCCATTGCTCTTTGAAAATGAGCCGGCCTTGGTTTGGACCTTGATTGCCAGCCTGTTTATTGGCAACACCTTGCTATTGCTGATCAACCTGCCTTTGGCGCCAGTCTGGGCCAAGCTGTTGAAAATCCCACGTCCATTCTTGTATGCAGGAATCTTGTTCTTCGCCACCTTGGGCGCGTTCTCTGTCAACATGCAGACTGCAGACCTATGGCTGTTGTTGTTGATCGGTATTCTCGGCTTTGCACTTCGCCGTTTCGGTCTGCCGATTCTTCCACTGATCCTCGGTGTGATTATTGGTCCAATGGCCGAGCAACAACTGCGTAAATCATTCCAGCTTAGTGCCGGCGAGATTTCAGGTCTGTGGAGTGAACCAGTAGCAGTCACGGTGTACATCATCATTGCTATTCTGTTGCTCGTCCCATTGGTCCTCTCGATCCTTCGCAAATCACGTGGTGGTTCTTCAGAGCTCACCGCAGGCCTCGCAGCAGGTGGAATGATTAGTGAAGACGAACTGGATAAAGTCGAATCTCAGCAGACATCGAGCGGACGCCATTCGGCCGAAGACGATCTGGATGGAAAGGATAAGCCATGACAGTTGTTGTTGGATATCTGCCCACTCCACAAGGAGAAGCGGCGCTAGAACAGGCAATCGTCGAGGCGCAGCGTGCCAAGGTGAAGCTTGTGGTGGTGAACTCCTCCAAGGGCGACGCATTGGTCGATGATCGACTGATTGATGCCCGAGAATTTCATCTCCTCGAAGAACGACTTACCTCGGCGGGGTTGGATTTCTGGATCGAACGCTCCGCACAAGGTCACGATGCCGCAGATGAGGTATTGCGAGTTGCCCAAGCGCAACGAGCCCAGCTCATCGTGATCGGTTTGCGAAAACGAACCACTGTCGGAAAATTCATCATGGGCAGCACCGCGCAACGCATCCTGATGCAGGCAGGTTGTCCGGTCCTCTCGGTGAAGGCCGACGGCGCCTGGTAGAGATAATTAAAAGTGAAGCCGGTTGTGCAAGAAATTCTCTTGCACACCCGGCTTCACTTTTTTATCGCTAAATACCGCTTAGCGCTATTGCTTGTAAGGATTCTCAGGTGGAGTGTGGCCGCCTTCTGGATTCTGACGATTTACCGGACGTGTCGGGTCCGTCTGAACGGCGGGACGAACCTGTGGGTTCGTTGGTCCGGCTGGGTGCGGAGGGACTTCGCCGAATTGTTGTTCGCTCGGAGGAGTGCCACCAGCCAAACGCACGAGCTCTGAGGTGTTCTCTGCAGTTCGGATCTGCGCGATAAGTGATTCCAGGCTTGCACGTGCCAACGCGAGGTAAATCAGCGTAAATAATGGGCCAAGAATAAGTAGCACCAAGATGCCAAACATGACGTCGTTCGCAAAGGCCACGACGGTGAAGGCAATGTATCCCACTGCCAACATGATCATAATCAGGACGTAGATAATCTTGATGATGGACGGCGTGACAAATTTGCGGAAACCAAAATCGAATAGTGCTTTCAATGTTCAATCACCTTTCTCTTGGGGATGCGACTGACCTGTTCGAGGCTACCGTTAACCAGAGAGAATGTCCTGAAACATGACAAACTATTTTCAGTTGAGATAGGTGAACAGAAACTTAACGACAAGGCTCAACGAATCGTCGGAATGATCATCTTCGCAGATCACAGGACCCATGAAAACTTGGCGCATCACGAAAGCATTGCATGCTGGAGAAACTAGGCTTCCAGAATGAATCGCGAAATTTCCTGACGCTTTTCGTAAATCACCTGACGATTAACGGAGTTCGAGTACTTGAAGTCCATGAGCAGTTCGATCAGATGCCACATTTCCGTTCTAGGGATATAGCTGTCCGTGGAAATGGGGGCGCGAAGGTTCGGGTCCCAGTAGCCAAAGTTTTCAAGAACCTCGGATACATGAACGAACTCTTTCGCCACCGTTGTAGCCTTCCCATATCTGTCCAAGTTGTAGCCACCAGCGCAGAGCACCCACTCCGAAAATGTCGCATCAACTTCTACGTCCTTCGTTACCACAGAGCGCAGTTCCTTGAGGATATAGCGAACCATCGTTAGTGGATCTTGGAGCAGTGAAGAGCCAAGCTTTGTAGCGATGAGTTTGCCTTTGTACTTTCGGATCAGCCGAAGCTTGGTAACGACGTCGCGCATGATTGAAATGGTGGGCAGATCAACTTCCCGTTTAACCTTGCCCCGTTCGTAGTCGATCCCGTTCAAATCGCAACGAGTCATCAACTCGGCAATCATTGCTGGTGGCATCCAACCGGCTTTGGTCAGGGTGATTCCTTGATCCGTGCACAGTTCAACCAGGGCAGTAAAAGGCTGGAGAAGCTCGACAAACCATTCCGGGATTTCTTCGCCGGTAGGCTCAAGCCTGATGTGGCAGTGTGCAAAGACTAAGGACAGGTACTGCCGAATTCCCTCGTGAAATCGGGCGGCCCATTGCCCCGCCGCGTTAGCGCCGCTGAAACCGTCCGCGAGAATTTTCAGGCGCGCGTTGGCAAAATCAATGTCGAAGGTATCTGGATCAAACGCTTTCCAAGGTCCCCCGCGCCACTTCATCCACTCCACGGTTGCTTCGTCTTCGTTACTACGTGCTGTGGAGCGATATATCTCTAGCTTGTTAGACCAACCGCCGACTCCGCCACTGTCTTCCAATGGAGCGCGTAACTGACCATCCAGGACTTTATACTTAGAATCTTCCGGATTCAGCTCGCGTCGAGACTCAACACTGATTCGATGGATCCAGCCATCGCCAAAATCGTACTCAAAATAGAGTTCATCATTTGCGATCCGAAGCGCCTGACCGAGTGTGGTATCTTCTAAAGATTCTCCGTCGCCGCTCTCAGCGCGCATTTGCTCGTCATACCATTTGATGACCGAACTCGAACCAGGGTCAGCGTATGGATTGAGGTTCGTAAAAGCCTGCATATGAGCATGCTCCCACCCCATAGCAATTTGCACCGCTAATCCGGCTTCATCGAGTGCGACACTGTCTTCGAGCTCAAGTCTGCGCCAAATCACTGGCTCTGAGCCGAGCAGCTCAATTCGAAGGGTCAATATTTTGTGAAGGGTAAGAACATTACTCATGAAATGAGTCTAGAGGCCATGGCGGTCTAAAACTTAGGTACTCGCCATGACCTCTAGAATCTACAATTTGACCTGCTTAGGCCCTATCGATCGCTTCCTTCAATGACGCAAGGATCAGTGCCACCGAGGAAGGATTAGCGTTTGGTCCCATTAGACCGATACGCCATACGGTGTTCGCGTACTGTCCAACTCCCCCACCGATTTCGATATTAAAACGCTCCAGCAAGTAAGCGCGGACCTTCGCCGAGTCCACACCTTCTGGAACCTTCACTGTAGTCAGCTGCGGCAGTCGGTAACCTTCGGCGGCAAACAGCTCCAGGCCCATCGCCTCGATACCGTCCTGCAAGGATTTGCCCGCTTCTTGGTGACGCTTGGTGACCGCATCCAAGCCTTCGGCGAGGATCCGATCGATACCGGCTTCAAGCGAAGCCACCATGGCCACTGGTGCGGTGTGGTGATAGGTTCGTCCGCCACCGGTGTTACCGGTGGCATAGCCGCCGAGTAGTCCAAGATCTAGATACCAGGACTGCGGTTTCTGCACACGGCGATCAAATGCACGGTCCGAAATGGTGAATGGTGCAAGGCCCGGGGCCACGCCAATGCATTTCTGTGTTCCGGCATAACCAATGTCAATGCCCCACTCATCGGCCAACACCGGCATACCTCCAATGGAGGTCACAGCGTCAGTGATCAGTAACGCGTCACCCTTGATAGCGCCCAGAGCAGCAATATCAGAAACAACACCGGTGCTGGTCTCCGCGTGCACGCCGGCAATAACCGTTGGGTTTGGGTGCGCCGCAGCTACGCGCTCGGCGTCAATTGGAGTTCCGTATTCATGATCCACACGAACAACTTCGGCACCGACGCGCGAGGCCACCTCGCACATCCGCTCGCCAAACAGTCCATTGATGGCGATCACCGCGACGTCACCGGGATTAATGGTGTTGACGAATGCGGCTTCCATACCGGCGGAACCGGTAGCGCTGAGCGGCAAGGTGCGTGAATTCTTGGTGCCCCACAAGGTTCGCAGCCCGTCGCCTACACGGTCCATGCGTGCGATAAATTCCGGGTCCAGGTGTCCTAGCAGAGGCAGGCCCAGCGCAGCAGTTGCTTCTGGATAAGGGTTACATGGACCAGGGCCGAACAAATGACGTTGCAGAACAGTCGCGCTCATGACTACTCGCTCTCCTTGTAGGTACTGAAATCTCCTTCAGCCTATCGCCAATTCGGATAAAAACGAAAGTAGAATTTCACACAGCAGAATTATTTGTCTTTCGAGGATAGGAAAAATCATTGCCCGCACTTCTGGAATCCGCATAAGCCGCAGTTCCTATGCCCTTGGCGTTGCAACAGTTTTGCCCAATAGACCCAAAAAATCCCCGTCTCCCAATGAAGGGAAACGGGGATTTTCACACCGAAGCGTGAGACTACTTGCGTAGGCCCAAACGCTCGATCAGCGCACGGTAGCGCTCGATGTCGGTGTTCTTGAGGTAGCCGAGCATACGACGACGACGACCAACCAGAGCCATCAGGCCACGGCGGGTGTGGTGGTCATGCTTGTGCTCCTTCAGGTGCTCAGTCAGGTCCTTGATACGACGGGACATGACTGCAACCTGAACCTCAGGCGAACCGGTGTCACCCTCGTGGGTGGCGTAAGCCTTGATGATTTCATTCTTTACTGCGGCATCTAATGCCATAACAAACTCCTGGAGTTGGACCGCGTTAATAAGTCAGTGTGGACGCCGGGGCGTTCACGGTGGTTCTTCGCAACCGCGGACTGCAGCGTGAACCATCGTCAATCATATCACCGACGTACCCGCCGGCGCGCCCTCCATGCATGGGTGAGATAGGGCACCTCGACAATTTGTTCGGCCGCGTAGCCCAAGTACTCGCACCAATACCAGCGAAGATTCTCTTCCACCTTGGTCCGGGTTTCTTCTTTAGAGCGACGATAGTAGCTTCGCGAACGGGTCAGCTTCAATATTCGGTGAAGGTCTAGTTCCATGAACCAATGCCAAACCCCGGATTCTGGGGTGCTGAAGTCTTTACCCAGCGGTGGAGCCAGCTCAGGGCGGTGCACATCGCCGGCGTGCATGATGCGCGCTAACCGGTGAACCCAAGGAACCTGCACATCTAATTGATTCCAGAGCAGCACCAACGAGCCCTCATCATGAAGCAAGCGTGCGGCCTCGGCGCTTGCGAGCGGCGGATCCACCCAGTGCCAAGCTTGAGCGTAGGTGATGAGATCTGCACTATCTTCAGGCAACCCGGTCGACTCCCCCGAAGCGCATACGGTGTGTACTTGAGGGATGCGTTCTTTGAGCACGCTCAACATGTCGGCTGATGGGTCCACGGCCCATACTGCAAGCCCAGCGTCGACTAGTTGGGCGGTAAAAATCCCCGAGCCGCAACCTATATCGATGGCCAGTTTGGCCGTACGCCCGGCCAAAGAGAATTCGAGCGCTTCGTGCGGGTACGCCGGACGAATGCTGTCGTAGTCTTTAGCTCCTGCTTCATACGCGGAAGCTAGATCAGTGCGACGCTCGGCCTTCATGGTGAATGCACGCTTGGGTAATGCAGGAATTTCTGGCATAACCTAGTGGGACTCGGTGGCCAATAGGCTTCGCGCCTGCGTTACGTCATCATTCATCTGCTCAACCAGTGCTTCGATACCACGGTAGGCAACCATCGGGCGCAGGTGCGCGGTGAACTCCACAACAATCTGCTGACCGTAAAGGTCAAAGTCTTCAAAGCCTTCTTCCGGGCGGTCAATGACGTGGGATTCAACCACGCGAGAGACACCCTCGAAGGTTGGGTTGGAACCCACGGAGATAGCAGCTGGCCAGCGCACACCGGCCTCGTCAATAACCCATCCGGCGTACACCCCGTCGGCGGGGATTATTCCAGCTGCGTCCGGAGCAAGATTAGCGGTAGGGAATCCCAGCTCGCGTCCGCGGGCAGCGCCGTGCACCACTTCGCCACGCATCCGATGCGGACGACCGAGAATTGCCGCGGCGGCTTCTACGTTGCCGGCAGCAAGTTCTTCACGGACCCAGGTGGAAGATAAGCGTCGTTTGTCGCCCACGTCTTGTACACCGATCACTTCAAAGCCGTATTTGGTTCCAAGTTCACACATGTAGTCAAAATCGCCGGAGTTGTCTTTGCCGAAACGTACGTCGTGGCCAACTACCACGGCTACTGCATGGAGCTTCTCCACGATGATTGAACGTACGAATTCTTCGGCGCTCTGGTCCGCAAATTCAAGTGTGTAGTGGATCATCAGTGTGGCGTCTAAGCCAACACTGGCCAGCGTATCCACACGGTCTGCGATCCCCATGATGAGTTCGGGTGCAGAACCCGGGCGGTGTACCTGAGCCGGGTGCGGGTCGAAGGAGATGGCAACCGATTTAGCCGAACGTTTTTTAGCCTGAGTGATTGCCGAGTCGAGGACTTCGCAGTGCCCCAAGTGGACGCCGTCGAAGTTGCCGATGGTGACAACAGTGGGAGCCATGTCCGCGGGGACTGAGTCGAGGCCCTTCCAATAGTGCACTTTGCTCCTTTTGACTCTGCAACGAAAGTTAAATTGTTTACCGATGTAATTCTTGCACGTCTTTAGGCGTGACGCTCATTACGATTACGGAAGAGCCACCACAGGCCGACTAACGGCAGCAACAACGGAATGTAACCGTAGCCCTTGCCAAAGTAGCTCCACACGGAGTCATGACCAAAATGAGCTGGCATGGTGAAGGACAGCAAGCCGACTACAAGTACACCTAGAAGTTCAAAGCCAACGGCAAATACTGAAACTTTCCATGCCCCTGGTTTCTTCGAAGCCAGGGTGAACGTGGCCAAGATATAGACCAGCCCAGATAGCAATGACAGCGTGTAGGCTAACGGCGCTTCAGAAAAATCTCGAAAGAACATTTGATAGAGCGCTCGGACGGTCGCCGATAGCGCCAATACCCCGTAAACCGCAATAATAATGCGGCCTAACCCGGAGGTACGCGCAGGGCGTGGAGCCTTATTTGCGCCACGAGCCTGCGCAGCCTGGACGATACGTGAATTACGTGGTTTGTCGCTCATGAGATGACTCCTACATGCCAGATTTGTTCCATGCGGAACAGCATCACAAAGGTGATGGCTCCCGAAACGGCTAAGACGGTGTTTGCCCAACGGCTCTTGTCGCTAACCGCCCAGAAGAAAGCAATGGGTGGCATGATCAATGCGGTCAACAGGTAACCCCAGAATTCCCAAGGCTCACCGAGAATCGCTTCTCCCCCGACCTGACGTATTCCGGCGGCTACCGCGTAGACAATCAGGAATAACTCGGTACCCGCGGTGGCTACTAATGCCCAATCATCCGGGTATCGCCGGATGACGGTAGCGATGAGGCCAAGTAGTACGGCGAGCGCACAAATAATTGTGCCGGCAATGAAAAAGCCGTTTAGGGCAAACAAGGCTGAGCCTTTCTGAAAGTCTCAAATAAAAGTGAGTTACTGCTTTCCGGTGAAGACTATTTGCCCTCGGGCCTTTTCGCCCTTATCGGCAATGAGAGCAACCAAGGCACCGTCTGGCGCGAAAGCCGCGACGAGGTCATCTGCCGGTTCCTCCATGACGTTCTTGGATGCGGTGATGGTTCGCCCGAAGGACAGCTCGACTGCTTCCTCTTCGGTCAGTTGGCGGTTGGCAAAAAGCGCTCCGGCTGCTTTTTCCAAGGGAAGTACCTCGAACTCTTCGGCGAGCTCTTCGAGTCGCTTAGATTTTTCGATGGAGTACGGTCCCACTTCGGTGCGGCGCAAGGCAGTCAGGTGCCCGCCGACGTGCAGTGCTTCGCCGAGGTCCCGGGCCAGAGCACGGATGTAGGTTCCTGAGGTGCAGGAGACGGTTACGTCAACGTCTAGAACCTTGCCACCTACTTCGCGGCGGATCTTGTGGATGTCAAAGCGTGAAATGGTCACCGGGCGTGCCTTCAGCTCTACCTGCTCACCAGCGCGAACACGGGCGTAGGAGCGCTTACCGTCTACCTTGATGGCGGAAACCTGGCTCGGGATTTGTTCGATATCTCCGCGCAGCTTCGAAATCTCGCGTTCAATATCTTCATCGGTGACCGCAGCGGCGATGCGCTCGGAGATGATGTCGCCTTCGGCATCGTCGGTGACGGTGTTCTGTCCCAGACGGATGGTGGCGGTATAAGTTTTGTTGTGTCCCACGATATAGGTGAGTAAGCGTGTGGCTTTGTTAACCCCGATCACCAGTACGCCGGTGGCCATTGGATCAAGGGTGCCGGCATGGCCCACCTTGCGGGTTCCCGCGAGGCGGCGGATACGGCCCACCACATCATGGGAGGTCATCCCCTGATCTTTGTCGACTAATACGAGGCCTGAGGCCTGCTCTTCGGTGTTCTGTCCGGCTTTACTCACGCCTACCAGTATAGGCGTTATATAGACGGTGCCTGCGGTGATGCGTGTCATGCAGTTCTCGCGTGCAATCCGTGGATAACTCAGCTTTACTTCGCGGCGGATGGCTTCCGAATATTCGAAGTTGTCCCGGCTAATCTGTTAATGGGGTAAGTCGGTTGACCCCTGAACATCGTCTCGATAGGTTCGGATTGTCCATTCCCCTCCGACTGCTTGGGACAATTTGCAAGACAACAAGTTAAAAACACACGAATTGCTCATCTTCATACTTGCTTCTCTTAGGATGCGTATTTTTTGCAGGTCTGCCTGTTGCCCTTGGTTTCCTAACTCCTCTGGCACTACCGGTCCTAGGCGACCTCAAAGCAGGATTGTGGGGCTGGGTTCCGTTACTCACCGTCGTGTTCACGCTGACCATGCTCCTAGTCGGTGAGATCACCGACCGACTGGTTCTTCGCACGTTCAAGGGCTCCGGTAAATGGGGAATCGAGATTCTGCAGTCACTCTTGAGTTTTGTGGTGCTAGTGCTGCTTTTCAATCTGGTGATGGACACCTATAAATTAGCCCTAACCAGCGCGGGCGTTGCACTCGTGCTGTATCTGCTTTTCGCACCGCTAATCAACAAGTTGAATAGGAAATTGCCTCGTATTTCCTAACGATCTCAGATACAAACTCAATTCCAGGATGCTGGCTGACGACGTCGCTGGAGAACTACAGCTGAAGGTTCGCGCGCCGATACACGTATCGTCCGTGAACTATCGAGTTGCCAATAATTCACCGTGAGTGCGCGTAGGACTCATTATTCGACTTTCTACATGGGCCACCGCGAAGCCGGCATCCTCAATATGGGCGACTAATTGGTCCAGGGGCCAGCAGTACGCAATGGTGACGGCATGGTCAAAAGCAACTAGTTTGGGGCCAGTAAAGAATCCGAGGGCCAAACCCCCGCCAGGACGTAATGAGCGGGCAAATTCAGTAAGTGGTTTATGCAGATTTTCAGGTTTGGTATGAATCAGGGAGTACCAGGCGAGCACCCCACCTAAACTTTGCGCTGGAACGTCCAGCATCTCAGCACGACCTTGACGAAATTTCACGTTCGGGTAAGTCTCTTTAGCGATAGCGAGGAATTCGGGAACCGGCTCGATTCCTTCGACTTCAGCTCCCAAGCTAGTAAGGAGCTGCGTCCACTGACCCGGACCGCTGCCGACGTCGATCACTTTTCCTTTGAGCTTGCTAGCCCAATCAGTTACCAAAGCTAGATCCGTGTCCGCGATATGTTCTCGCCTGCCAACTGCGTCTACGTATTCACGAGCCTTGGCGCCGTAGGCCAACCTCACTGATTCAAAGGTCATGGCCTCACTCTAAACGCTCGGGAAGACTTGGCATTGATAAAATCAGCTTGCTACCTAGAGTCAACGCTCCATCTTCAAACTCCGCCAAGCGCTCCTTCCCAAATTGTCTTGAGCTGGCTGGATTAAGAAATTCCACGTCCCCGGCAGAGAAATCCCCGGTACCTCCGACTTTGCTACCGATTTCCTCCTTCTATGTGAGCCCCGCCCCACGAGAGCACGATAGACATGTAGAGTTTTTCCTAGTCGGTGACGTTGCTTAAGTGCACCCACCATGCGAGAAAATTTCATTTAAAGCGTTGCGCCAAAACAGCGGACAATCTCCGAATTATTTTGGCAATCACCAGAACCCCTCAGAAGGAGACCAGCGTGAAAATCGCCGTCCTGACCAAACAGGTACCTGATACGTGGTCGAGCCGTCGCTTGGACCTGCAAACCGGAATGCTAGACCGCGCAGCGGCGGACCTAGTTGCCGACGAGATCTGTGAGCGTGCCTGCGAAGTGGCTTTACAAGCAGAAAAGTCACTGGGCGAGGTTGAGGTTATCGCGGTAGCCATGGGCGGAGATAAAGCGGCCCTTGCACTGCGCCGATTGCTGTCCATGGGTGCCCACTCTGCGGTGCATATCTCTGACCCGGCTCTTGCTGGCTCAGACATGATCTCCACCGCCCGAGTTTTGGCAGCAGCCCTTGAAAAACTCGATGTTGATCTGGTGTTGGCCGGAAATGAATCCACCGACGGCAAGGGCGGCATGGTTCCAGCGATGATCGCTGAGCTAATGGACCGCCCGTTCCTGCCCTACGCAGACGAGCTTGAGATCAGTGCAACCGAGGTGACTGGTTCAAGCCAGCTCTCCGAGGCGACCATGAAACTCAGCGTGGCTTATCCTGCGGTAGTCTCCGTAACCGAGAAGTCAGCGGAGCCCCGCTTCCCGAACTTCAAAGGCATCCGCGCAGCAAAAACCAAGCCTTTGGAAACCTGGTCTCTGGCAGATCTAGGCATCGAAGCGGGACCAGAATCCGCGTATTACCGTTCGGTGATGGTGTCCGCCGAAGACCGTCCGGAGCGCGTGGCTGGTCCAAAGATTACCGATGACGGGACGGCAGCAAAGCAGCTGGCCGATTTCTTGGCTGAGAAGCACTTTATCTAAGTCCTCGTCTCAGCTTTCCGTCATCTTTAGTCCCCCACGACTTATCTTTGCTCAGGAGAATTCACCCCATGTCAGAAAATAATCAGCCGGTTGTTGTCCACGTTCAGGTCGCAGCCGATGGAACACCTCTAAACACCACCGCGGGCCTGCTTGGCACCGCGGCTCAGTTCGGCAGTCCGGTAGCCGTTGCTGTCTGTGCCACCGGGCAAGAACAGCAGCTAGCGGCCAAGCTGGGCGAACTGGGCGCTGCCGAAGTACAGGTCCTGCCCATCGATTTAGATGCCCTCGCACTTGGCTCCGCAGATGTCGCCGCGTTGGCCTCAGTCATCAAGAAGACTTCACCTGCGGCCGTTCTCATCTCCAATACCGCCATTGGACGCACCATTGCAGGTCGTTTGGCGATCCGTGTTGAAGGCGCAGTATGCGTTGATGCGGTATCTGTGCGTTGGGCCGATGATGAGCCAATCGCTTCGCACTCAATCTTTGGCGGCGATGTCACCTCGGAGTCCACCGTAGAAGGCGGACCACGGATTATTACCATCCGTCCAGGTGCCTCCGATCTCAAGGCGGAAGCAGTCGCCTCCCCGAAGATCACCGTCATAGAACCTTCTGCACTGCCTAAGGTTTCTAAAGGTGCGCAGATCCGCACGGTCGAGTCGGTACAGACCGATGCCAGCCGTCCAGACCTGCGAAGCGCCAAGATTGTCGTTTCCGGTGGACGCGGCGTGGGTTCGGCCGAGAAGTTTGAGATTGTCGAACAGCTCGCCGATCACTTCGGTGCAGCCGTCGGAGCATCACGTGCAGCGGTAGATTCCGGCTATGTTTCGCCGAAGCTACAGGTGGGCCAGACCGGTGTTATTGTCTCTCCCGAGCTCTACATTTCCCTGGGTATCTCCGGAGCTATTCAGCACCGTGCAGGCATGCAGACCGCCAAAACCATCGTCGCCATTGATAAGGACGAAAACGCTCCAATCTTTGACCACGCCGATTTTGGTGTGGTGGGCGATCTGTTCACCGTCGTGCCGCAGTTGCTCGAAGAAATCCGCAGCCGCAAAGGATAATCGTGGGCATTGTCCACTCAGGTAGGTTCCGGCCCCGCAAGATCCGCCGGATACGACGACGCGATGAGGTTCAACGATCATGACCAAGCAACGGATGGCAGGCTACACTCCCCTGCGTACCAAGGGCGGTGTGCAACCCGAAGCACCTGCCAGTGCCAAAGAAACACACACGACGCAACCGGTGGCCGCCGAGCCGACCGAGGCTCCCGTCGCACCAGTGCAGGCCACACCAGCTGCGGTAGCTGAACCGGTACAGAAGGCTGTGCCTGCAGAAGCGCCTGCGCCAGTAGTTCCCGCAGCACCCGCCGCGGAAACCAAGCCCGCCGCAGCGGCGAGGGAGGTTTCACCCCCGGAGACCGGCTCAACCTCAACACGTCAGCGCATGGCCGGTTACACCCCGTTGCGGCTGCGCGACGGGGTCGCCTCGAACGTCGCGGCAACAACACTGGTGGGAGCTGCTGCAGCCACTACAACATCGGTTCCTGCCGAGGCGGCAACCGCTGAGGCAGCTCCTGCGTCCGTGCACGCGCCGGCGACTGCATCCAGTGACTCGGAAAGTGCACCGGCGGCCGCGGTGACGGCAACTCCCGTGGCTAAGGCTCCGGCAATTCCCGCGAACAGGATGAAGGGCTACACACCATTACGTGCGCCCGATAGCGCAACTGAGTCTGCGGCTGCCGCTGCGGACCTTGCCACCGAAGAATCCTCCCGGACTCCGCAGGCCGCAGAATCGGTGTCCAAACCAGCAGCCGTTGCATCGACGGACACCGAACAGCCGGAGACCTCGCAAGAGGCCACGGCAGTGAAACCTGTTGCCGAACCGGTGGCAGAAGAAGCTCCTGCGCCCCAGATACCGGACAAGGCTGCGAACACCGCAGCACCAGTTACGCACTCCGAGTCCCCAGCTGCTGCCAAGCCGGCAACAGCGCCGGGGACCGGAGCAAAGCAGGAAGTTTCATCGATCAAGATGAAGCCTTGGGTTAAGCCTGCGGTGCTCATCTTCGGTGCGGTGCTGGCTGCACTGCTAGTGGTACTGGCGGCTCGTGGCCTGCGCCTGCTTGGTCCAGTTCAGGATTTCATCGGCACTTATGACGGTCACTCGACCTTGCCTGATTCTGCGCCCACCGGTATTCCCGGATGGCTCGGTTGGCAGCACTTCCTGAATATGTTCTTTATAGTGCTGATCATCCGCACAGGCTTGCAGGTGCGTCATGAAAAACGTCCGGCAGCCATGTGGACCCCGAAGCCCAACTCGTGGTTCTCTCCAAAGGGTAATAGTCCAAAGAAATACTCACTGAGCATCTGGACCCACCAGGTGTTGGATGTGTTGTGGGTAGCGAACGGCGTGATCTTCGTGATTCTATTGGCCGCCACCGGTCAGTGGATGCGTGTGGTCCCAACCAGTTGGGATATTTTCCCAAATATGCTTTCAGGTGCGTTGCAGTACGCTTCGCTCAATTGGCCTGTGGAGGACGGCTGGATCCACTACAACGCCTTGCAAATGGTCTCCTACTTCTTGGTGATCTACATTGCCGCACCGCTGGCAATCCTGACCGGCGTGCGCATGTCCAGCTGGTGGCCCACACAGCCGAAGGCACTGAATAAGTTCTACCCGGTTGAAGTGGCACGCAGGATTCACTTCCCGGTCATGCTCTTCTTTTCGGCGTTCATCGTGGTCCACGTGTTCCTGGTACTGACCACCGGTGCTTTGAAGAATCTGAATCACATGTACAGCTCGCGTGATGCGACCGATGCGTGGGGACTGGTGATCTTCTTAGTTTCCGTAGCGGTTATCGCCGCTGCGTGGATCTTCATGAAGCCAATGTTCTTGTTGCCGGTAGCCTCAGCGACGGGCAAGGTTTCCAAAAACTAAGTTCCACTACCCAGGGCGCCTGCCGGACTTTCTCTTGAAAGTCCGGCAGGCGCCTTCGGTTTTTCTGCTAGCTAGCCAAGTTCCGCTTCGAACAGCAAAAGCTTGGATGCCCCGTCATCCGCGCGTACTGAACGGATTTCCTCCGCTTCTGCGAGCCGTTCAAATCCGAGGCTTGCGTGCAGCGCTCTGGAGGCCTGATTCTGCTCGTTGGTGAAGTAGTACGCGTTCTTGGCGCGTTGGCCTATCCACCGAAGCCGTGCGGCCGTTAGCTGCGCCCCTATCCCCTGCCGCCGCCAGCTCGGATGCACAATAATGCCTCCAAGGTAGTGTCCTGCCGGCGCAATCCCGTCCGCCTGCGCATGCCAATGGGTTTTGGCTAAGCCAACAATCTGCGAATTGTGCACGGCCACCTGGACGGTCTTGGCTTCATTGGACGCTAATGATGCTGGTGCCCAGGGAAGCAGTCCGCCGGCCCGGCATAGTTCGGCAATCGGCTCAAAGTCGGCCTCTTCTGCCTGGCGTAGTTCAAACCGTCGCCGGTCATTGCTTGCGGCATTGATTCCACTCACCTCCAGACTTGCCTGTGACTCAAGGAAATTATTCGCTGCGCAGCGCCTTGATGACTTTTTCTACCCGGCGGGTCCGGGTATCTTCGCCGCGCGCGGCGATAATCGGATCCACGTGGCCGCGCTGCTTGCTGTAGGAGAGCCCGTTCCAGGCATCGGCGAGCTCGGGTTCAGCCGAGAGCAGCACGGCCAGCGGCTCGGGTACCTCAACGGTGCGTGGTTCTTCGTCAAGCTCCAACTGCACCGTAATCTCGTCTCCTGCACCTTTGCCCGTAGCTTCGCGGGTCTCTGAGTTGAAAGAGATCAGAAACTGCCCTGCCATGGAGGCAATGGTATTTCGGTAGGTATAGTCCCCATTGATCTGCACCGTCACCGGGACGCGTTTGCCGCGGCCAAATCCAAACACGATGTCGTCGGGCACAACGATTCCCACGTTGTTACCGCTAGCTGCTACGAGGGTCGTAGTGAATTCTGGCATGAGCTTTACCTTTGATCGGAGCCTACGGTGTGAGCCCACGCTATCCCAGGACCTGAGAGGTGACTAGTGGTAAACAACAAATTCAGCTTCGCTGTGAGTGTAATTCGCGTACCTGGTGAAACCAACAAACGCCCCGGGCAGCACGCACATTGTGCGCACCGCCCGAGGCGTTGGTGTTCAGAGACAACGTTCACAAGCCTTTAGGCTTCTTCGTCGCCTTCGTCCTTCTTGTATGGATCTGCGTCGCCGGCAAAGGACTTGCCTTCACGCAGCGAAGCGACCTCGGCGTCCTTTTCCCGGGCCACGGCCAGCAGTTCATCCAGCTGCGAAGCGTTCTCTGGAATCTCATCTGCCACGAAGGTCAGGGTGGGGGTCAACCGGATGGTCAGGTTACGTCCAAGTTCCTTGCGCAGTGCGCCGGTTCGCTTGGCCAGGATCTCGGCAATTTCTGCCTTGATCTCGCCCTCGCCGAACACCGTGTAGTACACGGTGGCGTGCTGCAGGTCGTTGGTGACGCGTGCGTCGGTCACGGTCACGTTGTCGATGCGCTCATCTTTGATGACGGTGCGCAGCGACTGGGCCATGAGGACCTGCACGCGCTTGGCCAGTCGGGCCGCGCGGGCTGAATCAGCCATGGTTCTCTCCTAATGAAAAATTGTGGTGAAGCTGAGCAACGTGGGCGCCAGCCGGTCAGCTGACCGGCTAGCGCCCACGTAATACTTAGTTAAGGATTAAGCTCGTGGCTTTTCGCGCATCTCGAAGGTTTCGATGATGTCGCCTTCCTTGACGTCGTTGAACGAGCCCAGGCCGATACCACATTCGAAGCCCTCGCGGACCTCGGTGACATCGTCCTTTTCGCGGCGCAGCGAATCGATATTCAGGTTGTCTCCTACGACCTTGCCATCGCGAACCAGGCGTGCCTTGGTGTTTCGCTTGATGGTGCCGGAGCGGATGATCGAACCTGCGATGTTGCCGAACTTCGAGGAGCGGAAGACCATGCGAATCTCGGCGCTGCCCAGGGCAACTTCCTCGTATTCTGGCTTCAGCATGCCGGTGAGGGCTGCCTCGATGTCGTCGATTGCGGAGTAGATGACCGAGTAGAAGCGCATGTCGACGCCTTCCTTGTCGGCCAGGTCTGCCACGCGCTCTGCCGGACGCACGTTGAAGCCAATGATGATGGCGTTATCAACGGTTGCCAGGTTGACGTCGTTCTGGGTGATCGCGCCGACGCCGCGGTGGATCACGCGCAGCTGCACGTCATCGCCCACGTCAATCTTCATCAACGAGTCTTCCAGTGCTTCAACAGCACCGGAGGCATCGCCCTTGAGGATCAGGTTCAGCGTATCGATCTTGCCGTCAGCCACAGCCTGGTCGAAGTCTTCCAGGGTGATGCGCTTGCGGCGCTTGGCCAGCATTGCGTTACGCTCAGCGGTCTCGCGCTTGTCAGCGATCTGGCGGGCGGTGCGCTCGTCATCGGTGATCAAGAAGCCGTCGCCGGCACGAGGCACCGAGGACATGCCCAAGACCTGGACCGGGCGCGAAGGCAAGGCCACGTCGAGGTTCTCGCCGTTTTCGTTGAACATTGCACGCACACGGCCGTGGGCGGTGCCCACCACCATGGTGTCGCCAACTGCCAAGGTACCGGACTGAACCAGCACGGTGACAACCGAACCGCGGCCCTTATCCAGGTTCGCTTCAATAGCCACACCGCGGGCTGACTTGTCAGGGTTTGCCTGCAGTTCGAGCACGTCAGAGGTCAACAGCACCGCGTCAAGCAGTTCGTTGATACCTTCACGCTGAAGCGCGGAGACGTGGATGAACATGGTGTCGCCACCGTATTCTTCGGGAACCAGACCGTATTCGGCGAGCTGGCCCTTGACCTTGTCAGGGTTTGCAGCTGGCTTATCGATCTTGTTGACCGCGACGATGATTGGCACGCCAGCGGACTGTGCGTGGTTCAGCGCCTCAACGGTCTGCGGCATGACACCGTCATCTGCTGCGACAACCAGTACGGCAACGTCGGTGACCTTGGCACCACGAGCACGCATGGCGGTGAACGCCTCGTGGCCCGGGGTATCAATGAAGGTCATCGCGCGCTCGCGGTCCTCGTGCTCGTGAACGATCTGGTATGCACCGATGTGCTGGGTGATACCACCATGCTCGCCCTCGATCACATTGGACTGGCGGATCGCGTCAAGCAGACGGGTCTTACCGTGGTCTACGTGACCCATGATGGTGATGACCGGAGCGCGCTCTTCGAGCTCGTCCTCGCCTTCAGCCTCAAGTTCGGCGTCAAGGTCAAGGCCGAAGCCTTCGAGCAGTTCCTTGTCTTCATCCTCTGGGGAGACCACTGCAACCTGGTAGCCCAGCTCTGCGCCGAGGACCTCAAAGGTTGCCTCGTCCAGTGACTGGGTGGCGGTAGCCATTTCACCAAGGTGGAACAGTACGGTGACAAGCGCTGCCGGGTTGGCACCAATCTTGTCTGCGAAGTCGGTGATCGATGCGCCACGGCGCATCCGGATCTCGGTTGCTCCGTTGCCGCGTGGAACGTTTACGCCGCCCAGCGACGGAGCACTCATCTGCTCCAATTCCTGGCGCTTAGCGCGCTTGGACTTGCGCTGCTTGCCGCGTCCTGCGCCGCCCTTACCGAAGGCACCGCCAACGCCGCCACGGCCGCGTGGTGCGCCCGGACGGAATCCGCCACCGGCACCTGGTGCGCCACCGGTACCGCCTGGACCGCCGCCGCCTGGGCGACCGCGTCCGCCGGCACCCGGACGGCCGCCGGCTGCTGGAGCCGGACGATCGGTACGGTTAGGCATCATGCGTGGGGTTGCGCCGCCTGCTGCGGCACCCGGACGTGGGCCACCTGCGCCAGCGCCTGCTGGACGAGGTGCTCCCGCGCCTGCTGGGCGTGGACCGCCCGCGCCGGCACCGGCTGGACGTTGTCCGCCGGCACCCTGTGGGCGTGGGCCGCGACCTGGTGCGCCACCATCACGTGGTGGACGTGGACCGCCGGCACCCTGACCGCCTGCGCCCTGTGGACGTGGGCCGCGACCTGGCGCGCCACCATCACGTGGTGGGCGTGGTCCGCCGGTTCCGCCTTCGCCGCGCATGCCCTGCTGAGCAGAGAATGGCGAGTTGCCCGGACGTGGACCGCCTGGACGTGGGCCACCGGCTCCGGCGCCCTGTGGGCGTGGTGCACGGTTGCCGCCTTCGCGGTTTCCACGGCGTTCGTCGCCGGCTGAGCGCATTCCCTGCTGTGAGGAGAATGGGCTGTTGCCCGGACGTGGGGTGCCTGCTGGCTTAGGTGCTGGCTTTGGACCGGGGCGTGGACCGCCTGGAGCCGGAGCCGAAGGAGCCTTCGCTGCAGGGGCTTCGGAGGCTGCTGCCTCTGGAGCCTTAGCGGCTGGGGTCGCTGGAGCGGCCGGAGCTGCTGGCGCAGCCGGAGCAACTGGTGCCTTGGCAGCAGGTGCCGCTGCAGCCTTCGGAGCTGGCTTCATACCTGGCTTTGGGCCACCGGTGCGTGGTGCTGGCGTTGCGCCTGCTGGCTTTGCAGCCGGTGCCGAACCTGGGAAGGCTTCGCGCAGTTTGCGCGCTACCGGAGGCTCGACCGTTGAGGATGCCGAGCGAACGAATTCGCCCATATCCTGTAATTTAGTCAATGCTTCTTTTGAAGTAATTCCGAGCTCTTTAGCGAGCTCGTGAACGCGGGGTTTAGCCACATCTCTCCTGTATCGATGTGATCGGCTAGAACCCCGGGTTCAATAAGACTTGGGTGTTCTGGCTGATCAACGTTGTAATTCGTGAAATTCTTCCGTCGCACGGTTAATCACGCAAAACTGATTGTTCATCGTTGTGCGCTCAACTTAGCGGACTCATCGGGTTGCCATCAGATTTCTGACCCGCTTTCATCATGATTGCCAGATAGCCGGCCTTTTGCCGACTGATCTTCGTATGCAGCGAACTGCTGTGCCACGCAGGAATCATTCACCGAGCTTCTAAAAGCTCGGGAAAACGCCTTGCGTCGCACAGCATGCTGCACACACTTTTCTGTTCCATGGGTCCAGGCTCCCCGCCCTGAGGCGGCGGCCGAAAGATCCAGTTGCACACCGCGTAGCGGCGCTTCCTGGTTTAATACCCAACGGAGTAGCTCATCTTGAGATGTGATGGTTCGACAGCCAATGCACGTACGTTGCTGATGCAGTTTCATGCGAGCGCCATCCTCACCTTCCACAACTTGTCAACGAGCCAACTACTAGTCTAGCGCGTTTGAGCCTCGGTGCGTGCGTGAGGTTCAGATCACAGGCACACCGAAGCTGAAAAACGTGCTAGGCAAATCTTTCTTCCAAGCAGCATTCTCTACCGCCCGGAAGAGCAGCTATCTACAGCTGTGGTTCCTTGCCACCGGAGACGGCAATGATGTCGATGCGCCAGCCGGTGAGCTTGGCGGCCAGACGCGCGTTCTGACCTTCCTTGCCGATGGCTAGAGACAACTGACTATCCGGAACCACAACACGGGCACGACGCTCATCTTCATCGAGGATCTCTACCGAGACGACCTTCGATGGCGACAGCGCAGCCGCGATGAATCGTGCTGGATCTTCGTTGTAGTCAACGATGTCGATCTTTTCGTCATTAAGTTCGTTCATCACCGAGCGCACGCGGGTACCCATTTCACCGATGCAAGCGCCCTTGGCGTTCACTCCGGCTTGAGTGGCGTGCACTGCGATCTTGGTGCGGTGTCCGGCTTCGCGAGCCAGCGCCTCGACAACAACGGTGCCGTCTGCGATTTCTGGAACTTCCATTTCGAAGAGCAGTCGAACCAGGTTTGGGTGCGAACGGGACAACGTGATTGCCGGACCCTTGGTACCGCGTTCGGCGGACACTACGTAGGAGCGCAGTCGCGCACCGTGGACGTAACGCTCGCCAGGAGCCTGTTCTACCGGTGGCAGCAGTGCTTCGACGTCACCGATTTTGACCTGCACCATATGTGAGGAATGGCCTTGCTGGATCACACCGGAAATCAGGGTGCCGACGCGGGAAGAGTACTCCCCGACAACTACTGCGTCTTCGGCTTCGCGCAGACGCTGCATGATGACCTGGCGTGCGGTGGAGGCTGCAATGCGGCCAAAACCGTGCGGGGTGTCGTCAAATTCGCCCAATAGCACGCCGGCGTTGTCGCGGTCCTCTACGAGGATCGCTACGTGTCCGGTGCTTGGCTCGATGTGAGCGCGAGCGCCCGGCATGGCGCCATCGGTCTTGTTGTAAGCCAGCAGCAGTGCCGACTCAATGGTAGGGATCAGCACATCCATAGGGATGTCGCGGTCTTTTTCCAGGATGCGCAGCGCATCGAGATCTATATCCACGCTTAGCCCTCCAAATCTTCGTTATTAATATTTTCAAACAGCGCGTCGTCGAAATTAATTTCCGGGTCTACGACTGCCTTGCGGATGTCAGACAGGGCAAAGGTCTTAGGATCATCAATCTTGACCTTCATACCCTTCTTAGCAGGCTCGTGGTGTACGGAAATCACGACTTCGGTGTCTGTTACCTCGGTCAGTCGGCCGCGCAGCTTGGTGCCATCGCTCAAGGTGAATTTCACCATCCGGTTCTTCGCACGAACCCAGTGGCGGTTCAGGCTCAGCGGACGGGAAAGACCTGGGGAGCTTACTTCGAGTTCATAAGGATCTGCGGACGCAAATTTGGCGTCCTTGTCCAGTGCATTTGAAATGGTGGTGGTAACTTCGCCCAGTTCGTCCAAGATCACCGATTCGGTGCCGTTGGCTTTGTCGACGAGGACCTGTACAAGAAGTTGCTTGCCCGAGGGGCGTACAGAGACTTCTTCCAGGACCAGCCCGTGGGATTCCACTTCCTTCTGAAGCACAGTCGTCAACCGTAGCGCTTCTTGTTCGGTATCGGCCGGCTTAGCGGTCATGGATATCCTCCCACATTATTCGATGTTGTTCTTTAAGGGTATATGCACCCGCGCAAGATGAGAACTGCTTAATGGCCTCAGGTGAAAGAACTCACGCCCAATTCGCACCTAACGCGAGTTTGAGCCGGGGTCTGCGCCGTGTTTCGTGGCATGATCGATACGCCATGACTGAGAATTCCACGCCGCCAGCAGCTAACCGCAGTACACGAGTCAAACGTGCTCCGGGGTGGATTGCGCCGATGATTGCCGCAGTGCTCTGTATCGGGCTCACCTGGGGCATAGGAATGAGCGTATTCCGCGGAAGTCTGGAAAATCGTGGCTTGCCCGAAGAGATCCGTGGCAGTTCCGCCGAACAACGGCAGTTATGGCAGTACGGCTCGACGCTGGCAGATCTCGGTGCGCAAGCTAAAGCTCTGGCCTCGGTGGCAGATGAAAAAACCACCCCGGCACTGAACGAGCTAAGTTCCACCCTGAGTCATGGCGCGCAGTTGACCGGAGAATTGAGGTTCGATGATCAACCCGAGGTTGAATTGGCTCAAGCTTTCACGCCGGCAGCGCTCGTGGAACTCACTGCGAAAGTCGCACAACTGAGTACCGAACTTCCAACTCTGCCAGCTGACCAAAGCCACTTGGGCGGAGCACTGACCGACTTGGCATACCAATCAAATCTTCAGGCGCGCAGCGCGCTGCTCACGGTGCAGTCGCAAAAGAAAGTTATTCAGCTTCCTACCCCGCTGATTGTCGGCGCCGGTGATACCGCAGGAGAGCCGGTTGGCTGTCTGACGGACCTGACCCTGTTACCCACCACTTCCGAAATCATTGATCCGGCGTTAACCGATGACGTGTTGGTGGCCCGGGCGTTAGACCGTGGTTATGCGTTGGACTACACCTTGCAATTACAGGCTGCCCGCGGCTCCACTGACCAAGCACCCAAAATCGAAGAACGCCGCGCAAAACTCAACGATGAAATTCGCTCCGTTCGTTCGGTCTTGCCCGATAACTGTGCAGATCTGCGACAACCGGCCTATGTCTTACCGCAAGATGGTCTCAAAGATCTCAGCTCGGTAACTACCGCCGCGGAAAAAGACTTTGCCACCCAGCTGGTGCTGGCCTCTGGTGCGTCCGCAGACCGCGCCCAGGACACCTTGGCGAAGACCGCCTGGCAGGTCCTGCTGGACCAGCGCAAACGCGGACTAAACCTGCAGCTGCTGGATCCGGTTAAGTAACTCGCAGCACCGACGGCGCTCGACGCAATGCAGTGAACTTACCTGCTCAGAATGATGTCCGCATCTGCTGCGCTATGACAAGATGCTGTTAACTGCATGAATATTTCAGGAGGGTCAGTGGCTATATTCCTCGGCGACGCTGACTGCTCTGCGCTGTGTTCGCGTTCACTGGCTGCCTTCACTGCACCCACAAGACCCTAGAAAGTCGTTGCCATGGTTGCTCCGCCGGGTTCAGGTCCCACCCAAAACTCCCCGGGATCTCCAATTCGCTTCAATGCCAGTCGTTCCATGCTTGATCGGGTGAAGGCCTTGAGCCGGACCGTCACGTGGCAGCGCTCAATCATTGCTCTTGCCGGTCTTTATCCTCGAAATGTACATCTGGTACGCGCGTAATCCTAGGGAATTTAGCGGTTCTGTTTCTGTGTGGATCATCGCAGGGGTTTCTTTCCTGGGATATTGCACACTGGTGTATTCACGCTCCTTTATACCTGCCTATCTGACGATGATGGCGTTGAGTACCGTTTGCCTATTCGTGCCCGGTGCCCCGACCATGATGGCCGGATTCCTGATAGCGCTCTTTTTTCTCGCTAGGCATCTCCCACCGCCGCGCGCCTATCTGGCTCTGCCAGCCGCGATTATCCCGATTCTCACTGCCTCGTTCGCCTCCACGAAGCTACAGCTATTGGGTAATCTCACCTCGGCGCTTCCCAGCTTCTTTGTGATGACCCTGTTGGTACTCTCAGTGTGGTTCTCCGCTGTGGCCTTGTCGCGTTATGAACACGCTTTGCGTACCGAACGTGCGTGGGCCACCCAGGTTCGCGAAGAAGCCACAATCATGGAGCGTCTGCGGATCAGCCGCGATCTGCACGACAGTGTGGCGCATTCGCTGACCGCCATCGTGTTGCAAACCGCGGGCTTGCGCACCGTGCAACGCACCAAGTCCCGGATGGTGGATTTGGACGCCGCGTTGGCGGACGTTCAAGAAACCGCAGAGCAAAGTATCCGGGAACTCCACCGTCTGCTGGGAATGCTGCGCAGCGAAGACGCTAAAGATCCTGGGTCGTTACCGCGCGAGCTAAGTGATATCGCAGAGCTCATCGACGCGGCTCGGGCTTCAGGCGTAGAGATTTCAAAGAAAGTTACAGGCATCGAGTGCCCCATTGATCCAAGTATTGGCCACGCAGGCTACCGGGTGGTGCAGGAAAGCCTGTCCAATGTCATGCGCCATGCGGGGCAAGGCGCCAAGGCAGCAGTTGAAATACACTGGGATCCGCTGTCATTAACAATTGTTGTCCGCTCAGTTTCTGGTGCGGTTAAAACTCCGGGCCTCTCCGGAGGATTCGGGCTCTTGGGATTGCGCGAACGCGTCACCATCAGTGGTGGCTCTTTAGTCGCTGAACCAACTAATGACGGTTTCTTGGTCAAGGCAGTCTTACCGGCCAAGAGTGATCAGGGNTCACGCGAGCAAGCCCCAATAGACGATGCTGGGNGAAAGGTAAGTCGACGAAGTGAATACCGAAAATTCCAGAATTCTTCCGGCNCATCTCAAGGCTAAAACGCGCGTGCTAATCGTGGACGATCAGCACATGGTCCGGGCTGGCATTTCCATGCTGCTTTCGGCAGAGCCTGACATTGAAGTTGTTGCTGAGGCTGGATCAGGTATCGAAGCGCTATCAATGGCTCGGGAATACGCCGTCGATGTGGTGCTCATGGATGTCCGCATGCCTGGCATTGACGGTGTCCAAACGACAAGAAAACTTGTTCAAGAAACACGTGAGTCCAGTGATCATCTGGTCCAGGTGCTGATCATGACGACCTTTGACGACGAAGAAATCGTAGCTCAAGCTTTGCAGGCCGGCGCCAGCGGCTATCTGCTCAAACATGCCTTGCCTACCGAAATTTCCGTCGCGATTCGGCGTGTGGCGGCCGGTGAAACGTGGTTGGATGCCACGGCCGCAACCCGACTCGTTAACCGGATTCGGACAAGCTCCACAGACCTTCCCGATGTCTCAACTTTATTGACCCGACGTGAACAGGAAGTTCTGCGGTTAGTGGCCGCCGGAATGTCTAACCACGAAATCCGAGATTTGCTGGTCCTGAGCGAGGCAACGGTAAAAACACATGTTGCCCGGATTCTTTTCAAAACTGGTTCACGGGATCGAGCGTCGGCGGTCGCGTTGGCTTATCGTTCGGGTTTCACCCTGCCAAATGACCCGGTTCCCAAACGAAGCTGAGTGTTCCCCGTGAAAGATACCGTGCTGGTATGACGCGGCTGACTCATAGTTTTGAGATTCTTAAGTGAACGTCAGATTGATCCGCTCAAAGTAGGGAATTCTCTGGCACAGCGGAAACTGTTGTTACCAACAAAAAACGTCCTAGAAGACGGTCAGCTTTCGCGGGCACCTGCAAATAGGGAGAAGGATTGGTTGTGGCAATACAACCGATTCGGCTCTTCAAGCCGCACCGGCCTATGGGGATGGGCCGGGGCTGGTTGATGTTGATTCTAGGTAAGGCAATATGGGGACATTGCCTCCAGAGATTGTCGGTTCGTTTTTGAGCGAACCGGCAGTTTTTGGTTAAACGAATGAACGGTTTTCGGCACTCCCGCAAAATTGCTTAGAGACATTTATGTCTTTATGGATTCCACGTCCCAGTTCCGCTAAATCCGGGCTGCGCACCAGAGTCGGATGAGTTGTAGCTCGACTAGGCGAATAACATGTCGGAACCGAGTTTAAGAATCAAGGCGCACACCACGATTACGAAAATGATCCGAATGAACTTGCTGCCCTTGGATATTGCCATGCGAGCGCCGAGGTAGCCACCGGCCATATTCATCACGCCCATAGCCAAGCCGAGCCCGAAGACAACGTGCCCAGCGGGGATGAATAAAACCAGCGCGCCAAAGTTGGTGGCAAGATTGACGATTTTTGCTTTGGCCGAAGACTGCAAGAAGTTGTAGCCGAGCACCGTGACCATGGCGATGATCAAGAATGATCCGGTGCCGGGACCAATCATGCCGTCATAACCACCAATAATCAGACCGATCAGAATTGCACGCAGGTAATGACCGCTACCTTGATACCGTAGTTTGCTTAGCTCTCCGGCAGCGGGTTTAAAGATTGTAAAGGCCAACACCGCGACGAGAGCAGCAATAATAATCGGCTGGATCCACTGTTCTGGAAGGACCGTCGCAATGGCCGCTCCCCCGAAGGCACCAAGCATCGCCATCAACGCCATGGGAATAGCGGTCTTTAGATCCGGACTAGTTCGCCGGTAATACGTAATGGCGCTGGTTGTTGTGCCAAAAATGGAGCCTAACTTATTTGTAGCTAAGGCCTGCACCGGACTCATTCCAGGAAAAAGCAGCAGCGCGGGCAACTGGATCAATCCCCCACCACCGACAACCGCATCAATCCAGCCCGCCGCGAATCCTGCTAGCAAAAGCAGGATCAGCGACGGCCAGCTGAATTCAAGACCGTCAAGTGAACAAAAAGGAAAGAATCTCCGGCACCGCGCTGCTACCTCTATTCATTTATTTCTGATGAAATGCACCGGTGTTACGCGGTCAATTCCTCCACGACATCGGTCACTGCCACGTCGCGGCGTTCGCCGGTCGCACGGTCCTTGACCTCAACAACTCCGTCGGCAAGTCCGCGGCCAACTACCACGATGGTTGGCACACCGATGAGCTCTGCATCGGAGAACTTCACGCCAGCGGAGACCTTCGGACGGTCATCAAAGATAACCTCCATGCCCTTGGCTTCGAATTCCTTGGCGAGATTGTCGGCTGCTGCCAAAAGCTCTTCGCCCTTGCCTGTCACCACAATGTGGATGTCCGCCGGAGCAACTTGCTTAGGCCAGGCCAGACCATTCTCATCATGATAAGCCTCGGCCAGCGCCGCCACCGCACGGGTGACACCGATTCCGTAGGAACCCATGGTGACTACGGAAAGCTTGCCGTTCTTGTCCAGAACCTTCAGGTCCAAGGACGCAGCGTACTTACGGCCGAGCTGGAAGATATGTCCCATTTCGATACCGCGCTCGGTGCGTAGCGGTCCCGAACCGTCCGGCGCTGGGTCGCCTTCGCGGACCTTGACTGACTCGATGGTGCCGTCAAATGAGAAATCACGTTCAGCCACAAGCCCGAAGACGTGCTTGCCCTTTTCATTGGCACCGGTAATCCAGCTGGTTCCGGAAACAATGCGTGGATCTACTAGGTAGATGATGCCACTGGATGCTTCGGTCCCGAGTACTTGCTGATCCAGTCCGTTGCCTGGGCCAATGTAACCTGCGATCAGTTCCGGGTGCTTTGCAAGGTCTTCGGCGTTAGCCGCTTCGACAGCTACTTCACCGTTGATTTCCAACGCAAGGCCGATGGTTGCTTCGGCACGCTTCAGGTCGACCTGACGGTCACCTGGGATACCGATAACAACCACGTGACGGTTGCCTTCTGGATCAATAACCGCAACAACGACGTTTTTCAGGGTGTCAGCTGCGGTCCATTGGCCTTCGGCGCGCGGGCGCAGCTGATTAGCCACCTCAACCAAGGTCTCGATGGTCGGGGTATCTGGGGTGTCCAGTACTTCGAAAGGCGCAGCGTCGCTGAAATCAATTGCGTCAGGGACCACTGTCGTCACTGCTTCGACGTTCGCGGCATAACCGCCTGGCGAACGCACAAAGGTATCTTCGCCTACCGCTGTTGGGTGCAAGAACTCTTCAGACTTAGACCCGCCCATGGCACCGGCCTGCGCGAACACAGGAACAACTTCAAGACCCAAACGTTCGAAGATTCGCACGTAGGCGCCTCGGTGCGCAACATAAGCTTCGTCCAGGCCCTCATCATCAATGTTGAAGGAGTAAGAATCCTTCATGATGAATTCGCGACCACGCAACAGACCCGCACGTGGACGGGCTTCATCTCGGTACTTGTTCTGAATCTGGTACAGGTACGCCGGAAGGTCCTTGTATGAGGAGTACAAGTCCTTGACCAATAAGGTGAACATTTCCTCATGGGTCGGTGCCAGTAGGTAATCGGCTCCCTTACGGTCCTTCAGACGGAACAGGCCTTCGCCATATTCAGTCCAGCGACCGGTCTGCTCATAAGGTTCACGCGGTAACAATGCCGGGAAGTGAACTTCTTGGGCGCCAATGGCATTCATTTCTTCACGAACAATGGCCTCTACCCGAGCAAGCACCTTCAAGCCCAGTGGCAGCCAGGTGTAAATGCCCGGTGCTGCGCGGCGAATGTACCCGGCACGAACTAGCAGCTTATGGCTGTCTACTTCTGCTTCAACGGGATCTTCGCGCAAGGTGCGCAGGAACAGGGTGGAAAGCTTCAAAACCACGCGGGGGCGTCCTTTTCCGTCCGTCGACTCCCGAGGCGTTTTCGGGTGCCGACCAGCTATGCAAAATCAAATGGGTTTCGGCCACAATCTCGACCATCTTCAATCCTACCGCTTCCCGCCACTTGCCAATAAATTCAAGGGATACGAGAGGTCGGGTTTCGCCGACAACGGCCTGCAAAAGACCTCGGCGGAGCCATTTTCTACATGCTATTAACCTCATTCTCTGGTTCCATCGTCTTGATCCTTGCTACTCGAACCCGTTTTAGCGTTTTTTCGGTCACTTTTGGTGTGACTCCGGAAGAAACTTCAATGCTCGGATGGCGAAATTCCCGGAGTCCTTAGGTGAGAGGAATTCAACAGCCTTAATTCTCTGGAAAACTACTTGCAGCTACTTTAAGTTGCCTAAGATCCCATTACCTTGAAAAGAGCTCACGCTCCGTCCAGCTAGCACCACTTTGACGACATATTGAATCGATTCTGAAAATAGTATTCAGACCACCCTATTTCAAATGAAATTCAGGAGAAAGACCCTCGGCACGAATTCAGCACATGCACAGCGGGCCCGGAGAAAGTACGTAGTTCGTACTTTCTCCGGGCCCGCCTGAACCTAGGTTCAATGGGAGTAGATCTCAGGATCGGTGATAGGTCTCGGCGAGCGCATAAACCGGGGTGGATATCCCCTCGTATCTAGCCTTGAGTTGCAGGCCCAAATATTTGGAGTAGTGCCGTGACTGATGCAGATTCCCACCGTGGAACCACAAGTTTTTAACCTTGGTGGGTTTCCACATATTGCGCAGTTCTCCCTGCCAAGGTCCGGGGTCTTTAGCAGTATCTGAGCCCAGGCCCCAGCATTTGCCGACTTCGTCAGCTACTTCTTGCGAGATCAGCCGTGCTGCCCAACCGTTCATCGAACCATAACCGGTGGCGTAAACAACAGCATCAGCTGGCAGTTCAGTTCCGTCGACCAGCACGACACTATTTTCCGTTAGATGGGACACTTCCCCTTTGGCCAGTGCAATAGAGCCGTCGGCAACCAGCTCGCTGGCACCGATATTGATGTAATAGCCAGAGCCACGACGTAAGTACTTCAAAAAGAGTCCCGAGTCGTCATCACCGAAGTCGAGGTCAAACCCTGCGTCTTCTAGGGATTGGTAGAAATCTGCGTCTTGCTCACGAATCTGGGCGAAGGCTGGCTTATGGAACTCGGGAAGAACCCTGTATGGGATTGAGGCAAAGATGAGGTCTGCTTGATTATGATCAATTCCCGCAGCTAAAGCTTCCTCAGAATATAGTGGACCGAGTACGTTGTTCATCAGCGACTCTGAACGCACAATGTGCGTGCTCGATCGTTGCACCATGGTGGGGTGCGCACCGTTTTGAACTAGATCTGCGCAGATGTCATGCGCGGAATTATTAGCACCAATCACCACGACGTTTTTACCTGCAAAACGTTCACCGCCGGAGTGTTGTGATGAATGGTTCTGCTCGCCTGTAAATTTCTCAGCTCCAGGATATTGCGGGACGTTAGGAATACCCGACATACCTGTCGCGATGACTAACTGAGTGGGGCGTAAGGTCAGGGGCACGCCATCACGTTCGACCTCTACAATCCACCCTTCTCCTTCTGGATCTTGCTTGGCGCTAGTTGCTTCGGTCAGTGACCAGTAATTCAGTTCCATGAGCTTTGTGTAGCTTTCCAGCCAGTCGCCCATTTTATCTTTGGGAGTGAATACTGGCCAGTGATCAGGGAACTGGATGTAAGGCATATGGTCGTACCAGACTGGATCATGCAGGGCCAGCGAATGGTACCGTGAGCGCCATTGGTCTCCTGGCCGAGCCAGCTTGTCGATAACCAGTGCTGGCACACCCATCCTTTTGAGCCGAGCGGCCAAACCAATACCACCTTGTCCACCACCGATGATAAGCGTGTAGGGCTGCTCGGTGATTCCCAGCGATTGCTGTTCGGCGAGACGGCGGTCCAACCAATTTTCTTTGCTCATGCTCGAACCGTGCTCTGCCCCCAGTTCACGGCGGGTACCGGCAGGTTCGGGATACTCACGCAGTGATTGCGCGGTGCTGAGCAAGGTCCAGCAGCGACCATCGCGTAAGCGAAGGAGACCAAGGCCTTCGAAGGTATCGTTGTGAAAGGTAAACCAGGCTTCAATAACCCCGTCAGCATGCGCAGCACTGGTGATCTCCAGATTTCGTGGCCAGGCACCGCGTTCGACACCGAGCAGCATCTTCGCAATGTCTTCCCGTCCTTCGCTGGTGTGCAGGTTCCAGGTCAACGAAGTGAGATCTCGCCAGTAGCATTCTTTACCAAACAGTTTCACGGCTTCTTGAACATCACCTGCGTCAAGTGCTCGCTGCAACTCTTGGCACCACTGTTGAGCTTGCATTAGCGGTTCGTTGTTCGCCATTCTCATCACTTCAATTCTTCGGGAGTCCGGGAAATGGTGCGGCAACATTGCCGCGCTGAAGTAAGACTATGAGCTGGGTCACAAAAAGAAAGTGTTGCAATAGGTTGCAACCAACAAAAATTAGACTCCCCGGATAACTGGAACTGCCAACCGGTAAGGTCTAGATGCGATCAATCCGGGCAGCTTTGCGCGCAACCGCGAAAGTTCCGCCCGTATCGTGACGCTAGCGGTGCCTGCCGGCCACAGTTCCTGCAAGGTCACAGAACTTACACCCGCTGGGCACGCGGCTAAAAGTTGCACAATTTGCCAATGCTTGGCGCTGAGCCCAATACGCGTTGATCCGCTGGTGCTATGCACAACGGCCTGGTGAATCAGCGAATCGTTGAGTTCCAAAGTGATCTCTTCTTGTGCGCGCTGCAACAGCCAACCGCCCAAGGTACGCTGCACGTCCACGGCGCCTACACCAGCAACCCATTGGCGCCCTTCCTCCATACCGACGGGGATCGAGATCCTTCCGTCTACGTCATAGCCCCGAGACGTGGCCACTGAGCCCTGAGTATCCACTAATAGGTATTCAGTTTCTGGCAGTGAAGTCGCTAATTCGAGACGTTGCATCCGTAACAGATGCTCGGTGCGTAGGACCGATTGTGCTTCACGCGCCACCGAAGAAACCAGTGCCAAGGAGTGTGGGTGTGCTGTCCGAAATGATCCGGCCAAGGTCACCGCACCTACAAGAGAAGAGTTTCCTGGATTAATCAGTGGCGCCGAGGTACATACCCAGGAATGTTGTTCTTCACGGGCATGCTCTGGTCCAAACGATCTGCACTCGGAGACCGCTCCGCCATGGCTGCCCCAATACCGTTGGTTCCCACATCGCTTTCACGCCACCTTGCTCCGGCGACAAATCCGATTCCGTCACTACGTCGGCGTACCATTGAGGGGCCAAGTACCCAGAGCACATAGCCTTGGCTGTCAGAAATCACGAGTTGATTGCCAGCCTGTGTAGCAAGCGGAAGGAGCCGATCTTTAAAAAGATCTACGAGCGAGCTCAATTCATCGTTTGCTTCCCTACGCGCTTGCAAGGCGACTGCCGCCAAAGGAACGATGTCGTTGACCTGCGCGCCAGCCCGTCCCCAGGAACGTGCGACTACCGGTCGAACTACTGAGGGAATCTGTGTTCCTTCTGCCCACCGCTGATGCAAGGCTTTGAGACCTCTCGCCTTGACCATAGGATCTTCACCGGCAGTTAGCGCTGCTTGATATGTCGCTTCGGGTTGGCGGCGGTTCACAGTCATTAATTGAGAATGCCATGCAACGCAGTGGATGAGAAGGATTTTCTCTAAATTACCTTCTGCTGCCCGCCTTTTGTGTGGCAATCGTTGCTTTCAGCTATCTGTTTAGCTCTCCGGAGACCAAAAATGCCGCTTGAGCCCTTCAACGGGCACAAACGGCATTCATGAGAATCTTTGTAGCTACTGAGTCTTATTCAGCTCGGCAACAGCGACGTTCAATTCTTTGGTTAGTTCATCTAGCTTGGTTTTCTCGTCGTCGACCTCGCCAGAGTAGGCAACAGAGACCATGTTCGGGCCAACGAAGCCCTGTAGCGTGAGGCTGCCCATGGGAACTTCCTTGCCATCCATGGAGATATTCGACTTGGTGGCGACAGTCAGGTCTGCATCCGAAGTAGCATCCAGAATTTCGGCTGAGGCGTTCAGCTTCATGCCCTGCATCTCCATGGAGAACTTATCGCACCCCTGAAGATCCTTGGTTTCCGCTGCTTTCTTGGCCGTCGCCAGCTTCGCGTCATCCTCGTAGGAAGCAACGCTGTAGCTGGTTGATTCGCCAGGCTTTTCGCCGGCAACGATGGCCGTGGCCATGTTAATGCCCGTGATGTCTAGAGAACTCTGCTGAACAACCAGATCGGCACATTCAGCTGGTTCGATCTTCATGCTCTCGACCAGTTTTTTGGCCTGGGGCAGAGATTCAGCGATAGCGGCACTATCGATGACCTGTGCGCCGGATTCATCAGCCACAAGTTTTTCGACAATCGTCTTGACTGCAGCCGCGTCCAAAGGTTCTGCTGCCACGGCTTCCTGGGTAGGCTGCGCATCCCCCGAGGCTGCAGGAGCATCAGTGCCCGCATCGGAACAACCAGTTAGAGCGAGCGCGCCGGCAAGTGGAAGTAACCACAATGAGCGTTTTTTCATGATTCAATCCTCACGTCGAGTAGCTGTCGGTTCCACTGTATTAGAATATTGGTTAGAAATAAAAGTCATTCGTGGGTTTATTGCACCAATTTGATTTCGTCAAACGCTTCACTTAGGCGGTCACGACAACTCTTCACGCAAACACACGATTGAAACTCCCTGAGAACCCCATAAGTACGCACCGGACAAGCAGAAGTGTCCCAAAGCAATTTCTCCATGCTCAAAGTGTCTAACGAGTTACCGGCCCAACTTCTCCATTTGGACATAACCTAGAAATAAAAGAGCATTCCGCATTTACTGCAGTGCTTTGATTTCCTCAAAAGCTTGATCCGCTAGCTGCATTGCGTCACCGGCTAGTAATGGCGCTTCTACAGTGCCGCTAGAAAAAGTCACCAGTACGAAGTTGTTTCCATCGAGGGCTTGAACCGCGACGGAATTCAAGTGCTGGTCTGCTCCGACTTTCATCTGCGTAGCCATGGTCAGCGACTGATTCGCCGTGGAATCAAGCTTCAGGATCTGCCTGTCCGCACTGACATCCTGCCCAGAAACACTCACGGTGATGGTTTCGCAGCCATCTATGTTTGGCAGCTTTAAGGCCTCGGAGATCTTTGTGCGCGTCGCATCATCGGTGATCGAGAAAATCTGGATTACTTTACCAGTAGCGTCACCTTGGACTGTGGCTGAAGCCGCTACAGTCCCTGTCAGGTCGGTGACGCTATATTTTTCCTGTTCGTCGGCACATTTCTCGGGTTTGATTCCACTGGCACCAGACATCTTCTTGGCCTGTTCCAACTGGGGTTTCATCACCTCGTTATCCAGGATCTGGGCTGAAGAGTCATCCCCCACCAGCTTAGTGACCACGTCTTTGACCTGATCTGCTGACAGCGTCTTACCTGACGTTGTCTCTTGTTGCTGCGATGACGGGGAGCTCGGTGCGGTGGATACTGTATCGTCACCGCCGCTTGAGGAACAACTGCTTAGGGCCAGCATCGCGGCCAGAGGAAGTATCCAAAGGGAACGTTTAGTCATGGGGCATCCTTAGAATGTGCCGCGGTCTATCGCCGGGCTGGAAGTAAAAGTTTTCATGAAGCCAACAAAAGGCTATTCGAGTTCGTCAAATAACGCGTCGATACGTTCTGCGCCATATTGAAGTTGTTCTTGAGTTTTTTGCGCCGAGGTTTCCTGCTGGAAACCAATCATGACGTTGCCACGAGCGGCACGGATTACCAGCTGCTGTTGCGTCGCCGATCCGTCACTGCTGGTAACCACATATGCGTCGTTTAGCTCGCCTTTGGTCTTCAAAGACTGTTTCGCCAAATGATAAGCACGAGTTTTTCCATCAATGGTCACCGAGTATCTAGCGCATTCACCACTAGCTTTCGCTTCGCTTTCCCACTGATTTTTTAATGCTTGGACATCCTGATAGACGGCGACCGTCAGATATCGGTCATCAAACTGTACCGCTGCCATTTTTGATTTTGCTAGCTGTTCGGTGACCGGGGCGGCAAAGGTGACGCCGCACTTACTCGGCGAAACGCTCAACCCCTCAATCCACGCTTGGGCTTCTGGGATGCTCTTTCGTAATTTCGCATCAGAAATGACCCTTGCCTTCGAATCATCTTTGACGAATTCTTTCAAATGACTTTCAAGTTGGTCTGCGTTGATTTGCAAAGCGGTGCCCGAAGTTTCTTCGCTCGGTTCAGCTGGTGTGCTGCATCCGCTAAGCAATAGACCGGCAAGACAAAGCCCCGAGGCAAAGTAGAGTTTGGTGCGTCTGGCAAGAGCCACAGATATTCCCGTCACGATAGTTACTGTCCTCGAGTCTAGAAGACAGGAGCCTGCTCATCGTGGATTGTGACCATAGAAGGTGGCAGAAGGCCGCCTTCAGGGGTTAGAAGAGGATGGTCGCAAAAGTTCCAACCTGCTCAAAACCAACTCGTTCGTAGGACCTGATTGCAGGTAGGTTGAAGTCGTTGACGTAGAGACTGACGGTTGGAGCAAATCGTAGGGCGTAAGCAACTGTGGCTGCCATATATCCAGTGGACAGGCCCTGACCGCGATGTCGGGGGCTGATCCACACTCCCTGGATCTGCACTGCAGCCGTGGTGACCGTACCCAGATCCGCTTTGAAGATGATCTCACCGTACTCATCGGTGTCGATAAGCGTATGGCCTTCGCGAATCAGTTGGCGTACCCGGCTGCGGTAGTACCCGCCGCCATTTTCCAGCGGAGAATATCCCAGCTCCTCTTCAAACATGGCAGCGCTGGCCGGTAAGACGAGGTCAAAGTCCTGCAAGGTAGCCACACGCAAGGAACGTATCGCCGCGGCTTCAGAGCGACGGCGGATACTCATCATTGGTTGATTTTCTCTTACGTCAAAAAAATCTTGCGGGCCGGTGGCAAGTACTTCACGCATAGCCAAGACGGTTTGAGCTGGCCCGAAGACCGAAGCGAAGCGTTGTCTGGTGTCTAACGCATATTGGGCGTAAGCACGAGCATGTTCATCAGTCATGGCTGTAGGCGCAATATTTGCACCCACCCAGCAGGCTGATTCCAACCCGTCCTCGCCGTTAATGCCCAGCAAGTGCGCGAACCCATCCGGGACGGCAGAACGGTGCAGGGCAAGCTGAGAACGGGTAAAGATATTAACGACTGGGTCTTGATCAAGCAATGCGAGTAGGGCCGCAGTGTCCCTGCGGCCCAAGACTCGGACTTCCCCTGGTGGGCTCTGTCTAGCTGACGGAGACCACGGGAGAACCCGAGGTAGGATTCTCGTCATTGTCCAGATCCATTTGTTCAGCTAAACGATTAGCTTCTTCAATGAGTGTCTCGACGATCTGGTCTTCAGGCACGGTCTTGATGACCTCTCCCTTGACGAAGATCTGTCCCTTACCGTTACCGGAGGCTACCCCAAGGTCAGCGTCACGGGCCTCACCTGGACCGTTGACAACACAACCCATCACGGCGACGCGTAGTGGAGCCTTCATGCCTTCCAGGCCAGCGGTGACCTTTTCAGCCAAGGTGTAAACATCTACCTGAGCACGACCACACGAAGGGCAAGAAACAATGTCGAGCTTACGCGGGCGCAAGTTCAACGATTCAAGAATTTGGTTGCCCACCTTGACCTCTTCGACAGGAGGGGCCGAGAGCGAGACACGAATGGTGTCACCAATGCCACGCGAGAGCAAGGAACCAAAAGCCACAGAGGACTTGATAGTTCCCTGGAAGGCAGGACCAGCTTCGGTCACGCCTAGGTGCAATGGCCAATCTCCAGATTCGGCCAAAAGCTCGTAGGCACGAACCATGATGACCGGGTCGCTGTGCTTGACCGAAATCTTAAAGTCGTGGAACCCGTGCTCTTCAAAGAGGGAAGCTTCCCAAATGGCTGATTCAACCAATGCTTCTGGGGTCGCCTTGCCATACTTTTTCAGAAGTTTCGGGTGCAGCGATCCACCGTTGACACCGATACGGATCGACGTACCGTGATCCTTCGCAGCAGCTGCGATTTCTTTGACTTGGTCATCAAACTTGCGAATGTTGCCTGGGTTTACACGAACAGCTCCGCAGCCGGCTTCGATCGCAGCAAAAACATACTTTGGCTGGAAGTGGATGTCAGCAATAACCGGGATCTGCGATTTCATCGCAATAATCGGCAACGCCTCGGCATCTTTATCGGTCGGGCATGCGACACGCACGATATCGCAACCGGCGGCCGTCACCTCGGCGATCTGCTGCAATGTTGCGTTGATGTCATAAGTCTTAGTGGTGGTCATCGTCTGTACGCTGATTGGCGAGTTCGAACCGATGCCCACACTGCCGACATTAAACTGACGAGTCTTACGACGTGGAGTAATTACCGGCGGTGGTGCCGCCGGCATGCCGAGTTTGACCGAAGTCAATGGATGCCTCCGAAGTGATTGTAGGTTTTTCTATACCAAGTATCGCACCGTCTGGCGTGCTAGTGGTAAGGATGCGAGAAAAGCCACGACGAAGCCGGGGCTTTTCTCGCAAATTCACGCATAAAAACTTAGTTAGCTTCGGCTACCGTGCGAATGTTTGCCAGAACTTCGGCAACCTGCCCAACAACCTCGGCGTCATCCTTGGGGTGAAGTTCAGCAAAACGAACAACTGAATTAGGGATGGAAAGCTTCACGTCTTCCAAAACGTTTGCTCCGGCGATGGTCAGTGCCTTGCGAGCCTCATCCTGAGCCCACACGCCACCGTACTGGCCAAAAGCGGTACCAATGACCGCAGATGGCTTGTCCTTCACAGCACCAGTACCGAAGGGACGCGACAGCCAGTCGATGGCGTTCTTGAGTACCGCTGGCATGGTGCCGTTGTATTCAGGGGAAATCAGCAAGAGCGCGTCAGCTTCACCGGCTGCATCGCGAAGCGCCTGAGCAGCTGCTGGCACAGATCCCTCAACATCGTGGTCTTCGTTGTAAAACGGCAGGCTGTCAAGGCCCGAGTAAACACTGACTTCAACGCCTTCTGGTGAGTTCAATGCGGTTGCTTCAGCAAGCTGCAGATTTGTCGAACCTGCACGAAGGGAACCGACCAGAGTAAGGACCTTAGTAGCCATATTGTGTTGCTCCTATTTAACGAATCGAAAAGTAAATAAAGCTGACGCTTCATCTACTCCAACGAGCACTTCCGCAATTCAATTCCGAAACCTTACGTGACATGAAGCACTGTGCCGACTAGACCAGTAACTGCATTTTTGCGAGGCGCGGCAACTTTTCCAAAGAAAAAACCCAACGTTGCAGAAGCAAACGTTGGGGTTTTCCACACGGGTGGGTTAGGAAGCGAACTCGGAAAGCAAACCAATAACCGGATTCCATTCGGTGATGGTGGTCTTAGCCAGGCCACCGACCTTGTTGAACGGATCAACGGCTAGTACTTCTTCCAGCGCAGCTTCGCTCGCAGCGGCAAATATCAGCAACGCACCGTCAAATACCGGGGTGGGACCAGAAGCCAACAGCCGAACGCTACCCTCGCCCAAGTACTCAGTGAGGAAAGCCCGGTGGGCCGGACGGTGCTCGTTGCGCAGTTCTGTAGAGTCCTGCGCATACTCGTATTCAACAGCAAAAACAGTCATGGCTACAGCCTATTTCCTTCAGGGCTAGAAGATGCTTATTGGTTTGAAAATGTCCGCGTATATTAAGAGACCGCCCATCAGCAACATCGCGGCAGCCACCACGTAGGTCAGTGGCAACAATTTAATGGTGTCTACCGGAGCCACATTTTTGCGGCCGAAGATGCGTGCCACGGTTCGCTTCACGCCCTCATATAAGGCACCAATCACGTGCCCACCATCTAGTGGTAACAGTGGAATCAGGTTAAACGCGAACAATGCGAGGTTTAATCCGCCCGCTAGGGAAAGCAACGAGGCAATCTTGTCGCCGATCGCGATTCCTTCGTGGGCATTGATTTCACCGGCGATACGGCCCACACCCACGATAGAAACTGGGCCGTTGGGGTCTCGTTCTTCCGTCCCGAAGGCAGCCTGCGCAACGTCAACCATGCGTTGCGGTAGGTGCAGAATAACGTTGCCAATCGTCAGCAGCTGGTTTCCCACCACGCTAGGAACTTCGGTGACTGGTTGAGCTATATTCTCAACCTGCGAGCTCATCCCCACGAAGCCTACCTGCGCAGTTTTCGTGTTGCCATTTTCATCAGTAACCGGGTAACCCTGGTCATCTAGCACCGGGCGGTCGGTCAAATGTGGCTTGAGCGTGGTCTGGTGTTCCACTCCTCCACGGGTATAAGTCAGGCTGATGCTCTGGCCAGGATGATCGCGAATCACACCAGTGAGCTCATACCATGCGTCGTGAGCCACGGCGGTCCCATTGACCGAAGTGATAGTGTCCCCCGGGAGTAAACCAGCGGCGTAGGCGGGAGCCTCAGTGTCACTAGCCGTGCATTCGGTTGCATCCGTATTTTCTGCGCTTGCAATGCACTGGTATACCTCGGAAACTGTGGTGGTTGTTGTAGGAACACCAAAACCGGTAATCACCACGCCAATGAGCAAAAATCCCAGCAAGAGGTTTACAAATGGGCCGCCAAGCATGATTATCACGCGCTTGTAAATGGGCAGCTGGTAGAACAGCCGCCCCTCGTCGCTGCTTTCAACATTTTCGTTGGCTTGTGAGCGGGCGTCGTCCACCATTTGGCCAAAAATCTTGTTAAAGAATCCTGGCTTCTTCTGCTTCCCTGCTTCAGCGACCGGGCGTGGCGGATACATACCCACCATAGAGATGTAGCCGCCTAGGGGCAGCGCTTTGAGCCCGTATTCGGTTTCTCCTCGCTTGAAAGAGAAGATCGTTTTGCCGAAGCCAATCATGTATTGCGGAACACGCAATCCAAATTTTTTGGCAGGAATCAGGTGGCCCACCTCATGCAAAGCAATAGACAAGGCAATGACAACGACCATGAAGAGCACGCCGCCAAGGAACATTAGTACGTTCATGCTTTTTCCTTCAGCATCGCGGTGGCGTGGGCACGCGCCCACTGATCTGTCTGGAGAACTACTTCAGCCGAAAGCTCCGCGTTCACCGGCGTATAAGCCTCAAGTACCCGGTCAATGGTTTCAACGATATCTGTGAAACGAATCCGGCCTTCATGGAAGGCTTCAACGGCGACCTCATTTGCCGCGTTGTACACAGCCATGTGGGTCCCGGAGGCGGCAGCTGCCTGTTTCGCCAACTTCACCGCGGTAAACACTGACTCATCCAATGGTTCAAAGGTCCAGGAGGAGGCGGTGGAAAAATCACAGGGTTCTGCGGCGCCAGCGACGCGGTGTGGCCAATTGATGCCCAGCGCAATTGCCAGACGCATATCCGGCGGCGACGCTTGAGCTATCACCGAACCGTCAATGAACTCAACCATTGAATGCACAATGGATTGGCGGTGAACTAGGGGTTCGATGCGTTCTAGTGGCACATCAAAGAGCAGGTGGGCTTCGATAACTTCCAATGCTTTGTTGACCATGGTCGCCGAATTCGTGGTCACCATGCGTCCCATATCCCACGTTGGGTGCGCCAATGCTTGTGCTGGACTCACCTCACGCAGTTGTTCATAGCTGCAACCGAAGAAGGGGCCACCTGACGCGGTGACAATCAATTTGGAAACTTCTTCCGGGGTCCCAGAACGCAGTGCCTGAGCCAGCGCGGAATGTTCGGAGTCGACCGGAGAAATCTGACCGGGGGCCGCGATCTGCTTGACGACTTGTCCACCGATAATCAGCGACTCTTTATTTGCCAGCGCCAGCAGGTGTCCGGCTTGAAGCGCCGCAATGGTTGGTTCCAACCCAATCGCTCCGGTAATACCGTTGAGAACTACGTCGGCTTCGTTGTATCCAGCTATCTGCGTCGCGGCATCGGCTCCACTGAGCAGCTGTGGAGCATAGCCGGTCACGCCCGCCGTTCGCGCGGCTGAAGAAATCGCGGTAGCCAATTCGTCAACATTCTCCACTGCGGCGCCAACCACCTCGGGGCGGAAGGTGACTGCTTGCTCGGCCAACAGCGCCAGGTTGTAACCGCCGCTAAGTGCTGCCACGCTAAATTGTTCCGGCGCATTCTGGATGACGTCTAGACCCTGAGTACCAATTGATCCGGTAGAACCGATCAGTGTGACACGGCGGGGACCATCCGCAGTTTTAAAAGAAGATTGGGTGCTCACCCAATCCATTATGGTCGTTTTAACTGTGAGGTCCCAAAGTGACAATCCAATGGAGCATCAATAAAAAGTTCGGACCGGTGAATAACCGCGGATAAGCGCTATTCACCGGTCCGAGTATTTAGATACTTTTACAGTCCGAGGCTGCGGGCAATCAGCATCAATTGCACTTGGGTAGTGCCTTCACCGATTTCTAGGATCTTCGAGTCCCGGTAGTGGCGTGCCACCAAAGAATCATTGATGAAACCGTATCCGCCAAAGATCTGAGTCGCATCACGTGCGTTGTCCATGGCAGCTTCGCTGGCCACGAGTTTTGCGTGAGCGGCTTCGATCTTGAAGTCCTTACCTGCAAGCATTTTCGCGGCGGCCGCATAGTAGGCCAGACGTGAAGTGTGTACCCGTGAAGCCATGCGGGCAATCATGAATGAAATCGCCTGGTTTTTACCAATGGCTGCACCGAAGCTTTGGCGGGTCTTCGCGTAGGTCACTGCCTCATCCAGGCAGCCCTGAGCAGCGCCGGTTGCCAGTGCTGCGATAGCAATGCGGCCCTCGTCTAGGATCTCCAGGAAGTAGGCGTAGCCACGTCCGCGCTCCCCCAGCAGATTTTCTTCGGGTACTCGGGCCCCGTTGAAGCTGAGCGGGTGAGTGTCGCTGGCGTGCCAACCGACCTTGTTATAGGCAGGTTCCGCGGTAAATCCTTCGGTCCCGGTTGGAACGATGATTGTGGAGATTTCTTTTTTGCCGGTGGATTCGTCAACCCCCGTCACCGCGCTAACCGTGACTAGAGAGGTAATATCTGTGCCGGAGTTCGTGATGAACTCCTTCGAACCGTCGATAACCCATTGGCCATCCTCAATTTTCGCCCTGGTCCGTGAGGCCGAAGCATCAGAGCCTGCCCCAGGCTCGGTCAGCCCGAAACCTGCGAGTTTTTTGCCAGCTGCTAGATCTGGTAGCCAAAGCTGTTTTTGTTCTTCGTTACCGAAGCGGTAGATCGGCATAGCGCCGAGGGACACACCTGCTTCCAACGTAATCGCTACTGATTGATCGACTCGGCCGAGTTCTTCTAGTGCCAGGGCTAAAGCGAAGTAGTCACCTCCAGATCCGCCATACTCTTCGGAGATTGGAAGACCAAATAGCCCCAATTCACCCATTTGTGCGACCACGTCATACGGGAAACTATGTTCCGCATCGTGCTTGGCGCTAACGGGAGCAACGACTTGCTGGGCAAATTCACGCACGACATCGACCAGGTCTTGGTACAGTTCGTCGAGTTCGAGATCAATCACGGGCACTCTCTTCTTTCGAGGTTGTCCTCACCGAGATGACCCTTGTGATGTCGTCTGCGATGACGGGTTATACGGAACGCGGACGCAATACCTTGGAAGCTGACTGTCCGGCGCGTATGGTTAATTCTTATTAACTGTGTTTTCTACCTACATTTTGACATTAGTGGCGTAGATCATAGTTGTCCAGTTGTGGGCGGGGTTCCTAAGGAGTAAATGCATTGAGTAGATATCAATCTCTCACTGAGCCAACAGATCGCGAGCGCGCCAAGGCAGAACGCCGTGACGCGCTGCTACGCGAAGCTACCCGGCTTTTTGCGTTGCACGGATACGCAGGAGTTTCCCTAGAAGATCTAGGCGCTGCCTGCGGCATTTCTGGCCCTGCGGTGTATCGGCATTTCGCAGGTAAGCAGGCTTTGCTCATTGCTTTGCTCGTGGACATGTCGAAAGATATCTACGCCGGTGGGCTGGAAGCTGCTGAAAACGGTGGGGATCCGCTTCAGGTCTTGTCACGTTTAGTAGATTTTCACACCGATTTTTCACTCTCCCGGCCCGATATCCTTCAGGTGCAGGACCGAGATTTGAAGTCATTACCAAAGTCGGAACTCGCTTTAGTCCGTAAACTTCAAAATAGTTATATCTCTTTATGGACCGAACAGCTGGCCAAAATGCACCCCACCGGCAATCCGCAATCGCACCGTTTCAGGGCTCATGCGGTGTTCGGGCTGTTGAACTCGACGGCGCACTCCGCACACTCACCACGTACCAAAAAATCAGGGTTAAAACCGTTACTGTCCAATATGGCACTCGCGGCACTAACATCCCCGGTAGTCTAGAACCTAAGTCCCACACATCTTTGGGCGCGTTCAATCGGGCGCGTACCACCTCACGAAAGAAAGGTCTTTATCGTGCAACTACGTGAAGTCCGCCCTTCCGACTTGGACGCCTTCTTTGCTCATCAGCAAGAGCCCGAGGCGAACCTCATGGCCGCATACCAGGCGCGTAATCCGTCAGACCGTGCGGTATTTGATCATCACTGGAGCTCCATCCTCAACGACGAATCGGTGCTGGTTCGCACCATCGAACACGAGGGCGATGTTGCCGGATCAATCTTGGTTTTTGATGGCGCGAAGCCAGAAATCAATTTCTGGACCTCCACCAAGTTCTGGGGGAAGGGAATCACCACCAGCGCGGTAGACGCCTTCCTGGCAGAATTCACCAAGCGTCCATTGACCGCTCACGTTGTTCAGGACAATCTTGGTTCACTGAAGGTCTTAGAGCGTCGCGGATTTAAGCAGGTTGGCACGGAGCAGATTTTCTCCAACGCACGCGCCGCAGTTGTCACCGAGATCGTCTTAGAACTCAACGACTAATTTTCGGAGCTTTCAAACTAACCGTGGTTCACTCAATGAAGAGTGAACCACGGCTAGTTTTTTAAGTTGCCTCCGGAAAAGTGCAGCCCATTCATCGCCCACAATTCTCAGGTGCTTGGTACAAGACGTTAACGGTCTGCACTTCGCATTGCTTCGAGCCGTTGGAGTTGCGTCCTGATCCCCTAAGACTCGAGAAGCAATACAATTCCCAGAATCCATGGTTCTAGTGTCGCGCAAGGGTAACGGGAACCCTCTGCGGGACCTTTTTTGGGGGATAGCGGCCATCAAACCAGTGGACTTCTGAATACGTTCTGAACTAGACTCGGAGCATGAGTACACTTGCACGATCCCGAACCGCATTCCGGTCTTCTGAATTGAGCCGTTCCTCAGCCGAGGTCTTCGCGGCAGCAGCAGATCATCCTGTTGAGGTAACTCGGCGCGATGGCGAATCCCTGGTACTCATGTCCGACAGCGCAGATCGAGCGCGCACCGCCCTCCTGGAGCTGGCAGCCCAATTAGTTGCAGTCTCAACGAACACCGACGGAACTCTCGTCACGCGCATGATTGCCCGGTTCCCTTGGATGCTGGCGCTGAGCGTGGCTGACCAGCAGACCTGCGCCAACGATATCTTGACTGCAGCTCGCGCGTCGTTTGCCACCAACCAGCCACACTTGGCCATTGCCGAACTTACCGCGTGGCGCGAAACAGCAACGGTAATGGCCGCCGGCCTCGGCCAGGAGCCAGTGGAATGGCTCGACGATTCTTTGGTCGTTGAGCGGCCCTAAGGGATGGCAAAGAACCTGAAGGTCGAGAGGCCAACAAAGAACTCCGAATATGAGATTCGCTTCGCTTCTACCCATGCGCAGCGCGGCTGGATGAATCTAAAGGCCACCATCAAGGGTCCCTTGACCGATGCCTGGGACTTCCTGACGAAGACGCCACTGGTTGTTACTCCGACTAACTACCACTTGCGTGGCGAGCGCGGCATCGTTACACGTAATGGCTCCACCCATGAACGATGGCAGCACAAGCCGACACTCAAAGGCCATGCACGCATCTGGTTCTACGTCGAAGGCCCGGTAATCTATCTGGAACAGGTCCACGCCAAGCATCCCAACAAGACCAAATAACGGCATGGGTAGAGGAAACCTCCGGCGTAAGTTCCAACTCTCAAACACCTCTCCATGACGCCGCATACCGGCTGAAGAAAGCGGTTCAACAGCTTTTCAGTGGAGAACCACCCCACGGCAGGAGAGTAACAAACCTAAGAAGCCCTATCGTTCCGAAAGCCGAACCCTCCACTGTGGCAATCCATTTCTAGAACACAGGTTCTTGAGTGACTATTTAGTACTGTAAATAGTTTAAGCATTCACCTAGGATTGAAACTCAGGAACCAGCGTGACCCAGAAAAACCAACGAAGGAAATTCCCCCGTGACTTCTCGAATCATCAAGACGTCTATATTCGCGGCACTCCTTCTATCTCTGAGTGCCTGCTCTGCCGAGGCCAGTAGCAATGGGCCGGAGCGCACCACAGTCGGTGTTATCGAGCTGGCGGTCACGCACGTTTGTGCCAGGGAATCAGATTCGAAATGTATTTCATTGGACGGTGAACAGCTTGTGCTGCCGTCCACTTTCGAACGGGCCGTCGTTGATGATGCTACTGTCGCTGCAGAACAGGGACCGAACACAGTCAACGTGATATTCAGCGATGCAGGGACGAAGATCTTCCGTGAAGTCACTGAGGAAGCTGCTAAAGCTGGAGAGTCTGCACGTCTGCTTATTAAGGTGGATGGCGAAATTGAGGCAGCTGTCGTAGTCATGGAGACGATCGAGGACGGCCATACGCTACTGGATTTCACGCCTAAGACTGCCCAGGAAGTCATCGAACTTATCGGCCGAAGCTGAGGGGCACCCCTGTTCCTAGGAACATCCGGGACTGCACCCCGTTTCCATTCCAAGTTTCGCTAGTTTCACAGTGCCCCAATGGGAACCCTATCCGGTCTCCATATTTGGTGTCATAGCCATCGCGTACCGGAGTACAGATCAACATTCTTCAACAGGGGCCTTAAACCGTACTGAAAATCTGCCGCAATGTAGCTTCAGGTTCCGGGTCAAAGATGAAAGCCGATACACCAGATGTCAGAACCATCATGACAACAATAAACACCACAAACACTACGCCAGCAATGAGCATGAGCTTCTGATTATCATTCATCAGCTCAGGGTATCGTTTGCGACACATGAGACCGAAATCGTTCAGCGTTCCCCGTCGATACCCACATAGGGAACCTCTGATGGGCAATATTCCGATCATTATGTTAGTTTTGCGCTACACTGCCGTCACGACTTAAATAGCAATCACGGATGCGCGCGGGCGCCTTGCGTCGATCATCGACACCGCGAGGGGCGAACGGGTGTACCTAACCCACAGGAAGCGTCCTGTCGCCGCGATCATCGACAACGACCAGCTGCACAGACTGTTTTGGCAGACGCCGACGAACTTGCGGACATCCGGGCAGCCGATGCGGCGTGGGAAGAAACAGAGCGCGGTGGTGAGACTCCCATTCCCTGGGAGGACGTGAAACGCGACCTCGGACTATCGTGACATACGCGGTTCAGGTCCTTCCCTTCGCAACCCGAGCAATCCGAAAGATTCCCCCAGAAGCACAACGCCGCGTGCAAGCGATGATCGAGCTTCTTAGCGAAAACGCTCGACCGCCATCGGCGAAGAAACTCACCGCGCGCCCGGAGTGGCGAGTACGCCGCGGCGGCTATCGAGTTCTTTATCGAATCGATGACGCAGTGCTGAGGGTCATCATCGTCGATGATGGTCCTCGCCGCGAAATCCATAGGTAACCTCGACGGCCTCGCTGTTCAAGGAAACGCTCTCGGTGTGCCACTACACGCACCCCAGCTACAGCCCGCAGACGTAACCTGCTGCAGGCTTATCGGTGAAGAAATCTATCTTGGTTCTTGACCGCACTTTGCCCAGCTGAGCAAGGCGGACACCAAAAACGATGGTTTTAATGGCGACCCAACCCAATTAGGCGTCTTGGCAGATCCAGTCTTCGGGAAGCACTCCCCCAGCCAACAGATGGGCGACCTGTTGTTGTTCCTGCACACTGAGTGCGGTGTCCATCTGCGGATAGATGATCGGTTCTTCTTTAGAATTATGGTTTTCCAACAAGGACAACAATTCTTGGCAGTCAGTCGCCAACTGTTCATCAGCGCTTCCGCTTTGCAATGATACTTCTAGGGCATCCATCCGACGCCACAGTTCACCGTGTTCCCGGTCCATCACCATCAACGGCATCATCAGGGTGGCCCGAGTTAGATGTGGGAATACGACCTCCTCTTCAAGAAAAATATGCCGCCGCAACGCGCTAACCGCTTCCAGCAGCATCTTGGCCCGCAGTTCTGGGTGCTCATCAGTCGAGGCCATGTATTTTTCAATCGCCGCGTCAATTTCATGATGTTCTTTAGCAAAGGCTTCCGCTAAAGACCCGTCGGGGACACTCGACATATTTACAGGCAAAACAACCTCGCTTCGGTATCTCGCTGGGGGCCAGCAGATTCTGATTCCACTCTAGGCAGGGATAGACAAATACGAAAGGGACTGGCCTGCCAAGTAATTTCTCGGCAAACCAGCCCCTTATCTATGCAGCGCTCTTTGGCTACTTGGTGCTGTTCAAAATTCTCCACGCATCACGACGTACGGCCTGCTCGATTGGGTCCGGCACCGGAGCGGCGGCCAACAAGCGACGAGTGTAATCGTGGGTAGGTGCGTGCAATACGGTATCAACACGCCCCTGTTCTACGGCCTTGCCATTTTGCATGACGACCACTGAATCGGCGAGCATATCCACCACGGCCAGGTCATGGCTGACGAAAAGGCACGCAAAATTGAAGTCGCGCTGCAAATCTTGGAGCATTTCCAGCACAACTGCCTGAACAGATACGTCCAACGCGCTGGTTGGCTCGTCAGCTATGAGCAATTCTGGATTCATAGTCAGCGCACGAGCGATGCAAATACGCTGGCGCTGACCCCCGGAAAGCTCATGCGGGTAACGGTTGATCACGTTGCGTGGCAGCTTGACCGCATCCAGCAGCTCCAAGGCGCGCTTCGTTCGAGAGGCCTTATTTCCGACCTTGTGCACCACCATTGGTTCGGTAATGCAGTCGCCAATAGGGAAACGCGGATTTAATGACGCGGCAGGATCCTGGAAGATCACACCGATGTCCTTGCGCACAGCGCGTGCCTGACGCGTCGAGAGCCTTAGGCAGGTTGTGTCCCTTGACCGCGAGTGTTCCCGAAGCGACCGGAAGCAGCCCGAGTACCGCCTTGGCAATGGTCGACTTACCAGAGCCGGATTCGCCCACGATGCCCAGCACCTCGCCTTTAGCGACGTCGAAGCTAACGTTCTCCACCGCACGGAAGATCTTGCCACGCATGTTGTATTCCAGCACTAGATCTTTGGCTTCCAGCACCAGCTCCCGTTCCACCGGGGTGGTCGGTTCACTGCGTGGGGCGTTCTCATCGATGATCACCGGGGAAAGCCGGGGTACCGAGGAAAGCAGACGCTGCGTGTATTCGTGTTGCGGGTGTAGCAACACTTGTTGAACGTCGCCGGTTTCCACCAAGTTTCCCTGGAACATCACCGCGACCTGGTCTGCCATATCTGCCACGACACCCATATTGTGGGTAATCAGCAGGATACCGGTGTTCAGCCGGTCTTTGAGCTCACGCAGCAGGTCAAGAATTTCTGCCTGCACGGTGACGTCCAACGCGGTGGTTGGCTCATCGGCGATAATGACCTTCGGATCGCAGGAGATCGCCATGGCGATCACGATGCGCTGACGCTGACCACCGGAAAACTGGTGTGGGTATTGCTTAATCCGCTTGGCTGGATCCGGGATGCCCACCAGGGTCAGCAGCTCGATTGCCCTGTCGGTAGCTTCCTTACCGTATGCCACGTCGTGCAGCTCTAGTGCTTCGGTGAGCTGGCGTTCAATGGTCAGTACCGGGTTCAATGCCGTCATGGGCTCTTGGAACACCATGGCGATGTCGGTAGCGCGCATCTTGCGCATCTTCCCTTGGTCCAAGCCCACCACGTTTACGTTGCCAACTCTGGCTTCGCCAGTGATGTACGCGTTCTCCGGAAGTAATCCCATGGCAGCGGTGGAGGTGACGGACTTACCCGAACCGGACTCGCCCACCAAGGCAACAACTTCGCCAGGGCGTACAGCCAGGGATAAACCCTTAACCGCATGCACGTCAGGTCCGGCGGTTTCAAAGGTGACCTTCAGGTCGGTGAAGCTCAGTGCATAATTTTCTGCTGCTTCGGTGCTCATGGCTTCTCCTTACGAGTTGGCAGGGCGAAGAGCCCGGCTCGGCGGCGCTTCTTGCCGGTGTGACGTGGGTCAAAAGCATCACGCAGGCCATCGCCGAGGAAGTTCACGCTCAGCGCGATGGCAACGATGATCATGCCTGGCCACCAGAAGAGCCACGGACGAGAGGTGAACGCATTCTGGTACTGGCTAATGAGCAGGCCCAGTGAGGATTCAGGTGGCTGGACGCCGAAGCCCAGGTAGGACAGCGAAGATTCCAGCAGGATCGCGCCAGCGATGGCGAAGGTCGCGTTGACCACAATCACGCCGATGGTGTTAGGCAGCAAGTGCTTAAAAATTACACGCGAGGTCTTGGAGCCCATGGCTTGAGCTGCCGCCACGTATTCGCGTTCACGCAGCGAGAGAATCTCGCCGCGAACCAGACGGGCCAAGCCCGTCCAGGTAACCAGACCCAAGACGAAGGCCAAGGTGATAATCGAGCCTGAGCTCGCACCGGCGATCTGGCCTAACACAGCGGCCAGCACCAACAGCGGGATGACGATGAACAGGTCGGTGATGCGCATCAGTACTTCATCAACCCAACCGCGGAAGTAACCGGCAACCGCGCCGATAATTGCTCCGAGGAATGTAGCCACGGTTCCGACTACCACGCCGATGATGATGGACTTCTGTGTTCCGGTCATCACCAGGGCAAAGTAATCTTTGCCGATGGAATCCTGGCCGAATGGATTTTCTCCCCAGCGGATTCCTTCCCCACCCAACCAGGTAGGTACCAGGCTCAGCGTTGGCTTGCCACCATTGATGACCGCGCCAGCGTCTAGATAGGACTTGTCCCACCATCCGGGGATTACTCCCCACCCTACGGAGCTGAAAGCAAAAATGGTGATAAAAACTAGGATCACGCTGGAGGTCATGGCTAGCTTGTGCTTGACGAACCGTCCGATAACGATGCGGCCTTGGCTTTTTGAATCTTCGGACTGGCGCGCCAGCTTCGCGTCCTCGACCTCGGCTATGGAGGTGAGGTTCTGCGGCAGATTGTCGTTGGTGTTACTCATCGTTTGTCCTTAATGTCCCAGACACGATTGCTGATGATTGTCATGGCCGCCTAGACGCGAATGCGTGGGTCGAGCATGGCGTAGACAATGTCTGCCAGCAGGTTGAAAATGATCGCTGCGGTACCGGTGACCAGGAAGAAGGCCATGACCGGGTTAGCGTCCACATGGTCCAGGCCGGTGGCGAACATTTCGCCCATGCCTTTCCAACCGAAGACGCGCTCGGTAATCACCGCACCACCGATGAGCCCCGCGAAGTCGAAGGCCGCGATAGTGGCGATGGGGATCATCGCGTTGCGGAATGCGTGACGGAAAATCACCGTACGTTCGCTTAGTCCCTTAGAGCGGGCGGTACGAATGTAATCCTGCTGCTGTACTTCCAGCATTGAGGAGCGGGTGTAGCGTGAGTAGCTTGCCAGCGAAATGATTGCCAGCAAAATGGTGGGCAGCAGCAACTGGGTGCCGTTATCCAAGAAGTGATCCCAATAACCGCCCTCAAAGTTAGCGGTAGAGGATCCAATGGTGGAAATTGGGCGGCCCTTGTTGTCCAGGAAGCCTGGCCAAGCACGGAATATATGGTCGATAACGGTGAGCGCCGCGCCGACAAAACCTGTCACCATGGCTACGCTGGCTGCGTTCTTACGCAGTCGTCCACCCATAAGGCGTCCAACCAGGGCCGGGATCGCTACGGCGAGGATCAGCCCGCCCAGAAGGATCCAGGTGTTCGGTTCGGACATCAGATAGAAGGTCGCGTAGTAGGCGGCAAGCACGAGTACCACGGTGATCAGTGCCGGATAAAGCACACGTTTTTCCTTCAGGCCAGCTGTCATCGCGGTGGCGGAGAGTGCCACCAGCAAGGTCAAGATGACCACGATTGCCGGGCCCATTTGCGGGAAACGGTAGAAGTTCAGCCAGAGCGAGTATTGCAAGACCAAGGGCACAAAGATCGCTACTGCGACGAAGGTCAGAGCACGGCGTTTGAGCGAGCCGCCTAAGAACATCTGCATAATCAGGCCCAGGACTATGCCGATGAGTATGGAGGTACCCAAGGATATGTCTGGCGAGGCTATCCAGTCGTTAAAACCAATGGCCAGGTATTCCTTCAGCAATACCGCTGCCCAGAAGACTGGAAGTGAGAAGAAGAGGAAGGTCAGGAAGGTGACGATGTAGTCAAGTCCGGAGTACTGACGCACCGCGGTGAGCACGCCGATGGCAATACCGAGGATTGCGGCGATCACCGTGGCGATGAGCACCAGGCGCAAGGTCGAGGCGGCAGCATTGGCAAGCAGGCCGGAGACTTCCACGCCGTTGATATTACGGCCTAAGTCGCACTGTCCAACGAAGCACTTGGAAACGCCGGTCAGCCAGTCCCAGTAGCGAAGGTACCAGGGCTGGTCTAGCTCCATGTAATCGATACGCTGTGCCATCAGGTATTCGCGGTTATCTGCGTTACTTTCACGCAGGTCCTTCAGCGGGTCACCCGAATTAATGACCAGGATGTACAGCAGCAACGAGGCTGCAAACAGCACACCGATGGCCGATCCAAGTCGTTTGGCGATGAATTTCAACACGGCGTTTTTGTCCTACTTTCGTTTCTCACCGGAGGATTCGTTCACCTGGGGTGGTGGTGTGATCGAATCATTGTGGGGTGTGGTGGACACACTGCGGGGCCCGACGGTTTATCGGGCCCCGCAGTCGTTCACTCACGGTGATTGAGCTCAGTGCCTAGCGGCAATTACTCTGCACGTACCCACTGTTCGGCGTTCCAGACGATTCCGTTCTGCGTCGCAGTGTGGCGGACATTCTGGATATCTGAACCCGAGGCACTCAGCCCTGGGTGGGCAAATACTGGGATGCCGTACAGGTCATCCCACAAGAGCTTCTCGATCTTCTTGATCTGCTCCTGGTGTACCGCTGGGTCCAGTGAACTTGCCAAGGTCTTCCACTCGGCGTCAACCTGCTTGTTGGAGTACTGGCCGTAGTTCTGTGGCTTACCGGTTGCGTAGATGTTCTGGCCCGAAGAGATCTGGCCCGAACCTGCCCAAGCAAACAGTGCTACGTCGTAGTCGCCGCGTTCCTGGGTTCCGCCTGGCGCGAAGAACTTCGGATCTCCAGCGTCTTCGACCTTGAAGCCGGCTTCATCACAGGAAGACTTGATGGCAGCAACTTCGTTGGTGCGACGCTCGTTTGGAGCGGAGTAACCAATGCGTACCTTGGTTCCCACTGCATCCTCGGCTTCGAGGATCTTCTTTGCGCCTTCGAGGTCAACCTGATCGTAGCGTCCGTCATAGGAAGCTGAGACAACATCTTCATAGTTGTCCTGGAATGGGAATACTTCGCGAGCATTCATGACCACTGCTTCTGGGTTCAGAGGCTTAACCAAGTTGTCGACGATGTTCTGACGTGGAACACACATGGCAAATGCCTTGCGCAGTTCCAAGTTCTTGAAAGCATTCTTTCCTCGGAAGTTGAAGTCCAAGTGCTCCCAGGTCAAGGTGTCACCCTGCTGGATGGCCACCTGATCGCCAAGTGCCTCAAGCTGAGCCAAGGTATCGACCGTTGGCTGTGGGCCAATGACATCGATATCCTTGTTCTGCAGTGCCTGGACCATGGCTGCGTCTTCAACAAAGCGGAAGTTCAGCTGCTTGGTAGCAGCTGGGGTACCGTAGTAGTTCTCATTTGCTACGATGGTCACCGATTCGCCGGCTTTCCATGAGCCGAGCTTATATGGCCCGGAGACTGGCATGATTTCTTCCTTTGGAAGAGTGCCCGGGTTAGTGTTCCAGCCTTCGTTCCAGAACTTGGCGGCCTTCTTGAGCTTGTCTGATTCACCGGCGAGGATGGCGTTAGCCAGTTCTTCGGTGCTCATGCCTGCTTCCTTAGCTACCACGTGTGCTGGCTGCAGTAGCCAGGACTGCAGGGCCCAGTCTGGATCCGGAGCCGAGAATTCAACGGTGAATTCCTTGCCAGCGATATCGCCCTGTGGGCCCTTTGGCACGGTGTCGCCTAGGTCAACGGAGACCGAGTTGAAAAGTGGCTTTTCCTTGGAACCCTCGTTGAGGTTCAAGTTCTGTACACCCCAGGCCAAGACCGAGTCGGCCACCGTGATAGGCGTACCATCTGACCACTTAGCGTTTTCGTTGATGGTGTACTTCACGGTCAGGGGATCGTCGCTAATTTTCTCGTAAGAACCGAGGTCTTCATTCGGATACAGGGCTCCATCGGTGCCGGTGTAGGTGAAGCCTGCGAACATGCGGTCCGTGATTGCGGAGTTATAGGTTGAGTAAGTGTTCGGGGTGAATCCGTTGTAGCTGATGAATTCTGGTGCGCCCACCGAGACTGCAATGGTGTCATCCTTGGTGGTGATGTCACCGAGGTCTGCGAGACCACTGTTGGTTACTTCAGCTGAACCGTTCCCGCTGGTGTTGCCCGACTCCGAAGCCTTCGGATCGGTGCCACTGCCGCCTGGTGCACATGCCGACAGGGCCAAAGCCATTGCAGCACCTACTACTACTGCCTTCGAAACACGTTGGAATCGCATTTCGCCTCCTTGAGAATATGAACGATACGAGTTCTGAACCATGCGGTCCACTGTGGAACACATCACATGATGGAACCATTGAGCAATAGACTAACCGGCTTTTGCCATCTTGGATATAGAAAGATGCGCTTCATATCTCTACGGAGCTCTTCCAAAACTTTCGAGTCACAATCCGCTTGTTACCGGTGAGTTTAGCGACCCGGCTCACATCCCCCGAGATTTCAAGGATTTCTTTCACATTGGGTTTTTTCAATCAGAAGCGGTGATTGGCCACTTCGTCTGCCAAACTCGTTTATAACGTTTTTGCAACATTTATTTCAGATCTGAAAAAACTGAAACATTTCTTGAATAAGTCTCTTTTTAACGAACTCAGGGCAGTGACTCTATGAAGAAATCACTGCCCTGAGCTGGCGGCAAAAAGCCGTGGAATATTTAAATTAAGCTGGCACCGGGGATGGCCGCCAGCAGGTTTCGGGTGTAATCGCTCTTCGCATTATCGAAAATCTCATCCACCGTCCCCTGCTCAACAAGCTGCCCATGCTCCATCACACAGACGTTGTCTGCGATCTGGCGCACCACAGCCAAGTCGTGGGTGATGAACAGGTAGGTTAGTCCCAGTTCACGCTGAAGTTCATCAAGCAGCTCCAGCACCTGAGCTTGAACCAACACGTCCAACGCCGAGACTGCCTCGTCGCAGACGATCATTTCAGGCTGCAGGGCCAACGCACGCGCGATGGCAATACGCTGCCGCTGACCGCCAGAGAGCTCGTTCGGGAATCGGTGCATAGTCGAGGCCGGCATGGACACCTGATCCAGCAGTTCCTTGACCTTCTTCTCCCGCGACGCCTGATTACCGATACCGTGGATGCGCAGTGGCTCCTCGATGGTGCGGTAAATCGAGTACATCGGATCCAAGGAACCATAAGGATCCTGGAAGATAGGTTGCACACGGCGACGGTACTTAAACAATTCGCGTTCGCTGAGCTTGCCGATAGCTTGCCCGTCGAAAACGATGTCTCCAGAAGTTGCATCCAGCAGGTTCAGCACCATCTGGGCAATAGTCGACTTGCCCGAACCGGACTCACCGACCACTGCGGTCGTCGTGCCCTTGGGAATCTCGAAGGATACCTTGTCCACAGCGGTGAACTTATCCTTGCGTCCGAAGCCCTTACGGATGTCGAAGACCTTCGTCAAATTTGAGACCTTCAACAGTGGTTCGGACTTTTCCGCCACTACTTCATCCACTGCCATCTCATGCTTATCACCACGCTGCGCGGCCAATGACGGCGCAGAGTTGATCAGTCGCTTAGTGTAGGGGTGCTGCGGATTGCGCAGCAGTTCCAACGCTGGACCAGATTCAACAACCTGTCCCTTGTACATCACAATGACCTTCTCAGCGCGTTCTGCTGCCAAGCCCAAATCGTGGGTGATCAGCAGGACAGCGGTACCCAGTTCGCTGGTCATGGTGTCCAAGTGATCCAGGATCTGTTGCTGCACCGTCACGTCCAACGCGCTGGTGGGCTCATCTGCGATCAACAGACGTGGACGACAGGCCAAACCGATAGCAATCAGCGCACGCTGCCGCATACCGCCAGAGAACTCGTGCGGGTACTGATTCATCCGAGTTTCCGGATCAGGCAGACCAGCATCCGCCAAGACCTGCGCAACGCGCTGCTTGGGATTGCTTCCAGCCAGTCCATTGGCTTTCAGAGTCTCTTTGACCTGGAAACCAATTTTCCACACCGGGTTCAAGTTGCTCATCGGGTCCTGCGGGACCATGCCGATGTGGTTACCGCGCAACTCAACAAACCGCTTTTCGCTGGCCTTGGAAATATCCTCGCCATCAAAAAGAATCTGCCCAGCTGAGACTTCGCCGTTGCTTGGAAGCAGGCCAATGGCCGCCAGTGCGGTGGTGGATTTGCCCGAGCCGGACTCCCCCACGATGGCCACGGTCTCGCCGGGCATCACCGTCAAGTTGGCGTTGCGCACGGCGTTGACAGGGCCATCGGGAGTGCTGAAGGTGATAGCCAAGTCTTTGATTTCTAGCAGGGGCTTGGGGTTTGAATTCTGCACCACAGTTAGTTCCCCTTTCGAGACTTAGGATCCAGTGCATCACGCACTGCATCGCCGAGCATGATGAAGCTCAAGACGGTGACGGACAAGAACAACGCAGGCCACATCAGCATCATCGGGTTATTACGTAGCTGCGATTGAGCCGACGAGATATCGTTACCCCAGCTCATCACCTCAAAGGGAAGACCAAGACCAAGGAATGACAGCGTCGCCTCGGCGACAATGTACACGCCAAGGTTTACGGTAGCTACCACAATCACCGGTGCCATAGCATTCGGGATCACGTGCTTGAGCAATGATTTGCCACGAGACAGTCCCAAAGCACGTGAGGCTTTAACGAAGTCCGCATCGCGCGCTTCGAGCACCGCACCACGGGTAATTCGAGCGACCTGCGGCCAGCCGAAAATGGAGAGCGTGATAATAACTGTCCATACGCTCTTATTGTCGCGGAAGGCGGGAAGCTGCATCACGATGATGGCTCCAAGCACCATGGGAAGTGCAAAGAAGATATCACCTAGACGCGCGAGGATAGTATCCAACCAGCCACCGTAGAATCCGGCGAGAGCGCCGATGGTGCCCCCGAGCAGAACCACAAAGAGTGTGGTGAAAATACCCACCATGAGAGAGGCGCGTGTTCCGTGGATGGCACGCGCGTAGACGTCGCAACCTTGGAAGTTATAACCCATCGGGTGGCCGGCGCTTGGTCCTTCATTAGAAAATTCCAAGTAGCAGGAGGTTGGATCAACCGATGAGAACAACCCTGGAATCGCCGCAATAGCGATCACCAGAATGATCAATAGCGCCGAGATGATGAAAAGCGGCCGTTTGCGAAGCGAACGCCAGGCTTCTGCCCACATGGATAGTGGCTTACCAGTTTCCTTGACCGCATCGACACCCTGTAACGGGGTCTCGTCTAGTGGCGCTACGAAGTGCGGGATGGGGTATTTAGAAACTTTTCCGGCACGGTTCTTGCTGATAGGCAATCCGGCCTCAGGATTTGGATTCTGGTTCTCAGGCATATCGGATCCTTGGGTCAAGCAGAGCGTAAAGCATGTCTACGATGAGGTTGGCGAGCACGAAAACGATCACGAGCACACCGACAACCGCGACAACCGTGGGGGTTTCACCCTTGAGGATTGCGCGGTACAGCAGGTTTCCGACTCCGGGAACGTTGAAGATACCCTCGGTCACGATCGCTCCACCCATGAGCGATCCCAAGTCGGCACCCAGGAAGGTCACCACTGGGATCAGCGAATTTCGCAGGATGTGTACGTTAATAACACGTCCGCGGCTGAGTCCCTTGGCTGTTGCGGTGCGTACATAGTCCGCCTGTTTGTTCTCGATAATCGAGGTACGGGTCAGACGCAGGACATAGGCGAAGGAGACCAGGCCAAGAACCACCGCGGGAAGAATGAGCTCGCTCCACGTTGCTCCGCCGGAGACCGTAGGTTTGGCCCATTCGAGCTTAACTCCGACGACAAACTGCAGCACAAAGCCCAGCACGAAGGTAGGAATTGCGATCACAATCAGCGAAAGGATCAGCACGGTGGAGTCAAAGGCCTTGCCTTTGCGCATGCCAGCGATGACACCGAAGAAAATGCCGAAGACCGCTTCGATGGCCAACGCCATCACTGCCAGCCGTGCGGTAACTGGGAATGCACGGGCCAAGAGGTCACGGACTTCCTGCCCCGAGAAGGACATACCCAAGTCCAGCGTAACTAAGTTCTTCAGGTACAACCCATATTGAACCCAGAATGGCTGGTCGAGATTGTACTGGGCACGTAGCGCGGATTCGACGGCCGGCGTCATTGGCTTACCGCCGGAAAGTGCGGAGATTGGGTCTCCGGGGGTCGCGAAGACCAAGAAGTATACGAGCAGCGTGGCACCGATAAACACCGGAATCAACTGCAAGAATCGCTTGAGCGTAAAAGCTAGCATGAGTGCGTCTCACCTCGAGACGTTGCAAGGCACGTGGCCATTTTTATTTCCTCTTTCCGTCGGCATAAACCAGACGTTCAGATAGAGAGGGAGGACTGACACGCCAAAGGGAGACCCTGATGTTGCTGGGTCTCCCTGAGACGATTTCAACTGAGTCGAACCTGACTAGGCGACTTAGCTAGTGAATCTATTTGCCGGTGATGGCGTTGTAGATCGGAACACCGTTCCAGCCGAACTCGACGTTTGAAACATTCTCGCTCCAACCGCCTTGGACTGCTTGGTACCACAGTGGGATAGCTGGCAGGTCCTTGAAGAGGATTTCCTGCGACTCGTTGAAGATCTTTGCGCCCTCGGTTGGATCGGTTGCGGCGAGACCTTCCTTGAGCTTGTCGTCGAATTCCTTGTTCGAGTAATCGCCATCGTTGGAACCCGCTCCGGTGCCGTAAAGAGCGCCGAGGAAGTTGTACATCGATGGGTAGTCTGCCTGCCAACCGGAGCGGTGTGCGCCGGTCATCTTCTTCTTGGTGACGTCATCGCGCAACGCCTTGAAGGAGGTGTAAGGCTTAGCTACAGCATTGATACCCAAGGTGTTCTTGACCTGGTTAGCTACGGCTTCAACGAATTCCTTGTTACCGGCGCCATCAACGTTGTAACCGATGGAGAACTCTTCCGAGTCACCCCACGCCTCGATGGCGTTGGCTTCGTCCCAGAGTTTCTTCGCCTCATCGGCGTCGAAGTCAAGAACTTCGCTGCCCGGGATATCGGCGTTGTAGCCCTCAAGCACAGGTGCAGTGAATTCTTCGGCCTTGACCTTGCCGCCGAAGTACACCTTGTCGATGATCTGCTGGCGGTCAATGGAGCGTGAGATCGCTGCACGGCGCAGGTTACCTTCTTCACCCTGCTTGAAGTGATCCAAGTAGCCGGAGATGGTGATGGTTGCGTTACCTGCATATGGAGCGTTGACCGAACGGTCACCCAGATCGGACTGGTAGTTGGCCAGTGCTGATGGTGGGATCTGGTCCAGTACGTCCAAGTTGCCAGCCATGACGTCCTGGTATGCGGACTCCGTTGACTGGTAAACCTTGAAGTCGATACCGCCATTGGCAGCCTTACGTGGTCCTTCGTAGGACTCGTTAACTTCAAGCTTCAGGTTGACGTCGTGGTTCCACTCGGTCAACTTGTATGGGCCATTGCTGACAGGTGCTTCGCCGTATGCCTTGGGATCCTTGAAGGCTGCTTCTGGAAGAGGCATGAAGGCGGTGTAACCAAGACGCAGCGGGAAGTCAGACTCCGGCTGGCTCAGTTCAACGGTGAAGGTATTGTCATCGACAATCTTCAACCCTTCCATCTCCTCGGTCTCCGCTTTCTCAGCGCTGACTTCTTTATATCCCTTGATGGATTCGAAGAAGTAGGAGTTCAGCTGTGCATTCTTAGCGGCTGCACCGAAGTTCCAGGCATCCACGAAGGAAGCAGCGGTGACTGGGGAACCGTCGGAGAAGGTGTGACCTGGAGCCAGCTTGATGGTGTAGTTCTGGGAATCGGTTGTTTCAATCGATTCCGCGATCTCATTAACAGGCTTGCCCTTGGCGTCATAGCTGACCAGCCCGGTGAAGATCAGGTCCATCACGCGGCCGCCACCAACCTCGTTGGTGTTTGCCGGCAGGAGGCCGTTCTGTGGTTCGGTGGTGTTTGCGGTGATGACCTTAGTGGCATCCCCCTCGGAACCGCCGTTGGCAGATTCCTCCGGAGTCCCTCCGCCACAGGCAGTTAGGGTCAATGCCAAGGCAGCTGACAAAACCAGCGCCTTCGATGCGTGCGAGTATCGCATCTTTCTTCTCCTCAAAAGTTCGTTGCTGCTTCTGCAATTCACAGATGCCGTGCGCCTCAAAGGTGAGCTATAGCACGTAGTGAACGAGATTACATCAAATATTGCGAAACAACCAATGAATAAATATGAAAGTAGTACTTGAGGTCGATCTGATCAACCAGATATTTTAATTTTCACGACATGAAGACCCCATGGAATCAAATAAAAATATTCATCATTCCAGGGTCCTCCAGCACTGCGCCGACACCAGCGAGGAACTCGCTAGCTTCCTTGCCATCGACAACCCGATGGTCAAAGGACAGCGCCAACGTCGAGGTGTGACGCAAGGCCACTTGATCCTCAAACTCCCACGGACGGCGCTTGACCTGTCCAAGGGCAAGAATTCCGGACTGCCCCGGAGGCAGAATTGGGGTACCGGCATCCACGCCGAATACTCCAACGTTCGTAATCGAGAACGTTCCACCGCTCAACTGAGCAGGCGTTAGCTTTCCAGCCCGGCCTAATTCAATGATCTGCGTTAGCTCTTCGGCTAGATCTCGCAGGGACTTTGATTGCGCATCCTTGACAACCGGAACTAACAAGCCACGATCGCTGGCCACAGCCATACCCAAGTGCACCGAGCCGAACTCGATAATCTCTGCGTTGGCTTCGTCCCACCGCGAGTTCAGCGCACGGTAGGTGCCCAGTAAGCGTGTCACGATCAATGAAGTCAAGGTCGTGATGTTGAGCTTCACATCTTTCATCAAGGGGTGCTTGCGCAACTTTTCGACAAGCTTCATTGACTCAGTCAGATCCACCGTGAGAAATTCGGTGGCGTGTGGAGCGGTGAACGCCGATTCCACCATGGCCTTCGCCGTGGCGCGACGTACCGCGCTGATTTTCACCCGGCGGTCCCCCGCCAGAACTGCGGTAGCTGCGACAGGCTGCTGCGCAGTCTGCTCCGGCTCTCCAATCAAGGCTTCGATATCGCTACGCAACACCGCTCCATCGGCACCAGTACCTGCGACAGATGAAATTTCGATGCCATGATCCCGGGCGAGCTTGCGCACCGGCGGGGTACTGCGCGTAACGGTCCGGCGAGCGCCTGTATCTGTTGGCTTCGCCTGTTGCGCTGTGCCCTGATTCGTGGTTGCCGGCGGTTCCTGTACGAGGGGTTCATTGCGAACCGGTCGCGATCGACGTGACGGGCGCTTTCCACTGGCTGCTGGTGCACCATAGCCGACGAGTGTCGGAGTCCGGCTGCCATCCTGATCTGCGTCTGGTGTAACGCTGTCCGCACCGGGAGCCTCATCTCCAAAGGTCACCAGTGGTCCACCCACGGGTACTACTTCACCGGCGGAAGCATGCAATTTCTGCACAATTCCAGCAAACGGTGATGGGAGTTCAACGACAGCCTTCGCCGTTTCGACTTCGGCGATGATCTGGTTCAGCGTGACATGCTCGCCAACCTGAATTTTCCAGTTCAAAACTTCGGACTCGGTTAGTCCCTCACCGAGGTCTGGCAACTTAAAAGTATTGGGAGCCATCACTTGGCACCTCCGGCGTGTGTCTCGTTGCGGCGCATGACCGTATCTACGGCATGCATCACTTTGTCCAGGTCTGGCAAATGATGGGATTCGAGTCGTGAAGGCGGATATGGAATATCAAATCCAGTCACACGCAATGGTGCATGCTCTAGGTAGTCAAAACAGGTCTCGGTGATTTGAGCGCAAATTTCCGCTCCAATTCCCGAAGTCCTGCTCGCTTCGTGGACCACTACAAGTTTTCCGGTGTGCTTGACTGATTCGGCTATGGTGTCCATATCCAATGGGTCCAGACAGCGCAGGTCAATAACTTCTAGGCTCACGCCTTCATCTTCGGCCGCCAGCACCGCATCATTGAGGGTATAAACGGTGGGGCCATATCCCACCACGGTGACGTCCTGTCCTTGATGAAGCACCTTTGCCTTAGGCGAACCGGTCTGCTCCGGGGTCTTGAGTTCAATTTCTGCTTTTTCGTGATAGCGACGTTTTGGTTCAAAGAAGATCACCGGATCATCGCAAGCAATCGCCTGACGCAACATCACGTAGGCATCTTCCACACTGGATGGCGCAAAAACCCGCAATCCTGCCGTGTGGGAGAAATAGGCTTCCGGTGATTCCGAGTGGTGCTCCGGTGAGCCGATTCCGCCACCATATGGAATACGCACGGTCACCGGCATTTTCACCCGGCCCCGAGAACGGAAGTGCATCTTTGCCAGCTGTGAAACCAGCTGATCAAAGGCCGGGTAAGTGAATCCATCGAATTGGATCTCCACCACCGGACGATAACCGCGGTAGGCCAAACCGATGGCGCTGCCGACGATCCCGGATTCGGCCAGTGGCGTGTCAACCACTCGATGTTCTCCAAATTCGGCTTTCAGCCCGTCGGTAATACGGAATACGCCGCCGAGGGTGCCAATGTCTTCCCCGAGCAGGATGACCTTTTCATCTTCGGTCAATGCATCACGCAAGGACTGGTTCAGCGCCTTCATCATTGAAACGCTCATAGTCCACCATCCTGGAAGTTTGTCAGGTACTGCAGGTAGGTGTCCCGCTCCCTGCGGCTTGGTTCATGCTCTTCGGCATATACATGATCAAAGAGTTCATGAGGTTCGGGATCTGGCATCGTGGTGATTGCCTCGCGGAGTTCGGCAGCCAGTTTGTCCGCAGCATTCTGGGCTCGCTGCTGGTAGGACTGCACATCTGCGCCGAGCACCGTCAGGTGGTTGACCAATCGATCAATAGGATCCTTGGCACGCCACTGTTCGACCTGCTCATCTTTTCGGTAACGAGCGGGATCATCGGCGGTGGTATGCGAACCCATCCGGTAGGTCACTGCCTCGATAAAGGTTGGACCCAGTCCATGTCGAGCATGCGCCAGTGCGGCTTTAGTGGCTGCATAAACCGCGAGTACGTCGTTGCCATCTACCCGCCAGGTTTTGACTCCGAATCCACTGGCACGGTCAGCGATCTGCGTGCGACTTTGCAAGCCAACCGGTTCGGAGATGGCCCACTGGTTGTTCTGGCAGAAGAACATTACCGGCGCCTGATAACTGGCGGCAAAGACCAGCGCTTCATTGACGTCACCTTGGCTGGTCGCCCCGTCGCCAAAGTAGGCCACAGCAACTTCTTTACCACCATCAAATTTGATGCCCATGCCATACCCGGCGGCGTGCAGCGCCTGGGATCCAATGACAATCTGCTGGCAAGCAATATTTACCTCATGCGGGTCCCAACCACTGGCGGTGGCACCGCGCCAAACGCTGAGCAGATCTTCGGCTTTAACGCCTCGGGCCCAGGCGACTCCGTGCTCACGGTAAGAAGGGAAAATGAAGTCGGTATCTTCGGTGGCGCGGATTGAACCAATTTGGGCAGCTTCTTGGCCAAGTAATGGCGCCCAGAGGCCCAACTGTCCTTGGCGTTGCAGCGCCGTGGCTTCATTATCTAAGCGACGCAGGACAACCATGTCCCGGAGGAAATCTGCCAGGTCTTGTTCGCTGAGCCCGGTCAGATGGTGGTCAAGTTCTTCGTCTGGAGTTCGTTCTCCAGAGACGTTGAGCAGCTGGTGCGTGGGTAGGCATCCGGCGGCTACGTCGATGTGCTGGGTGGACACGATCGGCATCCTTACTCTCGCGTAGTCAGTGGTGGACGGCTAATTCAGCGCGACCACTTACCTGTGATGCTACTCACATGGCGCAAGTTGCACAATGGCAAGAAAGGAAATAAAGCAAAACGCACTATCCTGACCTTTGACTGGGTGCTAATGTGCGCATTATGCAACCTTTAGACACCACAGATCGCCGAATTCTGCTCTCGCTGTCAAAGCTCACCCGCAGAACCGCTTCGTCGCTGGCAACAGCGCTTGGCTTGGGTAGAAATACTGTGCAGTCAAGGCTCAATCGCCTAGAGACCGATGTCCTGTCCCCCATAGATCGGCGAATCCCACCGACGGCTTTGGGCTTTGGCTTGTTGTCCTTTATTGAACTGCACGTAGATCAACGTCATTTGGAGGAGATTGCCAAGAAGTTGGAGCAGATCCCCGAAGTTTTAGAAGCCCATGGGCTAACCGGTTCGGCCGATATCTTAGTGCGCGCAGCCGCCGCAAATGCCGAGGAGCTTTTCCGCGTGCATGGATTGCTGCTGAACATCGAAGGAGTCAACCGTGCCGATTCGGCCCTATCAATGGCTGAACTAGTTCCTTATCGCACCACTAAACTCATTGAGCTTTCGCTAGCTCAAGATTTGGAGGGTAGGCGTAGCTAAATAGTTACTATTTACCTCAGCGCATCTATTCCTTCACAAGGATTCACCCCAGGTTGGTCCCGCGGAATACTTTTCGAAAGCGCCGAGATCAGATGCGCTAATTGCGCGGCCCGCTCTGCATTCAGACCATCCACCAGTTCTGCTTCCTTCTGACGTACTTTGCTTCCGAGTTCCTTCAACCGCTCTGTACAGTGTGGTGTTACTCGTAGACTCAAGAGCCTCAATCTAATGACCTCTTCGGCAAGTAATTAAGGACGACACACTTATGGAAATCGGCACTTACAGTTTCGGTGATACCCAACGAAACGCTGACGGATCATTAGGTTCAACAGCCCAGGCCATCACCAACCTTTTCGAAGCGATCAAGATGGCTGACCAAAGCGGACTGGATTACTTCGGCATTGGTGAGCACCACACCACGACAATGCCAGCCTCTTCTCCTGGAGCACTGATCAGCGCCGCGGCGGCGGCAACTAAGCAGATCATCTTGGGAAGTGCAGCCAGTATTATCAGTACCGATGACCCGGTGCGCGTATACCAACAGTTCGCCACGGCAGATATCATCTCCGGTGGCGGACGAGTGGAAATTACCGCCGGACGCGGTTCTTCGGTCGAGACCTTTCCGCTCTTTGGATATGACCTCCAAGAGTATGACGAGCTCTACGCGCAGAAGCTTGATCTGCTCATGAACATCAACAATTCACCGAATGAACATGTCACGTGGTCTGGCAGTAAACGCCCCGCGTTGACCGACCTCGCAGTGGTACCTCGCCCTGTCCAAGGGAAGCTACCCATTTGGCTAGCCACCGGTGGAAACGCGGCGTCTTCTGCTCGTGCCGGTCAATTAGCGCTCCCCATCTCCTACGGAATTATCGGTGGGGCTCCTCACCGGTTTGCACCGCTCGCTGAGCTCTACCGCAAGTCTGGTGCCGCGGCCGGACGCAATGCACAAGACCTGAAGATTTCCGTCGCTGCCCTGGGACTTGTCGCACCCACAAAACAAGAAGCTCTAGATCGTTTCTACCCGGGTTGGTACAACTTGAACGTGGAAATGGGCAGACTACGGGGCTGGCCAGCGCCGGATAAACGAGCCTATGATGCCCAGGCTGAATCCCCGGGGGCCTACTATGTCGGGTCCCCCGATGAGGTAGCCGAACGTATCGTGCATTTGCACAGCTACCTCGGACATATGCGCCACTTCTTGCAGACCGACATTGGTGGCTTACCGCAAGAACACCTCTTAGAATCCATCACCTTGCTGGCCACCGAGGTTAAACCACGGGTTCAATGGTTGTTGGCTCAAAAGTAATTTTTCTCCACAGCACAAAGCGGTGGCCGGGACCGGTCTTGACGACAGTCCCGGCCACCGCCGGTTGATTACTTGCAAATGAGATTCTTGATCGTCTAGTGATCAACCGCCTTCTCGGCACCCACACCGGTCAGCGAACGAACTTCCATTTCTGCCTGCTTGGTGATGTCTTCGGTACCTGGATCGGTAATCGAACCCAACCAGCCAAGGATGAAGGCCAATGGGATGGACACAATGCCGGGGTTAGCCAGCGGGAAGATCGAGATATCAATGCCTGGGACCATCGCGGTAGCCGATCCGGAGAATACCGGGGAGAAGATGATCAGCAAGATTGCCGAACCCAAACCGCCGTACATGGACCAGACTGCGCCGCGGGTCTTGAAGCCACTCCAGAACAGCGAGTACAGAATCGTTGGCAAGTTGGCAGATGCTGCGACAGCGAAGGCCAGCGCAACCAAGAAAGCAACGTTCTGTCCCTGAGCGCCGATACCACCGGCGATAGCGAAGATACCGATCACAATCACCGTGCGGCGGGCGACCTTCATTTCCTTTTCAGGGGTCGTCTTGTCCTTGGCGATTACCGAGGCGTAAACGTCATGGGCGAAGGATGCTGCCGCGGTAATCGTCAGGCCAGCGACCACCGCAAGGATGGTTGCGAATGCGACTGCCGAAATTAGACCCAGTAGCAGCGTGCCACCCAGTTCATAAGCCAGCAACGGTGCAGCTGAATTCACGCCGCCTGGAGCGGCCTTGATCTTGTCTGGGCCAATCAACGCACCGGCACCGAAACCAAGAACCAGGGTGAACAGGTAGAAGGCACCAATCAGCCAAATCGCCCAAACTACCGACTTTCGGGCTTCCTTCGCGGTGGGAACCGTGTAGAAGCGCATCAGTACGTGTGGCAGACCAGCGGTACCAAGGACCAGAGCCAGCGCCAGCGAGATGAAGTCAAGCTTGGACGTTTCGGACTTGCCGTATTGCATTCCTGGATTCAGAATTTCTGGATTACCAGCAACTTCGGCTGCCTTGCCCAGCAGAGCTGAGAAATTGAAGTCGAACATTGCCAAGGTCCAGATGGTCATAACCAAAGCACCTGCGATCAACAGGCAGGCCTTGATGATCTGTACCCAGGTAGTGCCCTTCATACCGCCAATCAATACATACATGATCATCAGTGCACCGACGATGACGATGACCAAGGACTGGCCAAGCTTCTCGTCGATACCCAGCAGCAGCGAGACCAGCGCACCGGCGCCGGCCATCTGTGCTAGCAGGTAGAACACACAAACTGCAAGAGTGGAGATTGCCGCTGCAATGCGTACCGGACGCTGCTTGAGGCGGAAGGAAAGCACATCGGCCATGGTGAACTTGCCGGTGTTGCGCAGTAGTTCAGCGACCAGCAGCAGTGCGACAAGCCAGGCGACGAGGAAGCCAATGGAGTAAAGGAATCCGTCGTAACCGTTGATCGCGATCGCGCCGACAATACCCAGGAAGGAAGCTGCCGAGAGGTAGTCACCGGCGATGGCGGTACCGTTTTGGGTCCCGGTGAAGGAACGGCCACCGGCATAATAATCCGCCGCGGTCTTGTTGTTCTTACTTGCCTTGAGCACGATCACCAGGGTGATGCCCACAAAGGCTGCGAAAATCGCAATGTTAACTATCGGGTTACCCACTTGGGTAGCCTCGGCCGCTTGGGCCAGGATCAGCGAAGAATTCATTAGTTCACGCCCTCTTTTTCAAGGCGCTTACGAATCTTCGTTGCCTTGGGATCAAGCTTTTTATTGGAGAACTGCACGTACAAAGCGGTAATGACGAAGGTCGAGACAAACTGCAACAGGCCAAGAAGGATACCTAAGTTGACGTTGCCGAAAACCTTGATGGACATGAAGTCATGGAAGTAGTCGGCTAGCAGGACATAGGCGAAGTACCAGACGAGAAAGAAGATTGCCATGGGGAAAACGAAGCTGCGGTGAGTCTTGCGCAGTTCCTGGAATTCTTCCGAATTCCTTTCCGCCACAAAATCAATGTCCTCTGAGACATCGGGTTGCGGTTCAGCACTCATTGGTGCCCTCCTTGAGCGAGTTGCAAAATTAGTGATGATGCACATGTGTGCGTTGTGACTAAGTTCACTATTGGCTATTTATGTTCAGCTCACTAGGGGTTGCGTAACGTACGTGGCCTAACGGGTAAATTCTTGCGCCCAACGGCAGGTTGCCTAACGACGAACGGTTAGCGGTATTGGGTGGCTTTAGGATGGGCATATGTCTTCCGCGCTGCAGATCACCCTCATCGTCACTATCGTGATTGTTGGCATCGCCATTGTTGGCTACCTGGGTTTTAAGATTTCCCGATCAACTAAGGATCTGGGCACCTACGCCGAAGAGGCTACTTTCCAGGCCCTGCACCATATGTCGGTAGCGGTGCCGCACCTAGGACGCGGTCTCACCGAAGAAGGATCCGCAAAAAGTGCCAAGGCGTTGCGAAAACTTCTGGGCTGCTCAGCATTTGTGATTAGTGATTCCCAGCAGATCCTCGCTACCGACTCGGCAATTGACTTTACGCCCGGGCTTGAAGAGCGCGCGCAGGCTATCGGCTTCTCCGCAATAACTAGTCAGAAAACGCAAGTTCACCGCACCCCCGGCTTTGATCTTGTGGCCGCGCCGATATTGGCCGGCGGACAAGCGGTAGGCACCGTCACTGCGTTGTCCGAACGCGCCGGAGCAAGCTTCGTGCGCGCCGTATCGGAGGTAGCCGTTTTTGTTTCTGCCCAGGTCACCACCGCAGAACTCGATGAGTCAAAAGCGAAGCTGCTCGAGGCACAGATGCGCGCCCTCCGTGCGCAGATCTCCCCCCACTTCATCTACAACTCGCTGAATGCAATCGCCTCATTTATCAACACCGATCCGGCCAGGGCACGCGAGCTAGTGATTGAATTTGCCGACTTCACCCGGTATTCGTTCCGCCGGCGTGGTGAATTCACTACGTTGGCCGAGGAGCTGGAGGCAATAGACCGGTATCTACTATTGGAAAAGGCACGTTTTGGGGACCGCATCAAGGTCTCCTTGCAAATCGCTCCCGAAGTACTTACCACCCAGATTCCTTTCCTCTGCCTCCAGCCATTAGTGGAAAATGCCGTCCACCACGGATTGGAGGCACGCCCCGATGGCGGGAGAATCTCGATTACCGCCACCGAGGACGGACTACACGCGGTGATCAGTGTGGAAGACGACGGGGCGGGCATGGATCCCGAGCAGCTAGCCTCTGTTTTGGCGGGAACTACCGTCAATATGCATGTGGGCCTGCGTAACGTGGATGTCAGGTTACGTCAGCTCTATGGCAACGCCAATGGTCTGATTATCGATACGGCGCCGGACGAGGGAACGCTGATCACCATGAGAATACCGAAGTTCCGTCCCCCGCAGACCTTAGAACCGGACGTAATGCCCTAAGCAACGGTAGAGTTTTAGGCATGATTAATGTGGTCGTTGCCGATGATGAACTTCCAGCGGTAGAAGAAATTTCTTTCCTGCTCGGACAAGACTCGCGAATCGGAAAAATCCACCGAGCAACTTCCGGCGCCGCGGCACTCAAAGCCTTAGAAGAAAACGATGTAGATGCCCTGTTCTTGGACATCCACATGCCAGCACTGTCCGGACTGGATATTGCCAGAGTTATCTCCCGATTCACTCATCCGCCATTGATCGTATTTGTCACCGCAGACGAAGACCAAGCCTTAGAGGCCTTCGAGCTGGCGGCTATCGACTACGTGCTGAAACCCATCCGTCCGCAGCGACTTGCCGAATCGGTCCGCCGCATCTGCGAATTGGTTGAGGACGAACCGGCAAAGCCGGAAATGATCACCGTTGATCAAGGTGGCATCACCAAGCTCATACCGCGTGACGAAATCGGTTTTGTTCAGGCTCAAGGTGATTACGCCCGGCTGCACACCCGCGAGTCCAGCTATCTGATTCGTGTACCGCTCAACGATCTGGAACAGCAGTGGGCAGAGTCAGGTTACGTGCGTATTCACCGCTCTTATTTGGTTTCCATGGACAAGATCGAGACGGTGCGGTTGCAAACCGGTAAGGCTGCGGTAGTGGTCAACGGCGTTGAACTGCCGATTTCGCGCCGTGCGTTGCCCTACCTTCGCGAACGCTTGGCTGCAAACCGGGTTCGCCCATTGTGAGCGAACCATTAGGTCGCTTTGCCCAGCAACGTCCGCAACGCGTGCGGGTACAGGCTCCGCAGGATGCAAGCCTAAACATCCCCGCTACGCGGCCTGAGCAGAGTGCCGAAAACTTTTATGTACGTCAGCTAATCCGTTCCCAGCTGCGGCTCGCGGTGGCCGTAGCTGCTGGGTTGCTGATCATGCTGGTGGGAATCTCCGCGATCTTGGCTTTTTGGCCGGTGGTCTCGCAGATCATGCTCTTTAATATTCCACTGCCTTGGTGGATTTTGGGTGTAGGTATTTACCCTTTGATCATCATTGCCGGCATGCTTTATAACCGGACAGCAGCACGTAACGAACGACGCTACCGGAGTATCTCTCGATGACTAACCTGTTTTCCGTGCTGGCTCTGGTTCTTGTCAGCTTGACCACCATGCTGATCGCCTTCTATGGGCTTCGGCTATCTCGCACCACCAGTGACTTTTATGTTGCATCGCGAACCGTGCGTCCTTGGTGGAATGCGTCTGCCATCGGTGGTGAGTACCTCTCGGCCGCCTCTTTTCTGGGCGTCGCCGGGCTCATTGTGCTCAGCGGGCAATCGGGGCTGTGGTTCCCGATTGGCTACACGGCCGGATATTTGATGCTCTTGTTATTTGTTGCGGCTCCGTTGCGCCGGTCGCAGGCTTATACGATTCCGGACTTCGCCCAGATCCGCTTCGAAGACTCGATCATGCTACGCAAAATCACCACCTACCTGGTGGTGATCATCTGTTGGTTATATATCGTCCCGCAAATGCATGGGGCGGCGTTGACTTTATCCATTGCCACCGGACTACCTGGCTGGATTGGACCTCTTATTGTCGCCGCGGTGGTGTGTCTGACGGTGGTATCCGGTGGCATGCGTTCGGTGACGTTCGTGCAGGCATTCCAATACTGGTTCAAACTTGCCGCCTTGGTGATCCCCACACTTTTTGTACTCTTCCAAGTCTTGCCCGAGTATTCGGTCCCTGAGCGAGCCGCGGCAGTTGCCGGGCAATTGGAATCGATCAGTTCAATGAGCCTGTATGAAACCATCTCGATCATTCTCGCTCTGCTCTTTGGCACACTAGGACTACCGCACGTTCTGGTGCGCTTTTACACGAACCCGACGGGACACGCCGCACGCACCACCACGGCGATTGTGCTCTGTCTGCTCTCGGTTTTTTACCTGTTGCCGACCACCTTGGGCGTGTTGGGAATTCTCTACACCAAAGATCTTTCGGCATCTAACGCGGATGCCACCATCTTGCTCTTACCGCAAAGTGTCTTTGACGGGATCCTTGCAGATCTGTTGACCGCGGTAGTAGTCGGCGGCGCGTTTGCCGCGTTCTTATCCACCACCTCCGGGTTGGCAGTCTCTTTGGCCGGAGCACTTTCACAGGAGTTCTTTAATGGCACCGTGCGCGGTTTTAGGATCTCCACGGTACTTGCCACCGCAATTCCGGTCGTCGTTGCCCTGCTAACCAGCTCGTTGGCACTAGCCGGTGCTATTGGCAATGTCTTCGCGTTTACGGCGTCAACGATCTGCCCTCTACTACTGCTGGGCATCTGGTGGCGTTCGCTTACTGCACGCGGTGCCATTGCCGGCATGCTGGCTGGAGCTGCGAGCTGCGGGCTCGCTCTGCTCGGTTCAAGCATGATGCCCAACAACGACTCGTTCTGGGTGTTGATGCTCCGCCAGCCGGCTGCGTGGAGCGTCCCGCTGGCCTTTGTAGTGATGATCTTGGTATCCAAAAGGTCCATACGCAAGATTCCCACGAACGTCGACCGCGTCATGGCCTTACTGCACGTGCCAGAACGCAGCTACAAGTAGGCATCGTTCCGCCCCTAGTGCTTAAGGACGATTTACTGATTTCACTGAGGCTGTTAGCCTCAAATGATCAGTTCATCTAATGAAAGTTTGCGTAATCCACATGCCGAAGTTGAGATGTAAGAATTTATTTTGAGCATTGCTCACGTCTCGGCTGACAGAGGGAGGATGAAGATGTACGTTTGTATCGGAATTTTTTTGATGATCACCGTTGCCTTTGCGAGCCCCTATATTTGGGACTCCACCGCTGATCCTTCGCTGTATATATCCATCACGAACTCAGTTGCTTCGGTACTGTTCGTTGGAACTGGGTGGCTCGTTGACCGGCGGATACAGCGGAGCAAGGCAAAACTCGAAGCGGACGAGATTTAGGGGCACACTACGACCCCGTTTTGAGGGCTATCTATCAGCACATCCAATTCATAGGGATCCTCAACTCAAGCCTGAAATTCTACCGACTCTTTGGGAGGAGCACTTATGCCCGCAGCCCATCCGGTCAATAACCCTTCATGGACTCCGCCCCAACTGATCCACACATTCAGCGGCCATTTGTTCACCGGAACACTGAAACTGCTGGTTGTTGCGCTGCTTTTGTGAGTATCCACCCTATTCAGTGACTACGTGACCGTCAGCTTGGGCGCAAGCATAGGTGTGCTCGTTGCGACTCTGCTCCTAGGAGAACTTCTCGCTGTCGGCATTGAACGACCCTTTGTGATTCGAGGAAGACTCAATGAACCTGGCGGCTGGGGTTATAGCGTAATGCCATTGATCGCCTATCTTCTGACCGGCACCGTATTTGCCTTCATCGCATGGGGCAATTCAGTCGCCGCAATGGTGTTTGGAATTATCCATGCGGCGGTGAACATGGGTTTATTCTTCTTGCTGAAGCCCTGGCAGGCAGGTGAAACTCAGCAAGAGACCGACGCGAAGTTTGCCGAGTTCAAAGCCATGACTAAGGAGCACTTCGCAGAGGACATCGTGGAAGTCAGAGCACGAGTTGGGGAACGAACTAAAAACTCCTACTTCGCTTCAGAAGATAAAAACGGAACCATAGAAAATCTGAAGACCAAGACTAAACGCTTAGACAACATCGCGACCGCTAGGGAAAATCTGTTCCCTAGCGGTCGCGACGGATTTAGTGCGTGAAAATTTAGTCTATTGAGGCCATCAGCTCGACCACACGGTCCAGGAAGGCATCCACCTGCGACTCCTCATAACCTTCTGTACCCACTGCAGAACGGAACTCCACACGGCGTACGGAGTCGACTGCCATAGGCACGTCACGCTCGAAGTAATCGATGAGCTGATCGCATAGGCGGTCAACGTCCTCGATGTTGTAGCTCGCTGCGTTAGTTCGGGACGGGCGGCGGAAACGCTCCCCCTTAGAACGGTGCAAACGTCCGCGTAGGATCGCTGCGAGGCGGCCCACTTGCTGCAGCCACACCTCTTCACCCTGATGGGCAATCAGGTCATCACGCTCGCGTTTAGCAAAGACGTCTTCGAGACGGTCCAATGCGCCATCAACTTCACGGGCCTGATAGCCACCCTTTTGCGGGGCAAAGGTAGTACGACGGATGAGGTGGCTAGTGACCACGGCATCATCGTTTCCGCCGCCGTTGAAGGTGGCACGCGCCCGGCTCAGAAACGCATCAACCTGCTTAACGTTGTAGCCGAAGTCCTTTTCCGGGACCCGGGAGAACGGAGCATCTTGTTGCTGCGACACGACTATTCCTTAGTTCTAGACGAAAAGTCATCAGGCGTACCGCGATAATGCGGCACCCTTCAATCTTATGTGTTGTGTAATATTTTGGTGCCATAGGCACACCGAATGGTGCAGATCCGTGTGCGGGTCCACACCACTCGGGTTTAGAAGACTGCGACGCTCCACTCCAAGAAGTGCGAGACAAGGTAGGCCAACGGTATAGCGAAGAGCAGCGAATCGAGTCGATCCATGATGCCACCGTGTCCCGGCAACAGGTTACTCATATCCTTGATCCCTAGCTCACGCTTAACCATTGACTCCGCGAAGTCGCCAGTTGTCGCTGCGATGGTGGTGAAACAGGCGAGAATGACACCAGACCACCAAGGCATGTCCAGCCAGTAGTTCGCGGCCAGCGCGCCTATGACCATGGAACCAACCATGGATCCGGCAAACCCCTCCCATGACTTCTTGGGAGAAATCTTTGGAGCCATGGGGTGTTTACCGAAGAGCACACCTACCGCGTAGCCAAAGGTGTCGTTGCTGACCACAAGCAACAAAATCGTGGTGATCAGAAGGTTTCCGTTATCCCCGCGCATCACCAGCAAGGCGAAACTGAGTAGTAATGGCACCCAACTGATAATGAAGACACTGCTCATCACCGAGGCCACAGCGCCCTTGAGCCCATCCAAAATTCGGAAGACCAACGCAAGAACCAAGCTGCCTAAGTAGGCAAAGCTCAAGGCATCTAGTCCCCCGAGGATCGCGCTTACTGGAAGGAGCACCGACGCCAGATATAGCGGGAACTGCTGCACCTCGGTTTTCGCGTAAGTTGTCGCACGAGCGACTTCCCACGAACCGATGCCTGCCAAAACCACGATGAGTGCGACCAGCAGCGCAGGCACCCAAAAGAGTCCCACCATGGCCAGGCCGAGCATGCCTAAGCCTACGCCGATGGCAGCTGGCAGGTTACGTCCAGCCCGCGATTTCTTCGGCGGTCCGCCGATGAGCAATTCGGCTGGAATCTCGGCTTCTTCTGGTTCTGCCTGACCAGTTTCGGCTAAGTCTTTGCTCTCCGAGTGTGGCGGCTCCGGTATAGCTTCTGCCGGAGAGTTTGAAGTCTGAGTTTTTTCAACGGACCGTTCGGTGTCCGGTACCGGGACAAGTAGCTGTGCTTTCGCCTCGGCCTTTCCCTTTGCCTTTGATTTGGCCGCATCGCTTGCCGGCTTTGGAGCCTGAACCGGCTGCGGCTTTGCTACCGGCGTTACTGGCTGCTGCGTCTTTTGTTCCGGCTTGGATGTACCTGGCGTATCAACCGGTGCCTTCACGTTATCCGGACGGATCACCGGGACCGGCTTTGGTTCGGCGTGATCTTTCGGCTTAGGCTTTTCCGCTACCGGGATCTTCACCTTGGCTTCTGCCTGAGGTTCGATACTTTTTGGGGTCGCCTCAGGAGTTTGAGGCGGCACAGTCTCGGAGGTGCTCGGCGATGAAGCCTGCGGCTTCACGCTCTCGGCCTTATCCCCCGACAATGCACGCTTAAGTTTCGAGGTGCGGGAATTTCCGCGTTCGGCGGCTTCGCGCTGTGCGCGGGCTTCGCGCCGAGTCATGGGCTGGTTTTCGCCGGATGCCACTGAGGGCACCGCCGAAGCGTTGCCCTCAGTGTTGTCTGTCGAGCCTGGCATTAGACTTCCAGCAGCTCTGCTTCTTTTTTCTTCAGAATCTCATCGACCGAATCAACGTGTGACTTGGTCAGTGCGTCGAGTTCCTTTTCAGCGCGGCTACCGTCATCTTCGCCAATTTCGCCATCCTTGACGAACTTGTCGATGCTGTCCTTGGCCTTGCGACGGTGGCTGCGCACCGCAACCTTGGCGTCCTCACCCTTGGAGCGAGCCAGCTTGACGTATTCTTTACGGCGTTCCTCGGTCAGTACCGGAAGCGTCACGCGAATCATCTTGCCATCGCTCGATGGGTTAGCACCGACCTCTGGGTCACCCAAGGCCTTTTCGATAGCTCGCATTGCGGAGATATCAAATGGGCTGATGGTGATGGTGCGTGCTTCAGGCACAGCGAAGGATGCCAACTGCATGAGTGGGGTTGGGGAACCGTAGTAGTCCACCATGACCTTGGAATACATGCCTGGGTGGGCGCGACCGGTACGGATCGTCGCGAAGTCCTCCTTGGCGGCTTCAATGGTGCGGTCCATCTTTTCGGCGGCTTCCGCCAACGTTTCGTCAATCACCGGTACTCCTCAGTACTTTTACCTTGTGTTCTACGTTCCCAGACCTCCGCAGTACGGGCGATCTTAGTAGCGCAGAACAACTACATCTAATTCAATCCTATGTCACGAACACCCTTATGGGGTGACGGTGGTGCCAATACGCTCGCCGCGAATGGCACTGGCCACATTTCCTTCGCCTTCCATGCCGAAGACCAGCATGTTCAAGGCATTGTCCTGGCACATGGTCATGGCGGTCTGGTCCATCACGCGGATGTCGCGCTGCAGCGCCTCGGAGTAGGTCAGTGTGTCCAGCTTCTTGGCGCTTGGATCCTTCTTCGGGTCCGCGGTGTAGACACCATCTACGCCGCTCTTGGCCATCAGCACCTCGTCAGCGTCAACTTCGAGGGCACGCTGAGCGGCCACGGTATCGGTGGAGAAATATGGCAGGCCGGCGCCGGCGCCGAAGATAACCACGCGGTCTTTTTCCATGTGGCGGATGGCACGACGTGGAATGTAGTTCTCCGCTACCTGAGCCATGGCAATGGCGGACTGGACACGGGTTTCGACTCCGCACTGTTCCAAGAAGTCCTGCAGCGCCAGGCAGTTCATGACGGTGCCAAGCATGCCCATGTAGTCCGCGCGGGAGCGATCCATACCAGCGGCTGACAGCTCGGCGCCACGGAAGAAGTTTCCGCCGCCTACTACGATGGCTACTTCTACTTCGCCAACGGTCGCTGCAATCTGTTCTGCAATGCCGCGCACAGTGGTCGGGTCAACACCGACGTTACCTCCGCCGAAGACCTCTCCGGAAAGCTTTAGCAGGACGCGGCGTCGTTTAGTCTCTGGACTGGTTGGCATGGAATCTATCTCCTGGGGGTTGAGAATTCTATTTCCGGATCTCAAAACTATCTTGCCATCCGGGCTCAAGAAAAGGGAGGGAGTCACCGAGTATGCTCGGTGGCTCACCTCCCTTGACTTGGTTAGCCGCCGGTCAACGGCGGCTGTCGCTTACTGTGTGGCTGAACCCTTAGGCACCAACACGGAAACGTGCGAAGGCAACTGGCTTGGTGCCAGCTTCTTCGAAGACCTTGGCTACGGACTTCTTTGCGTCCTTAGCGAATGCCTGGTCAACCAATACGATTTCCTTGAAGAAGCCGGTCAAACGGCCTTCAACGATCTTGGTCAGGGCAGCTTCTGGCTTGCCCTCTGCGCGTGCGGTCTCATCAGCGATGCGACGCTCGTCTGCAACCTTGTCCGCAGGAACTTCTTCACGGGACAGGTAGATTGGCGACATTGCTGCGGTGTGTACTGCAACGTCGTGTGCAACGGTTGCTGCAGCTTCGCTGTCAGCGTCAACAGCCATCAGAACGCCAACCTGTGCTGGCAGGTCCTTGCTGGTCTTGTGCAGGTAAGCTGCAACCTTTGCACCCTCAATGCGGGCGACACGGCGAACAACGATCTTCTCGCCGAGGATTGCGCCCTCTTCGATAACGATCTCAGAAACAGGCTTGCCGTCAAGCTCGTGGGCCAGCAGTGCTTCGGCATCTGCCGCACCGGAAGCCACAGCGGCATCCAGAACCTTATTTGCCAGCTCGATGAACTTCTCGTTCTTGGCGACGAAGTCGGTCTCGCAGTTGATCTCGACCATGACACCAACGGTGCCATCGACCTTAGCGGCAACGAGGCCTTCTGCGGTCGAACGGCCTTCGCGCTTGGTAGCGCCCTTCAGACCCTTGACGCGGATGATCTCGATGGCCTTCTCGGCATTGCCGTCAGCCTCGTCGAGAGCCTTCTTCACGTCCATCATGCCTGCGCCGGTACGTTCGCGCAGAGCCTTGATATCAGCAGCGGTGTAGTTTGCCACGTGCATCCCCGTTCACTAGGAGGTTTCAAGTTTATGTCGCTCGTGGGACGGGTCGGATAACCAACCCGTCCCACGAGACTTTTTGAGTATCCTTCCACCCACGCTAGCGCGCGGAAGCAAACTCTAAGAGATAGTCAGATGACTACTTGGCTTCTGGAGCCTCTTCAGCAGCAGCCTCGGCTGGTGCTTCGGTTGCAGCTTCGGCAGGAGCCTCAGTCTTTGCCTTGGCCTTTTCGCCTTCGAGAAGCTCGCGCTCCCACTCAGCCATTGGCTCTGCAGCACCCTCGGTCTTGCCAGTTGCCTTGTTGTTCTTGGCGATGAGGCCTTCAGCAACAGCGTCTGCAACAACGCGGGTCAACAGGTTGACGGAGCGGATTGCGTCGTCGTTGCCTGGGATTGGGTAGGTTACTTCGTCTGGATCGCAGTTGGTGTCCAAGATGGCAACAACTGGGATGCCCAGCTTGCGAGCTTCGTCGATAGCCAAGTGTTCCTTCTTGGTGTCAACGATCCAGATAGCCGAAGGGGTGCGGGTCAGGTTGCGGATACCACCGAGGTTGTTCTGCAGCTTGGTCAGCTCGCGCTTGAGCAGCAGAAGTTCCTTCTTGGTGTGGCCCGAACCGGCAACGTCCTCGAAGTTGATCTCTTCCAGTTCTTTCATGCGCTGAACGCGCTTGGAGACGGTCTGGAAGTTGGTCAGCATACCGCCGAGCCAACGCTGGTTCACGTAAGGCTGGCCAACGCGGTTAGCCTGCTCGGCGATCGATTCCTGAGCCTGCTTCTTGGTACCGACGAACAGTACGGTGCCACCGTGGGCAACGGTCTGCTTGACGAACTCGTAAGCGCGGTCGATGAACGACAGCGACTGCTGCAGGTCAATGATGTAGATGCCGTTGCGCTCGGTGAAAATGAAGCGCTTCATCTTTGGGTTCCAACGACGGGTCTGGTGGCCGAAGTGGACGCCGCTGTCTAGCAGCTCTCGCATGGTTACGACTGGCATGTCGCAACTCCTCTCAGCAGTGGCGGACCGGACGCGTGCGCGTCCGCGGTAACTGCTCTTAGTTGTTTGGGTTGTACGCAGATCTTCATTTTGAATATCCGCCCTAGTGCGCGATCCTGGCTGCTTAACAGCCTGCCTACGTCCACCGATTCTCTCGGACCACTGGAACGTATGACCACTTCCTCAAAGAAGAAGTGGAACCTCGCACGCGAAGTCAATCTCTTGGGAGGAGAACCAATTTTGGACACACCTCTGACAAGAAACTGCAGTTTCAAGTGTACTACACCGTCTTCACGCCAGAGACCGTGATCCATGGTGATCTAGCGCCTAAAACTAGACCACCGAAGTTACCCACAGCTTGCGGTCAATCCCCAAAATTCCGTGCCCGGTTGCCACAGGCTGAACTTATGAAACCCACACGACTTTTATTGTTGCTCCCGACACTGCTGATACTGGCCTTGGCCCCATTGGGTGCCCGCGCAGAAACCCCGCAAAACTATGCGCAGCCAGCGGCCGCAGCTCAGTGGCGCTGGCCGCTAGCCGGAGAGCCGAAGATCCTCAAGGCTTTTGATAAGCCGGCCGAGCAGTGGTCGGCCGGTCATCGTGGAGTGGATCTGGCGGCGTCGGAAGGTAACCAAGTCGTGGCACCGAATCGTGGACGTGTTACTTTCCGGGGTGTGGTCGTTGACCGCCCCGTGGTGGTGATTGACCACGGATATGGGTTTAAGACCAGTTTGGAACCGGTGACCAGCGAGCTCTCGGTTGGTAGCTGGGTGGAATCCGGAGCCAAGCTCGGAACCGTGTCGAGAGGTGCGCATTGTTCAAATCGCTGCATTCACTGGGGCGTCCGGTTAGATGGAGAATATATCGACCCGGCGCTTCTCATCGAAGATTTACGCCCCTCGATCTTACTTCCGCTTAATGGCTGAATAGGCGGAGTTCATGGTCAAATTATGGTAGTTTCGCCAGCCGGAGGGTGAAAAAGAAATACGCCGGGTCACCTGTTCATACAAGTGACCCGACGTATTCATACCGTAGGGCGTGTCGGACTTGAACCGACGACCAAGGAATTATGAGTTGCTAGCATCTGTTTCCGAGCAGTCCCGAGGCTATCCGAATCCGCATGATCTCGCGGTTTACGGCACTGGAGCAAACCAGATTTTCCGACAGTATTCGGGAAAATTGTGGTACCAATTGTGGTCACTTTTCAGCTTCGAGAAGCACCGCCAGTCATGAAGGTGAATGGTCTCTGAGTGCTACTACCTATAGCGACTCAATTCATTTATCTCTAGTTCCATCTCACCTCTGCGACTACTATCGGAGACATCTTCGCCAGCTCTGGCGCACTTACCCGATAGGAAGGTCATCATGCCTGATTCACCTGGCACGCCAATTTATGGCGATACTCCCTTTGCCAAAGAATTTGTGGAGCGGACTAAACAACCGTTCTTGGATTTCAATTCCAAGTCTAAAGAAGAACCCAGGTTATCTGGTGTACACGCTGCTCAAGCTCTAGAGGAAATTACAGGGGCTGCCTACCTTGCAATTATGCGTCTAGAGGGTCGCATCAACGAACTGGAAAACGAACTCAAAAACCGATAATACCTAGAAACACAGAAAACCGCCCCACCCTCGCAATGAGGATGGGGCGGTTCTATCTCACCAGCGGGTCACTCATTCCACCTAGTAGTGATCTATGTTGATCTATCCCATCGAGTGTTAATTTATGTCAGAAAATGCCATACTGGTTCGTACCGGGACATGCGCCCGGGGTGGCGTGTTTGCAGGAAGCGGACAAACCTGCAGCACCGGTACGCGTACTGGACAGATGCTAGCTGGCACGATCGTGGTGGCTCGGAAGTTCGAATCCTCCCACGCCACCCATCATTCACCAACCTCGGATTTCTTCCGTGTTCAGACCCTTATACATTGGCATAATTTTTACCTCGGACTCGCCGAATTCTCCGAAATTTTTCCGATAAAACGAAGTTATGCCCCTAATCAAGATCTCCGCAGACGGTACCCTATCCTGATAAAACGGATTTGGAAGCGTCGCATGCTGCACTTCCTCTGGCCATGGACCCTCGAAGAAGCCACTGAACAACGGGATTATTTCGTGGCGCACGACAGCTAGATAAAAGTTCAGCTCTTCCCACACATCCAAGATTGGCGTATAGGTCGTGTCGAGCGTCAACAACGGTTTGAACTCGCCAATTGCCTCAGGAATAACTCCCGTACTGAATGGATACATTAGTGGGTCCAACACATCGTTATCACCCATGAACCGCATATTAGCAATAGCTACACCTTTGTAAGGCTTACAGGACCTGTCAGTCAATGCGAAGTACGAGGGGTAACCTGCGAGACCCACTGAGATTCGTAGCTCACGATGTTTATACTCGTTGGCTAAGTAGTTCAATCTGGCTAACGGGTGGACCAAGGGTTCTTCGATCTGATAAGGCTGAGTTCCTTCGAGCAATGATGAAACCAGTTCATCGTCACACCCGGTTATTGAGATTGTCTTCCTAGGGTTCTTCATTATGACCGGGTAGCTCGTTCCAGCCCCTTTGTCGACGGGTGTCCCTCCAGTCGTAACCACCAATGCGCGTGCAAGATAGTCCAACGAGCTTCGCAGATTCTGTATAAAGTCCCCCACGAGCAATGACAATTTCACAGGAGGTTCTTTACTGGAAATCGTCCTGAGCTGCCAGATGGTTAACCCATCTTTTGGCCTCGCTGAGTTCAATTCTGGATCCGCGAATGCCTCGACAGCATTTGGTTCGGATATACCGAACTCGTAGATCATCTCGCTAATGTCTTCTAGAAGCTCCTCGCACCATTGGATCTTGTGCACTATGTCGTCAGGCAATTGGATCATGAGGTAGAGAATACGTGCGAACTCCCTTTTATCCTCGATTGTTATGTGCTTGTGGATTAAACTTGCAATATGTCCACACGTGATGTTCCGTTTGAAAACGTTCTAGACTCGATCGAACGCGCCACGGGATGCCGCTTTAACGCGGAGGACACGGTCTCATTCCTAGCTGACGAGGAATACTCAACGTACTCCTGGGCGGATATCAGCCTTCGTGATCTGGTCACGATCATCTGGAACACGGAACTACCAGCTTAAATACGAAAAATGCTCCCCACCTCAAAAGGTGGGGAGCATTTTTCGTTTTACTTCGGTGGGTCTACGTTGGCTCGTGCCAGGGCGGCGGCGACTAAACCGACCACGCCACCGAGGATACCCACAACCGAGACGGTGAGCGTGATGAAACTCTGCACATCATCGAGAGTAATGATCCGCAGCGTCACCAACGTGGCAACGATGACCGCGGCCACCACGATGGCCACGGTGTAGAGCTTCTTGCGGGTTGCCGGGTCGCTCAGACCGGAACCTTGTGCTTCGTACTTACCCATGGTGGGCCTCCTAGTTGTTGTCGTTCAGCCATCGTTGGATGGCCTTGCCGGTTTCCTTTTCGGGCTTGCCGTCAAGGAGCCACTTGCGGGTGTCGTAGTAGACCTTGCCGCGGTGGCCCAGATCGTCGGCCAGCATGCGCTGGAATTCGACCCAGAACCAGTAGACGGCCTTGCCGTCCTTCTTGAGTGGCACACCCTTGGCAACGCCCTTGGCGGCGAACGGGGTCTTGAGGTAGTACCCGTTGCGCTGCATGAGCGTCATCGTGTCCGTGATGGTCAGCTTCTCGAATTTGCCGTCCCAGCGTCCGTTCTTCCCGTCCACGACGTTCTCGAGAAGGATCTGCAACGCGCCGATCTCCCATGACAGGAAGTTCCCGTTGACCTTCAGGTTGGCGTAGTTGTCCGGGAAGTTCGTCGAACCGTCCGGAACGTTGTCCGGCGACTGGTCGGCGACCTTCGGACGCGACTTCACTGGTACCGGCTTGCCAGTGATCTTGCCACGCAGCTCCTTTTCCCACAGCGCCACGGTGTCCTCTATGCTGCGACCGGCGGCAGCCCAGGTGAGTTCCACGTGGAGGTGGTCGGTGTGTGGGTTCACGCCGGTGTAGGTATACCAGCCCTTGTTCTTGTACCCACCGGAAAAGATCTTCCGGTTGAAGATGATGCACTGGATGCCGAGCTCTTTCGAGTTCAGGCGGAGCTGTTCGGCGAACTCCTGGTACTTCGGAATGTCCGAAGCCCACTTGAGTCCGAAGTCCACAGCGCGCCACTCGCCATGCAAAGAGTTAGTGCGGGTGGAACCGCGGACTGGACGGCAATTGAAGATACCGGAGTTCTGAGCACCCATATTCTTGTAGGCTGCGAGGAACCACGCCATGGCACCCTTCGCACCGGAGCGTGGGTCAGTGGTGCAAGTTTTCGCGCCTACGTATCCGTTGTGAATGGCCATGGTTACTTCTCTCCAATCGGCTTGATTCCTGCTGCGGGTTCGCAGTAGTCCGGGTGTTTAGGGTCGGTGACTTCCTCGGGGTTCGGGTCTTCGTAGTTGTCCTGGTCGATGGCTTCCATCGGGTTACGGTCAGACATGATGCGTTCCTTTCGGTTTCGGGCATAAGAAAAGCCCTGACCGGGTTGGTTCAGGGCTTGGGATTGGGTTTGGGTTATTCGGTGGGTGGTTTCGTGGAGTACTGCTTGTGTAGATCCGTCAGCATCGGAGTCCAGTTCTCGGTCTGCTTCGTATGCTCGGAGAATTCCTGGCGTAACTTCTGTGTCTCGCGCCGGCCTGCCCGGTCCTCCGCATGAAGCATGCCAATGTCCTTGCGGGTTTCGTAGTTTTCTTCACGAAGTCCCCGCACGTCCCGGCCGAGTTCTTTGAGCAGGTCCATGGTCGCTATGTGTCGTTCGTCTTGCTCTTCACGCAGGTTCGTTGAGTGCGAGTTCTTCACCTGCACGCGAGCTTCTTTGGCATCCTTGCCGATCTCGGCAAGCTTCGATTTGAATATGAAATAGGCTGGGATGCCTGCACCGAGGATCGCCCCCACGGTTATGATTCCCTGGATGATGACGGCTTCGGTAAGCCATTCAGGCATGAGTCCTCCTGTAAGAGCGATAGGATTTGATCCATGAAGACAGGGATCAAGACAGCTGTTGAAGCAACGATCAGCGCGCTCATCGGGCTCGCTGTAGCTTCGCTCGTGGATTGGCCATGGTATTTTTTCTTGGCTACAGCAGTGGGTCTCTTCGTAACTTATAACTGTTTACTTGTTCCGATATGGACACGGTTTTTTCGAAAGGGTAATCCGTTGACCAACGAAATTGAACCGCCGGACGCCAGCGGATTTGAAGTGGGCGTTGCCAAGATCTTCCCCAAAGGCGTAGGCATAGGAATAATCGGCGGCAGTGACAACCACGTGACTAATTCGGTTGTCCGCGGTTGGTCCAATGGAGTCGGTATTGGAGTCTTTGATTCGCCAGGAAGCACCGTAGAAAATTCAGATGTATCTGACGGCACCACAGAAAAATAGGCCAGCGCCGCAATCACGCCAGCATGAAGCGCTCACAGGTGGCATAAAAAATGCGCCCCCTGTGAGCGCCTCGTTATTCGGTGACTACTGGCTCTGGTTGCAGGTCTTCTGCATTCCCGCCACCGGCAACATACTTCGCGGTGAGTTCTTCAATTTGCGCCGGGATCTCAGCTAGCGCTTTGCGTCTCTCCTGCTCCGCTAGTACCTCGTTCAGATGATCCGATAGCTCTTCGCTGGTCAGCGTTTTCAGGTCCATAACAACTCCTTACTGGTGTGGGATTACACCGACTGCTGAGCCCGGCAGGCTAGTAGGCCACGGGTCGTTAGTCGTGAACTTGATCTGCACGTACATGGCGGTCGTTTGAGTGCCGTTCTGCGTTACTGATGCGCCACTGACGGAGAACGCCGCCAGTGCACGACTACCAGTCCGTCCGATGAATCCATGCTGCGGCGAATAGTCCGGCGTGAAGCCTGCGGGCAGGGTGTAAATCGTTTCCGACCCGGTGGGCGTAACAACATCACGGAGATACAGCGTGACATCGCGTCCTTCACGTCGCAGTAACCCAGTTCCAGCCACACTAAGCGTCACCTGCCTAAGGCCAGTATCGCCATAGACCAGTTGCTCGCGCTGATTCAAGTAGTCCCAAACCTTGAACACCCGGCCAGCGGTTTCAACAACAGTGATCCCACGGGTTACGACTAGCCTGGTGATCGTTGCAGCCATCGCCGCATAACCGGCCGTGTTCAGGTGGATACCGTCAGCATCGAACTCTGGGCGAAGCGTTTCATCATCGTTAGACACTGCGGCGGACATGTCGAAAACGTCTGTGAACAGTGGACTTGCTTTCATCCACGCATTGAATTCCCGGCGACGAGTCTCAAAATCACCAGTGACGTTCGTTCGAGGAATGATCGTTGCACCGTAAACGTTTGGCGAAACATGCTTCCGCAAGTTCTCCACACACTTAGTAGCTGTATCAATCATCTCCTGCAAAGTGGGAGTCACCGCTTGGGACAGCTGGTTCGATCCCATCCCGTAGATCACGCCATCTACCTGGTTGATTTCCGTGCCGTATAGCGTCCACTTTTTCGAATCCGGGCTTTCCCAAGACATCCCGGACTCGCCAGAGCTACCCCAGTGCATCGGAACGATGCCGCGTGGCCGGCAGTACTGATCCAGCCATGAATCATAAAGCTCATATGTCGCGCTAACACCAACACCGATACTGTCGGTGAAGCTAGCCAGCGTAGGCACGGTAGGCAGGGTTTCGAGTTCAATGTACGCGTACATGGGGATGCGATTCACGGCGACCGCTGTGCCGGTTGTTGCATCTGCAGCTATGGGTCCGGTGTACCCGTAGCCCAAGCACATTTGCACATCGCCGGATGACTGCCAGCCGTAAGATATCAGGCAGTCATTGCCGATCATTGCAGGCGACAGGTTGACCCAATTAGAGGTAAACCCGTTTTCTCCGGTGGTGCCCGAAGCTGCCAGTTCTGTCCAGGCTGCCGACTGCCCGGTAGTTCCGGTACGTGCACCAATACTGATTTTTGATAGTGCTACGGCTGGCGAATCAGGCCCGTTGGAGCGTGGACTCCAATTCTTGATGACCACACGAGCCCTTACCGATCCTGCTGGGATATGGGCAAGCGTTCGGGCGTAACCTTGCCCCGTCGTAATCGCTCCACCGTATCCAACCGTCAAGGACATGGCGGAACGCTTCATGCTGGTCGGTGATGCAGGAACAAGCCCTCCACCGCCGATGCCACCACTCGACGCGCCCGCATCGACACGCTTGAACGGGCCCCACCCTGCTGAGAACAAGTGGCGGATGTACTCTCGTGGGTCGTCAAAGTCGCGTGTAATGAGACGCTGTCGCCCTGCCCCCGTGCCCCACAGGACAGTCTCAACATCAAACATCACCGCAACAGGGGAGCCAATTGCGGTTGCGGTCGTCCCTGACCAGCAGGTACGAATACCGCTAGTAAGCGTGTCAAGATGCTCAGAAGATGTTAACGCGGTGGTGTCGAACCAGGGGCTAATATTCTTCCAAGCAGTCCATCCGCCTGAGAGTAGTTGCCTGCGTAGCACCTGGACCGTGGTGGTGCCACGAGATTTAGCAGTTTGGATACCCGATGTGCCGTTACCCCAACGTTCGGTGGTAATCGTGTACATGCTAGATGTAGGAAGGCCGAGAGCTAGGGCGACGCTACCTGACCAGATCGTCCGTATGCCGGATGGAAGCTGGGAAAGGTTGTCCGAGACTGTGAGTGTGTCTTCGGTGAACCACAGATCCGCAAGTCTGCGCCACCCTGCCCAACCGCTGGACAGCTTGGAGTTCGTCCAAAGTTCCGGTGTTACCGACCGCGTCAGATAGGTCGCTGTTCCTGCATTCACTCCCCAGGTGAGTATTTCTAGTGAACCTAGAACCGCTGGCAATCCGAGACCCAGAGCGATAGCTCCGCTACTCACTGAGTAGGACCCGTTCGTGAGCGTGTCCATGGTGTCTGAGGTTCCAACGGTGCGCTGGTACCAAGTACCGGCATCGCCCTTCGGGCCTTTGAGTACTGCGAGTTCTACCCATTTCAATGGCATTGCTTAGTCCTCCCATCGGAGCTGGTGATAAATCCCGGTGTTCGCTGGATTCAAAGGGTTATTCATGTCGTTGGGGTCAGCTTGCAGCCACTGAGCTCCGGCACCGAAGAAGATCGACGGTGGGGTTGGTGAAACGATGACCATCTGGAAGTTCGGACGCGGAGGTCGGGCGTTGTCACCGATAGGCCCGCCACCAGCTAGGACTTCTATCTGCCAGCCGGTGTCGTGCTGTGCCACTCCGGGTCCTGTGCTTCCGGTGATGCCGGGGTTGCGCCACTCGATAATGACTTTGTAATGCGCACCAGCGGTGAGCATCGTGTCTGTGCGTTCAAGCGTGGCGATGAACGACGAATCAGATTCTGGCGTGACCCGAACATCGGGTCCGGAGAAGATACTCGACGGGCCAAGATGTGCACTGGACGGCCGGAAGATGATTAACGGGTCCAGGTAGTTGAAGTTGGCCCCGCCGAAAGTCCGCAAGCTGCCAGTGATGGTGGCTGTCGCCATGTGCGCCCCCCTAAATAGTTGAGGACCCCACCTATTCGGTGGAGCCCTCAGTGTTCTGTAGTTCTTGGAATAGCTGGTCTTTCAGATGCGAGTTCGCTAATGCCTCAGCCAATTGGAACTGACTGTCTGAGAGCCACCGACGAAGATTTCCGATCACAACACCCTTGGCTATGTCCTGCGTCCGATACGCTGCAACCTGCGCTTCCAGTTCTACGATTTTTCGCTTGTCATCTACTGCCATTTGTCGGCTCCTTAGATTAATGTGTGTGGTATGCGCCCAAAACTTATTGCCTTACTTGCTGTATCCGCTGTCGCTCTCGTGGGTTGTTCAGCCGGGGAACCGAGCGGGGAGCCGACAGCCACAGCTACTGTGACCGCCAGCCCGGAGCCAGTTAGCGGGCCGACCCCAACTGATCTGCCACCAGGAGTCGAAGCCCATGAAGTTCCAGCCGAGAAAGTTGAATTCGTTGAAAACCAGTTTGCTGACTTCGCTGAGCTGCGAGCCCAAGTTCACGGCGCAGAAACTCCGAATCCCGACCAGGTAATTGACGCACTTCATGAATTCTGCGAAGCAGGAGAACCGTTCGATGTGTCGGCGACACAGGATCTGAATAAGAACCTTGATGCAATCGCTCCAGATGCTTATTGTGAAAGGCTCGAATCCGCTAGCTAGGGTGTCCACGTCGACGCGTAAAGTCGTCCCGACGATGGATCGCGGTAAAGGTTTGGCGCGTTCGACGTAGTGCTGAGGTTCTGAAAATTGACGATGCTACTCGCAACGGACAACCAACCAGTCAGATTCAAGTTGCCAGAAACACTGGTTGTAGCAGCGTTGAGCGAAATCCCTGAAACTCCAGCTACCACAGTTGAGATCGCCTTATAGTCGAGGATTGCGGCTGAACTGTTCAGGCTGACTGATGAACTGCCAGAATCCGCCAACCCGATGCTTCCCGGACCATTCGTGAAGAGCCAACCACCCGGAGCCTCAATCAGCTTGTTCGAGGATGGGTCAATTACAAAGCTGCCGAACGTAGCCTTACCAGTAGGTTCGATCGTCGTAACACCGGACTTGAATAAGCCACCTGAAATGATTTCAAAGTCCGAAGCAACAGTTGTGTTACCCGTTATATCGAGCGTTCCGGAGATCGTGGTGTCACCCTCGATGTCGAGTAGTCCGGTGATTGTCGTATCGCCGGTAACATCAAGCAGCCCGGTGATCGTCGTGTCACCGTTGATCGTCAGCAACCCGTCCAGGTTCGTTGGCCCGGTAACGTCTAAGCTTCCCGAAATGGTGGTCGCACCGGTAACGTCCAATGGCCCGGAAATGTTCGTCTCACCGGATAAGTTCGTTGTGCCGGTAACATCAAGCACACCCGAAATAATCGCGGTGCCGGTGACCTGCAAACCACCGTTTTCAATGCGGATCCAGCCGCCGTCGTAGACACGTAGGCCCTTACGGCCGATAGCCGACCCGTTCAGAGGTGTTGCGTACTGCTGCTCACGAATCTTCTTCGGAATATCTTTCAAATTACTCCGAGCAAGATTTCTCAGCTTCGCCACGCTGCCTCCTACAGTTCTTGGAGTTCGAGCTTCACGGTCTCCGACAAATCCCCGGAGAACTGAACGACCCTGAAATCATGCTGGCCATCGGCAATCAGCGGATCACCATGCGAGTACATGCGGAACGGGCGGCCCAGTTTCACCATCGTCACTTTGAAAGCGTCCGACGCATTCATGTTCGCTGACCACTGCTCTACCGGACCTGACGCAACATCAGTTTCTGCCCATGTCCGGTCGTACAACATGTTCCCGTCCTTCTCCTTCGGAAAAGACATCGCCTTGACCAGGTGCGGGTACGGTGACCCACCAATCGACGCCACCTGATAATCAAGATCCTGCTCCGAACCCTCACCCGTGCCGATGACTACCGTGGCGACTTCGTTCGCGTCACGCTTGATTTTTACCCCGTGGAGCATCTTCTGATTTGCAGAGAGGTTCACCGGGATCAGCCCGCCAACCTCAATGCCGTCATAGATCAGCCACTCCAAAGATCTCTCATTCTCAGACCAGCGGGGCACCATCGCAATATCCGGGCCGCCCTCGGTGTTCATGAGTGTTTCGAGCTCGTCGGCTACCATCGGCAGCTCGTACCCGTACCAGGTGCGTGAACGGGTACCGCCCGTAGTTCCCTGCATGAAGATCGGCAAGGAGTACGCGCCAGCTGTGCCAGCTTCGATGACCCCGCGCACCATGTCCCACAAGGACGCCGAAGCGACAGTGAGTTTCTTCTTCATCAGGTCTGTGTATGTAGTGAACAGCATCCGCTTCGCTAGCAGCGACCACAGGTCCGCATGATTCACCGTGAGGCGTTTCGTGTCGTAGTCGTAATCCCACGACCAGATCACCCCCGCATACACCGGCGCCTTCTCCCACTCAATGACCAGCGTCCGGCGCACCACGTTAAGCAGCCCCCACCAGTCCAACCCCTTCGACGTTTCTGCATTCAGCACCGCCGACGCAGTGCCACCCGATCCGCCGTTGAGAGCACAAGTCCACGTAAACCCGCTTACCGGGATCACTGACTGCTTCAACCCCGTCCGGGTATCAACACTCCACACACGCCAAGCCACGAGTACTCCTTACATATAGGTGTCATACAGTTCGATCCGACCACCCTTAGACAAGGTGACCGGCACCTTCCCACCAGGAGGAATCGTGAATGTCTGCGCGTCACCAACAAGACCCGCGCCGGAGGCCATGGACCCGCTGACACGCAGCAGGCCATCCCACATATCCACAAAGTGCACGTTGCCGCCCGGTGACGCGGTGACTGTGTACTTCTCACCGTTCGGGCCGGTAATCGTGTAGCCACCTAATTCAATGGGCCCTGGCACGACGATCTTCGGCCACGCCGGAGCAGACCCGCGGTTCTCCACCATCGTGGCCACACCAGCACCAGCCGGAACAACCCTGCTAGCACCGAAGATCCGCGGATCAGGAGAACGCAAACTAATCTGAAACGATGTGTACGTGTCGGTTTCTGGAACGGCCCGAATCTTCCGATCAAGCATGACCTTCGCCCACTGATCAGGGCCATGCCCCAATACCTGCATCGTTTTCACTTCACCAGGAAGGATCACTCCACGCAGCGCATTGATCGCCTCATGCTGGTGCTCGTGGGACTTCGAAATCACCCGGCCACTGATAGTGACTTGCCGTTCGCCGTAGAACTCCGGGAGAGCATACCCGCCGTGTCCGTGGGGCACGTCCTCCCGGTTGTCTTTCATCTCAGGCGTATCCCACCACCCATCGAGGGTGAATGTCTTCCAGTCGTGAGCATGCGTCAACCCGTTGAGTATCTGAGTGCCAAGCTTGATTAGCCCTTCCATCTGGCCTTCCTATCCTCGAAGTTCAGAACTGAGCCAGAACTTGATCTCGTCCACCACTTCGCGGGCCACGCGTGACGCATCCGTCGCCCCATGAACCGGAGCGTTGATCTCTATCGGACGTGCCCCGGCAGCAGGACCAGAACTGGTCTGAGCCATCATCATTACCTGCGCACTAGGCGTGCCGATCGCACCACCGTTGGCATAACCACGGACAGGCGATGAATGAAGCTGAGACCGGAAGCGATAGACCGATTGCTGGCCACCCATCAGCTCAACGTCGCGTGCTGTGAGCATGTGCTCACCGTTGGACGCCATGATCGGCACATCGTCACTCGTACCCGTACCAGGGCCGTAGATCGCACCGCCGGTAGCCTTCGTCTGGCCACCATTGCCACCACGACCGTTCGAAACATGAGACTCCGAATAGATCGACTTCTCATGAGTAGTAATCCACACGTGAGCCGTCGTTCCATCGAGCGCATCTGCAGCGGCCTTGGTCTTCTCCGCTTCCTTCCGCGCCTCATCCGACATCCACGTCTCGACCTTCACGTCCTCCGGAATGCCCATGACCTCACGAGCCATCTTGTCCGCGGCATCACCGGTAATCCCAAACTGGCCAGCAGCGACGATCAACGCGTCATACGTCGAAGTCATCGCGGACTGCAACTCAGCCTCACTGGCGCCACCATCGGCGAGCGCGCGGACGTAGGCTTCTCCGCTGGCTGCGAGTGCGTCGTAGGCTGCTTGGTTGGCGCGGCCTTTGGCGGTGGTTTCGTCGAGTGATGTTCCGTTGGTTTTGATTGAGTCGGTGATGTCGTCGATTGTTGATTCGTATTCGCGGAGGGCTGCTCGTTCGTCGCGGGTGATGACGCCTGCTTGGAAGAGGATGTCGAGGAATGCTTCCATGTCCTTGACTGCGCCGTCTGCGGCTACTGCTACGTCGTCGAGGGCTTCTTCGACTGCGCCGGTTCCTTCGGCTGCGCCTGATGATTCTGCTTCGACTCGGCTGAGTGCGTCGGAGTAGGCGGGGAACAGATAGGCGGCTTCTTCTGCGGAGACTCCGGAATCTTTGAGTTTCTGCTGTATTTCGGAGAAGGCTTGTGCGGCGCCGTCTGCGTTGCCGGAGCTGAGCAGGTTTGCTAGTTCCGTGTCGATTCCTCCGAAGGCTTCTTCGGCGATTTGCTTGGAGCCTTTGATTCCGGTGAGGGAGTTGACGACGGATTGTCCCCAGTTGTCGAATTTGGTTCCGGGGTCGTCGGCGAATAGTTGCTGGATTGCATCGTCCATGCTGCCGATAGATGTGGTTAGTTCGCCTCCGTCTTTGCCGCTGAATGCTGCATCGAGGGCGCCTGCTGCTTGTGGTCCCTTGTTGATGATGTCTTGGAGTGCGACGGCTATGTGGCCGGTACCTTCGATGATGTTGCCGGTGTAGTTCATTTCGGCGATCTTGCCTAGTGCGACACCGACTCCGAGGATCGTGCCGGCTACGGCTCCACCCTTGGCGAGGTCTTTCATCCCTCCGGAGACTTTGCGTAGTGATCGGTCGGCTCGGGAGCCTTCCGGTGCGAGGTCGCGTAGTGCGTCGCGGGTTTCCCGGATGCGTGGCAGAGCGGTGATGAGTCCGCCACCGAGGAGTGCTGCGCCACCAGCAAGACCGCCGACGATTGCACCAATGTTCAGGACTGGCGCAGGGATCTTGCCGACCATGTCTACGAAGCTTTCTGCGGACTGGACTAGTTCACGCAGGGCGTCGTTGGCGGTGCCACCTGATTGCAGGAACACGGNATCGAAGGCTCCGCCGAGCTTCTCCACGTCGCCAGCCAGGTTGTTCTGCATGAGCGCTGCGGTCTCTGCGGCGTAGCCTGCATCGTTGACTGCGTCTTCCCATTTCTGGATCCCTGCGGCGCCTTCTTCGTAGAGGACGTTGGCGGCACGGACTGCGTCTGATCCGAACATGGTTTTGAGCGCGGCGTTACGTTGCTCGTCGGACATATTCTTGAGTGCGCCTTGGAGTACTCCGGCGTATTCGGACATTCCGATGAAGCTGCCGTTTGCGTCGTATGCGCTGATGTTCAGCTCGTCCATCAGCTCGGCTGCTTGCTTGGAGTTCGGGTTGAGGGATTGAAGCATGGTCTTGAAGCTCGTGCCTGAGTCGGAACCGGTCAGGCCGGCCGCGGCGAACGCCGTCAGCGTGCCGGTAGCTTCTTCAATGGTGAGGCCTACTGATTTGGCAACGAGACCTGACTGGTTTAGAGCCATGCCGAGGTCTTCGACACCGCCCTGGGCCTTACCGGCACCTGCAGCGAGCAGATCCGCGATGTGCGGTACTGCTTCGCCGGAGAGCTTGAACTGCGTCATGGCCGAGGCGGCGATCTCTGCGGCCTTGGCCACCTCGATGTTGTCTGTGGCGGCTAGGTTGAGCGCTCCGGATAGTCCACCGTTCAAGATCGCCTGGGTATCAACGCCAGCTTTAGCCAGTTCCTTGATGCCGCCGGCGGCTTCGGAAGCACTGAACGCGGTGTCAGCACCGGCTCCCACTGCTGCCTCACGCAGTAGGTTCATGTTTCCAGTGGTCTCATGGGTTGCTGCCTGCACCTCAGACATGGACTTGTCGAAGTCCGCGTAAGTGGTGATCATCTTGCCGAAAGCAAGGGTGAGCGCACCACCTGCAATAGTCACAGCAGGGGCTAGCGTCTGGTACGCCTGCTTCTGCTTCTCAACTGCTGCGGCGGTCTTGGCTGCCGATTCCTGAGCTTCCTGGTTAGCCAGGTACACCGCTTCGGAGAACGCATCCACTCCATGGGCTGCCGCCTGAGCGGAAGAAACCACTTTCCCGTTGGAGTTCACCAGCTGACCATTAGCGGAATACAGCAGACCAGCGGCCTTCGCAGCACGCTGGTCCGCCTCAGCAACGACCTTGATCTTCTGAGCGCGCTCCTCGGCGGACTTCGAAGCCTCCTTAGTGGCTTTGTCCGCGTTCTTCGTGGACTGCTCGAATTCCTCGTTAGCGCGGGTCGCGTTCTTCCAACCGTTCAGGAAGTTCTGGACCTTAGCCTCAAGAATGAGGGCTATTCTGCGTTCGCTCACGGTGCCTCCTTAGAGTCGTCAGAGGTTCCGGAGCGGCTTATCTGCCGGCCGGTCGTACGTGGTCGATACGCGCTCCCCCAGAGCCGGGGTGTATGCTTCCTTGCCGATGCCCTTAGTGGAGCGCTCACGAGCAGCACACGAGTTACAGACCTTCTTGTGCGCCGTGTACCAGCCGTCATTGTCCTTATGGTGAGCAATGACTACTGGGTGACCGCAAGAGCACAAGCCGTCCTCGTAGATGGTGAGGGCGAGCGTCAGCAGGTAGTCCTTGTCCGTCCAGTCACCGCGAGCCCTGGCGAACCAGTGCATCGGCGGTTTCTGGGCGGTTCGGGCTGTGCGAAGAACCTGTACTACTGGGTGGAGTCTTGGCTGCCACCAGAGGCACTGGGCAAAAAATCTGCGTCCGGAGCCGGTAGCTCGTTCTGCACCTGCTGCCGTTTCTGCAACAGCTTGGTCAGCTGAGCCACACCAATCTTTGCTTCCAACGTGGCCACCAGCGGGACGGTCATCTTGATATCGCGCTTCTCCAACCGCGGGGACTCCACCGAAACGATCGACTCGACGAGCAACGCACGATTCAAGTGCACCTGCTTCGTGAGTCGCTCCTCGCGGGAGTCCGCCTCATTGGTCAAGTATTGCGATGCGATTTCGGTGATCTTCTCGCGCGGGATTGCCCGCAGATAGAACGTCATCTCCGACGCGGCGAAAGCATCCATCAGCTTCTCGCGGTCCTTGATGAGCTTGCTCAGCGCAGGGTTGCCCCAGCTGGTCATCTCACTGGACTGCGCGTCGGTTTCCACGCGGATCTGGCGCGCCAGGTGATTGATCTGCGCTACGAGGTCGCCACGCTTGTACACGGTCTCCGAATCCTCGGGCAGACGTGCATCCTGCAGCCACGCGTCTAGGTCAAAAGTTTCTGGATTCTGCTCGGTCATGGTGGGCTCCAATCTGATCGGGCTCCGAAAAAGGGGTTAGAAAAGTCCGGCCACGCGGGAGCCCTCGCGCGTGACCGGACCATTAGGGGGACGGCATCTACATGGGGTTAGACGCCTGCCGGCACGAGGACTTCACTGATCATGTTCTGAGCCAGGAACTCCACGCGACGCTTGATGTTTCCGTCGTTACCCGGACGGGTCGGTGAATCGGTCTTTACTTCGCCACCGAGGAAGATCTCATCCCCGGCCTCCCACGGCTCAGTAGAGTCCTTATCGGTCTCACGCAGGTACACCCACACCGTGGTGTCCTTGACCATGACCGCCTGATACGCCGCATCCAAACCGGCCACATCTGCACCGGTGCCAGAAGCCAGCCACTCACGGATGAGCGTCAATGCCGTTTCAAAGTTGGACGCACCGAGCGCCTGAGCGTTGCCCTTCTGGCAAGAGGTTTTCTCATTGAACCGATCGGACGCGGCCGGTGACCAGGTCACGTCCGAATCGAGGATCACGCAGGAAGGATCGATCATCGCGTTCAGCTCGGTCGCCGTCGGAATCACACCGGCCGGCTTAGTCAGCGAGAGCGCCCACTTCTTCTTGCCGTCTGCAGAAGTCTTCACTTGCTGTCCTCCTGTCCTGCATCACCGGAATCAGGCCGGCGAACAGCCTTCTTCCCGGTATTTCGGATTGAAGCGACTTCGACAAAGCCGAACGCCTCATTGGTCAAATAATGCACCGGCACCAGCCGGACATCCCCGCCCCCTTTAGGGCGAGCTTCCACAAAACCTGGCTTACCCATCGTTTGTGTCCTTTCCTTTAGGCCCGATAAGCCATGAACGGGTATTCGTCCACGGCATACAGGGGGTTCAGAGTGTCAATCGAAATACGGTTATCCGGCTCAGCCGTCAACACCTCGACCTGACGAAGCTTCGAAAAACTCCACCCAGGCACCACCGGACGCTGACGATTCAACGCAGCCCTAGCCACACCCACCAGATGATTCAAACCATCTTCGGTCGTAGCCACGACCGTGCACCGGATCAAATACGCCACCTGATCCGGCACATCATCCGAAGACCGGTTATCACGCTCACCAGAAACCGCCGTACCAAAACCGCCATGCAACACGACATAAGGGAAATCGGCGAGCGCTGGTGGGCTGGATAGTTTGGCTTCGAAGAGGTGCACGCGAGTGGTCGGTGGGAGTAGTGCTTTGACTGCTTCGAATACTTCGAGGCTCATAGCAGGCCCTCCCAGATCTTCGCCATGTACTCTTCGACTGCTGGTGCTTCATCGGCGAGCGCTTCGGCTGGGTCGCGGACTGTTCCGCCGCCGCCTTGCGCGCCGCCGAAGTAGGCGAATCCTGCGAGTCCGGCAGCGGGGTGCCGGGATTTGTTGGGTCCGATCTCTACTGCGTAGTGGGATTGTCCGAATGCGGCTGAGCCGAGTTCTTCGAAGTCCACCGATCTCGCAGCGTGCTTAAACGAGGAAGACGCCCGCAAGTCTTTCTGCATGGCGTCTTTGATGTTGACTGCACCTTTTTTGAGTACTGCTTTGACTTCGGGGATGAGCCGTCCAGGCACAAGTCCGAGGTCCTGGCTGAATTGGCGTAATTGCGAGTCGTCCAAGCTCACATTGACACCGCCCTCCATCGTTCGGCTGTGCGGTGGGTGCCTTCGGCGAGCTCTACGAGTTCGGCCTTGGTACCTATGCGGGGTAGTTCGAGCTGTGCGCTGGTGATCTCCAATAGGTCGCCTGGCATTGCGCCGGTGCCTATGGGAAGTTTCGCCAGTGCGTTGGTGATCGTGTAGTTCGCGGCCGCTACGAGTAGTTCGGTGGGCTGGGTGGCGTCCACGTCGTATCCGCATCGGCCGGTGTAAATCGTGTCGAAGGTCGCGACTTCGTGCCCGAGTGCCGGGTCGAATCCGCTACCGGTGGGACGTTTGATCGTGCACGTGGCGATCATCAGCATCTTGGCTCGTTCCCGGCCACGACGCGTTGCGGAGACTGCCCGGCGCTGCATGCTCACAGGCTGCCCACCACCTTCGCACCGTAGTTCCCGAAGCGCTTTGCGATCCGGTCTCGTGCGCGCTGAGGGAGGGACATTTCTGTGATTGCATCGACGGTGTCGCCGGTGGCATACGCTTCCGCGTAGTCGTCGATCTTTACCGAGGATAGGCGCCCGTTGTCCAATGTGAACCCGTCACCTTCACCGTCCAGTGCGGACAGCAGACCCCCGATGACCATCCGACAGACCAGGTCTTTCAGATCCGCAGGCAGGACAGGTAGACCATGCGTGTATTCCACGGTCACAATCTCTAGCCCTGCCTCGGACCATCCAGTGGCCCGGTACAGTCCCGCGTTGATGCGTTTCCACCCGGTCACTGGCACACCGTCAACGGAGACCGCGTGGATCTCTGTCACCGGCAGACCGGGCAACCGCAGGATGCGAGCACGGCCGGCAGGAAGCTCGACCGTGCTGCGCTTGGAAACGATGGGTGAACCCGCTGCGTCGATCACCTCAGCCGAAGCCGATTCGATCAGTACTGCCACGATCGGCGCGTCCCAGTCCACCTCCGCGGGGAGTGGATAGGTTTGCAGATCAGCAATTGTAATGAGACCCAACGAGTTCACCTCCTACTTGTCGTCGGAACCGGACAGGTTCTGCTTCTCGGCTTCGGCTGCTTCCGCGGCGGCATTGGCCTCCGCCTCGGCTTCAGCATCAGCCTTGGCGTTCTCCGCAGCTTCATCTGAATCCTGTTCGAAGAGAGCTCGAATCTCGCCCTGCTTCAAACCGGCCAAGTCGTCCTCCGAAGTGCCCTGAGACACCGCGTAGGCAACCCAGTCATCACGCGAAGCGTTGCCGCGAGGCTTCTCCAACGGATCGGCAGACTTAGCGACTACTGCCTTGGGCTCGGCTTCCTTGGCCTGCTCGCCAAACTTGCGTTCCCAGATCGCTTCGATCTGCTCTGCAGATGCGTCATCAGGGTATTCAACCAGCGTTCCGTTGGCCAGCAGTGAAGACGCAACGTGCTCGCCGAGATTAGTCAGCTGCACCTTGGATTTACCGATGTACGGGCTCACTATGGAGTCACCGCCCCGGTCCAGTGGTACACAGCGTCCGGACGCAAGTTCTTCGCGCCGTACACGTGCAGACCACGCAGGCGGTCAGCGAACTTGTTCTGTGAACGCATAGCCTCGGTCTTGTTGATCGTCGATGCGTAGGCCAGCGCGGACTTGTGGAAGCCCACAATCTGCGGAAGGTCCACAACCGGCAGGTTCTCCGAGCTGTACGAATCGAAGGAAAGAAGCTTTCCGTACGACGCGTCTCGCAGACCAGCAGTCGAAGCCGATTCATTAGCCTTCATCAGCTTCGAATCGTTCTCGTCAAGCAGGGCCGCGAACTCGGCATTGAACACAATCACGCGTTCCGAAGCTGGGACCAGGGCCTTCGCCATTGCCTTCTTCAGATCGCGGATCACGTTCCAAGCCGAAACGCCATCAGTCGCCGGAGCGAGCGGAGTAACCGGGGTGCCCTGAGCGATCAACAGTGCAGCCAGAGTCTTATCTGCATCGGTCACCAGACCATCAGCAGCCGACTTGGTGTAGGCGTTCATCAACTGCGGCTTGGCCTGTGCCATGTCGATGTCATCAACGAAGAAGTCAAACGACTTTTCATTGTCGATCGGCAGATCAATGCCGGTATCGGTGACTTCATCAGGGCTGGTCAAACGACCAGCAGCTTTGTAGTCCTTGATGACGATTGGGCTGATGCCGGTAATGTGCACGACGCTACCGGTCTTCGCTTCGCCTTCGTACTCGCGATTAGCAAGTCCGGCGAAGATTGCGCGTTCCTGGAACTGGGTCAGGATCTTTGCTGACCAGATCTCAGGGATTGCATTGGTGATAGCCATTGCAAGTTCCTTTCGGGTTAGAGTGCGACCTTGCCGTCGTCATAAGCCTTGGCAATGTCTGCCGGGCTCATCGATTCAAGGTCTTTCTTGGTGTATTTCTTCGTCGTCTTGCGCTTGCCGCGAGCCGAATCAAACTGGGTACTCTTACCGCTTTGCGCGGCGAGGTATGGATCTGTTTCGATAAGGTCATCAATCGCCTGAGCAATCTCGTCCTCGTCGTAAACTCCGTCTTCGTCCGGCTCAAAATCTGAGAGGTCCAAAAGACGTATCGCCAAGGCCGGGTTCTGCAGCTTGCCTGCCGCCGCGGCCTTGATATCCGAGCGAAGTACTCGCTCGTTGGCTTTCTGTAGAACTGCCGCATCGCGCTCTTCACGCTTACGCTCGGCTTCCTGATCTTCCTCGGACTTGCCGACAGACGACTTAGAACGCTGCAGCTCAGCCTTAGCCTCGCGCTCAGCCTTCTTCGACGCCTTGAGCTTGTCCTTCATGATGCGAAGAGCATTCTTGCCTTTATCGCCGAGGGCATCAGCACCATCGGGATCTTTGTCGTCTTCGTCCTCATCCGAGTCAGAATCGTCGGAGCCGACATCCGAGTCAGAATCATCCGACTCGTCTTCGTCTTCGTCCTCGTCTTCTTCGTCTTCCGAGTTCGCCGCCATCATTACCGCATCACCGAAGATGTTGTAGTGGAAGGCAAACAAAGCCTCGATGCCGCCGGGAGCGGTCAAATCGATTCCGTGGATGGTCTTGATGGCCATGGTGTTTCCTTTCAGTCGTTCGCATTGCGCGAAGCGGCGTTCCACGACCCCGTTGCGGGATCGAGTGAGTAGCTCGGCTTACGGCCACCGAGGTAGCCGACGCCGGGCCCACGGACAACACCGTCTGGATCTTGGCCCAGACCGGTGACGTATCCGTAGTCCTCCAGCATCCGGAGCGCTTGCTCACGGTTGCCTTTGGCACGTTTGTAAATTTCCTCAGGCATCAGACGCACCCTGACAGCACGCCGGTACCGATCACCCGAAACTTTGTTGGCCAGCGATTCCGTGCCACCCCAGTAGCCACGCTTCGTGGTGCCGTAATAGGTCGCCAGCGCCCCGCCCTCGGACGTATAGGTTCCCGAGCGAGCATTGACGACCTGGAAGATATCCGCGCCGTCACGGATCGCCTGAGCGTCCGAAGGTTTGAAGTACTTATCCTGATCCTGCGCACTCAACGAATTGAAGTACTGATAAGGATCTGTGGTCATGTCACCGGCGAGCGCCTCGGTCATGGGTATGTGCCGGCAGTCGCATCCGGGGTGTCTGCGGAAGGCTTCTTGGGCTCGGTAGGTTTTTCCTGCGAGGATTGCGCACCGGCTGCAGGAAGGTGGGTTGAGCATGCGGACGTAGTGCATGCGTACTGGCGCGGCCGTCATGGCCACGCCCTCGGCCTGCCGTGCTGCGTCTGAGATTTGCATTTGTGAGCGTAGGAGCAGGTTGTCTAGTCCGATGCCCATGGCCCGGTCGGTGGTGTATCCGGTTTTGATTGCTCGCAGGGCTTTGTAAGCCGGTGAAGCTATCGATTCTCTAAGCCCGATCGGTTGGCGTTGCCTGTCTCCGAGCGGGTAGGCGATCCCGGCGAATCCCGCAGCCAGTATCTGGTGCTGGGGTGGGTCGATTTCTTCGGCTTCCATCACTGCCGCGGAGTACTCGATGGAGTCTTCCGCGGTAGCTTGCTGGGCTTGAGCCACGAGCATCGCTGCGGCCCCGGCTTTTGCTGTCCACGAATCGATGATGTTGTTTCGATCGACGGTTACCCACATACGTGTAATGTCTCGCAGTGCTCTGGTTTGAACCTGCTTGCCGTACGCGTAGTGGGCTGCCGCTGCCTCGATGATCGTCTGAGCCACTTAGACCCCCTGACGCATCCGTTCTTCGGCTGCTATGAACGGGTCCATTTGGCGTTCTTTCTTGACCATGGCCATTACTCTGGCCACTTCGACAGGATCGGTGACCAGCTTCTCGGTGATGTACTGCTGAGGGAACCCGGAGGCTTTCAGCTTCACCGCCACATCGGCCATCTGAGCTTCGGAACGGTACTGGATGTTGTCCCAGATCAGTGTGCCGGCGCGAAGCGATTGGATACGTTCTTGGCTGGATCCGCGAGCGGCCGCCATTAGCCGGAAAGTTTTCTTCATACCCTTAGTGGAGTAGAGGATGCGTTCCTTGACCTTGGAAACCAGGCCGGCCTCGGCGATGTTCAGCGACTCGGCCGCGGTGTTGATCATCTTCGCCACCAGGTAATGCGGTGGTGTGCGAGTCTGTGCCGCGATATGCTCCACGATCTGAGAGATGACCTTGGAGAACACTTCGAGGTTTGAAGCGGTCCACTCTTCGATCCGTGCGTCTTGCCCGGGAAGGAAGATGATCTTCTCTTTGATCAGCTCGTCTAATTCAACGTCCTGGTAACCAACTACCTGTCCGTCGTTGTCGAGGATTGGCACCTTTGGAACGTCCGCGTTCACGGCTACCCGGGCTGGCATAGTCGCTTGGTCGAGAGCGTTCATGAGGTACGCCCAGATAAGGTTCACTGCGTCTTGCAGGGCAGCGACTCCGGCGATGTCCGACATAGGATCATCACTGAGCAGCGTCTTGTTCCGGATCTCGGTGAGCGGTACCTCGCCCAGGCTGTGGCGCTCGATCGGGTTCTCTTCGTCGCGAAGCACCCAGCCACCGGTTGGTGACATGCGTTCCTCGGACTCGAAGCGTTGCCGGCCGTTGGAACGCTTGAACTTCACTACGGAGTCCGCCGTGTAGTACGTTGCGAAATCGAACTGGTCATCTTGCCACATGACCAGACCAGCACGGTCAATACCGGTAATCGGGTCAGTATCAACGATCGCTGACTGCGGGTGCTCCCAGGTGACCATCGGTGCCGCGTCCGGACTCGATGCAGGGTGCACCAGTGAGAATGAACGGCCGGCAGCCATGAACATCACGAACGCCTCGGCACTACCTGAATCCGAGTTGCTACCGAGCCAGTCACGTTGCAGCACCTTGTCCACTCCGGCAGTCTCGTCATAAGAACGAATACCAAGGATGGTCATACGCTCTGCAGCAGCATCAACAACCGGCATGCACCAGTTATCACCAAACCCAGCGAACTGAGTGCGGAAGTACTCGTCAAACTTTTTCGAAGCCCAACGCAAGGTCGCTGCCTTGCCCTGGTACCGGTCCACATGGGTTTCGATACCCGCAGCTCGTGAGTCCAGCTCCCGCGCTAACAGTTCAACGCGCTTCTGCACGTCTTCGAGGGACAAATCCATCAGGCCCTCCTTCGGGTACTCGTGCCGGTTGCTACCGTCTTGGTCTTCTCTTCTAGCGACGTACGAACAATGCCGTCCAAGCCCGTCACCGCCGCCTGAAACCCATCAATACGAGCCGTTGACGTACGCCGGTTAGGTTTCACCGGACGAATATTGTCAGCGTCATCGGTCTTCACTTCCACGCGGGAAGCCATCCACCGCATCACCGGGTTGCCGTCATGGCGCATCTCCTTGGCTTTCCACATGCGTTCCATTTCCTTGGACGCAGGAGACAGCCCGTAGAAGGTCTGAGCCACCGGCACCACGTCGATGCCGTTCAGGTCTCGGTCGAGTTCCTGGACAAGTTGGCCAGCAAACATCCGGTCATAGGAAACGCGCTGCATATCGAAATGCTTGCAATCGCCAATCACGGCTGACTTCACCGCGCTGTAATCGATCACATCGCCCTCTGAGGCCGTCACGTAGCCACGATCAACCCAATCGCGTAGCGGAATCAGCAACTGCTTTTCCAAGTCCTCTATGCGCTCTTCAGGCACCCAGAACCTCGTGAACAGATCCAGTTGCAGGCCCGGTCGATTCGACTGAGCCCACACCGTCCACGCAGTGAAGTCACTGGTCGCAGACAAGTCCAAACCGCCCCATGCACGCCGTCCACGCAACGGTGTACGCTTCGCGCCAGCCAACGGATCCCACTTATTCAAGTCCACCCACCGAGCCGAACCCGGCGAGCGCAGATTCAATCCGAGCTGCAGGAACGTTTTCAGCGCTGCGGGTGAGCCTTGGGCCTTGGTGGCTTGGTCTCGCATGTACGCGAGGGTTGGTGACTTGCCTAGGCCGGGGTTGGCTTTGTACCAAGTCTTTTCCGCGTAAGGGTCGTCTTTTTCATCGGCCGCCCAGATCACGCCGTAGAAGCGCGGATCATGAATGATTCCGTTGGCGATGTTGTGAGTGTAGGTGTGTTTCTCGTCGTACGGGGTGCCGTCTTCGGCTTCGTCGGCGGTGGTGATGAACAGGATCAGCGGTTGGTCTCGGGCGCCTGTGCCGGTTTCGATCGCTTCGATCAGCTTGCCCTGGTTGCGCAGGGTGTGGATCTCGTCAATGGAAGCGCCGGACACGTTGAGCCCGTGGGCTGTTTCAGCGACTCGGGACAGAACCCGCAGGATGCCCAGAGTCTTCGGCACACGCACCACGTCGGTCAACGGCTCAATACGCTTACGCGCGGCCGGTGAGGACAAGAGCATGGCCTTGGAATCATCGAACACTCGACGTGCCTGGTCTTTGGAGCCGGCAGCGTTGTAAACCTCGGCGCCTGCCTCGCCATCGGCTAGGAGCAGGATGCCGGAGAACCCCGCGGCGAAGGTCGATTTTCCGTTCTTACGCGGAATCTCCACCCACACCGAGCGGATTACTCGGACAACGCGGTCAATCTCTTCATCGTGGTAAACCCATCCGAACACCGGGGCGAGCACCCAGACAACCTGCCATGAGTCCAGCCCTTCGCCCAAACGCATGCGCACGCCTGCCCAGCGGCCTTTCGTGTGCCGGAAGGAGCCGAGTGCCCGAAGCGCCTTGCGCGCCCGTCCTACGTCAAACCATGCGCCCGGCATCTGGTCAGCTTGGTTAGCGACTGTGAGCGGTTCACGCTTGAGCGCCTCGATGATCTGCTCATGCGTGACGCCCAGCTCGATCAGCGCATCATATGGAACCGGCAAACGGTCAAAATCAACGTCGATCATCTGCCACCCCCACAATCAGAGGCGAGATCACCCTCCCAAGCGACTAATTATCGAATGGATCATCCTCGTCAGACGTGTCCTCACGGCCGGGGAGTCCGGTACGTGCGGCAGGAGACAAGCCAAGCTCACGGACGTAGGTCTTGAGCTGCGTCCGGTACTGGCCGGCAATCGTGGTGTGCGGGTTCTTACCCGGTCCCCGCTGGCCCATCGTGATAAGTCCCTCGCGAGACAGCTCATGCTCCGTCCACTCCAGACGAGCGACGCAGATGCACATGTCCACGACCAGGGAGAAGTCCACGGCGCCGAGTCCCACGCTCTTTCCAAGCACTGGAACTACGCGGTCCCACTCTTCCTTTGCCCGACGCTTTACGAACCTGGTGCCGTTGATCGCCTGGCGCTTGAGTTGATACGAGACCATCTGCTTCTCATATCGGTAGATGCGCTGTTGGAAGTGCTCGATGGACTCATCATCTTCACGCTCAGGCTCCTTGGGCTTCTTCGGAGCCTGCGCCTCGGGCAGTTCACGAGACCAGTCCGGCTCTTCGAACTCCGCCGGCGGCAACACCACCGATTCTTGCTCTGGACGGTGCCCCGGGTTGCCCTCGCGCACCACTGAAAGCGCCGGTTTCGGCATTGGACCAGGCATTTTCGAGACACCCCCTGATCAAAAAGCTCTAACCTGCGGGACTACGAGTTCGTCTGCCCGGCGGCTATCTGCAAAGGCAGGAAGGGGGTCACCCCCACCCCCTTTGAGGGGCATCGATGCCCGACATGTCAAGGGTTACGGGGTGTGTCACTGCGGTGTATTCCAACCTCCGGGCTGGTTTACTGCGGTCTCAGACTTGTGGCATGGAGAGCAAAGACCTCGACCGTATTTAGGATCGTCAGGGTTCAAGCCCTTGGATATCAATCCCTTTCGGGAGGTCGGCCAGTGGTCGGCTTCTCGAGATGGTCTCTTCATACACAGCACACAGATCGGATGCTTCGCGAGTACTTCCTCACGGAACCGGCGGTGTCCTCGACCTGTGTACCCACGCCAGCGAGATGAACCACGATGCTCTTCGGCCTTCTGCTGATGATCAGCACACCGACCACGAGTACCGAACGCTTGAACAAGCTCAGTGCAACCAGGCTGAGTGCATGGTTTCCTCGGCGCTGTTGGCATTCGTTGTCACCTCATTGCATCTGGGTACGACGAAGCCCCGAACCACTGAGTGATTCGGGGCTATCGTTTGAGCCAGTAAGGCCATTCAATCAGTAAATTTACGCGACTATGTCAAGTCCGTCAAACCCGACCCACACGTGGCAATCGAGCACCCCTTCGCTGAGGCCTGCTCGCCCTCAAAGCCTGCGACCAGATATCCCACGGAACAGCATGCGACACGTCCTCATTGCACCGCACCGTGCGCACACCATCAGGCCGCTCGGCCAACATCAGCTGAGCACCACACACCGTGGTCTTCATACCCACGTGGGTCTTGTGCTTGCACACCATGTCCGGCATCTCCACCCGCGTCTCCACACCATGAGTCACCGCCGTAATCTGATCAGCAGCCGAAGCAACCAACCAGTAAGCCTCACGACTCCACGCCTTATCCGCGGACCCAGCAATCTTGATCAGCTGCCACTTAGCCATCCACTCCGCCAAGCTCGGCGTAGTCTGATCAGCCGGCAACACCAACCCATCATGATCATCGACCAGGCGCAGGGCCACAGACCACACATCATCACGCACGATCCGCAACGCATCAGACACCGAGACATCCAACGGCAGCGGTGCCTCGACCCGGCCGGCATGACGCTCACTGTCACCACCACCGGAACTAGGATGCAACGCGTCCTGAGCTTCTTCCCACCGATCAGCAATCAACAGCAGATCAGCACGCATCCGATCATCACAGCTAACGCAGACATTCAGCCCCGACGCTGACGGCGGTGGAACCTGATCCTGCTCAGCCACCAGATGCACCACGCACACTCCGGAACCCTCACGGGCAATCGACTGACAACCCCAGCACCCACAACCAGGTGAGTTCTTATGCTCTGGCACGACTCATCTCCATTCCCGACAACGTGCTCATGACAAGACCTGCAATCCAATCCGACGGGCGCCACACCATTGCAGTCTGACCAGCCACTCGCAACGCATCGAGCCACACCTCTTGATCCGGAGACACCCGACCGCTCTGCGCTTTCAACTCCACAAACAATGTCCGCCGAGTCCGTGGGTTCACCATGACCAAATCAGGGAAGCCAGGATTAGACCGGCGCGAATCTGCCGTGTGGTAAATCTGCTTGAACCCGTACTGCTTCGCCAACGTGATCACATGAGACTGAAACTCAGACTCAGACCAGAGCAAAGCAGGATGCTTGATATTCATTAGTTCTTTCTCCTACGAGGTCTTCTACGTCTAGAGCGAGGCTTAGCAGGATCCACAGGCTTAGCAGGCACAGGTACAGGAGAACGAGCTTCCCGACCAGACCCTTCCCGACCCGACCCGGCATATCCAGATCCGCCACCCTCGTCGTCGTTGATCTTCAATTGATGATCTGTTGATTTATTTTTGATTTGCGGTTGATCGCGTGGAGGCGGTTTCGGCGACGAGTGCTGCACTTGCTGGCCGGAAGTGTCCATTGCCTGGGTAGTGGCTGCCGGTGTCTCACCTGGTGTGGGAGTCTCAACGGGCTCGTCATCGTGGACTGCAGGGAACGAGGCCAGATCCGAATGGGATCTTGGCTTCTCATGGGCCGGAGTATCCGTTGCCTCATGTCGCTCTACCTTGCCTGTTGCCGTAGCTGCCGGGACGATGCTGGATGCGCCGGAGGTGTCCGTTGCGTCATCGCTAGCCGGGCGTGCCCATTCGGGCATGCTGGCCGTCGTACCCTCAGTAGCCAGGACTGGCTTGGGATCGAATAGTTCTCTGCGTTTCTCTGATGCCTTCACGCGTGTACCGCATTTATCGAGCAGCCACTCGGCTGTCGTCTTGCTGTAGTAAGGCTCTTCCGGGGCTGGCCGTAGTGGTTTGTCCCAGGTTGCACCGTCCTTTCTAGATGAGTTGCACGTCCTGCAAGCGACGATCAGGCGCTCAGCGGGGGTTGGATCCGAATCATCGAGATCGCGTGGATCTAGATGGTCGATGGTTCCCACGCGAGCTGACTTCTGATCTCCACCTGCACCATTGCTGAATCGCACGATGACGCCACACCAGCGGCACTCGTCACCGTCACGCTTACGTACTGGACCGGAACGCTCAGGCTTGCGATTATCTGCTTCCCTGTTCTTGTTCCGCTCCTTTTCCGACTTGAGAATCATGTGGAAGAGATCTGCCTCTTCCACGAGCTTGAGACCAGCGCGCCTAATGCCCTTGTCGTCGTCAAACTCCTTCTCCTCGAATAGCCCGCAGTACAACGCTGCTGCGAGCAGCTCCTTGTACCGACTGAGGCCGGAAAGGCTCTTAGCGGTGCCGACCTCCACGATGTAGTCGCGGTCAAACGCCGCTGACCGAGTCGCACACTTCGCCACCCAGCCCCACAGTTCATTCAGCAGCCGGTCATCAGCCCAGTCCAGCTCCAGTACTCGCATGAACACCGGATGCTCGGCTGAAACGTCCGACACTTTCAACCAAGACATTGCTACTCGCTTCTTCCGGATGCTTACTCGTCTGCTGCGCCACGGCCCGAGCCACGGCGAGCGCCCATTTGTATTCTTTGGCTACGCAGATGCTTTTCTGGTGTTGGATGGTGTGCCATCGGTCTGGGCCTCGGCAGACGCGGATCTTTGAGTCTGTTGCGGTGAGGGCAATGACGATCATTCTCATGGCGTCATCTCGATGCGGATGATTTGTTCTGGGTCGCCTCGGCGTTTGTCGTATTCGCCGTTCCAACGGACGCGGATCTCGGTGACCAGGTCATCGTGTTCCACGCCGGTGATTCGTCCGTAACAGTCCGGGCGGTTCGGCAGTCGCATGTTGACGTGGAGTCCGCGGTGGAAGCTGGTCACGTCGCCCATGCGGGTCGGTTCCATGTCGCGGAGGCCGTGAAGCTTCTGCGGTGGACCGTCGAATTCCGGCGAGCGCTTGACTGGCTCCGGTACTGGCTGGCTCAATTGGTGGCCTCCATGAACGCTTGCTCGATCAATCGAAGGACAGTATTGCGAGCAAGCGGCGTTCCGGACTCAACGATTCCCCTGAGTTTCCGCAAGTCATCGGTTGAGATTCTCGGGCCGCTCATTAGGTTAGAGCGTTCGAAAGAAAGAGCGCCGAGGTAAGCAGACACGGCGGCCCGGGCTTCGTTCCGAAGTTCGTCGCGTCCATCCTCAAACTGCACATTCCATGCGTAGTCTGCCGAAACTTCGGGCTGTTGCACCGCGAGCAGTGCTTTCGCGCCAGCTTCAAGCGCGTCCTGGTTTAGGGGTGCTGTACTGGTTGTTGACACCCCCATGTTGCCTACACCCGGTACAGAACCCACTACTGTTCGTTGCAAGTCAGAGGAAAGATCGGTTTCAGATTCAACATTCTCCCGTGTGGGCTGATCAGTCATCGGTTTCACCTGATTCGTTTTGGAGGTTCATAAGCGCTTGGAGTGTGGAAATGTCCGAGCGGTCGATCATCTTCTGGTAAAGCTGGTACGACATGCTCGAAATTTCTTCCACTGCCTTGACCGCATAGAAGCCGTAGTCTTTCGGGTATCCGATAGCAACGGTCATTGGTATCTGAATGCCGTTCGCTGCCGTTGCGGTGATTTCAAATTCGAGAGTGTCAATCTCTGGCGTTTGTTCAGTCATTGGGTGTTTTTGTCCTTCCGATGATGGTGATCTTGTCGCTGGGTTCGAGGGCGTGGTTTTCGCTGTCTACGATGACGGAGACATACCTGCTGTCGAAGGTTTTCGTCTTGGGGTCGAAATAGCCGTGGATGACGCAGCACAGAGTGCCTACGGTTTCAGGGAAGCTGATCGTTTTGCCCAGGTCGGTGTTATTCAGCCGACGGGCTTCAATGACCGTGCTCATGCTGCACTCACCAGGTACCCGGCGAATTGGAGCCGAGACACACTGTCCTCACCGTGGATAAGGTACGAGGCGTCATACGTCATCGGGACCCATGCCCAATCCGTGCGGTGCTGGAACGCGAACTCCACTAGCTCGTCCGCGTCTAGCAGGGCTTCGATGGTTTCGCCGGACTCGTGTTCGACGTGCTGGCGTACGGCCTCGTCTGCGCTGTGAGCGTCGGTGGTGCCGGTGACTAGCCACTGGGCGCCGTCTTCGCCCATGGTTTGGACGGTGATTGTTTCGGTGCTCATGATGATGCCTTTCGTGAGTTGGTGATCTTGCCTTTGAGTTCGCGGATCTTGTCCGGCTGGTAACCGAACCAGGTGTCGGTGTCATCGGTGGACGCGTCATAGACCACGACGCACGGCATCTCGGCCGGCACGTTCAGAGCTGCGGCTTCGCGCTTGAGCTCATCGATGAGCGTTTTCTCTTCGTCCCGGACGAGGATCTTCGTAAACGGGATCTCCATGCGGTCCATAGCTCTCCCGGTATTGATGCACTGATTGCAGCCGGAAGGCTTGGAGTACACGGTGACGCGGATCGTGTCCGCTGGCGCTTCCTCCGGGGCTTCGTCAGGCAGGTGGCAGTTGCACTGGCACTCCCCCTCGGAATCCGTGGCATCGTCCCAAGCCCGGCCGTAGCAGGTCCGATGTTTCATTTCCCGGCAGTCTGCCGAAGTTTCGAAGATGCTCATGCTGGTTTTCCTCCTACAAGGTGGTGGGGTTGTTTTAGGATTAACAAGGTTTTGGCTAGTCATCGGAGACGTCAGCGAGGGCTAGTACCCTGTCGAGGTCGGTGGCCGGCACGAGTACTCCTCTGGCTTTGCTACCGTCTGCGGGGCCGACGATGCCTAGAAGTTCTAGCTCGTCCAAGAGTCTGGATGCTCTGGCGAAGCCGATACGGAGTTTGCGCTGCAGCATCGAGCTGGACGCGAATTGGCTGGTGACGATCAGCTCGATCGCCTCGGCCATGAGCTTTCGATCTTCGGACGGCAGCGGCGTGACTTCCAGCGTGGTGCTCCCAGAGCCGATGTTGACGACGTTGCTCCCGTTGTCCTCCACAAACTTGGCCACGAAGTCCTTGACACCTGAGACGATGGCCGACTCAGCATCCGGCCGGCCACTGCCACGACCCCGCAGCGCATAAGCCAACGCCGGTAACCTGGCAGACCAACCCCGGGCAGCGTCCTTGAGCTTGGTATCTAGCTCGGAGCCTTCCTCCGCTTTGATCGGCATCAGCATCCCAATGAACGACTCACCACAAGTGATCAGCATGCGAGTCTTCAAGTTCGTTGGTTCAATCGCCAACGGCTCCTTATAGGAAGCCGATGCGTGAGCGAACAACTGCAGAAGCTTCCCATTGGCCATGATGCGAGCTGGCACCCGCTTCTCAGCGTCTACCGCTTCAAGGAAGAGACGTGGCAAGTTCGGGAACATCTCCGAGGTATTGCCATTCGGGACGATGTACGTTTTACCCGGGAACAGGCCAGAGATATCGGTGAAGGTCAGCTCCTTACCCGTCACGTGGATCTGCAACGAATCGCCGATCTCATCCTCCGGCTGATTCTTCGACGCCTTGAATACCGAGAGCAGCTCCTTGACTACCGTTGGGTCAAGGTCGAAAGAGTCTTCTTCCGGATCTCCGGTGAGCCCTTCGGACTCCCAGACGCTCACGATTGCCAGTGCGGCCGAGGCGGTGTTGGTTGCCTGGACATACACGTGGCCGTCATCAGCCATGAAGTGGATAACGTCCAACCCAGTCGATGAGTCGTTGTGCACGTGCGGCTGCACCGACACCAGAGCATGTCTTAGATCTGCGGTGTTGATTGTCAATCTCATGACGATCCCTCCTGACCTTGTGCTTCTTTGGCTTGTCTTCTCATACGGCTGGCGCGACGTTCGTGGCTGATACGCACCTTCGGGATGGTTCCCCCGAATACGCCGTGGTTCCGAGTGATGTCTTTACCCATGGAGTAGTCCTGGCAGGCATCCATTACCGGGCAGCCAGCGCAAATTGCTATGGCCTCAGCTGCGGCTTTTTCATCTGCGGAGACCGGGAAGAACGGGTCACCATTCTTTTTGAAGTCCCAGCCCTTGCATTTCGCTTCATCCATCCAATGCTTCGACTCCGAAGCCTTGCCCTCGGACTGCTTGGTCATGCTTCGCCAGCCTCGCTCTACCATTCCGGCGCCCACCTTCGCTGATGCGATCCCAGAGCGCCGGTGCGGTGAAAAACCGCCATCTCACGGAACTCCTTCACGGTCTTCTGCGCCCACCAGAACACTTCCTCCTGGCTAGTACTAGCTCTGGTAACCCAGACACCGTTTACTCGGGCTTCCTTACCAGGGCCAACCCAGATCTTCGCGGACCAGATCAGCTCACCCGCGTTCAGGCCAGCAGTCGGGCGAACCGTGGCACGCGGCCACTCCGCGTCGTCAGGCGTGCTCTCGAATCTTCTGTAGGCGTTCGGCAGATCCACCAACCGAGTAACCGGCGCAGTCCCCATCGTTGAAGGATGAGCACCCATCGACCGGGCACGCTCGCCAGTCTGGTGAAGGGTGAGTGAAAACTGTCCTACCTCATCCAGCACTGCAAAATTGGCTTCCAAGCCAGACCGAACTAATGCAACGGCGCTCATTCTGAATCCTCTGCATCTTCGATGCAGTTCACGCAGAATCCAGCCCACTCGGAATCGGCAACGACTTCCTGCGAGCATTCCTGGCACGTCGCTGTCACCTCGTCCGGCACTGGCACCAGATCGAATTCACGGTTACGACTCGGCTCAACCTTCGCGGAGTACTGCATCGCTTCAACCTCATCGAGATCAAGCGTGTAGCCGAGCTGACCAGTGAGCAGCTGGTAGTACTCACGGACGCCATTCCAACCACCATAGAATCCGTCACGCTCGGACGAACTGCGCTCGAACCCTTTGAGCTTCGCGAGCCTTTCCTCGGTATTGCTGGAACTGACCAATTTCAAGACCAAGGCCAACTTAGACAGCGGCCACCGAGATAAGAACTTGCCCACGTTTGCACGCCAGGACTCCCGCGTAGCGAAGTCCTGTTCATTCGGGTATTCGTTGCTGACGAGCTTGCCCAACAACATCTGCGGAGTATCGTCGTACTTCGAAGCGAATATGATCTGCTCGACCAGGACCTGCTTAGCGAAATCCTCGTCAGCCTTCTTGTTCTGCACCGCATCAATAATGAAAGCCATGCGAGTCCGGGCAACGATCGACAGCATGCCGTTCAACTTCGCTTGGGTCTGTTTGTCCTGCTTCTCAGCCTCAGTCAGCTCAAGCTTGGCTTTCTTCTCCTTGACGAACCACTGCGGTTCCGGATCGCTGTAATGGAACCTGTACTTATGGCCAGCTTCGACGTGCTCAGCATCTGTCAGCTCGTCCTCAACCTGCGCCCAGGCATTACTGTACGAAATGTCGTAGTCACCCTCGACAGCTTTCAACGCCTGCAGATCCAATCTTCTGGCATCACGGCGCAGGGAAGACTCAGTTTCCGCAATGACGCGTTCCACCGTATCGATGCTGGCACCGTTGGCCATGGACTCGATCTTCTCCACGGTGCGTTCGTAGAGCTGTGGATTATCAGACTGATCTTCGAGCTCCTGCAAACGCTGCACAGCGTCCAAACGCAGGCGGCCTGCAGAGTAAGCCTTGGACACCCCGTCATTCTTCTGAGCAACCTTGGCGCGGGCCTGCACCTCCTTGCGGGACATCTTGAACTTCTTACCCACAGTGGTGATATCCATGCCAAGATCCAGCAAGCCCTGGATACCCTTGGACACTTCATGTTCAGACAATGGTCTGTGGTTGCGACCGGTGGTCAGCATTGTCTCGATATCAGCACGAGGACCACGCTCCGCCGTCGGTGCCGGCAGTACTACACACGGCACCTCGGTCAGTCCAGCTTCCGCTGCGGCGGATCTTCTGCGGTTACCGTCCTGCACCACGAAGTCACCAGCACGGTCAGGATGCGGATACACCAGCAACGGGCTCATCACACCCATTGATTTGATCTCCGAGGCGAGCTGTGTCAGATCGCCCAAATCGTCACGGATGTTATCGGGGTGCTGGTGCACCGAGGACAAAGCCAAAACTTGCAGTGTGGCATCGAATTTAGCCATGGAAATATGCCCCTCTCAGGGGAAAGTATTTAGAGTGAAACGAGTTTGGTGTTATTCGCTGTTATGCAGCGTTATAAGCTGCACGCTCTGAGATGAACCAGTCACCACACGCGGTAATGACGAGCATCAAAGCGACCAGGGCAGCAAGTCCCGAAACACCGTTGCTCAGCTGTGCGGTAAGTCCGCAGAAAACCAGCAGGAACCCGACCATCGGTGACCAGAACCGCCACATACGACGCGAAGCCATCCGCAGAATCTGCTCGGCGCTCATCTGACGTCACCACCGTCGAACAGCGAAGCAGCTGGCACCGGAGCCGGGACCTCCACAGCAGTGAAGTACGCGAGATCCTGGCCATTCACGTTCAAAAGGCCACGGCCGCCCTCGCCCAAGTCCCGAAGGTTGCCCTTGTCGACAACGACCTTTGCGATCGGATACACCGGGCGCATCATTCTGAGCACCGCTTCGGCAGCGACCTTAGGTCGGTCAGACTTCGGATACCGTTGCCACTCGACATCGATGACTGCCGAAGGCAGTAGCTTCTTCATCGGGTACACGCTGACCCGGCCTTTCACCTTGCTCATCTTCTGCCATCCTTGGTGTTGAAGCTCAGGATCAGATCGCCCACGAGCTAGCCACCACTTCTCGCTGATTGTCGATGTATGCCTGGATATCGGTGGCCGCGATCCGCGTGGTCTTGCCACGAGTACCCACCATGACCTTCGGCAGATCGCCATTGTTGATCAGGTCGTACACAGAGGTGAGCCCGATCGACAGCAACTCGGCCGTTTCGGCCACCGTGAACAGCATGCGGACCGGCCGCATCTCCATCGGTAGACCCGGCTCCACATCAATCACCTGCTCGCCTCTGCGAGCGTTGGGAAAACTGACTACACTAGACATTGAAATCACTTCCTTGCTTACCGTTTGATTTGGTTTCATCGCACCCAGCAGCTGTAACTGCTGGGTGCTTCTTATTTCCCCGAAATACGAGGCTTAGACCCTCCGCCGATAGGATTCGAGTACCCCTACACGAACCACCTACCAACGGAGGAAACTTGGAATACTGGCGAGAAGTCTTTACGCCCAGCGCCATGGGCCTGATCATCGGCGGCGCCATTGGTATCGGGCTGCCCATCCTCAACGAATGGCTAAAAGTGATACACGGACGAAGCGAATCCATCAAAGGCCTGCGGCTACAAACCACTACCGAACTGCTCGCTGGCATCTCAGAGTTCCGCAAAGCAATCAACCTCGACGCATACGAGAAGCAAGACAAATACGACGAGCAAGCAGCTAAAGGCCGAGATCGCATTGCCTCGGCGACACATGAAGTTGAAGCCCGAACACAAATGCACTCCATCTGGAATCGGTTCGTCCTGCAATCCAGGAACCTAGCCACAGACTTTTCGAAACGATCAACCGAAAGCAAGGAACTTTCAGAGACCTTCGAACTCATTCTCGAAACGATCCGAATCGCAGGCACACCCGGCGTTGCCGTCCTGCCAAGCATGCTGTCCGCATGGGTGCGACGTGGCCGCATCGACTTCAACGAACTCAAGCTAGTCCGAGAAGAACTCTCCAAACAGATCAAGGAAACTCGGAAGTAACCAACTAGACAGTTCATCTCGACCTCCGCTTCGAGACTTCATCTGCTCCTGGCGGCCGAACCCTAACCACCTGAAGCGGACCAACTCGCCAGCACATCTGCGAAACTCCCCATCTTTCAAGCCCTCGGAATTCTTCTCGCTCCACGGTGACCAACACACTGTTCGATTCGGATTCCACCTTGACCAGTTTCTCGAAGGCACCAAATAACTCGATGCCTCCACCGACGTGACTCTGTGCCAAATCTCTGGCTGGGATATTTTCAACCTCAGGAATTTCCAGAGTCTCCACAACGTCGCCCTCAGGCTCATCGGAACTCTTGAACCAACCCATCACGCCACCTCCTTTTCCATTTCTTCGTTCCATGCGTCGCATGCCTGACCGGCGAGCGCTGATGGATCGGTCATGCTGTCCTCTTTCGCTCCACATCGTGTTCAGCAAAATCTGACACATGAGTCAAAAAAAGATCTTCAACTCCGACGCCGAGGAATTTTGCTATTCGCAAGGCTGGCTCAGGCTCCAGGGTCTTCACTTCTCCGCTTACTAGCCGATTCATATAGCTATGAGACTTCCAGCCCGCCGCCTTTGCTAAGCCGCGGTTGGAAACTTCCTGAACGATCATGAGTCGCTGGAGCATCTTTCTGTCTCGGAGTTCCATCCAGAGACCTCCAATTGCTCGGGGGTGTTTGACAATGTTCACTGTACCGCCTCTCGTTACGTCGTGTCCAGTAAAACGTTACTTGATAATTTCTCTAGTGTCCACCCTGCAAGCCGACTTTTTCCCGGTATCCACGTAGAACGGGGCATCGAACGGATATAAATGGTAAATTTCTAGTGTCCAGCATGCCGTTACACCCGGTGTCCGCGATGTTTGAATTTCCGTCCACTCCTAGTCCAAGGTTGCTTCGTGAACGAAATCCACCCACTTGGGGAATTGCTCCAAGAAGTCATGGACCGCAACAGCTGGTCGCTGAGGGCCTTATCCTCGCGAGCAGATAGCTTGGGATTCAAAATGAGCCATTCAAACTTTGGCCGGCTGAAGGATGAGCCGGTTTCAAGCATGAAAGGCGAGACGATCAAGATGCTCGCCCAGGTCCTCAAAGTTTCTGAGGCTCAGGTAGCTGATGCGGTACTAGCTTCTATGGGGATTGACTCAAGCGCAGGCAAGGAGCAGCCGGCTCTAGCTGAGTTCGTTCGCACTTCTAGTGAAGTGAGCGATCGCGATCAACGGATACTCCTATCCGTGATCGACGCGATGCGCGACAAGGAAAGCGGAACCAATGGACAACACGACAACCAGGACCCCAACCCACCTAAGCCACTCCGAGCAGTGGCGCCCACGAGTGACGCTAGCCAGGGACAGAAGACCGAGCCTGAGGGCAGCATCATTGAATTCCATGGTGCCGAAGCTCTGGAGTACCCGGCGCCACCTATTGAATCTTTAGCAGCACACCCAAAGGTGAAGACCGTACGGGAACAGCTCGACGAACAAACCGACGAGCGCTACGCAGATAAACAAGGCCCGAGGGATGAAGGATGACTGAACCATCTCTACTCACACTAGATAGCCCGTTGCTCCTGTCACCCCCGGGCCGATCCCGTTTAACCTTTAATGATTTCGAGAATCAATATGGTCCTGGCACGATTTATTGCGGTAATGATCGGCGTCAACAGATTTGGGACCATTTCGTCAAGGCAACTGCCATGCTCAGAGACTCCTTGCCAATTGCGGCCGTCTGGATTGGTGGATCATTTGTGACGAATAAACCAGAGCCAAATGACATCGATGCGGTGTATATTCTGAATCAGAACAAGTATTCGACTCTTGATGATTTCGGGAAGCGGCGTATTGCCGGATTTGCTGAGGATGGTTGGCTATTTGATCGAGGTATCCGAGTCGACAGTCACGTAGTTGACTGGTTTCCGCACAGTGAATTGGACATGGAAGACCCCTCACAGGGGCCGTATCTAAAATCTCGTGGCTATTGGGATGATTTTCTACAGCGATATGCCGTCGATAAGCTTGCTGAATTGACCGAAGACAGCGCGATCCCAAAACGAGGTTACTTGGAGGTGATTCTGGATGGGTATGACTCCTGATGATGCAATATGGGCATCTCTGAATTTCGAAGACTTGCCGGTATTCGATAGCGCCCAGGATCTTTCCCGATACAGCATCGAAACACATCAAGGCCACAACCGATTGGCGCGCACCAAACATAGCCGAGGCTTCCTGCGTCTCGCTGGGCCCGGTGTTGATGGACATCAGGCTGATGCAGCGCAGGCCTTCGCCGTGGGCATCGCGTTCCAAAAGGTAATAACTGCATTCGGCTCGGCTCTGCATGGTGCGAAGGCATCTATTTCAAAAATTGCTGAACAACAGACTCGACTCCGTCTAGATGGCTCTCCTGCTCCCGGCTCTATCATTTTCAATCTCGTTGCAGCCTCTACGCCAGCCGACGAGTTACGCCCAAACGGCGAATTATTCGATAAAAATAACGAGCTGTTGGTCGATCGTTCATTTGATGCCTTGAACCAGGTCTTTTCTCCAAGTGAATCATTCGAAGATCGGGAAACTCTCGTTACGCAACTTGAAGACCTCGGCCCGCAAGCAGCAAAGGCATTGCGCTCTTTCGTGACGATCGTTGGGGACCATTATTTCGACATGGAACTTAAGTGGCAACAGCCTTTAGCTCCCGCCTTGCACTGGTCCGTGCCTACCTTGAAATCGCAGATGCTGCGTGACTTTATCGCATTGAACCGACTTGACGAAGTCCCAGTTACGCTAACTGGGCGCTTGCATACGGTATCAATTAGCAATAAATGGTCGCTGGTATCGGATGAGTTTGGAAAAATTACTCTTGATTTGGCTGACCTGACGGAAAGAATTAGTCGATCCAGCTTCCCCGCTGGGTCCCTAGTCGAGGCCAACGCCATGATGACGCAAAGCGAAGGGGCAGGATCCAAAGCTAAACGCGACTTTAGAGTTACCAGCCTGAGGGCATTGCAAGACTGAGTTATTTTACTTATCCCATTGCCCCGACAGTTTGAACCGTCACGTTGTCACATTAACTTCACACCATAGTTCGAACATATGTTCGAACTATGCAGAATGTATGGGGCATGCTGCGCTCACTCGCGCACGTAGCAATTATTTGGACTAGACCACACCCAGAAGTAGTAGCCGCGTCGGACGGTCGTCGGATCTGGATTGACCCAGCGCTGACGACCGCCGAGCAGCACTGCTTCTTGGCACACGAAGCAATACACATCAAGCACGGGCACACTACGTGCCAGACACCAGCCGTTGAACGGCAAGTCTGCCTAGAGGTCGCTCGATTCTTGATCAGCTTCGAGGCATTACAGAAGGTCGCGGGCTGGTCCCGCTGCCCTATTGAAATAGCAGAGGAACTCGGCGTCACCGAGGAAGTACTCCTTGACCGGTTCGCCACCTTGGACGGCCAGCAGATCCAAGCGCTCTGGCCACCAGGTGAGCACATCGCCTAACCACTTATCCACAATCCGTAATCCCACCGCGTCAAGGGGTCTATTTGGCGCGCACACTTTCCCCAAGGAGGGAAACTCATGGATACCCCAGAGCCCAGGGCCAAGCGAGGCAACCAAGAAGGTTCCGAGCCCCGCATCCGAAAGGACGGGCGCTGGCAAGCTAACTACATCGTCGGATACAAACCCAGCGGCCAACCAATACGAAGTTCGGCCTACGGTAAGACCAAGGCCGAATGCACACGCAAACTCCAAAAAGCTCTGCGTGAAGTTCACGCCGGAGACGTCACTATTGGACTGAAACCTCGGCTGATTGAATGGCTTGACTACTGGCTGACCAACGTAGCTCCTGCCACAGCTAAGAGCCCACAATCGCGCAAGACTTATCGAAACAGGATCAACAACCATATCCGGCCACACCGGCTAGCAGGCAAGCGCCTGGACAAGCTCACCCCTACAGACTTCGAAACCATCTACGCCACCATGCGCGAGGCGTCGCTTTCGGAATCCAGCATCTCCGGACTGCATGCAATTCTCCGGCGAGCGCTGAATATTGCTGTGAAGCGTGGACTGCTGGGTAAGAATCCGTTGCTGATGCTGGATGCTCCTGTTCCTGCTGCGTTCGAACCGCAAGTGTATTCGACGGATGAAGTGCGGCGAATGATTTCGGCAGCGGAGGAGCGTGACGATGAAGCGCGGTGGCTGTTGAATCTCATGCTTGGTCCGCGGCAGGGTGAGGCGCTAGGGCTCACTTGGTCTGATATTGATTTCAAGGCGGGAAAGATCCGGATAGAGAGGGAGCTGTTTGTGCTTCCGTGGGAGCATGGCTGCAATGCGGACGATCCGAGCGATACGAAGTGCGGCCGGAAGTTCGGACGGCACTGCCCGATGCGTCATAGCGGCGGTTACTTCACAGGCCCGCCTAAGAGCTCAGCGGGTGTTCGGCGTGTAACTATGCCCTCCCCCTTGCGGAAGTCGCTCCTGCGCCACTCAGAGACTCAGCGAACCATTCGCGAGCATGCGCCGTGGAGTCCTTGGGTTGACCAAGACGGGGTTGAGCGGGATCTGGTCTTCTGCCGGCAACGCGGTTTGCCGATCTATCCGAAGGCGGACTGGCTCGCGTGGCGATCGCTTCTCGAGGATGCAAAGGTTCCGGTAGGGCGACCCCACGACGGCCGGCACACAGCGGCCACCACCATGCTTCTCCTGGGTGTGGATCAGCGAGTGGTTATGGAGATCCTTGGCTGGTCGCAGATCTCCATGCTCCAGCGATATCAACACGTACTCGACGAGATGCACCAGGATGTGGCTGACAGGCTCACCGATCACTGGACCACCCCGGAACCGGTGCCACCAAGCAATGTGATTTCCCTTCAGGACCGATTCAAGAAGCGCGGATCTTTCGGGGCCTGAAACAAAAATTGTGGTCAAATTGTGGTCAAAACCGTTGGTCTGGCTTAAATAAAGAATCGCCCGGTAACTTGTTTTCACAAGTCACCGGGCGAATTCATACCGTAGGGCGTGTCGGACTTGAACCGACGACCAAGGAATTATGAGTTCCCTGCTCTAACCAACTGAGCTAACGCCCCACTATGAGAATTACCGCCGAAGCAGTAACCACACTCGAAATATTCTAGGGCATGACCAGCCGAAATCTCGATTCGAGGTCCTTGGGGCGTCGCCAAGCGCTAATGCGTCGTGACGCTCTGCCCACGATATAGCGCTTCGAAGGAGTTCATCGTTTTCTCCTGCGCATGGTTCATGACCTTTCGGTGCCCCGCAGCTCCTAGGCGCTCACGTTCCAGAGGTTCGAGACTCAACACCTTGTCCAGCTTCTGCGCCAAATCTTCTCGGTTACCCGGTTCAAACATATAACCGTTCACGCCGACGTCGACAAGGTGAGGCAACGCCATCGCGTTGGCTAGGATCACGGGCTTCGAAGCTGAAAGCGCTTCGAGGGTCACCAAGGACTGCAACTCAGCGGTCCCTGGTTGGCAGAAGACATCACAGCGCAGATAGGCCTCGCGAAGCTCCTCCTCGCTAACATGCCCAAGGAATTGCACACGATCACGCACGCCTTTTTCGTTGGCAATCTTCTCCAACAGTGGCCGTTGCTCGCCACCGCCAACAACTTCGAGAATCGCATCAGGCACCTGCTCCATCAATGCCAGGGCCTCGATGAGTTCGTTCACGTTCTTCTCGACAGCTAGTCGACCAACAAAAAGTATGGTTGGTGTTTCGTTACGAACAATCTTTTCCTCAGTGCCCAACTCATAGTTGCCAACTTCAATTCCGTTGGATAGAGGCAGCACTTTGGTCAACCCCGCATGCTCCTTCATGGCTTTTGCAGCCAACGGAGTGGGAGTAGTCACCGCATCTGCTCTTCCAAAGATCTTCCCCATATCTCTCCATGAGTTGCGGGCAACGATCTTCTTAAACCATTTAGGAAAGGGTAAGAACGGGTCAAGATTCTCTGGCATAAAATGGTTTGTCGCCACAGCTCGAACTCCATGCTTACGTGCGTAGGCCAAGGTCTGCTGCCCAATCATGTAGTGGCTCTGCGCGTGCACGACGTCGGGTTTGATGTCTGCCAAGATCTTGTTGATCTGTGAATTAACTTCCCAAGGAAATGCAATACGGAAATACTCGTGGGTTGGTACCCCATGTGATTGCAGCCGATGGACAATCGCTTCGGGGCGAACCTCTGTGTAGGTCTTTCCTTTTTCTCCGCGTACTGCCAACACGTGCACTCGGTGTCCGCGTTCTTTCATGGCACTAGCCAATCGGTAGCAGAACATTGCAGCACCATTAATATCAGGCAGGTAAGTATCGGCGGCGATGACTATCGTCAGCGGTTTTTCCTCGGCCACGTATTGTCCTTGTTCGTTCAACATATTGTCGTGTGAAAGATTATCTACTGCTTTTATGCATCTTTATGAGACATTTTTTGTGAATGTCTTGCTTTGGCTTTGCGTTCTAGAACATCCGGGTGGTGACGAGATAGAGCCACCACGCCAATGATGGCCAGCACGGCGGCTACCACCATCGAGATCGCCAACACCGCAGGAACATCTGGGCGAAGCTCTCCAAGAATAGTGATGCCGATGGCAATGCCGACCATCGGATCGATCACGGTCAGTCCGGCGATCACCAAATCTGGTGGCCCCTTCGAATAAGCCGTCTGTACAAAATATGATCCGAGCAAACCTGCCACTACCACTGCGGCCAGTGCAACCCACGGTAGCGACTTCCAATCTTGTACTTGGAAATTCAATATCGCAATCGCGATAGTGCGCACGAGTACCGCAACAAACCCGAAAAGTACGCCCGCCCCGACGATATAAAAGAAGGCTCCCAGCTTGTGCCGGAAGAGAAGCACAAGAATTCCGAAGACCACAACCACGACGGCCAGAATCATCTCGATAAGTAATGCCTCGGCATTATTTACAAGGTGCTGCTCGCCGGTGACGTTGATAGCCATCAGAACGAATGCGGCCGAACCGACCATGCAACTAATAATTGCCAACACCGTCGGCCGGTTCATGGTGAGCTTGTGTTCTCGCGAATTCACCACGGTGGTTACCACCAGGGCAATAGCCCCGATGGGTTGCACCACGGTCAAGGGGGCGCTTGCCAGAGCAAATACGTTCAGCACCATACCCAGACCCAGCAAGAGCAACCCGCTCATCCAACGTCTGTTGCCCGCCAGTTTCCCCAGGTTTTTCAGGGTGAGTTCTAACCCGCCCGAAGCTTTCCTTACCGCACTCGATTGAAATTGGGCTCCGAAGGCAAGGCAAAAGGCACCGCATAGTGCCGCTGTAATAGCGATCCAAACCATGTCAGTGCCTTTCCCAAGAGTTCTTTTATTGTCCGAGAGGTCATGCCGCCCAGTGGCGTGAAGTCTGCGCGTCACCTCATCGGTTCAGGAACCTAGGAACGCTTGATCAACTTGCGAATAATTGCAACAAGCGCAGCCGCCGATGCAGCGATGATCGCAAAAGGCTTAGCTTTTTCTGCCCGTTCTTGGCCTGCGCGACCGGCCTCGCTATTTTCTCCGGTATTCGCAGAAGGTGTGACGAAGCTACGTGCCTTAGCTGCAGCGTTGGTCACTGAATCTCCCGCGTTTTCGGCAAAATGACGTGCTTTATCCAATTTTGCTTTGGGACCCAGAACACTCTGGCCCAAATTGTCACGCAGTGCCTGAATCTGACGTCGACGACGCTTGGTACGAAGAATCAGTTCATCCGCGCTTGGAGCAGGAGGTTTAGGTTCCTTTTTCTTATCCTTCGCGGCCTTGTCTTCCTCGTCCTTCTTACGCATAGGCTCGTCCAATGTGCTGACGTCAAAGTTGCTACCGTCCTTGAGCACACCAATATCGTGGCGGATGCCTCGAATCGCTGCGTCAGGAGTCAGCGGCAATGCCTTCTTGAACTTCAGGTACATCACGAGCGCCAGAATTGCTGCCACGATCAGGAAGAACCCGGCAACTATCAATCCTGCGGCCCAACCAAGGAACCAAATCTCTAGAACATTCACCAGAGTGACGACTACCGCAATCACGAAAAGCAAAACAACGATGAGCGCGCCAGCGCCCAAGCCCGCGGCCATGCCCAGGCTGATGCCTTTTTTCTTGAGCAGGGTAGTGCCCAGTTTCAGCTCGTCCGTCAGCTGCTGCGGGACAAGCTCTTTGAGTCCATCAATTTGCGCCTTGGCACTCTTCACGCTTGACTTCAGGCTTTCATCTGCTGGCGTCGATTCAGCTTCAGACATGGTTTCTCCATATTCTCGATCGCTCGGCAACCGGTGTTTCCAAGCTAGCACTCCGGTTACCGTCTACGTATCAGTCTTCAGGCGTAAACCCCACAGCTCGATCTCATGCCACGGGTGTAAGTGTTAACGATTTGAAAGTCTATCGTCTATTCACTTGAGCTTATAGGAAGCGACCCAATCAATACGTGCTCTTTATTGTTCATACGCTGTTCATGGCTACTCTGCAGACTAAACGTGTTGTATCGAAGACAGAAATTCACCTGATCATTGCCTTCATAGCGCTGGATGACCGAAATTATAAGTACTATTTCCATCAATTGTTTCCAACTAGACAGCGAATCTCTCCGAACCCACGTGCGCTGAAACTGGTGACCAGCTAATAAATATCCTAGCCAAATCGATATGAGCAATAATATCCGGGTTTCCCCTGATGTTTTGCGGGAAAACCCTAAGCAGCTGAACCATGAATTACGCCGCAGCGTTAAGAAAAATAAAACCCCAACCGTTCGAAACGGCTGGGGTTCTACGAGAGCTCCTCCAACTGGACTTGAACCAGTAACCCTTCGATTAACAGTCGAATGCTCTGCCAATTGAGCTATGGAGGAATGCAACGTGTAATACCTTAGCACTGGCCAAGATGGGTTTTCAAATCGACCAACTTCCGCGCTTGAAGACGTAAATAGCGCCGACATCCAAGGGGTTCGACAGCGAATTTCAACGTTGGGGTTCCGCAGCACCAAAGCATTCCATCAAGTGATGCGTGACATAGGACGAAGCGAGCTTATAGGTCTGGAAGTTGCACCACCCGTAGTTGATCTAGGCTTGTCTCCATGTCGAACAGACTAGTGAACTCCTCAGCTACAAACGAATCACACTCGCCACGCAATAATCAGTTGATACTCGCCAGAACGTATTTCGCGGTTCAGGGAGTTGGCGGACTGTTATGGTGGTTCTCGGTTTTCGCAAGCCCGACCATCACCATGTTGACACTTGGCAATCTGCCGCCGGTCATACTGGCATGGTTCGACATCCCTTTGTTTGCTCTCGCCTCACTGTTAATTGCCTGCAATATACGTGCGGCATTGTGGGTGGCGATACCGTGGACCTGGCTCATGACAGGGTTAATGCTTTCCTACGCACTGATAACCACCAACGCCGGCTGGGGCGCCCTGATCATGCTGGCAGCGAGCTTCGCTTCCTCAGCAGCCGGTCTGGTTCTGTGGTTCGGGCGGTTTCCCTCGCAGTGGTTTGTGTCTGGCCCCTTTCGCTTCAAAACTGCACGAGCCAAACGAACTCGGGTCCATATACGCCAGACCTTCGCCCAGTTGCTTTGTTTTTGGTTCGTGTTTCTTGCGCTCTTTCCTACGCTCATAATCTTTGCTGAATTCCGGTTCGCGATGCACGTGAGGTTTGCTGACTGGATCCGCTTGACCGGATACGTCGCACTCCTACTTGCCAGCACACTGGGCGTTTGGTCGGCAACCACAATGGCCAAATTGGGACAGGGCACTCCCCTGCCCTCGGCCATGCCACAGTACCTAGTGATTCGAGGCCCTTACCGGTATGTTCGTAATCCAATGGCGGTTGCAGGCATCGTACAGGGAGTCAGCATAGGACTGATTGCAAGTTCATGGCTTGTAATCCTCTATTCCTTGAGCGGTTCAATCATTTGGAATCTGATTGTGCGCCCACTAGAGGAAAAAGACCTGCAGCAGAAGTTTGGTGAAAGTTTCACTCGATACAGCACCGAGGTCTCTTGCTGGTTGCCAAAGTTCCGGAATACCTCAAAACGAGGATAAACGAAAACACCCTGTTGTCAGCTTGAAAAGCTGACAACAGGGTGATTCTCCGGCTCCTCCAACTGGACTTGAACCAGTAACCCTTCGATTAACAGTCGAATGCTCTGCCAATTGAGCTATGGAGGAATGCTACGAGAACAACCTTAGCACTAGCCAAGTCACGTTTTGAAATCCACGCTTAGGTGCGACTCCAGGTAATGCTTGAAGGCTAGCTTTCAGTCTTCGCTGAGTTGTTGATGGCAAACTGTGCCAGCTCAATCAACTGCTGCGCAGAGGTTTCCCACGAGTAGTGCGAGGCACGGCGCAGTGCCCGCTCCGAGTGCTTCCGCCATTCTTCTGGTTCTGAGAGTTGGTGCACTCGGTCCGCGAAGGACTGGACACTATCGGGATCCGCGTAAAGCGCCGCATCCTGAGCTACTTCTCTGAAAATGGGCATGTCGGTGACGACCACGGGTGTTCCCATGCTCATTGCTTCAACCAGTGGAAGGCCGTAGCCTTCTTCGCGAGAAAGCGTCACCAGCGCGGTGCACTCGGCGAGCATCTTCGCATACTGTTCGTCACTGACCCCGTTGTGGAAGATTATTTGGGTAGTATCAGTGGCTTTTGCTTCCAACTCAGTGCGACGCTCCACGCTGATACCACTAAGCAAATGCAGCTGGTATTCAGGAAGCAAGCTCATAGCCCGAATCAAGGTCTCAACATTTTTGTATTCCATGAACGAGCCCATATATAGCAACGTCTTGGCTGGGACACCATTCTGCTCACGAACAGTAGTTTGCCCCGAGGCGGCATTTGAAACTAAGCCAATATGCCGTTTAGTCAACCGATGCTCGCGCATGAGCTCGGCCGTGGTGTTTGACACTGTCGCGACGGCGTCCGCGCGGTTCAGCAATAGTCGTTGCGGGAAGTAGACCTGATGAAACAGGAACCATCCCCAACGGATCGGGGCAGGCAAGAATTTGGGCGCATTCGGGTGCGCATAGTAGATCAGATCATGCAGGGTGAGGATTAGCGGAAATTTTCGTCCCAGGGTTCCCATGGTCTGCATTGGGGAGAAAACCACATCTGGCTGCAACTTATTAATCTGCAGTGCAACGAACGGTTCCAAGACACTGGTCGGGCCAGATATTTTCAGGTATGGCACCTCTGGCAGGAGTGCAAGCTGTCGCATATCATTGATCAGCATCGTTACATCGGCAATCTTCGACGTCGCCTCAATGAGTCCCGCGGTGTAACGGCTAATTCCATCGTGATGAGTGACCCGGGTATAGCGGGCATCGATGACGAGTTTCACGGGCGTATTAGCCTTCTGTTGAGGACGTGGTAGTCCAAGCCTATCGGTTACCGCCGGCGCACTTGCGCTACCTCAGGCTGCACCGTGCGGGGTCTAACAATCAAATAACCGATGAGCCCTGCGGCAATGGATAGAGGCCATATCGCGAGCGCGGCCGGCAGCCCGAACGCCGAACCAATGGCGCCACCGGCTAAACTTCCTATCGGAACCGCGCCAAAGGTAAACAACCGGCGAGCGCTGCTAACCCTGCCCAGCAGGTACTCGGGAGTGATATCAGCAACCCACGCAGTGACCGCGACGTTAAAAATGATCAAGGCAACGCCCCACAATACCGATTGCACCGCAAGCAGTGTCATGGAAACTGCGGACGAGGTAAAGGCCGCGAAAAATACCATCGCGGCTAACACGAGCATGATCGTCATGGTGAGCGTAGTCAGTTGGGCTGCGCTGTAGCGAACAGCGATCCGCGTGGCTAGGGCAGCTCCGAGCAATCCCCCGGCACCGCCAAGACCAGCCAGGATACCGAAGCCGAAGGATCCAAAGCCTAGGTAGTTGATGATGAATAGCGCTTCAACCGCGCTGCCTAAGGCCAAACCGAAATTTGAGCACATCATCGCCAAAGTTACTGCGGCCAACGCTCGGTTATGACGCAGGTATGCCAGGACGGAGCACCAATGGGTGTCGCGCTGCGCGTTCTGCTCCGCAGCTTCTTCCCTCCGCTGGCTGTCTTGGCGAGGAAGTTTGACTAGACAGGCCAAACTCAGCGCGATCAGCGCCAAGACTGCACTCACGGTTAAGAGTGCTGAGGCTCCGAGGAGAGTAAATGCGGTGCCTGCAGCCACTGGAACGATGATCGCCAATGACTGATCCGCAGCCGTCAGCCGGGCGATCAACGCGCTGATAGAGCTGGTTCGCTGGGCACCGGAGACCGCATTGAGTTGTGGAACTGCGGAAACTTGAGCGGTTTCCGCTACGACATTGCACATTCCCAGTAGCGTCACCAGCAAAAATCCGTAACCGATACTCAGCGTGCCAGTGAGGGTCAGCAGTAAGAGGCAAACGGTGAGCGTGACCTTCACTGCCAGTCCAATGCGCAACAGTCGCAATGGCCGATAACGGTCCACCAAATAGCCAATGGGAATTGTCGCCACGAGGAAGGCGAAAGAGCCCAAGGTGTTCAGAAGCCCCATTTGCCAGGCGCTGGCGCCCAATGTGGTGACAAATATGAGGTCGACAGTGAAATCCGTCAGTGAACGGCTGGCCGCATCACCTGCATTCGAATAAAGGAAACGACGTTCGCTTTGCACAGTAGATTTCACCACAGCTCGTGAAAAGTGTTACGAAGCTCATCTGTCCCGCGGTTGGCAACGATACCGCATTTACTCCTAGCTGAACAGGATTTCCGCTAGTTCACTAGTTGTTTTGGGTTATGTCCGTTCAGTAATTTTCTGAAATTTCGCCCATCGAACACTGAACCATCTAACCCGAATTCTCGGTGTTTTTGGATTATCCCAATGCGGTCAGCCAACCCGTCAACCACACGCTGGGGTTGCAATACATTACTAACTTGTGATGTTAATAGTCTTCAGTTAGGCAAGACTAACCAAATAATCGATCGCTATGCGAGGAGTATCGTGGGAACCGCTCTTGAGACCCTGCACATCCCCCAGACTGAGTCACAGCTTTTTGATAACTCATTACTTTGCTCAGATACCTTGGACCGCTACGAAGCCGAAGCTCGTGAAGCCTTGTTGCGCGTCACCGACCAACTTGCGGCCGTGGAGTCTCCCACCACGGGACCGAGTCCACAAGCCCTTCAGAAGCTGGTGTCAGAGATTGACCTCGACGCACCGTTGGGAAGCCACACCGACTCGTTTGATGAACTGACAAGAATTTACCTCCGTGACGCCGTCTACTTCCATCACCCGAAGTACGCCGCTCATTTGAATTGCCCGGTCGTCATTCCCGCAGTCGCCGCCGAAGCATTTGTCACCAGCCTGAATACCTCCATGGATACCTTTGATCAGAGCGCCGGAGCAACGCTGATTGAACGCCGACTGATCGACTGGACCACACGGCTCATCGGATTCTCCGAAACCACCGCCGATGGGATCTTCACCTCCGGCGGAACCCAGTCCAATCTGCAAGCGATGCTCGTTGCGCGCAATATCGCGGTATCCAAGATGACAGGTTCGCTACCGCATCGCCTGCAGAATTTGCGTATCTACACCTCCCAGGATGCACACTTCAGCATCTCCAACGCGGCGATGATGATGGGTCTCGGGCATGAGGCCGTGATAGCTATCGGCACCGATGCGTGGCACCGCATGGACGTCGACGCACTTCGCACACAACTCACCAATGATCTACAGGCCGGCTTGGTCCCGATGGCCATCTCTGCCACCGCAGGTACTACCGACTTCGGTTCCATCGACCCACTTGCTCCGCTAGCAGCATTGGCTCAAGAAACCGGCGCTTGGTTCCATGTCGATGCCGCTTATGGTGGCGGACTGCTGCTTTCCGCGGTGCACCGCCAGCGGTTAGCCAATATTGAACTGGCCGACTCGGTCACTGTGGACTTTCATAAGTCCTTCTTCCAGCCCATTGGCTCCAGCGCACTGCTCGTCAAAGACACACACTCTTTTGAATCAATCGCACATTACGCTGAATATCTCAATCCGCACTCGCACGCGCAACAGACTCCGAACCAGGTAGATAAATCACTGCAGACCACCAGGAGATTTGATGCGCTGAAACTTTGGGTCACGCTGCGCACCCTTGGCGCGCAACGTCTAGGTGCCATGTTCGATCAGGTCATTAAACTAGCTGAAAGTTTGGAGACTGAAATTTCGCTGAGACCACAGTTAACCCTTGAAGCGCCGGTACAGCTAAGCACCCTCGTCTTCAGATTCACGGTTCCCCATAACCAGTTGAACCAAGCCGAACGCAACGAGCTGACAAACCAGATTCGTCACCGGCTCTACCAAACCGGTGAAGCAATGATCGCGGCAACCACCGTCCGCGGTGAACGCATGCTCAAGCTGACCTTGTTGAATCCAAACACCACTCTGGAAGACCTGACCGAGATACTCGACGCGATCTGCCGGGTCGGCAACGACCTGCTACTCGAACGCGCAGAAGGAGCCCGCGCATGACCCATGCAATAGCCCAAGAACACTTTGACGTCATTGCCATTGGCGCTGGACCGTTTAATCTCGGCTTTGCGGCCCTCACCGATCCACTCCACGAGCTGAGCGTTGCAGTATTAGATGCCAGCGACCATTTCGTCTGGCATCCCGGCATGATGCTCGAGGGTGCACATCTACAGGTGCCGTTCATGGCAGACCTCGTCACTCTCGCAGACCCCACCAATAAATTTTCGTTCCTGAACTATCTGAAGGAACAGGGAAGAATTTACCCGTTCTATATCCGCGAAAATTTCTACGCCCTGCGCAACGAATATAGTAACTACCTTGCTTGGGCATCGCGCCTAATACCTAGCGTCCGCTTCGGACATCGCGTACTTTCGGCCGAATACACAGACGGCGCCTACCAGCTTTCGGTGCTCACCGCTCAAGGGGTGACCCATTTCAGTGCAGACAAGCTAGTCCTTGGCACCGGGAACCAACCTTATCTTCCAACGATTATTGACGCAGCTGCCCAAGCGACGGGCAAGGTCATGCATTCAAGTGATTACATGTTCCATCGCGAGGAAATCTTAGCTCCAGACCACCAGCCATCCCGCCCGCGGATTACCTGTGTGCTGGGCAGCGGACAGAGCGCAGCCGAGATTTTTTTGGACCTGCTGCGTAATTTGCCCGAAGAAGACCATCTAATTTGGGCTACCCGTTCGGAGCGCTACTTTCCGCTGGAGTACACCAAACTCACCCTGGAAATGACGTCCCCGGAATATATCGACCATTTTCATGCGCTGCCCGTGGAAAAGCGCGACGCACTTGGCGCCGAACAAAAGGGACTCTACAAGGGCATCAATGCGGATCTGATTGATGAAATCTATGAAGAGCTCTATCAGCGCAGTATCAGCAAGGCGGCCAATGTCCATCTGCGCACCGGATGCAGTGCAACCGGTATCGGCATGACAGATGAGGCTCTGTCCGTGAGTTTGCGCCACGAACGTACCGAAGAAAACTTGGAGTTCTGCGCCGATACTTTGGTGATGGCTACCGGCTACCGCTCCGGAACCCCTGACTTCCTCCGTGGAATCACCCAGCGAATGACCTACCTCGCCGACGGTCGGGTCAACGTGGACCGTGAATACTCCATCGGAGCCGCCGAGGATATTTTTGTGCAAAACGCGGAACTGCATACTCATGGATTCACGGCCCCTGATCTTGGTATGGGAGCCTACCGAAATTCGGTGATCATCAATCGAATCACCGGCCGAGAGGTCTACCCGGTCGAAGAACGTATCGCCTTCCAACGATTTGGCGCGGCAGAACTGACCGGTCTGCCGAACGTATCCACTTCCAGCTCGCGCGACTAAGGAACGAAGCACCATGACTAACTACACCTTCCGTAAGCTCAGCCTGCCCGAAGATACCGAGTTGCTCCACGCGTGGATCGCGACCGAACATGCCGCATATTGGGGTATGCCGACCGCAACCGCGACAGAAATAAAAGCCGAATACCGTCAGCTGCTGTCCACGGCGGACTACCAAGTATTGTTGGGCCTTGATGAGACCGGCACCGAAAAATTCCTGCTGGAGCTTTATAACCCGGCTAGCACCGCATTGGCCAAAGCCTATAATTACGTTCGCGGAGATCGTGGCTTGCACTACTTAGCGCCGCAAACCAGCGAACCGCGGCCGGGCTTCACTGTGGAGGCACTCACCCAAGCAGTGCGCCACGCCTTCACCCGACCCGGAGTGGAACGCATCATCGTGGAACCAGACCTGCGCAATAAAGCTGTCCACGCACTCAATGCCCGGGTGGGATTCCGCCCGGTCCGCCCGATAGCTCTGGCAGAGCCAGACGGATCAATCAAGCAGGCGTTGCTTTCCATCTGTACCCGAAATGATTTTGAACAAGCCACCGGCCGCAGCCTGGATTCCTCGTTCCTGACGCCCCAGCGCTGGGAGGCCGCCAATCGCCACGTGCTGGCCAAAGCCCTCGGAGAATTCTGCCACGAACGCCTCCTTGATCCGGTCGAGCTCGGCGAGCGGCGCTACCGCGTGCAGAAAGACGGAGACCGCTTGCTCTTCACTGCCGGACGCTACCAACTCAATCACTGGCTTGTCGCTCCAGAATCACTGCAGCATCAGCGGCTCGTCAATGGTTCATGGCACGAAGCCGAGGTTGATGTCCTTGATTTCATCACCGTGTTCCACCAGGAGCTGACGCTTTCCGAAGCTCAGCTGCCGGTCTATCTCGAAGAACTCTCATCCACCTTGTCCAGCCACTGCTACAAGCAGGCTCACGCCACCCATACCTCGGCCCAGCTGGCCCAGTTCCCGGGCAGCGCAGCCCAGTCCTTCCAGCTTGTGGAATCGTCAATGACCGAGGGCCACCCCTGCTTTGTGGCTAACAATGGCCGCATGGGTGTAGGCCGCAGCGATTACCTGCGTTACGCTCCGGAAACGGGTTCGGCACTGCAGCTCGGGTGGGTCGCGGCACACACATCGCGTGCCCAATTTGATGCCATCGACACCCTTGATTACGAGACACTACTGGCTGCACAGCTAAACCCGGAGGAACGCCAACGTCTCGATGAAACTCTTGAGAACGCACTGTTCGGTACCGGGTTGTCGCCGAGCGACTACATCTACATGCCCGTACACCCTTGGCAGTGGGAAAACCGCCTGTCGATCACTTTCGTGAATGACATTGCACGCAAGCAATTGATCTGGCTTGGCTATAGCCAAGACGAGTATCAGTCACAGCAATCGATTCGCACCTTCTTCAATCTTTCTGACCCCACCCGCCATTACGTCAAAACGGCGATGTCGATCCTTAATATGGGCTTCATGCGTGGGTTGAGCGCGGAATATATGAAGGTCACTCCCGCCATCAACCAGTGGCTGGGTGAATTGTTTGACAATGACCCGGTACTCTCCACCGCACCGGTAGCCTTGTTGCGTGAAATCGCCGCGGTGGGCTATCGAAACCCACAATTTGAAGCAGCTACCAATAACACCGCACCGCAGCGCAAGATGCTCGCGGCACTATGGCGCGAGTCGCCCATCAGCATGCTCAAATCTGAAGAAAAATTAGCCACGATGGCCAGCCTGCTCCATGTAGATTCCTCCGGGAAGTCCTTCGCCGGAGCACTAATCCGCCGCAGCGGCTTAGCAGCGTCCGATTGGTTGACCGGCTATCTAGATGCCTATCTGGTGCCCTTGGTTCATTGCCTAGCCGCTTATGACTTAGTCTTCATGCCGCATGGCGAGAACGTGATTATGGTTTTGGAAAACGGTGCAGTCAAGAAGGTCCTGCTTAAAGACTTGGGAGAAGAGATTGCGATTTTATCCGATCGCGTGGAGCTTCCAGAGGAAATCCGTCGCGTGCGCACCGGCGGAGATCCGGTGTTGTCGGTATTCACCGATGTCTTCGACTCCTTCTTCCGCTTCCTTGCTCCATTGCTGGATGCCGAGGAACTGCTGGCAGAGGGGGAATTCTGGACTATCGTCGCGGAACGTTTGTTGGAGTACCGGGCGCAGCATCCGCAGTTCGCGCAGCACTTTGATGAGTTGGGCTTGTTTGCCCCGAGTTTCCCGCTGTCTTGTCTGAACCGTTTACAGCTTCGCAATAATCAGCAGATGCTAGATCTCACGGATCAATCCGGCGGCCTGCTCTACGCCGGTGATTTGGATAACCCGTTGGTTCGGGTAGTTTCCGCGGTTTAGCTGATGCAGGAGAATGCTCGCGTCGTTTGGGTTGCGCCGAACGACGCGAGTATGTGCGCTCAACCATGCAAACTCATTTCTGAACAGTGTTCAATGATTGAAGAATTCCCTGTACAGTGAATTCAAACATTCTTGAACACCGTTCAATTGGAGATTTCCCATGGATATTATGACCGCATCAAGGCGCATCCCGGTTGACCCGTATGCCCTAGTCTCAAGGATCAGCGCCGGACACCGGCTCACCTTTGCCGAAGCCCATATGATCATCTCGACCTCCGATGAGCAGACGCTGACGCTGGTGTCCGCGGCGGGACGCCTGCGCCGCAAGCACTTCGCCAATACCGTCAAGGTGAACTACTTGGTCAACCTCAAATCCGGATTATGTCCCGAGGATTGCACCTACTGCTCACAGCGGCTGGGGTCTCAAGCTGAAATACTGAAATACACCTGGCTCAAACCCGAGGAAGCGGTCCGTCAAGCGGGGCTTGGAATTGCAGGCGGCGCCTCGCGGGTCTGCCTTGTGGCCTCGGGCAAGGGCCCCACGGACCGGGACGTCGCTCGTGTCTCCACCATGATCGACCAGCTCAAAACCGACCATCCCCAGATCGAAGTCTGCGCATGCCTCGGCATCTTGAAGGACGGACAGGCCGCAGAACTCAAATCTGCCGGCGCCGATGCCTATAACCACAATCTGAACACCGCGGAATCCCTCTACCCTCAGATCTGCAGCACCCACAGTTACCAGGAGCGCGTGGATACTGTCGAGCAAGCCAAGAGCGCCGGACTATCCCCCTGCTCCGGACTGATTGTCGGAATGGGTGAAAGCACCGACCAGCTCATTGAGGCCGTCTTCGCACTGCGCGCCCTGAACTCGGATTCAATCCCGGTTAACTTCCTTATGCCTTTTGACGGGACTCCCCTGGAAGGCACGTGGAACCTCAGTCCGCTCGCTTGCCTGCGCATCCTCGCGCTGGTCCGCCTAGCTTGCCCGGACAAGGAGCTGCGTATTGCTGGCGGCAGGGAAATGCACTTGCGTTCGATGCAGGCCACAGCCCTAGAGGTAGCCAACTCAATTTTCCTGGGCGACTATCTGACCAGCGAAGGGCAAGATGCCCGCACCGACCTAGCCATGATCGCGGATGCCGGATTTGTGGTGCTCGGGCAGGAAGACCAGGATTCGGGACAGCTCGCCCAGGCGCTATTCGAAGCCGCTGCCCATGACTCCCGCCAGCACAATGTTGCCGGAAATGCCGGTTCCACCGAGTGCGCAGGATCCTGTTGTTCCGGTGCGGCCGCCGGTTGCGGCGCTGGCAGGACCGAGCCGGTACTGCGCCGTCGCGGCGCCGGAACGCCGGAAATTCCCAACGCGTGACAGTCAAGTAAGAGGGTCTGCTCACCCGTAAAATCGCCGTGTTCGGGCCGCTCTTGGCCGCACCAGATTCGGTGGCACATTGTAAGGTCGCCGCGGGCCACTGCTGCTAGCTGGACCACCCGCCGGCTCCCAAGGAATAACGATCGGAAACTACTCGTTGGGTCAAGTATGAAGAACATCGGATTTCTGTCCTTCGGACACTGGACTGATCACCCACAGTCAGGAACTCGCAATGCCTCGGACGCGTTACTGCAGGCCATAGATCTTTCGGTCGCGGCTGAGGAACTCGGAGCGGATGGCGCGTATTTCCGAGTGCATCACTTCGCTCAGCAGTATGCGTCCCCTTTCCCGCTGCTCGCCGCCATTGGCGCACGCACTAGCCGCATTGAAATCGGTACCGGTGTGATCGATATGCGCTACGAAAATCCCTTGTACATGGCCGAGGACGCGGGCTCGGCAGACCTCATCTCAAATCGTCGCCTACAGCTAGGCATCAGCCGTGGTTCACCGGAGCAGGTGGTCGATGGTTGGCGCCATTTCGGCTTTGAACCTCGTGAGGGCGAGTCGGATGCAGATATGGGACGTCGCCATACCGAACGCCTCCTTGAGGTGCTTTCTGGCGAGGGATTCGCCCAGCCTAGCCCGAAACCAATGTTCCCCAATCCCCCGGGACTGCTTCGCGTTGAACCGCATTCGGAAGGTTTACGCGATCGTATCTGGTGGGGGTCCGGCTCTAATTCCACCGCCGTGTGGGCCGCGAAACTTGGTATGAATTTGCAAAGCTCTACGCTCAAGGACGACGAATCCGGCAAGCCGTTCCATGTTCAGCAGGCTGAGCAGATTGAACTGTACCGTCAGGCGTGGAAGGAAGCTGGCCATCAGCGCGAACCACGCGTCTCGGTGAGCCGCAGCATTTTTGCACTCACCGATGAACGCGACTGGCAATACTTCGGGCGTGACCGATACAGTTCGGACCAGGTCGGCAACATTGATGCGAAAACTCGCGCGGTCTTCGGCAAATCCTACGCCGGAGAACCCGACGAACTAGCAAAGAAGCTGGCCGAAGATGAGGCCATTGCCGCGGCAGACACGTTGCTGCTCACCGTTCCTAATCAGCTTGGCGTTGACTATAACGCACACGTCATTGAATCGATCTTGAAACACGTGGCTCCGCTACTGGGTTGGCGCTAAGCAAATGCACACTGCAGTCCGGCGACTGAAATGATCAGGCGATAATGACGTGGGTTGTCGACGCCATTAAGCCAATGAGACGCAGGACACTAAGCTGTCATTAGTGAGCCAAAATTTAGCTGTCAAAAGACCTGACTTAGGGAGAATTATATGAGCAAGCAACTCAACGTCGCATTTATCAAGGCGAGCTGGCATGCAGATATTGTCGACCAGGCTTTAGCCGGATTCAAAGCCGATATGGACGAGTCCGGCACTGACTACACGTTGAACGTGGTTACCGTACCGGGGGCCTATGAAATTCCGCTTCAGGCAAAGCGCCTCGCCCAGAGCGAAAAATACGATGCCGTAGTAGCTGCCGCACTCGTAGTGGACGGCGGCATTTATCGCCATGATTTTGTTGCCCAGGCAGTGGTTGACGGGTTGATGCGAGTTCAGTTGGACACCAATGTGCCAACGTTTTCGGTGAGCCTGACTCCACATCACTTCCACTCAAATGACGAGCACCAGACGTTCTACTTTGAGCACTTCGTCAAGAAGGGCGCAGAGGCTGCGCGCGCGGTGCGTGCCATCGCAGCGTTAGATCAGTAGCGCCAGCAGATAATTTACAAATATAGAAGGGGAGTCGCGCTTGCAAAGCGCTGCTCCACCTTCTTTGCTTTTAGCTATTTGAATACAAGACCTTCAAGGTCTCATACATACCGCGACGGCGGTTGAGTGGACCGGGCCCCGCCGTTCGCATCAAAACAGCTTCACCCAGAGCTTGCCAGAAGCCTTCGGTGGGCATCGAGGCCGGCGGCATGATGAACCAGCAGTCAGCGTATGGGTTGGTCAATGAGTAAGCTTCGCCATCGGTGCGCTCAGAATATTTCTCTCGTGGCCGGCGATACAACGCGCTTGGAACACCTAATTCCAAGATGCTGGCAATGGCATGGAATCCAAGTGACGTATGCGGAACCTCAACTACCCCAACGGGTGGCTCCGAGACGGGAACTGCTTCCCAATCGATAATAGTCATCGCTCCTCCTTGAGTGAGACCGGGCCCAATTGCCCTAATCCGACAGACTACCCAAGAACCGGCAAAGCAAATATTCTGCAAGTCCTCGGGTGCAACTTGTTACCAATTGCGACCGTGCATGCAACGCATGGTTTGAGGCTAAAGCGTTCTTGACAAGTTCAGACACCGCTCCCATCAGTGAGCGCACGCCTAAAACCTACTTGACAGTAGCTGTAGAAACGGTGTGTTCTAACCATGGGTGAACAGGTGTTTACCCTTTTGTGATTCAGCTATTTTGTTAGGCCACTGCCGTGCCGATTCGTTCCGTCCCTTCATGGGCTACCACCACTGTCCTGGCCCTCTGCGGAATGGTCGTGGCACTCCAGCAAACCCTTGTTGTTCCGCTGCTACCGGATTTTCCGGTGATCCTCGGTGTCTCCGCAGAAGACTCATCGTGGCTGGTCACCGCTACACTGCTCAGCGCCGCAATTTTCACCCCGGTCATCTCACGCATGGCCGACATGTACGGCAAACGCAAGATGCTGATACTGGCGCTGGCCGTGATGACCGCGGGCTCGCTGGTGGCAGCAATTGGAGGAAGTTTCGGCGCACTGATCGCGGGCCGCGCAATGCAGGGATTTGCCTCCTCCCTGATACCCGTCGGAATCTCAGTACTGCGCGATGAACTTCCCAAGGAAAAAGTAGCCTCAGCCGTGGCGCTGATGAGTGCAACCCTGGGCATCGGTTCGGCCTTAGGCATGCCAATGTCGGGCTTACTTTATAACGCTTATGGCTGGGAATCTCTGTTCTGGGTTTCTGCTGCACTGGGGCTGGTCTTCCTCGTGGGCGTGCTGCTACTGGTCAAAGAATCAAAGATCACCACACCGGGTCGTTTCGACATCGCCGGCGCACTGGTGCTTTCAGTTCTTTTGACCGCCGCATTGCTCGCAATTTCCAAGGGTGCCAGCTGGGGATGGGCCAACCCGCTCACGCTGGGTCTCTTTGCCCTTTCGCTCGCATTGCTTGCAGGCTGGATTCCATTGCAGTTGCGGGTCAACCAACCCATGATTGATCTGCGCACAGCCGTCAAACGTCCCGTATTGCTGACCAACGTCTCCTCATTTTTCCTCTGCGTAGCGATGTTCGTTAACATGCTCATCACTACTCAGCAGCTACAGATTCCCGAACAAACGGGTTACGGCTTTGGCCTCTCGGTACTAGTTGCAGGTTTGGCCATGGTGCCCTCAGGCCTGGCTATGGTTGCGCTTTCCGGCGCGGCCGGTGCCATGCTCAACCGCTGGGGCGGCAAACCCACCATTATCTTTGGTGGCGCCATCATGGCGTTAACCTACATTGCCAGAGTCTTCCTCGATGATGCAGTGTGGCAGATCATTGTGGGAGCCACACTGGTCAACGTTGGCGTAGCGTTCTCCTACGCGGCGATGCCTACACTGATCATGAGTGCGGTGCCAATTACCGAGACTGCCTCCGCCAACGGCGTTAACGCACTGATCCGCTCGCTAGGCACCACAGTAGCCAGCGCCTTGACCGGACTAATCCTTGCCACGATGGTCGTTGAGTACAACGGCGTTCCCCTGCCGTCGCTCAACGCAATGCACTTGTCCTTCTGGCTCGCTGCGTTGGCCGCAATCATCGGCATCGGTATTGCGCTATTCATCCCTAGCAGCAGCCCAGCGCCTAAAACTAAGATCAATGTCGAAGAGACCATGGTTCATGGCCGGGTCATAATGACTACCCGCCCCGGATCCCAACAACCAGCCATCGTGACTTTTGTCCGCGAGGATGGAGTACCTGGTGACTGGGCTCGTACCGACCATGAAGGTCAATTTAGCGCGGTACTGCCTGGACCTGGCCGTTACGTAGTGGTCGCCAACGCCGCAGGGTGGGTCCCCAGCTCCCATTTAGTAACCTTCTCCGAAGGCATCACGGAACATGACATTGAACTGCACCATATGCTCTCGCTCAGTGGCGTGGTAGCTTCCGGTGAAACCGCAGTGGCCGGTGCGCTGGTAAGCCTCAGTGCGGGTGCCGGTGACTTCATTGCTGCGACTCACACCGATGATCTAGGCGGATACACCTTGGATCTTCCTCCGGTCGGTACCTATGTGCTGACGGCAGCTTCACCGCAGACCGAGACAGCGGCGTCAGTCAAGGTCATTTTGCGTGCCCGAACCGAACGGGTTGATATCGAGCTCCCCGCATGAGCACGGACAACGGGCGGGCACGAATTCGCAAAACCGCCGCTGAACTCTTTGGCGAACGCGGATTCCACGATGTCACCGTGCGCGAGATCGCCGAAATCGCCGAAGTCTCCCCCGCGTTGGTGATCAAGCTTTTTGGCTCCAAAGCGGAGTTATATACGGTCGCTAGCACGGTCACGGTCCCACTCGCGGATTTGGATCTCCCGCGCGAAAGACTTGGCCGGGCCATGGTGCAACAGATCCTGAATCGCCGCGAGGATGACGTTATTGATCCGTGGCAAACGTTAGTTCCTCGGATCCGGCAATCCCCTACCCCGAAAATCACGCAACAAGAGTTGCGTGAAAAGTACCTCAATGGGGTCGCTCATATTATTGGGGATACCACTGAAGACCGTCGTCATGCCTCCGCTGTGGCCTGTCAACTGCTCGGGTTGGCCGAAGGGCTCCGGGTGTTGGGATATTTCCCTGCCGAAGAATTTGATTCTGATGATGTGGTTGAGCAGTACGCATCCGCTGTGCAGATCCACATCGATAGAGCAGCTACTGCAGTCTAATACAGAAAGAAATAGGCCAGGCCACACGAAAAGTCCGTGTGGCCTGGCCCGTGCTTTTGAGCAGATGGCGCTAGATTACGTGGTGGCCCAAAGCCCTGAAGCATCATCAAATGACAGGCTCTCGGTGACGCGAATCTTTGCGTCGTTCAGTGCCTTTTCAGGCACGTCGAAGACAACCTGGTAGACGCCTTTGCCGCCTTTTGTCAGGGTCGGAACGTCCGTGGCTGGCTTTGCAGGGATCGCCATGGAGGTGGTCGTGCTATAGATACGCGAATCGGCGCCCACAAGTTCTGGCTGCAGATCAATCCACGCGTCGCCCTCTTCGTCCCCGTTGTAGACCACCGAAAGATCTACCAGAACGTAGCGTCCCTCAGCTTTGTCGTTATACGGATTCGCCTTGGCGATTGCCGCGTCAGCTTTCAGGTTGACCGCACTCACGTTGACAGAATATTCGCCAATCGTTGTTGCCTCGCCCACCTTGAGCACGGCGGCCTCATCCGCTGCCTGCTCGATAACCTTCTCTGGGGCCGCGACTTCACCATCCGCAGCATCTTCAATGGCTGCTGAAACACCATCTATAGCCTTGACGTACACGGCTTGTGTAACAAATACCAGAATGATTGCCACGATAGCGATCATGCTTGAAGCAATACCCAGTCCTTTGCTGCCGCGGCGCTTGGCGGCGATGACCAGTGAAACAATGCCCAAGATGAGGGCGACAAAACCGAGTACCGCGGCAAAGTTATTTACAATCGGGACCCAGCACAGGGTCAGAGCAACGATAGCGATGACCAGGGCAGCAATGCCTAGACCTTTACCTGCGGAGGATTTAGCGGGCGGGACCGGCGAGTGCGGTGCGGGCTCCAATGGAGTTCCAACAGTCATGAATTTCCTCAAGTGATGGCAACGCTGAGAAAAGCGTTGAGGTGAACCGCTCACTACCCCATGGTCGTGAGACGATTTGAATCTTGGTTGATCCATCAATGACGTTACGGTCAAGCTCCGACACTTTAGCGTACGCGTACTTTAAAAGACCAGACGCTTGATGATGCGCCGCTAAGAAATTACCCGCTGACCACGGCAATATGGGCCAGGAGTCAACGCCGTACGAGTTGAGAAGCCGCGCTGGTGGCGTCGGCATCAACGCTGCCGCCGGTGAATACTTTATGGAATGCGCCCAGCCGCGTTAAGCAACGTACAGCACCACCGTCGCTAGCGCTTTCCCAGTCCGCGGGAGGCGAATGCGGCGGTCAATTGTTCAATTGTTGGTGCACCTTGCAGACCAAGCGGGGTCGAATAGACACGGCAGGATAGCTCTTCGGTGGGTGCACCTGGGAAAAGGTCTAGACTATCGACGGCAATCGTCGGAGATCCGGCGAATTCGGTGCCACGCACATCTGCGCACGTTTTCATCACCCGATGCTCCACCAGCACTCCACCAATTCCTAGTAATTCGAGCGCTGTCTCAAGGCGGTTAGATGCCACGGCGGAATTCGGACAGTCTTCAATGACCAGCAATTGGATGCGCAAAGATTTATCTTCCTCGAAAAGTCCTTGGTGGATAACTAGTTACTGAGTCCCTCTGCCGGTCACCGATGGGCTGGAAGTTGATTCCTGACACCGCAATAGCCGCACCCAATCGCCACGACGACACGCTGAGCTGCAAACAATTCCGAGCCTACGCGGTGTCTGTTGCAGAATTCAGGTATGAGTAGCACCGACGAAATCCTCTATGGCCGAGACACTCTACGCTATGTCAGGCTGGCCCTGCTGGTGGTGCCACTGCTGCTCATGGTGGCCATCGTGATTTATGGTCTGCTAAACGGGAAGGTCGAAGACTCGATTAGTTCCTATTATTTGGGTCCGAGCCGAGATCTCTTTGTAGCGATGCTCGTTTCCACCGCAGTTCTGCTGGTGGTCTATAAGGGCGCCCCGCTAGAAGACTACGCACTGAACCTCGCCGGATTCTACGCAATCTTTGTAGCGCTAGTACCGACCAGACTCGGCCAAACGCTGTCGGCATTAAGCTCATCTGCGCAAATTCAGCTCATTCGGTCCGTGCAGATCTCGGTAGTTGCGGTCTTAGTCGTATCGGCGGTGTTTGTCTGGCTTGAATGGAAAACCAAAAAGTGGACTCCACGCGCTTTACACACGAGCAGACTTAGTACGATTCTGAGCGTATCGAGCACCGTGGCACTCGTTGCATTTATCGGCTTGCTGTTTTGGCGAAGCATAGAAGGCACGGACTTTGCTGGAGTTCATTACGCCGCAGCCTTGTTGCTGATCCTCAGCATGGGCGTAGCGATTGCCAGCCATCTGGGACGCGAAGACCTCTGCACGGTAGATACCAGCGGCGGACGCCCGATACATTATGCGGTGCTGCTGATCCTGATGGCGTTAGGCATCATAGGCTGGTTTGTGCTCAATGCTTTNTCGATAGCCCAGGCGTTATTTATTGTCGAATGGTACGAAATCGGCCTGTTTAGCTACTTCTGGTATTTGGAGTCCCGCAGACTGTGGGAAGCTCCAAGGCTCCGAGAAAAACTCGGCAGCTAATCCGGGTTAAGTGCCAAAAAGTGTGTACAGAAACCCCTCAAAACAACTAACCACTAGGACTAACACCACCAACACATGCTTTGAAAGCATGTACCGTGGCAAAAGTTGCGAATCAACCCCTCTGCGATGTATGCGGAAACAAACAAGTAAAAAACGGGAAAACCAGCGCTGGACGCACCCGATGGCGATGCAAAAACTGCGGCGCGTCCAGCACAGTATCCCGCCCAGACATCACCGCCAAAGCCCAGTTCGAGTCCTTCCACCAATGGGCCACCGGAAAGCTCTCAGTCAAGGAAACCGGCACCGCCCGCTCCACGTTCTTCCGCAACACCAACTGGTGCTGGAACCTGCGCCCCAGACTCGAAGCTACGGGCGAAAAACACCGCTACCTGATGCTCGACGGAACCTACTTCAACGGCTTCTGCGCCCTCACTGCCTACAACGGAGAACACATCACCGACTGGCAGTTCTGCGACCGCGAAAAGTACGCGTCCTGGACGCTCATGCTCCAACGGATCCCCGCACCAGACCGCGTCGTCGTCGATGGGCACGGCTCACTAGAACCGGTGATCAGATCATTGTGGCCAGAGACAAAAATTCAACGCTGCCACTTCCATATTCGCCAGAACATCCATAAGCACCTCACCCGCAATCCACGCACCATCCCAGGTCAGCAATTACTTACCCTGATCAAAGCGCTCAAGGACATCACTGACCTGACGCAAGCACAAAAATGGGAAGAACAGTTCTTAGCATGGCGGGCCATGCACGAGCAGACACTCAAAGCCCGCACCTACGCCACAGAAAATATTGGCCACAGGCCCTCGCACGTGAGCGCAAATCAGACATGGTGGTACACGCACCTGAGGCTACGCCGGGCCGATTCGCTGATCCACGGTCTATTGAAGAAAAAGCAGTTGTTCACCTACTTGAGCATGGCTACGAAAGACGAAAAGCTTCCACGCACCACCAGCCCGTTGGAAGGCGGCATCAACGCCGGCATCAAGGATCATTTAAGGCTGCACCGAGGGTTGAAACCGAAGCATGCGATGGCCTTAGTGAGTTGGCATTTGTATCAACGAGCTGAGAATCCCAAAGACCCGTGGAGCTTCGTCGAGCCGAAACACTGGTCCAGGAAACGGGTTCCCAAAGCGGTGGTAGAAGAAGACCTCGGGCCGGAACTGTATGGCCAGCATTTCAGTTGGGAAGACGGTAACGGAGTCCAAAAAGGATGGTCTGGGAACAGATGACATCTTTATGACTTGAGTTCCATACACACATTTTGGGACTTAACCCGGATCCAGGATCCAATACTCGCTTCCAGATGTGAAAAGTCCCGATCCGCAGTGCGGATCGGGACTTCGTAAGCTCCTCCAACTGGACTTGAACCAGTAACCCTTCGATTAACAGTCGAATGCTCTGCCAATTGAGCTATGGAGGAATGCAACGAGATATAACTTTACCCGAAGCTCAACTAAAAACCAAAACCAGATGCTTAGGTGCCCCGCAGTATGCGTCGGCGCATTTCAAGTTCCATTAGTTCCCTGTTGATCTGGGCGTATTCCTCACCCTCGGGCTCCATTTCGGCACGCTGCAAGCGCCCAATAAGCTCCGCCTTGCGGTGTGTGATTTGAAGCTCAATCAGGCCATTGATGATGTCGGAGCAATAGCGCGCAAGGTTGTGTTCATCCGATGCGGGAATGCTCGTCACCGCGACCTCGGAGACGTAGGAACGCAGCTGCTCGGGAACCTCATCACGAATGACTTCAACCCATGAGGAAGCAGAGGCTCCGGCAGCGCTGGCTGCCACGATGCCGTCATGCACTGCTGCATGCACTGGTGCCATGAAACGAGCCTCGTAAAAAGCCTGCCACTGTTCTTCGTTGAGCCGGTGTGGCTGCTGAATTACGACTTCCAGCGCCTGGCGTTCTAATCGCATGACCGGGTCGCGGCTATCGGGGCGCTCAAAAGCGTTAGCCGATGCTTGTTGCGCTTGCCCCTCGCTCTGGTTACCTCGTGTATCTGGTGGAGTATTTTTGGGCAGCCGGGCGCGTTTGATGGAAGCCGCTACCGAGCGGTTGACGTCTTCGTTGTTCATTCCCAACCAGCCGGCGAGTTCCCTCGCGTAGGCCGGGCGGATCGATGAATCACGAATTTGCGCAACAATGGGCGCGGTCTGCCGCAAGGCCTGCACGCGTCCCTCGACGGTGTTCAGATTGAACTTCTTCAGCTCAGCACGTATCGCAAATTCAAAGAGCGGGCGCTTAAGTTCTATGAGTTCGCGGACCGCCTCATCACCCCGATGCAAACGCAGATCGCAGGGGTCTGCGCCATTTGGCTCCACGCACACATAGGTCTGCGCGATAAAACGCTGGTCTTCGTCGAAGGCACGCAATGCTGCCTTCTGTCCGGCGGCGTCACCGTCAAAGGTGAAAATGACTTCACCACCGGTGCCATCATCTTGCAAGAGTCTTCTGGCAATTTTTATGTGATCGGTGCCAAAGGCCGTGCCACAGGTAGCGACCGCCGTGGTGATGCCCGCAAGATGGCAAGCCATCACGTCCGTGTACCCTTCAACCACCACGATCTGTCTGGTCTTGGAAATCTGTTTCTTTGCCAGATCCAGACCATAAAGGACTTGAGACTTCTTATACAGCTGTGTTTCAGGGGTGTTCAGATATTTAGGTCCCTGATCATCGTCGTATAGTTTACGTGCGCCAAAGCCGATGGTGGCTCCGGACAGGTCACGGATGGGCCACACTAAACGCCCACGGAAACGGTCATAAATTCCGCGATTGCCTTCTGCGAACATGCCCGTTAGTTTCAGTTCCTCGTCAACGAAGCCCTGGGCACGCAGGTGCTTGAGCAATGCGTCCCAACCCTTAGGTGCATATCCGACGGAGAAGTCCGCGGCAGCCTGGGGTTCAAAACCGCGCCCGCTCAGGAAGTCACGGGCGCTCTGAGCCTCTTCGGAGGCCAGCTGGGTCTGGAAGAATTCCTCGGCCACCTTGTGCGCATCGACCAGACGCTGACGCTTGCCGTAGTCTTCGCGGCGCGGCCCGGAGCCTCCGTCTTCGTAGTGCAGTTCGTAGTTGATACGAGCCGCCAGCGACTCGACGGTTTCGGAGAAAGACGAATGATCCATCTTCTGAATGAACGCGAATACGTCCCCCGACTCACCACAGCCAAAGCAGTGAAAGGTTCCCAGCTGGGGACGAATGTGGAAGGACGGACTGCGTTCGTCGTGGAACGGGCACAGTCCTTTATAGGAACCCACGCCCGCAGATTTGAGCGTGACGTAGGATTCGACGACCTCACGGAGGTCGATGCGGTTACGCACCTCGTCGATGTCTTCTCGTTTAATCAGCCCTGCCATGATTCCCATTCTAAGAAGTTGCGTTCGGCATTGACCGAGCGCGTCACGGGCTGTGCATGAAGCTCAGCCTAGAAAAGCTTTGGTTCGTAACTTTCGCCCTTGACCAGCGACGCATGCCATTCCAACGCCGAAGCGTCGGTCAGTGAGGCTACCTGATCGATGACCACACGCAAGCGTCCCTGTTCATTCGCGGCATCCTTGTAATCCGCCGCGAAGATCGGTTCGAGGTATTTATCTTCATTATCTGACAATAGATCCACGAGATCAGTCAGTATCTGCCGTTGTTCCAAATACATCGGCTGAAGCTCTTCTTTAGTCATCACAAAGTTTGCGGCAATCCCTTTCATCACCGCAATCTCGTGTTCGGTCTCCTCTGGGACGATCAGCTGCGCGTTGTAACGGGTGAGGTTTCCCTGCCCATACTCGCTGCGCGTGGCATCCATCGCTGCTTGGCAGAACCGACCAATAAATTGGCTGGTCATGTCTTTGAGCGCGGCCCGCGCCCGGCGCGAACCATCGGCATGCGAAACCCACTCTGCCGAAGCTTCCAGCCGTGCCAGCGCCGCATCGATATCCGCCTCATCCGTGGTGGGCAGGTACCAATCCTTGGTCACCTGCAACGCACGGTCACGCACCGAGGATTCCAACAGCCAACGCAACTGAAAACGTCCGCCGACAATCGCATCTTCTACGTCGTGGACCGAATAAGAAATATCATCGGCCAAGTCCATCACTTGGCCTTCCATGCAAACTCGTCCAGCCACCGAATCCGGTCCGCTGCGCAACCAGTCAAACACCGGTTGGTCATCGGTATACACACCGAACTTCTTGGTCTGCTTCCCATTACGCAGCGGGGCTTCTTCACGTAACCACGGGTATTTACACGACGCATCCAAGGCCGCCCGTGACAAATTTAATCCTGCCGAGTGGCCGTTGTGCCGAAAAGTTTTTGTTTCCAAGCGGGTCAGCAAACGCAGAGTCTGCGCGTTGCCTTCAAAACCGCCAATGTCTTTGGCCAGTTTATTTAATGCTTTTTCACCGTTATGTCCGAAGGGCGGGTGCCCCAGGTCATGGGCAAGACAGGCGGTATCAACGATGTCTGGATCGCAGCCCAAGGCCGCTCCGAGTTCGCGTCCCACCTGCGCTACTTCCAAGGAGTGAGTCAGCCGGGTGCGCACAAAATCGTTGAGCGTCGGAGAGACCACTTGGGTCTTGGCGCCCAGCCGGCGTAGCGCCGAGGAGTGCAAAACCCGAGCGCGATCACGTGCGAACGCGGTGCGATACGACTTCTTAGCCGGCTCGGGTACCCAACGTTCCTGATCAGCTTCGGTATATCCGTTGATCTGGGTCATATAACGAGTCTAGTGACCTTTTGAGCCACTCGCTGACTTATCCACCGGAGATGTCTAACTCGGCGGCTTTAATCATCACTCGGTGCTCATCACTCATCTCCCGGGTGGACAGCCATCCGTCGGGCAGGTGGGTTTTCTTCGGCGTTCCGGCGCGGCCCCGAGTTCCTTCTGCGGCCGTACCCGGGTATCCCAGATCGAGATCGAGTTCATTCAGTAGTTCCCGCAGTCGTTCCAGGGAAGGCACCTGGGCCAGCTGTGAGCGAATGTCGCCGCCCACCGGGTAACCCTTGAAGTACCAGGCGATGTGCTTGCGGATATCTCGCATCCCCTTGCCTTCATCTTCAAAGAATTCGGCCAGCAGCTCACCATGGCGGTACACGGTATCGGCGACCTCACGCACTCCAGGGCGGAACCGATCGGCGCGGCCTTCGAAGGCTGCCTGCAGGTCACCAAAGAGCCACGGACGGCCCTGGCAGCCACGGCCAATAACCACTCCGTCTACGCCGGTCTGCTCGACCATTTCAATCGCGTCTTCGGCGCTAAAAATATCTCCATTGCCCAAGATAGGCATATCTGGCATGGCCTCACGCAGGGTGGTGATGGAATCCCAATCAGCCTTGCCCGCATAGTACTGACGCGAGGTGCGCGCGTGCAGGGTCACCGCGGCGGCGCCGTGGTCGCGAGCGATCTTGGCCGACTCGATATACGTCAGGTGATCATCGTCGATACCCTTGCGCATCTTGATGGTCAGCGGCACCTCGCCCTTGGCTGCCTCCGAGGTTGCAGCCTCAATGATGGAGGTGAACAGGTCCGTTTTCCACGGCAGCGCCGCTCCGCCTCCCTTACGGGTTACCTTTGGCACCGGACAACCGAAATTCAGGTCAATGTGATCTGCTCGGTCTTCATCGATGACCATGCGCACTGCGGCACGGACGGTATTCGGATCTACCCCGTAAATCTGGATGGATCGGAAGTCTTCATCTGGATCGTGGGAAATGATGCGCATCGATTCGGTATTACGTTCTACCAAAGCGCGCGCGGTCACCATTTCGGTGACATACACGCCACCACCGTATTCACGGCACAGTCGACGGAACGCCCGGTTGGTAATGCCTGCCATCGGAGCCAAGATCACCGGTGTTTCAATGGTGTGCTTGCCCAATTGCAATGGAGGCAATTCGAGAGTCGGAACGTCGGTCGACGTACTAGTTTGGGTGGGAGAAAGAATCGTCACTAAACCAGTATCTCAAATATGCGCAAATCGCGGGTGAGATCTTTATCAATTCGGTACGTTTCACAGCTGGTTTATTCATCAGGCAAAAGGCAAAATTAGGGTATGACAAGTAATTTTTCACTAGTGCGCTGGGTCTTGGCGGGTCTCGGCGCGCTATGTGTGGCGTTGGTTATAGCCGCATTAATCTCGGTTGCGATGCGGCCGACCGCGCCATTACTTCCACCGAATACCGCGCAGGGGGTCATCCAGCGATATGTCATGGCCATTGCCGACGGTGATATCGCAGAGGCCAAGGGCTACGTAGCGAATACTGCGGTGACTCAGCTCTGTGATGCGTACACTGCCGAGAGCCAAGATCTCAACGTTGACCTGCTCGGTACGGTGATCACTGGTAATCAAGCGGTGGTTACCGTGAATTTTGTGGACAACCCCGGTGCCTTTGATTCAATCTTCGGGATCGGCAGTTACCCAGAAACCTTCGAACTGAGAAAATCCGCGGACGAATGGAAAATCCAGACAGCACCTTGGCAAGTTAATCTTTGCACCGACAAAGAAATGATCGGGTACTGATCATGAGTACACTATCTAGCCCACGGTCGAATCCGGCCGTCACCAGCCTGCGCCAACTCATCTTGCATGGACTGCTATTCATTGTGCTCATGGTGCTTGGGTCGGGACTGTCCACCTTGATTACGATGGCTCTTCGAGGTTTTGTCCCCACCTATCCAGGGTCTTCAGAAATAGCGGTTGGCCTGTCATTCACGCTCATCGCAGGACCTTTAGTGTGGTTCCTTTGGGGTCAGCTGAAACATAAACTGCCTACGTTGCAACCTGCCGATTCGGCAATTTGGACCATACAGGCCGCGGCGGTCTACTTGATCGCCTTGGCTATGTCCGCAGTGTCCTTGCTGCGTTTATTCTCCGAGCTCATCGATCCGACGCGGGCCACCGACTGGCAACCAATGCTAGGGGCCGCGCTGGGCTGGGGCCTGATTTTCATCTGGCAATACCGGATCCTCAAGAGCCCCACATATGCGCCGACACAAATACCCTCACTTCCGGGAGCATTAGCGGCAGCTTTTGCCCTGGTGTTATTTGCTATCTCAGCGGTGACCCTGCTGCAGTTAGCCTTAGTTGAACTCATTACCCCGCAGCCAACATTGATTGGTCCGGCCTCGGCATTGCCTGGCCTTCTGAGCGCCGCGGTATGGGCCGTGGGCGCAGGCGTGTTGTGGTGGTGGCAGTGGATCGTTCGCCGCGTGCACCGGATGGTCGATGACTTCACAAATTTCCTATTTATTCTGCTTTGTGTTGCGATCCCTGGCGTAATCACCCTGTTTAGTGCCGCAGTGTTGCTCGGGTTGCTCCTTCCCCTACCTGGCGCAGCAGACGGTGCCGCCGCTGATCTCGAAAGCCAAGCACCGCTCTTGCTTTCCGCGGTCTTGGTGGGTTCTATGACCTGGCTTTATCACCACGCAAAGAGTGCATCGCGCCCTGCCCATGTCGCCGAGGCTGCGCGCCAGCTGATCAGTGGCGGAGCACTTGCGATCGGGGCCAGTGGGCTTGGCATGGTGATCAATGCGCTTCTGGCGGGCCTCGGCGGCGGCTATGCGACTGCCGGTTCAACCAGCGTGTTGCGCTACGGTCTTGGATTGTTGCTTATCGGCGGCGCTGCATGGGTATATTTCTTCCGCCCTCAGCGAGCGTCAGACCCCGCAAACCGGCGTATTTATCTGGTGCTGTTCTTCGGAGTCAGCGCGGTAGTCGCATTGATTTCGCTGCTGGTGATCGCTTATCGGGTGTTTGAATTCTTGTTAGTCACCACCGGTTCGGGAAGCTTGCTCGACGTGATCCGGGCGCCTTTTGGCTGGCTGATAGCCACCGCGGCCGTGGCCGCATATCACTTTGTACTGTGGCGCGCGGACCGCGTACGCATGGCTGCCGAAGCGCCGACGATCCCTCCAGTGTCCGCGGCGCCAACGCCAGTAAAAACCTTGATGATTGTTTCGCCATATGGCTGCGAGCTACTACTGGATGAACTTCTAAAATTGCATTCCACACAACTTCACTGGATTCCGGCGGTCGGCCAGCCACCTGAAAAAGAGAAATTACTGGAGTTGATTTCCGAGATCTCCACATCGCTCACTACCGAACCCTCCGGTTTGATGGCAGTGATTAGCACCTCTGGCGACACTGAATTCATCTCCCTTGCCTCGCCGCCGGTTCTAGCTGAATAAAATTTCATCAAGGTTTTCTCCTGACGACCACCCGCCATCGCCCTCATAAGGCTGCGATGGCGGGTTTCGTTTTCTCCAGCTGGCCTTTCCCTTTCCACCCGCGAGGAAGGTGTTGGCATTTTCGGACTTTTCCTAGAGTTGACACGGTGGACAAGCCGCTAAAACAAGGAATCGTGGGGCACATTTCTGGTACGGGCGTCCCTACGCCGCTTGCTGGGACTGTGTACACCATCCGTAAAATTCCGACCAATAAATTCGTAGGACTTGGTCTGACGGCCGTAATCGTGACATAAAAATAATAAAGAGATGATATCGTGTGCTTTTGTGCCACTAAATAGGTGAGCATAACCTTACCAAATGAGGCTCGATGCGCACTCAACTGCAGATCTCCAGTGGCCCTCTGACGAGCCAAGACGAAGGCCCAACTCCACTGAGCGCCATAGACGATCCGTCACGTTCGGAACCTTTCAGTGCCCCCGAAACTGATCCAGAACCAAAATATGCCGGCCTAGCCACCAGCAATGCAAAGCGCATGCTTGGATTCGTCGTGGCGATGCTGGCCCTTAGCTTCTGTGTAGTTCTGTCGCTCGCAGTCGGAGCCAAATGGATTGCCCCCGTGGATGTTTTCAACAGCATTCGCGGCATCGGGACGCCAGAAAATATGGTCATAGTCAACGATTTGAGAGTCCCTCGAACTCTGATTGGACTCTTGACCGGATTGGCGCTGGCTGTTGCAGGCGCTCTAATTCAGGCACTGACCCGCAACCCCCTTGCCGACCCCGGGATTCTTGGAGTTAACGCTGGAGCCGCATTCGCAGTGGTTATCGCCGTTGCCGTCTTCGGACTCGTGAATATCACCGATTACATTTGGTTCTCATTTGGCGGAGCAATCATCTCCACGCTGCTGGTGTATCTGATCAGTTCCCGCGGCCGCGCAGGAGCTACCCCGATTAAGCTGACACTTGCGGGAGTCGCACTTGGAGCGGTACTGGGCGGTGTCTCCAGCGGCATTACCTTACTCAACCCAGAGGCCTTCGACCGAATGAGATATTGGGGCGCTGGGACATTAAATAACCGGACGTTGGAGATGGTTCTGGTGGTATTGCCATTTATTCTCCTCGGCACCTGCCTGGCGTTTTTCTGCACCCGTTCGTTAAACGCGATTTCCTTGGGTGATGATCTGGCACAGGCGCTGGGGAGCAACGTGCAACGTACCCGAATAACGGTCATCGTTGCCGTTACCCTGCTGTGCGGCGCTGCTACAGCCGCGGCCGGCCCCATTGGCTTTGTTGGTTTGATGATTCCGCATATCGCTCGTTGGATCGTCGGTGCAGATCAGCGTTGGATCGTGATCTACAGCCTGGCGTTGGGTCCGGTTCTGCTGTTGCTTGCGGACGTCATTGGCCGCATAGCGGTTCCACCGGGCGAATTGCAGGTAGGCATCGTAACCGCGTTTGTCGGTGCCCCAGTACTAATTTTGCTGGTCCGGCGGAAGAAAGTTAGTGGGCTATGAGCATCGAACCGAGCATCAAATATCCGGTACAACGAGTCAATTTCGGTCCCGGCCAAATTATTCTTGCATCGTCCAAGGGCCGCTATTCCATCCGCATGCAGCGTCGTACCGTGGTTGCTGGCGTCGTGATTGCCGTGGTCGGCGTGGTGCTAGCACTGTGGTCCTTGGCCACAGGTGAAATTAGTTTCACCGCCACCGAACTGCTGAACACGATCTTCGGCAGTGGTACCGCAGCGAGCGAACGAGTGGTGCTCGCTTGGCGTCTGCCACGGGTCGTCATGGCTCTAGCCCTCGGCGCAGCCTTGGGTGCCAGCGGCGCCATTTTCCAATCGCTGACTCGAAATCCTTTGGGAAGCCCTGACATCATCGGTTTTAACACCGGCGCATACACCGGCGCTCTGGTAGTTATTTTTCTGGCCGGCGGAGGGTATTTTCAGATCGCTGCCGGAGCCTTAGCCGGTGGTCTCATCACTGCGGCGCTGGTTTACTTGCTGGCCTACCGCCGCGGGTCACAAGGCTTTCGATTAATCATCGTCGGAATTGCGTTTAGCGCGCTCCTTGCATCGTTTAATTCTTGGCTAATTATTCGCTCCGAGCTGGAAGAAGCGATGTCTGCCGCCGTGTGGGGTGCGGGCTCGCTGAATGCCATCGGGTGGGAACAGGCAAAGCCTGCGCTGCTCGCAGCCATGGTGTTTTTTATTGCGGCCGCCATGATGGCTCCGAAAATGCACATGCTGGAGTTGGGAGACGACGCTGCCAACGCCCTAGGTATCAGGGTTGAACGCTGCCGTCTGCTGCTGATGGTTGTCGGGGTGGGGCTTACCGCACTCGCGACGGCTGCGGCCGGACCCATTTCTTTTATTGCTCTCGCAGCGCCTCAACTTGCCCGTCGGATAACTCGCAGCGCGGGTGTGCAGCTGGGCTCTTCAGCCATTCTGGGCGCAGTATTTCTGCTGCTCAGCGATGTGATTGCCCAACGGACTATCCCTGATACGCCACTTCCGGTTGGTGTCATCACGGTCAGCGTTGGTGGGATTTATTTGATCTGGCTATTGCTCCGGGAAGCGAAACGAAATTGAGAAAGACAAGTGAATTGATACAAGCTGATCTGCCGAATGTAAAGAGTCACCAACACATCCTTAACACGGGGAATCATGAGGATTTAGCTACTTCCCGGTTGAATGGGCACGATCTGACTCTGGGATACGAACAGCGAATTGTCTCTCGGGGACTCGACGTGAACATTCCCGATGGTTCATTCACCGTCATCATTGGGCCAAATGCCTGTGGAAAATCAACGCTTCTGCGCGCGCTTTCGCGTCTGCTCAAACCAGTTGCCGGACAGGTGATCCTGGATGGAAAACCCATCCACAGGTTGGCCGCCAAAGAAGTGGCCAAACGATTGGGATTGCTACCCCAAACCTCGATTGCCCCGGAAGGAATCACCGTCGCAGATCTCGTTGCGCGCGGCAGATACCCGCATCAGAAACTGCTCTCGCAGTGGTCAGCAGCCGATGAGCAGGCAGTTTCGGAGGCCTTGCAGGCCACCAAAACCGGTTCCCTCTCACACAGGCTCGTCGATGAACTTTCCGGTGGGCAGCGTCAACGAGTCTGGGTTGCGATGGTGCTCGCGCAGCAGACTCCACTGCTGCTTCTCGATGAGCCGACCACGTACCTGGATATCGCTCATCAAATAGAGATCATGGAGCTATGCCGGCAGCTCAACCGCGGCAACGGGCACACCGTCGTTGCGGTACTCCACGATCTGAACCACGCCTGTCGCTACGCCAGCCATCTAATCGCCATGAAAGAGGGCAACGTCGTGGCAGCCGGTGCACCGCGAGAGATTATTACCGAAGAACTCATTCACGAAGTCTTCGGGCTTCACAGCAAGATCATCGAAGATCCCGTTTCCCGCACTCCCCTAGTGATCCCCTTGGGCGACTCCGGCAGCTGGGAATAAGCATCAGCCTGGAAAACAAGCCGCACTTCAAGCGGTCTCAAAAAACACCGCATCACATCAAATGAAAGAAGTACCGAACATGATTGGTTCCAACCGAGTCAAGCTACTCGCAGCCCTTGGCCTTGCGGCCCTCTGCGGCCTAACTAGCTGCGGGGCGCAAAGTGTGAACTCCGCACAGGCCGACCCGTCGCCAACACCTTCGCAGGAGACTTGGTCATTTACCGACTCCTCCTATCAAAAGACGACCACGCTGGAGCAGGCCCCGGATTCGGTTGTCGTCGATTCCTACTCTGCTGCCGCATTGTGGGATTACGGGGTCCGTCCAACAGGGGTCTTCGGATACGGCTTGACCGAGGACGGCGGACTATCGGTAGGCAACGCGGACGTCAGCCAGATGACTATCATTGGCAAAGACGCAGAATTTAATCTGGAGAAGCTGCTGTCTTTGGACCCCGACGTGATCATCGGCTACGGCAACGCCGAAGGTACGGGTTGGACGTGGTGGGATGAGAAAGTGCAGTCAGAAGCCACTTCCACTGCGCCATACCTGCCCATCAAATCCAGTGGACGCCCCATCCAAGCGGTCATTGACGACTACGCAGAGCTGGCAAAGGCGCTTGGCGGAGACACCAATTCCGCCTCAGCCGTTCAAGATAAAAAAGAGTTCACCGATCGGATTAACACGCTATGTGAGATTGCGGAGCAAAAGCCCGGGCTGAGAATCATTGCACTCAACGGTTACGACGACCTGTATGTTGGCCAGAGAACCATCGGTCAGCTTGCCCTGCTAGAAGACCTCGGATTCGAGATTTCCGGCCCCACTGACAAGAGCGCCTGGGCCTCGCTTAGTTGGGAAAAGGTCGGTGATTATCCTGCAGACGTGGTGCTGAGCTATTCCGGAACCGCCGAACAGGTCAAAGACCATCCGGTATTCTCCTCACTGCCAGCCGTAAAAGCTCAACAAGTTGTCGAATGGGATGACAAACGCCCTTATACCTACGGAAGTTATGTGCAATGGTTTGATCAGCTGATCGATATCCTCCAAGATGCCAAGGCGCTGAACTCCTAACGGCCAGCGGTCCGAACTTACGCGGAGATCAATACAGTGGCGGTTCCCGAACGAGTCAGTGCTGAACCGTTCCGGAATCGCCACTGGTTTCTGGCACAAGCCGGAACGAAACATTATCGAAGAAGTAAAAACCTCTCGCCCCCAGAACGGAAAACTCGGCCAACTTCATCCGAGCTGAGAAGCCAAAGGCCGCCTAGCGGCGGCGTAACTTGGCACTTCCGCCACCGCTCACCGAGGCGAGCGCGACTGCCAGCAGCGTCAGCGCGGTTCCGGCCACGGTGGCGAAGCTGATGTGCGAACCGGCGGTGGGCACTACTAGATCAAGCAACAGGGATCCGAGCAACTGGCCGCAGATCATGCACAGCCCGGTAAACAGCACACCCAAATGCCTGACCATGAATGCTGAGACACCGATAAACACGCACCCGAGCAGACCACCAACGTAGTACCACCACTGAGTGGGGAAGCTACCTTCGGTGGAGGCTATGGGTAAACGAATCAGGATGATCATTGCCAGCATGAGCGTGCCCACCACAAAGTTCATGAGTGTGGCGGTCAACGGGTGTCCATAAGCCTGAGCTTGGACTCCGTTGGACGCAGATTGGTAGCCCATCAGCACGCCCACAATCAATGAGAAAAACATTGGGAACAGTAACGTCCCCAGCTCAACGTCGGTGACAATGCGCGGACTGACCGCCCAGACAACGCCTACCACCGTCAGCAGCGCGCCGATCATTCGAAGCGCACTGATCTTCCGCGGACCGGCTGGGCCAAAACCGAGGCGGTCAACGATCATCGAACCCACGGTTTGCCCGGTCACCAGGCTCACCGTAAAAAGTGCCACACCCACAATGGGTACCGCGGTGGACTGACTGACCACCACAAATGCACCGACCATGCCGGCAGCCAAATACCACCAGGGAAACTGACGTTGCCTAAGCACCCGCGGAATAGTTTGTGCGGCCCTACGCGGACCAGGCAGCAGCAGATGAATCAGCGTTAGAGCCACCAATCCCACCACAAAGCTGACCAGCGCGGCGGCAAAAGGGTCTGCTAATCGCACTCCCAGGGCGCCATTAACGCGGCTCTGAATTGGCATCAGCAACCCGGTAGCCACCGCGATGATCAGATATGCCAGTCTCGTCCCTGGGCTCAAGGCCGGGCTTGCGGATTGATTCACTACTTACGTCTTTCTCAAATGTGTGACACAGACTTTGTGCCGGGAGAACAAAAAACGGGACCAGTTCAAATGAATTGGTCCCGTTTTTGATTGGCTTAGCTACTGTGGTCGCTAGCCAGGATATGCGTGGTCGAAATGACCGTAGCCTGCTCCACGCTTGCCAGTGCATCAACCAAGGAGGAGAGCACAAACATCGAGGAGTCGACTTCGAGCTTGACCGGGTATTGGTACACCAGCATGGCCACCAGGTCACGGATCGACTCGGCAACCTGATCATCGCTGTATTCCGGGTTGAAGCCCACCAACACATCGGTTGGTGACTCTTCGCGCGCCGGAATGTAGCTAATCGCGAATGCCATGATCTTGCCGCCGTCAACACGTGGCCGGTCACGCAACACGATGGCCCCTTGGGCACCGGTGCGGTCATCGAGCAGCATCTTCTGTGCCGAGCCCAAGGTCATCTTGGCCGGATCCCACTGGTGGGTGGCGTTGTAGAAGTCCATCACCAGTTTGGTCAGCTCTACGCTGCCGGTGGCGATGTCCTCGATCACGCGGTCATTGGTGTCAAACACCGGTTCGGCCAGCGCACCGGGTTCAACAATCACATCACGCGAAACCTGAATCTCGCCCAAACCCAGCGCGCTGCAGAAGCCCTGTGCTGCGGCTGCCGGATCCCCGGCAGTAACCGTGTAACGCGACTTCAGCTCGGTGCTCTGCCCCGCAGGAATCAGTTCACGTAAACGTGCCACCAAAGCAGTGCCCACACCTTGTCGACGCTGGCCCGGAGCCACCTCAACATAAAGCCACAAACGCTGCGGGTGCAACGAGGAAGCAAAGATGACGCCAGCACCAATGGCTACCGTTTCACTGGTAGCCACCAACGTGCGTGAAAACGGCGAATCGCTGTTCTCACGCAGCATCGTGCGGTCCTGATGGGCGTGCGGGGACAGCGGATCACCAAAGAGCTGCAGCAGTTCGAGGTCATCGCCCGAACGCCAGGGACGGATCTCTAGGTCGCTCATGCGCTCTAGGCTCCGTTCAGACGCTCGGATAGGTAGGTCGTAACCTGGTCCAAGGCCACGCGTTCCTGCGCCATGGTGTCGCGTGATCGGATGGTCACTGCCTGGTCTTCGAGGGTGTCGAAGTCCACGGTGATGCAGAACGGAGTACCGATCTCATCCTGACGGCGGTAACGACGGCCGATAGCCCCGGCATCATCAAAGTCGATATTCCAGCGCTTGCGCAGTTCCGCTGCCAGGTCCTTAGCCTTAGGCGACAGCGATTCGTTGCGCGACAGTGGCAACACAGCGGCCTTGACCGGAGCCAAACGCGGGTCCAGCTTCAGCACGGTGCGCTTGTCCACGCCGCCCTTGGTGTTCGGTGCCTCGTCCTCGGTGTACGCATCCACCAGGAAAGCCATCATGGAACGGGTGAGCCCAAAGGAAGGCTCAATGACAAATGGTACGTAGCGTTCGCCGGAGGCCTGGTTGAAGTAGGACAGGTCGGTGCCCGAAGCATCCTTGTGGCTAGTCAGGTCATAATCGGTACGGTTGGCGACGCCCATCAGCTCGCCCCATTCCGAACCCTGGAAGCCAAAGCGGTACTCGAAGTCGATGGTGCCGGCAGAGTAGTGCGCACGATCATCTTCCGGCACATCAAACTGGCGCAGGTTTTCTGGGTTCAGGCCGAGGTCCAAGAACCAAGCCCAGCAAGCATCCACCCAGTGCTTGAACCATTCATCGGCTTCTTCTGGTGCGGTAAAGAACTCAATTTCCATCTGTTCAAACTCGCGGGTGCGGAAGATGAAGTTACCTGGCGTAATTTCGTTACGGAAGGCCTTGCCGATCTGTCCGATGCCAAAAGGTGGCTTTTTGCGGCTCGCGTTGAGCACGTTGGCGAAGTTCACAAAGATACCCTGAGCGGTTTCCGGACGCATGTACGCCATACCGGCCTCGGTATCCAGTGGACCCAAGAAGGTCTTCATCAGGCCGGAGAACTGCTGTGGCTCGGTGAACTGGCCTTTAGTTCCACAATCCGGGCAGGCGATTTCGCTCATGCCGTCTTTTGGATCGCGGCCCTTCTTCGCAACGAATGCCTCAATGAGGTGATCTTCGCGGTGACGCTTGTGGCACTGGGTGCACTCAATGAGCGGATCGGTGAAGGTCTTCACGTGGCCGGAGGCTTCCCATACTGCCTTAGGCAGGATGATGGACGAGTCCAGTCCCACCATGTCCTCTCGCCCACGCACAAAGGACTGCCACCATTCGCGCTTGATGTTTTCTTTCAGCTCGGTGCCCAGGGGCCCGTAATCCCATGCGGAACGGGAACCACCGTAAATTTCACCAGCCTGAAAAACGAATCCGCGACGTTTCGCGAGGGAAATAACCTGATCAAGCTTGGACTGTGGCGCCATCTTCAACTCCAAAGGAAAGTACGAGGCCGCTGGTTGCGGTCCGTAGGAAACACATACCGCTTAAGCCTATCGCGTCTGTCTCGTGGGGCGCACACTTCACGGGTGGCCAAACCCAGCCAGTACCGTGTTTGATCCGCCACAAAAGCCGGTGCGCGGCTGAAAAGCATTCACAGTCCCTGCTCGATGCGAGATGATGGAAGCATGGCAAATTCCGAGGTATTCCCCATCCAGATCCGTGACGAATCCATTCGCCTAGGACAGCTGCTGAAGCTGGCGTCCTTAGCCGAAGACGGAATTCACGCCAAACAGCTAATCGAAGACGGTCAGGTGCTGGTCAACGGCAAGATCGAAACTCGTCGTGGCGCCCAGATGCGCAATGGAGACACCATCTCCGTGCGCGGCGAATCTGTAGTTGTTGAAACCGCATAATTAACGCTGAAGAGTTTGTGGCGGCGGCTAGGAATTCCATGCTGTCGCCACAAGTTTTTGCAGTTCATCAAGACTCAGCCCCATTGCCTGCGCATTGTCCGCCAGCGTCCGGGTCTCCGAAAGCAAACCGCTCGTGAGCATTTGTCCCGGATTCACCCTGGTTCCGTTGGCGCGTCCGGTACGCACCAACCCGGAAATTTCCAATTCCTTATATGCCTTGGCCACGGTGCCCACCGCCACCCGCAGGTCACCTGCTAATTGCCGCACTGGGGGAAGTTTAGTCTCAGCGGCCAGTTCCCCACCTTGGATCATCGCAGCCAGTTGCGCTCGGATTTGTTCGGATGGTCCGCTGGGATGAGCCGGTTCAAGAGTGATCACGAAGCCGTTCCTTCCTGGCGCACTTTTGTTTCGGCCGCCTTAACGCTGGCACCTATCCAGCCAGCCAGCTGCCCAAGAAGCAGCACCCCGACAACCAGTACGAGAATACCCAGTCCCGCTAAGCACAGCGCCAACGCGAGAGGCCACGGGTCGGTTGCCATCTGCGGGAGATTTTCCCCCGTATAGATTTCGCCCACAACATAGACCGCGTTATACCCGGAGTTGTAAATGGCTCCGGCAGCCATGAGAACCGGTGGAAGAAGCTGGAAACAGAGCGCCGCCGTAAAGCCGGTACTTAGGATATATCCGTTGTGCGTGCGTACCGCGTGATCGAACCCTTGCAGGGCGACGCTGCGAAGACTCGGGCGCCGGGCATTGATGTTCAGCGCCCACAACGTGAGCAGAGCACCAAGGACCAGTAAGGCCATCAGCGGAACTCCGTAGTACCATCCCGGAAATGGCCCCGTAGTTCCTTCTGTTGCCAATGATTCGGTGACCATCATATTTGCATCCACCTGCGCGCCGCTGAGCGCGTGAAAAGGTAGCTCTCGATAGCGTCCTCGCTCGTCCGGCGACGATGCAAGGCCTGCAATCACCAGTCCGACGAGGCTGGCAACCAGCAGTGCAGCTGGAGCGAGGACTGCCCATACCGGCCCGAACATTCTTGTCGAACGTGGGGTGAGATCTGCGCTCACCCGAGAATCGTTGTTTTCATTGGCCGCCAGAAGGTCGTGTGGAATGGGCCAACATATTAAGAGTAAGACGACCAGCACCCACGCACTGACTGGCAGGAGTACAAGATGAATTCCATTGGCTTTCGGAAAAGTCTGGTTCAGGAATAGAGCCAGGGCTCCACCGAGAATTGCCATTCCCATAGCGGCCAAGTTTCGACTGCGCATGGTGCGCAATATTTTCGAGGCAATCTCTGTTTCTTCCCTCGTTCCCCGATGCGCGAGAGCAACGAGGTCGGCACGCTTTTGAGCGAATACGCCACGGCGGATCAATAGGCTCAGAACGAGTCCAAATCCGAAAATTGCCAGGATGGGTACGAGATTGCTCATCTGCATTCCTTCGGAAGGGCAGAGGCTCAAGAACCCCTGCTTGTATCAGTAAACTAATACAAGCAGGGGTTCCCTCTTGTGTCAATAGAATGATACAAGGGTTCCAGGCAAGTACCGGCCGCCTTACGGCCCGGCTCTTCGGGCCGCACTCGGAGCTAAGATCCTCCTAAGCCTTGGAAGGCTCCAGCACCACCGCAGTAAGGAATTCACGAACATGCGCCATCTCCTGCGCGTTGACCGAGTGCAGCATATTTGTGTAGAGCACCTTGGTGAGATGAACATCGGTGGTCGCCCAACTATGGGTGTACTCAACTTTTTCCGCCGTAATCACCGGGTCCTCCTGATCACGTCCCCAGAAAAGCGGCTTGCGCAGCTGGCGGAGTTTTTCGTCGTCGAAGAAGCCGGTTCCTTCTTCAGGAACCGCGAAGCCGGAGAGCCCCACGACAGTTTTGATCGCCTCCGGCTGATGACGCAGCAACGAAGTGGCCACGGCCATTCCCATGGAGAACCCGAGCAGGCTCACCGAGGAGTGCTGCTTGCTCAACGGTTCAAGCCAGCTCCACAGATCGGAGATCGCGGACTTCACTTCGTTGAATGAGTAGTCCAGATCCTGCATCAGCGGGAACCAGGTGAAGCCCGGCCCCAGGGCTTGGGGTGCACGCACCGAGACGATAGTGAATTCTTCAGGAAGCATGGGCGCTAGTCCCATAAGGTCTTCCTCATTGGACAGATAACCATGCAAGAGCACAAGCAACGGTGTTCCCGCGCGTTCGGCTTCGGGCCGGGACCAGATGACAGTAGGATTCCAAGTTTTTTCGTTCACATAACAAGTCAACCAGAGTCCTGCGCGTTTCAATCCTCATCCGGGGTCACAGAGTCTTTTGTTGCAATTTCGTAAAGTTCATAAATCATCTTACATTCTGTTCATAAACATGTTTGACTAGTGACAATTATTCAAATACGCGGTACCAGCGGCCAAAAGCCTTGGGGACCAGCATGGACCAACTCGCAGAATTACGGGACTCATGGACGACATGGAAATGACACAGCTGATTGATTCTGATGAATTACAGGATTTCGGCTTTAACGGGGAAGAGCCAATGGGCGGTTCGAATTTTGTGGACGCGGCCTTTAATGCCATTCCGCTACTCACGGGAATATTTGCCGTGCTCTTTGTCCTTTTTGTTGGTTTCATCATTTACATCGCGGTTCGAAACTACAGGGCAACCAGAAAAGCGGGATTTGATCCGTTCACCCTGCAGACAGACTTGGCCACCCGACTGGCTCGCTCGCAGACGCTCGCTCCGAAGAAAACAACGGAGCAGAAACTATCCGAGTTAGACGACCTGCTTGCACGCGCAGTCATTTCCCACGAAGAATATACGCAGGCACGAAGTCAGGCACTGCGCGACTAGTTGTCCTCGCCCATTGACATCAAGTTACCGATTGGTAACAATGTAATGGTGTCTGAAAATCCAATCTCCGGCCCGGAAACCCCACGCCAAGAAGTAAATCATCCATGGCGGCGCTACGTTGCGCTGGGAGATTCGTTTACCGAAGGAATCGGTGACCCCGATCCCCACAATCCCGGCAGACACCGCGGCTGGGCAGACCGAGTTGCACAGCAACTGAGTACCACCGTTGCCGATTTCGCTTACGCAAATCTGGCCATTCGCGGGCGCTTGATCAACCAAATCGTAGCCGAGCAGCTCGAACCGGCCATCAACCTGAAACCTGATCTGATCAGCATTTGCGCCGGCGGAAACGATGTTATCCGGCCCGGTGGCGACCCAGATAAAATCGCAGAAAAGCTAGATCGAGCCATCAGTGAGTTACGCGTTACCGGGGCCACCATCGTCTTACTCACGGGACCTGACATTCGCGACACCCCGGTACTTGGCGGGATTCGCGGCAAGGTCGCAATTTACAACGAAAACGTCCGTGCCATTGCCCAGCGACATGACGCAGTCGTGGGAGATCTCTGGGCATTGAGCGAACTACGCCAAACACAAATGTGGGATCCGGACCGCTTGCACTTCTCCCCCGCCGGACACCAAGTGATCTCCGCGATGGTGCTAGATGCACTGAACGTTCCGCATGAACAAGTTATGGATGCGCAATTAGAACACGCAGCCAGAAGCTGGCGCGAAGCACGCATTGAAGACCTGCAATGGGCTCGCGAATATTTTGCCCCGTGGATCCTGCGCAGAATTCGCCACCAGTCTTCCGGCGACGGGATCAGCGCAAAGCGCCCGCTGCCCACGCCCTTCACCGTGCAGCCGCCGAATGTCTCGCTGGGTGCTGGAGATAGTGCTCCCGGACAAGACTAAACACGCAAAGCAAATGGGACATGGCTTGCTGCACCGATTACTGGTGCGACAATCCATGTCCCAAATGCATATGACTGCGTAGTTTTTAAGCCTTAGTCATCAAAGACTAGGGCGGTCAATACCGGGCCAAGCTGTTTGGCTTCCGTCAGGAAACCGTCATGGCCAATCGGCGAATCAATGAAATGCACCGGTTTTGGTTTCGGCAACGAAGCGGCGAGTTGTTCAGACTGCGCCGGGAAGTACAACCGGTCGCTGTTGACCGCGGCAACCACCACATTCACCTTAGCCAACCGCGCCAACGCCTCGCTAAGCGACCCATAACCACGCGCCACGTCATGGCTCATCAGGGCCTCGGTGAGTACCAGATAGCTATTCGCGTCAAAACGATGGACCAGCTTGGTCGCCTGGTGATCCAGATAGCTTTCCACCTGGTACCGGCCACGCCGGCCGTGCGTTGTGGCAAACGGCTGCTCGCCGGTCTGCGCATTACGCGCAAACCGTGCTTCGAGCTCGGCCTCCGAACGGTAGGTAATATGTGCCAGGCGTCGTGCCAGGCCCAGTCCGGCATCCGGACGCACACCGTTGGCGTAGTAATCGCCCTGCGCAAAGTTAGGATCCAGCCGAATCGCCTCGGTCTGCACCTGAGCAAAAGCAATCTGTTCTGCCGTAGCTTGTGCGCTTGATGCCATCACCACCACGTTCTTCACGAGGTCAGGGAATTCAACTGCCCACTCCAGAGCTCGCGCGCCACCCATTGAACCACCGATGACCGCATGCCAGGTGTGCACACCTAGCAGGGCAGCCAGGCGCGCTTCAAGGCGCACCGAATCCTTGATGGTGACAAAGGGGAAGCGTGAACCCCAAGCATTGCCCTGCTCGTCAAGCGAACTAGGTCCGGTAGATCCATTGCAACCACCGATAATGTTGATGGCTACGACAAAATACTTGTCGGTATCAACCGTTAGCCCGGGGCCGACAAAGTCTTCCCACCAGCCCGGGGTCTGGGAATCTCCGCGCGATACGTGCGCATCACCGGTCAACGCGTGCTTCACCAGCACCGCGTTACTCCCCTGCGCGTTAAGCTGACCCCATGTTTCGTAGGCCAACTCGATTTGCGGTAGGTAGCCACCGGTTTCGAAGGTGTACTCCCCCACGAACGCGCGACGCAAAATGCCGTCTTGTCCGTCGGTGAGTTCCTGCGATGGCAGAGTTTCTTCGGTAGTCACTATGGATGCCATGCCTAAAGAGTTTCCTGCAATTCCTGGCCAGAAAGCTGCTTGGTAGCAGCAAAACCAAGTTGCAGATCAGCGAGAATATCCTTGATGTTTTCAAGTCCCACACTCAACCGCACCAGGCCCGGACGCACACCGGCGGCCAGACGTTCCTCTTCGGTCAATTGTGCGTGGGTAGTCGACGCCGGGTGGATCACCAGCGAACGAACATCGCCGAGGTTCGCCACATTTGAATGTAGTTCTAACGCATCCACAAAAGCCTTGCCAGCTTCGGCGCCCCCGGCGATGTCGAAGGCAATAATTGCTCCGACACCATTTGGTGAATACTTCTGCCCGCGTTCAAACCATGGCGAGGAAGGCAGACCTGCGTAGGCGACCTTCTCAACCTGCTGTTGGCTTTCAAGCCAGGCGGCAACTTCCTTGGCATTTTGCACGTGACGCTCCATGCGCAGCGACAATGTCTCCAGGCCCTGCGCAATGAGGAAGGCGTTGAAAGGCGCAACCGCTGCGCCGAGGTCACGGAGCAACTGCACGCGCGCCTTCAGAATGTAGGCGAGGTTCGCGCCAAGAATTCCATCTACGCCTAAGTCCCGCGCGAACACCAAACCGTTGTAAGACTCATCCGGGGTATTGAAGTCCGGGAATCGTTCTGGATCCTTGGCAAAGTCGAAATTACCCGAATCTACGATGACCCCAGCAATGGCTGTGCCATGTCCGCCTAGGTACTTGGTGGCCGAGTGGATCACAATATCGGCACCCCATTCGATGGGACGAATCAGGTATGGGGTCGCCAAAGTGTTATCAACGAGCAGCGGAACACCGACCTCGTGGGCTATCTCAGAGATCCCCTCGATGTCCAAGATGTCCTGGCGTGGGTTGGAGACAACTTCTCCAAAGAAGGCTTTGGTATTTGGCTTGACCGCTGCACGCCACTGCTCCAAGTTATCTGGATCAGCAACGAAGCTGACCTCGATGCCAAGTTTGCGCAGGGTGTGCTTGAGCAGGTTCTGCGTTCCACCGTAGAGGCTTGGGCTGGCCACCAGGTGATCGCCGGCCTGCGCGAGGTTGAGGATGGCCAAGGTCGTGGCGGCTTGGCCGGAGGCAAGCAGCAACGCACCGATTCCGCCTTCTAGATCGGCGATCCGATTTTCAACGGCTTCCTGTGTTGGATTACCGATACGGGTGTAAATCGGCGCCAGTTCCTGCAGAGCGAATCGAGCTGCAGCGCTCTCTGCGTTGGGGAAGACAAAAGAAGTCGTCTGGTAGATCGGCAGGGCACGTGCACCGGTCACCGGATCTGGCTGCTGCCCAGCGTGGATCTGACGTGTTTCAAAAGACCAGTTATTACTCATGGTTTCCTCCATATAGCTTGTCGACTATGGGGGTACACCACTCAAAAACACATCGACGGCAAGTTCCTCGTCGAGGCGCTTTCGAAGGGGGTAACCCGCGCTTGTCCGCAACACATCGTGCTGCGGGCCAGGTCTTCACCCGGGGCACCCCACCGCGGTGGAGGGTTGCCGCCCAGTAAGCCGGGGCTTGTTACTGGGACTCATGACCTGACTCAAGTCTGCCCGATGGCCGAAGAATTTGGCAATATGAGATAGCTCAACGTGACTCAATCGGTCATATAGATCTTTAATGAAGAATTTTATGCAGACTGTTCGATCCCGCCATTACCACTTAGGGTCACCTAAGTCGAGACTGAGATCACATAGTGACATGATGGGGCACATGATGAGGCTAGATCACGTTAGTTACGCATGTGGCCCCGATGGGCTCATGCCAACCGCCGAAAGAATCTCCAAGACTTTGGGCCTGGAATTCGTCAAGGGGGGCGTACATCCGCGTTTTGGAACGCGGAATGTAATTTTCCCGCTCAAGCACAACCAGTACCTAGAAGTTGTTGAAGTTCTCAACCACCCTTCCAGCGACAAAGCACCGTTTGGGCAGGCGGTACGAGCCCGCTCCGAGCTTGGTGGCGGCTGGATGGGATGGTGTGTGTCTGTTGAAGACCTCTCCAGTGCCGAAGAACGGCTGGGGCGCAAATCCGTTCCGGGAAACCGAAAGTTCCCAGACGGCCGCGAACTCACCTGGCAGCAGGTTGGAATCAAGGGTCTGATCGCTGACCCGCAGGTCCCTTACCTCCTGCGTTGGGACGCTGGCACCGAGGATTTGCACCCGTCCAAGGCGCTAGAGCCTGTAGGTGCTATCCAAAGCATCACTATCGCTGGTTCCCGAGACCGCGTACTGGACTGGCTCGGTCAGCCCGAGAACGTCAATCTTGGCGCAGTGAGCATGGAATACGAAGCACCTAACGGCACTCCAGGCATCTTGTCGGTCACCTTTGAAACCGACAATGGTTTGGTCACGCTATAACAAAGAACGTTAAAATAAAGGGTAGGTGCGGACAGCAACGTCCTCGCCTGCCCTTTATCGTTCCAACTACTCAAGTCGCTTACCCAGGACCACTACATCTTGAGCTTCGCAGCCCAGTCGCTCGTAGAATCCGATCACATCAGTGTTTTCGGTCCGCACCATGAGCTGCACTTTGGGCGCACCTTGTTCAGCAAGCCAACGCGACGCAGCTTCGATGATCTGCTGCCCAAAGCCTTGGCCCTGCATGTCGGGGTGGACCGCCACGTAATATAGCCAGCCCCGGTGACCATCAAACCCAACCATGGCAGTAGCTACCAGTCTTTGCTCATGATGCCCCGCAAAACCGTAGAGCTAAGGATGCTGCTTAGCACGTGCCCGTCGTCTGACTGCGCATACAGCATCAATAACGGGCCGATGGAACAATGATTTCCTGGCGTTTGAAAAAGATGGATGATGAGTTCCCTCACTGGCAAAGTCGCATGTGTATTTACTTCGACGAAGGACGCGAATGATCGAGACTAGGCCATATTTAGGGCTATTGAGAGTTCACCCCTCTGAGGCTTACGATTAGGCTCTCATTGAACTGCCTTTGGGGAGGTAGCCGTGCCGATCGCAGTAGTCCTCGCAATGTCCGAAACAACGCAGACGGTGTTGTTGATCGGTGGGATTATTCTTGGCGCCATAGTGGTTTTCGGGCTGTCGCTATTTTTCTGGATTTTCGTTTTGAAGATCATGTTCTGGCGCTGGTGGACAGGCGTACTGTCACTGGCCGCCATGGTGATGCTGTTCGTTACCGAAGTTATCTCTGTACGGGGGATATTCAGGTTCTTTGCAGACAACTGGACTAGCGTGCCTGTCCTCGTGTTAGCACTGTTACTTCTCGCTGCTCCCGTCGGCCTTGTGATGATTTTCCTTGGAGGAGGCAGTAGTAATAACTCTATCGACGCTGGAGGATATTGCCCATCTTGCGGTGGAGCTGGTCATCCGACAGGGTGTTCCAGATGCGGATTAACTTCGTGAAAATAGCCATATCAATTATCTCTCCAATGGGCTTGATGGGATAGTCCGCCCTCCGTTTCCTCTCCTTCTGGCGACTTTTACCGGCTCCATGCGAGGGTTTTCAATGTCTTTGCGCAGGACGATGCTACTAGGTAATCCTCGAAGAGGGTGCGTGCGTTTTGCGTTCTGAGGTCCAATGGTTTTGAGATCGGATTAATCAGCCATGCGGGCTGCTCGCGGAAAACTAGTCCACCGTCATTTGTACTGTGTTGCACCAACGCTAAGCTTCCTTTGTGCAGCATTCTGTCCAGTTTGTAGCCTTGGGACCCGTCGTCGCAGACATTGTGGATCGCAATGCATGATGGTCATTTCATTGGTGCGCGCACTGCACACGATATACCGCGAAATCCTCGAATCCAGGAATGCATATGCATCTCGGGAAAAATATCTCGCCGTCGGCCGCTCCCTTACGCCAAGCCCGTAGTGACGGTAATCAACTTTTCACAAGCAACTTCAAGGTATCTCTCTATAGCTAATGAGTGACACTAGGACGGCCACGACCTCAAACGCCGGTTCCAAGTGAAAGTGCCATTCTTATATATACAATTCAGTCCAAGAGGTCTCCGAATAACGTGTCGGAATCGTCTCGGAGCCGATCGCACAATCCTCGGCTTCACGAAGCGGACAGTTCCGCGGCTAGCGGCGTTTGGCTGGTCCTAGACCCGTGTGGGTTTTGATGGCTCATAAACCGTAGAATTCGCTAAGTCCTGATTTTTGAAGAATCATCGGCTAGATTGTGATGCGATAGTAATGACCCCGGATCGCTGATCCGGGGTCATTTTCATTCGATAATGGGACATTGCGCCTATTTGGGGGTTAGACGCAGCGCACACCACTTTCAGTTCCTACTTGGGGGAAAGGAACTGATCTTCCCAGTGCGGTGTAATCCCACGCTAACAGTAAAAAAGCCAAATGGGAGTTCGGGTCGTAAAAATTACCGTTAAATTGCAAGCTGCTGGAGCCGTGAAGCCAATAATCAAGCGAACTCTTTTTCGGTCAAGATAATGACCGACTTGATCCGCCGGCGAAAGCGTCACCGGACGGTGACTGAACCGCGCAGGGTTTTTCCTACAATAACTGTGTAAGGCCGCATCTCGAACACCCCAGATATCCACCCATAACCCATCAAGGGCCCGAACAAGGGGAAACTACGTAATCCGGGATGCTTGTGCGCCGTGTTGTAGAATGGCACGAGTCAATATAGTCCTATGCCGTTCCAGGGTTGGCTTGCGCAGGAATGAAATATCCGACGCTAGAATTTTGCCGCGCGCCATCAGAGCCGGTTTTTGACTAAATGAGCGGTAGCAACCAACTGTATGCGTGAGGCGGGATGGTTCATCAGAACTCATCGATGCATTGAGTTTTCAGAGTGGATTCCCTCGGCAACATCGTATCTTTCGTCTTCCCGACCGACACCGCGACATCTATATGGCCCGGCGGGCCAAATCTCCACAGCTGATCACCGAGCCACCCGGCGTCTTCAACACCGCGACGGGAAGTTGTGCTTTTATAACAACAATGCCGCCGGCCGGGGGCATCAGGACTCAACGACGACCGCATCATACTAATTGATCTTAAACAACGGTAGAAAGTTCGGTACGGGTCCCGTAAAGCACATCCGAATCGTGGAAAATAACCACTAATGGATTCTCAGGAATAGCATTTCAGTCTAGTGACGTCGGCCGGGGCGAGCACATGTTCTGGTTCCCAGTAGCGGTGATTTTGATCCTGCGGTCGCGGCGATTGAAGCTCATATTGGTAGATGGATATTTGGTCTCAAGACCGGACCGTTCAGCGACCGTTCTTGAAAAACTAGAGTCATACTTTTGGTTCGATATCAATACTGCGGCGCAAAGACATTGAAATCTGAGATATGTTACCTGTATTCGTCAAATTGCTGATTTCAATTATATGAATGGCGATCAACTGGAGGTACCTTGTTAGAAGTGCCGAGGGGTTAACACGGATCGTGGGGACGATTTGCGTTGCAAACGTTCATCTATGGGGATAGGTGAACTGCCCGGACACCAAACGCGAATCCCGCTCTCCCTAGGAGGGCGGGATTCTCATTGCTCGCAGCAATGCACGGCTGCGAGCTTGCTGGTTTTCTACCGCGAAACGATGTTGCTTTCGAATACTTTGGAAGTTGTACTGCTCTGAGCAACGAAGATGCTTCTTTGCTCCTCATTATTTGCGCTGCCCGTTGATGACTTCCGCGGGATGCCAGCGCGAATCTGTCACCCGTAGCCCGGAGGTCTGGATTTCGATTCGTCGCTGAACACCAGCATTCATCGTAGCCTTTAAAGATCCACGCCCGCCTCCAGTAACTACGGTCGAACCTAGCTTAATTCTCTGGTGCATAAACCGATCAAACCCCGGGCTTTTTGTATTAGGTAGTATCTACAGCCTCGCTCGGCCGACCCTTCGTCCTGATCGTTCGATCGCGCGTGCGATCACTAACTTACCGCGGCACCGCGTTCAGTAACTCCCGGTTTTCCTTTGTCTCCAAGATAGGTTTCAGCCATTTCGACGTTTCCACTCGACAACTCATGATGACTATTGCTCATGATCGTTCGGAAATTTTCAAGCATCGTCCAACGGCTTTGGTAACTGCCTAGGACGGTGGTTCTTTGTAAATTCAGCGCCGAGAATCCTTGTTTTGATACGGTCTTCAGCCAAGCCGCTTTAAACCGTATCGTCCGAGGTGTTCGATTACGAAGAAATATGGTTCCTGACGCAGGACTGAATGGATGTCCACTGTCAGAGCAAAGATGGATTCCTACTAGATCTGCCCAGTCCCCGATATTGAAGTATTTTGAGCAGAAGAAGCCTGCCGGCCAGCGCAACCAGTCAAGATATTCGGCATAGTCGACATCTGCGGGAAACCACGAGCGGAATTGAGCCAGTGATGCTGGCTAGTCTTTTCCGGCCATCGACGAAGTCCGCATGCGTCAAACGATACGCGTACCTCGCCGGGATTACGGTTATCCAGTAGATTGTCCTTTTGTAGAATTATCCTCAGTTCCCTCCTATGCTCTAGGGCCGAATGAAGTTAAATTCTAGTTTAATAGGCCAGAGAAAGTTTTGGGGTTGGTCAGCCCACGACATCTTGGTCGCCTTGCGCAGTTTTCGATAAGAATGAGAAGGTCGTTAGGACGTTCAAGCGCCAAACGGTCAAAGTCGTTTCAGCACGCATTGCGTATTTGCGACGTGGCGAAAACAAATTTATCAAAGGTCAGAACACAGGACTTGGGTATCGCCTTATCAAAGCCGGGCATATTTGAATTTGAAGCACGCTGTTGCAAGGTTCCCGAGCTCACCTGACCGCTTCCAAGTATGCAGTTAGTAATACGAACTCTCACGGGCCCCTTGGCACCCACCAAAGTAACGTGGGTGAGTACCACGCACCCCATAATTTGAAAATATTTGCATTTTGTCAATTTAAAAGTTTCTGAGTTGATAAAGCTTTATAACAAGAAGCCTTTGCTTTGATTAATCAGATTTCCGACTCGTACATTTTAGTACGTTACAGGAGTACAAATGGTTGTGAAAACTCCCGTCAGCCAGCGCTCCAAGGGCCCGCACAAGTCAGTCTAGCCACTCAATATATCGATGCTCCGCACCCGTCTGCTTCCACTGCAAAGCCCAAGATTGGGTGTAAACAGTGAAACACTCTGTGTGATTTGACGGCCTGAGTTGCAGTAGTTAATATTTCCCGTCTACCTTTACCCTGATGATAAGGAAATCGGACCATGGCCACAGATTATGATGAAGCGCGTCCCGACGTAGCCGAAGCATCGGAAAAAAGCTTAAAGACGTTCAGAGAATAGACGCCCCCACTGCGAAGAGCGTCAATACGGAACTCGATGAGACAGATGTCTCTGATGGGTTAGAGCTTCCCGGTGCGATTGTGGATGAGGAACTCTCCGTAGAGGTCATCCCCCACGGCGAGGATGAATTTGTTTGCGTGGAATGCTTCACTATCCGGCATCGGAGCCAGGCCGAGGAAAGGACCAAGACGGGCGTCATTTGCCGCGATTGCGTTCTTGGATACGCCTAAAAATTCGCCGCAACAACAGGGACCAGACTAGATTCCGTTATGAGGATTCCCTGCACGCAGGTGTTTTGGATCTGAATGCGTCCGTTTACTCGAGAGACCATATCCTGGAACCGACCGGAAAGCTGTTCTACGCAAGTGTGAGCGTGCGGAACGGAGAGGCACCGACTCCTATCGATCGCTTGCTGTTTCTTGTCCACGCGTGCGTATGACATACCAAAAACAGGCCGCGGCAGTAACCGTCAATCCTACTGCCCACCAGGGGAAGCCTACAGAATCCACATTTTTCCCTGCGCTGGGAGGGGTCGGGGTGACACGTTCGGCAGTCACGATGATGCGGTGAGAGTTCACGCCTAAAGGCGTGCAGGTAACCAACGATATGAGGTCCACACCCGATTGTGGTCGCAGCAGTGCAGTCTCGGTGGGAAGAACTACGGAACTATCCGTAACCCGGTAAACGAGCGTCTGGCCAAAGACATCGATCTCGATCTCATCGCCAACTTCGACCTTGTCAAGATCGGTGAACATCGCAGCTTGAGGTAACCCGCGGTGGCCAGTCATGACGGCGTGGGTTCCTAGACCTCCCACTGGAAGTGCGGTCCCTTCAAGATGGCCGGCGCCTTCCAATAGAACGTCTTCTGCGGTTCCGTGGTAAACCGGTACTTTCAAGTCGATGGTGGGGATGCGCAACCGCGCCATGAGCCCGTCATCGTTCGGGTCCAAGAGATTCCAGTAGGGATCGTCAGTTTTCTGCGTGTGCTTTTGGACTGCTGCGAACGGATCAACAATTCGTGTGCCATCTGCCAAGGAGGAGTTGTATTCCTGTGCGTGGCTTAGCTCTTCTTGCTTAATAAATGGGCTGAGAGAATCGGTGACGTCCACATAACGGTCGGTCTGCTTTGTCTGCTCTAACGCGGAGACCCAGGAAGCCGCCGAGGGATAGAAGGCAACGCAACTTCCAAGGAATACCAAACAAGCAATCAACACCGAAAAGAGCTGCACTCTTCGCCGTGCTACGTGCCGGCCGATAAGCTTTGGCGCAGTCTTCAAACCCATGTCCTAGCCTTTCGTCCGGAAGAGTGCATGCTGATCAATGATTTCATAAATAAGGGGGCCTCCCAGTACCGCTGGCCGCGGCCGGGAGGCCCCCTGAATCATGCTTAGATGCTAGTTTGCCTGGGAACGGCGTTTGCGGGCAGTAGCCAGCAAAATACCGCCAGCGACGAGCACTAGGCCGGCGCCCACGAAGATCGCAGTTCCAGTGCTACCGGTCAGTGGCAGCTGGAAAGGAGGCACCTGGTCATTGGAAACCGAAACTTGGGCGGCCTGAGCCAGCGAGCCTTCGTTCACAGTGACTGCAATAGGAGCTGCATCGAGCTTGTAGCCGAGAGGCGCCTTAGTCTCCACCAGCTCGTACGTTCCTGCCTTGAGCCCGTTGATTGTGAACGTGCCATCGGCTCCGGTGGTGAATGTATCGTTGCTGTCGGTGACGTCCTGCAGCGGCCCTGTGGTCCGCCCGCCTTCGGCGTTCACTGCGTAGAGCTGGAACTCTGCACCAGTGAGGAAAAGGCTCTCGTCTTCCGCCGCGTACTTCTGCAGCTGCAAGGCACCCCACGAAGACTTGACGGTGTTGGAATCGTAACCGGATTCAGGGTCGTTGACGTAGATCTGGCCCTGGTTGGTGATCGCGCCGTTGCCCAAGGACTGAACGGTGGTCGCCATATTCACGGTAATAATGTTGCCCTGTACGGCACGCAGCTTAGTCAGGCCCGCAGCGGTGAAGGAAAGCTCGAACTGCTGACCGGTCGCACCGATTGTGTAGTCTCCTGCGACAAGGTTCGCTCCGGCCACCGTAACGGTTGCCGACTCAAACTGAAGGCGGCTGTCCAAGGTATCTGAGATGCCAAATGCGGTCATCGGCTGCGAAGCCGGCACCGACGGAACACGGGCGGTGAAGCTGAAGTTCACGGGGTCGCCAATAACGTAAGCTGCAGAGTCATCAACGGTCTTTTCCAAGCCCGTGACGGTGTTCTTAGGGTAGACGTTTACGTCGTAGAGCCAGTCGTTATCCACGGCTAACGGCATGGTTACCAGGAAAGGTTCGCCCTGGACGGGGATATTGTTTTCACCCACACTGGATTCGGTGACCAAGTACAGGCCCACCGGCAGACCGGCAAAGCCAGCGATGCCGTTAGCTCCGGTAACTTGCGAACGCTCAGTACCTGCACGCAGGTTGGACTGAGCCTGAGCAACGGTGTAGTTTTCCAGTCCCTGCCATGAAGCGTCATCAGTGAGGTCGATATCAACCTGCTGAGCGGTGAACGTCACTCCAGAAATCGGCGTCAACCCGCTGGTGTCTATCGCGGTGCCGTTGTTGTCCAGCCCAGTCGGGGTGGTCGGTTCTTCGAACTTATGCACGGTGATCGAACCGGTCGCATCAGGATCGATGTTCTGCGCTGCGGAAGCAGGAATAGCCGCGGTCAAAACCAGCGACGTCCCCGCCAGCAGTGCACCCAGGCTGACCGCAATGCGGCGGAGTCCGCGCGATGCGCGGCGGGTGGTCAAGGACATGATGTCCCTTTCTTCTTGTGATGAATCATTGATGAGGCATCGAGTGACGGGGATGCCACCCGTGGTCTTTAGTCGGAGCTGCTGTTACGGTTTCTTCGCAGGCGGTAGATCCCCGCAGCAATAGCAGCAAGCGCTATCAGTGTTCCTGCGATGACGTATACCCGAGTGCCTGTGCCGCCGGTCAGAGGAAGTGCGAAAGCTTTCGCATCGCGGTTCACGAAGCGGTAAACAGCTTGTTGCTCGGCCGCCAGAGTGAGACTTTTCCGGTCTGCTTTTTCCCAGTTCTTAGGATCATTAAGTTGTGCTTGAAGACGTGGGTCAGATCCGATGAATTTTTCGAAAGCTACTTGGGTGTAACCACCGATTTCGCTCGCTTCACTGATCTCATACTCATGGCCTGGACGAATCAGGAAAGAGTTGTCCGAGATCGTCGAGGCTCCTTCAACTGTACGTTCGGAAAGGCGTGGGAAGTCGGTGCGAGGGGCCGCAGTCAGATCCCAGTCGCTGGCCACGGCGGTGCCCGTTCCATTGATGTTTTCGACGAATTTCAACAGCGTCATTTGGGCCGTCTTGTTGACAGCTGTGCAGCGGATGTCTGCGCCCAAAGGTGCTGTTACTGTGCCGTTAGTGCCGGAACGCTCAGCGAGTACTCCTTGCACGGTTTTTCCATCGACGTCGACCGTGACGCATTTCCATGACCCGGTGGCGCGGGGAGCCGCGCTACGCTCCTGGCTTGTTCTTGTGTCATCTTGCACATACTCAGCCGGGCCATTGGATTCTGCCAGTGCAAGACGCTGGTTGGCTGGAATGCTTTGGCGCACCCCACTTTTTCCCTGAATGACCGCGGTGCCGGAATCGTTTAGCCCTGCCAGGTCCCAGGCCTGGGGGCTAATTGCGCCGCCGATGACTTCTTTGTTTAGAGTTAGATTTGATTCGCACGAAACGTTGTTGGTGACCGTGGCGGTGTTAGCTGCGGAACGCAGCGTGAGCTCTGAGGGCATCGTTCGGTCGAGTGTGGAACCATTGAATCCGGTCAGTTTCTGGCTGGTAATCCGGCATCCCGGCATCCCTTTGGAGATGCTGGTCGTTTCATCCACACTGATTTTCTGCCCCGAGCGCAGCCCCTCCAATTTGGTCCCCCACGTCAGGTCTCGGGTTTGATCAGTGGTCACACGTGCTTGAGCCTGTAATCCTTCAGGCTGTGATCCATTGTCGACTCGTTGACCATTGATAACCCAGACCTTGCTCAGTGTCAGGTCAGAGACCTTCGCATCGTTGCCGATTACGCAATTGATCGCTGGAACGCCCTTAGCCGCTTGGTATGCGGGAACGACAATGGTTCCCTGTGCTCCCTGCTGGGCGGGAAGGACCTCAGCTGGGGCATTTGAATAGCTGATAGTGCATTGTGATTGGCTGGAGTAATCGGCCAGTGTGCCCGTTGAGCCAGCCGACATGGCTTCTCCATAGGCATAAGTCTGCCCAGGCAAAACGGAGACCGGTTCTACTTGAGTGGCCTGTACGCCAGTTGCACTTCCAGTTGTCGTTGCTTCGCCCAGAACGGTTGAGCCTTGGCGCAGAGACAATACAAATTGGTCAGATGCTCCCACACGTCGTTCGACGTTTTTCTGCACAGTGACAGAGGGCGCATTGATCTTCAACGCGTGATCTTCCACCTCACCAGACTGAGTCATGCCAGTGGGTGAAGACAGCTCAGCCGTGGTTGCCGCAATACGGAAACGCACGAAACTTGTACCCGTGGCTGAGGACTTCTTCGTATCGGCGGGAACTGCCCAAGTAAGGTTCACCGAGGCGCCAGTGCATTGGACAGCTGCGGAACGTTCGCCCGTGTCAAACTTGCCGTTAGCATTCCAGTCAATCCAACCGGCGACATAACCAGGTCCGGTGCATTGAACAGAGTTCATCGTGTAGTTCTGTCCGGGGACAGCATTGATCGTGCCTAGATTACCGACAGCGTCCTCGTCGTCCGCATTAGTTGTGTCGTCGAGTGTTGCCCTAGCACTGGGCTGGTGATTGGCATCGGCATCAATCGTGGCGCCTAAACGTGTGAGCGGCTGGATTGGGGTGCCCAGCTCGAACCCCGAACCAAAAACGAGATTGTCACCTTCGGTAAGCTGTGTTCCGCTCCATTCGCGTTGGAAAAGAGCGCCTGCTTCACCGTAGCTAGACGGCGCATCGCCAAAGTCAGCCTCAAACACCACGCCCAAGGCCACTGCGCTTTTACCGCCGCCTTGGATAGTAATAGCGGCAGAACTTGACCCTTTCATGTAGGCGATCGCCATAGGACCACCGTTCGCGCATTCACCGGCAGTAGGACGCAAGGTAAGAGTACCCGTGAGCAGCTGAGCGTTTACGCCATTGGTGGTGTTGCACGAAGCGTTTCGGAATCGCTCAATGACGCGCCAATCTACGGGAGTCTGTAGAGGCCTGGCCGCAACAAACTCGGATCTCGTGGCGACACTGTTTGAATTACTTGCTTCAGCATCCGCGAATACCAGACCACCCAGTGGGACGGCGGTTCCGTTCAAGGTCGCCGAGCAGCTCACATTGAAGGTTGCGCGATCATTATCAATTGCATGCGTAATGCCGCTGATCAGCTGATTAGAGCCTCCCGTACCACCAATGTTGTACAGGTCATCGAGTCCATCGTTAGTCCATTGGCCTGGCCGGTATGCAAGAAGTCGCGAGTCATTACTTGCGGTCTGACGTCCAGCAATATTGTTGATAGTGCAGCTGGTGACGAGGGCTTGCCCTCCGATAGTTCGGGTTGTACTTTTTGTAGTCCCACTGGCGATCGCGCTACCGCTGGTCCCCCATTGAATCCAGTCGATGAGTCCCTTGTACTGCCCTGATCCGCCTGTAGCATAGGTAGCGTTTGCAGGCAAAGCGAATTTCGCACTCACTGCGGGTAAAATCATCAGGAGTAACAACGCGCAAAGCAAGGTGCTCGCAAATCGGATACTCAAGGCAAAACTGGCACGGCGCAACAATACAACATCCATCAGGTCTGTGGGCTTATAGTCCGAAGCTCCGGGCACAGACCGCCCTAGGGCGATCAGAGACTTAGCAGATCATAAGCGTGCGAATCAGCTGAGTTAGAAATTTGCGTCAGCACCCGATAGTCACGGAGCATTACTCAGATTTCTGCGATTACAGGCACGAATAAGACGAAATTATTCCTTGTTATGCGCGTAACCCCCTGAATTCATTTCATCCAGGTCTTTCAGCAAAATTTTTACTTAGCCTAGCAAGGTACTCATATTTACTCAACCATGTATTAAAACTAACGAAGCAGTTGACACTCGTAAACCTGTCACTCCGCGCTTGACTTCTTTATATACATTCGATTTGGATTGAAGATTTTCAAAGACAAGATAGTTAGTAATCACTTGAAATTTCATGGGTTTCAAGAAGATGTCTCCATCATGGAATTAGAGTGTGCCTCGGGCGAAATAATCGACGTTTCGAAAATTCTTGCCATTCAATTGACAGTAAGAGTTACACGAAGTTTCCAACTGGGATGAAACTCACTTTTATCTGAAGTCAGCTCCCAGCCACTTTGAACTGAAGCTGCGGCAACGCACCGTCCAAATTTCGGACGCGGTTCGAGTCGCAGATGTATCTGGCTTTCGACGACAAGAAACCTAGCGCAGCCCTGAAGCAGGTTGAGAGATTTTTCCCTATTCTTGTCTCTTTACACCGGAGATCAGTCCTAATCGCCAAAGTTGAGAAATCCTCGAAAAATGCGAGCATCGAAGAAAAGTGGTGTTCCAACCGTGCCTTAGTCACTGACGCAATTTAGATCGTTGTCTTGCCTGGCCACGAGATGTTAGGAGGTCGGGATACGACGATGGGATTCGTGGAGGCAGAGCAAGGGTGCTTCACCAACATCGGTCGAGATTGGCAAAACTTCGTGGCGGTTCCCTTTTCCCCGGACCGTGATTTCACCCCGGCGCCAGTTGATGTCATCAACCTTCAGACCGGCCACCTCGCCTCGGCGAGTACCCAACTGCCACAGAACCATTAGAATCGCACGGTCACTTAAACCGACATCTCTGGCTCAATCACAGCCAGCGGGCGGACGGATGAAGTCGCTTTGCGTGAACGCGCATGGAACGTTGGAACGATGCCCGGTGAGTTTTGGCAGCGCCATAGCGAGCGGTGCAGTCGTGATTTCGGCGACGCGGAGGAAGCGCAGAAACGATGCTAACGCGGTCACGGTCGTCTGCGACCACCCAATACTTGAACTAGCGCAGAGCGCCGAAATGTAGATGGTCTTCTGGCCCGCTGAGATCCCCTCCAACCAGAGTCCCTGCTGGTTGGAGATACTCGGTGACACGCATATTGGTCACGACCGAGCTTTCAACCAGCCCGCGTTCGGTGGAGAGTTAACTGGGATACCGCTCATGGATCAGCGAGAGCGGGTCCACGCGTGTGATCGCTGGAGGCGCCACACCGATTTGGCGCAAATACGCGATCGGAACCGAAAAATTTGTGATAGCCACAAACGTCGTTCGGTGTGCGGGCCGCCGGGCCGCGACCAACCGGAACCAGACAGGCATCGTCCAAGTCGCTGGCAGCCAGGCGACGCCCGTGCAACCAACGATCCAATGCTGCGAGCTGATGCAGCCTCCTCCGAACGAAGAATCCGCACAGAATCAGCATGAAGCACCAACGCGATTATGCCGAGTGTCTAGGCCGCGGCAGCCCACGTACCAGCAAGAATCCGCCCAGACACGTTTGAGCTCGGCATAATCACGGCCCGGCAATAATCGCTGCTATCCCGATTTCGGGATAACTCAGAAGTCTGGTTCAAAACCCTGAAGTATTTGCCCTCGTTCCCTGAACGGTTCGGGTGGTTCGCGCATGCCAAAGATTTTCTTGTGCGCTTCTCTTCGACCAGCAACACCCACCACCGACATTCCGGAATCGGGTTTCACGCCCCAGCCGATGTGCATTTTGAGATGACTGGTCATGTTGATGATCAGTGGTTGGCCGCGCTGGCGTAAGCACAGGTGCAGCATCCTGAACGATTTAGTTCTTCTCGGTTACTGTAGAAGCTTCAACTGCCAGACAAGGCTTGGATTGACGAGCCCATCGAACGTTAGGAAGTAGAGGAGGATAACGTGGAAACACCTGCAGCATAGCTGCTCCTGGTCTCACTTGACTTGAAAATTTCTGCACTCCCTCGGCTTAAAATCCTTGAAAATTCGTTAGTCCTAGGTTCTCACTACTATGTATTTCAAGCGAAAACGCAGATCCGTGACAACGTCATGGTTTGCGGGCCATTAAAAAACCGACTCAAAATTGATCGGAAAACTCAATCCTTGTAGGCCTAGCGGAACGTATAGCAAGACGATGCAAGTGATACGAAAAATCAACCAAACAACTAACCAGTGAGAACATCAGGATCGTTAAAGTTACGGCCAGCTCCATACCCTGCTCTCGACCATTGAAATGAAAAATTTGCACTGAGCGCAATGTTGCACTTAGTGTAATTAGGTGAGTAATTTTTTACCGAACACTGATCGTCGTACCGAAACCAAAGCCAGGCACCGCCGTTCCATCATCGACGCCGCTGCCTCAATCATGCGGAACCGGCTGACTAGCGATTTCTCAGTCGACGAATTAGCCCAGGCAGCCGATTTATCGAAGCGCACACTCTTCAATCATTTCGCTTCTCTAGATGAAGTAGTCATCGAGGTTTTCGGCAACGAACTCGGAGAGGTCGTTGAACGGCTCGCTTCACACACTCCCCCTGGAGAATCCCGCGAGTCGATATTCGACGAACTTGCCACAACGCTACGGTCCACCGACTTAGTTTCGCCGATGGTCTACCTCACCCAAGTATTGGGCAGTGAGGAACCAGTGTTGTCCCCGCGTCAGGCCCATATGGCTGCGCGGGCTTTTACTGCCATCAGCGAGCGGCTTACCGGGCAGATGCTGCAACGTCACTCCGGGAGCGACCCCTTGTTGGTCCAGCTGCTGGTCAGTTCATTAACGAATGGCCTGCTCGTCATCTACACTCACTGGGTTTCCACGCTGGGAGCCGTTGACACGCCCGAATCTAGGAATCTCTGGGCACAACTCCTGGAACGGCTCATCGACTCGCTTCGCACCGGTTTTGGCGACAGTTAGCACTCCCACATTTTCTAGATTATCCATCGACACTATGAGAAGGACCCATGGCTGAATTTCTTTATCGTCTTGGACGTGGCTCAGCTCGCCACGCCCGGAAAATCATCGCTGCGTGGTTCGCGGTGCTCTTGGCCGTCGGCATAGCATTCGCCATTGGCGGGGGAACATTGTCCAATGCCATGTCCATTCCCGGTACCCCCACAGCAGAAGTGACAGACAGACTGGCTAGAGAATTCCCTGAAGCTTCCGGTGGAACTGGCAGTATCGTGGCGCAGACCAGCAGCGGTGAAGCATTTACCGCTGAGCAGGAACAGGCCATCGGCGCGATCGTCACGGAAGCCAAGGGCATCGATGGAATCGAAACCGTCATTGATCCCTTCGCCACCGAATCAGATAGATCCGACCAGGCCGCCGCGATCAAGGACGCCCAGCAGCAGATCGCGGACGCCAAGGATAAGCTGAAGACGGGTTCCACCCAGCTTCAGACTGCGGAAGAAGAACTGGCCGCCGGCCGCGAACAACTAGACAAGGCCATCGCCCAGGCCCGCTCAGCAGGCCTGTATGACCAAGCAAAAGCCCAGTTCGATAACCAATCGGCCCAACTGAACGCCGTAGCCGAAGAACTGAAAACTCAGCGGGCCAAGCTGGACGAAGGCAGCGCAACGCTGGAAAAACAGGAAGCTGAACTTCAGCAAGGAGCTTCCCTGCTGAACATGGCTGCCGAAATCCGGACAGTGTCGGCCGACGGGCGAGCTGCCATCACCACCGTCGTGTTCACCGAAGCTCAGATGGATATCGCGCAAGAAACCAAAGACGCACTAGTCGCGGCGTTTGCAGAGAACCCAGTAGCTGGTGTGGAATTCGACTTCTCTTCGGAAGTCTCACAAGGCATCCCCAGCGTTTTCGGCGTTGGTGAAGTCATTGGCCTAATCGTGGCTGGAATCGTGCTGGTAGTCATGCTGGGTACCTTGGTGGGTGCCGGTTTGCCATTGCTGACCGCTCTAGTGGGCGTGGCCATTGGCGCGTTGGGTGCGATGTCCCTGTCCAGCGTGCTGGAAATGTCCTCAGTGACCCCGATGCTCGGACTGATGCTCGGCTTAGCCGTAGGCATTGACTATTCATTGTTCATCATTAATCGACACCGCCACCAGCTCAAGGATGGCTACACGGTACGTGAATCGATCGCGCTGGCCAATGGCACCTCGGGTAATGCCGTAGTCTTCGCCGGCGCCACGGTATTCATAGCCCTGCTGGCCCTGAATGTCACCCGGATCCCGTTCTTGGGACTCATGGGTAGCGTCGGCGCGGCCAGCGTGCTGATCGCAGTGCTGGTTGCCATCACCCTGACTCCCGCACTGCTCTCGCTTGTAGGCCAGAAGATTCTCAGCCGCAAGGAACGAGCCCGTCTGGAAGCAGGCCCGCAAGTCTCCGCAGCAGTGACGTCTCGGGTGCGCGCGGTACGCCCAATGTCGACCAAGGGCGCCATTGGCGCAGCGGTGGGCTCCATAGCCTTGCTGCTTGTCATTGCCATCCCAGCTTTGGATCTCCGTCTGAATCTGCCCGATGGGTCCTCCGAGGCCTCGGACACTACCCAATACCGCGCCTACACGAGTATTTCCGAACGATTCGGCGAAGGACAAAATGGTCCCTTGCTGGTAGTTGCTGACCTTCCCGGCACACCGAGCGAGGAACAGGCACTGGCATACCAGCGCGACATTGCCGAGACCATCTTCGCCCAAGATGACGTGGTGGCAGTGGCGCCGGCAGGCACCTCCGCGGATCGCTCCGTTGCGGCATTCCAAGTCATCCCCGAACAAGGGCCGACCAGCGTGTCCACCGAGGAACTGGTCCACACCCTTCGCGGACTCTCCCCTGTTGATGGCACCTTCGAGATCGGCGTCGCCGGCTCAGCTAGCGGCAACGTGGACATCTCCGAGAAGCTCGCCGAAGCCCTGCCTATTTACCTAGTCGTGGTTGTCGGGCTGTCCATGCTGATTCTCATCCTGGTGTTCCGTTCGATCTTCGTACCCCTAGTCGCGACAATAGGCTTCATTCTGTCCTACTTCGCCTCCTTGGGCGGAGTAGTCGCAATCTACCAGTGGGGCTGGTTCTCAACCATCTTCGGCGTCGATACCCCCGGGCCAATCCTGAATTTCCTTCCGACTCTGCTGGTAGGCATCCTCTTCGGCCTAGCCATGGATTATCAACTGTTCATTGGTTCAGGCATGCGCGAAGCCTACGCCCATGGTGCCCAAGCCAGGCTTGCAGTGGTCCAGGGAGTGCGCGCTGGACGTGCGGTAGTGTCCGCGGCGGCCATCATCATGATCTCGGTCTTCGGTGGCTTCGTCTTCTCCCACAGCGCGATGATCCGGCCTATCGGCTTCGCACTGGCTTTCGGCGTGCTGGTCGATGCCTTCGTGGTGCGCATGCTGCTGATCCCCGCACTCATGCACCTAGCCGGGGACAAAGCATGGTGGTTACCGAAGTGGCTTAATCGCATATTGCCGGATATAGATGTGGAGGGTGCGTCCTTGGAACGCAGCCACCCGCATGTCGCCCCGACCTTGGACGCAAATTCGGCACAAGAATCAGCACGTCACGACCGTAGCTAACTAAGCTATTCCAAGAACCAGCGGATCTGTTTCACTTACGTCAGGTAAGCGAGGCAGGTCCGTTTGCGTCCGAAGTCGACCGTCATCAGATTGATCATTGAGGTCGTCGGAGTCCACACATTCTCCACTGCCCTGCCGATCAGTGTCTTGCCCCTGCGTACTGCCTACGACACCGCTGACAGGCTCGGAGGCGAGCATGTCAGCCCCTAAATTCTGGTACACGCAACGACCTCGAACACCTAAACCCGGCCACAATCCATTCAGCACTTCGGAGAACGAGTAGAAAGCGCTCAGCGGAAGCATGCTCACACATAAGATACGTATCTGCACTTCCAGACTGTGATGGCAGGAGCCTCGCTTCGACCACGAACTGCGTATGAATGTGGGAACAACCTTCGCCACCACGCTGTAGTTTCCATTACCGAACCCGAGTGGCACCATCGTCCCTCGAACTACACGATCAAAGAAGAAGCCAGCCGTGATTCCCGAGGAACTTGCAGCAACAATAGGCGGGGAGGAACACGGTATCGAGATATTCACCAAAAGTAACTCTTCAGTCTGGGCATCTTCCAAAGCAATTAGAACTGCGGGCGAGGATCGAAACCAAACGCATGAGGTCGTCAACTGATTCATTGAACGTGGCTATCACCGCTGGCATTCCTTGAACTCACTCATATTCACTCAGGTCACCACGTCCTTCGCGCGAACCGAGCAGTTCGGAGACGAGTATGGCGATTTCGGATCTGGCAATTCGTCCGGGCAATTTGTAGCCCTCCGCCTTGTTCGTAACTGTTACGAGTACTCCCCATGACTCATGCTGCGCTAACTTTCAGATTTGCTTCCCGCATGCGCGCCGAAACGATATCCAGAATTCGCAGCAGAATGTACTTTTGAATCTATCCCGGAAAAGGTGGCGAAGAGAGGCAACTTCTCTGGTTAACCAATAAACAGCTAGTCAACATTTATTTTCTACTCAGCGATTTTCTCGCCATATGGACAACGGACGGCGAGTCCAACCTGTCGACTCAAAACGTAGAAACGAAAGACACGACTGGGACGCGACCCTTTGATGGCGTGACGCAGTAAGTTTGCTCGATGTGGTGATTCTTGTGGTCGGCTGAACATTTCGAAACCCCCAAGTATCCAAACCGTTCAGCCGACAGAGCCACAGGTCCTGACGCGGCCGAGGCAAGCCGTTGCAAACGGATAGATAGGCAAAGCACGGTCCCTTTAGATGCGGTGTATGGGACTGCACTCTTCTACGGATCTTGCTTAAAACTAAGTATGCGACAACGTAGGGCATTTACCGGCACGAAATCCGGTAATTAATTTTTCATTTTTAAGGCAGGATTTCCCTACTGCCCGACGCAGTGGTCCCGATAAGCTAACCGGGAAAAGCCTACGGAGCATATCTGACTGCCGACCCCGTGCAATTACAGAAAATGACCTGAACGATGCAGAAACAGTCTGCATTTCGAGTAGACACCTCACCGCAGTGCATCGGCATATACGTGTGAAGCTTCAAGACAATTTCTAATAGTTTCTCCTAGAAGGGGAGAGCAGATCGGCCCTAGCTTGTTCCTTGGCCCTCGTGCCAGGCTAGGCGAATGAACTCTGCACGCTTGTACACAGCCCACTGGCCGGACCCTCAACTTATGACTCCCTGGCGGCCGGCCTGTGCTCCGACGGGCACCGGGCGGGCGTTCCAGATTTGAGATGCCTGCTCATCGACAGACCACAATACTGGCCCCGTCAATTCGCAATGACCGCAAACAACACTGAGGTTGACTAAGTAGACCTTGTTGGCCTCGGTGGAGGGGGCCGCTTCTACCTGCCGTAGGATCAGCGACGGAACGATTCGCCGGAACACGTCATATCGTGTAACGATCGGTATTCTTCGTTTGTAAGGGGCAGCACTCAACGTGATGACATGGCGTGAATTTGGACGCCAAGTCTGTCTGTTCTACGCGCTTTAGGGCTCCCACTGAATCTATTCCTATTCAATCCATCAGCCGCTGACTCGGCTGCCGATTTCCTTCCAAGAACCGCAGACCGGTCGCCGGGTGAACTAGCATTGGCCATATCCTTCCTGACCACTAAGTCCCTGACCTACAAGTCCCCCACCTCTTGAAAGCAGGAATATCGTGACTATCTCCCCCCTGATCTGGGGCATCACCATCGTGGTCATCCTGGCTCTGCTGGCCTTCGACTATTTCTTCCACATCCGCAAGGCACACGTCCCCACCCTGAAGGAAGCGGCCATCTGGTCTTCCATCTACGTGGGCATCGCCCTTGTCTTTGGCATTCTTGTCCTGGTCTTCGGCGGACCCACCATGGGCTCAGAGTACTTCGCCGGATACATCACCGAAAAGGCCCTCTCGGTAGACAACCTCTTTGTCTTCCTGATCATCATCGCCAGCTTCAAGGTTCCGCGCGAGGATCAGCAGAAGGTACTGCTCTTCGGCATTGTGTTCTCCCTGATCGCCCGCACCGGTTTCATCTTCCTCGGCGCAGCACTGATCAACTCCTTCGCCTGGGTCTTCTACGCCTTCGGCCTGATCTTGCTGCTTACCGCCGGAAACCTTCTCAAACCCAAAACCGATGGCGACGAAGCCGACAACTTCATGATCCGTCTCACCCGCAAGTTCTTCCACACCTCGGAGCACTACGACGGCGACAAGCTGTTCACCATGGAGAACGGCAAAAAGGTCCTCACCCCAATGCTGCTGGTCATGGTCGCCATAGGCGGAACCGACATTCTCTTCGCCCTGGACTCGATCCCCGCCATCTTCGGCCTCACCCAGAACGTCTACATCGTCTTCACCGCCACTGCGTTCTCCCTCATGGGCCTGCGACAGCTCTACTTCCTGATCGACGGCCTCCTGGACCGGTTGATCTATCTCTCCTACGGGCTGGCCGCGGTCTTAGGATTCATCGGCGTCAAACTGATCCTGCACGCAATGCACGAAAACACTTTGCCGTTCATCAATGATGGCAAACCGGTACCGGTCATCGAGATCACCACAGGCCTATCGCTGACAGTCATCATCGGAGTACTGGTTATCACCGTACTGGCCTCACTGCTGAGCAAGGCCGGCAAAGCTCAGGCCGCGATCAACAATGCCCGACGGCACGCGGTCAACTATCTGGATTTGGACTACACGGCAGATCCTGCCGAACGCGAACGCATCTACACCGCCCTACTAGAGGAAGAACGGCAGATCGAAACGATGGCTCCTAAGTACCGCAACAAAGCCAAGGACGTCGAGATGATCCGGGCCGAGGTGGCCAAGGCCCACCGGCAGCACGAGGAATACCTCTCCCCGTAATCAAAGGGGTTAAGAGAACCAAAGACTGCGTTCTTCCTCCCTACTCACTAACACGTATCAGAACCACTAACGCGCAGGATCGCTCCCCGGGATGTTATTGATAGCTCCACATTCCCGGGGAACAGCGGAGTTGTCGGACGCCTAGCCTGTGGCGTTAACTGCCGATACCGATAGCAGGCCCAAAGAGCATGAAGCCGACAAAGCCCACGGCGTCCAACAAGAAATGCGCGATTACCAACGGCATCACCCGCCCGTATTTGTGGTAAATCCAACCGAACACCACACCCATGGCTATATTTCCCAGCATCGGGCCGACGCCTTGATAGAGATGGTAGCTGCCGCGGATCAGCGCCGAAACCAAAATAAGCGTCCACGGCCCGAAGTTGAGTTTTTTTCCGTAGCCGAATAGGAATGCCAGCATGATCACTTCTTCGAGCACCGCATGCCGGATGGCAGAAAGTAGCAGCACCGGCACGCTCCACCAATATTCTGCGAGATTCGCCGTCGACAGAGCAGTGGTGATCCCTAACGCGCGGCCTGCGGCATAAACCCCCAAAGTGCCCAGACCCATGGCAAGGAATAATCCTGCCCCGAGCAGCGAATCTTTGCCCGGCCTGCGAAAGTCGAATCCGATATCTTTCACGCTTCGTCCCAGCGTGCGGTGCATCAAGTACAGTGCGAGAAGAACCGGTATCAGCGCAAATAAAATATCCAGCAACTGATATGACAGGTCAAAGTATTCGCGGGAGTTGAGAGGATTATTCATCGACGTGGTTTGGTCGCGCAGCGGCGCTCGGGTCGCCTTGTCGGCAAAGCTAATCAACGAATACACCGCACTCTGCCCCAGACAGAGCCCCATCACAAGGAAGATCTCCATCTTGAGGATGCGAGCATTGCTCTTCGCTAACGTCTTTTCACCAGTCACCTATCGATCATAGACTTCGTCCGCTGTGTCGGAGCTTTGCGTGTGGTAATCGCTGCACACAAGAACAGCCAGTATGCACGCAGACATGCTATGTTCAAGCCGCATTAAAAAGTCAAGGAGCACCGCGCCCAAGTTAATGGGCCCGATACTCCTTGACTAGCGCAACACCAGACGAACTAATTCGCCTATGGCCGCAAAAACTTACTAGCTATTTAGCGCTGCAATAGCTGCGTCGTAGTCTGGCTCCGTGGTGATTTCCGGAACGATCTGGGTGTAAACGACCTTGCCGGCCTCGTCCAAGACGACGACGGAACGTGCCAAGAGGCCCGCTAGTGGCCCATCTACCTGGGTCACACCGTACGCCGAGCCAAAGTCCGAGCGGAACACGGAAGCAGCGGTCACATTTTCAATGTTCTCTGCACCGCAGAAGCGGCCCAAAGCGAATGGCAGGTCAGCCGAAACACACACAACGGTGGTGTTTTCCAAGCCGGCAGCTAGTTCATTGAAGCGGCGTACGCTGGCTGCGCACACACCGGTGTCAACCGATGGGAAGATGTTCAGCACCACGCGTCGGCCAGCGAGGGATTCGCTGGTGACATCTGCGAGGCCGGTGTCGGTGAGGGTAAACGCTGGAGCCTGCGCGCCAACGGCTGGCAGCTCTCCAATAGTCTGGACGGGGGTATCTTTGAATGCAGTAGTAGCCATACTTCATTGTCTATCACGGATGGCCAACTTACTTCTATATTTCGGTCTCAGCGCAACGATACGTCTAGTGTTTACCCCGATTCTTCCCACTTTTCATGGTTTCGAATTCTTTGCCCCGTGACAGACTTAGGCTATGACTAAGGTCCCTGATTTGCACGCCTATGCTTCCAAAATGCGCGCGCTCACCGAAGAGGGCATCGACTTTGAGGTTGATGTACGCTTTCTCGACATGCTGATTTCTCGCTCAGCAACTGTCTTGGACGTTGGCTGCGGAATTGGAAATGCCGTAAATGGCCTCAGGACCCGAGGCCATCAAGCTTTTGGAATCGATCCGACCGTGACGGTGCTTCGGACCGCGCAAGAGCTCTACGAACCTAGCTGGTTCAGGCAGCTAGGAGCCGCTGAAATCACGTTCGAACGCTTAACAGAACTTGGACTGCCGACTACCTATGACGCCATTTTGCTTGCTGGAAATGTTCCGGCCTTTCTCACGGAGACCGATTTCGCAGCATCAATGGCTCAGCTCGAAAATCACCTCAGCGGCAATGGCGTCCTCATCATTGGCACCACCACTGCCATGCGTGGTGGACCTACACACCAAGACCGCGCAGTGCATAGCACCGGCCTCATACTGACTCACCGTTATTCCGACTGGCACCTAGGCTCATTTGAGGAAGAGTCGCCGTGGTCCGTGAGTATTTTTGGACGATCCAGCATTCGTCAGTTTTCCGAAACACCCGACGGTAAATTTATCCTCAGAGGGTAACCATTTCCCCTGCTCGATACACGCTGTGTGTCAGAGCCATTCCCGGCCGGTATGCCAGATGTGCGGCGGAGGGTGCATCCAGAACATGCAGGTCCGCACGCTTCCCAACTTCTATCGACCCAACTTTATCCGCCACGCCAAGGGCTAAGGCCCCGCCGAAAGTGGCAGCCTCGACCGCCTCTGCAAGGCTCAGCCTCATTTGCAGCACCGCGGTCGCCACACAGAAGTTCATGTTGCTGGTGTAGCTGGTCCCCGGATTGCAGTTACTGGCCAAAGCGATCACCACGCCGGCATCGAGCAACTCACGCCCGGGCGCCAAAGGCTGACGAGTGGAAAGATCACAGGCCGGAAGGCATGTAGCCACCACCCCACGAGAACCCGTCCGGGCCGCCTTGTCCCAACCGCTCCAGGACCCGGCGAGCGCGTTGATGTCGGCTGGTTCAAGATAATTCACGTGGTCCACCGAGTGGCTGCTAAATTCTACGGCGAGCTTTGTCCCAGGACCTGGGCCCAGCTGATTTCCATGAATCTTTGTGGCGATCCCGCGGTCTTTGGCCGCCTGCATTACTCGGCGTGTTTGTTCTTCGTTAAATGCTCCGCGTTCGCAGAATACATCCACAAAATCTATGCTCGCGGCCACAGCATCAAGCATTGGGCCGGCTACCTCGTTGGTGTAGTCATCTGCGTCGCGACCGGCAGGAACCAGGTGAGCACCTAGGAAAGTCACCTGATCCACGATTTCTCGTGCCAGAAGTGCATGGCGCACTTCCTCCTCTAAGGTGAGCCCATAACCCGTTTTAGTTTCCATCCAGGTCGTTCCCATAGACAGTGCTTCGGCTCGGCGGGCCGAGACCAGTTCGGACAAGGCGTTGTCATCGGTGGCGCGGGTAGCCGAGGTAGTGACGGCAATCCCCCCGGCGGCGTAGTCTTCACCGGCCATCCGGGCAACAAATTCGTCTGCTCGATCCCCGGCAAAGACTAGGTGGCTGTGCGAGTCCACCCACCCCGGCAGTACCGCACGGCCGCCAAGATCAGTAATGATCTCAGCCTCTGGCGCTTGCTGCGCTGAGCCCACCCATTCGATGATTCCGCCTCTGATCAGCAATGCTGCATCCGCGATGACGGTACCGGCGGCGTCAACGGTGGTCAGTTGGGAGATGTTTGTCAGTAAGTGGGTGCTCATCTGCCTGTGGTTCCTTTTGCTTGAGTGCGTCCTAAGATTATGATGGCGCACTATCACGGTCCTTATCAGAGCTTATTGAAAAGTACTCCGCGCAGGAAGCAAAGTCATCAGGTTCAATCTGGCATTTCGGACAAGTCAGCGGATACGACAAAGTCGCCCCGTTTCCGTGGAGGGAATCAAGGCGACTCTGACCGTCTATTTAGCGCGAGGCGACGAAGGCCTTCACACAGGCTTCGATATCCTCGGCCGAATGTGCCGCGGAGAGCTGAACACGGATACGTGCTGCACCCTTTGGCACTACCGGGAAGCTGAACGCGGTGACAAAAACACCATGCTCCAACATCTTCGATGCTACTTCGGCGGCCTTGACCGCATCGCCGAACATGACCGGAATGATGGCATGCTCGCCGTCCAGCAGATCAAAACCTTCCTCCGTCATCCGACGACGGAAGTGCGCCGCATTCTCAAAGAGCTTCTCGCGCAGGTCACCTGAATCGACCACCAATTCCAGGGCCTTCAGGGTGGCCGCTACGATGGACGGAGCAAGTGAGTTGGAGAACAGGTAGGGGCGGGCCTTCTGACGAAGCATAGCTACGATCTCGCCACGTCCAGAAACATAACCACCCGAAGCTCCGCCCAACGCCTTGCCGAAGGTTCCGGTGTAGATGTCCACCCGGTCAGAGACACCTGCGTGCTCCGGAGTTCCTGCGCCTGTTGCTCCCATGAACCCCACCGCGTGGGAATCATCAACCATGACCAGTGCACCGTATTTGTCGGCTAAATCGCAGATGGCTTCCAGGGGAGCCAAGAAGCCGTCCATGGAGAACACCCCGTCGGTGACGATGATGGTGCGTCGGGCACCGGCACCATCGTTGAGGGCTGCAACTGCCTGCAGCTGAGTTTCCAGATCTGCCATGTCCTGGTTGGCGTAGCGGAAACGCGCTGCCTTGGACAAACGAATGCCATCAATGATCGAGGCGTGGTTCAGCGAATCGGAGATGATCGCGTCTTCCTTGCCGAACAAGGACTCAAATACACCGCCATTTGCGTCGAAGCAGCTGGAGAACAAGATGGTGTCTTCGGTTCCGAGGAAGCCCGAGAGCTTGGATTCAAGTTCTAGGTGCAGATCCTGGGTACCGCAGATGAAACGGACAGACGCCATGCCGAAGCCGCGCTCGTCCATGGCATTTTTTGCCGCGTCGATGATTCGGGCATCATCGGCTAGGCCCAGGTAGTTATTTGCGCAGAAGTTCAGCACCCGGCGTGCTTCGCTGCCCAAGGAACCGGCCATGATAGACGCGGACTGTGCCGAATCGATGTGGCGTTCTGCTTTAAAAAGTCCTGCTTCTTTGAGCTGTTCCAGTTCCGCGGACAGCTGCTCTTTCATATCTGTGTACATGTCATATCTCCTAGAAAACAGTCCAGTCCAAAACAACCTTGCCACCGTGCCCACCACGGGCGGCGGTGAATCCGTCCTGCCACTCGGTGGCAGGGATAAAGTCGGTCACCACCGACGCTATGCGTTCGCGCAAAACGTCCGAGGTGGTGAGCATGGCGCTCATGGCATACCAGGTTTCGAACATTTCACGCCCGTAGATCCCCTTCAGGGTGAGCATGTGGGTGACAACCTTGCCCCAGTTAATATCGATCGATTCGCTAGGCAGTCCAAGCATGCTGATCTTGCCACCGTGGTTCATATTTTCGATCATTTCCGGCAATGCGGTCTTGTGCCCCGACATTTCCATGCCGAAGTCGAAACCTTCGCGCATGCCCAGTTCCTTCTGAGCCTCAGCCACACGCTGTTGAGAAACGTTGATGGCGAGGTTCACTCCCATGCTTCGTGCCAGTTCCAGACGCTGCTCTGACACGTCGGTGATGGCGATGTTGCGCGCGCCGGCGTGGCGGGCCACTGCTGCTGCCATCAGACCGATTGGTCCGGCACCGGTGATCAATACGTCTTCGCCCACCATGGGGAACTGCAGTGCGGTGTGCACAGCGTTGCCAAAAGGATCAAAAATTGCGCCCAGCAGCGGGGTGATGCGCTCGTCGCGGTGAATGTACACATTGCTTGCCGGGATCACTACGTATTCGGCGAACGCGCCATCGCGCTGAACGCCTACAGAGTTGACGTTGATGCACATGTGCGGGCGTCCGGCACGGCAGTTTCGGCAGATGCCACAGACCACATGGCCCTCGCCGGACACGCGGTCCCCGACCTTGACACCGTGTGCGAACGCTCCAACTTCCACGACCTCCCCGTAGAACTCGTGACCTGGGACCAGCGGGGTGTTGATCATGGCCTGCGCGGCCTCATCATAGGCTTCAATATGCAGGTCGGTGCCGCAGATGCCAGCGGTCATCACACGGATTTTCACATCATGAGCACCTGTTTCTGGCTCGGGCCGGTCTACGAGTTCCAGCCCGGCGTGTGGGCCGGACTTGTATAGAGCTTTCATGCTGGTTCCTTTGAGGATCGGGCACCGGGGTGCACGCACGGCAGGCTTGGGATACCTCCAGTGTCGCACCCCACGGCAGCAGAATAAACCTTAGAAGATCAGTCATTTTCTGATCTGACAGTTTAGTATTTACTTCATGGAATTGCATCAGTTGAGAATCCTTCGCGAACTAGCGGATCTGGGTAGCGTGAACGCGGTAGCCAAGTCCTTGTTCGTCTCACCCTCTGCGGTCTCGCAGCACCTGGCACAGCTGCAACGTAATTTCCCCGCGCCACTGACTCAGAGGGAGGGGCGTCGGCTGGTGCTCACCGCCGAGGGCAAGCTCTTAGCATCCGCGGCGGCCTCCGTCGCCTCAACCCTGGCCGAAGTCTCAACCAAGATCCGCACACAGGAACAAGATCATGACGTTCCGATTCGTATCGCCGGATTCCACTCCATCGGGCAGACAATCTTTGCTCCGCTGCTTTCTTACCCCGAAGGGCATCTCCCGCCGCTACATTTTTCCGATGAAGATGTCTCGCAGCAGGATTTCCCGGCGCTCACCTCTTCCTACGACTTGGTGCTTGCGCACCGCATGCCGCATACAGCCCCGTGGCCTGAAGATCGCATCGCGGTAATTCCCTTGGCTTTCGAACCGCTGGATATTGCCATCCACAAGGATCACCGTCTGGCCAAGTTTGACGAGCTCTCCCCCGAGCAGGTCATCGATGAACCTTGGGTCGTTTCCCGCTCCGGATATTCCCCAGCCGATGTCTTGGAAACCATCGCTGCACTAGCCGGGAAAGCGCCGCGGATTGTGCATCGGGTCAACGATTACGCAACCGCTGGCGCGCTCGTCGAAGCCAGTGAATGCTTAGGGATATTGCCTCGATTCACCGCTAGAAAAACCTTGGGCGAAACGGTGACTTTACGACCAATCAAGGGCCTCAATTCAGGTCGACAAATCGACCTTCTATTGAGGGCAGAACACCTGCACCGGAATACCGTCACTGATGTCATCGAAGCGATCAGGAACACCGTGAAACGGTTGGTCATCAGCTGATCCCACAAATAAGGAAACACGATGTCAGTCATTCCGGAACCGTCGCTATCAAGTTCTAAAGATCTCACGAGACCCACTTATTGAATCTCCTGCGCAGAGAACGGCCAGACCTAACGTCGTCGTGGTTTACCTGAATCCCTATGCAGACCGTTCGATAGACTGCCGCCGACTCCGTACCGACGGCCACCCGGGGAATATGGATTCCGCAAGCCGGCTAGTTCGCTGCGTCATTTCGCTTTCTGAGCCCTCCGAATGCAAGTGGCTGGCTCCTCTGGAAGTGAATTACCGAACAGCCGGGATCCTCGTTAGACTATTTCGTTCACAGCCTAGGCCGTTGACATATATCAGTAAGCCGACCGTCAGAAATGCACCCTCCAAACAGTGGGAACAGGCAACAGCCTACCGAGCGTTTTCATCAGGACCTGGGCGACAGGCCAAGCGAACAGAGGACCAGTCTCAGTAAATTTGAGTTGCACAAAAATCAACATTTTCCGCGAGCAGCGCTCGAGCACCAGCGAACCCTCGAGGAACAACGGATGGCTTCTACCCCAGAACCGCAGTGGCGCCTTTCGCTCATTTTCCAAGCCAACGGATCGAGTGTCCCACATGACGATCGGCTTGCGGGACACTTCCATCGAAAGTCAGTTGTGTCTTCTCAACACGGCAAAAGCTTTGGGTAAATTTCGCTTCACCTTTGATTTCTTAGTGGTAGGTTCGAAGCATGATCCATTCATAAAGTTCTCTCGAAACTAGTTCAGAAGACCTACGAATGGATTTGTCATGCCCTCTGATGTTTTACAAGCTGACCTTCAGCACTCAGATTTCACTCCCACTGTTTCTCCATACGCAGTTATTTGCCGTGCAGAACCATTATCCTCAGCAGCGCTAGCTGCAGCGTATTTCGCTGCATACCCACCAGGCGTCGCGGCCGGAACCCTCGCAGAAGCGCAAACAGAGATGAAAGAATCCTTTGCGCACGAGTTTGGGCATCTCCTCGAAAATGCTTCTTTTGTCGCGCTACATCAAGGATCTCCGATTGGGGCGATTTTTGTTGTCGAAGAATCGATCTGGGATGAGGACATTTCCGGACCGTTCATCATCGATCTTTTCGTTGATCCTCGGCACCAGGGGCAAGGACTGGGTCGCGCCCTCATTTCCGCTGCGATGTCTGCCTGCAAGGCATATGGCGCGGACACTTTGAGTCTGCGGATCGGCGATGGTACCTCCGGCGCTGCGCTTGAGTTATATAAGCGGCTTGGGTTCCGCGAGTTAGTCTAAGCGAATAGTGACGATGTCATGCTTCGAAAAGCGAGGCGTGACACCGCGGCAAGTCTCGCCAGTAGTGAATCTCTAGACGCCCCATTCAGGGTTCCGCCTACGGAACTTTAGAGCGAACTTCGCATAAATTCCTATCGGCTCCGGAAGCCGACATCTCCGAAATAGATCACTCTGGATTCAATCAGGCAGGGCGAGATCTATTATCGAATTGCATCCTTCAAATACTTTTCTACATATAGGGAACCACAAAGTGGTTTCTACCTAGGCGCCATTCCAGGCCATCCACATCGATTATGACTAGAGGAATGGGATCCTTTCGAAACACACGTTTGCGCAGTTCGATTTGAGCTCCTCCTTCAAGATAGACGCGGGTAGCAATGCACAGCCTTCGAAGATCTTCTTCTTTATCCCCTTGAATGTCCCCATAGTCGAACATAGTTGCACCTACCCTCAACTCGGGAATCCAGACATCCACCCACTCATAAGTGGCCCGGAAAATGGCTGCGCGTTCAGTCCGTAATATGGAATCCACTCTGACAACGTGCAGATACCCGGCGTCTAGAGAATCCTCGTGTTTGACCTTGAAATTCTCATCAAAAACTTGAGCAGTAATTCGAAAAAGCATGGTTTGGATGTCAATAATCACGTTCAAAGCCTCTCACGCAATGCGTACGGTTCCCCACCTTGCAAAGAATCGGAATCGATATTGCCCAGAACCGAGCGTATTTGGTGTCCCAGTCAACGTTCCGCTTGCGGGAATTTCTTCAGAGCCGACTTGTCGAACTTATTCCCATATATGAGGCTCTTGTTGGACCAGAAAGGTGCAGACACTACAAGAGCTGGTGGTTCCTGGCTTCGAATCCGGCGGGCAAGATCTCAAGCATGATGTACATCAGATTGAATTCGTGGTCATCCCCTGAAGGTGGATTATCCAGTTCACGCTCCAGCCGGGCTACCAGATCCGCACCGGTTTCATGCCACGGCACAAAAGATGTGGAATTGGTGTATCTTCCGAGTTGAGCGTATCCCCTTGTACAGAGATTCAGGACTACGGTCGAGGCTTCAGCGACGGATTGGTCCTCGAGGGGTACTTTGCCATTGGCCTCCTCAATGATCCCCATGATGGTCATAAAATGAACCCAGTCGTCCTCACCGTAATCGAAAATCTCCAGTTCGATATCGTTCAGCGGCTCATCCACGGATTCTCCCGGTACAGACAATGACTATCGCTTTCTTGTCAATTGCATCTCGTTTCGATGCTAATTTCCAGCGACTCTAGCGGCTCAAGTGGTTTTGGGACCAATTGAATCTGAGTTTACATAGCGAGAGCTATTCATTGGAGGTTCGGCTCATGGAACGGCTCCAGAATAACTGCATAACTACCCTCAAGCGCAATAGATTGTCAGCATGAGTGCAGCAAAAATCAAGGCAAGTCTCGTTGATCCTCGATACGTCAGTCAGGAAAATCCGTATCCCGTGTATCGCGTGGATTTCTGGGACGAAGACCGTGCCTGCTACGAGAACCGCATTGAAGACGCAGAAAGCATTGTTGAGGTCCTCGCATGGGCAGAAGCAAACCGCCACGGCCGCTATGCCGTAATCTGGGTCGAATACATCTATGAAGGCGGAATCGGCATGACTCGGCTCCACTGGTGGATACCAACAGAGGTGGGCTCACCTTCAGCCAATGACCCTTATTTCAGGCAGTAGTCACGCAGCAACAGACTGACATGCAGGACATGACACGTTCAGTGTCCCAAAAGATGACCGCTACAGTTGTTGCCTAGACCAGACAAATCGATCTAGGCAACAACTGTATTATTCAGGTTCTACCGGTGGACTCCCGATATGGAGTTCGAGGCTCCCACACCAATCAGGAAGTCACCGCCAATTCGTTCGTGGTGTCCATCGACTGGGGAGTCCTGGCGAACTAGGTACTGGCTTACCCAGTGGCTCGTGCCCATACCGAATAGGTGACCATTCCGATCAGCATTGGGATGATGCCTAGAACGCGACGTTCGCAACGCCACGGACCAGCCAAGCCAGGGATGCCTCGTGCGGCTGAATTAGCGTACGGGCAGCAACTTGGCCGGCGTTATCAAATCAGCCATTGAAGGTCTCCGGGTTAGGACCGGTACGGCCATCGCGGTCTAGCGCGTCGATGCTACCGAGTTCTTCGCCAGTCAATTCAAAACCGAACAGTTCTAAGTTGGCGATAATGCGTGACTCAGTGACCGACTTCGGAATGATGACGCGGCCCTGCTGCAGGTGCCAGCGCAGGATAACCTGGGCTGCAGTTACCTTATGGGTCTCGGCAATCGCGAGGATGGTCTCGTCCGTGAGCATTGCACCCTGAGCCAGCGGGCTCCACGCTTCGGTGACCACTCCATGCTCGGCATTCGCGGCAATGACTTCGCGGTTCTGCAGAGCCGGGTGAAGTTCAACCTGATTCACTGCGGGAACGATACTTCCCTCAGCGATCAGCTTGGTCAGGTGCGCGGGCTGGAAGTTGGAAACGCCGATGGCACGAATCTTCTTGTCTGCGTATAGCTTCTCCAGTGCCCTCCAAGTTTCAACGTACAGGTCCTTTGCCGGAGCCGGCCAGTGAATCAAGAAGAGATCTAGGTACTCGAGGCCTAAGCGCCGCAGGCTCGAATCGAGCCCGGCGATGGTCTGCTCACATCCCATCTCAGAAATCCAGAGCTTGGAAGTGATGAACAGTTCGTCACGAGCGATTCCGGACTCAGCCAAAGCCTGGCCCACGCCCTCTTCATTGCCGTAGATGGCAGCGGTGTCGATGCTGCGGTATCCGGCTTTCAGTGCGGACGCTACGGCAGCGGTGGTTTCCTCGTTGGGAACCTGGAAGACACCAAAACCTACCTGGGGCATTTCAACGCCGTTATTCAGGGTGACGGTTGGGATTGCGGTAGTCATATCTAACTCCTTGAAATTACTTGAGGGACTATTAAAAATTTGGATTAGCTAGCTGGGACTAGCTCAGGTGTGGCTGCCGAGGACTTCTTAGCCAAACCCATAGCAACAAGCACGAGGACCAGTGCGGCGAAGGTAATGATCGCTCCGATCCAGATTGGCGAGCTGTACCCGAGACCTGCTGCAATACCCAGGCCGCCGGCCCATGCACCCAGCGCATTACCTACGTTGAAAGCTCCGATATTGGCGCCCGATGCCAAGGTTGGCGCGTTTCCGGCGTACTGCATGATGCGGCTTTGTAAGCCGGGAACGGTACCAAAACCGAAACCGCCCATGAGAAGCAACGCGATGAAGGTTGCAATCTGATTGCTCGCCAGGAAGCCGAAGATAACAAGTACAACGAGCAAAGCAGCGATGAAGAGGAGCAAGGTACGGTCGATGTTCTTATCGGCCATTCGGCCGCCGATCCAGTTACCAGCGAAGAGGCCAACACCGAAGAGCATCAGCAACCACGGCACGCTGGTTTCGTTGAAACCGGTGATTTCGGTCAGTGTGTAGGCGATGTAGGTGAAAGCACCGAACATTCCGCCGTAGCCGAGGACGGTGACACCCAAAGACAGCCAGACCTGCAACGAGGTGAAAGCACCAAGTTCGCGCCTAATCGAGATTCCCTCTGCAACATGCTTGATCGCTGGAACCAAGACAAGAATGCCGATCAGCGCCAGGACACCAATGCCGGAGATAGCCCAGAAGGTTGAGCGCCAGCCGGAGTGCTGGCCTAGTAGGGTTCCAAATGGAACACCAAGAACATTGGCGGCGGTCAGGCCGGTAAACATAATGGCGATGGCGCCTGCCTTTTTATTGGCCGGAACCATATCCGAGGCCACCACCGAACCAATACCAAAGAAAGCACCGTGGCATAGAGCGGCAATGATGCGCCCAATCATGGCCACTTCATAGGTGCCGGCCAGTGCGGTCAGCGAGTTGCCGATAATAAACAGCACCAGCAAACCTACAAGCACTGGCTTGCGTGGCAGACGAACGGTGGCAGCGGTGAGCCCAAGGGCCCCCACCACGACGCTCAGGGCGTATCCGGAAATGAGCCAGCCAGCAGCTGCCTCACTGACTGCGAAGTCGGTGGCCACGTCTGGCAACAGGCCCATGATGACAAATTCAGTAAGCCCGATGCCAAAGGCACCGATAGCCAACGCAATAAGACCGAGCGGCATAGCGTTACTCCTGCTAGACTAGATAAATTAGTTGCACACGCTTGTTATTGCGCGATGAACACTATCGTTGCATACGCAACTAACCAGCGCAAGCAAGTATTTTTGGAGGAACTCATGGGAATCGCGGATGATGCTGTCGAAATCCGTGCTCGTGGATGGCGTACCTTGGCGTCATTGCACGGATTAATCGAGGCTGCACTCGAAAAGGATTTGACCGCGCAGGCCGGGCTTTCTGTGGTCGAGTACACATTGTTGGACGCTTTGAACCGGCAGGACGGTTGGCATATGCGCATGGCGCAGCTTGCCCGGGCAACCGCTCTGAGCCCGAGCGCGACGACGCGCTTGGTCACCCGGCTGGAAGATCGAAATCTGCTCTCTCGCGTGCTGTGCGCCGATGACCGCCGCGGGATTTACACAGAGCTCACCGCCAACGGCCACGAGTTGTATCAAAAGGCGCAGCCAATCCACGATGCCACCTTGGAACGTGTTTTAAAACAGGCCGAAGAACAGCCAGAACTGGCACCACTGGCTCGCATTCTTCACGAATTCTCAGTGGCCTAACTAATCACTGATTCTGCAGGAAGGCTCAAACTTGACGCGTCCAAAAATTTTCCGCCGTGCTCTTTGATTGTGATGGCGTACTCGTCGATTCCGAGTCCATCACCAACTCAGTGCTGCGAGAGATGCTCATTGAACTGGGTTGGAACATTAGCCAAGAAGAGTGCATTAGCATCTTTATCGGCAAAGCCTTGAAGGATCAATGGGAACCCATTCTGGTTCACACCGGGGTGCGGATTGATGAACAGTGGATCGCCGAGTTTCGGCAACGTCGCGATATCGCTCTGCGCAAAAACTTGCAGGCCATACCCGGTGTTTTGGACGCGGTGAAACGGATTTCGACCCTTTACGGCGACAAGCTGGCCTGCGCTACAGGTGCGGACCGGGCCAAGGTTGAGATGCAGCTATCGATAACCGAGATAGCGCCATTCTTTGGCAACCAGGTCTACAGCGGTATGGAATATGCGCAGAGCAAGCCGGCACCGGATGTCTATCTCGCAGCGGCTTCTGGCCTAAGCGTTGATCCCCGACAAGCAGCAGTTGTCGAGGATACGGTCACCGGAGTGAGTGCTGGCGTTGCGGCCGGGGCGACGGTCTTTGGTTACTGCCCAGGTGGACCTATCAGCAGCACCAAAGAAGAGCTCTTGACGGCAGGTGCAACCGAAGTGTTCACCAGCATGGATCAGTTGCCGGGACTTCTCGCTCAGGACTAGTTGAGGCACAGCACTTTAGATATCGACGGCGAACCCGCTTAGCCCCAAGGTTCCAAAGTGAAGTCCTCGTGCAGCGGGGCACGCCCGGCCAACCATGCGACTAGTTCTGTGCGCGCTTGTTTGCTCGCCAATCGTTCAGGAACGCTGGCTAGTAAATTTTCAAGATCCCACGCTGCGTATTCATCGGGCCAGCTACTTGGTGTGTATCCCAGCCCAAGATCTACTAGATGCATCTGCACCTCGCGAAGGCGATGGGCCGGGCAACCGCCAACTCCGTAATTTCCTCCGCCCATAAAGTCGGCGTTGGGCCACTGGGCCTGTTCACTTTGCTCCAGAATTCCGTTTAGACGCCAAATACTCGATTCAAGATCCGTCAAGATTTCAGATGCCGAATTCTTCGCGCCGTCTTCAATTTCCTGGCGGCGTTGCTCTGGACCGTTCGCATATTTGGGAACGTCCTCGCCGGCTAATGCTCCATCCAGACGCCGTGCATGCGCATCGGCATTTCTCGCAAGGTGCGTCAACACATGACCGATGGACCACCCCGGCAGTTTGCTATCCTGCCTCATCGTCTCGTCGCTGAGGCCGGCGACATGCTGCAACAATTCTGCATGGGATTCGATACATAAACGTGCAGCGATGCTCGGCTTTTTCTCGAGATCCACAGTGATCCTCTCATCGATCTAATCAGACAGTACTCAGATATTTGTTGAAAATCAGCTTACGGTCTGAGGTAGCTCAAATAACGTTCACGTGGAACTATCTGGAGCTAGCTGTCAAGACTTCCAAGGTCTCACGCCCAACAACGCCCAGCAGGTCATCAGTGCCAAGATTTACCGTTAACATGGCATATCGTAATCCCCAACCGCGCGCTCGTTGCCAAGTTGGGCTGCCCTCTGCAATGCCGTAACTCTCGAAAGCACTGCTGATGCCTCGGGGCGTGAAATGCATCCAGAACATACCTAGATCCGAGGCCGGGTCACCAACACATAGATCGCCATAATCGACCAGAGCCACAGTGGAGTGTTGCGCCCCATCCCCCACTACCGTGTTGTGTGGATGCGGATCGCCATGCAGCCACACTGGTGCACCGCAATATTCCTCCGCATTCAGAGCCTCGTTCCAAATCATTAAGGCCGCGGGCTGGATGGACGAATCTAGGAACGAGATTTGTTCGCGAGTCCGTGAATCAACCAAGCTCAGTGCACAGCCACGGAATTCGCTTCGCGGTTCCTGTATACGTGCCGGTTGATGCAGTGCACGTAATAGTCCAGAAAATTCCTCCGCGTATTCATCGCGGTCCTGACGCTTGAACTGCGCGGCACTTGATCCCGGAACGTAGCGGCAAATCGAAAAGGTAAAAGGGTAACTGGAAGTGGGCTGACCTTCAAAGATCGTCAAGCCAATATCTACACCGGTGTCCTTTGCCAGTTGTGGAAGCCAGGTACGCTCTTTGAACCCGATGTCCTCCCCCATCTGCCTGCGAGGCAAACGAATCAGCAAAGAATCTCCGAGGCGATAGACCTCGTTATCCCAACCGGTGGCAAGGTACCTGATTTCTTCGTGAGCCCACTGGGGTGCTTGAGATGCTATCAGCCCGCGCACCAGCGCCAGATCGATCGCAACCTCCGCTTCAGGCATAGCCGTCTTCTTAACTGGTGGGGAGCTCATCGCTCAATACTAATCGTCTAAAGATGGATGGCAGATACCTGGTTTGACTCAATAATTAGTGGCAACAAAAAGTTTGAGTTGTCTACGACGAAAGACTCACGATTCCAAGCTTTGGCAGTTCTGAAATACATTTTTTGTCCTTCCACATGTCTGTTCATCGAAGGATATTCAGGATCCGGATCATTCCCATTTCGAAGTGCCATTCGGGCCGCCGCTTCCTTAAACGGAACGTCCAAAAACACCGGGCAATCCCAGCAAGAAATGAGTTCCTCTCGGCGCGATAACATACCTTCAACCAAGATGAGCGAATCTTATGGAGACTGGACAGTTTCTAACGTGATAGATGCCTCGCCACCCCAGAGCGTACTCATCGAGTGAAGACTATGCCCCTGGGCAGGTCATTCACTTCACGAGCTGAACTAGTTAGCGATTTGTTCCAGTTAAGTACCTTTGGATGACCGGACCGACCTCAGCGACCAATTCTTCATGAGTCCGAGACGTGATGTCTGGGAGTTTGATGACATACCGAGTGAATCCAATGCCGAGCATGTGAGAGGCAGCCAAGGCTACTCGCTTGCTCTGATCTGGGTCTTCTGCAGATAGCTGCGCAACACCACGCATCCGAGAACCCAAGACCGTTTTGAGCATCTCAGAGGCGCTACCTGAAGTAGCTGCAGAGCGAACGATCGCCAACAAGATGTGACGAGTTTCGTCGTCTTCCCAAAGTCGAAGGTATATATCGACCACTCGGACACCTATATGGTCAGGATCACCAATAAATGCTTCTCTCAGTCGCTGCGGGATGGTGGTGTGCTCAGCCAAGGTAGTTGCAAATAGGGTTGCCTTGTCGCCAAAGAAATGGCGGATTAGCGCCGGGTCAACACCCGCTGACGTGGCAATAGTCCGAATAGACGTTGCTTCATATCCCGACTGCGAAAACAGTTCGCGCGCCGAATCGAGGATTGCTTCTTTCGTGCCGCTATCGCCGGAACGACGTCCGCTGGGGCGCTTAGGCAGGGACTTTTCATCTTGATCGCTCATAAATTCAGTATACTTCTACACCTGAGGAATTCCTCAGGTGTAGAGTTAATGAGCAAGAGACCTAAGAACCACAAAAATAAGGTTCTTGGCGAAGCCAACTTCCCCCCACAGTCTTCCCTCCAAAAGGCCACCGGTTAAAGATTTCCCCTATCTGCGGCCACCCCACCTCATTCTGAAATCAATAGAGGAGTCAGACCATGACATCCCAAGTAACCAGCCCAACCCCACATACAAAGTGGCCGGTCGCAGTAACCATCGGCGCAGTAGCCTCGCTCGTGCTTGCCTTGGTTGTGCTTGCCTTCCTCTGGCCGGGAAAAACCGCGCAAGCCGAAAACCTGCCAGTAGGTATTTCTGGCGATCAAGCCAAGGTATCCGCTCTTGAAAGTGCTATGGGAGCCACGAATACTTTCGATTTCGTCGAGGCCAAAGATCGCGCGGATGCCGTTAGCCAAATTAAGTCTCAGCAGACCTACGGGGCTATCGTACTGGGTTCCGGCACTGAAGTTCCTGAAGTTTTGACCGCACCAGCAGCAAGCCCAGTGTCAGCTCAGATGCTCACGGGCGTAGCCACTCAGCTGTAGGCTCAAGTCTCACAACAGGTCGCCAAAGCTGGCGGGGACCCTGCGTCCGTGAAGGTTTCGGTCACCCCTGTCGTCCCATTCTCCGTTCATGATCCAAGTGGTTCTGGTCTTGCCTCTGCGTCCTTCCCGATGGCCATCGGAGGCATGCTTGGCGGCGTACTGATTTCCTTGCTGATCACAGGTCCGGTGCGGCGTTTGGCCGCCGTTGCCAGCTTTGCAGTTGTCGCAGGACTGGTCGTCGCGTTCATCATGCAGACGTGGTTCCAGTACCTTCAGGGAGACTTCTGGATCAATGCTTTGGCGATGGGCCTGACGATGATGGCAACCGCTTCCTTCATCGTTGGCTGCACTTCGCTTATTGGCCGGGCAGGTATCGGAATTGGTGCCGTGGTGACGATGTTTGTCGGCAATCCCCTGTCAGGTGCCACCATGCCTTGGCAATTCTTGCCAGCACCATGGGGTGCTATCGGACAGTACTTAGTACCAGGCGCTTCCGGTTCGCTCATTCGATCCCTCAGCTACTTCCCTGATGCTTCCACCGCACAACAGTGGTGGACGCTTAGTGTGTGGGTTTTGGTCGGTATCGTACTGACATTGATTGGGCATTTCCGCGCCAAAGAAACTATGCACGTGCCAGAGAGCACGCTGGAAACACCCCACGCTGGGAAGCACGTTTCCTAGGTGAATAAGGGTAAACATCTTGTTGTTTACCACTCAATCTGACGCCCATGAGGCACTTTCCTAGAGCACGGACGGACCCTGGTCCTCCGTGCTCTAGCAATGTTCTCGGGACTATTTTTGACCATTTGGGTAGAGGATTCGCAAAAGGTTCCGGTCTAGAATCGTGGCATGAGCCCATCGGCATCCAACGAGCAGATTCTCGTTCACCTTATTCTTGAAAAGTTCGACCGGCTCTGCGCAACGGTCAACGACGTTCCAGACGTATTGATCAATAGCTGCTTGCCAGTGGAGGGCAGCAACTCGCCAGTGCAGATTCTCGTGCATTGTTGCGGCATGATGCGACGTTGGTCCTCAACGGTGAACCTTGGCATCAAAGTCCCCCGTGATCGGGACGCTGAGTTCAGCGCAAGAATGAGCAAGCCAGAGGTTTTGAAATTGGCCTTGGAAACCAGAGCAGCGTTTGCTGCAGACATCTCATTCACCACAATGGAACAAGCTCCTGCCGTTTTGCCATCGGGCCGAGAAATCGAATATTGGATGGCAACCTGCAAAGGCGTCCTCATGCATGTTTACGAAGAGCTCTGCCAGCACTTGGGCCATCTAGAAATCACTCGTGATTTCTTGCGCCGCCCTTAGAAGGAAGTAGTGAATCTAGAACGTCTTGGGTGGAAACCACCTGGGCGAAACCGTCACCGTGAAGATTTGTCGCTGTAACCTGCATCAGGGTGGCTGCCGGTATTACCGTGCCGTCAGGTCCTGCCAGATCAAAAGTTCGTGTGGCATCGAGAGGAACAATGACATCAAATCCCAGATTCCCGCCTATACGGGCGGTGGTTTCTACACACAAGTTGGTTTGGATTCCGCAGACGAAAATCTGATTGATTCGCGTGATCCTTAGCCACTGGTCTATATCCGGGGAGCCATAAAATGATGAGTTCACTGCCTTAGTTACAAACAGATCAGGGGTAACCGCCTGGACCGATTCGTGAAGATTATTGCCGGCCCCTTCCACAAACAAGGGTGAGCCGCACAGGTAGTCCCAATCATCCAAAAGGATTATGGATAACCACCGATCGCCTACATAGGCTTAAGTGCAGAACCGTAATCATCGATCTTGGCACCGACTCGAAGCTGGGCACCAGGATTACTGGAAGGACCGTGAAGCTGGTGCTTGCTTGGCTTGGAATGACTGGAAATCCTGAACACGAATCGCTGCCCTTGTGGACCGGTGTCAGTGAAAGAAGAAAATGGGGTTCCCTGCTCATTTGCCTAGGACTGGCTTTTCTGACCTTCGCTACTACGAGCTGGCTTATCAAAGGTGATTCAGAGGACTTGTTCTTCCTACCCTGGACGCTGGGGGCAGGCGTATTGCTCCTCGGCTCGCTCCTTGCTGAGCGTGCCTTGATTCAGATTCCTGCGAACTCTAAAGAATCTCCAACTACCGAATCGTAATTGCTGCCGTTCATGGCGGAATCGTAGATATCCGAATTCGTTCTTACGCGAGCAGTTTTCACGGTCGCCACAACCGGGCCCATTTCTGACACCAGACCTCTGTCCGATCGCGAGCCTCGGGCATTCGTTTGCCCTAGGCAACCGCAACCTAATGATCGCCCGGGTCCTAGGTCTGGGCCGATTAAGGAGATCTCCGTGTAATGCTTGTTAAAAACGCCGGCCTCGGACTTCACAATTGGAAGTCCGAGGCCGGCGCCAGGGTTTGAAGTCCGAGGACTATAGGCCCAGCTTCTCGATCACGATTTCGCGAACGCGACCTGCATCAGCTTGACCGCGGGTGGCCTTCATGACCGGTCCCATCAGCGCGCCGATAGCCTGCATCTTGCCGCCCTTGATCTTCTCGACCACATCAGGCATTGCAGCCATGGCATCATCCACGGCCTTGCCCAAGGCATCATCATCGTTGACCACTGCAAGCGAGCGTTTCTCAACGATTTCACTTGGCGTACCTTCACCGTCAACGACGAATTCCAGTACCTGGCGGGCGATCTTGTCATTGATCTTCTTGCCCTCGATCAGCGAGTTCAGCTCAACGATGGTCGCAGGAGTCACGCCCAGATCAGCGATGTCCTTGTCCGCAGCCTTGGCCAGACGAGCAATCTCGCCCATCCACCACTTGCGGGCTACCGCAGCAGAAGTACCAGCAGCAATGGTTGCTTCGATCTCGTCGAGAACACCAGCATTGACCACGTCGCGGAATTCCTTGTCCGCATAACCCCAGTCGGCCTTCAGACGCTTGCGGCGATCTGCCGGCGGCTCGGGAAGACGGCCACGCAGTTCTTCAACCCATTCAGCGGTGGTGACGATTGGCACCAGATCCGGCTCCGGGAAGTAACGGTAATCGTCAGCATCCGACTTCGGGCGTCCCGAGGTAGTCGAGCGAGTATCCTCGTGCCAGTGACGGGTTTCCTGAACAATCTTGGCACCAGAATCCAGCACCGCAGCGTGACGCTCAATCTCGAAGCGCACTGCATGCTCTACCGCGCGCAAGGAGTTCACGTTCTTCGTTTCGGTACGCGTACCGAACTTATCTGCACCCTTTGGCATCAGCGAAACGTTCGCGTCACAACGCACGTTGCCGTGCTCCATTTTTGCTTCCGAAACACCAAGGTTCTTCACGATTTCGCGCACCGCAGCCACATAGGCCTTAGCCAGCTCGGGAGCGCGCTTGCCTGCACCCTCGATGGTCTTGGTGACGATCTCTACCAGTGGAACGCCCGCACGGTTGTAGTCAACCAGCGAGTAGTCCGCACCCTGGATGCGTCCGGTGGATCCACCCATGTGGGTCAGCTTGCCGGCGTCTTCTTCCATATGCGCGCGTTCAATCTCAACGCGGAAGATTTCCCCATCCTCCAGCTCGACATCCAGGTAGCCGTCAAAGGCAATTGGATCTTCGTACTGCGAGGTCTGGAAGTTCTTCGGGGTGTCCGGGTAGAAGTAGTTCTTCCGGGCGAAACCGCACTTTTCAGCGATCTGGCAGTTCAGCGCCAGACCGATCAAGATGGAGTATTCCACCGCGGTCTTGTTGACCACCGGCAGCACGCCTGGCAGACCGAGGTCTACCGGGGTGACGTTGGTGTTCGGGGCGTCGCCGAAAGCGTTCGGCGCGTCCGAGAACATCTTGGTCTTGGTGTTTAGCTCTACGTGGACCTCAAAGCCGAGCACCGGATCATACTTTTCCAGCGCCTCGTCGAAGTCGACTAGTTCATCGGTGTAGTTAGACATGTGCTCCCCTTAGGCCTTTGGCGCGATCGACGCGGAATCAATGGCAGGTGCCTGCGAGATCAGGGTGTGGCCCCAGCTCTTTTCCAGCAGTGCTTCCAGTGCCGCACCGGCGCGGTACACGCGGGCGTCTTCGAAAGCAGGCGCCAAGAACTGGATACCCACCGGCAGGTCCTCAGACAATCCGCCTGGCACGGTGATGCCCGGGATGCCGGCGAGGTTAGCCGGGATGGTTGCCACGTCATTGAGGTACATGGCCAATGGATCGTTGTCGTTCTCGCCCAGTTCGAAGGCCACGGTTGGTGCCGTTGGGGACACCAGTACGTCTGCTTGTTCAAACGCTGCGGCGAAGTCGCGCTGAATCAGCGTGCGGACCTTCTGTGCCGAACCGTAGTACGCGTCATAGTAGCCTGCACTCAATGCATAGGTACCCAAGATGATGCGGCGCTTTACCTCATCGCCGAAACCTGCGGCACGGGTGGAACCCATGACGCGTTCAATGGTCATCGGACCGGATTCTGGCAGCACTCGTTTACCGAAGCGGACACCGTCAAACTTAGCCAGGTTGGAAGAGACTTCCGAAGGCATGATCAGGTAGTAAGCGCCCAGCGCGTATTTCAGGTTAGGGCAGGAAACCTCAACGATTTCGGCGCCCGCACCCTTGAGCAATTCCAGAGATTCTTCGAAGCGTGCCTGCACGCCAGCTTGGTAGCCTTCACCCTGCAATTCTTTGACCACGCCAACGCGCAGACCCTTCAGATCTCCTGCGGCGCCAGCTTCTGCGGCAGCAACCAGACCCTCAAGGGTCTTTGGCAGCGAGGTTGAATCCTTCGGGTCGTGCCCGCCGATCAGTTCCTGCAGGTACGCCGAGTCCAGCACGGTACGAGAGACCGGGCCAATCTGGTCCAGCGAGGAAGCCATGGCGATCGCACCATAGCGCGAAACACCGCCATAGGTTGGCTTCACACCCACGGTGCCGGTCACTGCGCCTGGCTGACGGATGGAACCACCGGTATCGGTGCCCAGCGCCAGGGGTGCCTCGAAGGAGGCAACGGCAGCGGCCGAGCCACCGCCGGAGCCACCGGGGATGCGGTTCAGGTTCCACGGGTTGCGGGTCACACCGTAAGCGGAGTGCTCGGTGGACGAGCCCATAGCAAATTCGTCCAAGTTGGTCTTACCCAGCATTGGAAGCTTCGCCGCGCGGATCTTTTCAATGACGGTCGCGTCATATGGGCTCATCCAGCCTTCGAGCATCTTTGATGCCGCGGTGGTGGGCTGGCCCTTGGTGACGATCAGGTCCTTGATGGCAATCGGCACACCAGCGAATGGGTGCAGCGCTTCGGCTTCGGCACCGCCGGCTGCGCGAATCGCGTCAACCTCGGCAGCTACGGCGAGCGCCTCTTCGGCGTTCACGTGCAGGAAGGCGTTCAGTGCACCATCAACTTCGGCGATACGGTCCAGGTGAGCCTGTACCGCTGCGACGGAAGTTACTTCGCCAGCGCGCAGCTTTGCTGCCAGTGCGGTGGCGGAAAGACGAATCAAATCAGGCACAGATTTATTCACCATCCAAAATTGCCGGGACCTTAAAGCGGTCCGAGTCCGAGTCAGGCGCGTTGAGCAGAACTTCATCGATGCTCAGCGTCTGCCCCACCACGTCTTCACGCAATACGTTGGTCAACGGGATTGGGTGGCTGGTGGCTGGGATATCGGAGGAGGCGACTTCGCTGACGGATGCGATGGCATCGACGATCACGCCGAGCTCACCGGTCATCTTATCCAGCTCTGCGCCGCTCATCTCGATATGGGCCAATTGTGCCAGGTGCACAAGGTCCTCACGGCTGATGGCAGACATATATCTCCCTAAAGTGGGCGGATGGGTTTCACAGATAAGTCTATCCCTTGCCCGCACTCACCTAGGTCGATTTGGCCATCATGCGGTTATGCTATGCGCAATACCAGACCGCTGAGCGGTTGGCCTAGCGCGTTTTCCCACGAACCGACCACACCTTGCCCGGTTACTTCGCCGGCGACTGGGCGGCGAATCACTTCCAGCTTGCCACTGACACCGTTACCTAAGACCCGGACATTTGAGTCTTCTTCGAAGGAATTATTCTGATGTTGCGGGACCGCTCGGCCGGCAAGAAGTTCGTTGAGCTGTTGAGTGAACACCGGGTCACCGGTTGCGTCGTAGATGTAACGCAAGCCGAGAATCCCGTGATCGCTGGTGCCCACAAGATATGCTTCGGCGCCTTCCAGCTCTTCGGCTCGGTAGCTGAAGGGCACGTGGTAAATCACCTCGGAGCGATCGGCACGGTCTGCGACGAGGCGCAGTTCCATCCCCACTTCTCCGGCGGGATCCTCCAAACGGAAGCCACCGACGTTCTGTAAGTCTGGAGCGCCCTGACCGTCGTAAAAATCCTGCGTCACCAGCCACTTGGCGAGCAACTCATTTTTCGAAGGATTCATGGAGGTGTTGTAGATAATGCCCATGGGCTCAGTCTGCCAAGCGCGCGCTGAGCATACAAGAGCCAAGAGCTAGTGTTGTTCAGACTTCTTTGACAAATAGTTTGTTTTTCTCTTTGCTAACCAACTTCCGCGACGACTAGATAGCATGGTCTTCATGTTCAGTGAGGCGCAGTGGAATCAAATGTACCAGGCCCAAGACTATGGCAAGAGCCTGCTCTGTGATGAACAGGTGGATTTGCGCGAGGTGGAACCAGAGGATCTTGCGCAACTTGCCCAATGGTGGAATGACCCGCGCTGGGCAGTGCTGCAACAACGCATTATCAAACCCCGGCCTTCCCAATCGGTGATGGAAATGCTGGCTAGCTGGAGTATCAACAAACCCCACAGCGGTGATGCTGGATTTAGCATTTTTGAATGCCAGGATGGACGGCTTATTGGGCACATCACGCTCAGCGGTGGATCTTTGCCACACCGCGCCGCCCAGTTAGCCATCATGCTCGGCGGTGACCAGGTCAACCGGGGCTACGGTACCCGTGCCATCGGTCTCATGCTCAAATACGGCTTCGCGGAGATGGGGCTAAACCGTATAGGGCTTAGGGTCGCCGCCTTTAACACCCGCGCGGTACGCGCTTATGAAAAAGCAGGCTTCATCCTTGAAGGACGAGAGCGAGAGATCTATTTCCATCAGGGTCGTTTCCACGACCAGCTGATTTTCAGCGTTCTCGCCCGTGATTACTTCGCGGCGGTTGCGCCCGCAGGCTAGCCGGTGACTACTTACCAGCCTTAGTCAGGAAGTCGGCAACTAGCGGACCGGCAGTCTGCGCTCCCCCATCGCCATCTTCGACAAAGGCTGCAACAGCCAGATCGCCTTGGGCGGCAATCACCCAGGCGTGAGCGTTTCGTTCGGCGTCGTATTCAGCGGTGCCACTCTTGCCGATAATTTTTGTCCCGGGAACCGACTTTAATGCTTTGAGCGTTCCATGGTCCACCGTGCCGGCCATCATTTCCTGCAACTGTTCGGCTTCTTTTTCTGTCAGCGCGCTCTTAGCCTTGACCGGTTCTTGCACCTTCGGGCTCACCACGAGTTGTGGATGCACAGTGCTGGCGTTAGCAATGGATGCCATCACTGTTGCCATGCCCAAAGGCGAGGCTTCCACCACGCCCTGTCCAATCATGTTTGCAGCCAGCTCGGTACCTTCGGAATCATCTGGCACCGAACCGATAAATGCTTCGGCTCCGGTTCCATCATCTGCCAGTAGCCCTAAGGAGCTGGCGGCGTCGGCCACCGCTTTGGCCCCGAGCCCCTTACCTGCATTGACGAAGACCGTATTGCAAGACTCTGCAATGGCTTCTGCGAATGGAATCGTACCCACCGCCTTGGCAGGGTAACCGTCATAGTTCTTGAAACTTTTCCCATCTACCTCGGTAGTTGCCGGGCACTGCACCTTGCTCTGGGGTGTTTCGCCGTCACGCAGCATGGCAAGGGCACCGACTACTTTGAAGACGGATCCCGGTGCGTAGCGTCCTTTGAGCGCCGTATTCAGCCCGTTGGTTTCAGGTCCGGATGCGGCCGCGAGAATTTGGCCGGTGGAAGGTTTGATGGCCACGATGGAGGAAGCCGAATCAGTTTCAGCAACCAACGACTCCGCAGCGGTCTGCAGATTCTCATTGAGCGTCAGTTTGAGATCTTCGCCTGCGACCGGTTCACTGCTCAACAGTTCGGCCACGGCCTCGTGGTCCGCGTTATAGCGGGAAACGGTGACGCCTGAGCTCCCCGCTAATGACTCGTTATAGGCCGATTGCAGACCGGAAAGACCCACCTGGTCACCGGCCTGAATTTTGCCTTCAGACTTTTTGATAATTTCAGCGGTGGCTTGTCCGACGCTTCCAAGGATCGGTCGGGCGAAGGTACGCGTGGGGGCTAGGGGCATCTCATCAGGCTGCGCGATGGCACCTGGGATCCCGGTAATTTCGTCATCACTTACCTCGCGGCTGGCGTCATCACGCAATACGATAGCCTGCACCCAGGCCTTGGCCCCAGACTTTTCAACCCGATTAGCGAACGAATCTTCATCGATCTCAAGTAATTTGGCCAGATTACGTGCCGAAGAATCCCACGTGTCTGCCTCGGTGCGAGTCTTGTCGATTCCTACCCGCACCACCGGACGATTCTTCACCAGGGCATTGCCGTTACCACCCAGAATCTGTCCACGTTTGGCTTCGCTAAATCGTGCGTCAAGATATTCACCGGCGACCAAACCGGGTGCGAGAATCGCCGGGTTAAAGCGCAGCTTCCACTGCTCGGCGTCCTGATCAAATTCCATGACCGCTTGAGTTTCATAGGTGAGGTCGTTGTCGGAGGAGTCAACATCCCACGTGGTCTGCACGGTTGCGGTAGCCGTTTTCACCCCGTCCTGGGTTTCTTCGTCTTCCGCCGCATTGAGCACGGTGTGGGTATGCTTGATCTCGCCCATCGGACCGAAGGCTGTTTCGACGCTTTTGTTCGCGGCGCTTGCATCGCTTCCAGCGAGTGGCACCTGGCTAAAGTCCCCGGAACCGAGCGCGGCGGTCAAGGCCTCGGCCGCGGGTTTTGGGTCCGGCGTTGCTGCGCTGCACGCAGTAAACGTACTGGCAACGAGCGCGGCGACGGACAGGGCAACAACACTTCGGGGGAAACGACGCATGGCGTCAGTCTATGCACTTCGTACTGCAGCTCGCTAGAACGGCTCGCCACATGTCAGCGTTAGCTATGCGGTTTAGTCCGCTAAGTTCAGCGAGTACACCACAAGGCGGATATCGGTATCGGGAACTACCCAATCACGTTCGGCCCGGTGGATGAATCCCAGTGACTCATAAAGACTTCTTGCTGCTAACCAGTGTTGACCGGTGGTTAGCGAGACCGTGTGCACGTCGGCAAGTTGGCGGGCAAAGTCAATTGCCGCCACCACCATCGCTTTGCCAGCACCGGTGCGTTGCACGCCCGGATCAACGCTGAGCATACGGATTTCCAGCTCGCCTTCTAGTGCAATGTCAGCATATTCATTACCTGCTTGAATGAGTGTCATCGAGGCAACAAGATGACCAGCCTTGCGCGCTACCAAAATGTCGCAATACTTATCGCGTCGAGCAACCTGGCGAACAAACTTGAGGTATTCGTGTTGCGGATCAGCAAAGTGCCCGGCCTGCACATACGCATCAACCGTTAGTTGGCCAATTCGTTCATAGTCGGCCACCGTAGCGGCTTCGATCAGTAATGGGCTGCTGGTAACTTTGGCATCATCAATTTCAGACATGGTTCTACTATTTTGTCACCAATTCTGAATCTTCAATGCCCTTTCTATGGTTTCATTCGCTACTTTGAATTTTGCTTAGTTTAGTCTTTCCGCGTGAAATCACCGATGAGCAGCCAAGTGGCGAAGGTGTGAAGACGTCGTGATGATTTGACGTGAAATAAAAGACAGTGTTGCTGTGCTGTCTGCCAGCAACCAGTAAAGTAGTAAGCATTGCCCTTGGGCATACGGTCTTTCTCTTTGATCACAATGCTGTGCTCGCCTGCGCCACGTCCATGGCCGAGGAAGTAGCTTTCCTACTAATCACCCGTAACTGGACTGTTTTTTAGCTGCCTTCAGAGCGGTGAGAAGTTTTAGAGAAGTACAGACACAACCCAATAATTTCAATTTGTCAGGGACAACATTTTGGTTCAGTTCCAAAAATTTGCGCTACGGCGCGTAGCCAGCCCTCACTAATTCTATTTTTACTATCAGATCGGAGAGTGAACGACTTGCGCGTTCTCATTGGTTCATCCGCGGAACATGTTGCTCGCATTGCAGCAGATAACGTCCTTGCAGGATTAACACACCACGGGCATGGAAAAAATCCCGTACTCGGTGTCGCTACGGGTTCATCCCCCTTGGGCCTGTATCGCGAGTTACGTGTGGCGGTTGCCGAAGGACGAGCAGACTTCTCCAACGCACAAGGCTTCGCCTTGGACGAATACATCGGCATCCCCGATACCCATGAGCTCTCCTACCGTCAGACGCTGATCACCGAAGTATGCAACACTTTCGGCCTGCCCGTCAGCGGTCTGCACACTCCCCGAGGCATGGCAGATACTGTCGAGGAAATCGAAGCCGCCGCACATGCGTATGACCAAGCCATCAAGGCTGCCGGTGGCGTACAGGTCCAGATCCTTGGCATCGGTAGCAACGGCCACGTCGGGTTTAACGAACCAGGAAGCGCGTTACGAAGCCGCACCCGTATCAAGCGTTTAGCTGCGCAGACGCGCATCGACAATGCACGCTTTTTCGACGGCATCGAACACGTCCCTACCCATTGCGTGACCCAAGGTCTGGGCACTGTTTTGGAAGCCGGGCGTCTAGTCCTCGTGGCTACGGGAGAAGCTAAAGCAGAAGCCGTGGCGCTAGCCGTTGAAGGTCCGCTGTCTGCATCCTGCCCGGGTTCGGTACTGCAACTTCACCCAGATGCTGTGGTACTTCTCGACGAGGCTGCCGCGGCCGGTCTTAAGAAACGCGCCTACTACGATGATGCGGCGGAAGGAATCAGCCTAGAGAACTTGAGGGTCCACTAGGCCTGTTTCAATACGGCCATTGATGTACCAGCAGTGTAAGACTGAGAATCATGGCAGTCTATTTCGAATGCGTCACCCAAACTCCGATGAGTCGAACCGAACTATTTGACCGTTCACGGAGCATTGACGCACACCTAGGTTCAATGTCTCAGACAAATGAACAAGCTGTCGCTGGAGTGCTAAGTGGCCTAATCTCACTCGGTGAGCAGGTCACGTGGAAGGCCCGACATTTTGGAATACCGTTTCGACTCACCACGAAAATCACGGCCATGGATCCGGCCCGCATGTTCATTGATGAACAGTTACGTGGACCGTTTAAGTCATTCCATCATGTCCATGAATTTTTTGACGTGGATGGCATGACAATGATGATTGATCGGATCAGTTTCACGGCCCCTTTCGGCCCCCTTGGATGGGTGGCCGAAAGGCTAGTTTTGGGCTGGTATATGCCTCAGTTGATCAGGCAGCGAAACAAATTTCTTTTGGAAAATTAAGGCTCAAACAACAGGCTATCTAGATGATCAAGGACGTTGGGTGCTGACTCGTCCTTGTCGGCAGTAACTGCGAACGAGTGGGAGTAGGCGGCGCAGGACTCTGCGTCCCCACACTCATCATATGGACTACCTGTAACTAGCAACGTAGCAGCCCCTTGCGGGAAATCGGTAGGGATCGGGACTTCGTCGCTGAAGGAACCATCTGTATTCACAAGAATTTCCCGCCCCTCCAGAGGATCTGTTTCGGAGTACTCCGAAATTAGCCGAAGTGTGTAGTTTTTCCCTTCTGCATAACCCAGATCGCATTTGGCAGCGGGCGCAGAGACGGTAATCGTCCCTCCTGGCTGGGCCGTCGTTTCAGAAAGAGACATGGCTTCAGGCAAACACCGTTCTTGGGACTTGGAACAACCTGTAGCTAGAAGTAGCGGCACCATCAGCGTGATAGCACCTGCTAAACCATAAATTCTCTTGGGACTGCTATTCAAGGTTTTACCTTTCCAGTGCGCGCTACTGCTGCTGAATTTCATGACGCAGAATCTCGTGGCGATCGCCGAAATATGATCTTTGCATTTGGGGATCATGCCTGCGACCTGATAATTCTTTTATTCAATCCTACGCATAAAAAGAATTGATAGCTAGGATTCGGCCCCGACAGGAAGTAATTATTTAGTTCGCGTGTCCCGACGGCTCGATTTCTCAGACGATACTTATAGGCTTAAGTCCGTCCGCATTTAGACTCACAAGGCGTGACAGCAGATCCAACAAGCAAGGGAGCGTCTCATTACCGCTCAAATTCAGCGACTCGATTCCCAAAATGACCATGTCGGAAAAATTGCGCTATTCCTCTCGCATATTTTCACCCCGGTGATCTTAGCCAGCTTGCTGTTGCTTTCCACGCCTTTGCGGCACAGCGAAGTCTCCTGGGTTGAAGTATGCGTTGCTACCGCTTTCACCATGTTGCTTCCGTGGCTGTATCTGCTGTGGTCCACCTACCGCGGAACAGTAACCGATTTACACGTCACCAGACGCAGTCAACGTCATAAAATATTCGCCCTCACCGCGGTATCGATTGGACTTGGACTCCTACTACTGAGCCTGATGGACGCGAGTCAGCGGATATTTGTTGAAGTACTCTCCATCTTGGCCGGATTGCTCATGGTGGCAGCGATTAACCTGTGGTGGAAGGTCTCTGTGCATATGGCGGTCGGCTGCTATGTGGCGCTACAGCTTTGCACGAGTCTGACAGGGGTCCCACCGGTGCTGTTATTTATCGGGGTGCTCTCATGGTCCCGCATTCGTAGCCAGCAGCATACCTCCTCGCAGGTCTGCGGCGGTGTCGTTGTTGGCATAGCAGTGAGCTACCTTAGCGGTTGGATTGCAATGCTCAGCTAACCGCTCCAAAAACGCTTCTGGCTCGCACCTGTAGCCCTCTCCGAGGGACACAGGTGCGAGCCAGAGATGTTTAACTACGCTTTAGGGCTAACCAGTTTGCTGGTATCAACCAGCCCGGCATATTGCCATCCGGGGTATCCCACCGGTCGCCCCACCGGGGTGCCAGTTTCTTCAGCAATCAAGGCACCGGCAGCCCAATCGTATTCTTGAGTGCCATATTCTGCGTAGGCGTCCAAGGACCCCTCGGCGACCAAACACAAGTCCAAGGCCGCCGAACCAATCCGGCGAATATTGACAAAATCTGGCAGCAGTTCGGTCAGTACGCTTAGTTGGAAGTCACGACGTTCTGCGTCGTAGCCAAAGCCGGTGCCCAACAATTTGGCATCCGACTCTACTGGGCCGGTGAGCTGGGTGATTTTCTTGGTACGTAGATCGTGCTTCCAAGCTCCCTGCCCCCGCCCGGCGAAGTATTCGACCTCCAGCGCGGGTGCAACGATAGCTGCTGCCACCCATACGTCGGTTCCGTCATCTTGTCGCTGGCATACGCCTACCGACGAGCAGTAATACGCGATGTTCCGCACGAAGTTTGTCGTGCCATCCAGGGGGTCAATACTCCAGCGGTAGCCACTGGGATTACTCGGCTTCTGGCTGGGGAATTCTTCACCGGTGAGTTCGTCGTTGGGACGTGCGGTGAAGATCGTGGCACGGATGGCTTCTTCTGCTGCGCGGTCAAAATCGGTAACCCAGTCCCCCGCAGCAGATTTTTCATCAGTATTAAACTTTTGCTCATCACGGCCGGAAAGTACCTGGGCACCGGCCGCAGCAGCCCGACGTGCCAAAAGTACCAGTGGGTCATGCGCTACCTTTTTGTTCTCCACTTAGACTCCTTCACTTGCCTTTATTGCGATCTCGCGTGCGGCATCCGGCCCTTGTTCAATCAACACCACGAAGCCAGCCTCATCCAGTACTGGAACCCCTAGGGACTGTGCCTTATCAAGCTTTGATCCGGCGGCCTCGCCGGCCACCAGAAAATCTGTCTTCTTGGAGACGCTTCCGGTGGCTTTTCCACCGCGGATAATAATTGCTTCTTTAGCGGTGTCCCGGGAGAAATTTTCCAACGTACCGGTGACCACAATGGCCAATGAGTCTAGATGCTTGATGACATTTTCGTCTTGCTCATCTTCCATCTTCACCCCGGCGGCTTGCCACTGGGTGACAATGTCACGATGCCAATCAACTTTGAACCAGTCGACCAAGGCTTCGGCAATAATTGAACCCACCGAATCGATCTGGCTGAGCTCATCGACTGCCGTCGGCGACTCCAAGGCTTTTAGGATTGCGTCCATAGACCCGTAGCGGGTTGCAATGGCGCGTGAAGCGTTAGGTCCAACGTGACGAATCGACAGGGCGACCAAGACGCGCCAGAGTGGATTGCTCTTTGCCTTTTCCAGCTCATCGAAGAGCTTTAACGTGCTCTTGGTAGGCGCCGACGGCTTTTTAGCCGTAGCCTTGGTGTAGAAGTACGGCACCAATTCGAACTTTCCGGTGCCTTCACCCTTGGAGCGTTTTTCGCGCCAGACTTTTACCTCGGCAAGCTGTTCAAGCTTGTCTTTCAGATCAAAAAGTTCAGCTTCGTTACGCAGCGGTCCGGCGCCAGCTGGCAAGATCAAGCCACCCTGAGTGGCAGGGTCTTCACCCGGTCCACTGGTCAATGCCGCAGCAGCCTCGTAGCCCAGCGCTTCGATGTCCAATGCGCTGCGTCCGCCGAGATAGGCCACTCGTTCGGTGAGCTGTACCGGGCACGATTCAGCATTGAGGCAACGAATGTCTACGTCGCCTTCCTTAGCCGGAGCCAGCGGCTGACCACAGGACGGACAAGAAGTAGGCATCACAAATTCACGCAGTTCCGTATTACCCTCACGCAAGGCGAGTACCGGACCAACAATCTCTGGGATCACGTCTCCGGCTTTACGCAGGATCACGGTATCGCCGATCATCACATTTTTAGCCTTAACAACTTCTTGGTTGTGCAAGGTGGCGCGCGCGACAGTGGAACCGGCTACGAGCACCGGCTCCATCACGCCGAAGGGAGTCACTCGTCCGGTGCGGCCGACCTGCACCTGGATATCGAGCAGTTTGGTGTGGACTTCTTCCGGTGGATATTTGTAGGCCACCGCCCAGCGTGGCACACGCGAGGTGTACCCTAGCTGCTCTTGTGTGGCCAGGTCATCAACCTTGATGACAATTCCATCAATGTCGTGGATCAGCTCGTGGCGTTTTTCACCATTCTCGGCGATGAAGTCGGTGACCTCGGAAAGTGAGGTGACTACTCGGCCATAAGGAGAAACTGGCAGACCCCAGCCGCGCATCAGCTCATAGGCTTCGGACTGGTGCGTCATTGCAAAGTCTTTACTACGCCCAAGACCGTGGACAAACATCTTCAGTGGGCGCTTAGCGGTCTGCGCTGGATCCTTTTGGCGTAGTGAACCGGCGGCTGCGTTGCGGGGGTTCGCCAGGGGCGCCTTGCCGTCTGCAATCAGCATCTCGTTGTAGGCGTTGAAATCATCGGTGCCGATGTAAACCTCACCGCGGACTTCAAATTCTTGCGGGTATCCGCTGCCATTCAGTTCTTGCGGGATATCGGCGATGGTCAGCGCGTTATGCGTCACGTCTTCACCGGTGGTGCCGTCGCCTCGGGTGACCGCACGCAACAGCTTTCCGTCACGATAGGTCAGGTTCAGCGCCAACCCATCGATTTTTACTTCGCACAACCATTTCATGGGCATATCTGGATGAAGCTTTAATGCGTTGGCTTGGGCTCTCTCCAGCCACACGGTGAGCTCTTCAATCGAAAAGACGTCCTCTAACGAGTACATCCGGCTGGCGTGAGTTACCGAGGCAAAGGCGCTGCTGACTTCACCGCCGACCTCTAACGTGGGTGAGTCCTGGCCCATCAGAATCGGGTATTGGCTCTCCACCAGCTGCAATTCGTGGAATAGCTGGTCATACTCGGCGTCCGAGACCATCGGGGCGTCCCGCAGATAGTAGGCCTCGCGATGCGCACGCACTTGTTCCACCAGCGTTGCATAGCGCTCGCGAACGCTATCCGGTGGGGTCATCGTGGAGTCTGTTGGTGTTACTGGATTTTCACTCACGTATCCAATTGTGCCCCAACTAGGCGACGCTTTGACCCTTGCGAGCACCGCGTGTTTAAGAGTATGCGGCGGGTAACACGTCGATGACTACCACCGCGATATTATCCCGGCCTCCGGCTTCCAGCGCAGCCTGAGTCAAAACCTGAGAAGCCGCTTCACGTTCCGGATAGGCAATGAGAATTTCTTGGATTGCTTCTTCGGTCAATTCGCCGCTCAACCCGTCACTGCACAGCAGGTAACGATCACCGATGCGCGGCTGCAATACGGTCAAATCCGGTTGGCTGTCGGCCCCGGCACCTAAAGCACGGGTGATCAGGTTACGGTGTGGGTGGCTACGTGCCTCGGCCTCGGTAATCTGACCGGCGTCCACCATTTCCTGCACCGCAGAGTGGTCCCGGGTGAGTTGACGCAGTTCCTTGCCGCGCAGGCGATAGCCGCGCGAATCACCGACGTTGATCAGCAGCAAGCTGGTGTACTCGGCGCTACTTTGGGTTTCCGCACTGACTTTTTCGGTCCGTGCCCGATGCTCGGCCAGCATTTCGGGCGTAATTTTGCTGAGCACATCGGTGTTTTGGCTCATTTTAAAGCTGCCGGTCCACGGTGGGATCACCATTGGCTGGCTCACCTGGTCATGGCCGGGTCCTGCACTGCGAATCAATGCCAGGGCACAGAGCGTGGTGCCACCACGCGATTCCAGCGCATCCCGGATACGGTCATCGGCCAGTTGGACCTGTTTTTGAACTTGTTCGACGGTTGGCAGCCGGCGCGCTATGGTTTTCAGGCTGAAGGTGTTCAGCTCTTCGAGGGTTTCTACGGCCAGCTGACTGGCTACCTCGCCCGCCTCATGGCCCCCCATCCCATCGGCCACCGCCTGAACCACGTCGGTGATCAGGATACGGTCTTGATTGTCCTGGCGTTTGAGCCCGACATCAGTTTGCCCGCAGACGGCCAGGCGGAAGCTTTCGAAGTTCTCTTCAGATTCCATTTAGTCCAGCACCAGCCTGCCACCCTCACCAGCGGAGAGTTCATAGGGTTGAATTTCACCAAAACCACGCACCGAGGTTATTTCTTGAGCAGTGAGGATAAAGCGTGCGTCTTGTTTCAGTGTGTTCGCGGTAACCGCGTCGGTGAGCACCATTCCGGGCTCAGCCAAGGAGGTCAGCCGAGCCGCCAGGTTAACCGTGGGACCGTAAATATCTCCCAGCCGGGAGAGCAAACGTCCCCAGACCACCGCCACACGGGTGCGCGGCAATAGTTCATCGGCTTCAAATTCACGCGAAAGCGCCAACGAAATTTGGGCTCCCGCCTGCGGGGTTTCGGCCACAAATAAGACTTCGTCGCCAATGGTTTTAACTAAACGCCCGCCACCAACGGAAATAATTTCGGCACTCTTAGATTCAAAGCGCTGCACCATCTGGGCTAGGGTGCGTTCGTTCATCCGACGCGACAAGGAGGTGTAAGAAACTAGGTCGGCAAAGCCTACCGCGCGGGCCAGCGGCAGTGGAGTTCCGTCGTCATCACCCGAGTCCTGGTTATAGGCCGCCACCCCGGCTTCGGCGCGTAGTGCAAGGCGGTGAATTCCGGCGTTGAGCTGGCGACGCCAGGAGTAAACCAACAAATCTTCTAACGGACCGATAAGATCAGGCAGACTTTCCAGAAGTTGCCGGCGTGCTTGCCGGTCACTCATATTCTGGTTGGCGACCATATCCTCAACAATCGCCTCGACCTGCCAGACCACCATGCGGTCTGTCATTTGCCCTACCGAGCGCATCAGCGAGATGGCGGTTTCGTCGGTGAGTTTTCCTTCGCGCACCAGATCAACCATCGTCTTCAGGGCTTCGGTATCTCGTCCACTGAAAAACACTTCGTCATCGCCCAGCTCCGGGAAGCCCATGGCGCGCCAAAGTTTGCGTGCCGAGAGCAGCGAAACACCGGCGTCGGCGGCTACCTCACGACGTTTAAACTCGCGTGGCCCGCCAATCAGGCGGTGTTCCAAATCGGCCATGTGATTTTTGACCGCATCCGAGGCATGATGTGGAACCTGGAGCGGACTTTTCATGGCTTGGGCCAATTCGGCGATGGGGTCTAGTTCCGCCGGGTTCTCAGGATTAGGGGTGTGCTCACGGGCTTCTTTGACCGCCTCAGAAGCCGCCTGCGGGGTGTCTGGGCGTGAAGGATTGGAGTTGTCGGTGCTCATAGTCCAATGCCCTCACTGTTCGATGCATCTACCGCGGTGTGTGTTCTCTGATGCTGGTGCACGTTGTTCATCGTCTCGATGGCTAAGGTGCGGAAATAAGATACTGCGGGCACATGCATGATACGCACATGTCCATGGCTTAATACAACGTCTAGGGTCCCGGGTTTCGTGCTAACCGCCTGTTGCTTGGTGTGCGCAATCAAATCACGCACGGAATAAAGACCAATAGAATCCAGGTCCGCGCGACCATAGGAAGTCCGGAATAAGATCCGCTCGGTGGTCAACACGATGCAGGTGCGTAACCAGCGAACCCACGGTGTAACGCACCAGATCAGCACGAGTATGAACCACAGCACTGCAGATAAAATCATCCAGAGCTCAGATTCATTCGTGAGCCAATCGGAAAGGTCTTCACGGGAGAGATAACCAAGTAAAAACGCGCACCCAGCGGTGAGGAATAAAAAGACGGCAAAAGGTTGGCGTAACACTCGGGAATGTTCTCGGGTCTTGATGACCACGCGCTCCCTGTCATGTAACGGCACCTTCATCGTCGAGTTCCTCGCCCCTCCTACCGTAAGTTCTTCCGACCAGTCATCTCATCTAATACTAGTCCGCGTGCTCTGCGCTTGGCTTGTTAAGCGTATTTACCGTCGGCGCGCCGCACATGATGCACGTCGCCGGCCAGAATCCGGTGACTTTGCCCCGCGGCGTCTTGCACAACCAGCGCCCCATCTTCAGCCAGCTGCACGGCTCGACCCACCAAAGTTGATCCGTCGGGGAATTCCACACGCACTTCCTGGTCCAAGGTCGCCAGTCGTTCCGCCACCAGTTCGCGCAGTGACTGGTTCCCAAAAGGTTTCAAGGCCACGTCACTTTGCCCACCCACCGCTCGGAATGCCGCGTCGAGGGCAACAAACTTTCGCAGATATTCGGCAAGCAAGGCCGAACGGTCCACGAGGTTACCGCCGGCTAGTCGAAGCGAGGTTGCTGTTTCCACGGGCAATTCCGCTGCCTCTTGATCAACGTTCATACCGGTGCCCACCACCACGGCAAAACCTTGGGGAGTTTGCACCAATTGTGCCAAAATCCCACAGATTTTGCGGTCACCGGCAAGTAGGTCATTAGGCCATTTGATCCGCGCGTTAACAGGAACGAGCTCCTGGACTGCGTGGGACCAGGCCAACGCCGCCAGCATCGTGTACCAGCTTAACGACTGCGGCTCCATCGTGGTGCCCGGTGAAGCCAAGATGCTCACGGTGATTGCCGACCCGGCTGGCGTCACCCATTCGCGCCCCAGACGCCCCTTGCCCTGTTGCTGGTGCTCACTGAAGTACACGCTCAGATGGCCAGCCAGTCCGTCGCTTGCCAGTTGGGCAAGTTCGGTGTTGGTGGAGCCGGAGCTGGGGACCACCTTCACGAAGCCCAGCCGCAGTTGCGCGGCCAGCTCTTCTAAGGGGGCTGGGTCCAGAGCTGCCCGCGCCGCCGCGGTTTCAGGGTTCATGCTTTAAGCCTATGACATCTCCTGCATTGAGAACTTGTTCTTAGAGGAAGATGTCCTCGATGAGTTCAGCTTGCGGATTTACCGCATATTTCTCCAGGTCTTTGATTCCGCACCCTTCGAGCACCTGCACGTCGGTGAAGAAGTTGCCGCTGACCCCTCGTGGGTCACTGGCAAGAATGCACATCGCGGCGTCCGCCACGATATCGGTGGTGCGGGCGGCTTGGATCATCTTCATTCCACCGGGCATAGCTCGAATGGCGGCGGTATCAATCAAGGTTGCTGGCCACAAGGAATTCACCGCAACACCCTCGTTTTTGAGTTCTTCGGCTAATCCCAACGTGGTCAGTGACATGCCATATTTGGCCATGGTGTAGCCCAGGTGAAGTCCCGCCCAGTGCGGATCTAGATTCAGCGGTGGTGACAGGGTCAGAATGTGAGCGTGTGAGGATTTGCGCAGGTATGGCAACGCCGTTTTTGAGAGCAGGAACGTGCCACGCACGTTGATGTCTTGCATCAGGTCGTAGCGCTTCATGTCCAGGTCATCGGTTTTTGCCAGGTTGATAGCCGAAGCGTTGTTGATGACGATGTCGATGCCACCGAATTTTTCCACCGCCGCGTCCACCGCGCGCTGTACGTCCGCGTCTTCCCGGACGTCGCCGGCGACCGCCAAACCGTGTCCGCCGGACGCGTTAATCTGCTCGACGGCAGTGTGAATGGTGCCTTCCAAGCTGGGGTGCGGCTTATCGGTTTTGGATAGCAAGACGACGTTGGCTCCGGCCTTAGCGGCGGCTAGGGCGATGGCCAACCCAATGCCGCGGCTGCCTCCGCTCATCAATACGGTGCGGCCCTTGAGCCGAGTTATTTCTGGGGCGATCTCACTACGCGATTCATTAGTCATGTGACCTAGGTTACGCGATGTGCTCACGCTAAGCTACTCACGAGTAACTTATTCTGGCGTGCTTCACGTTCACACCACGGGCATTTTGTGAGTTTCCTACAACAAAAACCGCAAATAACCCGGTTAGACTGACTTAGTTGGCATTTTTCTTGTGCCATTCCTACACATCAGCTGAACCCGAGGGAGCCGAAGGTATGACGCAGGGCCACACCGAGACGGACGAAGTAATCGATCTGTCCACCACCGCTGGCAAGCTTGCCGAATTCCGCCGCCGCCAGAACTTGGCGCAGGCACCTTCGGGCGAAGCCGCCATCGAAAAGCAGCACGCCCGCGGCAAGCACACAGCCCGCGAACGCATTAACATGCTGATGGACGAAGATTCCTTCGTCGAATTTGATGCCCTGGCAACACACCGCTCCACTGCTTTCGGCATGGAGAAGAAGAAGCCACTGGGTGACGGGCTGGTCTCCGGTTACGGCACGGTAGACGGTCGCTTAGTCGCGGTCTACTCACAAGATTTCACCGTATACGGTGGCTCACTTTCCCAGGTTAACGGCGAAAAGATCGTCAAGGTCCAGGAATTCGCTCTGCGCAACGGCTGCCCTATTGTGGGTATCCTCGACGGCGGCGGCGCGCGCATCCAGGAGGGCGTCGCCTCGCTGGCGATGTTTGCCGACATCTTCCGTAACAACGTTCACGCCTCAGGTGTTGTGCCGCAGATTTCTTTGATCATGGGCCCTAGCGCCGGAGGGGCAGCTTACTCCCCCGCGCTCACCGACTACGTCATCATGGTCGACAAGACCAGCCACATGTTCATCACCGGCCCAGATGTCATCAAGACCGTCACCGGCGAAGAAATCGACATGGAGTCCTTAGGCGGTGCGCGCCAGCACAACGCCAACACCGGCACCGCCACATACCTGGCCACCGACGAGGAAGACGCGGTGGAGTTCTGCAAGGAACTTCTGGACTTCCTTCCTTCCTCAAACCTCGCCGACGGATTGACCGCGGAATTTGATGAAGATCTGGAAATCAACGAAGATGACCTGTCCCTCGATGCGCTCATCCCCGATTCGGCAAACCAGCCATATGACATGCGCAAGGTGATTGAATCCGTAGTTGACGACGAGCACTTCTTTGAGACGCAGTCACTCTACGCACCGAACGTAATGATTGGTTATGCGCGCGTTGAAGGCCGCACGGTAGGCATTGTGGCTAACCAGCCGATGCAGTTCGCTGGCACCTTAGATATCGCCGCCTCAGAGAAGGCCGCACGCTTCGTGCGCAACTGCGATGCCTTCAACGTTCCACTGCTCACCTTCGTGGATGTGCCTGGATTCTTACCTGGCAAGGACCAAGAATTCCAGGGAATTATCCGCCGTGGCGCGAAGCTGCTCTACGCCTATGCAGAAGCCACCGTACCCAAGCTCACCGTGATCACCCGCAAGGCTTACGGTGGTGCGTATATCGTGATGGGTTCCAAGAAACTTGGAGCGGACCTGAACTTGGCGTGGCCTACCGCGCAGATTGGCGTGATGGGCGCACAGGGCGCGGTCAATATTCTTTACCGTCGCGATCTGGCCGCCGTGGAAGCCGAGGGCGGAGACGTCGAGGCGCGCCGCAGGCAGATCATTGAGGATTATGAGGCAGAGCTGCTTAATCCTTATCAGGCTGCCGAGCTTGGCTACATTGACGCGGTCATCGCACCGAGCGAAACCCGCCTGCAGCTAGTCCGCGGATTGCGCGCACTGCGTGAGAAGCATGCCACCCTGCCTCCAAAGAAGCATGGCAATATCCCGCTGTAAAGCCGGGATTCCGCAGCCAGCATTCACTTTTGAAGGAGTAGCCAGTGACCGAGCAAAGCACCGCACCTGCGGCCGCGCAGATTCAGGTGACCAAGGGTAAACCCACCGCCGAAGAACTCGCGGCGGTAACCGCCCTGCTCACCGCCATGGGCAGCGCCGGGCCTGAAGAGCCCGAAGCTCCTGCGGTACCCGAGCGTATGACTCGACTTCGCAAACGGCGCGCGCTGTCTCCCCGTTTGGGCTGGAGCCTGGGCCGACGCTAAATGATTCGACCCGCAATTTCCCGGTGAGCTACCTTTGGGCAGATCACCGGGAAATTTCATTTTAAGAAGTAGCTTCCAGCAAAAAACCTAAAAGTCTTCAACAAATCTTTCATATCAATTACTGTTAGCTACATGACATCTCCCGCAGCGCAGCGTTCACCCTCGCAGATTGACACCATTGCCGAAAACTTCTTTGCTAGGACCCTGGAGCTTACCCCGGAATACGGTGTTTCATTCGGGTTACCCGGATACGAAGCCGCTTATTCTGACTACTCGCCCAAGGGAACCGAAGCGCAGATCGAATTATTGCGCGAAACCCTCGCAGCGCTAGAGACCTCCACACCCCAGGATGACATCGATACGGTCACTCTTGACGCCATGCAAGAACGGCTTGGATTAGATCTAGAGATCGCGCTTTCGGGTCGCACAGAACTAAATAACATCGCCTGCGCCGCCCAGGAAATCCGTTCGATCTTTGACCTCATGCCACAAGAGCGTGTGGAGGACTTCGAATTTATCGGCATGCGACTAGTTAACGTTCCACAAGCCATTGATGGATACATCTCATCGCTGCGCGAGTCCGCATCCAAGGGACTGGTCGCCGCCAAGCGTCAGGTCAATATCGTCATTGGCCAATGCGAAGACTATGCCAAAGACGGTGGATTCTTTGACAAGTTAGCTAGCGCTGGAGCTGCCCTGGATCCGTCCCTTTCGGTTTCGCTGGAAGCTGGGGCGAACCAGGCAAAGGATGCGTATCAAAAGCTCGCACGGGTACTCAAAGATGAGTTGCTTTCCCAAGCACGCGAGGCCGATGCAGTGGGCCGCGAATACTATTCCCTGATGTCGCGCCGCTTCTTAGGCTCTGCAGTAGATCTTGAAGAAACCTACGCGTGGGGCGTAGCCGAACTGGATGCGATCATCGCCGAACAGCAGCGCGTGGCCGAAAAGATCAAACCCGCAACCAGCATCGAAGAAGCCAAGAAGATCCTCAACGCCGACCCGAAACGCACCCTTGACGGCACCGACGCGCTTAAGACATGGATGCAGGAAAAAGCCGATGCGGCCATCGTGGCACTACGCGACGTGCACTTTGAGATTCCTGCACCAATGGACCGTATCGAATGCATGATTGCTCCGACCGAAGACGGCGGGATCTACTACACCGGTCCTTCCGAAGACTTTGAACGCCCCGGACGGATGTGGTGGTCAGTCCCTCCTGGCGAGGACCAGTTCACCACCTGGGCTGAGCTGACCACCGTGTATCACGAAGGTGTTCCGGGCCATCACCTGCAAATAGCGACCGCTCAGCTGCAGGCCGATACGCTCAACAGCTGGCGCCGGCTGCTGTGCTGGGTTTCCGGTCACGGCGAGGGCTGGGCGCTATATTCCGAACGCCTCATGCACCAGCTGGGTTACCTCGACGACCCAGGCGACTACATGGGCATGCTCGATGCGCAACGGCTGCGTGCGGCCCGCGTAGTCTTTGATATCGGCGTACACCTTGGATTAGAAGTACCTTCCCAGTGGGGCACCGGCACGTGGAACTCAGACAACGGCTACGAATTCCTCAAACAGAATCTGGATATCTCCGAGGGGCAGCTGGACTTCGAATACAACCGCTACCTGGGTTGGCCGGGCCAAGCTCCGAGCTACAAGATTGGGCAGCGCCTGTGGGAACAGGCACGCGACCAGGTGGCCGCGCGTGAAGGCGATAGCTTTAACCTCAAGGATTTCCATACCCGCGCGCTGAGGCTTGGATCTGTAGGGCTCGATACGCTTAACCGCGCGTTATTAGACTAATCCGGTACCGGGCAAATCAACTCTGTTGGCTGTCAGATCTTCTGGCAGCCAACAGATTTAACCACTAAACCTCACGGCGTATAGGTGGAGAGCTGAATCAAGTTTCCACAGGTGTCATCAAATACCGCGGTACTCACCGGACCCATCTGCGTTGGTTCCTGGGTAAATCTCACGCCCAAGGCTGACAATCTTTCGAATTCGCCCTGCAGATCCTGAACCGCAAATGAGGTCAGCGGAACACCATCGGCAAACAGAGCCTCCTGGAACGGGCGCGCGGCCGGATGCGCCGCCGGTTCCAATAAGATCTCGACTCCACCTTGGTCTTCTGGCGAAACCAGGGTCAACCACTTATATTCACCCATTGGTACATCGTGCTTCTTCACAAAGCCAAGTAGTTCGGTGTAAAACTTCTCGGCCTTGGCCTGATCATCAACCAAGACACTGGTGATATAAACCTTCATGTAGCCCTCCATGTTGTTGCGCTGATTGCTCCTCGGCGGTTCCGGTGCTCTTCAGATAATGCATATTTGGTACCCAAAAGCCATCAACTTAGATCTTCTTATGCCCGCACCCTTCCCGGAGCGCAGCTGCATCAAGGAAACTATGCACCGGTTTATTCCAATATTTCTCTAGAATCCGGCTCATTTCAGTGACCCTTCACACAAAAAAGTCACTCTTTCACTGGAATATCCGCTATGCGTCATGTTGCGTAACATTAACTGCAATGGTTCTGCTTTTCCCGCCTACCGTTTTACTCATGTCTAACTCCGCACCATCATCGAGACTGCCTCGTTGGATGACCAGCTTCGGTCCGCAGATTATTGCTGCGTTGATCGTTGGTCTGATCCTCGGCCTAGTCGCAAAGTACACCGGCAGCACCGCCGACGCACCCAACGCCCTGGGTGAAGCACTGCAGATTATTGGATCCAGCTATGTAGCCTTGCTGCGCACCGCTGTCATTCCACTGATCTTCTTCGCCGTGGTCGCTTCCATCGCAAACCTGGCCCAGGTCACCAATGCCGCACGCCTCGCGTGGCAGACCCTGCTCTGGTTCGGCATCACGGCACTGATCTCGGTGACCATCGGCATGGGGTTGGGCGCATTCATGCAACCAGGAGCCAATACCGGCCAGAGTGCCCCGGCCGAATACGACGGCAAGACCGGGGACTGGCTCGGCTTCCTCACCGGCCTGATCCCAGCAAACTTCTTAGGCCTTGGCGCCAGCACCAAGATGGCCGAGGACGTCGCTACCACCTCGATCAGCTTCAACGTATTGCAGATCCTGGTCATCGCCATCGCCGTGGGCATTGCAGCGTTGAAGGTCGGCAAACAGGCCGAACCATTCCTCGCATTCTCCGCCTCAATGCTTTCGATCATCCAGAAGGTGCTGTGGTGGATCATCCGCATTGCCCCACTGGGTACCGTGGGATTGATCGGTAACGCGGTAGCCAGCTACGGCTGGGACACCATCGGCGCACTGGGCAAGTTCACCGCAGCCATCTACATTGGTCTGGCCCTCGTCCTCTTTGCGCTGTACCCGATCTTGGTGCGCAGCCACGGACTGTCAATTAAGCAGTACTTCTCCGGAGTTTGGCCTGCGGTCCAGCTCGGCTTTGTTTCGCGCTCCTCGATCGGCACGCTGCCGTTGACTCAGCGGGTCACCGAACGCAATCTTGGCGTGCCTTCGGCTTACGCTTCCTTCGCAGTGCCATTGGGCGCCACCACCAAAATGGACGGCTGCGCCGCAATCTACCCGGCCATTGCCGCGACCTTCGTCGCGCAGTTCTTCGGCATTGATCTTGGCCTCACCGATTACCTGCTGATCGCCTTGGTTTCGGTATTGGGCTCGGCCGCTACCGCCGGAACCACCGGCGCCGTCGTGATGCTGACCTTGACCCTTTCAACCTTGGGTCTGCCATTGGCTGGTGTGGGTCTGCTGCTCGCAGTTGATCCAATTGTCGACATGGGCCGCACCGCGGTGAACGTCGCCGGTCAGGCCTTAGTGCCAACTATCGTCGCCAAGCGCGAGGGCATCCTGGACATGGAGCTCTACAACGCCCCGCGTAATGGCGATCCCTTCGCCGACGACTCCGTGGCGGCAACTGCCAGCCAGCCTGAAGCAACCTCGGTCACCAGCTAGTTCATCCCCCGGTTTAGTGACCGGAGTATCCAAGCGGTCAGCATTCACCCATCGCGGTGCGTGCTGGCCGCTTGGTTTTAATACACAGCCAAACCCGTGGCGCAGAACACAGTTTTCATTTTGCACAGCGTGCAAGTTTGCACGTAGTGTAATTATGTGACTTCTCAAAGTACCGGCACACGCCGCGAACTCAATAAGCAGGCGACGCATCAAGCGATCGTCGATGCGGCGTTGCAGCTGCTGCGCGAGGGCCACGGCACCGCCATGACTGCCACCCAAATCGCCGAAGCCGCCGGCATCTCCCGGCGCACGCTGTTTAATTACTTCCCCTCCGTGGATGCCATCCTCTCCTATCCGCTGCATGCGGTGCTCGAACATATGGTGGAGACGCTATCGCCGCTGACCGAGCATCTTCCGCTGATGCAAGCGGTGGTGCGCGCGCTTCAATCCGAGCGGGCCACCGAACTTCTAGGCCAGGTCGCCCAATTTGGGGCTTATCTCCGCCAGCAGGCCAGCGGCGGCTGCTACCCGTCAAATTTCATCGCCTGGCAAAGCGCCACCGGCGAGGTCATCGCGAAAATAGTACTCCCGCTACCCACAGGCAGATGCCTACTCGATCCGCGTATTCACGCACGCCACCTTGGGCGCCGGACAGGCGGCCTTCGATACCTGGATTGAGCAGCTTCCCGAGCCTGGCGCCTCGGGACTGCAGATCTCCGATGAACTCATCGAATCCTTCCACCGGCTGATTACCCGCGCCATGGAAACGCTCGACGCGGGTTTTAACTCGCTGCTCCTAACTGCCTCAACCTCGCCTCAGGAAGACTAAGCCATGGCTACATACCTCTACCGCCTCGCCTCGTGGGCGCATAAAAACCGTCTACGCATGCTAGCCATGTGGATTGCAGTCTTCATCGCCATCGGCGTGTGTGCCTCCCTCTTCATGGGACAGCTTTCTAATACCTTCACCCTGCCGGGCACCGAAACCCAGCGCACCATGGACCGGATGAAAAAAGAGCTGCCTGATTTGGCAGGCGGCCAAGGCACCATCGTTTTCCGTGAAGGTTCCAACCGGGCACTGAATGCAGATCAAAAATCCGCGATCCAGGATTCCTTAGAGCAGCTGGCTTTGCACCCACAGGTTGTCGAAGCCATGAGTCCCTTCGACCTGCAAAAGCAGCTTGATGATGCTAAACCGGAACTGGATAAGGCTCAGCAGAAACTGGTCGACGGGCAGCAAGAACTTAACAAGGCTAAAAAACAGATAGCCGATGGCAAGGTGCAGCTGGCCGATGGTAAAGAGAAGATCACCCAGGGGTGGTCCCAGCTCTTTGACGGCACCAAGGAAATCGAGGATGCCCAGCCGCAGATTGACGCGGCAGAAAAGAAACTGGCCGACGGCTGGAGCGAACTGCGCGCAGGCGAGGCCCAACTGAAAAGCGGGCAGGCACAATTTGATGCCGGCGAAAAAAAATACCAGTCAGGTCTGACAGAGTACAACGCTGGATTGACGAAGTACCAGTCAGGCAACAGCCAGTTTGCAGCCGGAGAAAAGCAACTTGATCAGGCCGATGCCAAGCTCGCCGCGGGCGAGAAGGAATACCAGCAGGGTCTGAAACAGCTGCTCGATGGCAAGTCGCGCAGTGCCGTGGAAAAGGAACTAGCCGCCGGCAAAAAGCAGGCCACCGAGGGTCTAGAGAAGGCCGAAGAGGGTCTTAAAACCATCGAGCCGCAAATCTCGGAACTGAACACCCAAATCACCGGTGTTCAGCAGCTGCTGAAGCAGGCCGAAGCCGAGGGCAACGAAGCAGATATTGCTAAGCACCAGGCCACCTTGCAAGTCATGCAGGCAGGTCTTGACCAACTCACCGCTGCCAAGGCCAAAGCGACCGAAGGCAAGACGCAGTCCAACGCCGCGCTGAAACAGATTGCCCAGGCACAGTCGGGGTTCAAGCAGTTAGACGGCGCCCGTAAGGAACTGGATGCCGGCGCTAAAAAAGCCACCGAGGGACGCAAAGACCTCGAAGCCAACCGCAGCCAGCTTACTGCCGCAAAAAAGCAGCTTGATCAGGCAAAAACCCAGCTGGCCTCGGGCAAAAAAGAGCTTGATGCGAATAAGGCAAAACTTGCCCAAGCCCGGGCTCAGCTTGCGTCCGGCCGTGCAGAATTGAACTCCGGACAGGCACAGTTCGACAAGCAAAAAGCCACCTTCGAAGCGGGCAAGGCCCAGCTGGTGACCGCAGAAAAGCAGCTGCGCGACTCTGAGACCACGCTCAAGGAAAAGACCAAGGAGCTGGAAGACGGAGAAAAAGAAATCGTCACCGGCGAAAAGGAGCTTGAACGCGGACGCGCAGAACTAGAGTTCGCCTCCCGTCAGGTCGGCGCCAGCGGAGACATGCGCTTCGTCTCCAACGATGCCTCCACCGCCGTCTCCCAGGTCAGTTTCCGCATTCAAACAGACGCGTTGACCGCCTCGGACCGTGAAGCCATCACCGCGATTGCCGCAGGCCCGCAGGCCACCGGGGTTGAAGTACTCTTCTCCAAGGAGATCCTGCAGGATATTTCCGAGGTCTTTGGCACCGCAGAAATCATCGGTGTGGTCATCGCCGCCGTGGTGCTGCTGGTCATGCTCGGCACGCTTATCGCGGCCGGACTGCCACTGCTCCTGGCACTGCTGGGCGTAGGCGCAGGCGTAGGAACCACGCTGGCTTTCTCCTCGATGTTCTCGATGGCCTCAATTACCCCAGCGCTGGCGTTGATGCTGGGCCTGGCTGTGGGTATTGACTATGCCCTGTTCATCATCCACCGCCACCGTACCCAGCTGCTGTCCGGCATGGAGGTGGGCGAATCCATTGCCCGTGCGGTAGGCACCAGCGGCAACGCGGTGGTCTTCGCAGGTTTGACGGTCATCATCGCGCTGGCCGCGCTGGCCGTACCAGGATTGCCGTTCCTGACCGTACTGGGGTTGTCCGCGGCCTTCACCGTGCTCTGCTCGGTACTGCTGAACATCACCTTGCTGCCGGCCCTCTTGTCCTTCGCCGGTAACAAACTGGTCTCCAAGCGTGCCCGGAAGAACGCGAAAAAACCGGTGGCCAAGGAACCGATCTCGGCACGCTGGGTACGCATGGTTACCAAGATCGCGATTCCGGTCTCCCTGCTGGTGATCGTGGTGCTCGGAGCAATTGCACTGCCGGTCTCACAGATGCGCACCGCACTGCCCGATGGCAGCGCCGAAGCCGCGGATTCGCAAGCCTTCCAGGCCTACCAGCAGACCAGTGACAAGTTCGGCGCCGGCTACAACGGCCCGCTGCTGGTGCTCGCTGATCTGCCCGAGGGGCTCTCCCAGCGCCAGGCAGATACCAAGTCCCTGGACATTGCCGACATGCTGCGCGAGTACCACGGAGTGGTGGCAGCCATCCCGGTCACCATGACCGATGACCGCTCGCTGTCCGCCATTCAGGTGATCCCGGAGGGCGGTCCGGCCTCGGCCGAGACCGAGGCGCTGGTCCACGAATTGCGTGACAACGCCGGAAAGTTCACCGACGCCACCGGAGCAAAGATCGCTGTCACCGGTCAGGTTGCGGCGCAGATTGATGTATCTGAAAAGGTCACCAGCGCGTTGCCGCCATATCTAGCTATCGTGGTGGGACTGTCACTGATCCTGCTGCTGCTGGTCTTCCGTTCGGTAGTTGTGCCACTGCTGGCCACCGGCGGTTTCCTGCTATCACTTGCTGCCGCCTTCGGCGCCAGTGTGATGGTTTACCAGTTCGGCTGGATGTCTTCGGCCTTCGACGTCAATGTCCCTGGTCCGCTGCTCAGCTTCCTGCCGATCCTGCTCACCGGTATCCTCTTTGGCCTGGCCATGGACTACCAGGTGTTCCTGGTTTCGGCGATGCGTGAGCATTACGCCCACGGTGTATCGGCGCGTGATGCGGTGCGTTCTGGGTTCTCCATGGCGGCCCCGGTGGTCACCGCGGCGGCGCTGATCATGATTGCGGTCTTCGCCGGCTTCATCTTCTCGCACCTGTCGATGATCCGCCCGCTGGGCTTTGCGCTGGCAACCGGCGTGCTCTTTGACGCCTTCGTGGTGCGTATGACCCTGATCCCGGCGGTCATGCACCTGCTCGGCGACAAGGCATGGTACCTGCCCAAGTGGCTGGATAAGATCCTTCCAGACGTTGACGTTGAAGGCGCTAAGCTGAACGCAATGCTTGAACGCAAGGCCGAAGAAAACGCAGCTCACAACCCCACCAAGGAGACCGCCAGCGTATGAGCGCCACGATGAACACGCCGCGACTGCTACTTGCCTCCGCTAGTGCCGGAAGGCAGAAGTTGCTGCGCGACGCCGGCTTGGCTTTCACCACGCAGGTCTCCCAGGTAGATGAAGATGCGGCGCTGAGCGCTGCCGAGTCGGAGCATGGGCCGCAAAGCCCGTCGGCCACGGCGCTGCTGCTGGCCAAAGCGAAGGCAGAAAATGTCGCCGCGGATGCCCAGCTTGAGGGTACTTTAGTGCTCGGTTGCGACTCGGTCTTCGAGCTTAATTCCGTGGCCTACGGAAAACCTCATACCGCACAGGTTGCCCGCGAACGCTGGCAAGAAATGAGCGGTGCTACCGGGATCCTGCATTCGGGTCATTGGCTGATCGATACCGCCAACCCGGACTCTGCTACCGGCGAGATCTCATCGACCACGGTGCACTTCGCCACCGTGAGCGACACAGAAATCGAAGCTTACGTGGCCAGTGGAGAACCGTTGCCTTGCGCCGGTGCGTTTACCATTGACGGCTTAGCCTCGGCCTTTATTGAATCCATCGAAGGCAATTTCCAAAACGTGGTGGGTCTCGATATTTTTGTGCTTCGCAAATTGCTCGCCCAGTCAGGTATCAGCATCACCGAGCTGTGGAAATAATCTCTATACATCTTGTTGAACGGCGCTTGGCGCAGCATCCCCTGCGTCAGGCGCCGTTCGCTACCCGCCAGACCGAGAGAACTTAGATCATTGAGTGTCCAACGACGTTTCACCTTGCCCGCAGTGGCCACCGCCGCGGCTTTAGTCCTATCCAGTTGCGCTTCGGATGCCGGTTCTACTTCAGGCTTCGAATCCACCCCTGAAGACACGGTTTACTGTGTTGATCAAGATAACGTCGTAGTTGACGAAGAGCAGTGCAATGACGCTGAAGGCACCTCGGCGCACCATGGCGGTTCGGGTATCGGCACCGCACTCATGTTCTTCATGATTGGCCGCTACGCCGGCGGACTGCGCCCGGGCACCAGGCTTGATCCTAATCAGTCCACGCAGCGTTTCAGCACCACAGACAGTGCTGCCCGGAGCAAGGCTGGACTATCTGGCACGTTCCGTAATGGCTATTCGGCCTCCACCGGAAAACCGGCAGGGTTTGGCTCCAGCAACAAACAGCGCAGCGGCACCGGTCATTCCGGTGGCTTCGGCGGCGGACACACCGGAGGCTAAGCACAGTGCAACGCAAGATGACCACCGCACGCCCTGACTATCTTTCCAAGGTCCAAGCCGCGGGGCTGGTGTACACACACGATGATGCCCACAGTTCTTCACCCCAGCTCTACAGATACTGGCGTGATGACGCCTACTACGAGTTGACCCCTCAAGAAATCGAGGTGCTGCACCAGGCAGCCACCGCGGTGTTCTCGATGCTGGAAGAAGCCGGCGACTACCTGCTCTCCCCCGCCGGCGCCGCGGATCTGGAACGCTTTGGCATTCCGCACCGCGCCATGCGCGCTATCCGCGATAGCTGGAACGAAGAGCCGGCCTGCGGCTCGGTCTACGGCCGTTTCGACTTCCGCTTCGGCGGGCTGACCCACCGCGAACCGGATCAGCGCATCCCGAAACTTTACGAGTTTAATGCCGACACCCCCACCTCACTGGTTGAGTCCTTAGTGCAGTGGCAATGGTTCGAGGATCAGCCGCACCTAGGTTCCAGCCAGTGGACCAATATGTATGAGGATCTGGTGGCGGCCTGGCAGCGGAACCTTGAAATTATCTCCCGCAAGATTGGCGCAGCGCCCACCGTCTACTTCGCCTGCAGCGAAGAAGATACCTCCCACGAGGACCAGATGAATACCCTGGTGTTGCGTGATACCTGCGCCGCGGCCGGATACCAGACCGAAACCATTTATATCGAGAATCTCTGGGTCGATGAGCAGGGACGCTATTGCGCGGGCGAAAACGGCCCGCACATCCAAGTCATCTTTAAGCTCTACCCCTGGGAGCATATGGTGCACAGCGAAAATGCCGATGAGCTTTTCGAAGATATGCGTGACTCGGGATTCGACGGTACCAGCTACCGTGGGGGCACCATCTGGATCGAACCACCGTACAAGATGCTGTGGAGCACCAAGGCGATCTTGCCGGTGCTCTGGAAGCTCTTCGGCGCAGATCCAGAACGCTCCCGATACCTGCTCCCTGCATGGTTTGATGGCCAGGCTCCGTACTACATCCAACACCTTGGCTACGTGCGCAAGCCGTTGCTCAGCCGCGAAGGTGCCGACATCACCATGTACCTGCCAGACGGTGGCCTCACACTAGGTGAGGCTCAAGGTTATGGCGAGGAGGGGTTCATCATTCAAGAGCTCGCCTTGCCTCCGGTGTTCCGCCGCGAGGATGAAGCGACGGACGTCAGCACGGTGCTGGGCATCTGGATGATCGATGGCGAGCCTTCTGGTCTTGCGGTGCGTGAAAGTCAGGGACCGATTACCGATAATTTCGCCAACTTCATCCCGCATGTCATTTCTCGCTAGTCCGTGCAGATTAAATAGCCCACGTTTTTGTAGGAACCCTCTAAAATTTTTGGTCTAACACCCCGGAATTTGCGGATAAGTACATATAGTTCCCACAAAACCGATAGGCTCCTAGGTGAGAAACCGTAACTTTTTAAAGACAAGGTTCACCCATGAATCCATTGACGAAGGTGCTAGTCGCCAACCGCGGCGAGATTGCAGTGCGAATTATCCGTGCGGCACGCGACGAAGGAATCGAGTCGGTCGCTATCTACGCCGATTCGGACCGCGATGCGTTGCACGTGCGACTGGCCGATGAGGCCTACGCACTGGGCGGCACCACGGCCGCCGAATCCTACCTTCGTATCGAGAAGATTCTGGACATCGCGCAGCGTTCCGGTGCCGACGCGGTACACCCCGGCTACGGATTCCTGGCCGAGAACGCCGACTTCGCGCAAGCGGTTATCGACGCCGGACTGACCTGGATTGGGCCAAGCCCACAGGCCATTGACCAGCTTGGTGACAAGGTCAAGGCGCGCCATATCGCTGAAAAGGTCGGCGCCCCGCTGGTTCCCGGCACCAAGGATCCCGTGGCCTCGGCTGACGAAGTTTACGCTTTTGCCGACGAATTCGGTTTGCCGCTGGCCATCAAGGCCGCCTACGGCGGCGGTGGCCGCGGAATCAAGGTAGTTCGCAACCGCGAGGACATCGGCGAGATGTACGAGTCCGCAGTCCGTGAAGCCATTGCGGCCTTTGGCCGCGGCGAATGCTTTGTCGAACGGTTCCTGGACGCTCCGCGCCACGTCGAAACCCAGTGCCTAGCCGATAGCCAGGGCAACGTGGTCGTCATTTCCACCCGCGACTGCTCCTTGCAGCGTCGCAACCAGAAGCTCGTCGAGGAGGCTCCGGCTCCCTTCCTGAGCGAAGAGCAGGTCACCCGGCTCTACGAATCTTCCAAGGCAATCCTGCGCGAAGCAAAGTACACAGGTGCCGGCACCTGTGAGTTCCTCGTCGGACAAGACGGCGTCATTTCCTTCCTCGAGGTCAATACCCGGCTGCAGGTGGAGCACACCGTCTCCGAGGAAGTCACCGGGCTTGATCTGGTGCGCGAACAGTTCCGCATCGCCCGCGGCGAGGAACTGGGCTACACCGACCCCGAGGTCCGCGGCCACTCCTTTGAATTCCGGATCAATGGCGAAGACGCCGGCCGCGGCTTCGTGCCAACCCCCGGCACCATCACCAAGATGAATCTGCCTACCGGTCCTGGCGTTCGCGTGGATTCGGGGATCGAAGCCGGAGAGAGTGTCTCAGGAAACTTTGACTCAATGATCTCCAAGCTGATCGTCACCGGCGCCACCCGCGAGATCGCCGCCGCCCGTGCACGCCGTGCGCTGGAAGAATTTAAGCTCGAAGGTATGGCAACGGTGCTGCCATTCCACCGCGCGGTCATGTCAGATGCCGCGTTCGTTCCAGAATCTGGCCCATTCACGGTCCACACCCGCTGGATTGAAACCGAATTTGCCACCGTCATTGAACCGCACCCAATGCCCATGGCAGAAGCGGAAGAAGCCGACGAACGCACCTCGGTGACCGTAGAGGTTGCTGGCAAGCGCCTGGAAGTCACACTGCCTTCCTCGCTGGGGTCCGTATCGGCCAACGCAGACAAGGGTGCCAAGAAGAAGCGTAAGCCTGGACGCAAGGCCGGGGCTGCGGCCGCCGGCAACAGCGCAGAGCTGCGCTCGCCGATGCAGGGAACTATCGTGAAGGTTGCGGTGGCCAACGGAGATACCGTCGCCGCCGGAGAGCTGATCGTAGTCCTTGAAGCGATGAAGATGGAACAGCCGATTACCGCACACCGTGCAGGTACCGTCCAAGGCTTGGAAGTGAGCCCCGGGGAGTCGCTGTCTTCCGGAGCGGTGATCGCCTCGATCATCGAAGCTGACTAAGTACCCACCGCTAGTTCAGGGGCGTTCAAACGTTAAGCGTTTGGACGTCTCTGTGCGTTTAACCAGCCGGAAAAGGTCTCGCTGCCCAGCCGCGCGCCCGGGCCGGGAAGCAACGAGCCATCACGCATGGCACGGCCCATTGGTCCGGGTAATGGTATTTCGATGACTCGTTTGGCCCGCCCGGCATCGTGTGCCAGCTGGGCGCGCATCAACTCCGCCATTCGCTCCTCACGAGGTCCGGCCAGATCTGCGACCACTCCTTGCGGCTCCCCCGTCGCCAGCTGGACCAGTTCAGCGGCGACCTCGGCGCTGGAAACTGGCTGCGAACGCATGAGTGGGGCAAAGTGCAACGCCCCGATTCCCATCCGCACCGTCAGTTGTCCGGCAAACTCGTGAAACTGCGAGGCACGCAGCAAGGAGTATCCGCCTGTCTGGTCCATCAGCAAACGTTCTTGGGCCGCCTTGCCTGCGTAGTACTGTGCGTCGACAGCCAACGCACCAATTATCGATAGTGCAACGTGGTGGGTACTCCCCACCTGACGTCCTGCTTCCAGTAGATTTTTGGTGGCACGGGTAAAGAACTCCACTGCGGTGCTGGTGCGCATGCTGGGGGTGCTCAACACATCAATGACTGCATCAACACCACTCATCGCATCGATCAGCCCGGTACCGGCCACCACATCGATTCCAGTGCGTCGCGACAGAATCAAAGGAACATGCCCGGCTGATTCAACCGCCGAAACGACTTGACGGCCAATCGTCCCAGTTCCACCTGCGATAGCGATTTTCATGGGCTTAACCTATCTTGGGGTCTTGCATGCCACTATAAAAATGAGGCTCTTTACTCCTCTTCAGACTCTACGTCGGGCCAAGATTGATTCGCAATGATTCACACATTTGTGGATCAAAAAGTCGAATAACCTTCTGTTCAAATTACACGTTAAAATTTCCTTTCCGAGTAGTCCACAGCCCGTGAAAACCCCGCCAAAATGTCGGTACCACACGGGAAAATAGACTATGAGCATCCAGCATGCATTCACCAACGACGACGACGAACACCGTCTACCGCTGAACCCGCCAGGAACCAGGAACATCTCCCACCTCGACGGGCCATTAACTAGCGCGATTGAACACGACAACGAATTCGCGCAAGTCCTGGAACTGGCCTCCACCCTCTACCACGGACCCCCACGCACCGACCCCAGCCAAGGACTCACCGAGCTGCAAGCCATCGCCTACCTGCGCCGTGCCCTCGACGCAGCAGAAGCGATAATCCTCACCGACAGCATCGAACTCGTCGCCCACGCAGCAGCTGAATACGCTGCCGACACCGCCAGCACCGCCCCGGCAGGTGAAACACAGGAGCAACGCGACCAGCGCATCAGCGCCCACTACTACGGCGTGGACCCGGCCAGCGACCAGATCATCACCTCCAGCTTCGTCGCTGAAGCGGCCGTNGCCTTACGNGAAACGGTCGAGAAAACNCGGTCGAAACTGTTCACCGCCAAAGGGCTGCGCTACCTNTGCCCCGACACGTTGAANGCGTTATCGCGCGGGNTGATCACCACNAAAGCCGCCCAGGAGATGGTNAAGCAAACCCANGACCTGGCNCCCNAGGACATCNNCCGNATGGAGCACTCACTGTTGCCGGTCGCCAAGACCGCCAGTGATGCGAGCTTCAGCCAGCGCGCCCGCCGGCTGCACCGTAAATTGGATCCTGTTTCGGCGGCTGAGCGGCACGAATCTGCGAAAGACGCACGGTGCGTGACGGTGTGGGATGAACCTGACGGGATGGCCGCGTTGAAACTGTACGCGCCAGCCCAGGACGTGTACTCGATTTATCACACGGTGAAAGCTTTCGCCGGCCACGACGTCGATCCCGACGATACCCGGACCCAGGCGCAGTGTGAGGCAGATATTCTGTGTGACGCTCTCATAGATGGGTGGCCGGATACTGGTGGGACACCGTTGAAGCCGCGGGTTGTGGTGACCATCCCGGCGGTGGAAGCACTGGTTAATCCTCACCGGGGGTTGGCTGAGCTTGAAGGGTATGGTCCGATTCCGATAGGGGTGGCGTTGCGCCTGGCGCAGGATGCGCCGTCGATGCTGCGGGTGCTCACCGATCCGTGGACCGGGGCGGCGATTGATGTGGGACGCAAGAAGTATCGTCCGTCGGTGGCGTTGAAAGACTTGCTGATGGTCCGTGACCGGTGCTGCCGTTTCCCTGGGTGCCGGCGTACCGCGCAGAGTTGCGAGGTGGATCATATTGATGAATGGGCTAAAGGCGGGCATACCAGTGGTGCTAATTCGCAGTTGTTGTGCAAGCGGCATCAGATGTTCAAGCATGCGTTGGGGTGGCAGTCGATTGGCCGGCCTGATGGGTCGGTGTGTTGGCGCACTCCGCATGGGCTGAATTATGTGTCGGTGCCGGGCGGGGTGGATGATGTTTCTGGTTTTGAGCATATTCATGATCGGACGCCGTTGTTGGAGGTGGGGATGACTGATCAGGTGCGTAGGGTGCTGGGGTACTCTGATCCAACTGATCCGCCTGAACGGTTAGCCAGCTAGAGGCTGGCTGTTCTTGAAACATCGTTGAGTGACTGAATTTTTCAGTCACTGCCGCAGGATCACATCACCTATTTCGAGTTTTGTTCTCACCCCTATGTTTCAGTGGTTTGCGTCTACTGAACCGAGGTGGTGGTTGGTTCGTCGAGTGTTGTTAGCCGGTTGATTAGACATCCCTTTGACTGAACGAAAAACTCAGTCAATGTCAGGGCGTTAAGGTCCTGATTGAAAGCTGCATAAGTGAATGAAAATTTCGTTCACTTATCTGGCCGGGATCTTATAACCTTGTTGTTGCCTAAGGCCGGTGCAGGCGGCTTACTTCAGGCACTTCGCTGAGGCATGCGGTACCAGTTCCCAGCTTCTACCCCGAACGAAATTTTTGTCAGCGGTCCTTCTCCTCTATCTATAACAACCGGTTGGGCTTTCAGTCCCGGTTGTTAGTTCGAACCTGGCGTTGGAAGTGAATGAAATTTTTGTTCACGAAATTCTCTGAACCCGCCGCAGAACCACGGCGGCCGTTTTGCCCTCCAGCCTTACCTAAGGACAAATGAAAGATGGCGTGCAGTGCGAATCCTTACGGACTGCATTACACGCCATCTTGAAGATTTCCAGCCGTTATTACTCGACGAATTCTTCCATATCTACATCTTTAGTATCGCGGGTAAGGAACAGCGCCACCAAGGTGAGCACTGCGGCAATTGCCAGGTAGATGCCCACGCCCATCGTGTTGCCATTTCCAGCGCTCCATAATGCGATTGCCACGAACGAAGCCGGGGCTGCACCAATGACCGAGGACAGGTTGTAAGCAACCGCTGATCCGGTGTAACGCACGTTGGAGGGGAAAAGCTCTGGCAAATATGAGGCCATCGGACCGAAGGTTAGACCCATGAGGGTGAAACCGACAATCAGACCTGCCATCGCTGCAGCTTGTCCAGGGCCGAAGAACAGCGTCCAGGCTAAACCGAAAATTAGAATCCCGATGGTAACCCAAATCAAGAACTTGCGACGGCCGAATTTCTCGGCCAACGGCCCCGAGACCATGGTGAAAATACCGAAGAATACGACACCGATAATCAGCATGGTCAGGAAGGTTGGGCGGTCAATTCCCAGGCCTGGAACAAATCCTTCAGCGTTAAAGGTTTTGCCGGCCGCTTTCGCAGTAGCCTCCCCCTGTTCAACGGATGAGGCTGTAGTGCCGTATGTCAGGGTGAACGAGGTCATGAGGTAGAACAGCACGTAGGTAGCCAACATGATGAAGGTACCGGCCAGAGTTGGGCGCCAGTGGTTTTTCATCGTGACCGAGAAAGGTGATTTTACAACTTTCTTTTCGTTAAGCACCTTCTGGAATGACAAGGATTCAACGAGCTTCAAACGCACCCACAGGCCAATGACCACCATGACGGCGGAGAAGTAGAACGGTACGCGCCAGCCCCATGCTAAGAACTGCTCTGCGGTCAAAGTAGTCTGCAGGACCACGAAGATCAGGTTAGAAAGGATAAAGCCGACCGGCGCCCCCAATTGCGGGAAAGTGCCGTAGATAGCTCGCTTGTTCTTTGGAGCGTTCTCCGTGGCCAGCAATGCCGCGCCAGACCATTCACCACCAAGCGCGAGGCCTTGAGCGAAACGCAAAATCACCAAAGCCAGCGGCGCGAGGATCGTCCAGTGCCCCTGCGCAGCAGGCAGGAAGCCCATCAGGAAGGTAGCGATACCCATCAAAAGCAATGACGCAACCAGAGTTCCCTTACGTCCCAACCTGTCGCCGTAGTGGCCGAAGATTATGGAGCCAAGCGGGCGCGCAACGAATGCCACACCAAAGATGGCAAAGGAGGACAAGATGGCGTTAATAGGCGTTGCGTTAGGGAAGAACAGCGTGGGGAAAACTAATACCGACGCGGTGGCGTAAGCATAAAAGTCGAAGAATTCGACGGTGGTGCCGATCATGCTGGCGAACAGCACGCGGCCTCTGGTGTTTTCCTTTGGCGCTACTGTCTGGTTAGCCTGCGACATGCTGGCGGCTCCTTCTAAGATGCGAATAAAGGCTCGTTTATGACTTCAATAATGGTACGACGAACTGACCAGCATGTGGATATTTGTGTCCAACATTCGGACATATTTCTTTCGTCAAATCATTTTCCCCTTGAGTTCGGACGCTGACTTGCTGAAAATACACGTCCGAATAATGAGACTGACGAACTTCAGATCCCGGCGCCGCTTATACCAAAAACACCCTTGCGTGTGAAGCGCTTCACAAAAATTGCTCCAAATTTGAACGTGGCTGGCAGCGCTGACCGCTGCGGCACCTGAAACGAAAAAGCCGGGCTTCCTGATCAAATCAGGAAGCCCGGCTTTTGCCCGGAACGGGTGAAACTACATGCGGCGGTGCAACCGTCGAGCAGCTTCAGCTAGCGAACCAGACAAAGATGGGTAAACCGAGAAAGTTTCCGCGACATCATCTACGTGCAAGCTGTTTTGCACGGCGAGCGCAAGCGAGAAGATGAGCTCACTGGCACGTGGTGCAACGACAACGCCACCAATAACGGTTCCCGAACCCTTGCGTGAAACGATTTTCACGAAGCCCTTTTCAACGTTCATCATCTTGGCACGAGCGTTCGTGTTCAGATCCACCTTGATGATGTTGGCCTGGTACTTGCCTTCGGCTACTGCCCGCTGGGAAACACCAACTGTGGCAATTTCCGGGGAGGTAAAGACGTTTGAGGAGACCAGGTTCAAATCCAATGGCTTCACCGAGTCGCCTAGCAGGTGAGCTACGGCGATACGTCCCTGCATAGCCGCTACCGATGCCAATGCGAAGACACCGGTGCAGTCACCGGCCGAGTAAATGTTCGTCACGGTGGTGCGCGAAACGCCATCAACCTTGATGTGGCCAGACTCGGTCAGCTGTACGCCAACTTCTTCCAGTCCCAGACCTTCGGTGTTAGGAATACCGCCCACTGCAATCAGGCAGTGGCTTCCTTCAAGGACTCGGCCGTCTGCCAGCGAGACGAAGACCTTATCGCCCTTACGCTCAACACCCTCGGCGCGAGCCTGCGAGACAACGTTGACGCCGTTTTCTTTGAAGGTGTCTTCCAGTACCGCCGCGGCATCTGCATCCTCGCCCGGAAGCACACGATCACGCGAGGAGACTAAGGTCACCTTGGCGCCTAGGAGATTGTAGGCAGAAGCGAACTCGGCACCGGTAACACCGGAACCAACGACGATCAGGTGCTCTGGCACCTCGTTCATGTTGTAAATCTGAGTCCAGTTGAAGATGCGCTCGCCATCTGGTTTGGCGGTAGGTAGTTCACGCGGGTGGGCACCGACTGCCAGCAGAATTGCATCTGCTTCGATGGTCTGCTCCGAACCATCCGGGTGGCTTACGGCGATGTTCTTGCGGTCTAGGAGACGGCCTTCGCCGACCACAATACGCACTCCGGCACGCTCCAGGCCGGTACGGATGTCGCTGGACTGCTCCTTGGCGAGTTCCAGCAATCGGTGGTTGACCACCGAGAAGTCGGTTTGCGCGTCATCGATGCCCTCGATGTGGACACCGAAGGTTTCCGCGTGCTGGACACGGCGTACCGCGTCAGCGGTGGCAATGAGGGTTTTTGAGGGTACGACGTCGGTTAGCACCGCCGAACCACCCATCCCTGCACGTTCCACCACGGTGACATTGGCACCTAGTTGGGCGGCTCCCATGGCGGCTTCATAGCCACCTGGTCCACCACCGAGGATTACTAAACGGGTTGCTTTATTCCTAGGATCTGCGCTCACATTTCCCATTGTTCCCCATGCACAGCTTTTGCGCACATCACGATCGAGTGAATTTCCTCCATATGCCACCGGTTCCACCTGACAAAGGGGCTACCTACCGGTAGCGTATTTCACGTGAATGATATGCAAAATGACCCACAGGCGTTGGCGGCACAAGCCGCCCAGGTAATTGCCGAGCAAACTAACGTCGAAAAGCACGATATTGCTCTGGTCCTCGGCTCCGGCTGGGGCGAAGCCGCTGAGCTAATTGGCGAGCGAACCCACACGCTCGATGCCACCACCATCCCTGGCTTCCACGCTGCGGCCGTACCCGGCCACCGCGGCACTATTTCTTCGATTCTGACCGAATCGGGTAAACGTATTCTTGTCCTTGGCGCGCGCACACACTACTACGAGGGTCGTGGTGTGCGTTCGGTAGTGCACCCCATCCGTACCGCAGCGGCCGCCGGCTGCACCCAGCTGGTGTTGACCAACGGTTGCGGTGGGTTGAACCCGAATTGGACCCCGGGCACCCCGGTTCTGATCTCCGATCACATCAACCTCACCGCGGCTTCTCCGTTGGAAGGAGCCACCTTCGTGGATCTGACCGACCTGTACTCGTCACGCCTGCGTGATATTGCCCGTGACGTTGACCCAACCCTGGACGAGGGCGTCTACGCACAGTTCACCGGTCCACACTACGAAACCCCGGCAGAGGTGCAGTACGCCAAAACCATTGGTGCCGATCTGGTAGGCATGTCCACCGCATTGGAAGCCATTGCCGCCCGCCACGCTGGAATGGAAATTTTCGGCATTTCGCTGGTCACCAATTTGGCTGCCGGTATCAGCCCCATTCCGCTAAGCCATGAAGAGGTCATTGAAGCCGGTCAGACCGCCGGTCCACGCATCTCCAAGTTACTGGCACAAATCATCGCCCGCCTCTAGGCGAGAAACACTTTCACCTGTAGAGCCAAGGAAAACGATGAATCAAACCGAGAAAAACCAACTGCTCGCGCAGGCAACCGACTGGGCCGTTCAAGATCCTGATCCGGCCACCGCTCAAGAACTCCGTGCACTGATCTCCAACGTTGAGTCCGGCGACGGACCTGCATTAGAAGATCTAGCCGACCGTTTCAGCGGAGTACTTGAATTCGGTACCGCCGGGTTGCGTGCCGAGCTTGGTGCTGGCCCCATGAGGATGAACCGGGTAGTGGTGATGCGCACCGCTGACGGAATTGCGCGCTTTCTGTCCGAGCGTGCCGCCGGGGCGTACACCCCTAAGGTGGTGGTCGGTTTTGACGCACGTTATAACTCGGATGTGTTTGCCACGGATTCGGCTGCGGTGTTTACCGCGGCCGGATTCGAGGTATTGCTGATGCCTTCGGCTCTGCCCACGCCCGTGCTCGCATGGGCGGTACGCACCTTTGGCGCCGAGGCCGGCGTCATGGTCACTGCCAGCCACAATCCGCCGCGCGATAACGGTTATAAGGTCTATGTCGGTGGAAAGGTCGCCGACGAGGTAGGCCGCGGCGCACAGATCGTCTCCCCCATCGACGCACAGATTGCCGCGTTGATCGATGCAGATCAACCCGTAGCGGACATTAAACGCGCCGACTCGGGCTGGATCGTGCTGCCGGGAGCCGCAGAAGACGGCGATATCGAAGCGTCCTACCTGGATTCAATTGGCAACGTTATTCCGCGCGCCGGCGAATCACTTGCCGCCGCACGAAAGAACCTGAAGGTGGTAGTCACCGCGATGCACGGCGTCGGTGGACACACCATGCGTTTAGCACTGTGCAACGCCGGGTTCAGCGACGTACATATGGTCCCCGAGCAGGAACATCCGGATCCAGATTTCCCAACCGTGAAGTTCCCTAACCCCGAAGAGCCAGGGGCCATCGACTTATCCCTTGAGCTAGCCCGCAAGCTCGGCGCGGATCTGGTCATTGCCAATGACCCGGACGCAGATCGCTGCGCCGCAGCCATTCACGACGGGAGCGCTTGGCGGATGCTGCGCGGCGACGAGGTCGGCTGGTTGCTTGGAGACCAGCTTTCGCGCATCCTCCCGGCCGAGCAGAAGCTGGCAAATTCCATCGTGTCATCTCGCATGTTGGCGGCTATCGCCAAGGACAGCGGAAGAGAACATGAGGAAACGCTCACCGGCTTTAAATGGATCGCGCGCGTGGAAAACCTCGGGTTCGGCTACGAAGAAGCGCTGGGCTACGCGGTAGCCCCTTCGCTAGTGCGTGACAAGGACGGCATGTCCGCGGCGTTAGTTCTCGCAGACCTGGCGGCGGAGCTGAAGGCCAGTTCAAACAGTATCCAGGGCAGGTTAGACGAGCTCGCAGCAAAACATGGCGTGCATGTCACCGACCAGCTCTCGATGCGCTTCACCGACCTGTCGCAGATCCCGGTGCTGATGGACAAGATCCGCTTTCAGGCTCCGGAGCAGCTGGCCGGAGCGGCGGTCACCGAGGTCACCGACCTTTCGCAAGGCACCGAGAAGCTGCCTGCCACCAACGCCATGGTGCTCCACACCTTCACCGGCGCACGCGTTATTGTGCGCCCCTCGGGTACCGAGCCAAAACTGAAATGCTATCTGGAAACCGTGGAGCACGCCGAGGATCTGGCAGACGTTCCGGCGGCCCGGGCACGTGCCACGGCGCAGTGCCAAGCGATCAAGACTGAACTTGAAGCATTCCTCACAAACTAATCCGAACCTACGAACGAACAAAAGAGGATCACGATGTCCGAATTAAGTGCTCGCGAAATCGCTGGCTACATTGACCACACCCTGCTAGCGCAGAATGCCTCCCGCGAACAGATCATCACGATCTGCGCGGAAGCGAAGAAGTACGAGTTTAAATCAGTCTGCGTGAACCCACTGTGGGTATCAACCGTCTCGCGCGAACTGGCCGAGTCCAGCGTACTAACTTGTTCGGTTATTGGTTTCCCGCTGGGCACCTCCACCACCGCGACCAAAGTCTTTGAAACCCGCACCGCGGTAGCCGACGGAGCCAATGAAATCGACATGGTCATCGATGTGGCCGCTGCATTGCGCGGAGATCGTGATTCCCTGGTCAACGAGATCTTCGCCATTGCACAGGCAGCCCATGAGGGTGGCGCCATTTTGAAGGTCATCATCGAAACCTGCCTGCTCACCGACGAGGCTAAGGTGCTGGCCTGCGAGGCAGCCAAGGCCGCCGGAGCAGATTTTGTGAAGACTTCTACCGGTTTCTCCACCGGTGGCGCGACCGTTGAAGACGTGGCCTTAATGCGTCAAACCGTCGGCCCAGATCTCGGAGTCAAGGCCTCGGGCGGCGTGCGCAGCGTTGAAACCGCGCGGGCCATGATTGCTGCCGGCGCAACACGTCTGGGTTCCAGCTCAGGAGTTGCTATCCTAGAGGGAGAGCAAAGCGGATCCGCTTACTAAGATCCCGCACCCATTCGTTTCCTCAAGGAGAAAAAGTGTACTCGAACGGCAAGAACACCGCCCACTCAGGTGAAGGCCGCCTCGTTGGCAACATCGTCAATACCCTAATCTTCACGGTGATGTTCGCTGCCGGTCTTTACGCCCTGTCTTACTGGACGTTGGAGACCGCTTGGTGGCCAACCATTGCATGCTTCGCGCTGTGCTTCTTGGCCTTTGCGATTCCAATGCACCTGATGGGTCGTGCGGACTCCATTGAAGAGGCCGCCGCCGCAAACGCGGCCCGGTAATTATCGCTTGAGCATGGTGGGGAGGCCGAAAGGCCTCCCCACCATTCGTTAACCGGGTGTCCTGCTCTTGCCCGGGACTATGACGGGGCCTGAAGACCTGTACGAAAATTAACGCTAACGACTTCCCGGTGTCGTTCCTAGGGTGGATAGGGCTCGCAGAAAAGTTAAAGTCCGTGTAAATCTTTTACTGTGTCGGGCAGCCGTGAGAGCACGTCATTTTTCAGTGGTGACAGGTAGGGGTCAGAGAGCGGTTGTGCTGGTTTTCTTGCCTTGGCCCCGGTCAACGGCCCGGTAGATGGTGGATCGACTGATAAAGAGGAGCGCGGCCATTTCGGCCGTGGTGTGTTTGCCTGCGTCGCGCACCTCGCATTGGTGTGCTCCACGGTGAGCTTTGGGCTTGGCGATCATCGCGGGGACGTTGAACAGCAGCTTGTCCACGGGGTCAGAGGGGTCATGGACGGAGCCGCCGATGCTGAGTTTGATTTTGCGTCTGGCGAGCTCCTCGGTAATCTCGTGGGCACCTCGGGCGGACCTGGCCAGACGGTCTAGCTTGGTCACGACGAAAGTATCTCCGGCTCGGCAAGCGGCGAGGGCTTCGCGAAGTCCGTCGAGATTTTTGTTTTTGCTGGTAAAACCACAGTTAACATAGACACGGTCAGGCTCGATTCTAAGGGCTGTCAGAACATCACAATGCGAGGTGAGGTCTGGCGCTCCCGTGGACAAGCGGGCATAGCCGACCATCAGTTTAGACATGCAGTTCAGTGTGTCGCAAAAGGCCCCGTCACCGTACACCCTATACGGAACAGTCTGCGGCCCACGATATCAACGATGCATGTCAGAGGCCGGTGTGTTCCGTGGAGGACCGTCTTACGGGAATGTGAAAATTCTTGGCTGGGCATGAGACTCAAAGGAGCATGCCATCCAAATTCAGGTAGACTGCTAGGCAACCAAATTGGGGTTCATTGATATTTGACCGGGATCATTATTCACGTTCTTTCCTTGAAATTCGTCAAGTAATCCTTACTTCTCGAATCCGCTAGTCTTTCTGGATGAAGCTAAAATCCAGCACCATCACAAGTATTCAATTAGCCTGGGCACAGATCCTTGGGGTCCCCCCGGCGGCTCTGGAAATCCAAGGCAATCGGGTGTATCGCGAAAAGGACGATAGTGCCCTGCTCATGTTTGTTTCTTTGTTCGGAACTGGGATTTTAGTGGGCCCCTCCTGGGCGATAGAAGCAGCCCAAAACTTGGCGGACGCCGAACTTGCCAGTCATGCGAAACTAATGGAAATCAGCGATCCATATGGCGGCCAAGCTCTCGGCGAAGCGGAGCTGTATTACTGCGATACACCTCCAACGCTCACAAGTCACCTAACAACAGCGAGCCGCCAGCAAGAGCACGCTATCGCACTGGAGAACATCTGCCTTCCCGACGATTCGGCGGAAGTAGGCCTGAGCGAGATGGAGAGTACCTTTGTCCTACTCAGCAATTGCGACAATGGACCACAACCACTGGCAGGTGCCGGATACGACATATGGGAAGGAAAACTGGCTCACCTCGGAGTCCTCACAGCTCCCGAAAAGCGGCAAATTGGGCTCGGTTCCAATGCGGTTGCAATCGCAATGGAACAAGCAATGAACTGCGGTCTCATCCCGCAGCGGCGAGCCCGCACGGACAATACCGCCTCGATTCGCACGGCGCTCCGGGCAGGATTCGAATACGTCGGAACCCAAACCAGCGTTATTCTCTAGGCCCAGCCCTTCGACTGCCCGCAGGAGGTTCCGCTTGCGGATGGCGAGCCCTTATTTTAGACCCTGAGATGTTCAGGGACGCCGTCCCTGGAAAAACCACCGTCACTTGCGTACTCACGAATTCAGTCAGCATCGGGCACTGCCCTAGCATGAGAATAACCGAACCCGGTTGCAACAGATGAGGTGGGGATCGAAGTGACCAATTGGGACCTTCAGCTGGTGGTGCCGTTATGGCAAGGCAGCGGCGAGCCCGGGATTGCGCAGGGCGCCACTCGTCTGGCCGAGATGCTCGCGCCATCGACCGTGCGACACATCGTCGAACCGGACCTTGGAACACGCGATACGCACGCGAACAACGGGGACAATTCATTGATCGAAAGCCACGATGCCGTCGATGCCCACCTGGTCGCGGCCTCGAATAACTTGCGGGCCCTTGGGCCGAGCAGCCTACTAACCCTGGGTGGGGACTGCACCGTGGAAGTGGCCTCGGTGTCGCATATGGCATCGATCCACCCGGACCTGCACGTGGTGTGGATCGATGCCCACGCCGATTTGAACACGCCGGAATCCAGCCCCAGCGGACAAGCACACGGCATGCCGCTGCGCACCCTCTTCGGCGAGGGCCACCCGGACTTGGTCCCGTCCACCACCCTGTCTACGCAACGATGCGCGCTCCTGGGCACCCGCTCCATGGACCCTCCCGAGCAAGCATTCATTGCCGCACACGAGCTGCCAGTAATCAACCCCGAGCAACTGCAAAACGAACCGGACCTCCTCGAAGAGCTCCTTGACCGGTGGCTGCCCGACGGTGCACCGCTCTACGTGCACCTGGACCTGGACGTCCTGGACCCCACGGTGTGGCCCGCCGTGGCTGTTCCCGAGCCCGGTGGATTGGACATCACCACTTTGGTCGCGGTGATCAATAGACTTCGGACCCGGGGCAACCTTGTGGGTGTCGGTATCACTGAATACGTGCCCGGTGTGGACCACAACCCGTCAACACTCTGGCCAGTGCTGGACGCGTTGGGCATCACCGTTCAAGGCCGCAACAACAACGAATCCCAGGAGGGATGAACGTGGTCCAGGCGAATACCAAGGATCTTAAGGAGCAGCCGGACCCGGATGTGCGAGTCTGCTTTATCGGCGACTCCTTCGTGGCCGGAGTCGGCGACGCCCGACACCTGGGCTGGGCCGGACGCTTGGCAGCGCGCAGCCATGAACAAGGACATGCGCTGACCGCCTACAACCTGGGCATCAGACGAGACACCAGCGCCGACATCCTCCGCCGCTTCCGGGCCGAATGCACGCCTCGGCTTCCTGCCGGAAGCCATGCGGGTGTGGTGTTGTCTTTCGGCGTCAACGACACCACGTTTGAATCCGGTGCATCACGGGTCGCATCCGAAGCCTCGGTATCCCATTTGCGTGAGCTTTTGACGCAGTTCGGCAAGTCGGGGTGGCCCGTCCTGATGGTCGGTCCGCCAGCGGTTGACGACGACGCGCACAATGAACGCATCATTTCCCTAGATGCCTTGTTGGAGGCTGAATGCGCTCGTCAGTCCGTTCCGTACGTGAGTGTCGTGAAGCAGATGCAGGACCATGATGTTTGGCGGCGCGAGGTGCGCGAGGGCGATGGGGCCCATCCAGGAGCCGGAGGCTATGACGCTTTGACCGCGCTGCTTCGGCCCGCTTGGGAAAGCTGGCTTGCTGCACTGAGGGCCGGGCAGCCCAGCATCCAGTGACGGCGGGCCGGCAGCGCCGCCCTTGCGAGGTCCGGCACTAATACCGCCCTGCTGCATCCGAATCGATTCGGAGAACCGGCGTAAAGCTTCCACTGCCCCAAGCGTTCATTACCATCCCAGTGAACGTTCCGCTTACGCAAATCTACGAACCGCCTTTTGGTGTCACAGGAACGAATCTTTCGGTACGAACTTCCTTAGCGTGATTTTCGCGTAGTTCTTCACCAAACCCCCATGACAGGCACTAGCCTCGTCTTATGATCCGCACCTTCAATGAACAAGTCGAGGCTTTCTGGCGCAGCGCCGAGGGGAAAAGTCCTCAGAAGCTACGTGTGGAACTCGAAGAATTACTCGCTCAGCGGTCTGCCGGCGACGCGGTGGTACTTTTTGAGCGAGCCTCACTGCACGACTATCTCGGCGAAGAAGCCCAAGCCGTGGAACCCTACCGGGCGGCGATAGCCACCGGACTTGAGCCAGAAAAACTGGATGAAGCGCGCATTCAACTAGCCAGTACGCTGCGCAACTTAGGCGAGGCCGGCCAGGCAGTGGAACTACTGCAATTGATCCAGGTACCAAGCCACGTGTACCGCGATGCTCAGGCGTTCCTGGCGCTCGCCCTACACGATGCAGGAGAGCCCCAGCAGGCGCTGCGCATAGCTTTGCAGACGCTGGCACCCAGCCTCAGCCTCTATGGGCGTCCGGTACATGAGTATGCCGAGGAGCTGGCGGGCACCATTTAATCGGCGCCCGCCACCGGCTACTTAGCGTTGCTCGGCACCACCGGAGCAGGCTCGAAGATCCCGTAGAGCAGACGCTCGGCCCATTCAAGGATCGCTTCATCCGCGAGGTCCCGTCCGCCAACCGGAGAGGTGCGTGGCTTCGGAATGAAGATCGCGTTGAGCGCAGGCTTATTAACGGCTCCCGGGTAGAGACGCTCCAAACGCACCTGACGGCTGGCCGGAAGATCCTCAATCTTCGCCGGAGACACCTTGATATGGTTACCGATCTGCTGAATATCACGCAACCCCAAGGCCCTGGCACGCACACGTAACGCCGCCACCCGCATCAGATTCTCTACCGGCTGCGGAAGCTTGCCGTAGCGGTCCTCGAATTCTTCTTGCACTTCGGCCAGCGCTTGTGCACTCTCGGCGGCGGCAATATTTCGGTAGGCCTCCAACCGCAAGCGCTCGCCAGGTACGTACTCATGCGGCAGGTGAGCATTCACCGGGAGCTCAATCTTCATCTCGGCGGTGTCTTCTTCGCCCTCACCCTTAAAGTCTGCGACTGCTTCGCCGACAAGACGCAGATACAAGTCAAAGCCGACCCCGGCAATATGCCCGGATTGCTCGCCACCAAGCATATTGCCCGCCCCACGCAACTCCAGATCCTTCATGGCCAGCTGGTAGCCGGAACCCAGTTCGTTGTGCGCGGCGACGGCTTTCAGCCGTTCCAGCGCTACCTCGCCCAAGGGCTTTTCCACGTCCCAGAGGAAGTATGCGTAGGCACGCTCGCGGGCACGGCCCACACGGCCGCGCAGCTGATGCAGCTGGGACAAGCCATAGTTATTTGCCCGGTCCACAATCAATGTGTTGGCGTTAGAAATATCAAGCCCGGTCTCGATGATCGTGGTGGACACCAGCACGTCGAATTTCTTCTCCCAGAAATCCTGGATGATCCGCTCCAACCGGGTTTCGCTCATCTTGCCGTGAGCCACTTCAACGCGGGCCTCGGGAACCAGCTCGCGCAATTCGGCGGCAACCCGGTCGATGGACGATACCCGGTTGTGCACAAAGAACACCTGGCCATCACGCATCAGCTCGCGCTTGATGGCGGCAGAAATCTGCTTGTCGCTGCGCGGCCCGACGAAGGTAAGCACCGGATGGCGTTCTTCGGGCGGGGTGGCAAGCGTGGAGGTCTCACGGATACCGGTAAGGCTCATTTCCAGGGTTCGCGGAATCGGTGTGGCGCTCATGGCCAACACGTCCACGTTGGTGCGCATCTTCTTCAGCTCTTCCTTGTGTTCTACCCCGAAGCGCTGCTCCTCATCGATAATCACCAACCCGAGGTTCTTGAACTGCACGGTCTTGGACAGCAACCGGTGGGTACCGATGACGATGTCTACCGAACCGTCTTTGAGCCCGGCAAGGATTTCCTTGGATTCCTTGGCGGTTTGGAAACGTGAAAGGGTACGTACCCGCAGCGGGAATCCCGAGTATCTTTCGGTGAATGTCTGGTGGTGCTGTGAGGCTAGCAGCGTGGTGGGTACCAGGATGGCAACCTGTTTTGAATCCTGTACTGCCTTAAAGGCCGCACGCACCGCGATTTCGGTTTTGCCGAAGCCGACGTCACCGGAGATGAGCCGGTCCATCGGAACCTCGCGTTCCATATCCTGCTTAACTTCGTTGATAGCCGTCAGCTGATCCGGGGTTTCCACATACGCGAAGGCTTCTTCCAGCTCGTTCTGCCACGGGGTGTCAGGGCCAAAGGCGTGGCCGCGGCTAGCCATACGCGCCGAATACAGCTTGATCAGATCTCCGGCGATCTCCTTGACAGCCTTGCGCGCCTTGGACTTGGTGCTCGCCCAATCCGATCCACCCATCTTGGACATGCTCGGAGCTTCACCGCCCACATACCGGGTAATGAGATCCAGCTGTTCCATGGGGACAAAGAGCCGGTCCCCCGGTGCCCCGCGTTTAGACGGCTCGTATTCCACCACCAGGTATTCCCGCTTGGAATCCTTGGACGAACCAGCGACCTTACGCGCGACCAATTCCACGAACTTACCGATACCGTGCTGTTCATGCACGATGTAGTCCCCGGCCTGCAGGGACAGCGGATCCACGGCGTTGCGCTTGCGCTTGGCACTGAGCTTACGGGTTTTACGATTTCCGTAGGCACTGGAGCGGCCTAGCAGGTCGGCCTCGGTGAGCAACCCGAATTTCAGCGCTTCAAAGACGAACCCGCGTCCGGCGGTAGCCTGGGTGATTTCTATCAGGCCGGCGGTGGGGGCTTGCGTGAGCAGTTCTACCCGGTGCGCAGGGATCTGGTATTCCTGGAATAGCTCGGAGAGCCGAGCTGCCGGGCCGGGGCCTTCGGTGGCAACAACAATCCGCCATTGGTCTTTGATACGGCCGGAGATGAATTCCATCATCGCCTCGACGTCGCCTTGGTATCCGCGTGGTTCGCGTGCCTCGACGCGGATTATCGCCGCGCCTAGGTCCAGATCCTCATCGGCACCCAATGAGGTTAATGACCACCAAGAGACCTGGGCGTTTTTGGCGTTCTCCACTGTTTGCGCCAGCGACGCAAAATCGCCGGAGGCGAGCTTTCGCCCAGACTCCGCGGTGCTTAGATCCAAAGGTGCGGCCGCCCCATCGGAAGCTGAAGCCCAGGCGGCGGCGAGGAACTCGGCGTTGGTCTCATTGAGGTCGTGGGCACGGGTGCGCACGCGTTCAGGTTCCATAACCAAGGCAATGGAGGACTGCGGAAGTAATGACAGCAGTGGGACCATCTCATCGACCAGCAGCGGGGCCAATGATTCCATTCCCTCTACCGCGATACCGCCGGCAATTTTGGTGAGCATTTCAGTGGCCGCTGGGAAATGTGCTTTCAGGTTAGCGGCACGGCCCATTACCTGTGGGGTAATCAGCATTTCACGGCAGGGGGTAGCAATAATTTTTGCTGGGCCCGCACCATCTAACGAACGCTGATCAGCGATCGAGAAGTAGCGCATGGAGTCGATTTGTTCGCCGAAGAAATCGATACGTATCGGATGTTCAAGCGTCGGCGGGAACACATCAATAATGCCACCGCGTACGGCAAACTCGCCACGGTGGGTCACCATATCCACGCGTGCATAGGCGGCCGCTGCCAAATCCCGGATGACTTTTTCAAAACCCGGCTCGGCGTCTAGCTCCAGCAGCACCGGACGCAGCTGGCCGAGTCCGGCCACCAAGGGCTGGAGCACGGCGCGAATGGGGGCAATGATGACTTTGAGGTCCGGGTCTTGGTCGTTGAGCCTGCGTAAAACCTCCAGCCGGCGTCCCACCGTATCGCTCCGCGGCGAGAGCCGTTCATGCGGCAGGGTCTCCCAGGAGGGGAACTCGGCGATCTGAGATTGTGGCATATAGGCGCTCAATGAGGCCGACACTTCTTCTGCTTCGCGTCCTGTGGCCGTGACAATGAGCATCACCGCGTGGTTGTTCCCCGCGATGAGTCCTTCGGTTGCGTGCGCGCCAAGAATGGCGCGCATACCTTGCGGGGCGGCAATCTCTAATTCTTCGCTACGCATGGCAAAGGGTTGGGAGGCGCTTTGCTGGATTCGCCTAAATGACGGTTCCTCGCGCAGGAAATCATGAAGTCCGGATAGGCTCATGTTGCAAAAGTTCCTCTCATTGAAGGCAAAACAGCTACGTGGCGCACCACAAACAGCGACCGCAAATTCTTTCCGCGGTCGGCGCAATGCCAATATGCTGTTTTATGTTGCCTTCCTAGCCTACCTAACCGGTGGGAGCAGATAGGGTTAATACCGACCAGAAACGGCACGGAACCTAAGTTTGTTCCGCACGACCGCCGAACCTTTTTAGATTGGGATTCGCATTCATGGCATTGAACGCAAGCACACAGATCGCCCACCGCGCGGACCAGGTCATCGCGACCCTGGCCGACCGCGGTTTCGCCGAGCACCTCACCTCGCTCGCCAAAGGCAGCTTAAGCAGCTTCACCGTGGAAGGTGACACCGCAGGGGCATTTACCCTGACCACTGTCCGTGCGCTACCCACCGACCGGGTGCCAGACTTTGCCCGCAAGTTTGTTGGTGCCTCCATCGACGTCACTCAGGTTGAGCAGTGGAGCGCACCGGATGCTGCAGGTAACCGTTCGGCGACCGTGAAGATCACCGTGGCAGGTGTCCCGGTGACTGTTTCCGGAACTGAAGCTTTGAAAGCGCAAGGTGAGAGCACCAACTTCGCAATTGATGCGAAGGTTTCTTCGTCGATTCCGTTCATTGGCGGCAAAATTGCTTCGGCTGCCGAGCCCTACCTGGGCAAGGCGCTGAACATGCAGGCCGCACAGGTCAACGAATGGCTTTCTAAGTAAGCAAGCCGTAATTCAGCACAAATTCCCGGGACAATGTGAAGATGCATTGGCCCGGGATTTGTGGTTCCAACCACGTTTCACGTTAGGGTGGAATATAGGTGTGCCGGGAAGTCTGGTCGGCGAACAATTTGTCATTTAACGAAGTAAGCGAGTTTAGCTATGACTCAAACGCCATCTTCGGGTTCGCCAAAGAACCTGTTTTCGCGCCCAAGTTACAAAGAATCTGTGCGTATCGGAGATATCCTGCGCAAAGAAACAGTCGGCGGCATGGTTCTCATTGCCGGTGCAATCCTGGCCCTGATCTGGGCCAATACCCCCATGCGAGATTCTTATTTTGCATTGCGTGACTTCCACTTCGGACCCACCTTATTCGGTGTAGATCTGAATCTCTCCATCGGCCACTGGGCCGCAGACGCCCTATTAGCGGTGTTCTTCTTCCTGACCGGCTTGGAGTTGAAGAAAGAATTCGCCATTGGCGACCTGCACAACATCAAAACCGCTGCAGTTCCGGTGGCCGCTGCCTTTGGTGGTGTCTTAGTTCCTGCACTCATCTTCGTGGCCATTGCCGCCGGGTCCGGTGGAGGCACCGAGCTACTGCGTGGCTGGGCTATTCCCACGGCGACGGATATTGCCTTTGCCGTCGCGGTCCTCGCGGTCATCGGTTCGGCGTTACCGGCCTCCCTGCGTATTTTCCTGCTGACTCTTGCCGTGGTTGATGACCTGATTGCCATCGTCATTATCGCCGTTGTTTTCACCGATGACCTGAAATTTGAATACCTCGGGCTGGCCATCATTCCGATTATTCTCTTCACGATTCTTGCGCGATACCTTGGCAAGTTCTTCGCGAAGCGGGCCTGGGCCGCGTGGCTGATCCTGTTGCCGCTGGGCATTTTGACTTGGATCTTCGTCTTTGGTTCGGGTATTCACGCAACAATTGCCGGTGTAGTTCTGGGCTTCTGCGTGCCAGTAAAACGCACCGATGGCCGCGAAGGAATCGGTCTCGCGGAACGCTTTGAACACCGCTTCCGGCCGCTGTCCTCAGGCTTCTGCATCCCCATCTTCGCTTTCTTCGCCGCCGGGGTGACAGTCATTTCTCCCGACAAGGGCAGCGGAGGGTTGCTCACAGATCCGGTCTTCTGGGGAATTGTCTTGGGCCTGATCTTCGGCAAGCCGATAGGCATCATGGGCTCTACCTGGCTCTTGACCAAGTTCACTAAGGCTTCTTTGGACAAGGACGCCCGATGGGGTGACCTCTTCGGGGTGACGCTGCTGGCCGGTATCGGTTTCACCGTCTCGCTGTTGGTCTCCGAACTATCATTCGGCTTGGAGTCGGCGCATTACGAACATGCGAAGGTCGCGATTTTGGCTGGTTCATTTGTCGCCGCGATTCTAGGTGCCATCTGGTTGGTTCCACGTAACCGCCGCTATAAGGAGATCGCTGCCCGGGAATCGCGTGACGATAACCAGGACGGCATTCCAGATGTTTATCAGGCGGACGACAAATAACCCGCTGACAATAAAACGGCTTTGGCCTTCACTCGCGTGAAGGCCAAAGCCGTTTTATTTTGAATACTGGGTTGCTGGGTTTTGGCCTGCTTAGGCGCTTGCGCCGAGCATGGCAGCTTCTGCCGCAACCCAAGCGAGCATTGCGCACTTGACTCGTGCAGGGAATTTAGAGACCCCCACAAAGGCAGCAGCGTCTTCGAGCACTTCTTCATCGGGCACCATAGTGCCACGCGAACGCATCATTTCACGGAAGACTTCCAGCTTGTCCAGAAACTCGTCTTTGGTTAAGTTTCCGGTAAGCATCTCGCTGAGCACCGAGGCGGAAGCCATAGAAATCGAACAGCCGTCGCCTTCCCAACTCATCGCAGTGAAATGATCATTTTCACCAACTGCCACGCGGACTCGAATCTGGTCTCCGCAGATCGGGTTGTGCTGGTGCGATTCACCATGCAGCTCACCGGCTGCAGGGTCCACCAGGGGTGACCCGATGCGCCGCTTCGCATGGTCGAGAATTACTTGCTGGTACAGCTGATCTAATTCATTCATTTAGACTCCAAAGTATTCACGCACGGAGGCAACAGCCTCAATCAGTGCGGCAATGTCTTGCTCGGTGTTGTACAGGTAGGTGCTCGCACGGGTTGTGGCGGAAACGCCTAAGGCCCGGTGCAGCGGCTGGGCACAATGGTGTCCCACACGCACCGCGATACCCCGTGAATCCAGGTACTGCCCCACATCATGCGGGTGCACTCCGATCACTTCAAAAGGCACCGTGCCAATACGGGCAATGCCTGAGGGTCCAAAAACGCGGACACCTTCAAGGTTTGAAAGTCCTTCAAAGAGCATCGCGCCGAGGTGTTCTTCCCAGCTGGCTATGCGATCCATGCCGACCTCATCCAGATAGCTGGCGGCGGTAGCCAATCCGTGCACCTGTGCCACACGCTGGGTTCCTGCTTCGAAACGCTGCGGAGAGGGGAGGAATTCTGCGTGTTCCATGTCAACGACGGTAATCATCGAACCGCCGGTGAGGAACGGAGGCATCGCGTCCATCAGTTCAGCACGGCCATACAAGGCGCCGATGCCGGTGGGGCCTAGCATCTTGTGACCGGAGAACGCCATGAAGTCTACGTCCAAAGATTTCACATCGATCGGCATATGCGGGACCGACTGGCACCCGTCCAGTACGGTCAATGCGCCTACCGCTTTGGCAGCAGAAACAAAACGTGCCACATCGGTGATGGTTCCCAACACGTTCGATACGTGGGTGAAGGCCACCAACTTGGTCTTGCTGTTGATTAGTTCATCAAGCATCTCGTAGCGCAGTGCGCCCTGTTCATCGACCGGGACGTAGCGCAGTGTTGCTCCGGTGCGAAAAGCCAGTTCCTGCCAGGGGATGAGATTTGCGTGGTGCTCAAGTTCTGTGACTAAAATTTCATCGCCGGCCCCCAAACGGAAGCGCTGCGCTTCCTCCCCGCCGCGGCCGAGCGAGGCATTCGACATGGAGTAGGAGATGAGATTTAACGCTTCGGTGGCGTTGGAGGTCCATACCAGTTCATTGCTGCACGCACCGATGAACTTCGCTACCGTTTCACGGGCCTGTTCAAAAATATCGGTGGCTTCCACCGCAAGGCTATGGGCCCCACGATGCACTGCAGAGTTGGCGTTCTCGTAGTAGTGCTGTTCGGCTTCGTAAACGCAACGAGGCTTTTGGCTCGTCGCTCCAGAATCCAGATATACGAGATCCGTGCCGTTGACTTGGTGCTCCAGGATTTCGAAGTCTGCTTTGATGCGCTCTACCTCTGAAAGAGAGAGCGCCTCTGTTGCTTCTGGGTGACCGATTACCGTGTGCACTTGGTCCTCCGAGGTGATGGATATGGTTTGCCCGCGCAATTTTGGCGATTAGGCAATGGGTACATTAGCTAATTATTCCACTCTAGATCGCGAATCTCATCTAAGTTAGGCCTTAGTAAGCAATGCCTCATCCGAAAAGAACAGCGCCCGTCGCACCGCCCACTAGGGGTAGTGCACCGAGCGCTGTGGCTAAGCCACTTTACGATGTGTGAAATTTTCCCTGTGCGGCTTCTAAACCGGAGGACATCAACAGTTCCACGGCGTCAGCCGAATTATCGATCAAAAAAGGCAAATTCTGTTTCTCTGATTTGGAGAAGTCCTGCAATACCCAGTCGGCAGTATCCATGCGACCGGCGGGCCGTCCAACACCTGCGCGAACTCGCAAGTAGTCTTTGGAGCCCATGGCCTTAGAGATATCGCGCAGTCCGTTGTGGCCGCCTTCTCCCCCGCCGCGTTTGAGCTTGACGGTGTCAAAAGGAATGTCGATTTCATCGTGCACCACGATCAAATTCTCGACACCAATTCCAAAAAATTTTGCGAGATTCGCCACCGGACCACCGGAAACGTTCATGTAGGTCATGGGTTTGGCCAGCACCACGCGTGGTCCACCAACTGTTACGCGTCCCTGAATGATCTGGGCACGCGATGGATGGGTTTTAAATTTCGAGCCGACGCGTTTTGCCAATTCGTCGAGCACCATCTGCCCGACATTGTGTCTATTGCCAGCGTAGCCGGGCCCAGGATTCCCGAGCCCGGCTACCAGCCAAGTATCACTACTCATATGTTTTAGCTACTAAAAGCTGTATTCGCTCCGAGGACCGAACTTACGCAGCAATCAGTAGATCCATGTGATCAACGGTGCGGTTGATTGCGTGGATCTGAATGTCCTTGATGGAGGTCTTGACTTCCTTGCCATCGATGTTCAGAACCAGCTGAACGCCGCGGTCACGGATAGCCAAGGTGGTCTCGTGGATTGGCAGCAAGATGTGCTGTGGCTCGGAGCCTGCACCGTAGATTACTGCTGGGATCAGGCCGTCGCGACGAGCCTGACGGGCTGCGCCCTTGCCGAAATCGGAACGAACTACGGCGTCAAGGTTGACAGATGCCATGATGAATCTCCTTATAGTGATTGAATGCTTCTTTTTACGCCCTGCGTGGACCTGGGAAGCATCCATCATCTGGAGATGAAAGAGCTTTTCCGGCCTTGTCGATAACGGTCACATCAAAAAAGATGATTCCCTCGCCTGAGCACAAGTAGAAATTCTACCAGCAAGCGGGCGAGAGTAAAAAATCTGTACCCTACACCACAACTGCGAAAGACCCCGGGAGCGTTAGCAACAATGCCCGGTAGGGTGGCAGGAAAGATCAATCTTCGGTGGCCTCAAGCCATCCAATATAAAGGAGAACATATGAGCGCCAAACAACCAGTGATGTCACCGTCTGAAATGCCCGTTGCCGAGGTGCTCTCCCGGGCCCCAGGCACACGTCGTGACGAAGCCGAGCAGCTACTGGCACTCTTCCAGGAAATCACTGGCTTGCCTCCGGTTATCTGGGCGGAGCGCATCATCGGTTTCGGTGATTACGAATACCGTTACGACAGCGGGCATAGTGGACACGCACCGTTGATGGCGTTTGCGCCAGGTTCTGCAAAACACACTATTTATCTGCAGAGTGATTTCGCGGCAAAATGGCCAGAGCTGCTTAGCGCGCTTGGCCCGCACAAAGCCAGCAAAGCATGTCTCTATCTAGGCCGCTTATCCAAAGTTAATCTCGAAGCACTGCGCGAGCTACTGGCGGCTTCTTACGCCTTGGCCCTCACCGAGGCGGGTCAGTAACTTACTCGTGGTGGCGCATTAGCCAAAAGAGGAGATCAGATGAGCGCTGGGCTGCAAGCGGTCGCTATTGGCGGGTTGAGCCGGAGCGCACTGAAATTGAAATTACGCGGCCGAGAAATTCAGCTTAACGAGTTTGCCAACCAGCTAGTGCAGCATCCGGTATTCGATCACATGGAAGCTCCCTTGGTGAAGAAATTTGCCACCCGCAGACTCGCGGATCTGGGCTTGAACGACGGAGCATCCTTAGCTGACGTTTTTTCTGCCGCGAGGCGGCATGCTCTAAGTTTGTGCCCGGTGACCGCGGGCCCATATTTACGCCTGGCTTATAGGGAACAACCCACGTCCAAGCACAGCGTGCTCAACGTTGGGAAGGCTCCGGAAAGTTCGCTCACGGTAGCTTCTGTGGCACTGGGCGACGATGATTTCCCCAAGGGATTTTATCTTCGTACAGTCGATGGCCAACAGTGGCTCCGCGGCTACCGATGCACCGACGAACACCGCTTCTCCCCCAACGACCATTTCATTTTTGTCGCTGGTAGCTAGCCTGATCATCTCGGAATGACCGCCGGGAATCAGTGTTATAAAAGCTAGTTCAGAGACCTATGGCCGGCACCCGAAGGTGCCGGCCATAGGCTTGCGAAACGAGAACTGCTAGGCGCGGCCGTCGAATAGGTTCGTGACAGAACCCTCGTGGAAGACCTCGGAGATGGCGCGTGCCAGCATCGGAGCGATCGACAGTACCGTGAGGTTTGCGAAGCGCTTTTCTTCTGGGATTGGCAGGGTATTGGTGACCACAACTTCGGTGGCACCGCACTCGGCCAGACGCTGCGCGGCAGGATCCGAGAAGACCGCGTGAGTCGCCGCGATGATGACATCCTTCGCGCCGGCTTCCTTCAGTACGCGCACTGCGCCTGCAATGGTTCCACCGGTGTCGATCATGTCATCGATCAGTACCGCGGTACGGCCGGCAACCTGGCCTACGACGGTCTTGGACTCGGCCATATTAGGCACGGTCAAGTCACGGGACTTGTGCACGAATGCCAGTGGGGCGCCGCCAAGGCGTTCGGCCCACTGCTCAGCCACACGCACACGACCGGTGTCTGGGGAGACCACGGTGATTGGGTCATCGCCCACGCGGTCACGGATGTAGTCCGCCAACAGCGGGAAGGCAAACAGGTGGTCCACCGGGCCATCAAAGAAGCCCTGGATCTGCGCGGTGTGCAGATCGCAAGAAATAATACGGTCAGCGCCAGCGGTCTTGAACAGATCCGCTACCAGACGGGCCGAGATTGGCTCGCGGCCACGGCCCTTCTTGTCCTGACGAGCATATGGGTAGAACGGTGCGACCACGGTGATGCGGCGTGCCGAGGCACGCTTCATCGAATCAATCATGATCAGCTGTTCCATCAGCCAATTGTTCAGCGGGGCTGGGTAGGACTGCAGCAAAAAGACTTCCTTGCCGCGTACCGACTCGTCCGAACGCACGTAGATCTCGCCGTTAGCGAAGTCGTAGGCGTTCAGCGGGAGCAGTTCGGTGTCCAGTTCCTTAGCAACTTCTGCTGCTAGTTCCGGGTGTGCCCGGCCGCTGGCCAGAACCAGCTTTTTATCGACGTTATGGCTGATTTCACTCATGGGGTTTGCTTTCTCGCTCGCTTCGCTATCACGTATGAGGTGGTCTGAGGAAATGAATTCCTCGAATGAATTATTCGGAAGCCGAGTTATTCAACGAGGACTTGAATGCGGCATCGGCCGAAGGGGTGCCCGGACGCTTTTCCAGCGTCCAACCTTCGGTGTTGCGCTGCGGAGCCACGGACAACGCTAGTGCGCCAGCCGGGACGTTTTTGCGGACGATAGCACCAGCACCGGTGTATGCGCCGTCCCCGAGTTCAACCGGGGCGATGAACACGGTGTTCGAGCTGGTGCGCACATGCGAACCAATCTTGGTCCGGTGCTTCTTTTCGCCGTCATAGTTGGCGGTGATATTGCCACACCCAATATTGGTGTACTCACCGATTTCAGCATCCCCGGCATAACCCAGGTGCGAGAGCTTGGAACCGCGGCCAATGGTTACATTCTTGGTTTCATAGAAAGCGCCAATCTTGCCGTCCGGACCCAATTCGGTTCCGGGACGCAGGTAAGCGAAGGGGCCAACGCTGGCTCCTTCGGAGATCCGCGAGTCGGTAGCGTCGGTGCGCTTGACCGTAGCATTCTGGCCAACAACCACGTTGGTCAAGGTGGTGTCTGGACCAACCACGGCATTGGTGCCGATGATGGTCTCGCCATGCAGCTGAGTACCTGGCTTCAGGGTGACATCCTGGCCGATCATCACTGTGGCATCGATCCACGTGGTCGCCGGATCAATGATGGTCACGCCTTGGCGCATCCAGAATTCGGTCTTGCGCTCGTTGTAGATGCGGGCGAGGTTGGAAACCTGGACGCGGTCGTTCGCTCCCTCGATCTGCCAGCGGTCGGCAATCTGCGAGGACGCGACTCGGCCGCCGCGGGAACGGGCAATTGCCAGTACGTCGGTCAGGTACATTTCACCCTGCGCGTTGTCGGTGGTGACCTCAGTCAGCGCCGAACGCAGCATGGCTGCATCAAACGCATAGATGCCCGAGTTGATTTCCTTCACCGCAAGCTCTGCCTCATTGGCATCCTTCTGCTCACGGATCCCGGAAACTTCACCGTTCTCATCACGCAGGATTCGGCCGTAACCCGATGGGTCATCCAGCTCGGTGGTCAGCACGGTGACAGCGTTCCTGCTCGTTTCGTGGGTGACCACGAGACCTGCCAGTACTTCACTGGTGAGCAATGGCACATCGCCATAGGTCACTACGACGGTACCTTCGAGGTCTGGATCTACGGCGTCAAGTCCCTGCTGCACGGCACGGCCGGTGCCAGGAATGTCATCCTGGTCGGCGATGGTGATGCTTGGGAACTGCTCAACGATATGAGCTGCAACGAGGTCACGTTGGTGACGCACTACGGCGACCAAGCTCTTCGGTTCCAGTGCGGAAGCGGCGTGCAATGCGTGAGAAATCATTGAACGACCTGCAATTTCATGCATGATCTTCGGCTTAGCCGATTTCATCCGGGTTCCTGCGCCTGCGGCGAGGACGATAACGGCTACTGGTGCGTTGACCTGATCGCTCAAGTGCTTTCTCCTGCGAAGTCGAGTATGAGGCTTCTGGCATCAAAATAAAACCCCGCTGACAGTCTATCGCGATGAGGAAGATCGGCTTAACTGGCGTTCAAAAAGAAAAGCGCCCACCAGGGGCGCTGAGAGCTAAATGGTTCCGCCCGTAGGATTCGAACCTACAATGCACAGCTCCAAAGGCTGGCGTGTTGCCATTACACCAGGGCGGAAAACGTACCTGACGAGCATTGCCCGTTAAGTACGCTAATTATTCTGCCACGATCTAGAGTCTGAGTGAAATCGCACAACGCCTCAGCCAAAGATTATCTCCCCTATGGCCTCCAGATCGGTGTTAACTAGTTCTCGATTTGCGTCGCTTCGTAAACTAGAGGTGTGGCTCATTTACTCGGAGGCGAAGCCCTCCATCTCGAATATCCCACCCACGTCGTATTTGACTCGGTCACCATCGGTATTTCCGAAGGCGACCGTATCGGTCTGGTGGGACGCAATGGCGAAGGCAAATCCTCGCTCCTACGCATGCTCGCGGGCAAAATCGAACCTCACTCAGGGCGTGTGACCCGGCGTGGAGACGTAACCGTCGGGGTACTGGACCAGAGCGACACCCTCGATTCAGACTCCACCGTGCATTACGCACTGGTAGGTGACATGGAAGCTCACGAGTGGGCCGGCGAGGCCCGCATTCGTGACGTCATCGGTGGACTTGTGGCAGACCTGGATTGGGAAGCGCAAATTTCAACGCTCTCCGGTGGCCAGCGCCGCCGTGTCGCTTTGGCTGCACTGCTCGTCCAAGACTGGGATGTGGTCATCCTCGACGAGCCAACTAACCATTTGGACGTCGAAGGTATTTCCTGGCTGGCTACGCACCTTAACAACCGCTGGTCCAAGAACTCCGGCGGACTGATGGTGGTCACTCACGACCGTTGGTTCCTCGACGAAGTCTGCACCAATACCTGGGAGGTGCACGACCGCTTGGTTGAGCCTTTTGAAGGCGGCTACGCGGCCTATGTACTGCAGCGTGTGGAGCGTGACCGCATTGCGGCGGTCACCGAAGGCAAACGCCAGAACATGATGAAGAAGGAACTTGCCTGGCTGCGCCGCGGTGCACCGGCACGTACGGCCAAGCCGAAGTTCCGTATTGAAGCGGCCAACCAGCTGATTGCCGACGTTCCTCCGGTTCGCAACCCCTTGGAATTGAAGAAGATGGCCACCACCCGTCTGGGCAAGGACGTGGTGGATTTGCTGGACACCGAGGTCAGCTTCGGAGACAAGCGCATCTTGAAGCCGTTTACCTGGCGTATTGCTCCGGGCGAACGTACCGGGCTGCTCGGTGCCAATGGGGCTGGCAAGTCAACCCTGTTGGGATTGATTGCAGGCACCGTAGTACCTACCGGCGGTACCATCAAGCGCGGTCAGACCGTGAAGCTGGCCGTGCTCGATCAGCAGTTCCGTGAGTTGGAGAAGATCGGTGAAGACCGCGTTCGCGAAGTCTTGGCTGGATTCCGCACCACGTTTAATGTGGACGGCAAAGATCTGACCCCAGCGCAGCTGCTGGAACGTCTGGGATTCTCCTCCGCGCACCTGTCCACCAAGATCAACGAGCTTTCCGGTGGCCAGCGCCGCCGCCTGCAGTTGCTGATGATCTTGATGAATGAACCGAACGTTATGATCCTCGATGAGCCAACGAACGACGTCGATACGGACATGCTGGCTGCTTTGGAAGATCTGCTTGACTCCTGGCCTGGCACGCTCATCGTCGTGTCGCACGACCGCTACCTGCTCGAACGTGTCACCGATCAGCAGTACGCCATCCTGGACGGCAATTTCCGTCATGTGCCAGGCGGCGTCGACGAGTACCTGAAGTTGCGCAGCGCCGAAGGAGTCAAGGGGTCAGGCAATCCGGCCGCTGCGTCCTCGAACGGTACTTCTGCCAACACCAAGGGTCTAAGTGCCGCGGAGCTTCGCGCCACTCAGAAGGAACTGAACGCTAATGAGCGCAAGGTCGGTCAGCTACGGGACAAGGTAGAGAAGACTCATACCAAGATGGCCGCCCACGACCAGAGTGACTACGAGGCCTTGGGCAAACTCACTGCCAGAATCAACGACCTTCAATCCCAGATTGATGAACTTGAAGAACGCTGGCTTGAGCTCACCGAAATCCTCAGCTAGTCACAGCTGGTGGCGCACTAACTAGATATTTCGAATGCAGTGGTGGTCCGGAAAGTAATTTCTGGACCACCACTTTTCGTTGTGGCGCTGTCTCGATGTTCCGGAGGACGTTCTCAAAAGTCATCATTGACTCTTACTCCAATTCGTTCGGTTCATCTGCCGCTAAGCTAGTGAAGAAATCACTGATTCTCGGCTATCCATCTAGGGCCCGGTAAATGCACACAGCAGAACGTTCGGTCTCGCTGGAGACGATAGTAGAGACTGCTATTGCAGGGCTGCCGCTTCGGGTTCGACGCGCACAACGAACAATCATCAATGATGGTTCGGCCCATGTGGTTGTTCTTCTGGAGGACCAGGCGGCGATACGAGTGACCCGAGATATGTTTACTGCTCATAAGCTTCGCCGAAGGCAACAAGTCGTTGATTCAATTCCAAGCAACCTCGGATTAGCCGTGCCACGCTCGCTCGGACCGGTAGTCGAAATCGAGGGACATGCCGCAGTAGCAACGGAATACGTTTCCGGTGCTCCTTGCCCTGCCGGTGACGGCGAACCGGAGGAACTTCAACGTTTGCTGGAAGCAGTTTCTTCAATCGATCCAGGTCCACTTCAGCCGATGCTCAATGAACCGTTATCGTTCTGTGGCGGCGCGAATTGGTATGCCGTTCAAATTGAAGAGGTCATTCCGAGAATTGATCAGCCATTGAGAAATCTTGCCCGCGAAGCAATTGAGGCACTTTCGCATCTTGAACCCGAAGAGCAGGTTTTCTCCCACGGTGATCTAGGCGGATACAACGTCATGTGGCATCGAGGACAGGCAACTGGAATTCTCGATTGGGATTTGTCCTCCATAAGTGGTCGCTCCACCGACCTCGCGTCTTTGGGTGTGTGGCACGGATGGCAGAAACTCTCAAAAATCGCCAGTCCCCACCAGGTTAATCTGGCCGGTATCCGGCGAAATACCTTTCGACTCCAACAACTCGGTTTTTTGATCATCGCTCAAAGGCCAGAACCGGAAATCTCAGCCGCTATCGACAGGGCCAATAAATGGTTCGCCGAAAATCTCGCCTAAGGACTAAAGCTAGCTTCGTAGATCGTGCAAAGGTCGTTCGTGGTGCTTTGCCCCACCGGCACGCTGTTGCCTGTAAGCGTTAGCGTTATGTTGGTGGTTTCCCGGTCCGGCAAATTGAATCTTCTGCGAGATGGACAGGATTAGTACTTTTCAGACCTCTCGATCTTTTGGAGAAGCGCAAGTTCTTCGGCTCTGTTGAGACCTGAGCGACGGTCTCTGGCAAGTCCGCGCGCAAGTTCATCGGTCAGCACGTCCTCAAGAGTTTGAGTCACGCTGCGTTGAATTCCGCCGGCAGCTCTGAATCGGTCACCACTACGCTGGGCAAAGGCAACATCGTCTAAAGGAAGCCATAGCGGCAATGAATGTGGCCCGGCCCAATAGGTAACTTCCTGCTCTTTCAGCCAAGCGTCGTCAGCTGCGACAAGTTCACCGGTAAACCCCGCGACCTTCGCAGCCGAAAGCAGAACATCCGAAAAATTGAGCTCACTGCCAACCACGTTGTAGATTCCGGTGAGTCCACGACAACCAGCGTCGATGAGCCAGGATGCTAGATCACGGACATCAATGAACTGTACATAACGGCCATCGGTCTGCGGCACTAGAACCTTGCCATTTCCAGCAAGGGCCAAGCGTGAGACCCAATAGGAAAAACGATCGCTGGCGTCCCCCGGTCCTGCAATAAGTCCGGCTCTGGCAATGAGCAAGCGGTCGCCGACTGCTTGCTCAGTGATCTGCTCGGCAATAACTTTGGCGTGCGCATAGTCGTCTTGGTCTATGGCTTCAACGAGTTTGGCGTCTTCTGAGGCTCCGGGTTCAGTGTTATTTTCATAGACAGACACTGATGAAACGAGTGTCCAATGCTTCGATTGATTGGCCAAGGCTTCCAACGCACCCGCAACGAGGTCCCGTGCGTAGGACAGCTCTATCACCTCATCCCAAACAACGTTTTTAACCTCGTCGTACGCGCCGGGAAGGTCTCTATCCGAGGCGACGAAAGTGACCCCCTGTGGCGCCGTCCCTGAAATACCGCGAGCCAAGATTGTGACGTCTTCGCCTTTGTCCACTAGTTGTTCTGCTAGTTCGCGACCGAGCCATGCTGTGCCACCAAGGATGAGTGTCCGTGTCATGATGCCAGTCAATCGCACAAGCGACGGCGATCACAGAAAGTTCACGCGGAGCGCAGATTTCAGATTCAGAAAGAAATGACTTTTTGCACCAACGGGTTGAGGCAACGGGCCGACCGTTACGGGGAGCTGCTGGGGTTTGAACAGACAAAATGCCTGCTATAGCCCGAATTATTTGAGTACTTTGGGGCACTTTTTGCCGGAGAGCATCGTGACATCAACGTCCCTGGGGCGGCGCGCTCCTAGCCAGGTAGGTTGGCTTCGATAGCCTCAATAATGGCTGGATCATCGGGCAGCGTCCGCGGGCGGAAGCGCATTGTTTCCCCCGAGGGCAGGATCAAGAACTTCTCAAAGTTCCAGCTCACGCGGCCCGATTTTCCGGCGGCATCCTTGGTCTTCTTTAGTTCGGTGTACAGCGGGTGCTCGTTCCTGCCATTGACTCGTACTCTGTCAAAGACCGGAAAGCTCACCCCGTAAGTGGTGGAACAAAATTCCTCAATCGCCTCGTTGCTTCCAAGTTCTTGTAGGAACTGGTTGCTGGGGAATCCCAGCACGGTGAAGCCGCGGTCCTTGTAGGTACGCTGCAGTGTTTCGAGGGTGGCATATTGGGGTGCCAGCCCACAGCGGGAAGCAACGTTCACCACGAGGATAACCTTCCCGGAGTAGTCCGTCAGAGAGGTCGTGGTTCCGTCCATCTTTACGATGGGAATGGCGTTGATGTTCATACCTGATTCAGCAACCTGCGGTTCTATTACATTCCCGGCGGGCTAGATTGATTGGTGTTGCCGGTGACCGGCACGGGCTGGACCCGCGAGAGCTCTATCCGTAGACTCCGGAATAAACGGCCCGCTGATACTCTTTCCTAATGCGGATACTGCTCACCCTTCTCGGCATCGTTGTAATCGTCGCCTATTCCGTTCTTGGTGCATTCTTGATGAATGACTGGGCAGTGGTAGCCGCAAGCGGGATTCCGCTGGACACGACCATTGCTGACATGAAGGTAGCTGACCAGCAATACAACATCATTCCCGGCTTGTTCTTCGCTGCGTTAGGGATATTATTTGCCCTGGTTTGGGGTGCGGCAACTGTGTGGCCCCGGACCATAATGCCAAATTTTGCTGCTTGGTCGCTGTGGGCGGGAATCCTGGCGTTGGGAGCACCGGCATACTTTTTCTTTTCGTTCGCCAACCTGAACTCTGTAGGCGATACCTACGTCGATTGGAATTCCGGGGCGGCGTTCATACTGGAAGCTCCCCTGTATGCGATCAGCGGAATCGCGTTTGTGATAGGTATGGGGGCATTAGCTGTGGCGTTGACCAAAGCCTCCGCGGGGAAATAGCAAAATGGATATGTCACGTGCAAGATCAGTACTGTTTCAATGTGGCTTGCCAAAGTTGCACGAAGCGCTGACCACAATGCCGTTAGCACTTGATCAGCGCACATTAAAACATGAAAGCACGATATGTACTACAGACTTCTCAGCTACCTCATTCCGTTCTTCCTCATCGGAATCGTATTAATCGCGGGAGTTCTCACGATCACCAATTGGGAGCGGGTTAAGTCTGGACAAACGCAGCTCTCAAAATTGTTCCTACGCTGGATCTTCCTCGGCTGGATCTTAGCCACAGCATTGATTACTCTGATGCCCGCATCATTCGGTAATGAGCCTCAAAGCACTCTGTCACTAATACCTTTCCAAGAACTCATTTTGAACGGGCCCGGAATTGGCTACGCGGTCATCAAAGAAGGTCTCGCCAACATCTTGTTGTTTGCAGTCGGCGGAGCACTCTACATGCTTGCGGTGAAGCCAAGCGTGGGACGTGCAGTTCTCCAGCTTGGTATATTAGCGGTAGCCGTTGAAGCGGGGCAGTTTGCCTTGGGAATTAACAGAATTAGTAGCGTTGACGACGTCGTTTGGGCCGTTTTGGGCACAGCTATTGGGGCATTTGCCCTACGGAAGCGTGCCAAGCAGAATACACGTAACACGGCAGCTGAAGTAGCAAGCTGAAGCTCATCTTTTCAGATGAATTTCAGGCCTTGTATCTCACCTGACCACTCGTCAAGAGTCAATCGCAGAAAAGACTGTACGGATTGTCGAAGGCCGCATGCGCTGCAATTGAGCGCCCCACGGGAAGGTGCCATGGGCAGGAACCAACTCAGAAGTGTGAAGGTCTCTCGTCTGGAAGGCCGATGTCCTGACCTGTAACGCAGCAACCGTTGGAAGAGCTATTGGCTAAAATTTCTGCATCGCAATGACTTAGGGTTTGTGGCTGAATCAACCCGTGAGATGGAAAGATCAAATGCATGCCTATTGAGATTGAATATGCACGGGACCCGCACGCTGTCCGGAATGTCTTGGAATCACTTCCGGAGTGGTTTGGTGATCTGGAATCGATTGACGACTATATTGTCGACGCCGCCAATGAAAAGTTCGTGAGCGTACTCGCACGCGAATCTGGGGTTACCATTGGTGTTTCTTTGATACGCCGGCACTTTTCAGAATCCGCGGAATTACACTTGATCGCAATCTCTCCAGAAGCGCGAGGCCACGGAATTGGACGAACACTCATCGAAAAGATTGCGGCAGACCTAGCCAATGACGGATGTGTGCTCCTATCGGTTCACACCGTGGGACCGACATTTGACAATGAAGCGTATGCCCAGACACGTTCCTTCTATCGAGCAACTGGCTTTTACCCCTTGGAAGAACACAGCAACCTCGACTGGTCAGGACCGACGCTTATCCTCGTTCGCCCAATTGCGCCTGCCCGATGAGCCGAACCTTCCACGAGAAAACCGCGGCTAAATCAGTGGTGTCCAATTTGAATTCATGAAGCCAATCGTCCGTTGTGCAATTTCTGGCGTCCGTTCACGCAAGTCCCCGAGAAATAGTGAAACTACTCCCACAACAAATCAATCTGAAATGATGACCAGCTAACACCGATCCAATGCCGGTCACGACTAAGAAGTTTGCGCCTAGAACCAGATCTAGTAGAAGCAAACAGTAACTTGCAAAGCAGGCCAGCGAATCAATCGTAGACGGGCAATCGAAACTGCGCGATTGCTTCAATAACGCCCCTAAACCTGTGGATAGCTAACACCGTCAGGCTACATACGACTGGATCATAGCTGGAATTGCGGTGGCGACAGAGACCAACGCGAGTTCACCAGTCCCATACCCGATTATCAATGCGACGATAGCCAGCCAGTGCCCCTTCCCACCGGAATGCGCAACATGATTCAATGCAACTTGCCCAGCACCCATGGTAAAGATTGCCAATCCTGGAAGTCCAAGGCACCAAAGGCTCACGAGAGCCACCACAGACAAAATCATGGGTGCCACCGATACCTTGTTTATTTGTCCGCACCTGTATGAAGCGCATCTTCACGGGCAGGCATTATGTTTCTCAGTGTCCCGGTATTCGGTTCGTGTTTGCGCATGAGGCTAACGCCGAAGCATAACGAGGCGGATGCCGCACTGACCACACAGTGCGACAGGTATTGAATCTGCTCAGTACCCGATGTCGATAACTACGCAAACCTACTAAGTCTTGTCTGGTTCAGAACAGCTAGTACGTCTCGACGCTGAAGAAATCATCTCGACCCCGTTTTGGAGCAATCCTTCGACATACCAGCTGACTCAAACGGCCTTGGTACCTAGGTCCGGAACTGGCCTCTGCTTAGAATGGTCAATTGTCCAGACACTGACTGGACAATTGACTGTTCTGATCAGGCTTCATCAAACCATTACCCACCGTGGAGCAGAACCCGTCATAACCAGCCGATTGTTCAAGGTTCAGCTCCAGTGCCAAAATAGTTCAGATATCAAAACACCGATGGGTACGCCTGATAGAAAAGTTCGACAGGTGAAAATGCAATACATTCGCTTGCTTCCAGCACCTTAATACCCAATGCCCCAAACTACGTGGCGAAACTACACCCACTCCGAGAATATTGGTACATCGGGCAGGGGGCCGCCAGAGCCGACACAGCTACCTCTTAGTACCGCATCATGCAAATGGCAGAAAACCGTGACTAAGAAATCGCCGGTAATCCAACAATTCCAAGTACTCCCGTCTAATGATTTTGCCTAACGATAGCGCTCCTGCATTCGCGATCGGTTACTTAGAACGTAACGCCAATAGAACCAACCGATGGCAAGAGCCACAAATGCGGTGCCAGGGGCGATCGCCCAAATGAATCCACTGCCCAGTCCGTCCTTGGCACTCACAAGCCATGCGACAAAGAGTCCACCGGCAGAACCTGAGGCAATAGCTGCCACCCACAAACTAATAACGGTAGCCGTGAGGCGTCTTTTCAATCTCTGTGAAGCAGAGAATAAGCTCATCACTCCACGGGTTTCACGCATCAACGAAAGAGCAAATCTTATTCCTGTAGCAACGCACACCGTTGCCAGGAAAGCTGAACCCATGGACAAAACAAGGAGAAACCTCATCCGCTGCTCAGATCCATCAGCATCGATTTCCACCATTTCCGCGCCCGGAGCAATACGTGCAATGTAGCTTCTCAACTCGGCTCGCTCGCGCCCCTCTAAGGCCCCAAAATCAGTGAAGACAAGCTGACGAAGTTCGCTAGGCTTTAGGCCCAGCTCTTCCACAAGTGAGGAATCTTTCCCGATAACGGCCCCCGCTAACGGCTGAACAAGTGAGTCATCAGGTGCAGCATTCTCAATATTGACCTCCTTGCTGGCGAAGCTGTCCCCGGCTTGAAATAAAAGGAAAGTTGCTTCCCCGGCATCAACGAGTTCACTGGAAACTAGAACTGTCTCTCCAATATCCGAAGAGAGCACAACGTATCTGAGCACTGGTTCTAAACCACACAAGTCCGTGGCGGTAAAAGGATCAGATTCATCGTGTTCACTCATGCACGAGGCCATTGCGGGGCTTGTAATGCGAGTATCAGCCACGTCTTCCAAGGGAAGGGAATAACGGATGGGCTGGCTCCCGCCTTTTTCTAAGTAGCGTTCGGTGACATCGTCTGCCTGATCCGCAGGAATAGAATCCAGCGCCATGCTCCCGGGAGGAAGAGTCGGCGATTGATGCGCCGTTGCGGTGCGTTCATTGTGCACCGCACGCGCTGTAAATGCGACTGACATAGCCAGCAAAGTTGAAACAAATAGAGCGAAGCATAGAGTCAGCGCAGCGGCGGCTTTCGTAGCCTTTCTTAGAGCCGGAGGGAGCAGAAAGCGACGTAGTAGAGACGAAAAAGCCCACGGGAAAACCGCGAGGGTGGTCACTACGATAAAGACCGCTGACTCCGGAGGAATCATCCTTTGTGCCGCTGCGAGGACCGCAAGTCCAGAAAGCGCTATGAGGACCACTGAGGTCAGAACTGCTCCACGGGGCTGATCGAAGCCGAGGCGTAACGCCAGGTCCTGGATTCGGGAAGACCTGTGACGATATTTCGGGCGAGCTCCGATGCTTGCCGCTAGCAGCACCGAAGACACAGGAAGAAGTATCAAGGTGGCGTCGAGACTAATGCCAGACCATGCTTGTAAAAATAGGCTGGACACTGTGCTTCGACCGATCCACAGCCCGGATATCGAAGTGGATATTCCCAACAGTGAAGCGACCGCCACAGATGATCCCAATAGAAGCAGTATCAGCGTAGTTCGTTGACGAGCGGTAACTCCAGAAGAAGCCAGCCCCTTCATAGGCGCCTTGAGAGCTCGCATAAGTACTGATACGCCAAGCCCCAGAACGATCAGATACGCCAGCCATAGTCCGATAAGCAAAGTACCTGACTGCGGGAAATGTGTTGCGGAAGCATCAGCGATAGTTTTTTTCTTCAGTGATTCCAGAGAATTGTATGTGAACAATTTTTGCTCGAATAAGGATGTAGTCGAAGCGTCAAGGAAGGGATCAGTTTCGCTGAGGAATCCGCTGATTTCGGGAAAGGCAACCGAAGTGAGCAGATAGGCTTGTTTATCGTCGATTTTCGCGGAGTCCTGGACAAGGCCACTGACCTTAGCGGCAAAAGGTTGATTGTCTGCCGCTTGAACAGATACAGAATCTCCGACGGCTAATCCCAGATCTTTAGCAATCCCACCCGGCAGCAGGATCTGTCCAGCTTCTTGAGGAAAGGTTCCCTCGACGAGTTGCCCGAAGGAAAGTTCCGAATCTTCATAGGAACGCACGTCTCCTTGAACCAGCTTTGCGTCCGTACTGAAGGACGCACTGGAATCAGATATTGGGGACCACCCAGTGACCTCCGTCCCCGCCTGAAGACTTTCCGTGGAGGTGGGCTGCATTAGATGTTGCATATTCGTGAAATGGGAAGCAACACCTGCAGCGGCAGCATTTTCTATCGAAGATTTGGCAATCGATATTGCGCTGATGGCTGCTGAGAACACGAATGCGCAGATAAGCAAAGGGATGAGCGATCGCCAGTAGTATCGGCCGATCCGGATCGCTAAATATCGAGGAGTGAAGATCTTCGTCATCGAATTTTTTCCACCTTGCCACACCGAATGGCAAGGACTGAATCCGCGACATCAACAAGCGCTGAATCGTGCGTAGCAACAATCACGCATCGCTGATCACTGTGAGCGATTTCCCTGAGAAGAGCGGCAATACCTCGACTCGTCTCATTATCCAGCGACCCTGTCGGTTCATCGGGCAAGAGCACAGGAGCTTGAACCGTTAGAGCGCGCGCAAGAGCCAGCCGTTGTTGCTGTCCCCCGGAAAGTTCTTCAGGTACCCGCTTGGCTAGACCCTGCAGGCCGACAATGTTCAGTAGGACCTCTGGATCAGCGACTTGGCGTCCACGCATCTCGGCAGCGAGTTGAAGATTTTCCGCTGCTGAGAGAAAAGGTACGAGCTGAAAATCTTGGGGAACATAAATAGACTGCGCTGTTCCAGCATCATGTTTGGAAGAATCAATGCAGTATTCCCCGACGCATACCATGCCCTGGTCAGCGATCTGAAGGCCGGCAATCACCCTCAATAACGTTGATTTTCCGGTTCCGCTAGGGCCAACAACTGCGGTGAGGCCACTAGGTACTTCAAAGGTGACATCGTTGAGTACGGTAAGTACGTCGTGCCCGTCTGGGTAAGTCAGTGAAACGTGGTCAACGGTCAGCATAATTCTGCTTTCAGGACAGACAGATGGCCCACACTGACCAACAGTGCGGGCCACCGAACGAATTTGTATTTAGACGTTGCGTACGGTGTAGTAAGCGCCACGGGTCAACATCGGCAAGTTGGTGCTATAGGTCGGGTTAGTCCGAGTGAACCATGAGGTGTGGTACTCAAAATCGGCAATCCGATCACGGCTTATACGGGCTTAATTGTGGCGGCTATTCGAGCTGCACCAACCGGCAGTCTTGTGACTTTCTGGAAGCCAGCCGGGGTCATCGACAAGTACACGATTCACGGTACGAGCAGTCGCAGCATTCGTTGCGGGCGCAGCCGCAAAGGCTCCACCCGCCAGAGCCCAACATCCGATGCGGTAGCTGCCGCTAACATGAGAACCTTATTCATAATAACTTCCTCGTCTGGATGGATAGGAGGAGACTATCGCCTGCGACTAGGAGGGTCAAGTATCACAAAAATCATTTGGAAATATATCTACGACCTCACATACGCTCCCCTGAAACGAATCGGTAATCTAAGTGCGCAGCAATGTGAGTCCACAAACAAGGAACACGGCTCAAGCTCGATTCGTTGCATCTTCCTTCCCTCAGAATTGCAGGGAATCCGTAATCGCGACTCCGACGCCCAGAACTAGTCCATCACGAGCTACTTGGAAACGACTACCCCAAATAACCCTGCCAGACCTAGGCAGTTAGACAAAGGATGCAAGCCCTGCCGTCAATACTGGCAAATGTCTTGCAATCCAACCCTAAACGGGACAGCAGAACGGTCCTCAGGGCATCTCCATAACGGCCAGCGTCGTCCAACGCGAGTGCGCTTAAGGTTTGGAGCGCGCCTTCGTCGTCCTTTGACGCGAGAAAGAACTCAAGCAAAGTCACTGCCTCTGCCGACTCTCCAATGTTGCGCAGAGTGCTCGCCAACCGGATGAACACGCGTGTTGCGCGTTCCATTTCGAGCCCTGCCTTTATTGCCGCCCGGCAGTACTGGATTGCTTCAGGTTCCAATCCGAGTGAGTCATGGATTCCGCACATTTCGAAGAGAGCCGAAGCGTCGCCTGGCACTCGTTCAGAAGCGAGCGATTGCATCGCTGCAAGGGCGTAGGGAGGGTCCGACTCGCCAAACGTATGCTCGTAAAAGTCGTTGATTTTCTGGTCCCAAGAAGCATTATTCCTTGCATCAGTCTGACAGAGGACAAGCTGTGTGACGATCGGACCGCAGCCGATCAGACCTCCTATAAGCCGAACCCCTTGCAGGACATGCAGTCGTAAACGACAGTTAGACTCAGCACTCGCTCTGGTAGAACTAATGCATGCGATGGATTGAGAAATGGTTCGACGAAACTGACTGGCCGAGGGATCCTGGCTTGGATGAATTCCGTGATTCAGTTTGGGAGCTCACGCTCGGCGGAGAGACCAGAGGGTGGCTCACCACCTCGATCACTATTATGCGATCGTTCCCGTTTTTCTGGGACAAGCAAGAGAATATGTGGTCTCAAATGCATTGGTTAGACGGAGAGCACGAATTACCGGAGGAGGATTACGCGCCGGGGTGGTACTCAGTCAGAGAATTGCGAGACGGACATTTCGTCACCGATGACCCCAGCAATGGTCAAGAAACCAGCTTTACTGCCACCAGAGTCACCGGTTTCGAGCGCTACCAGTTGTGGAATCAACTGGATCACGGTGTAATTCGATAAGCCGTGAGATGCACAGATTACTGTCCTGTTCAGAACCCTCTGCGGGACGGCGCCCATCACCAGCTCAACCGCTGGCTTGTTGTGCTCAGCAGTAGATTTGTTATTCGGTCGGTTGTTGAGGCGTGTATACGGTATTGGATAGCGGCGCATAGGCATACCATTCAGTGTTTTCTCCACGTCGTGTTGCCTCCTGTGCGCGCAGTACTTCCTCTTCAAATTCTTTGATCTCAATAGCCAAAGCATTGAACACTTTGGCCGCGTGAGGGTTAAGAGCCGGCCCGCTCGCCCGAAACTTGCGTTCGGGCACATCTTCCACGAACGCGAGTAATTCAATTTCAAACCTGTCGCCAAGCTCATCAGCCACACGCTGCGCTAACCGTTCACCCTCAGCACCGAATCGATGGGCCAAACTAGGCGATTTCCACTCAAAATCTCGGTTCAAGCCGTCATAATAGGACTGTTCCCACTGCGAGAGTTCATGTGTCAATGCAGGAGATAGCTGCGCCGTGGCATAGTCAATAGGCTCGGTAAACCACAGCACCGTGTCTGCATAGTCCGGAAACAGACGCACCTTTGAAGGCACAGCCTCACGCGAAGAATTCATACTGTGATCCTACCGACACAGTCCAGTCAGAACCACCCTCGGCTTACACCCCTCAAGGGATGGAAAAGGACCGGCAAGGACCTCCGCCTTCCCAGCCGACGCATTATCGCCCCCTAGCCAACTTTCCCCCATGGACCGGCAGAGTCGAGCGGAATTCTCTCTGACTTGAGCGACATGATCAATAGCATTATTCCTGCGAACAGAACTGCAATGGCTAAACCGAGTACGGCCGTGTCTGTTGAGGTCGCTGGGCAGCCCGCAGAACTATCATCGACATCCGGGCAGCTTCTCCACGGCTGTAAAAACATGACGAAACTCCCTGCTGCCCCTGAAAGTGCGAACAGGATTCCTAATGTAACGTAAATGGGCTTCCGAAAAGAATGCATGTTCTATCTAATCACAGCTTCACTTGGTGCTTCATCGCCCCATAAATAGAAAATTCTATGTGAATGAGCTTCAGCTCCAGCCGAGGCGCAAGCAAAACACTGTGACGATTCGTGCTCGGTATGGCAATCACATCGCAGCACTCACAGACAGTTGCGACCACGGAGAACAGAAGCCAAACTGGGCACTATTCTGGTTCAGAATGTTTCCGGAACCTTGGACTAGATGATGGTGTCTCCAGTCGGTGCAGGAGTCTTCCGACCTGCACTAAATATGCGCACAATGCTGACTACCAAAACAACGAGCAAGCCGATCATTCCCACGACCGTTAGTGCATGCCCGTTGCCGCTTGACCAAGATAAGGCCATACCCAGATGTAGCAGAAGCAAATCAGCTGCTAGGAAAACCATCATGCGTTCGCCTTCACGATAGATGAACTGCGCGTTCGCCTCTGTTATTAAATTGGGGTAATTAAGCAACCCTGGTTTGGTCGAGGCCCAACTAGTGAGGACAGCCATTGCAACCATGACGCCAGAAATCCAAAGTACGCTTGATTTTTCCCCATAGCTATCGGGCTGACCCATGACATCGAAATGCGTAGGTATCTTGTCCGGCATCGATGGATACTGCGCTACAACCCATGCAGAAATCAGGACTGAGACGATGAGAGACACCACGCGTAGGCCTCGAACGAAGTACCCGGTTGCATAGATGCGAGGTGGCCTCATCGGTGCGGTCACGCTCATCATTGGCTGTTCCTTCAGTTTGAAGTTGATTAATATCAGACGTACAAGGAAATGATGTTTGGCCGTTGCATCAGACCCTCCGAGATTTCGAAGTAATCCATACGAGGAACCCTATGAGAGTCTTCATCCCGTTGAAATTTTCACGAGCCGCTCGTGGCGATCTTTTTCTTGGTTGCTTCAACCAGCATCTCGGCTCCATCACTTTGGATTATGTATCTTTTTCCGCTCGTCAATTTGATCTTTAACGCTGGACCGGATTTCCATAGGATGACACTGGAACGGTCCTGCCCCCGTTTCCACCCACCGCCGAGATAATCCGAAGTGTCCACATGCTCAACATATTCGACGCTTGAAATCTCCGTATAGGAAAGACGTCTCATTCCAAAAGGGAACAACCCAAGGGAAATGTGCCCGTCTTTCATCCCAATAAAGCTGAATGAGATTATCACCCCAATGCAAACGTAGGCTCCAAGCACTACAAAGGCAATAAAAATAGGCTGCATGGAGCCACCCAGCATCGGCTGAATATAGGATCCAATTACTACCGCAAAGGTGACCACGCCCAGTAGTTTCGCCCACCAAGGCGAAGCAGTTCTATAGTTGGCTACCTTTGGAGCTTTCATACGCACCCGCTCACGGATACGTCATTCTCAGTCATTAATTGATTGTTCCGTGGGAACGAACCATGTGGACTGATGTGCAACGTCGGTTCTGCTCTGAACCCATTTTTCTACGCTGATAATTTCTCCGGTTTTAACATCTTGGTAGATGACCGCTGGTACACCGGACTCGATTAACTGTAGTTCAGCACTACTGAGGTTTTTCGAAATTTCTTCGTTGCTAGGCTGCTGTTGAGCTCCAAAGAGTTCAGAAAGCTCGGTGGGAGAAGGAGCAGGTCCAGTCGGCGCGGCCATCGCAGGTGCTACGAGAAACGTGCCCGCGAGAAGTGAAGCGCTAACAATGGCAACGGTCGTCGAGAGAGTCTTTTTCATTTGTCCTCAGAATGTTGAAAGTTACAGGTAGTGCAAACGCTACCTGCTACTTAAAACATATCCTCACCAGCCGAAGAATTACGACGTTCAAACGACACCGCACGTATCGAAGCGATAACGATTCGTCCCGATGAAACATTTTGAAAATGTGAGTACGGCAAGGATACGAAGTGTTAATCCGAACCCCCAGATTTTCACTACGCTGTTCGGGTCACCTGTAGGCGTAGCCCGTCAGCGGAACCCTACGCGGGACAGCAACGTCGCAGCGGAATGAACAAGTGAGAAATGCGGTGGCTTCTGGCAAGTTCGATCCTAGGAATACGGGGCAACCCAGCTATTCTGGCCCAGATGGTCCGAGAAATGGCGGTCTTCGTTAACTTCGACAATGAGCGACTCTCTTCGAGAGTCCATCGTCCTTCGATCAGCCATGAACTGGACAACCATAAATTAGATCCCGCCTCGGGGTAACAACTTGCCCTGACTGGACATGTATAGGTATGAGCACCTCAGAAATAAAGCAGAACCGGAAGGCACGGTTCTCCAGACTGTATGAACTGGCCTACACCGATGTCCTGCGGTTCATCCAACGTCGGGCTGGTCCAGACCATGCGGAGGACATCGTCCACGAGGCTTTTCTCGTTGCCTGGCGGCGCTTGGATGAGATTCCCGCCAAGCATAACGACGCCAGGGCCTGGCTGTTCGCAACAGCGCGGAACGGCCTGCTCAACAACCAACGAGGACAGGCACGCCAAGGAGCGCTGGCGGTCAGGATCGCAGCCCGGGCACCTACCTTCGCTGACACTGAATCCGAGCTGACCCATCAACGCATTGATCTAGCCTCAGCCTGGCAACGGCTGCGCCCCGACGACCAAGAAGTCCTTGCCCTGGCGATTTGGGAAGATCTGACCTCGTCGCAAGCCGGCCAGGTACTAGGGATTTCATCGGCGGCTTACCGCATCCGGCTTCACCGGGCGCGCAAATCGTTGCGACGCGAACTTGATGCTTCCCCCTTCCCGGCGCCACTCGCCGGATCTCTCATGACGGAGTGACTGACATGGTTAAGAACAAATACCCGGAACTAGACGCATTTGGACCCCTTGATTCAGCTCCCCGAAGCGATCTTGACGAGGCCGAACAGATCAGGGCAAACGCGAGATTGCAGCAAATTCTCGCCGTCGATCCGGACAACGGGAATACGGGGAACGGTACGATCGGGAGACGCCGATCCAAACCTGCACGTCGGATAGCGGCTCCTATCGCTCTGGCCGCAGTGGCTGCTATCACCGCAACGGCGGTGATTCTGCCGGGATCGGGAAACAACGATGCGGCGTATGCGTCATGGAATGCTGTGCCAAGTTCCATTAGCAACCAGGATAGGGCCGTAGCCGATGCTGCCTGCCGCGGCCAGCTAGATCTCTCTGCCCCTCAGTTGGATCTTGCCGAACGACGGGGTGAGTGGGTGGTCTTGCTTTACACCGCTTCCGAGCATATGGCAGGTATGTGTCTCGCCCACCTGCCAGCTGGAACACAGAAGGCTGACAACATTGATTTCAGCAAGGGCGGCGGCGATCAAGGGTTCCTTCCAGTTGCGGGCGAATTCACCCAGGGGAACATTGCCGAATTTCGCGGTGGCAATATGTTCGGGGTCAGTGAGCGCCCCGAAATTGCACTCACCCACGGAAACGTGGGTGAGGATGTAGCAGCGGTAACGATTACGACCCCGGACGGCCAATTGGTCAAAGCTACCGTCCAGGACGGCAAGTACGCTGCTTGGTGGCCGGGTAAGGCCTTCGGTGACGAATTGGAGGGCAACGGCGGACCGGCGCCAGATATCTCCTACACGATCACTCTGAAGGACCAGACGGTCATCGAAGATGCAACTCCAAGGAAGCCGGCCTAGACCGACCTGGTGTCACGTGGGCGCGACGTGCTATCCGGCACAACGCCGGATATCTCGTCGCGCCCGTTACCTCCAGCATTGCTTCGCTTTGGGCATCAGAAAGATGTATCCCATAGCCACCGGGATAGTTGTTTTGTTTCGATAGGTGGTCCGCTAAAGAAGCGCCCGCAAGGGGAACGCTTTACGGGACGGTCACTATCCAGATGGTCGAATTAGGTATCCCCGCCTTTACCTCGGAACCATGCCGGACGTCGTGGGCGGCGTTGCGGGATTGCCGCGGCCTGAAAATGATCTCGCCCTGCAAGTTCGAAAACGCGTCCGAAAAGCACGGATTTCGCGCTGGGGGCTCCAGGGTCGCGAGGGAGAACCCCGGTGGATGCCCACAACGATTCACGCAACCACTGGCCGAATCCATGGACCCGGAAGTTGCCGACCATGTTCGGGTCTTCTGCTCCGTGCTCTATGACAATGAGCAGGCGCTGAAGGCTGCTTAGTTCGTCCTGAATTTGGTTCCACTCGGCGTCCTCATCAGGGTACTCAATGCCCGAGTCCTCTTCCGACTCTTCTAAGGACCATTCAGCATGTTGATGCTCTTCAGCAGTCGCCCGCTCTTTGAGTAAACGGGGATCATGGATGGTGTAAGCGCCGACCACAAACCGCCGATCAACGAATTCGTCCGCCAAGGTTTCTTGGTTCGCCTCGAAATCGAACGCTGTCGCTCCAAATCCTTGCAGCAGGGCGATGGCCTCGGAAACCGTAGGGCAACTCGGGACTTTGAAGTGGCGTTGCGCCAGAGCAAGCAGGGTTTTATATTCACTCATGATCATTTCATCTAACACCATCAATTCGGGTGTGGGGATTTTCAACGCAAAATGCTGCAAATTGGAGTCCCAGATTGCGCCACGCGTCCGAGGGAATCGCTCTGCTTCGTTCAGAAGAGGAACCCTCTCCGGGACGCCGCGCTCCACACATTTCTTTTTGCAGACCCAGCAACCATGGATCTTCATCGGCGCTGCAAACATCGCTGGATTGCCAGTTGTTAGCATGAGACCATGCGGACCGCCACAGCTATATCCACCATTGCACTTTTAAGCTTGCTTCTTTGCTCGTGTTCGCCAGGTGGAGTGAGCATACCGTTGGGTCATGAAGACCTTCCGCAATGCCCTCCAGCTTTGATTGAAGCAAATGGCCTGCGCGATCTCGGAGAACCTGGCTGTAACTTGCAAGGGTCTTCTCTCGTTCTTCCAGATGGAACAACCTTAGAAGTTGGCGAAGTTGGAGCAGTCCAAAGCCAACAGTTCATTTCGAGCGAGGGGTCTCAAAACTCAGAGTATCTGGTGGTGAATTGGGGTGTTCCTGGCTTAGGAGTCACCAAAATTACGTCTGGGGAAACCGTCAGTTGGGCAACTAGCGATGCTGCACAATACCTTCAAGAGCAACAGCTACGGCTTTAGGATTTCAAGGCGCCCGGGCACTAACCCTTACCGGACAGCAAAAGAGGTCGACCAGTGATCTGTCTTTTTCCTGAACATGTCAAGAACTTCGGCTGGAGTCCGCGTGCGCAGGGCGGCTCAGGGCATAGCCGCTTGATGGCGTGAGTCGGTGATCACTCCGCGACCGGGTTTGAATCAAGCCAGAATGCAAAGGGTTCAGAACCGAGCTGTTCCACGGGTGGGAGTCGCTGGTCTGAAGCGCCGAACGTCATAAAGTCCACCGAATGAAGGACTCCGTCCGGTGCCCAGAGGTTCAGGTGCCCGAGAAGAGTCTCACCTTCGAGGACCTCGAGACTCGCGAAAGGCCCGCCTGGATGTGGCGGAATCCTTGGCAGATTCGGATGCTCAGAAACCTCGATAAGGAAATCGTCGCAATCATCGAACGCCAAACCGCCCCAGTGAGCACGAGCTGCCTGTTGGCGTGCTTCTTTTGTTCCTGGCCAGTTGCCCGAGCACAAAAGCTCTAGCAGGGCGCGTTCTTGCGAATTTAGCGGGCTACCTGGCACCCGTCGGGAATTGTCATCCATTTCATCAGTATCCCAGCCTTGTAGCCAGTGCGCCCCTTTTCCCTCCGTCGTCATGAAGCGACGTGAACCACGACCGCGAGCGTGTCCGCCACCTGAACTAGGTGTCGTTTTCAGAAGTCCACTGCACGGAATAGCAGAAGCGTCTGCACTACCTAGGTGCGTTCGCGAGGGGAACCCTATAAGGGCGGTCCGGATATCCATGGTGCGGTCCGGTCAAATGCTGGTGAACAGGCGGTGCTTCGTGCTGACCGATGTATCATGGACCGTCGATATTAGCCAGAAGTATGCTGATCTAAGGGTGCGGAAGTGTATCCATATTCTTGTGTCGCTTGTTAGGAGCCCAGATGCAGGTCCAATATCCTATTTCTGAAGAAATCGCTTTAATAGTTCCCAGGCTGCGTGACGTTTCTGGCCACGAGGCAATGGCCAGGCTCTTTGCATTCCTCCGAGCCGTTAACGTCGATTGTGAACTCGACGAGTCCGGTACCGCGATCACCTACGGCCCGAAGCCTGACGGGCCTGACGCAGAAGGCCCCGAAGGTGAATTCATTCAAAGCCTGATCAGTATCTTTGACGCCCGACTAAGAGCTGTCCCCGCGGTTGAGGAAAGACTTGCAGCTAAAAAGCTAATAAACACTTGGAAAAACAGTTCCCAGTGAATCCCGCGCAACCGTCTTTCACGAAGATTGGCACCGGGTCGGGAAAGTCATGGATTAGTTAGGAGCGTCAAGCAGCGACCGTTCCGTCGCCGGAACCTGCTGCGGGACAGAATTAACAGGCGCAGCGTGCCACTTGCCTTAAATGGCCTTCCGCGAGCCAGCGCGCACTCACTTACTTATACTTCCGCCCTGTGAAGCGGTTGCGAAGTCGATCAAGCCATCCTGCAACCTCTGGCATGACCCGGGACCAGCCCACTTGAGCAATGAACCGCTCCGCGTCGGCCAGGGCGGCTTCGTACTCGGCGCGGCTGAACACCACTACCTGAGGAAAGAGCGATTCTGGATCGTTTGCATCGGACTCGTCGTCGTTTTCATCGTCGTCATCGACAGTTTCGGCCCAGTGGGGTTGTCTCCAAACGATTGTTTCGGCTGTCCTCTCGACATCCACTACAAGATTGCCGCAACCCAGATCGCCGCACGCCCGGCAGACAGCGATTTCAAGTTCGGTCCCTGAAAGCCTCTCATCGCGGTCGCCGAGTACCCCGCGGTACTCAGCCAACGTTCGTAGCGCCGCTCCGCGGACGAAACGGCGTGCAAACGGAGAAAACACCCCATTGCTTCTGAGGGTCAACGATGTCGATGACAGCCCGCCCGTCGATGACGAGATCCACGGCTTGATCAGTGGGGTTCCACCGCGCCGCGATCGATGAGCTGGGCGTACTCGGCGATTCCATTTCGCCAGTATGGCACAGTCCGAATTGGGATGGTCGTTGAAGCTCCCGCCGCCCTTTAGCCGAACCCTCCACGGAACACCGGATACGATCGTTTCTGGATGCCTCAGACGCTTGAACGTATTCCAAACGAGAGAGGTTAAGTTCCGGTCCATGAAAGATGATCAAAAGGCACTGAATTACCTCGCCCAGCTGAAGGATCAGGTTGAGAAGATCACGATGACCTTGCCGGAGGATTTCAGTGGTCGAGTCTATGTGCGTAGGCACTCTGTCGTTTTAGATCTTCAAGGCCCTCGGCTCGGCGTCTTCACGCTGGTGCTGGGAGGCGAGGCACCGGAGCTTGTTTACGATGAGCAATATGTCGGATTACGAACGATTCCCGCAGGGTTGGACGAGGTCATAGAATTTGCGGAAGAAACCATTGACGACGTTGCCACTTTTGTCCTCAGCTCACAACCGCTAGTGGTTTACAAAAGCCCCATTTTTCGACGGTCCTATCTCTGCATACCGAGTAATCACGGACCGGAGTGGAAGCTCAAGAGGTTCAGCTAAAGTATCGAGGACCGGCCTCAGTGTCCCAAGCCGTCAGCACTTCTGCCCAGAGATCTCCGTGCTGTGCCAACCGTAAGCGGAACGCTGAGTGGGACTAAGTTTGAGTTCAACGGAACGAACCCGGCACTATGGACGAATGCAGATTGAACTAACTCGTTTCCGAGTCCGCGAGAACACACAGAGCATCGTCGATGAGTGGATGCAATTCCTGACCGCGAATGTTGCCGCAGTTCGAGAAACTCTTGAACCCGAACAAATGTACGTTGAGACGATTTTTTCGGAGAGGATCGATGGAATCGATTACTTGTACTGGTACAGCGTCCAGGGCGAAGACGGTTCAGGAGTTGAGCAATCNGAGCACTGGCTNGATGAAAAGCANATGCAGTACTGGCGCGCGTGCATTGATGACACNTTTCCCTGCGGAAGATCTNACACCNCGTGTCACGATGATTCCGGAACGCGTGGAAGCAGCAATGAAGCCGCTGGCGACGAGCGGTGAGGCGAGCTAACCAATCTTCGGATCGTTGCTTAAAAGGGGAACGTTCACTGGAACAATAATCCGGCGGCTGCCACGGGTGGTGGACTTTATGCGTTCCTTGCGTGCCCCGCGTCTCCGGGCCTGGCACTAGGCCTCATTTTCGGGCTTGGAGTCGTGCCTATATGGTGGAGTCCTTGGGGACATCCCAGGGGATTTGGGGGAACGGATGGCCGTGATTGATTTCGCCCGTGGGGTGTACAGCTGGAAAACGATCTGGCTCACCACCGCAATCAGCGCCTTGGCGCTGATTGCCAGCATCTATGCGGTAGAGCTCCGTTCTTATTCCTTGCCAATCGGGTTCACCTCCGCGTTACTCCATTGCGTCCTCTCAGGATGGTTGTGGCGTGAATACGTTTACAACGGCATAGATTTCGAAGCGGACTACAGCTATGCCCCCTCCGGGCTTGCCAAAAGCTTCTACCTGCTCGTCTCGTTCATCGCGTTGCTGGGCCTTTCCCTGACAGTCACCATCATCGACATTGAACAGGGCTGCCTCTCCGCTCTCCAGCATGAGCTGGGCGTTTGCTCGGAATAGTCGGAAGCCCCTTTTGAGGAACCTTCTACGGGACACCTTCGCCCCGCTACCCCTGCAGAATAAACATTCCGTCCGGAGACTCAGTAAATTCTCGCAACCGGTTTGCTGAGAACACGCTTACAGACCACGGCGACTCAGCATGGAAAGGGGTGAGATGCCAGTCCGAGAATCGATGAGACAGGGTCATAGCTAATCCGGCCACTGCATTGTCTTGATCCACGGGGCCGCCCTGGATGCTCGTGGTGGTTCCGACGATGAAAATACCCCCGGGCTCCAGAAGTTCTCCCACCTTGTCAAAAGTTGCACGTAAGTCATCTGCCGATAGAAAGGCCGGAACGTTTCCAGACATGAGCACGACGTCGTAGCCCTGGGGAAGGCCGTTCATGGCCAGTTTCTCTGGCGCTGCTTCAGTGGCGGCCATTTGGCGAAACCACGACGGCTCATAGAGGTCCTCAGCAACCTCAAGCACCTCACGCGTGGGATCGATGCCGTAGGCGGCGTGGCCGCGGGCACGTAATCCATTGACAGCATTGCCAATGCCACATCCAATATCAAGCACCCGCGCACATCGCTTGCTCATCATGTCAATGAAACGTACGTCCACCTCCATGTCTGTTTGAGCGTGTGCGAGGTGGCGCATTTTCGCTGCATATTTATCATAGTCTCGACCGGGTTCATGACCCTAGCCTCCCACGAAAGACAATGGGACACGGGGAACCGGCGTCTGGCGTCGGGTGCTACCCAAACGCATCGTGTTCTTCAGGGAGCCGTCAATTGGATAGGTTTCGGCAGCGGGTTGACCCACTCGTTAAAAAGCGTTCTACCTACCGCACTACTTCTTTATTTAGCTGTTGAAGACGGAAGGCGGCTGTGATGTGGGGGAAACTAACAAGGCCAGTGTCTGCTGATGCGGTTCGTTCGCCCAGACGACGGATTTTCGTCAAAACGGCCTCCTTGTCGGATCGCTGTGTCACAAATGCCCATGAGCTGGCTAGGTGAACGAGCTGGTCCACGGAAAGCTCGAAGTTGAAAGAGAAATCCATGCGTTCAAACGTGCCTCGTCCGGCAAACTCTGCCGGTACGCTCCGGATTTGCTCAGCTGGGGGTCCCTCTGGTTCGACGATCGCAGAGAGCGCTTTTACCCAATCGCTGGCGCGGTCCCAGGTATGCCAGGCCAAGCCCATCATGCCGTTTGGTGTCATCACACGATCACATTCAGCTATGGCCCGTTCGGGGTTTACCCAGTGCCATGCTTGGAGACAAACAATAGCGTCCACACTCTGGTTACCCAGAGGGAGGTGTTCCGCCGAACCACTGGCAATGCTGATTCGATCAGCAACGTCGGGCGGGAGATCCTCACAGGCCGTTCGGAGCACGGACAGCATATCTTTGGACGTATCAACTGCGGTGACAGTGCATCCGAGTGCTGCGATAGTCCGGGTTCCCAAGCCTGTGCCAGCTCCCAGATCCAAGACTGCCAGCCGGTGACCGCGTGAGGGTGACCCCAGCAGCCACGAAATCACCTCGGCCGACCATGCGGGGCGCACTTCATCATGCAGAACCGCACTGTGGCTCGAAACTGTTGGCGGACAATTGGTCTGATTCATATCTGTCAGCCTAGCGAATGCCAGGTCCGGGGACGTTTTGAAGGTCGTTGATTAACCGGCACAAAAATCAGGAGAAGAGGCCGTGTCAACACGTCCAGTTGAGAACCCTTAGCGGGACAGATCTTTCTCGAATAGCAGATGGCGTTCATCGTAATATGCTTCGGTGACTCCGATTGATCTCATCTCAAGGCGCTCACAAACCTTTTGGGAGGCCACATTGAGTGGATCAGTGACGGCAATAACGGCCCGAAGCCCACTGGTTGCCGCGTCCGCCATGACAGCACCGGCAGCTTCAGTAACGTAGCCCGCCCCTTGGGCATCAGGGTGCAGATGCCAGCCGATCTCCACCGGACGTTCACCCTTTGTACCTGCTGAGAGCTGGATAGGTTTGAGCAGGACATTTCCGAGTATGTCACCAGTTTCTCGGGAAGTAACTGCCCATATCCCGTGGATCGGGTCATCAATGGCACGTCGGCGAATGATGGATTCCACAGCTTCGGAGCGAGTAGTCATCGTCTTTGCATGAGGCCCAAGAAAACGAACTGTATCCCAGCGGGATTCAAGGTCGAATAGAAAGTCCGCGTCGTCTAGTTCCCACGGCCGCATGATTAGTCGCTCGCTGTTGATAATTCTCATTCGTCAATTCTCTACCAAGGCGAGGCTACATCCAGTGAACCCAAACAGGTGTCCCGTAAGACGGTCATCCTACGGGACGCTCGATCCGTTGACTTGTACATGCTCGAAACTCCGAGTTTTCAAAGATTTCAGATTCCCGTATACCCCGCCCGAGAAAATGCCCGCGAGCCTTATACGGGGCACATAGATTCCGGCCAAATTGCCACTCTCAGCGACAAGATACACGCCCAAGCGCCCCGCTCTGCGACGAGGAGAACTCTCATATTCCTTGGAGTGTTGGAAGAACAACCCAACTTTGAATTAGTCCTTGCAGATAGCCATAAGAATCATCTTGGGTCCTATGTCGACAGGGCTAAGTCCCAGTTTGAGAAGACTGGCGTTCACGATGAAGAATCCAGAAACTGAATTCTTCATGCGTCTGAGAAAAATCCCATTGCCAGCTTTCGAAATTACACGTTTTAATTTTTGACAAGACCCATAGCCGTAAAGGCTCGGTGATAGATTTCTTTGATCACGGATTCTTTACGGGCGTTGTATTGCATAGTGTGTTCGTCTGCTGCCGTAGCCTGCGCTGCGGCTATCCGTTTCGCTTCTGCGTACACCCGTCGCTCGATTGGGTGCGCACGCAACCAATCACGGAAAATGCGATGTTTGATTAGTTCTGGACTGTCATACCCGAAGACATGTAAGTTGCATGCTGGGTTCGAGTGCCGCAATACACGATGTCCATACCACCAAGGTTCGCGGACAACTAGGTGAAAGCCGACTTTTTCGAGTGCCGGAACATAGAGCTGTTCTTCATTTGGATCAGCAATCACCAAATCTATGTCGATGATTGGTTTCGCGGGGAGTTCCTGCACAGATGTCGAACCGACATGCTCAATCGCCAGAGCCCGCCATCCCAAGACGTTTCTGATTTTCGTAGCAAGAAACTGGAATTGTCCTGCCCACTCTTCGTTCCACTCAGCAATCTCAACGCCTGGCAAAGGCCCCGCTCCAGGAAGGTAAGGAGATTGCCCTGCAGGCGGTACAGGTTCGGAGAATGAGGTAATTTCGGCACGTTGTGGCATGAGAACTATTATCAACTCTTCTTTGGCTCACAACATTCAGACAGGCAAGGGTCCACGTTCAAATTTCTAACACAGCTCTAGCCGTCATCGGCATGTGCTTTCCTAACTGAAAGACGCGCAACCTCTTCCCGCCAATGGATGAGTTTATTACTCATGCATTAAGATGTTTCCTCCGGCGTAACTGCCAAAGGCTTATAACGATTCCAAGGGGCGCGAAGACGAATATAACTGGCAGCGGATTGAATGAGTGCTTCTTGATACCAATAGCCTCGACCCAGTATCGCTCCGGTCCGGCTTGTCGATATTGAAACCACGAAGAAGAGCCAAAACATATCTTCCTTCAATTTTGCTCTTCCAATCTAATTTTCCGTGCGATCATGACCTTATGGATCGACGTAGCATCTGGCAAGAAATCGATACCGAGCGCACCGTTTTGGCTCATCAATTAGCATCCATCGATGCGCCGCAGTGGCAAACCCAATCGCTCTGTAGAGGGCTGACGGTCCGGGAGGTATTGGCACACCTGACCGCCAGCGGCACCTTGTCAGGAACAACTTGGTTTCTCGGTGTCCTGCGAGCGCGCTTTGATTTTGATCAACAAGTGGCGGACCGGCTCAGCGAACAGCTCGGTTCTACCCCGGACGATACGCTGAAACGTTTTTGTGCAACTATCGGCAGTAAGACCTCTCCCCCGATTCCTAAATTAGCTTTACTCGGAGAAATGATCGTCCACGGCAATGATATTCGGCAACCGCTCGGGTTGCAGCATACCCACCGGCAAGAAACCCTTGATGCTTTACTTCGATACTGTGCAGGCAGCGACCAAATTGTTGTCGCCAAGAAAAGAGTCAAGGGTTTGCAATTAGAGAGCCTCGAAAGCGGCATCACCATTGGGCATGGCCTGCCCGTTCGTGGCAGAACTCTGGCACTAATTATGGCGATGACCGGAAGGAAAGCGTACTGCTCCGAGCTGTCCGGAAGCGGGCTGCCTCTACTCGCATCACGCTGCGACTAATCCGCTTCCTATACCGATCAGGCACTGCTTTCCCTTATCCAGAATTGCGCTGTAAAGGTCGTTGGCCCCAGCCATGTTCGGTACAGATCATCAATCCTTGGTTCAGGGTTACCTGCCGAAAAGACGTGCGAAAAAGCCCTTGCCCGACTTATTTTCTTGAGCCGCGTTCGGGTCACAAGTACAGCGGGAGTTGCGTGGAACGTTAGCCATAACTTGCTGAACGTGCTGTCCACATCCTGCCCAGGTGGTTTTCTGGCACTTGCTGCATTTCACGGCACGGCACATTTTCTGCTCCCTAAACTCAACGATTCTTCAGTGTGCAAACTACGGAATTAGATCACAGTAAGATACCCCTAGGGGTATGCAAATAATATTAGCATACTTTAATAAACCCCCAGGGGTATAGGATTGAAGAAACTTCAAGATGAGAGGAGCGCACCGTGCAGCTAGAAGCAGAAACCATGAAACCTGCGATCAACAGGCTCAAAAGAGCTCAGGGGCAACTTAATGCTGTGATCAGGATGCTCGAAGAAGGCAGTGATTGCCGCGCAGTCGTTACCCAGCTCTCCGCAGCGTCGAAAGCCATTGACCGCGCGGGATTCTCTATCATCGCCACCGGTTTAGAAAAATGCCTCGAGTCAGATGATCCCACCGTGGACCGCGCCGAAATGGAAAAGCTGTTCCTCTCATTGGCTTAGTCATGCAGCACCGAGTTTCCCAGTTGACCTCGTGTGAGTAGACGTAAAAGCGCCGGTCCTCCCCTGGGAGAAAACCGGCACTTTTCACTACAATTCGACAATACTGGCAATCGTTACTTACGTCCGAACCCACGCAGTCGTAGCGAGTTGGCCACAACCAGTACGGAACTGGCGGCCATGGCAGCGCCTGCTATCATCGGATTCAGGAACCCCAGAGCTGCCACCGGGATGCCGGCGGTGTTGTAGATGAATGCCCAGAAAAGGTTCATCTTAATAGTTCCCAAAGTCTTGCGGGACAGTTCGATGGACTGAGCTACCTGATCTATATCGTTGCCCATGATGGTCACGTCCGCGGCCTCAATAGCCACATCGGTGCCGGAACCCATCGCGATACCCAGGTCAGCCTGAGCCAGGGCAGGTGCGTCATTAACACCGTCACCCACCATGGCCACAACCTTGCCTTGAGCTTGGAGCTTACGCACGGCTTCGGCTTTGCCCTCGGGGAAGACATCTGCGAAGACATCTTCGGGAGCAATGCCTACCTTGGCGGCCACGAGTTCGGCCACCGCCCTGTTGTCGCCGGTCAGTAGCACCGGGCGCAGTCCCAAATCCTTGAGCCTGGCGATAGCTGACGCAGAGGATTCCTTGATCGTGTCGGTCAAGTTGACCAACCCCGCGAAGACCCCGTCAACTCCGACCATGATCGAGGTAGCACCGGCTTGTTGTGCAGCGGTCAGGTCCGCATGCTGGGCCTCGGTCAGCTCAATACCGTTTTCTTTCAACCAGCTGACGCGCCCTGCTACCACCGTCTGGCCATCGACCACCGCGCGAACGCCTCCGCCAGCGGCCGAACTGAAATCATTTGATCCCAGCAAGTCGCCCTCTGCCCTTGCTGCCTCGACAATTGCCTGGGCAATTGGGTGCTCGGAGCTGGACTCGGCAGCACCTGCCAGTGCCAAAACGGTGCTCTCAGCAAACCCTTCAGATGCGGTGGTGGAGGTGACCGCAAGATTTCCCTCGGTAACAGTTCCGGTCTTATCCAACAGAACCGTGTCAACCTTACGTGTGTCCTCTAGAACTTGCGGACCACGAATCAGAATACCTAACTGAGCTCCTCGCCCAGTACCGACCAACAATCCAATAGGCGTTGCCAGACCTAATGCACAGGGGCAAGCGATAACCAACACCGCAACGGAGGCCGCGACGGCCGCGCCCATATCTCCGGTAACAAGTAACCAGGTAACAAAAGTACCGAGGGCGATAACCAGCACAATAGGTACAAATACCGAGGAGATCCTGTCCGCCAGCCGGGCAATCGGAGCCTTGCCGGTCTGCGCTTCCGAGACCAAGCGCCCCATTTGCGCCAACGTGGTGTCCTTACCCACGCGGGTAGCGCGAATAATCAGGGCACCCGAGGTGTTGATTGTAGCTCCAATGACCGTGTCATCCGGGCCAACCTCAACGGGAACAGATTCACCAGTGACCAGCGCGGTATCTACCGCCGAGTGTCCGGAGACCACAAAGCCATCTGTGGCAATCTTCTCCCCCGGACGCACGATGAATTCATCTCCGGGCACCAGAGTAGCGGCCGAAACCTTCGTTTCCACACCGTCACTGATTAGGGTCGCTTCTTTGGCTCCCAGATCCAGCAGCGTTTTTAATGCGTCACCCGCGCGGGCCTTGGCGCGCGCTTCCAACCACCGTCCAAGCAGAAGGAAAGTCGCTACGACGCCGGCAGTTTCGAAGTACAAGGCATGCTCGCTCATCGACATGCCGGTGTGGGCAGTGATATTAGGATCCGCAATCAACTGCCACAGGGAATAGAAGTATGCGGCCAGGACACCGATGGATACCAAGGTATCCATGGTGGAGGCGAAGTGGCGTGCATTGATCGCGGCAGATCGGTGAAATGGCCAGGCCGACCAGAAGGTGACGGGCGTGGCCAGGATCAGCGCTATCCAACCCCAGTGCGGGAACTGTGCGCCGGGAATCATGGAAATGACAAAGAGTGGAGTGGTGAAGATGGCAGCTACAATCAGCCGTTTCTTCAGGTCCGCACCAACCGCTGGCGCTGCTTGCTTTTGGATTGGTTCAAGCTGTGCCGGAGATTCGAGAATGTTCTGGTCACCGTCATGCAGCACAGGAACCGAGGGCTTCGCGTACTGGTCAACCTTGAGACTGGCTTTATAGCCGGCCGACTCCACCGTTGAGATCAATATTTCGTCGCTCACGTCTTGCGGAACGGTGATACGCGCCGATTCCAGCGGCAAGTTGACCAACGCTTCAACGCCTTCAATCTTGCCCAGTTTGCGCTCGACTCGACCCACACAAGAGGCGCAGGTCATTCCCTGAATATCTAACTCGACTATGCGCTGGTTAGTGGGGAATGCAGTGTCNTTACTCATGAATCCATTTCTTTCTTACATCTGGCTGCGGATTAGCGTTCTGACCTTCGCCCCGCGGGGCCACCCTTTACGCGTCGACAGAGACGAGGTTATACCCGGCTTCAGAAATAGCTGCCTCGAACACAGAATTCTCCACCTTCGTCTCGGCAGCAACGGTCGCAGTAGAGGTTCCACCAACAACAAGGTCAACCTCGACAGTACTCACTCCGGCTATTTCCTGTAGCTCTTCAGTGACTGATGAGACACAGTGTCCACAGGTCAAACCGTCAATTTTCAAAGTGATGCTGGAGCTCATAGCTTCCTCCGTAAGTTGTATTTTGCTCATAATCTCTTCGTCTTATGAGTTCCAAGCTAGACAACCGGACACGAATACTCGCCAGCTTGCCTACACCAAGAGCATATACCCCTAGAGGGTATATTTCAAGTACCCCCCAAGGGTATATCGGTATAAGCAATAAATATTCAGGTCACGTCCGCAGGAACAAGAATAGGTAAAAAGCGCACAGCAATGAGACCCCAGTCCAGGATCTGGAATCGGTCTTATTCGTTGCACCCTGACTCGACCAGAGTACGAGATCAGAGCTTTAGCGCTTACCTGTCACCAGATCCGCGATATGAGCGATCGGCGAAGTATGCGAACTGCCTTTAGCCTCTTGCCGGTCCGCGAGGCCATAGGCGGCATAGAGCCCTTTAGTGGCAATCCATCGCAAGGGCTCGGGTTCCCATAGTCGTGCTTGGTGGTTTACCCACGGTAGGGCAACCAGGTCAGAGTTCCGCCCTAACACCAGGTCTCGCAAGGTACGGCCTGCAAGATTAGTGGTGGCCACCCCGGTACCCACATACCCTCCTGCCCAAGCGATTCCACTGTCTGAATCGAGCCCCACTGTTGCCGCCCAATCACGCGGAACTCCCAGCACCCCTGACCAGGCGTGATCGATGCTGGTATGCCGTGTTTGCGGGAAGAGAGTATGCAATATTTCTTGCAACCCTTTGATGCTCGCTTCTGGCGTCTGTCCATCAAGATCTGTCCGGGAACCATACTTGTATGGGACCCCGCGCCCGCCGATAGCAATTCGGTCATCGGCCGTGCGCTGCGCGTACATGTAAACGTGGGCGAAGTCGCCGAGCACTTCGCCTTGGCTCCAGTTCACTTCGTCCCAAAAGCTTGTCTCTAAAGGCTCGGTGGCGATCATCGACGAATTCATCGGAAGCCAGAGCCGCTTGTGTCCCTTGATCCCAGCAGTAAAACCCTCTGTCGCTCGGATGATAAATTCCGCGGCCACCTGACCGCCCGCAAAATCCAGTTGATGGGGTCGAATTTCGGTCACACGGGTATACTCATAGATTTCTACACCAAGGGATTGGACTACCCGCGTCAGGCCATTGACGAGTTTGGCCGGCTGAATCCGCGCGGCATGAGGATGCCAGGCAGCACCCAGAGCACCTTCCACACCGATTCTCGCGATTGCATCGTCCTGCGTCAGCAGTTGTACGTCGGTGTGTTCCCAAGAGTTTTCGTTCTTAACGAACTCACGCAGTCGAGCCAATTGCGCCGCGTTGCAGGCGACTTCGAATTCACCACCAGGCAAGATATCTGCCTCGATTTGCTCAGACTGGCAGATCCGGATCACTTCAGCGACGGTTTGGTTCATGGCTAGCTGAAAGTCTGTAGCCGCCTGCCGGCCATGGGATTTTAGATACTGTTCGCGCCCACCGGTAATAGTGTTGGTTAACCAACCACCGTTACGTCCCGAGGCGCCATAACCAACGTGGCGTTGTTCCAAAATTGCGATGCGCAGGGAGGGGTCCGCCTGCTTCAAATAGTAAGCGGTCCATAGACCGGTAAATCCGGCGCCCACGATTGCTACATCAACTTCAAGTGATTCGTTCAGCGTTGGGTGTGCAACGGGCAGCCCAATTTGCTCCCACCAATGAGAAACCTGGCCATTGATCATGTGATTCTTTCGTCCGCAACGAATAAATGAACCACGCTCACTTTATGGTTCTGGAATCACTCTAAGGTCAGCCTGAGACTCTGGCAAGGTTCTGGACTATTGCTCGGAAAGTTCCACTCGAGCGCCAGGAGCCGGGGCAGTGACCATCAGGGTAGCAACGCCTACCTCGTCACCAAGCTGGGTCATCACCTGCTGGGCATGTTCTGCGTCGCGCACCAGTAACGCGAGGGTAGGACCCGAACCGGAGACCATTGCGCGCAGCGCTCCCGCACCTTCGGCGAGATCTCGCACAGTTCCCAATTCGGGAGCCAAAGCCAAAGACGCCTGCGTCAGATCATTGACCAGTAGCTGGGACAGCGCTTCGGCATCTGATGCCATCAGCGCCTTGATCACCTGCGGATCAATCTCTTGCGGGACCTCAACGTCTTGCCCCGCACGCAAGCGGTCCAGCATCGAGTAGACCCGAGGGGTAGACAGTCCAAAGCTTGCGGGAATCAGTACCCATTGAGTTTTTGCTCGCGTGAGCAAGGGAGCCAGCTGGTCGCCGATGCCCAACCCAATAGCGGCTCCACCCATCAGGGCAAACGGAACGTCGGCTCCTAGCCGTGCTCCCAGTCGCCCAAGCTCCTCGCGGTCCAGCCCGGTCCCCCACAATTCATTGCAAGCCACCAAAGCGGCTGCCGCATCCGCAGAACCACCGCCCATACCTCCGGCAATGGGAACGCGTTTGGTGATGTGCAGGTTAGCACCCAAAGTGCACCCGGTATGCTCGCGCAGAAGCTGCGCAGCTTTCCACACTAGGTTATTTGGACCCAATGGGAAGTTATCAGGATCAGAGACCACAGGAGAACCAGGTTCAAGGCTCAGCTGCAATTCGCCGTCTTCACGCAGCGTCGCTTCGATCTGCTCCAGCAAGGAGACCGCCACATAGAGGCTAGCGACCTCGTGGTAGCCATCTTCACGAGGCGGTCCCACCCGGAAATAACAGTTGATCTTCCCTGGTGCGGTAGTGATGACACGTTGTTTGACCATTATTATTTTTCGGTCTGCTCTAGGGCAGGCACCGTGTGGGCTGCGCGCGCAATAGAGATGAAGCCTTCGACATCCAGCTTCTCGCCACGTTCCTTGGGATCGATACCTGCGGCCAGCAAAATCTGCTCTGCGCGAGCGCCTGAACCTGCCCAGCCAGACAGCGCAGCACGCAAGGTCTTGCGACGCTGGGCAAAAGCCGCATCGATAATGGCAAAAACTTCTTTGCGGTCTGGCGCTCCACTGCGGTCTTTATCGCGGGTGAAAGCAACCAGTCCCGAATGAATCTTCGGTGCGGGCCAAAAGACGTTCATCCCAATGACGCCAGCCTTGCGCATGGTGCCATACCAGGCACCTTTCACCGAGGGGACGCCGTAGGTCTTGTTACCGGGGGCGGCGCACATTCGGTCTGCAACCTCGTCCTGGACCATCACCAGACCATGTTTGATGGATTCAAAGTGCTCCATCAGGTGCAGCACCACAGGCACCGCGACGTTATATGGCAAGTTGGCGACCAACGCGGTGGGATTTCCGGGAAGCTCGCTGATCTTCATGGCGTCGCTGAGGATCACCGTCAGGTCTTCCTCACGGCCCGGGCGCATCTCCGCCATGGTCTGCGGCAACCGCTTAGCAAGCGGCGGATCGATCTCGACCGCCACCACCTTTGCGGCGGCGTCCATAATGCCCAGGGTCAACGAACCAAGGCCCGGACCGACCTCAAGAACTGTCTCGTCTGGCGAGACATTCGCGGTGGCTACGATCCTGCGGATCGTGTTTCCATCAATCACAAAGTTCTGCCCGAGGGTTTTCGTGGGACGAATCCCAAGTTCCTCGGCCAGTCGACGGATTTCGGTAGCCCCAAGCAGTGGCAAAGATTCCTTAGACATCACAGCTACAATTCTAGTTCAGTCCGCAAGCACTGCGAACGCGACGCGACGCGCCCACCCCGTGAGGGTGGACGCGTCGCGTCAAAAGTTATTTCAGGGCTTAGCGCAGTCCAAGCTTGGACGAGCAGTGTGGCCAGTGACCCCATCCGCCGTTAGCGCGTAGCTTCTCGGCGGTAGCAATCTGTTCCTGGGCACTTGCCTGGTGTGGCAACGGTGCGTACTTTGTACCGCCGGCTCCACGCCATGAGGAAGCGGAGAACTGCAGACCACCGTAGTAACCGTTACCGGTGTTGATTGACCAGTTACCACCCGACTCACACTTGGCCAAGGCTGCCCAAGTGGAGGAGATGCTGCCGGTTGGCGCCTTCGACTTAGAGTCCGAGCTCTGAGAATCCGACTTCGACTCTTCCTTCTTGGTACCAACCTTGATGATCTCGGCGACCGGCTTCTTGGTGACCTTCGACTTCAGGACTTCTTCCTCGCCCTTTTCGCCGTTTCGGGTTTCTTGGCGAAGCGTGAGTTCCCGTTCGCCCTTCTCGCCTTCGGTCTTGACCTTGGTCTTGCCTTTTTCGAGCTTCGAATCCTTGACCTTTTCGGTCTCAAAATCGATCTTTCGGGTTTCATCCCAAGTCTTCACCGAAACTTCGATGATCTCGATCGTGGCATCTTCCGCGATCTTGGTGCTGGTCTTTGCGTTCTTGTCGGTATCCTTACCGATCTGAACGTTGACCTCATCGTCCTTGTCTAGCTTGACCCTCTGCTCGTCAAGCAGTTCCTTGACGGTCTGCGCGGTGGTCGAAATCTTCTGCTTTTTCTTATCCGCAACCAGCGTGATGGCCTTAGGGGTGATGATTTCGATTTCTTCACTAAGGCTCACAAGCTGAATTTCTTCGCCGAGTGAAACCTGAGATTTCGCATCAACCTTCAGCTCGTCCATTACATCGGCTACGGTCATCCCGGTGGTGTGTACAACTCGGTTTGTGCCGTCGATACTGACCTGAACCGACTTATTCCGGTTGATCTCGATGCGCTGCTCATCGGAAAGTTCCGAGTCCGCAGCAACATTCAACTCGTCGCGGGCGTCTACACTGATACCTTCTTGCTCAAGGGCAGCCTGCACGGTAGCGGCGCGAGTGGTGAAGCTCTGATCCTGCCCATCGATGGCAACGGTCACGGACTTCTGGCCGGAAATATAAAATACGGCTCCGGCGATAACCACAGCAACAGCTACGGCCTGGGCCAGATATTTGACCCAGCTTTTTTTGAGCAAGTGCATCACGGTAGTGAGGTCTCCATCGTTTGTTGGTCGAACGCCGAGGAGATGATCCCGGTACATCTTGCTCAACCTTGGCGGACAATTCCGCCAATCTAAAGTTCGGTGTTGGCTTGCTCGACCTTCAGACCAAAGGTTGTGGTCTGCCGATAGTGCAAATCTGTATAGTGCGAACGGCACGAAGGCGCGCTCGCAACTCAACGCATTCCGTTAACCGTAACCGAATTGTAATAATTGGCGCAACCTTTATATGGCCGAAAGCACATCGAGCAGTACTACAATGCTCCGTAAACTGCGCCGGTATTCTGAGAAATCTGCTCACAGAACTGCGCAAGATCCGTCGCTCGGGCCTCAGCCATAAAACGAGTCGTATACGGAATCATGTAGCTGGCATTAGGCCTTCCCCTAAATGGGTGAGGGGTCAAAAATGGTGCGTCCGTCTCCACTAGCAGTAGCTGGGGATCCGCTAGGCGCAAGGCTTCCTGCAGGTCAGTCGAGTTTTTGAAGGTCACAGTTCCCGAGAATGACATGTACCACCCGTTGTCATTGCAGATCCGCGCCAGTTCTGCGTCACCGGAAAAACAATGGAAGACCACGCGCTCCGGTAGCACCGAATCTTTGAGGACTCGCACTACATCGCTATGCGCGTCACGGTCGTGAATTTGCACGGCTTTCGAATGCTCCACCGCGATTCGCAGGTGCTCACGGAAAGAATCTTCCTGCGCTTGATGGCCTTCTTCTCCGGTACGGAAATAGTCCAGTCCGGTCTCGCCAATGGCTCGCACCCGCTCTTCGGATGCCAAAGCCTCGATTTGTCCGATTGCGCTTTGCAGTTCCCCGGCCTCGGCAAGCCGTGCAGCATCATTGGGGTGGATGGCGATAGCGGCCAAAACATTTGAATATTCCTTTGCTGCTTGCACCGCAAAGCGCGAAGACTCAACATCGCACCCCACTTGGATCAGCCCCTCGACACCGACCGCAGCGGCGGCATCAAGTGCTTGTTGCACCGTGACGTTCAGCGAACCGTCCCGGAAGTCTAAATGAGTGTGGTTATCAATCACCGGATAGGGCAAAGGTTCCGGTGCGTCCGGATAGCGGGTGTTCCTTTTATTACCGCCCTTTTCGTTCTTAGCTGAGCGGGTACGGTCATTCAACTGTGTGCTGTCATCCTCCGGGAGCGGACGATAGCCCTCCGGAATTGCCGAAAAATCTGAATCGCTCATCTGCTCACCGATACCTTTGTTCAAAATGCTGTCAGTTCTTGGGTCTAATTCTTCCATCACGGCCCGAGCAGCAGAGAATCGATACATTAAGATGCTGTTGGTGGAGAAATGAACCCCATATGATGTGAACACAAGCTATGGAAATCGCTTGGCGTGTCAACGACAACCTCGGCACGATAAGTTGCCCAGCCAGGAGGATGCGCATGAGTGCCCACCCAACACTGCCCTCAGTCGATTCGACCTTTAGGTCGAATTACCAGCGGATATTTGATGCAATTCAAGAAGTCATCACCGGCAAACCGGAGGCTATTACGAACACCATCGTGGTGCTGCTTGCCCAGGGCCACCTGCTGCTAGAGGACGTGCCCGGGGTTGGCAAGACGATGCTCGCCAAATCGCTGGCGCGCAGTGTTAATGGAAGCGTGCATCGCATTCAATTCACCCCGGATCTTTTACCTAGCGACGTCACCGGAGTTTCGGTGTTCTCCCCGCAGGATCATCAGTTCACTTTTCACCCGGGCCCCATCTTTGCAAATATCGTGATCGCTGACGAGATCAACCGTGCCAATGCAAAGACGCAATCAGCGCTGCTTGAATGCATGGAAGAGCAACAGGTAACGGTCGATTCCATCACCCATCCGCTGCAAAAACCATTTATGGTCGTAGCTACGCAAAACCCCATCGATTCCGAAGGAACCTTCGCGTTACCCGAGGCGCAACGAGACAGATTCATGGGCCGGATTTCATTGGGCTACCCCGACAGGGAAGCGGAAATCTCTATGCTTTCCACACATCACATCTCCGAACCGCTAGATACGCTCACCCCAGTTCTCGAACTTGATCAGCTTCATCAGATGATTGACCAGGTAAAACAGGTAACCGTCACCCAGCGGCTGAGCAGCTATATCGTCGATTTGGGCCGCGCCACCCGTGAACACCCATATATTTCCCTCGGCGCCTCACCGCGAGCACTCGTTCAGTGGGTCCGGGCCGCAAAATCCCATGCTGCTATTAACGGACGTGACCATGTTCTACCGGAAGATGTGCGCGCCGTGGCACCGATGATTTTGTCCCACCGCCTGATCCTCACCCGCAGGGCATTATCAGAGGGTGTGGAACCGCTGGCATTGATCCAGGATCTTGTGTCCGCTACACCTGTCGGATAGCTGAGTTTTCTCATGGATCAGATACCACGGTTCGATTCCAAAGACTCACTGTCGTGGGCGCGTACCGTCTCGGCGCCACAAAACCTAAAGAAGTTCCGTCTGGACTTACTCACCCGGCGTGGTTGGTGCACCGTAGTAGGCGGGGCTGCTCTCATTTTCCTTGCCTACATTCTGGGCCGTCACGAAATGATGGCTCTCGGAACCGGACTCATTGCTCTGGTCCTGGTGAGCTGGATACTGGTACTGCGTTTACGTAATGCTTCCACCCTGACTCGCACGCTGCTCAGCCCAAACCCGGTAGTTGGAGACATCACCAGAGTGCAGTTAACGTGCGCAGATCAAGCCACCGTCCAGGAGGGGCTGCCAGAGGAATTCGGACCGGGCCCAAAATTTACCGGCCCCGGCACAAGCACCTACGAATTGGTCTTCCGCAGCCGAGGCATCCATTTGGTGGGCCCGGCAAAACAGATCTTGGCTGACCCGTTGGGCCTGATCTATGGTCTGGTCGACAGCGGTCAGGCCACACAAATACCCGTATGCGCCCAAATCCAACCGTTGGAACGTTTTGCCTCACTGGGTGAAAAGATGCTCACCGGCGATGCTCGCTTCTCCCGAAGCACCACCGCCGACTACTACGACGTGGCAACCCGTGAATATCAGCAGGGCGACTCAATTCGCCAAGTGCATTGGAAGGCAACTGCCCGCCAAGGAAAACTCATGGTCCGCCAAGAAAACCATGTGGCCACAGCCCAGGCGCTGTTGGTCTTAGACCGTACCTTTGAACACTGGCACAGCAACGGGGCAGACCTCCGACTAAGCATTCCGCAGGGCGAAAAGCCCGCCATTCAAAGCAGCCGCCGCTTCGAAACGGCGTTGAGCCTAGCGTGCAGTATCGGTCAGCGTTACGCGTCCAACGGCTATCAGCTGCTCTTTCGAGATTTGGCCGGCGAGCAACTCCTGGACGCTACCAGCATTTCACTGTCCGGGGCTTCCGCGCGCAGTGGATTTGAAGACTTCCACTCGGCGAGCGCCCACATGTCCTTACGTACGCCGAGCACAGCTGCCCCGGGAACCGAGATCTTGGGCGAAGAACTTCGCAAGTTATTGCAGGGAATGCCTGATGAGCCGGTCATCATGATTCTGGGAGAAATTCACAGTACGCAGGCTGCTTGGCTAGCAACACTTTCACGGTCGGTAAGACATGTAGAACTGTTCCTTCTCGTGTCCCACCCGGAGCGCTACCGCGAAATACAACATACTCTGTCGCAAACCGGCTGGAAGGTGCACGCCTTGGCAGCCAACACGAATATTAACGACTTGTGGTCCCGCTCATGAGCGCCACAATCACTGATATTCCTGCTTCCAGTCCGCCCCCTGGCGCGAAGGAGCCTGTTGTCCAGGAGCCGGCAAAGAACCTCACTGCGCGTTTGCTTGCAGCCAGCGCCTTAGCGCTCGCAATGCTCGCCGGTTTCGCGTCCCTCAGTGGTGTGGTTCAAGGTGCTGCGTGGCTGCAGGCGCTGATTTGGCCGGTATTCTTAATCCATTTCTGTGCCGGATTGCTTCGCGGAGTGCCTCGGGTGCGCTGGCTTGCACTCCCGGTAGCAGTGCTCCTTGCTGGTGGTGCGGTATTTCTGCATCCAACCATGCGTACCACCATCCCGGGGCTGGGTATTTTTGATTGGTTTGGCGCGGTGGTTTCCGAAGGCGCGCTGCAGTTCTCCACGCAGGTACCGCCGGTTGCTTACTCACGCTATGTCGAGTTTGTACTGTTGCTGCTGGCGGTCTTACTCAGCGTTATGGTGGAAGTTCTCGCGACCTTCAGGCGTTTAGCACCGTTGGTGCTCTTGCCCATATCTTTTGCACCGGTGATCGCTTCCTTGTTCAAACAAGAGGGCGCCGGGATCTGGTATGTGGTTGTGCTGACACTCGCGCTCCTCGGTTACTTTGCGTTACTCCCCTATGTCTTTCCGGTGCAGGGTGCGGGTCCCGGGCTTCCAGCCAAGCGTCAGTTGAATATTCTGTTGCTCACCGCGATGGTCTGCGCTTTGGTGATGGTACTAAGCAGTGCGTTCATGCCAGGGTTCCGCAAAGGCATGCTGCCTGAGGGCACTCGTCCCTCGGGAGACCTTCTTGCAAGTAATGTGGACCCACTGCTGAATCTCGGGAGAGACCTGCGAGCGAATAATGGTTCCGTGGCTTTCAGCTATCTGACGACTTCAAACGAACCGGTATATCTGCGTACCTCGGTGATCGAGGATCTAAGCGCCACCCGGTGGGAACCGGACGAGGGGCTACTGAAATCGGCCTACTTTGGTGACACCGCAATGGATACCGACTCCGATGTTTTCAACGGAAGTGCAGAGGTCACCCAACTACGCTGGAACGACCGGGTAAGCAGTCCGGGTCTGCCGATACCGGATCGAAGTTTTTTCATTTCCGGCATTAATGGCCCGTGGAATTGGACCCGGGAAACGTCTGTGGCGCGACTTGGCGGTGACGCGTTATCAAACACCGAAGAAGTGACTATCGGACACACGCAAATGAATTTGAGTCCGCAGATCGCGCGTAGCCTGGCCTCCTACGGCGACAGCATGCAGTCACAGATCGATGACGTGTACCTGTCAATGCCAGAAGATCTAGACGGACAGTTCGGGCAGTTACTTCAACGCACGCTTACGGAGGCTTACGAACCACTTCAGGGACCGCCGACTAACGATTTTGACATTGCCGTTGCGATTCAAGATTTCCTGCGCTCATCAACTTTTGGGTATTCCGAACGCACTCCCCTGCGTGAAGGCTATGACGGAGCCAATCGACAGGTGGTCAGGGCGTTCCTGGAACGCCGACAAGGCTACTGCGTACATTTTGCATCCACTATGGCCCTACTGGCTCGTGCCGCGGGGATTCCCTCACGCATCGTTGTCGGCTATGCGCCGGGCGAGCCGACGGGAGAAACCCTGGATGCCGCTGACCTGCCGGGCCTTGCAGGGAACGGACTTCCTCCAGACACCGAGCTGACCGAATTTGAGGTGACCGGGCAGCAGGCGCACGCCTGGCCGGAACTATTTCTGCCAGGTATCGGCTGGGTACCGTTTGAACCTACCCCGGGGCAAGGTCAAGCCCCGGATTATGCTCCGGAAGCAACCTCCAGTCAGCCGCCGGCAGAAGTACCCGAGGAATTGAACCCGTCAGGTGCTCCCACCCTGGATGATCCCGAGGCCCAGGAAAGCCCTGGTGCCCCCCTCGAGGAACCCGCCGCAGATAAGGCACAGGATTATGGCTGGTTTGTTTTCTCCGGTGTGCTGATTCTCGCGCTTATTCTTGCGGCTATCCCTTGGCAGCGCACACGTTTGCGCCACCGCCGGATAGAGCGGGTCAAGGCTGGCGGTCAATGGGCTGCCCAAGCACTGTGGGATGAATTGTGTGCGGTTGGTGCCGATGCGGGAACCCCCGCTGCAGAATATGAATCGGTGGGCGATTACACCAGACGCCTTGGCTCCACCCACCAGCAGCAAGGCCAACAATTGCACCTGCTCAGGGCTGCCATCGAAGCGAGCTTTTATGCGCAGCGGCACCCAGAGCCAGAAAATGCACCGGCTCTTGTCGAGGCATTAGCGCAGGTGCATACGCAGTTACACCACGAGCTTCCGCTCGGAAAACGCATCGCGGCCTTCTGCTTCCCCGCATCATTACGTCAGCGGCGGTTGCGTCAGGTGGCGCCGGTTCAAACCGTTCGCTGAGTTATCCAATGCAAAAGCTGTGGCCCCAACATCTGACTAGATGTTGGGGCCACAGCCTATTGTCCTACCGCTGAACGCAGCGGTCATTCCTGCTTTGTGTTACTTTACCGGCGCGTATGGATCGGCAATACCGATGTACTGCACGGTGGTGTACTCGCCCAATCCTTCGGCTCCACCTTCACGGCCAAGTCCCGACTGCTTCACGCCACCAAATGGTGCCGCAGCGTTGGAGATGACCCCAGCGTTAAAGCCAACCAGACCAAACTCAATCTGCTCCGAGACACGGAACATCCGGTTGAAGTCACGTGAGTAAATGTATGATGCCAGACCGTACTCGCTGGCGTTGGCCAAACGAATTGCGTCGGCTTCATTCTTGAATGTGGTCACCGGGGCCACTGGGCCGAAGATCTCCTGAGTGAGGATCTTGGCGTCGTTAGCCACATTGGCCAACACGGTTGGCTGGTAGAAGTAGCCAGGGCCATCTACCGGCGAGCCACCGGTGACGGCGGTTGCGCCATCTGCGATTGCCGCTTCAACCAGTGCGTGTACTTCATCGCGCGCCTTTTCCTCAACCAGTGGGCCCACGGTGGAGGTTGGGTCGGTGCCTCGGCCTGGCTTGAGCCCCTTCATGGCTGCAGCGAACTTTGCGGTGAATTCTTCGGCAACGTCCTCGTGCACCAAGAAGCGGTTGGCCGCGGTGCAGGCTTCGCCCATATTGCGCATCTTGGCAGCCATGGCGCCTTCTACCGCTGCGTCGAGGTCTGCATCTTCAAAGACTAGGAACGGTGCGTTGCCGCCCAGTTCCATCGAGGTGCGCAGAACATTCTCCGTAGCATCCTTCATTAGCTGCTTACCCACTGGGGTGGAGCCGGTGAAGGAGACCTTGCGCAAACGGTGATCTTTCATCAACGGGCCGGAGATCTTCGAAGCCGAAGCTCCCGACACCACGTTGAGTACGCCTGCTGGAAGGCCAGCTTCCATCATGGTGGCCGCGAAAAGCTGCGTGGTTAGCGGGGTGAGCTTCGCTGGTTTAAGCACCATGGTGCAACCTGCAGCAATAGCCGGGCCGACCTTGCGGGTGGCCATAGCCAGTGGGAAGTTCCACGGGGTGATGAGCAGGCATGGGCCTACCGGCTTGTGGTGCACCAGAAGCTTGTTTTTGCCCTCTGGGGAAGTAAGGTAGCGGCCGTAGTGGCGCACGGTCTCTTCAGAGAACCAACGCAGGAATTCGGCACCATAGGTCACCTCGCCGCGGGCCTCGGCCAGTGGCTTACCCATTTCAAGGCTCATCAATAGCGCAAAATCATCGGCGCGCGAGGTGACCAGGTCAAAACCACGGCGCAAAATTTCAGCACGTTCACGTGGTGCGGTCAACGCCCATTCAGCCTGCACGGCATCTGCCGCGTCCAAGGCGGCCAGTGCGTCTTCGCTGGTAGCGCTAGCCAGCGTAGCCAGCTTTTCACCGGTGGCAGGGTCCAGCACATCAAAGGTGCTGCCGTCTGAGGAATCTCGCCATTCACCGTTGATAAGTAATCCGGTAGGTACCTTGGCGAGCAGTTCTGCTTCGCGCTCAGCGGTAATCGACATAACGCGGTTCTCCTGAAATTCGTAAATGAAAAAATCTTCGTTGATCACAACGCTAGTGCTGGATCCAACGGACTGTATATCGCCCGGTGCACTACAACCTGGTTGTTTCATTGTGCATTCAGCCTAAATGATTGCGGCTATTTTTCCGCTTCATGACGCTCGGCAAGAACCGCTTCATACAGCTCGCGCTTCTTCACTCCAGCGGACTCGGCAACTTCAGCAACCGCTTGTTTCATCCGCACGCCTTCGTCAACCAATGCCGACACCTGCGGAAGTAAATCATCAATAGAAGGCGCTTGGGGAGCCGAAGCGCCCGAAATTACCACCACAATTTCTCCGCGCACCCCTTCATCTGCCCAGGCTTTGAGTACACCGAGTTCATCACGGCGCACCTCTTCGAACTTTTTGGTGAGCTCGCGTGCCACGGCGGCCTGGCGTTGCGCGCCGAAAACCTCCACGGCAGAGCCCAAAAATTCAGCTACTCGGTGCGGAGATTCGAAGAACACCATGGTGCGCTCCTCATGCAGCAAAGCGTTCAGACGTTTACGCCGTTCTCCCGATTTACGCGGCAAGAATCCTTCAAAGGTGAACCGTCCGGTGGGAAGCCCGGAGAGGGCCAACGCGGTTAATACCGCCGAGGGGCCCGGTACTGCGGTCACCCGGATACCTTCTTGCATGGCCGCTGCCACTAGTGGGTATCCCGGATCTGAAACTGCCGGCATGCCGGCGTCGGAGACTACAAGCACTGTGGAGCCTTGGCGGGCCAATTCAATGACCTCGCCGAGCTTATTGGCCTCATTGTGTTCATGCAGGCTCATGACTCGCCCTGAGGGTTTGATCCCCAGCGCGTGCGCCAAGTGATGGAAGTTGCGGGTGTCCTCCGCGGCGATCACATCTGCGCTTTGCATGATCTCGCGTAGTCGCGGAGATGCATCGGACAAGTTGCCTATAGGGGTGGCGCCCAGGACGATTACGCCCTCTTCGTCTGAATTCTGCACACCCTTTAGCCTACGCGAAGTACCAAAAGCACACATTCTGGTGGTTACGCCGGTAGCATGAACAACGATGAGCACCACTGCAGCAAAGACCCCAGACACCGGACACGTGCGCTCTGCGCGCGTTGCCTTCACCTTTGAGAGCCTCAAACAACGGTTATTACCGGTGGCAGCACCCTCAGGTACGTTAATGTGGATTGTGCCGCTGGTGGTGACAATCATCGGTGGTTTATTGCGTTTTGTGCATCTGTCCCACCCCAATATGTTGATCTTTGACGAGACTTACTACGTCAAGGATGCCTACTCATTGCTACATTTCGGTTATGAAATGGAATGGGTGGACGATAGCAATGACCAGTTTGTCGCAGGAGATCCACAGCTCAAAGACACCGCCTCTTTTGTGGTGCACCCGCCCTTGGGTAAATGGCTCATCGCCTTTGGCATGATGGCCTTTGGGGAATTTGACGGGTTTGGTTGGCGTTTTACCACCGCATTATTTGGTACGCTCGCGGTGCTTTTGACCACACTCTGTGCACGGTTGCTGTTCGGCTCACACCTGTTAGCAGGTATCGCGGGGCTGTTGATCGCTATCGATGGACACTCAATTGTCATGTCACGCACGGCACTGTTGGACATCTTCTTGATGTTCTTCGTGCTCGCTGCTTTTTACGCGCTGCTCAAGGACCGGATCCATGGGCGTACCCAATTAGCCAAAAAACTTTCGGTTCCCTTAGGGAACCGACCCAATGAATTTTTGCTGGATCATGGCCCCATGCTTTGGTGGCGGCCGTGGCGTTTAGTCGCAGCACTCATGCTCGGTGGCGCGGTAGGCATCAAATGGTCGGCACTTGCCTTCGTTGCGGTGTTCTGTCTTATGGCAGTGTTGTGGGACTTTAGTGCGCGGCGTACCGCTGGAATCCAACGTTGGCAGTCTGCAGCATTTACTCGTGATGGCATCTACTCCTTTGTGACCATGATGCCGGTAGTGCTGCTGACCTACCTGTCCACGTGGACCGGTTGGCTGATCACCGCTGGAGGCCGTTACCGCCAGTGGGCCGTGGAGAACCCTGGTGAGGGTGTCACGTGGTTGCCTGAGACGCTGCGCAGCCTCTGGCACTACCATCAGGCCGCATATGACTTCCATGCGGGACTGAGCTCGGATCATGGGTGGGCTTCTGCCCCGTGGACGTGGTTATTTTCTGGACGCCCCGTCCTGATGTATTTTGAGGGCTACGACAACGGCCAAAATGGGTGTGCGCTGGATCGCTGCACCGAAGTGATCATGGATATGCCCAACCCGGTGATGTGGTGGGCCTGCACTATCAGCATGGTCCTCTTAGTTTTCTGGTGGCTTGGTGCCCGCGATTGGCGCGCTGGTGCACTGCTGTCTAGTGTTCTCGCCGGTTTCCTTCCGTGGCTGATGTACCCCGAACGCACCATGTTCTTCTTCTACACCTTGCCGTTGGTGCCATTTATGGTGCTTGCATTGACCTATGTCATTGGCAGGTTCATTCCTCGTAAACCGCGCTCCGACGCGAGCTATAGAACGAGGATCATCTTGGTCGCCGTATCGCTAGCCTTGTTGTTGCTAGTCTCGGCTTTCTTCTGGTCGGTCTGGTCTGGGGAGCTCACTTCTGATGACTATTACCGCATGCACGTATGGATCCCGAGCTGGGGATAAACCCTCCCGCCGCGGCTTCTAGCCGTCTCCAGACATCGCTCTGCCCTCAGATTCCTCCGAGAGTTCGAACATTATTTACCTGCCTAGCTCAGCTCTAGCCTCCGCTCCGGAAAGAGACCAACTGCCCCGATGCCTTGACTTCTAGTTTCCAGTCCGCAAAGAACCCCTGCCTGCTGTGGTGCCATCGGACAGCAGGGTAACGGCGCAGAAGCGTTTCTCTAGATTCTGACGCCAGCGATTCGGTTGGGCAATCACAGGGCCTAACAGTTTTTAGTAAGGCAGTCCTAAGGCCGGGAAAGAAGTCTCAAAGTGCTTGCGCGCAGTCGAGGAGTCAATGCTCGTCCCCCGGCGTATACCTTCGAAGGCACCGTACCAGCGGCCTGAAACCAACCGCCTTGGCCCCGGTCGGACCTCGGAGCATCCAGTATCCGGAGACGCTTTCTCAATATTGAATATCGAGAACTCCTACGCAAGGTATCGGCACCCTCGACGAAGAACAAGACTGCTCTCGGCTTCCGAGTCGAGAATCAGGAATTAGTGCGGTGATGGACGAGTCTTGCATAAACAAAACCTCGGGTCCCGTCTCAAACGGAACCCGAGGTTTTGTTGTTTCTCGCGCTAGTGCACAGAACGCTTAGTTGCCTAGCCCAAAGACCCTTGCTTCTTGGCGTAGACGTGAGCCTTCACGACGGCGAGCCGTTGGCCAGCAAGCAATGAGCACCACGAGCACAGTCAGCACCATCAGCACACCAATAGCCACGGCCGAGTCCATCCAGAATTGTTCTGGGTAGAGTCGAATGAGTGTGTCGCTGACATTAAAGGTCCAAGTCCCCTCGGAGAAGAAGAGGTTATGGAACCCCGTGAAGAAGGTGTTCCACCCGGTAATTGCAAGGGCCGCGACCGCCGCGAAGAGCACCACCGTTACGATAGCGCCTGCGAACAGTGCACGGCGAACTCCACCGGCGTAACGATTAGCCAGGTAGACGATGAAAACTATTGCCAGGACAGCAAGCACCGCTCCGATCACATAGCCCAGTCCGATCAAGTTCTTCACGTCTAGCATGTGCTGAACTTCTTGGGCGGTGAACATAGTTGAACCGGTGGGCAATTTGAGTCCGGAAAGGTATTCCGGTCCGGCGAAGTTATTGAGGTAATCCACGCCGTAGCTGCCGTAGGTCAACCGTTCGGGGTCGGTGAAGCCAAAGCGGTCACTGGGGAAACCTGGACGTGCGTAAGCCATGGCCAAGAATGCCGGGGTGGCGACTAATCGAATCGCCGCGATCAAGGTGAGTACGGGAAAGATGATGGCGAGTAGTACCTGGGCGGTGCTTGCCATCGGAGGTTTGGAGTTCAGCGCACGTTCGCGGGCAACACGGCGTTTCACTGCGGCTTCAGAGGGCACAGACTCGGGGGTGTAATTACCAAAAACGCGAGTACGAGCTTGGGCCACAGCGGCCGAGGAAGTTTCTGGGTTGTCCTTTTGCGGTGCTGCGCTCACCGGAGGGACGCCTTGTTTCGCCGGGGCGACCGGTGCTTTGGCGGTGGCTGCAGGCTTCGAAACCGGCGTAGCCACCTGTTTTTCAGCTTCAATCTCATGCGGAAGTTTGATCGCACGGATGACATCTTCTACAGGCTCGTCAGCCTTTGGCTTGGCCGCACTAGCTGCCGCCGGTTTAGCAGGTGCAGGTTTAGTAGCAGCTGGCTTCGCGGCAACAGGCTTCTTCACTGCAGGCTTGGAAGCGGCAGGGGCGGCTGCAGGCTTATCGGCAGCGGCTTTGGCCGTTGCAGCAGCTGGAGCGGTCGCAGGATTAGCCGCAGCGGGCTTAGCTGGCGCTGCAGCAGGTTTGCTGACGGCAGGTTTGCTGACGGCAGGTTTGGCGGCAGCTGGCTTACTGACAGACTGAACCGTGGTTGGAGGTGCGGCGGGGCTAGGCTGAGCAGCGGCCGCGGGCTTAGTTTCTGCCGTTTTGGATTGCGTAGGTGCAGCCCCTGTAGGATTCAAAAAAGCGGCCTTCGCGGCAGCTGCAGCCTTAGCGGCGCGCTCATCTTGAGCAGCCTTGGCCTGTTTTTTGTGCTCTTCTAAACGTGCCGACAGTTCCTCGGCTCGCTGGCTCAATGAGCCCTTACTGGTTTGGTCGCTCGATTCCGAAGGAGTGGCCGCGATGGGCTTATCTGAACCTTCTGGTCCCTTAGCACCGGGGGTGTTCTTCGCCGCCTCAGCCATGAGGAGTCCTCCTGCAAATCGCGCGATTTCTGATTAACATCAATAGACGAATCCTGCAGTACAGGCTCCGCGGTTTCAGCTTATCCAGCAAGCCGTGTCAATCCGCGCATTACCACACCTAAATTAGCTCCGTGGTGCGGGAAACGGCTTACTGCACCATTCTCATCTGATTGGTAGGAAGGCAATTTTTTCCGAGAATTAACGGCGCGGCTTCAAATAGTTCTAGCCGGTTGCCGTTCGCTGCAGATTTCCTGCTTAGCGCTCATCGGTTTCCGGTGGAAGCATCGCCAGACGCGGACGCGCATCAAAGCGGGTTCCACGTAACTCACGCGGAGCAGGAGATTCGGCCGCTTCCCGAGGCTTTCGGTCCTCGCGCACCGCGTTCATCAAGGCATGCAGTTCGTCTTCATTTTCAATCACGTCTGGCAACGCGCCGCGCAATAAATTCCAGCCACTGGGCACGGTTAAACGGTTAGCGTGCCGAGCACACAGGTCATAACAGTGCGGCTCAGGGTATTGCGCCAACGGACCAAGCACCGCCGTCGAGTCGGCATAGTTGTAGGTAAGCGTTGCGCGGGCCGATTCACGGCACGCAGGGCGAGAGCAAAGACGAAGACTTTCCACGGCTTCAAGTCTACTCTCGTATCGGCCCCGAGCCCGGTAATCCGGACCCAACGGCCACGTTCGCCAGTGCGAACCATTACTCTGGAGCCATGGAGCACAACCAGCACACGCCGCCGCAGCGTTCGCGGCGTAATCGGCATGGCCGTGGACGGCGAGGTCCGCTGATGCCCATGCACTTACCGGCCTATCGAACTCGCCCAGAACGTTTCGATGACGCGGTGATGGCCAGCGCACAACGCCTAGGTGAACGCTGGGGCAGCAAGCTTGCAATCATTGATTTCCGCATTATTCCGGTGCCGGGCGAAAAAGTGATGTCGCAGGCGGCGGCCGTCGGAGATCGGATGCCATTGTCTTCAGCACGCCCAGCCACCGCGCAACGCCGAGCCCGGATATCCGTTTACCGCTTGCCTTTAGAGCAAGCAAGTCACAACCACACGGAATTAGTCGACCTCGTACACCAGTGTGTGGTGCACGAGGTCGCTAATCTGTGGATGCTGACGCCCCACGATGTTGATCCTGATTATTTTCCCAAAGACCCGGATTTTTAGCTTGTTCAGCCTCCGACGTTGACCACAATGCCATCACGTCCGGCATTTGCCGGTGGCATCGCGGCCCAAGCCAACGAACGATCCGAGCCGAAAATCAGCTGACCGATATAGGCGTTGGCATCTGATGAGAAGATCACCGCTTGGGCATCCGCGCTGACATCCTTGGGTTTGAAGACCATGCTCTGCCCGGTCTTGACCGTAAGTTCGGTTGGTTTGGACAGCTTGCCATCCTTATCAACAACAACTGCCTCTACCGAAGCCTCCGCCGAGGGCGCTGCAATACTAAATTCACCGGTACCGTTGGCCGAAATCGGCGCGACCTGCGTGCCGGCAAGTGGCATCGTGCTTGCTGCCCACGCGGTATCCGAAGACTGCTTTGGATCTGCGCCACGCACCATACGCACGCTGCTGGTCACCGGAGCATCGGCTTCCACGACCACTGAATACGCTCCGGCATCCAACCCGTTGAGGCTGATGATGCTAGTTGCGTCGGAGGAGACAGCGAGGTTAGAACCAAGGTCCGCGGCGACTTCACCGTCGGCACCTAGGATTTTCACTTTAAAGCCTGCGCCTTGTGCACCGGTGGCCGAGACGTGGAGCTGCGGAATAAGTTTCTTATCGCCTTTGCTCAGCTTGTCCCGGTCATTCTTGTTACCAATCCATACGCCGGGAATCACCTGGGTATTGGACGCCGAGGCATTCGCAGCGACCAAATCCACTCCGGCAGGGGTCAAACCACGCAAGGCGGCTTGTTGTACCGACGCGGTGATCTTTCCGCCTAAGCTCGTGATATCTGCGGAGACCGAGTCGAGATTCTGGGCGTATCCGCCAAGCACTAGGGCCCGCGAAGTACCCGGAGCGAGCACCACATTCTGCAAGGTGGAGGTATCTATCAGACCCTCTGGACCACGCAAATCTACGGAGACCTGAGCCGTCGTATGTGTGGGGTTCGACAGGTGCAGGACGCTGGTGGCCCCGGTCAGTGTCTGTAAGCCGGTGAAGCGCCAATTTGAGGCTGGTGCCTCACAGGTGGATGCCGCAAGCCCTGCGAGGTCTCCGTCTTTGGCGAGGAAGCTACGCATCGCGCTGCCCCACGAAGGCAGTTCGCCCAGTGGCTGAAGTGCAAATACTTGAGCCTTGTCCCGGCCATTGGAAGTATCCACTTTGCCGATACGACCGGTGAGTCCTTGTTCGTCGGCTCCCAATGACTTGCTAGCTTCGTCTTCGGCGATCCGCTTAGTCAGCTCATTTGCTTCTGAGCTTCCGAGGTCACCGAGTGCGGCTCCAGGAATTCGTTTGCCTAAATCGGAGATCACGGCCGCACGGATGTTGCTTGAAATTTTCTTCGCGCCAGCGGCGAACTGTGGATCGGTGCCGTCGACACCCTTCAACAGCTGCGGCGTGGCGGCACAAACTGCTTGGGCATCTCCGGCCGGGAGACTGGTAACTGCCGCTGGCAGCGCAGTTTGAGCTGGTTGCGGGGCAAGAACCGACCCGGCGGCGACTACTGCTCCGGCAGCTACGACGGCTACCACTCCGAGCAATACGGCGCCCGTGCGGCGGCGCACCACAGCTGTTTCCTGATCCTTACGCGCAGCCTTGGAGGCTTGGGCTAGCTTACGGCGTCGACGGTTCGCAGTGGCATCCGTCGCGGTCGGTTCCGCTGCGCTTGCTATCGCGCCGGCAGCCACCGCTACAGGCTCAGCCCTGTGTTCGCCTGCAGGTTCTGATTTAGTAGCCGCGGTGGACACTGCATCGGCCTTGGGCCGGGTGTTGTTCCGGTCCTTGGCCTCTGCCTTGGCTGTGGCCTTGGCTTCAGCCGCTGCTTTGGCGTCAGCTTTGGCCGAAGCCTTGGCAGCGGCCTTCGCCTCTGCCGCAGCTTCTTTCTCTGCCTTGGCCTCAGCACGCAGATCCGACTTGCTCTTCGCGCGGCCATCCGCGCCAGCAGGTTCTTTAGCTGCAGAAGCTGGAGGTGTCTGGGCAGCTACCGGTTGCGGCGCAGGTTTCTCAGGTTCCGTGACGGAACCCGTTTCTGGCTTGGCTTCTTCGGGCTTTACTGTCTTATCAACCGAGGAAGTGCCAGACTCCGATTCCGGTTTGGCAGCATGGGAGCCATGAGGTGCAGGCTGGTTTGGTGCATCGTCGGCAGCAGGGGTCTTCTCGTCACTCACTACTTTTTCTCCTGCTCGGTGTCGGTGTCCGAAATACGGTCACCGAGCTTCGGGGTCAAGTTTTCCCGGATCTCGTGATCCCGTTCGCGTGCTTCGCGGCGACTCAACGGTGTGGAGCTGGTTGCTGGTTCCGTCTCTGGCTCAACGTCAACCGTGTCTGCGGGCTGCTCGGCTAGTAGCTCGTTATCGTCCACCGGTTCTTCGGCGGCACGGAAACGATACTCGGTGTTGCGGTAGCTTGCCAGGCGGCGGGTACTAGGTACCGGTATCGCCAGCAAGACAGCAACTAGCAGCACTAGTCCGCCAAGGATCAACAGCGGCAGAGCCAAGGGTTCGTCGTGGGTCAGCGTCAGCTTTCCACCCTCGGCAGGGACCTCGTAGGCCTGAGCCCAGCGGGAATCCGAGTCCTGGGGGTAAGCTACCGCACGCAGCGGCGTATCATCGATACTTGCTCGTAATTGAGGATCTTGAGCGGTAGACAAAACCAGGGTTCGAGCGGCGTCTGCCGCAGGAATTTCAAGATTCTGGATCTTCCCGCGCTGTGTCGGCACTACCTGCACCCGGTCAGATTCATCAACTAAGCGAGCGAAACCTGCTCCGGTATTCTGCGCCGAATCCTGGTAATTCACTCGCCATAGCCACCCATTATCGGTCTGTCCTACGGCTGCTAATCCAGTTGCAGCATCCAACACCCGGACGCTAGCGGAAACGGATTCTCCGGTTTCGTTGAGCACCACAAATCCAACGCCCAGATCCCGCAATGCCTCACGTGAGTCCAAGGCGGATTCGGAGAGCAGCATCGCAGCTGCTTCGCGCTGCAGGTTGTTGGTGACCGACTGCTCGTTACGCGCTGGCTTCAGCAGCGAACCGGTCAGCTGAGCTACCTGCGAGGAACGGGACATCGAGTCCAGTGTTTCCCCGGCACCCGAGAGCAACGAGCTATCGATTTCTCCCGAGGAGCGAGGAGTCAGTACCAAGGTGCGCTCTGCGGTTTCGGAGCGTCCCGCGTCAGCCGCGGTGGCAGGAATCGTGCGCTCCTGTGAAGCCGCGACTCGTTGCTGGGCAGTCAGCGCGGTCAACTCGCCATCGCGATTTTGCGAATTTAATTGCGCAGCTAGACCCACCGAGCCGGCGGCCAGCAAACTCACAACGCTCAACGCACTCATCAGGCTCAGCGCACCGCGATTCGCCGGACGGCGCAGGGCGCGTGGCTGATCCTCATGTCGCAGAGCCGCTAGTGCGTTGGCCGCGGCGGCAAGCATCGCGAAGACCGCAAAGGAAACAAATGGTGCGGTGTAGGCGCTGACGGTAGTTGAAGAGTCCAATGAGACCGGGATGAACCCAATCCCCCATCCTGCAACCAAGGACAACGCGGCCGCCCAAATAAGTTTGCGCGAGTTACGGCGCATGGTGGCATCGAGGCTGAAAGCAGATCCAAGTGCACCCAAGACCGCCAAAATTACCAGCGGTGCACCCACCAGAAGTGCGGCGACCAAGGCCCATGGACCGGCCGGTAGAATCCCCCAACCCAGCGGGCTAAGCATCGCGTCAAAAGCCTCGGGAAAACCTAGAACCATCTGCCACAGCGGTGCCGGGTCAAATGCCAGAGGCGCTCCGGGTTCGGTGAACAACAGCCGAGGATTTCCCAACGCTTCAAAGAGTAACGGCAGGTTCCACACCACTGCTGGCAACGGAATCCACCACAGGGTGCGTGAGCGGCGTGGAGCGGAAATTGCCAAGATGTAAACGAGCACCAGAAGCGTGAGGAAGAACGGCATTGATCCGGTCGAAATAACCCACATGATCAATGCTGCGCAAGCCGAAGCGGTCCACGCTGACGTTTTACGCTGCCCGGCGGTAGCTGCGGGTTTACCTTCCGGAAGTACCTGAGCGTTGAGCGCACGAAGCATTGCCAGGAAGAACAGTGGCAACATCACGTGGATCAAAACTGATCCCACGCGGCCTGAAGCTAACGCCGAGAACAGCGCTGGTTGCAGGGCCCAGATTACGGCTGCAAAAAAACGTACGGCTCGTGAACGGCTAACGACACCTACGCCCCACCAGGCGCTCAACGCAGCCAAGGGCATAGCTGCGATAAACAAGATCACGAGGCCTTGGTTGGCGTGGTTGAAGCTCAGGACAGAAAGTAACCAGTAAACAATGTCGGTGTTATCCGGTGCGGCGCTCAGGCCGGTGCCCACGTTTTGCCACCAAGATGTGGCGTTGGCCCCGATCTCACCAAGTGAGCGGGATAGCGGGCGGATCGCACCACCACTAAGTGCGCTGGCGCCGATCACCGTACGCCACGCTATCAGCGAGGTCGCGGTGGTGATCAGCAGGGCAAGAATCAGTGAAAGCACCGCGGTGGTTCGTGGCGGACGGGCAATACGAACGAAGTCCGAGAAGTTCTCGCCACTGGGTTCCACCATGCCTTCGGCTCCGGAGCCATCACCAAATACCTGTGAGTCGTCCTGCCCGCTTGAAATGTTGCGACGGTATTCGCGGACCTCAGTATTTGAGGTCATCAACTTGCGCACCTGACGGCGCGGAACCTGACGAATGTCCTTGACCTGGCGCCGCGACGCACCCAGCTTCACCGGAGAGAACAAGCCCTTAAGCGTGGCAGCTAAATGGCTAAATCCATGTCCCGGGTCTTTGGCGAGCAAAGCTAGAAGGAAATGCCCAATACCGCCGAAGAGAATCCCTAACCAGATAAATGGCAGCCCTAATGGGGAGGCGAACTTAAGACGCTGGAACACCTCGGCACGGCGCGCCTCACCTGGTCCGGCCAGGGAATCGACCACATCAACCTGATGATAAATTTTTGCGGCTGGAACCACGACTACGCGGTGTCCCGCAAGTCGGTTGCGCCAGCACAGATCCACATCATCTCCGCGGCCAGGAAGCGCTGGGTCAAAACCACCGAGCTCTTCGAAAACCTCGCGGCGAATGAACATTCCGGCCGAGGACACCGCGAAGTAGTCGCTACGTCCGTCATACTGGCCTTGATCAACCTCATCCATGTCGATCATCGTCAGACGTTGTGCCTTACGGTCAACACTGAGTCCAACCTCGGCCAAGCGGCGCGGGTTGTCGATGTCTAAAATCTTGCAACCAGCGATGCTTACGGATTCGGAGGCTTCAACCGTGCGCGTGAGATGTTCTAACGCATCGGGAGCCGGCATCGAATCATCATGGATAATCCATATCCACTCATCGCGATCGGTGCGTGCTTCGGGCAGTGCATCCACTGCTTCTTGAACCGAAAGCCCCAATGATCCGGCGGGAGCCGTAAGCAATGTGGCATTCGAAGGAAGATTTGCTTTTAATACCTGATGTGACGCGTCTTGTGAGGACGCGTCCACCCCGAGGTACCGTTCAATCGGCCGCGACTGATTTCGCAGTGCAGCTAAAGTTCGTGGTAAAAAGTCAGCGCCATCGTGCGCAGCAACGATGGCGGTGACGTGAATTGGCGGTCGAATTAGATTGCTCGTTTCCGTAGTCGGCGGCGTTCGCGCTCGGAGAGCCCTCCCCAGATGCCAAAGCGCTCGTCGTTGCTCAACGCGTATTCCAGACATTCTGAACGTACAACACAGGCTCCGCAGACACGCTTAGCGTCGCGGGTCGAACCGCCCTTTTCTGGGAAAAATGCTTCGGGGTCAGTTTGTGCGCACAGGGCACGGGCCTGCCAACCCAGCTCACCTTCGTCGACTTCTCCGCCGACGCCGAGCCATACCGCTTTGATGCTTTCGCGGACCTGCTCGTCTTCATCCAGCTCTGGAGCCCACGAACCGGCGCTCGATCCACCCTCGGTCTCAGCCGGCGCATGCTCGCGGAGGAAGTCCTCTGCAGCGGTCTCCAAATCTGTGGCTACCGCTACCCGTGCGGATTCCCCAGCCTGTGGATCGACAAACCAATCCGACGGTGCACCCTCAACCCCGTATTGGGCCGATGCCACTGCCGACGTCGAAAAATCGGAGTACCTCTGCTCCAGCTTCGTCATGTTGATGTTGACCTTTCGCTTGGTTTGAGAAGATCGAGCCATCAATGCTCCCGATCCATACGTCTCTCTTTATTCCATCGAAGTAGTGAAATGATGGACGAGCCGAACTCACCATCTAATTACAGCCGTGTAACTCGGTCATAGTCAAGCGGGGAGGTTATTCTATGGAGGGTTCACAGCAAACTCCCGGCACAACACGCCACGAAAAGACACCAATGGATCCGGCGCGTCGCAACTTCCGCGAATTGTCGGTAAATTCTCAGTAAATAAATTAAGGTGGAAAATGCCGTTCAACTCCGCTACCGGAACCTTCGCTGAAGGCCTGCTGGCTCCGCGCCGCTCCGACGCCACACCGTGGCTCACCTGGTACTCACAGTCCGGGGAGCGCATCGAGCTTTCGGGCAAGGTCTTTGACAATTGGGTTGCTAAAAGTGCGAACCTCCTAGTCGAATGTTTCGATCTTGAAGAAGGGTCCCTCGTCGTTCTAGATTTGCCGTCTCATTGGAAATCACTGGTGCTCGGCCTAGCCGCATTGCATCACGGGGCGACGCTATTGGATGCTGACGATGTTCAGGCTTCCAACGCCGCCTTGTGGATCACCCAAGAGCCCGAGGATCAGCGCATTCCCGCGTCATCCGAGATTCTTGCGGTTAATCCCGCCGCCATGGCGCTGTCATTTGGGGCCGAGCTAGGTCCGGTCGCCGAGGATTACAACGCAAATGTGCGCACTTACGGGGATCAGTTTTACCCCTCCGCAGTGTCAGGGGAAACTATCGCGTTGCGCACTAGTGCAAGCAACGTCCTGTCGTTAGCCGAGATTTTTGCCCCCGAGGTCAGCTCCTTGGGCAACATCTTGGTTCACGCAGATATCCCAGTACTGCAGCTACTGCCCTATGCGGTCGCCCAGTGGAAGGCCGGAGACTCCATTGTGCTTGTTGAAGCGCAGATGGAAGTCAGTGACCGGCTTCGGCAAGGCGAGCAGATCAGCCACGACTACGAACCTGCTGTCTAGCTCTTGACGGTAGGAATGGTGCCGGTATCCGGAGTAACACTCTGGGTATCGGCTCCGTTTTCACGCAGGGTCAGCAGTTCGTGGTCATGTGCGAATTCTGCGTCTTGATCCATTTCTGCGCCGAAGACCCAGAAACGGTAGGCGAAGAACCGGAAGATGGTTCCCAGCACCAGACCAACCACGGAACCGGCAATAAAGACGCTGGTCGGATCCGTCATATTCAGTACGTATTTAGTGAACCAAACACAGGCTGCAGCGATACCCAGGCCAATAGCATTCATAATCAGGAACATCACCAGTTCACGGGCCACATTGGCTTGGCGACGATGACGGAACGTCCAGTAGCGGTTGGCCACCCACGAGAATAGTGTGGCTACGATGCCAGCGATGATCTTCGCTTTGACCTGTGAATCGCTCATGGGGCCATGAAGCAACCAGACATAAATTCCAGAGTCAATGATGAACGCGATTCCGCCGACAACGCCGAACTTTGCCACTTCGCGCCACAGCATCGAAATCAGTCCGGTTAGTTTTTGTGTAATGCGCTCGAACATTTTCCTCCAGACAAATCAGCATGGTCCTCGTGCCGATATAGACATCGGTAAGGCCACAAGATCGTCAGAATCTTGGGAAGTTCAGTTCCCTAGGTCAGTGGTTTGGTGGTGTCCTTTAACGCCAAAGCGCAGGAACACTAGCTACTTATTTTATCCGCATTTCCTGACAAAACCCCGGATTTCGTGAGTAATCAGTCAACGCGAAGACAGGAAGCTGGAACTCTTTCGCTAACCTAGGAGAGTGAGCTTCCCTAAAATTGGTGTGATTGGTGGCGGGCAATTAGCCCGAATGTTGGCCCCTGAGGCCCTGAACCTCGGATTTGAACTGCATGTTCTCGCCGAAGGTCCGGATGTATCGGCGGCACGTTGCGTGCCCGATGCGCCCGTTGGCGACTACAAAGACTTAGCTACCCTGCGGGCGTTTGCCCAGGGTAAAGATGTCGTGACCTTTGATCATGAGCATGTTCCAAATGAGTTCCTCACCACACTCATCAATGAGGGAGTCAACGTCCAGCCACGTCCCGCGGCTCTGATCCACGCCCAGGACAAGCTGGTGATGCGTGCGGCCATCGAAAAACTCGGACTGCCAAATCCGGCATGGGCGAAGGTAGAGAATATAACCGAGCTGCTTGCCTTCGGCGAGGACACCGGATGGCCGATTGTACTCAAAACCCCACGCGGCGGTTATGACGGCAAGGGCGTACGCATGCTCGATAATGCGGAACAGGCCAAAGACTGCGAAGACTGGTTCGCGCACGGCGCCTTGTTGGCCGAAGACAAGGTGGACTTCACCCGCGAGCTGTCAGCCATGGTGGCACGCACTCCTTCGGGCGAAACCAAGGCCTGGCCGGTAGTCCACACCATTCAGGTGGCAGGCGTCTGCGACGAAGTCATTGCCCCCGCCCAAGACATTTCCGATGAAACTGCGGCTACTGCCTCACAGGCTGCCATCCGTATCGCCGAAGAATTCGGCGTCACCGGCGTCATGGCCGCAGAGCTCTTCGAAACTCCCGGACAGGGTGCCGGCTTCGTGATTAACGAGTTGGCCATGCGCCCACACAACACCGGGCACTGGACCATGAATGGTTCTGTCACCAGCCAATTCGAACAGCACCTGCGCGCAGTCTTGGATTTGCCATTGGGCGATACCCGGGAACTTGGGCTCACCGTAATGAAGAACTTCTTGGGTGGAGCAAATCAAGATCTCTTCTCTGCCTATCAAGCCGCGTTGGCTGCCGCACCAGAGGTCAAAGTTCACAGCTACGGCAAATCGGTGCGCCCTGGACGCAAGATCGGACATGTCAACGTGGTTGCTGCGCAGGGGCAAAGTGTGGCCGAACTACGCGAACGCGCCAATGCAGTGTCCAGCTTAATCCGCGACGGCATCTGCGAGACCGCTTAGGCTTTTACCTATGCTCACTAAACTGAGCCACAATTTTCAAGGATTATGATTCTAATGACTCAAGCACCACTTGTCGGACTCGTTATGGGCTCAGACTCGGACTGGCCCGTCATGCGCCTCGCCGCCGAAGCGCTCACCGAGTTCGGCATACCCTTCGAAGCTGATGTTGTCTCGGCACACCGCATGCCCACCGAAATGATCGAGTACGGTCAGCAGGCGCACGCCCGTGGCTTGCGCGTAATCATCGCCGGCGCCGGCGGGGCAGCGCACCTGCCGGGCATGCTCGCATCGGTCACGCCGCTTCCGGTGGTCGGGGTTCCGGTACCATTAGCCAAGCTCGATGGAATGGATTCATTGCTCTCTATCGTGCAGATGCCCGCCGGCGTTCCGGTAGCTACCGTCTCCATCGGTGGTGCCCGCAATGCTGGCCTGCTAGCTGTGCGTATGCTGGCATCGGGAACCGATGAGCTTGCTAAGTCGTTACAGGTTAAGTTGCTAGCCTTTGCAGACTCGCTCCGCGAATCTGCCTACGCCAAGGGCGCCGCGTTGCGTGCCGAGGTTGCCAACGAGAACTTCTCTTCCTAAGGAAAGTCACTAAGTACATGGGTTCTGCCAATCACCGCGCTCCAAGTCCGCTTCGGAACCCGGAGAGTATTTCGTCTCCGGCCCGGAGCAAACGCGCCCTAATTCTGGTTGTTCTGACCATAATTTTTCCGGGCAGCGCTCAGCTCATTGCAGGAAACCGTAAGCTGGGACGGATCGCGGTCACTGTCACCATGCTGTGCTGGGCAGTGCTGATCCTGCTCGCAGCCCTGTACTTTATCAACCGCTCAATCATCCTTGGCTGGGTGGCACATCCTAACTTCCAGCTGTTTTTGATCGTCGCACTGTCGGTGCTCGCGGTCGGCTGGCTGATCATGTTCATCAACACGCTGTTCATCATCAGGCCAGGAATGCTGGCTCCTGGGATGCGCGCAATCGTTTCGATTTTCACGCTAGCGGCGGTCATCGCCACCAGTGGAATTTTCGTTTACGGCGCCTCCATTTTGAATACCGGCCGCGAGACCATCGTCAAGGTATTTGACGAAGGCCCTGCCTTTGACCCGGTTGATGGCCGTTACAACATTGCGGTGCTGGGCGCAGACTCCGGCTCAAACCGTGATGGAGTGCGAACCGACTCCATTGCGTTGCTTTCGGTAGACGCTAAAACGGGTAAATCGCTGATGATCTCCGTTCCACGTAACTTCCAGAAAGCGCGCTTCGCCAAGGGCACCCCGATGGCTGCGGTTTATCCCGAAGGCTACGATTGCGGCGACGAGTGCTTGTTCAACGCCATTTACCGCGATGCGGTAGATAACCATGCTGACGCATTCCCTGACTCGGTAAAAAATGTGGGAGCCCAGGCCGTCATGGATGCGCTGTCCGGAACCACCGATCTTCAAGTTCAGGGCTATGTCATGGTTGACATGGCAGGCTTCGCCAACTTCGTTGATGCCTTAGGTGGGGTCACCATTGATTCCGGCGGTTGGGTCCCCTACAACGGCAAGAAGTGGGAAAACTCGCTGGTCAATACCCACTGGTTTGCGCCGGGCGTACAGACCTTCAACGGCAAGGACGCGCTTTGGTTTGCTCGTTCGCGTGATTTCACCGATGACTACCACCGCATCAAACGTCAGCAGTGCCTGCAGCAGGCAATTATCAAGCAGTTCACCCCGCAGACCATCCTGACGAATTTCAGCAGCATCATGCAGGCAGGCGAACAGCTGGTTGAAACGAACATCCCCGCCAGCCAGCTCAGTTCCTTCGTTTCGGTGGCAGACAAGGTCGCTGGTACACCATTTAGCCGTCTGACCTTGGGCGCTCCAGACTTTGAACGTTCGTTCTCCACCTACCCGAAATTTGATCAGATCCATGATCGAATCAACGGAATCATTGAAAAGCAGAACGCACCGGAGAAGCCAAAGGAATCCAAAAAGTCTGAGGCCCCGAAAAAATCCAAGGACTCCACCGAGGCAAGTAGCTCCGCTGAAGCTCCAAAGGATGCAACGGACGTCAACGATGCACCGAAGCTTTCCAACGGTGATGATGTGCCAATGACCAAGCGTGATGGCTCTCCCATCGATGAGCAGTACCTGGTTGAGCTTGAAATGATTGGTCAGAATTCGCGTCTGGCTCAGATTGCCGCAAACAACGACGAATGCTCGGTTCCATAAAGAGCCCTCACGGTTACGCCACGGTTACGACCCCCCGACCGTTTTGAAACCATGATCGTTAGTGAAAGATAAGGGTACAAAACGTGTTTGAGTTGAAAAATTCCATTCGGGACTACCACTGGGGTTCAACACAAGAGATCACTGAATTGTTGGGGCAACCGGCAATCATCAGCCCTCAGGCGGAGTTATGGCTCGGCGCCCATCCGGGGTGTCCGAGCACGGTGCTGGACAGCGGACAGCCCCTGCACGAGGCCATCGAAGCAGATCCTGAGCGAACGCTCGGGGAAGATATCTTTGCACGCTACGGCCGATTGCCGTTCCTGTTCAAGGTACTCTCTGCTTCCCAACCGTTGTCGATTCAAGTCCACCCGACCCTAGGCCAAGCCCGTGCACGCTTCGCCATGGAAGATGCAGCAGGCCTCGCCCGCGATGCGGCGAATCGAAACTACAAAGATGACAACCATAAACCGGAAATGCTTTACGCACTCACCGATTTTGTCGCGTTATCAGGCTTCCGCCTTCCCCAAGACATCGTTGCTGACTTGCGTCTTTTCCTGCCCCGGCTTTCTACCAACGACACAAAACTTGTCAACGAGCTGATTCACTTGCTGGAAGGGGCCGAACCGCTGGGGCACACGCTGAGCTACGTGCTTACCGGCGGGCGCCCAATCAGCGATCTCGTGCTCAACCTATGCGGAGCGATCTCCGCGGATCCAACGCTGCAAGTGAACGTCCAGCTAGCCGAGTTGGTCAGGATCAACGAGATCTATCCAGGCGACGCGGGCGTCTTGGTGGCACTGCTGCTGAACTTAGTGTTCTTGAAGCCTGGCGAGGCGATCAGCCTCGGCGCCGGNAATGTGCATGCTTACCTGCGCGGGCTCGGTATCGAGGTGATGGCGAATTCAGACAACGTGCTACGCGGCGGGCTGACCAGCAAACACATCGATGTTCCCGAACTGCTGGAGATCTCCATCGCCGAGCCCACCGCGGCTCCGCTGTTGGCAGGTGACAAGGTTTCAGATCATTCCCAGCTGTTCCAGCCAAACTTTGACGAATTCCAGTTGCAGGTTATCCAGACTGACCAGGCACAGCTGCGTACCGAGTTGCAGCTGCACGGTGCAGCGGTAGTGCTCTGCACCGCCGGGGCATTCACTTTGGAATCTGCCGCACAGACCCTGCAGCTCTCCCGTGGTGATTCGGCATTCATCACTGCAGAAGATCTGCCGGTAAGCGCTATTTCGCGCAGCTCCGACCCAGCCACGCTTTTTGCCGCCAGCGCGCAGGAAAAATCGAACTAATCAGTCTTTTTAACAATTCAAGCCGCTGGCTTCCCCTGAAGGGGAAACCAGCGGCTTGAATTGTTAACGTGTTTTTAGCGGGTGTACGCTTCCCACTTGTCCTGCTGGTGCTCACCATCAACAAAGCGGATGGTGCCAGACTTGGCACGAGTCACGATCGACTGGGTGTGGATGCGACCGTTCTTGTAACGTACTCCGCGCAGCAGATCACCATCGGTGATGCCGGTGGCTGCGAAGTAGCAGTTGTCGGAAGTGACCAGATCGTTGGTGGTTAACACGCGGCCTAGTTCATGGCCGGCGTCGATCGCCTTCTGCTTCTCGTCATCATCGGTTGGCCACAGCCGGCCCTGAATCACGCCGCCCATGGCCTTGATGGCACATGCGGTGACGATACCCTCTGGGGTGCCGCCGATACCCCATCAAGGCGTCAACGCCGGTACCTTCACGGGTTGCCGCGATGGCGCCTGCAACGTCGCCGTCCATCAAAAGCTTGGTGCGTGCGCCGGCGGCACGAATTTCTTCGATCAGTCCGGCATGGCGTGGGCGGTCCAGCAAGGTGACGGTGATCTGGCTGATCTTCTTGCCCTTGGCTTTCGCGATCAGGTGCAAGTTCTGCTTCACCGGCAAACGCAGGTCAACCAGGTCAGCCGCTTCGGGACCGGTCACCAGCTTTTCCATGTAGAAAACGGCCGAAGGATCAAACATCGAGCCGCGGTCGGCCACAGCCAGCACCGACAGGGCGTTGTTCAGACCAAGTGCGGTCAAGCGAGTGCCATCGATTGGGTCGACTGCAACATCGCATTCGGCTCCGGAGCCGTTGCCAACCTGTTCGCCGTTGAACAGCATCGGGGCTTCGTCTTTTTCGCCTTCGCCGATTACCACGACGCCGTTGAAGTTCACTGTGGATAGCAGGCCACGCATGGCATCTACTGCAGCGCCGTCGGCAGCATTCTTGTCACCGAATCCAACCCACGGGGATGAAGCGATGGCTGCCGCTTCAGTTGCGCGCACCAGCTCCAGTGCGAGGTTACGGTCCGGTTCCGCGTCGGTTACCGACAGTCGTGGAGATAGGTGGGCATAATTGTTGTCTTCGGTCACGAAAGATCCCATCACTGAGTCGTAGTCATTGCGCCTATGCAAACACCTCCATCATATCCCCATCGTTTTTCTGCTTGTAGTTCATGTCGCTTAAACTGCGCAAGCGTCAACGTGTGATTGGGCACCTCGGTTCGATTTGCACAGGAACTTCGGGGAGAATGGGAAATGTGCAGCCAGAGAATACTTCCCAGAATGATGCCCCGGTAGGCGAACAGCCGGTACGTCGTGATTTGAACGACCCCGAAGCGACCTTTGAGGATCTGCCATTCACACCCCTGCTGACCGAGAAGCAGTCAAAGCGTGCAAACCAGACTTTTAAGGGCATGCTCCTATCGGTGGGTTTCACCATCGCGGTGGTCATTCCGCTGTTGCTGCTGAACCCTGCTAACAAGGAAGAATCCTTCCAGCATCCGGTAGATCTGCAGGCTGTGGCCAACGAGGTATCGGGCGTCGCCGACTTTGAGGTCTTTGCGCCGCAGGTTTCCGGCGATGAATACGCAAACTTCGCCCGCTGGAAGAGCAACCAGATCCAAGACGTCTCCTACTGGGAATTCGGTTTGGTGATGGATGAGACAAACTTCGTTTATGTCCGCCAGAGCGCAGATGCGAACCCCACATGGATCGCATTGGTAACCGACAACGCGGTTCCAAGTGATGAACGAGTCATTAACGGCCACAATTGGGAAGTTCGCAAGAAGGACCAAACGGTTTACATGATTTCCACTTTCAAGGAATCCACGCTGATTATTTCCAGCGACACCGGCGAAGAAGAACTGATGACCGTCGTTCAGGCCGCCGAAGCTCAGGGTCTGTAATTTTTGCATCGACGATGTCAGTAAGTGGAAAGAACACCCTGGCATCGGCGTAGAATTCGAATTATGGAATCTGAACACGGCAAATCGGCACTAACTCCACAGCAGGCTTGGGAGAAGCTGACAAATGGCAATCAGCGATTCATCCTCGGCAACACTCAGCACCCCAATCAGGATGGCGCTCGGCGAGAGTCCTTGGTCAACGGCCAGGAACCCTTTGCAGTAATTTTCGGTTGCTCCGATTCACGCCTTGCGGCAGAAATCATTTTTGATGTCGGCTTGGGAGATGTCTTCGTGGTGCGTACCGCCGGTCACGTGCTTGATCCCGCCAGCTTGGGATCTTTGGAATTCGCCGTTGATATCCTGAACATTCCGCTGATCGTTATTCTGGGCCATGACAGCTGTGGCGCGGTCACCGCGGCCATCGATGCCAAAGAGTCAGGCGACATGCCTAAGGGCTTCGTGCGCGACCTCGTGGAGCACATCATCCCGTCGGTGTTCGCCGCGGAGCGATCCAATATTACCGACGTAAATGGCACCGTGGTCGAACACGTTAAACAGACCACCGCACGTCTGGTAGATCTTTCGAGCATCATCGAAACCGCCATTGCTGAGGGACGAACCGCAGTAGCAGGCGTGGCCTACAAGCTTGCCGAAGGTGAAGCTCAGCTAGTTTCAAGCATGGGCCTTGAGTAAACCTCAAGCCAAGCAATAAGTGGTCCGCGGTTCACCCGCGGACCACTTTTGTTTAACTCTCAATTTATTCCCAGTTTCTCCAACATCACTAGCGGCTGTGATGTTAGAGGCAGATCCCTTTTGGACACTGCGTTCCAGGCGTAGGGTGAGCTTCATGAGCGACAACAACGAATTCCGCATCGAACACGACACTATGGGAAAAGTCCGGGTCCCGGCACACGCTCTCTACCGGGCACAGACCCAACGCGCAGTTGAGAATTTCCCGATCTCTGGGAAAAAACTCGAACCCGCCCACATCAAGGCGCTGGCGCAGGTTAAAAAGGCTGCTGCGCGCGCTAATCAGGCGTTGGGTGTTTTGGATGCCGAACGTGCAGACGCAATCGTGGCCGCGGCAGACCTGGTCGCCACCGGAGACTTTGACGAGCATTTCCCTATCGATGTTTTTCAAACCGGGTCGGGCACCAGCTCGAATATGAACACCAACGAGGTGCTCGCCGAATTAGCTACCCGTGCTTTGAAAGAGGCAGGCAGCTCGACCGAGGTCCATCCCAACGATCACGTGAACGCCTCACAGTCTTCCAACGATGTTTTCCCGACCTCAGTACACGTAGCGGCCACCAATGCGCTGGTTAACGAGCTTATTCCAGCCTTGGAATCACTGGCGGTTTCACTTGAATCCAAGAAAGCGGAGTTCAAGGATGTGGTGAAGTCCGGGCGCACACACCTGATGGATGCAACACCGGTGACCCTCGGACAGGAATTCGGCGGGTACGCAGCACAGATCCGTTACGGCGTGGAACGAATTGAAGCTGCGCTTCCCCGGGTAGCTGAGGTCCCACTCGGTGGCACCGCCGTCGGTACCGGGATCAACACTCCCGAAGGTTTCCCGGCTCAAGTTCTGGAGTTCTTGCGCGAAGACACCGGTTTGCAGATCACCGAGGCACGCAACCACTTTGAAGCTCAGGCGAATCGTGACGGTCTTGTTGAAGGTTCCGCTGCACTGCGGACCATTGCGATCTCGATCATCAAAATTGCCAATGATCTTCGCTGGATGGGTTCCGGCCCCAATACCGGCCTAGGCGAGATCTCCATCCCGGACCTCCAGCCCGGTTCCTCCATCATGCCGGGCAAGGTCAACCCGGTCATCTCCGAGGCCGCCATACAGGTTGCCGCTCAGGTGATCGGCAACGACACCACCATCGCGTGGGCAGGAACCAATGGGGCCTTCGAGCTGAACGTGGGCATCCCGGTGATGGCCTCCAACCTGCTCGAATCCATTCGCCTGCTCTCAAATGTTTCGCGCGTGATGGCAGAGAAAATGGTCGATGGGATTACCGCGAATGTGGAACGCGCTCGTTTCCTCGCCGAAGCTTCACCATCTATCGTGACTCCACTCAACAAGCTCATCGGCTATGAGAACGCCGCTAAAATTGCAAAGAAGGCTGTGGCTGAGGCCCTGACGGTGCGTGAAGCGACCATTGCTTTAGGCTTCGTAGAACGCGGCGAAGTCACCGAAGCACAGCTTGATGAGTTGCTAAACGTTTCGACGATGACCGGGAAGTACTAAACCGTATTCCGGATTACCGCTGAGATTAAAATTGCTGCAAGCCGGCCACCCTGGGACTTTCTCAGGGTGGCCGGCTTGCGGCGTTGCTCAACTACGCAGGCTTAGAGATCGATCCAATATCTTCGAACGGGCGCAACAGAGCCAAATTGGGCGGCGAGCTGGGCCACTGGGAGAATCTTTTCGAGCTGTCCTCCGCAGGCCACAATCGATTTTGCTGAACCAATATTTGAATCATCACAGGTGAGCAGCACCCTTTGCATTCCGCGAGCTCTAGCTACTTCAAGCATTGCCATCAAGGCTCTTGCTGCAAGGCCTTCCCCACGGGCACTTGGACGAATTCCATAGCCAATGTGCCCGCCCACGACTTGAAGAAAATCGTTGATCAGCGCATAACGCAGACTTACCGCGCCGAGGTATTCTTCGTCCCGTTCCAGCCATAGCGTGCGCTGATTGACGAATCCTGCCGGGGGCTGATTCTGTGTTTCTGCAAGGTCGTTGAGCAAACGCACCCAGTGCGAGAAATCTTTGGGATTTTTCAGGTCCCAACCGTTTTTATCTGCCAAGAAGACCGAAGCGCCCTGTTGGTCCGCGCCCTCCCATTCTTCCGTGTTGCGAAGCCATGATTCATGCAGGTGAGCGCTGGGTGGGAGCAGTCGTAACGAGGTCATGGATCACAGCCTATTACGAGGCAGTACACTCGCGCGCGTTCAGCGGTCGAGCTCAGATTGTGCTCCCGCTTACTTAATTTGCACTGAGGCGCCAGCAAGTGCAAAACTGCATCTTGTGAATAATAGTGCAATTACCGGCGCTGTTCCGGATACCGCTCCCGCCGGGCTCAGCGCGCGCATGCAAAAAACACGACTGTCGATCACCCGGCATGCACGCGAACTGACTGCAGAACACGGCTTTGCCGGGTTCACCGTCGACCAGCTCTGCGCTGGGGTGGGCATCTCACGGCGCACTTTCTTCAATTACTTCGCCGCAAAAATCGACGCAGTTTTCGGCCACGACGATGACGGGATCCCGGCCGACGCTTTAGACCGGTTCAGGGCCTCGCGTCCAACCGGGATCCAGGGGATCTCCCCTACCCTGCAGGCAGATCTTGTCGCCTTGTTCATCGAACTGCTCAACCGTGACGAACAGGCCATCGGCAGCACCCAAGGGTTCTTCGCCGCGGTACACCGTGAGCCGGAACTCTTAGAGCGAATGGTCAAGGTCGGTCCCGAGCGCCAGGCCGAATTCGTGAAACTCATCGCTCAACGCGAAGGCGTTGAGGCTACGCACCCGGGGCTTGAACTATTGGTTCATTCTCTGCAGTTCGCCGCGTTCAAAGCCGTCGATCGTTATTTGGCCGCGGACAGCGGACGTTCGTTGGCTGAGGAATATCTCGCGGTGCTCACGATGGCACACGAAATTAACCGCCAACCGCTCACTCTTCCCCCAACGAGCGCCACCCCGCTCGACTCTCATATCTCGCAAGGATCCCACGCATGACTTCAACCACCGAATCCCGGAAATCCCCGGAATCGGCGCCGTTGCTCCTGACGCAACGAAGGATTTGGATCATTTTCTCCGCGCTCATCGCCGGAATGATGCTTTCCTCCTTAGACCAGACCATCGTGTCCACCGCAATGCCAACCATCGTTGGACAGCTCGGCGGCGTCGAACACCAGGCCTGGATCACCACCGCCTACCTGCTGGCCACCACCATAGTGATGCCGATTTATGGCAAGTTCGGTGACGTCCTTGGCCGTCGCAACCTCTTCCTCATTGCCATCGCGCTGTTCACCTTAGCTTCCGTCGGCGCAGCCTTCGCCGGTACTTTCTGGACCTTCGTCTTCTTCCGAGCAATGCAGGGTCTGGGCGGCGGTGGCCTGATGATCCTCTCGCAGGCAATCATTGCCGACATCGTCCCGGCGTCCCAGCGCGGCAAGTACATGGGCCCGCTGGGTGCTATCTTTGGTCTCTCGGCGGTTGCCGGTCCGTTACTCGGTGGATTCTTTGTAGACCATTTGACCTGGCAGTGGGCTTTCTACATCAACATCCCTATCGGCATCGGCGCGTTCTTGATTGCTTGGTTTGCGCTGACCATCCCGAATAAGAAGTCCACCAAGAAAATCGATATTCTTGGTGTGCTGTTGCTGTCGATCGCAACGACCTGCCTGATTTTCTTCACCGACTTTGGCGGGTCGAAAAACCACGGCTGGACTGCTTTGGAAACCTGGGGCTGGGGCCTTGGAATGCTGACCGCAGCGGTGCTCTTCGTCATCGTTGAAGCGCGCGCCGAAGATCCAATCATCCCGCTGTCGCTATTCAAAAACCGCATCTTCATCAACGCTACGGCGATCGGCTTTACATTGGGTCTGGGCATGTTTGCGGCTATCGCCTTCGTGCCAACCTTCCTGCAGATGTCCTCCGGGACCTCGGCGGCCGTATCGGGTCTGTTGATGCTGCCAATGATGGTGGGCATGATGGGTACCAGCATTTGGTCTGGTATCGCCATCACCAAATCCGGCAAGTATAAGGGCTACCCGATTGCCGGCGCCCTGGTCACTGCCCTGGCAATGCTCGCATTCACCACGTTGAGTGCCAGCACCCCGTTGTGGCTTATCTGCGTGTACCTGTTTGTCTTTGGCACAGGTCTAGGCCTGATCATGCAGGTAGTAGTGCTTGTGGTGCAGAACGCGGTAGATCCGATAATGGTCGGTACCGCCACGTCGACGAATAACTACTTCCGTGAAGTGGGCGCATCCTTGGGTGTGGCAATCTTCGGTGCAATGTTCACCAATCGACTCTCGGAAAATCTCACCGAGGTCTTCACAGCCTCCGGCGCGAGCGCGGCCGATGCCGGCAACGCGACGGCTACCTTGGACCCGCAGACCTTGGCCCAGCTCCCAGAGCAGCTACGCGATGGTATTGTCACCGCCTACGCCGACTCGTTGGCTCCGGTGTTCTGGTACCTGATTCCCTTCATCCTTCTAGCCTTCGTCCTGGCGCTGTTCCTTAAGCAGGTTCCGCTCTCGGACACCGCCGGTATGGTGGCCCGTGGTGAGGCCATCGGCGGTCTGGAAGCCAAGGAACTTGAAGAGGCCGAACGCGCTGCCAAACAAGGTGGTGGAGTTCTGGTGACCGATCATGGTTCATCAGCTACTGACTCCTCGGTGGAGCATCCCAAGGAGCAGTGAGCTTCCAGCGCTTCATCGCCCCGTACGAGCGCCGCTATCCCCCCGAAAATTTTGGGTGGGTGCGAGCCGCTTAGTGCGGGGCGTTGGCGTTTGCCTCAGGCGAAGTACCCGCCGGGCTTCGGGTTCAGTGCCCAGTCAATGGCTCGCTCATGGAGCGGCGGCAGGCTCGGGCGGTCGGAAAGTTCAAAATAACCGACTTCTAAATTCTCGTCATCGTTGATTCGTGCTTCGCCGCCCAAATGGATGGCACGAAATACGATATCTAAATACTGCGCGTGGTCACCATTTGGATAGGTTGCAGGTTCGGTCACTCCCACACCTGATAAATGCGTCAGCTCACAGTGCACGCCGGTCTCCTCCAAAACTTCACGGATCGCGGTATGCGAGGCTTCATCGCCTGGTTCAATGATTCCCGCGGGCAAGGTCCACAGTCCGTTGTCCACCCTGCGCACCAGCAAGACCTGAGATCCGCGAAAAACCACGACCTTCACCCCGCTCAGCCAGAGCAGATCATGTCCAATACGGGTGCGCAGATCGGTGATGAATTCCGGAGTTGTCATGGCCCTATGGTGTCATAAGCAAAGCTAGTGCTGCACCTAGGATCATGAACGGGCCAAAGGCCACCGCCGACTTCGCGTTCAGTTTGCCAGCGATCATTCCACTCAGCACCACTAAGCTAGCCAAAACAAACGCGAACACACTGGCCACGAAGAGGGACGATAAGGAAAAGTAGCCCACATTCAGGCCCAGCACAAGCGCAAGCTTCACGTCTCCCATGCCCATGGCTCCACGCGAAATCAGCGCGAGTATCAGATACGCCCCACCAAAAATGAGCGCGCCCATCCCGGCATTGAGCAATGGAAAGTAGTCCCCGCGCACCATGCTCAGCCCGAGCAGAAGCAGCGCACTTATAACTCCCCAGCGAAGTAATAACCTGTTCGGCAGCCGATGCTCTTTGATGTCTGTCATCGATAAAAGCACTCCGAAACAAAGGAAACTCGCGCAGAACAGCACCAGCAGTAGAGCGGTCCACGAAGATTCTTGCCAGAGCATGATCATATCTAGAGCATAGGTCTAGTACCCGAAGTGCTCTAGTGTGAGGTGCTGGGTTGTGAATAACACGGGTGCTTCTACACTGGAATTATGATCACGTCAGCTTCCGAGCAGTTATTTCCCGATCACCCGGCACCTGATTCTGTCGCCCGGCGGCGTTTCCGTGCGCTGGCTCGCTCCGCACCGTGGCTGAGCACTTCACTGCGCCTGGAACTTAACGTTCCTGAACACCTGGCCCAAGCGGGTCTACACGGTACCTTGGGGCTAATACTGCGCGGGCGGGAAGCGATCGCGATCAGCAACCACGAAGATACCGTCTGCTATCAACGTGAACTTTTTACTGCAGACCGAGGCCAGGACTATGTGGCCGCCACCAGCTCTTCCTGGTCCTTACCTGCCTCGCTCACATCCCCGGTTTACACCGAAGACCATCTCATTGCCAGACGCCCGCACATCGAGGGCTATCAAGACTTATTGCCACTGGATTTTTTGGCGTCCGTACTTGATCCCTATGAGCTGGCGGGCACCGAGCCAGCTTCCTTGGATCTAGCTTTTGAACACCCCACCTATATTCATGAGCTCTCCGCGACGCGTAGCCCGCACGGACGCGCGCAACTTTCGGCGGTGCTCACCGCCGGGCATAATTACCAGCCAGCCAGCCCGGTGTTCGCTTTAGTTCCGGTCGGGTCCCGAACATTGATCGTGTTGGATCTTGAGACCGGAATATGCGTTGAACGCAGGATTCTGGGCAGCAATCAGGCCCCGCTGAGCACCACGGTGTTGGCGAAAAATGAGTACTATATCGACTCTTTGTTCACCAGCCCCACCCCGACGATGACAGATGTGCGCGCACACATCCCGTGGACGGTGCGCGCCACATCTTAGGTCAGCGGACCATCCAGCATTTCGGTGACCAGCGCGGCGATAGCCGAACGTTCCGAACGCATCAGGGTCACATGCCCGAAGAGGCTATGGCCTTTAAGCTGTTCAACCACGGCAGAGACCCCATCGTGTCTTCCAACATGCAGGTTATCCCGCTGTGCTACGTCATGGGTGAGCACGACCTTTGAGTTCTGCCCGATCCGTGAAAGGACCGTAAGCAGTACATTGCGTTCCAGCGACTGGGCCTCGTCGACAATCACGAAAGAATCGTGCAGGGAGCGTCCCCGAATGTGGGTCAGCGGCAATACTTCGAGCAAGCCGCGTTCGACTACCTCATCGATGGCGTTCTTAGACACGATGGATCCGAGAGTGTCGAAGACCGCTTGGGCCCAGGGCCCCATTTTCTCCCCTTCGGAACCGGGCAAATACCCAAGCTCCTGACCACCGACCGCATAGAGCGGGCGGAACACCGTGATCTTTCGGTGTTCGCGGCGTTCGAGCACCGCTTCCATCCCGGCGCATAAGGCCAGAGCGGATTTTCCTGTACCTGCGCTGCCACCCATCGACACGATTCCCACGTTGGGATCCAGCAACAGGTCCAGTGCAATACGCTGCTCAGCGCTTCTTCCATGCAGTCCGAAAGCTTGCTGGTCACCACGGACCAGCTTGACGGTGTCGGCCGTGACCTTGCGCGCCAACGCGCTGCCTCTGGGCGAGGTAATGACAAAGCCGGTATTGATCGGGCTCTGGCTGGCTTCGGGGAGATTGATGAGCTTTTCTGACTCATAGAGCGTAGCCATGCTCGCTTCGTCTAGCTCCAATGATTGAACCCCGCTCCATCCGGTGGAGGCGATCAATTCATTACGGTAAACCTCGGCATGGATACCAATGGCGGAAGCCCTGATGCGCATGGGCAAGTCCTTGGTCACCAACGCCACGTCTTGGCCTTCATCAAGCAGGTGCTTTGCCACCGCAAGAATACGGGTGTCGTTTTCTGCCGAGCGCATTCCCACGGGCAGAACATCGGAGGCGATGTTGTTCAGCTCAATGCGCAGGGTTCCTCCGGCGTCGGAGACCGGGACAGGCTGGGATAGTCCGCCGTGGCTGGAGATCAGTTCATCGAGCAAGCGCAATGCTTGTCGCGCGAAAAAGCCCAGATCCGGATCTTTGCGCTTATGCTCCAGCTCGGTAATGACTGTCAACGGGATCACCACATGGTGCTCCTCGAAGTGGAACATCGCTTTCGGGTCCGACAACAACACCGAAGTGTCAATGACGTATGTGCGGACGGCCGAGTTGGTAGTTCGGGTCATAACAGCGCACCCATTCTCGAATCCGGCGTGGGGATACTCCCCACGCTTTAGTGGGAAGCTCCACCACCGGATGCCAAGGGTGAACCACGAATCGCTTCGTGTGTACGCCGCATCTTGTCATCTAGTGAGGAACCTTTCGGTTTGACGGGACTTTAGCGTCCCGCCATATCCTCACCATAGACGGCCAACTGCTCCAACAGGTTACGGCAAAGTATCATTTTCGGAAACGATCAATACCTGCCAACTCAGCGGACGTTTTAAGCACCGAACCGGCGCTGGCGATCGGCAAAATCGCGCAGTGCACGTAAGAAGTCGACGCGACGGAAATCCGGCCAGAGAGCTTCACAGAAATAGAACTCCGAGTAGGCACTTTGCCAGGTTAGGAAGCCGCTCAGGCGTTGCTCACCACTGGTGCGAATCACCAGATCCGGATCGGGCTGCCCCTTGGTGTACAAGTACGATTCGAGTTCTTCGATACTCAGCGAATCACTGACACTCTCCAATGACCGACCGTGTTCGGTAGCATCGCGCAGCAAGGACTTAATCGCATCGATAATTTCACGTCGTCCACCGTAGCCAATGGCCACGTTGACGTGAACTCCGGTCCGCTGTGCGGTGCTTGTTTCCAGCGCGGCAAGTTTCGCTGCGAGATCCGCAGGCAACACATCTAACGCCCCGACCTGCTGCACCTTCACCTGGTTCGTTTCGCCCAATCGATCCAGCGTGTTGCCGATGACTTCCAGCAAATCACGCAGCTCGCTGGGTTCGCGGTTGAGGTTGTCGGTAGAAAGCATGTAGAGGGTGACGACCTTGATGCCTAAGTCCTCACACCATTCGAGGAACTCAAGGATCTTATCCGCGCCGGCCTGATGACCGGCCATCGTGGGGCTGCCTGCTAGTTTCGCCCAGCGGCGATTACCATCAACCATGACACCGATGTGGTGGGGCAGTTTGTCACCGGGTAACGACTTCGCTAGGCGCCGTTCATAGAAACGGTACACAAGAGAGGGAAGACGCACCGGGTTCCTCGCTTTCGCACACGTTCAAAAGTTTTCTTTAAACTAAATCTATCGTGTTTCCCCCGCAACACCGTGCAGCCAAGCGTCCGCAGCCAATGCTTATTTGCCTGCCAACAAAGTCAGCAACGATGAAACATCGTGCACCGGAAGATTACACAGCGCCAACCGGCAAGGCTGAATTTCCAGGCCTTGCGCGCCGGAAGCAGGCTGCGCTGAGCTTCGGACTTCGATCCCCAGAGCGCGGCATAGGCTCCGCAAATGCTGGTGCTCGGCTGCGTCTGCACCGTTTAACTTCACATAATGGACCGCCGAGTCGAGTACCGACTGCACCTCAAGAGCCGTGGCTACTTGAGTAGGAGCTTGACCGGCGAGCGCCACACCGTGAGCGCTAAGCCGGTGTGCCAGGTCAAATTGCTCCTGGCCCGAATCGTCAAAATTCTCGTCGGCCATCCGCTGGATAGCTAGCCGGCTCAGCGCCTTGGCGTAGAGCGCAGCGGCAGCAGGAATGGCGTCGTCGAGTACTGTCACCGGGGCAATCTGTGAGCGTTGTTTGCTCAAGCGGTCATCGAGTGCCAAGGCATCGCGAGGAATCCCGGTCTCCACATCGATGAACTGTGCGGTTTTTCCGATCAGCAGGCCGGCACGTTCTTGCCACACACTGTAGTGCGGGCTCTGGGTGAGCGCTAAGAACCCGAGGGTAAGCCCGGCATAGTCTTCTAAGGTGCCCTCGTTATCCGCCGAGCGTTGACCGGCAAAACTCACACGCGCCAGCGTTTGATTCTGCGCATCCCAGTGCACCTCCCATAGCGTGGTGGCCACCTGTTCCGCCAGCTGGGCGAGTTGTGGTTCATCGAGTAGTTCGCCGGCTTCGGCGAGCGCTTCAATGGCAAGCCCATTCCATCCGGCGATGATCTTCTCATCGCGTCCCGGACTTGGTCTGGTGGCGCGCACGGTGCGCAGTTCGGCTCTGAAGGCATCCCAAATCCGGGTCTCTCCGTCAACCGGTACCCGGGTCAACGAGACGTGATAATAGCCAGGGTCTTCAGCAATGCCAGCTAGCCGTACCATGTCCGTGGGCAGCTGGACACCTGCTCGGCGTACTGCTTCGAGGCATTCTTCTCTGGTGAACGTATAGGCTGCCCCTTCGACGCTTGACGTGCCGCGCAACGAGTCTGCGTCTAGCGATGCGGCAAAAGCGCGGTGGGGCGCACCGGATTCGGCGGTCAAAAGGTCGTTGCTCAAGAAGCCCGCCGTATCCAGCGCCGCTTGGCGGGCTAACTGCGCCAGCTGGGTGGCTCGCTGCTCGTGCTGGGGATGCTGAAGCGCATACTGTGTTGCGAAGACCGCGGTATGCGCGCATAAAGAAAGTAAGCCGGCGTTGTCGTAGAGCATTTTTTCAAAGTGCGGGATCGTCCAATTTTCATCCACACAATAGCGGGCAAAGCCGCCGGAAAGATGATCTCGCAGACCGCCAAGCAGTATCGCTTCCAGGGTTGTCGCCAGTGGTTCAATGGCTTCGGTCCCAAGTTCTCCGTCTAGGAGCACCGAGCGCCACATGGTCTTCAGTGCCCAGGTAGGTGGGAACTTTGGTGCAGCGGTGAAGCCACCCTCGGCCTTGCTCGTGGCAATCCAGTGACGGCTGGCCTGACGCAGCGCCTCGGTAACCGTGGAGTCAGTGCTCATCGTCAGCAGGGTGCCTTGACGTGACCCCAGCTCGGCGAGGTGATCAGCGAGCAGCTGGGCTTGCTCTTCGAGCCCTTCCCGGTGTTCTTCCCATCCTTGATGGACCGCGTCTACTAATTGGGTGAATGACGGAATTTTTCCGCGGGGCTCACGTGGATAGTAGGTGCCCGTATGGAAGGCACGTCCGTCGGGCATCGCAAAGATTGTCATGGGCCAACCTCCGGCCCCCGTGAGTGCCTGGGTTGCCATCATGTAGGTGTCGTCGACCAGCGGGTGTTCTTCGCGGTCTACTTTGATGGAAATAAAGTTATCGTTGAGTTTTTGGGCGATCTGCGGGTCATCAAAAGATTCATGGCTCATCACGTGGCACCAGTGGCAGGCCGCATAACCTATAGAAAGCATCACCGGCACGTCGCGCAGGCGGGCCTGTTCGAAGGCTTCATCCCCATAGGGCCACCAGTCAACCTCTTGATGCGAGTGCTGGCGAAGGTAGGCGCTGGAGCTATTGGCGATTCGTTGTCCCATGACGCCATTCTGCCTCACCACGCCACCGTGGTGTCCTTCCTCACCTCTGATTCGGCCAAAGGCTGAGCGATGCGCCGTACCCCGCGGCAAAAGAAAAGGCCTCAGGCTGCCCTTCCACTCAGTGGCGGGTCAGCATGAGGCCTGCTTCAGGCTCTGTGGCCTAGCTGTCTTCGGAGGTCTTCGGATCCACTGGATCGGTAGGCTCTTGAATTGGTCGGTTCTCGCCCTTGAGCATCAGCTCATTCTGCTTGGATTCGGCTTCCGAGGCGTAACGGACACGACGGACGCGGCGCACCATGTCACGAATCAGGAAGATTACTGCCAGTGCCAGAAACGCGGTGAACACGAAGCCGAGGAAACCCGGGCCGTAACCGTTCTCGTCCAGCGCTTCGTTCTGCACATTGGTACTCGCAACCATCATGGTCGCGTAAATCGCATTCACGGTGTGGGGACAACTCTTTTCTGGAACTAGTTGGTACTTGGTTCTATCTTAGTCCGGCAAACAGATCTGTTTCAGGCAGTTGTGTGGCAACCTTTGACGAAATCAGCGTGTAGTCCTCCCACGGCCAGGACTCGGCATAAATATGTTCTGGGACCGCGAAGAAGAATCCCTCCGGGTCAATCTGTGTTCGGTGCGCTAGGAGTGCCTGATCGCGCAACGTGAAATAATCTGCGCAGTGCACCTGGGTGGTTGTGGTATGTGGTGAAACCCACTTGAACATTTCGTTCTCTTCGTCATTTTCCCACTTTGCGACGCGCTCGGTGTACGGGGATTCGTAGCCACCTTCCAGCATCGCATAGTGCAGAGTACGCAAACGATCCGAGGAGAACGCACGGTCATAATAAAGCTTGTCGACTTCCCAAGGCTCCCCTAGCTCGGGATACAACTGTGCGTTGCCAGCCTGCTCGAAGGCGAAAGCCGAGACCTTGTGGCAGTGAATATGATCCGGGTGCGGGTACCCGCCGTTTTCGTCATAGGTGGTGATGACGTGCGGGCGGAACTCACGAATCAACTTGATGATGCCTGCTGCAGCGATTTCTACCGGCTGCAAGGCAAAGGCACCAAATGGGAGTTCTGGCAGCGGGTCACCTTCGGGCAGGCCCGAATCGACATATCCCAGCCAGCGGTGCTGGATGCCCAAGACCGAGGCGGCTTCAGCCATTTCGGTGCGGCGTACCCCCGGCAGATCACGGTGCGCGTGCGCGAGTTCGCCAACGGCAGCATTCAGGATGTCACCACGTTCACCACCGGTGCAGCTGACAACCATCACCTCTGCGCCGGCATCAACATAAGCGGCCATGGTGGCAGCGCCCTTGGATGACTCGTCATCCGGGTGGGCATGAATCGCCATGAGACGCAGCCCCTGGGACGGCGCTAACTTCTTCACGTCGTGAATCTCCACGTAAACTCTTCCTTCTGCACTGTGAACAGGCCGGCATGCCGATATGGCATACCATCAATGACAACTCTCACGTAGCCCTGCGTTATTCCCTGAAGACCCGACAGGTAGACTAGAGACATCTCATAGTCGGCGGCAGAGAGTAGTACAGGGTAAGCAATGTCTGATCCAAGCTTAACGGCTCGATACAACAACCCCAACAAGCGCCCGCTGACTAAGCGCACACGTAACTTGCTCATCGGTGGTGCATTGACCGTCGGAGTAGTCGGAGCGGCCTGGGTTGGCTTTAGTAATTTTAGTGCCATCAGCGCCCAAGACATCAATTTTTCGGTGCAATCCTCCTCTCAAGCCACAGCGGTCATCGAGGTCGAATATAATTCCAAGTACCGTTTGCAATGCGATGTACGCGCGATGAATGAGTCAAAGGCCACCGTCGGGTTTAATACCGTCCTGCTTGAGCCAACCGACCCCGGTGTATTGACCACCAAACGTCTGACGGTCCCGATGCACACCGACAATCTTGCGGTAACTGCCGGCGTTGAGTCTTGTTACAAGGTGCCGAACGAGTTCACCAGGTAATAAAGCAGACATTCTTCAACCCCAGAGCTGAACGCATTGGGATTATTTCCCAATCGCGACTATTATCGTGGGAAAGTACGTTTCACCCCGCATCGGTTTGTGCGCCCAGTTGAAGATCAACTGGAACAGGAGCCTAGCGGGGTCTTTGCTTGAATCCGCCGAAATTCGACAGATCACCAATTCGTACCGAATCTGATTTCTTCAACGCCACCGCATGGTGGCGTTTGGCTTTACCGCCCAGCGTGGACGGTACACAGAAGAAATCCCTGACTGACCAAAGGAAGTACAACGTGAGCACCAACAGCAACGAACCTGTCGTGTGGCTGACTCAGGAGGCCTTCGACCGCCTTCAGACTGAACTGACCTTCCTCTCCGGTCCAGGTCGCACCGAAATTGTCGCCCGCATCGAGCAGGCACGTTCGGAGGGTGACCTCAAGGAGAACGGTGGCTACCACGCTGCTCGTGAGGAGCAAGGCAAGGCCGAGGCCCGTATCTTGTATCTGAAGGATCTGCTACGCCGCGCCCACGTTGGCGACGCGCCTGCAGATGACGGAGTTGTCGAGCCAGGCATGTTGGTAGTAGCCACCATCGCCGGCGATGAGACCACCTTCTTGTTTGGTTCCCGCGAGGTTGCTGGCGACAGCGACCTAGAGGTCTACTCCGAGCAGTCCCCTATCGGCCAGGCAGTTCATGGCAAGAAGGTTGGCGACAAGCTGACTTACACCGCGCCTAACGGACGCGATATCGCCGTGGAAATTGTTTCCGCGACACCTTTCGAGGGCTAATTCTCCTCGTATTAAATTAGTGGCTCGGCACCCCGGGGTGCCGAGCC